>Ga0068853_100000004_pt1 | contig 405732 bp, 354 predicted proteins | sample KBSCornC32_FD_65655 | JGI IMG/M metagenome (GOLD analysis project Ga0068853, IMG submission 65655) | Corn rhizosphere microbial communities from Kellogg Biological Station, Michigan, USA - KBS Corn C3-2 | ecosystem: Host-associated > Plants > Roots > Rhizosphere > Soil ... | reverse complement strand
AGAATGCGTGTGCGTATTTCGGCCCGAAGGGCCGACGGCCACTAGCCGGGGGCTTCAGCCCCCGGAACGAGCGGGAGCCACCTGCGCCGCGAAGTCGGCGCCGGAAACTTCCGGAAATCATTTTGGTCATCGTCCCGTCTCCGGCGCCGACTTCGCGGCGCATCCCCACCCGTCCGTGATCCGGGGGCTAAAGCCCCCGGCTAGTATCCATCGGCCCTCCGGGCCGGAGCGCGCAGGACTTTAGAAGCGATTAATCACTCACCACACTAGCGCACGGCACTAGGGCTCAGACGATTTTCGCAATGCTCACCTACTCCTGCACCATCCGCCGCCACCGGTTCCGCAGCGCCGGCAGCAGCCCGCTCACCGCGCGCTCCGTGAACGGAATCACGCGGTAATTTCCGCTGATTTCGAGTCGTGGGAGCTGGTGCAGCCGGCGCACGTGCTGCCGGTAAAGATTGCCAAAGCGGGTGGTCACCGCGGTGACGAAGCCACACTCGCGCGCCATTTCAAACTCGCGCGTCCCGACGGAATTCTTACCACCAAAGGGATAGGCGAGATGCTTTACCGGCTGGCCGATCAATGCCTGGAGCCATTTTTTGGAGGCGGCAAATTCCACCCGCAGGGCCGACTCGTTCAAAATATTCGAAGTCAAATGGTGCAGCGCATGCGCGCCGAGGGAAACCAGCGGCTCGCGGGAAATCTCCTGCAGGTGCGCGGCACTCATCATCAGCTTGCGCGTCGGAGTGATCGGGTCGATGTCCGAGCCCTCAAACATTGCACCCAGCAGCTCCCGCCGCTCGTCGAACTGGCAGCTCCGCACCCATTTCGCCAGCACGTCAAAGGCCCGCTCGCGTTCCTCGTTGGTGGTGAGCGGGAGCTGCTCCTCCCGGCCCTTGGACCGGACGACGACCCGCTCCCGGCTGCAGATCAACTGCTCCAGCGCAAACCACCACACGCTCTCCGCGTGCTCGGCAAAGGAGCGGGTCACGTAGACGCAAAACGGCACCCCGTGCTGCCGAAAGACGGGCAGCGCATGCTCAAGATTATCGAGATACCCGTCATCGAGCGTGAAGGCGACAAAGCGGCGCCGGGCGGTGCGCAGCCGGAGCGGCACATCGTCCATCGGGATGAATTCATAGTCCCAGCGCTTCAGCAGACTAATCATGCCATCCAGGTCCTCCGGCGTGATTTCCAGGGCCCGATTCGATTTGAGCCGGCTGCGCAGCGGCTCCGGTGCGACCCGATGCAAGGCGAGGATGGAACCGACTCCTCCATAGAACGGTCGCGCTGCGCGAACGCCGAGGAAGTGGAGAAGGGACTTGAGCATCGTCGCGGCATTGTAACCCCAAATTGGCCATCCGCACAGATTTTCCTATTGGGGGGCGTGCCCGGAGCCGCTAGCACTCCGGCCCTTCTCCATGCTTCCATCCGATACCGCCGCCGCGGTCTTTTGCGCCGAGTCTTACAACGCCCTGGCTGTCACGCGTTCGCTGGGACGTCACGGCATCCCGGTCATTGCGCTGGGACAGGAGCCGGACAGCCTCACGTTTCGGTCACGTTATGTCACGGAGCGCATCGTGTATCCCGACCCAGTATCCGATGAAGCCGGCTTTCTCGCCCAAGTGCGCATGCTGTCGGACCGGCAGCGGGAGCGCGGTCTTCGCACGGTGGTCTTTTCCACCAGTGATCGCGTGGTGAAATTGCTCTCCGATCATCGCGATTCCCTGTCCCACGGACTCGAACTTTATCTCCCGGACCGTGCCACCGTGGAGACGTCGCTCGACAAGCTCGCGCAGTATCGCGTCGCCGAGCAAATCGGCGTTCCCTACCCCCGCACCTACTCGAATGGCGATCACGCGCGGCTCGTGGAAGATCTGGCCAGCGGCCGGGCGGTGGCCCCTTTGTTTCTCAAGGCGCGGGTGCCGCTCAGCGACCACTCCCTCGCGCGGTTCCGCCGGATGAAGCTGAACACCGCGGAGGAAGCCTCGTCCCGCGTGGCCGAAGCCGAATCGCTGAACGTTCCCTTCGTGGTGCAGGAGATCATTCCCGGCGGCGATGACCAGCTTTACACGCTCGGCTCCACCATGAATGCACGCGGCGAGCTCGTGAGCTACTTCACAGGCCGCAAACTACGGCAAATGCCACCCGGTTTCGGCATTTGCCGCGTGGGCGAAAGTTTGCCGGTGCCCGCAGTCGCCGAGCATGGCCGGCGCCTCCTCGCCGCCATTGGCTTCCATGGCATTTCGCAGGTCGAATTCAAATACGACGCTCGTGACGGCCAGTACAAACTGATGGAGATCAACCCCCGCAGCTGGTCCTGGATTGGTCTGCCGATCGAGCTCGGCGCCGATCTGCCCTGGGCCATGTTTGGCGAGGCGCTCGGCCATCGGCTGCCGCCGCAGGCCGCGCTGCCACAGCAACGCTGGCTCTGGATCTCGCTGACCCACGATCTGGAGCGATCGCTCCAGCACCGCGACGGTACTCCGCTCGCCCATTTGCGCGCCGGCCATGAGCGCATCGTCGAGGCCTTCTATGCCGCCGATGATCCCGCCCCGGGCATCACGCATTTTGGCCGCATGGCGCGCGAATGGGGTGGACGCCTGCTTGGAAAGATCACCAAACTGGCCTAGCCCTCGTCGCCACTGCCATGACCCATCCCAATCCACTCGAGCTTCCCCGGCGCACGCGCAAACCGCGCAAATATGGCCTGACCGCCATCACCGACCTCGGCCTCACCGTGGCCGAGCTTCGCGAGCTACTCACCGAGTATCACGAGTATCTCGACATCGCTAAATTCGGCATCGGCTCCGCCTATCTCACACCGCGTCTCGCGGAGAAGGTCACGCTGTACCGCGAGCACAACGTGATCCCGTACTTCGGCGGCACGCTGTTCGAGAAATTCCAGCAGCAGCGCAAGGTGCGCGACTACGTGAAGTATCTGAAAAATTTCGGCGTCGATTGGATCGAGATTTCCAACGGCACCATCGAATTTTCGCTCAAGGACCGGGTGAAACTCATCCGCTCTCTCGCTGGCGATTTCAAAGTCGTGGCCGAGATTGGCAGCAAGGAAATCGCCAAGAGCAACGTCATGCCGCCTTCGCAGTGGATTGAAGAATTGCAAGCCACGCTGGATGCCGGCGCCAGCTACGTGATCGTCGAGGGCCGCGACTCGGCCACCGCGGGTCTTTACCGCGAATCGGGCGAGATCCGCCAAGGCCTGCTCACCGACATCCTCCACTCCGTCGATCCGAAGCGCACCATCTTCGAAGCGCCCACACACAAAACGCAGATGTTTTTCGTCAATCTCCTCGGCGCGAATGTGAACCTCGGCAACATCGCCACGCGTGACCTCCTGGTGCTCGAGACCCAGCGCCAGGGCCTGCGCTACGAGACGTTCTTCAACACCAAGGCATGAAGCTGGTCGTCGTCCGGCACCTGCCGACTACGTGGAACATCGAGACGCGCATGCAGGGCCAGCGGGACATTCCCATCGTCCCGCCCGATGCGGCGGCGCTGGCGCTCGTGACCCAGGCCCGGGTGGCGGTGGGGGCGGAGGGGCCTTTTGACGTTGTTTATTGCAGCCGCATGGTGCGCACGCGGCAGACGGCGGAGCTCTTTGGCTTTCCGGCGCCGGTGCCTGACGCCCTGCTCGATGAGCTGCACTTCGGGGCGTACGAAGGCGCCATGCGGGCGGAGATGCTGGCGGCGATTGGCCCGGCGTGGTTTGAGGCTCCGCAGACCCTTACGTTGGGCGAATCCATCGTGGCTTTGGGGGAACGCGTTCGGCGCTTCCTGAAACAGAACGCGCACTATCAGCGCGTGCTCGTCTTTGGCCATGGGGCCTGGACGCGGGCTCTCCATAGCCTTCACCACACGGGGGGGCTGGAGAAGATGAATACGCTTTCGATTGAGAATGGGCAGGCGCTGGTTTTTGAAGTGTAGAGCGCATGCCAAAGTCAATTTCGGATGGTTTCCGGCGCCGCCTTCGGGGCGCGACTTCTTCCACGTTTGCACCGGGGGCTGAAGCCCCCGGCTAGTGGCCGCCGGCCCTTCGGGCCGGATCGCTGAGAAGTTTTGGAACAAATTAGAGCAGTTTTGGAAAAGCTGTAGCCGCTTACTGCGACCTTCCGGTCGCAGCTACATCGCGTTTCGCCAGGTTCGGTCGGCTGCAACTCAACTTAAACTGCTCTAATACTCACTACGAGTTAGAGCGACGGCCGAAAGCCGTTTCCGATGCGAGAGCGTTCCGAATGGAACCCCTTCAGGGTTCGGCGCTGTCGGGCGCGGTTTCCAGGGTAGGCGCTGCGCGCCAACCCTTCGCTGATGTAGGCAATCCCTTCGGGATTGGGCCACGCGCCGGAAATTCCTTTCGGCATTCGCTCGATAGCGGTTTCCGAAAGGTGGTAGCCGTTGTCCGCGGCGTTGCTGCTCGCCTCCGCTCGCACCCTCCGGTCGCCTTTTGGGGGCTTTCTCGCTCCGCTCGAATCCGGCCGCGGCTACAGGCGCCCACGGTTTTGCGAGCGGCTATCGTCTTTTGAACTGCTCAAGCAGACTGTCACGGCAGGTGAGCCGAAAGACATTTTCGCTCCGCGCCACCTCGCTACGCCGAATGGTAACTTGTGGGGAACGCGCTCTCGCGCTGGGCTCGTGCCTCGCTAAAAACCCGTCCCACTTTCCACGCTCCGCCTTTTTACGCGATCATCCCGATGGGATAGACTTACTGGCGCCTGCGGCGTGGGCTTTCTCATGGCGCGGCGGGCCAATGGTAACCTGTGGAGAACCCGGCACATCCGCTGGGCGCCATCCACCGAAGGCCTTCGGCCTTTCCAGTATTCGTCGCCTCTCGCCATAAAAGTCGTACTAATCAGAATTCGCGATGCCCGGAGCTGGAGCTTCGGGCCACAGAGGCTAGCCGCGACGCGGAGCGTCACCTACCGAGATTGGACCGCGAGCTTGCGGTCGCGGCGACAAAAACAACAGCCGTGGACGCTGGGCGCATCCACGGCTGTTTGAGAGTTTTCCGGAAGTTCGGAAACGCGGGCGGTTTAGGCTTCCACGTCCACGCCCATCTGGCGGGCGGTGCCGGCGATGACTTTCATCGCGGCTTCCTCGTTGCGGGCATTGAGATCGGGCATCTTCTGCTTGGCGATCTCGAGGAGTTGTTTCTTGCTGAGCTTGCCGACCTTGGCCTTGTTGGGCTCCTTGCTGCCGCTGGCGAGCTTGAGCGCCTTCTTGATCAACGAGCTGGCCGGCGGCTGCTTGGTGATGAAGGTGAAGGTCTTGTCCTTATAAACCGTGATGACCACCGGCAGGATGTCGCCGGCTTGTTTCTGCGTGCGAGCGTTGAACTCTTTGCAGAAGGCCATGATGTTCACGCCCTGCTGACCGAGCGCGGGGCCGACCGGCGGAGCGGGGTTGGCCTGACCGGCCGGGATTTGAAGTTTGATTTGTCCTACGACTTCTTTTGCCATGTTGCTTGTGTGAGTTGCGGGGCGCGAGAGGCGGTGCGCCCGGTTGTTGGGTTAGTGCGTAAAATTAAAAAGGGATCAGACGTTGCGCTCGACCTGCCAGTATTCGAGGTCGACGGGGGTTTCGCGGCCGAAGATGCTGACGACGACGACGAGCTTGCCGCGCTCGGGGTCGATTTCCTGCACCACGCCGGTCTGGCTTTGGAAGGGACCATCGGACACCTTGACGAGTTCGCCCACGGTGAATTCGATCTTCGGGCGGGCTTTCTCTTCGCTGGCGCGTACCTGCGCGAGCATGCCGTCCACTTCTTTCTGGAGCATGGGCACCGGGCGATCCTTCGTGCCGGCAAAACCGAGCACGCCATTGGTCTCCTTCACGAAGTACCAGGTCCGGTCGACGAGTTGCTTGTTCTCGTCGAGCAGCCACATATTCATGATAATGTAGCCGGGGTAAAATTTGCGGGTCGTCTCCGTTTTCTTGCCGCGCTTCACTTCGCTCACGCGCTCGGTGGGCAGGACGACCTCAAAAATGTAGTCGGCCATCTCCTCGGTCTTGATGCGCTTGAGGATGTTGTCGTGGACTTTGTTTTCCTGCCCGGAGAGGACATGGACCACGTACCACTGTTTGCGTTTCTGTTCTTCGGTCATCATGGCCGGGTGTCGTTAAAACAAGAGATGGTTGATGCCCATGATGCCGAAATCGAAAATCGCGACGAAGGCGGAGAGCAAGAGCATGGCGATAATCACCACCACGGTGCTATCGATGAGTTCCTTGTACTTCGCGCCAATGCCTTTTTCCTTGGGATCCCAAGGCCAGGTGGCCTTTTGCAGCTCGGTTTTGACCTCGCGGAAGAAGGTGAAGATTTTCTTGAACATGGGCTTTCGGGTGGCACGGCGGGAGGGAATCGAACCCCCAACAGGCGGTTTTGGAGACCGCTACTCTACCAATTGAGTTACCGCCGTATTTAGCTGAAACTTTTAGCCGAAAGCGCGGGGCAGAGGTTTACACTCCGCCCCGCGCAAAATCGACAAGATTTTCGTTTAGGCAACGATGTCGGTCACGCGCCCGGCACCGACGGTGCGGCCACCCTCACGGACGGCGAAGCGCATGGTCTTTTCCATGGCCACGGGGCTGATGAGCTCGACTTCGATGCTCACGTTGTCGCCAGGCATGACCATTTCCACGCCGCTCGGCAGGGTGACCGAACCGGTCACGTCCGTCGTGCGGAAATAGAACTGCGGGCGATAGTTGTTGAAGAAGGGCGTGTGGCGGCCACCTTCGTCCTTGGAGAGGACGTAGATTTCAGCCTTGAACTTCTTGTGCGGCTTCACCGAGCCGGGCTTCGCGATGACCTGACCGCGCTCGACGTCGGTCTTCTTGATGCCGCGGAGCAGAACGCCCACGTTTTCACCGGCGCGCGCCTCGTCGAGGAGCTTGCGGAACATTTCGATGTCGGTGACGGTGGTCTTCTGGGTGTCGCGGAGACCGATGATCTCCACTTCGTCCATCTTCTTGAGGATGCCACGTTCGACACGGCCGGTGACGACGGTGCCACGACCTTCAATGTTGAACACGTCTTCGATCGGCATGAGGAAGGGCTGGTCGATCGGGCGCTCGGGGAGCGGGATGAATTCGTCGATCGCCTTCATCAAGTTGGTGACGCACTGGGCATCGGGGTGATTCGCGTCGCCGCAGGCGAGGGCCTTGCTGGCCGCGCCCTTGACGATCGGGGTCTTGTCACCCGGGAATTCGTATTTGCTGAGGAGGTCGCGGATTTCCATCTCGACGAGCTCGAGCAGTTCGGCGTCTTCCACGAGGTCGACCTTGTTCAGGAAGACGACGATGGCGGGCACGCCCACCTGACGGGCGAGCAGGATGTGCTCACGGGTCTGCGGCATCGGACCGTCCGCGGCGGACACCACCAGGATCGCACCGTCCATCTGGGCGGCGCCGGTGATCATGTTCTTCACGTAGTCGGCGTGGCCGGGGCAGTCGACGTGCGCGTAATGGCGGTTGTCGGTGCTGTACTCGACGTGCGAGACGGCGATGGTGACGGTCTTGGTTTCGTCACGCACGGTGCCGCCCTTGGTGATTTCCGCGTAGGGAATCGCCGTGGCGAGGCCTTTAAGAGATTGGACGTGCACGATGGCAGCCGTGGTCGTGGACTTGCCGTGATCGACGTGGCCGATCGTGCCTACGTTCACGTGCGGTTTTTCGCGTTTGAATGCTTCCTTTGCCATGGTGGGTCAGGTGGTTTTTGTTGGTTGTTGGTTTAGTTAAATTGCTGGCCGCTCTTTTTTGGCGCGACTGGCTCCTTGAATCGGAGCAGACCATCGCGCTGGCTGGAGCCTCAGACCGGGATTGAACCGGTGACCTCGTCCTTACCAAGGACGTGCTCTACCAACTGAGCTACTGAGGCTTTTGCCAGAAAAGAACGAAGACAAGGCCTTTCGGCCTCACCTCAAGTCTTGCGACTTGGTTCCGCTTCCCTCACTAGAACATAAACCCCCGCCCCAAATCGGCTCTTCATTGCAGCCGTCTCAGGCGAGGATTCGACGCTCTATATGTAGAAAGCGGGCGGACAACGTAGCAACCGGGGATGGGGTGTCAAAAATAATTTCGTCTTTTTTCGCAGGAAAAATTCGGCGGCGCGGTGGTGGAGTCCCGGCGGGCGCATTTCGATTGGAAAATAGCTGCTCCGTGCCCCATCGTTCAGGCATCCATGAAAGAGCAGCCGCCGCCGGATGTGAGCGCGGAGTTTCGGGCGTTGAGAACGCGGGGTTTTCGAGCGACGCGCTGGATGATTCCGCTGTTCCTTTCCGCCATGGGGGCGGTTTGCCTGATGGGTTACGAGCAATGGCGGGCGGTAATCCTGGTCTACATTTTCGCGGTCATTGCGACCGTTGGCGTGGGGTTCTGGGTTTATGCATGCCGGTGCCCAAACTGCCGGATTATTTTGGGCAAGCATGTAGACTACACGGCAAATCTCGTTCGCTGCCCAAGCTGCAGCGCGATCCTGGAAGACAAGAGCATCCCGCTCTACCCGAGCCGCGAATGCAAGCAGTGCGGCAGCTCCTTCGTCTCCGGCCGGGAGGAATGCCACCGGTGCGGCTGGAAGTGGGATGAGGCGTAACCAGCGGAGCTTCCCGCGACGGCCGTCTTAATTTTGCGCAAAAGGAAGGTCGCAATGCATCGCGCGTAAATCAGCGAAGTATCGGCGGACTTGGGATCGTTCCATTCCCTTGGCCGCCAGATCGGCCAACAACGATTGGTAGGGATCCTCCGCACCACGATAACGCTCCCGGGCCACCGCCACAAAGGCTCTCGCCAGGATTTTCCGGCCATCCACCAAGCACCTTTGCCAATCGTGGAAAATACCCCGCCTCCAGTTCTCCTCTACTTCCTCTTCCTGCTTTTTAATTTCATCCGGGCGAAGCGGGCCCAGGGAGCGGCTGACACAGGTTGCCCCAACCGGAACCTTCAAGGCCGCGTTGGCTTCGATTTGACCGCGGAGCTTGGCGTCCATCTCCAAAATCTGGGCCAGAAAATCCGGAGAGCGATCCTTGAGAAATCGATACTCCCCTTCCCATCGCGCCAAGGCGCGTTGGTATCGCATCGTGTCGATAGGGATCCGAATTTGATTTTGGGCCACCCAGCCGGATCGAAATCCATATTGCGGTTTCTCCAGCAAGATCTCCACGACAGGCTTCCAACGATCATCATCGCGGACCTCCGGCATCTTGCCGAGGCAAAGCTCACCCATCGTCGCGGCCCAGAGCAAAACCAGGAGGCAAATTTTGGCGAACCAAAGTCGCTGGATCGGAATCTGGGGCATGGAGGATTTTGCGGAAGGAAGCGGTTTCCAGCCTTCGGGCCGGGCATCGCGTTCCTTTGAACAGCAGAATTATCGACAGTCACGCCGGCAATGAGCGCCGATGTCGTCTTCAAAACTTTCCAATCGGTTAGTTGCGAAAATCCACATTTTACGATTCTTCCTCCACCATCGCGCCTCCACGCACCGCCCAACACTACCACCATGAACCCGTCACCACTCCCATCGTGGTCCGCCGCCTCGCGCTTCGTGTGCAGGGCTTGCGGACTTGCCCTCGTCGCCATCGCCACCTCCACGACCTCGGCCGCCTCGCTCTCCATCTCGCTCCAGCAGGTGGACCGCAATAATCCGACCATCGCACAGGGCACCCTCGGCACCTTCGATCTCACTGCGGGGGGCCTCGCGCTGGATTGGCTCAAGCCTGTGGGCAGCAATCTCTCGCTCGCGGAAAAGGACCTCGCGAATGCGCTGAATTTCAGCACGCTCGGCACCACGTTCACGCCCAGCACGTACGCGAATGACGGTTACACCTTCTCCTGGTCCGGCGGCGACTCGGGGAGCATCTCCGGCACGAGCTTCCAGGGCTCCAATGAAAGCAGCACCACCGTGGGCCGCGGCTTCCGGCTCAACTTCGTGGCGCCGGCGCCAGGCGATTATACGGTGACCTATTACTCCGCCGCCAACGGGGACCTGACAAAATACCGGCTCACCGGTTTTCTCGATACCACCCAACTCGATGCCAAAAGCGCGAGCGCCAATCTCGGCAGCGATAGCGTCGATGAACTAATCTGGACCGTCCAAATCAACGCCGACGCCGCCAACCAAAACTTCAATCTCGACCTCACCCGGCAGACGGGCGCCACCAGCTCGGCCATCGCCATCACCGGCGCCAACGTGGTGGCCGCACCCGAGCCCACCGGCGCGGCGCTCCTGCTCCTCGGAGCGGTGACCCTCGGCAAAAAACGGAGGCAGCGCTAAACCATGAAACCGCATCCTTTTCGCGCGCTCGCCGCGTTCGCGCTGCTGCTCGCCACGACCGCTCTCTCCTCCGCGCGCGATCCGCTCGCCGCCGGCACGGGAAACACTTTCACGGAAGGCGCCAATTCCATCCCCTACCGCCTTTACAAGCCCGATGGCTACGACGCCCTCGGCAGCAAATTCCCGCTCGTGATTTTTCTCCACGGCGACGGCGAACGCGGGACCAACAACACCGCGCAAGTCAGCGCGCATTTCCAGGGTCTCCTCGATACTACGCAAAACGGCAGCTTCGCCGCCTACCTCTTCGCCCCGCAGGCGCCCACGGGCGGGCAGACGAATCAGTGGACGAATATCTCCTACCCCACGGGCAGCTACTCAAACCCGACGCTGAGTGCCCCGGCCATTAACCTGCCGCTCCAGCTCGCACTGGATTTTGTGGATCAATTCATCGCGCAAAACAACGTGGACCCCACACGCGTCTACATCACCGGCCTCTCCATGGGCGGCTACGGCACCTACGACGCCATTGCGCGCCGCCCGGATCTCTTCGCCGCCGCCGCCCCGATGTCCGGCGGCGGAAATCTCGGCGCCGTGAACACCTACACAAACATCCCGATTTGGGACTTCCACGGCGACGCCGATCCCACCGTGCCGGTGAGCGGCTCGCGCAGCACCATCACCGCCATTCAAAACGGCGGCGGCACCCTCGAGCGCTACACCGAACTCGCCGGCCAGGGCCACGTGATTTGGGACCCCATCTACAATGGCGCCACCGAAGCGTACGATACCAACTACACCGGCACCTACGGCACCGATGGCTCCGGCACGCTTTACAGCTGGATGTTTGCCCAGCAAAAGGCCGTCCCCGAACCCACCACCGCGGCCCTCCTTGCCCTCGGCGGTGCGCTCACGTTCAAGCGTCGCCGGCGCTCGTGAGTGGTGGCAGCGGCAGCCGGATGGCTGCGGATCTTTCCCATCGGCAAGTTGCCAAGGCTCATCTTCCCTTTCGGAAAATCGTTTTGGCTTGCCCGCAGAAGCAATCTCCAAATACGTACCGCCTCCAGCCATGAACCACATCCGGCCAGCCGTTCTCTTCCCATATCTTCGCCTGGCTGGCGCACGCCGGCGTGCCCGAGCATTATTGGAAGAGCGTTTATCCAGGCAGCAGAGGCGATAAATGGCACCGGCTTTCTCCTCCTCAAGGCAGGCGCTGGCGTTTGCTATCGCTTTATCCGTCATTCTGTTGCTCCCGGCGCTCTTCCCCAAGAAGTGCCTGCCACCGCGCGCCACCGTTTACTCGGCGACTCCGGATTTCTACGGTCCCTTTGCCTATCACTACCACCAGATCTACGAGGAGAAAAGCGAGGTCGACATGGTCTTTCTTGGGTCGTCGCGGATGTGGTTTGGAATCGACACCCCACATGTGCAAACGGAGTTCAGCAATTTCCTGGGCCGAAAGAGCGTGGTCTTCACGCTCAGCTGGCTTTGGGACGGCCAGGATTTGACCTACTTTCTTTTGAAGGATTTGTTGGAGCACCGCAAAGTGAAAGTGGTCGTCGTGGCGGAGGAATCTGCGCATTTTTTTCCGCACGGCGGGGCCAGTCGATGGTTTCGGGTCGGAGATAACTGGCAGGATTTGGATGGCTTGAGCGTGGTCGAAAAGACGGCCTACTACGTGGAAGCCATGCGCGGAATGTCCCGGCAGTTGCTGGAATATGTCCGCCCGGATATTCCAGGCGCCGAGCGACTCGGCACCAGGGAGATTTTCTACCACGCGCCTTCTTCCGCCACGCGCTTCGGATCCATGGCCGCTCGCCTGGAGGATTCCGGCAATCCCGATTTTGTGGAGGTTTTGCCGGCCCACGCTCCGGCGCCAGCCTTGATCTATTCGGAGGAAACCAAAGCGTCTTTCGAATTCTCCCCGGAGCCTTATTCTCGTGAACAACTGTATTTCGCCAAAAAGACGGCCGACCTGGCGGCAGCCCATGGCGCCAGACTCGTCTGGCTGCACATCCCCACTCGCGATGAGGCAAACTCGCCGCGAGTCATGGCCAAGGCCGACTGGTCGAAGATCCTGAACGCCCCGAGCACCCTCGTAGGCATTCCCGGAACGGCGCTATTCGGTGGTCTCACCGACGACGAGATGCTCAAGCTTTACGTGGAGAAAATTCACCTGAATGCGAACGGCCAGCGCTACTTCACGGAAAGTGTGACTCCTACCTTGCTGAAGATTTATGACGAAACAACCCATCGGTGAGACTTTACTTTATCTCGCCGTCGTCTTGTTGATTGCGTTCGCGCTGGTCATGCTGGCCTGCTCCCCTTCGACCTTCAGCGATAGCCAGCCAGTCTATCAGGCTTTTTGAGGCATGGGATATTGGTTCCCAGCCTTGGTTGTGGTGGCCTATATCATGGGCGCGCGCATTTGCCTGTGGACCTGCCGCGGGATTTTTCGGGAGGTGCTGTTTTCGCTGCTCAACATCGTCGGGATTTACTTGTGCTTTTTCTACACGGATCCTCGTCTCCAGATCGTCTTCCCCGTCTATCTGGCGATCGTCATGGGGCTCTATGTCCATCTCCGCCTGGGCTGGGCCGATTCCGGGTTCAAGCTGTGGCTGGTCTTTTTAGCTCCCATTCTCGTCCTCGCCGCCGCGCGCTATCTCCCTCCCGCATGGTTCGTCCACATCGGGCCGGTCGGATATATGGTCAAGCGGCACCCCGACTTCCAATTCGCGTCCTTGTTTTTGGGCTTATCCTATCTGGCGTTTCGGTGCAGTTACCTGGTCCTGGAAATCCGCAATGGCGTCGTCGAGATGCCGGGGTTTTGGCGCTATCTCGGATACTGCTTTTTTGTGCCCACGATGTCCGTGGGCCCCATCAATCCCTATAGCAACTATTGCCGGGCTTTTGCGAATCCTCCACCCGCCCTGCCGGCAGGACGGGCGGGCCTCCGCCTGATGGTCGGCCTCATCAAATTCAAGCTCTTCGGGTCCTTTCTCTTTCCTCTCACCTACGATAGTCTGCTGCGCGATGGCCACGACCATCATCTGATCGACCTGATCGTCGCGGTGGGTTCGTATTACCTGTATCTTTACTGCAATTTCTCGGGCTTTTGCGACATGGCCATCGGAGCCGCGGGGCTCGTTGGCGTTCCCGTGAAGGAGAATTTCGACAATCCCTTCGCCGCTCGAAATATCAAAAATTTTTGGAACCGGTGGCACATCACGCTCTCCGAATACATGCGCGATGTGGTCTTCTCTCCCTCCGCGAAATTTCTCGCTCGCTGGCTCGGGCCGGCCGGAATGAATCACGCCGTGACCCTTCCCACACTCGGCATCTTTCTGCTGATCGGCGCCTGGCATGGAGTCGGGTGGAATTACTTTCTTTTCGGAGCCATCCACGGGGTGGGGGTCATCGGTAATCACTACTATACCCTGGCTCTCAAAAAATGGCTGGGGCGGGATGGTTTCAAGGCCTATCTCGACAATCCTTGGATTCATGCGCTGGCGGTCGGGGTGACGTTTTGTTATGTCGCCGTTTCCCTGTTCTTTTTCGCCAATACCTTTCCGGAGATGAAACAAATCTGGGAAGGGTTGCGGTGGTAAGAAAGACAACCTTTCTGGGAACCACGCGCGGGCCTTGGCAAACGGAATCGCGGTGCGAAACGAACCCAGCCTGGAATTCCAAGGCCCTTGGCTAGTGTGGTGCGTGATGAATTCGGTCCGAAAGTCCACCGCGCTCCGGCCCGAAGGGCCGACGACCGAGGGCTTCAGGCCCCGGTTAGAGCGGTCTCAGAAATTTCGTAGCCGCTCCCTGCGACGTTGCTGCTCGCCTCCGGTCGCAGCCACATTGTCGAGCGCAAGTTTTGATCGGCTATCGCTTTACTAAAACTGCTCTCGCCACTCACCACACTCGCGTCAGGTCCAAAAAAAATAAGCGTTCTCCACTGTTCAGCCGCTTTCCACCGAAACATCTTTTTCTAAGAAACCCCGGCCCGATTTTGTCCTAACCCCACACCCGCCCGCAAAGTCGTCCGGGGTGGGCTTTTCATTTTCCATCCATGAAACCCCTCCTTTTCCTGCTTTTCGCCAGCGCGACGCCGGTCCTCGCCATGTCCGGCACCGATCAGCTCGTGGGCGAATATGCTCCCATCGAGCAAGCCAAGCCGGGCTGGGCCAAGGGTCTTTACGAAATGCTCCTGGACCCCGCACGCAAAGTCGGCTGGTGCTCGTGGTTTAGCGAGTGCCCGAATGACCTCGAGCAATACGCCTTCGCTGTCCGCACCACCGCGGACGCGCAGCGACTCCTCAACGCGCTCGCCAAAGTGGAAGGGCCGCAGCGCCTCGTGGAGCTCGATCCCGGGCGCGGTCCGCGCGGCCTCGGCGATTGGCAACCCAAAGCCGAGGGACGCGAGTGGGGCGCGGTCCTGATGGTTGGCAACGAGCGCGTGCTGCTGGAGTGGTACGGGCGCCTCAAAACAAATGCCGAAGGGAAAAAGCAATTCGGCGCCCAAGTCTTCGAAAAACCACCGCAAGCCTGCCCGCCTACGCTGCGCCTCTATCTCGGCACCGCGACCATCGACCCCGCCGCGCTGGTGATTCCCAAAGGCGTGACCGTGAGGGTGATCGACTCCAGTTCCTGGCCGGGGAAAGACTACGAGAAGATGGTGGAGACGCTGAAGGCGTTGCAAACGGCGCAAAAGACAGAGAAGAAATAGCCCAGCCCGCCGTAGGCAATTCGTCGCCCCTCCGCCCCTGAACGTCGACCTGGCGGCGGGGACCGCTGGGCGCACCGAATTCATCAAGGCCTTGACCGTCACCCTCGGTGATGGAGACGATCACGCCACCTTTGGCGCCAATACGATCACCCAGCGGGTGGAAACCTTTTCCACCTTCAAGCTCTTCGGCGGCACGGGCACGGGTGACACACTCAGTCTGATGCCCAACGGCAACGTCTTCCACCAAGCACCCGTCATCGCGGGCTTTGAGATCGGGTCGTAGGCGTTCGAGGGCTAGGCCGCGGGCAACTGCGGGATGAAGACTCCGGCGTCTCATTGATTACTGAACGCCGTCTCCGGAATACTGTCCCATCCCCGAACCCTCTGCTTGCTCCTTGCCAAAAATCGGCTCTCATTATCTTTCGAATATGAAACGTCTTGCGCTCGTCGTGGCCGCCGTCCTGGGCCTCCAAATCGGAGGACAGGCCGGAATCAAACTCGATCCCTCCGAACTCTTCACCAAAGGCCAGGCCGCCCTCCAGGCGAAGGACTACGAGAAGGCGGGAAAGATTTTTTCGGACCTCATCGATAAAGCCCCCGGCTTTGCGCCCGGCTACGTCTTCCGCGGCCTCTCCTTTGCCTCGAGGGAGAAGCTCGATGAAGCCATCGCCGATTTCAGCAAGGCCATCGAAATCACGCCCAGCGACGAGCGCCCGTATCTGCTCCGCGGGATGGTCCACCAGCAGAAGCGCGATTGGGAAAAGGCCATCGATGATTACACGCAGGCCCTGAATCGCCACCCCGGCGATGCCGAGACGCTCTGCAACCGCGGCATTTGCCACGCGGCGAAAGATCAGGATGACAAGGCCCTCGCGGACTTCGACAGTGCCATCAAGGCCGAGCCGAAAAACCCCATGGGCTGGCAGCTCCGCGGCTCCGTCTACTCCGAACAAGGGAAACGCGAGATGGCGCTCTCCGATTTCAAGCAGGCGATGACCCTGGACCCGAATAACCCGTCCACATACCTCTTCCGCGCCCAGCTGTACCTCGTGGAGAAAGAGCCCGAGCTCGCGCTCACGGATTTCGAGGAAGCCATGCGCCGCGCCCCCGACCGCTCCGGCATCATCAACGACTACGCCTGGACCCTCGCCACCAATCCCAAGGATTCCGTGCGCGATGGGCACAAGGCGGTCGAGTATGCCAAGAAGGCCTGCTACCAGACCGACTACAAACACGCCCCCACGCTCGATACGCTCGCCGCCGCCTACGCCGAATCCGGCGAATGGGACCAAGCGACCAAGTGGCAGCAGGAAGCCATCACGCTCGCCGAAAAAAGCAGCCCCGATGACGTGAAGGGCATGAAAGAGCGGCTCGAGCTGTACAAGGAAAAGAAGCCGTATCGCGAGCAGCCCAAGCGGGAGAAGAAGGAGAAGCTGTAGGGCCGTATTCGGTTTTCAGTATTCAGTATTCAGTGGGCGCGTTCGTGCGCCGGAGGATCCGTTTAGAGTTCCGTTTAGAGCGGTTTCAGAAACGTAGTAGCCGTTCTCCGTGGCCTCCCGGCCACGGCTACAAGCGCCCACCGCATCGCGAGCGGCTACAGTTTTTCTCAGCTCTAGGCCGCGAGAACGTCTGAACCAAGGCGCGTCCTCGAATGTGTAGCGTAGCGTACGCGCCGACTGAATACTGAATCCTGCTCTACTTCTCCTCTTCCTTCGGCTCCGCCATCGCCCGCATGCGCGTCAAGGCGCCCCAATAGTTCGGGCTGAATTCGTTTTCATTCGACGTGCTCACGTTGAGGTTTCGAATGATGCCGTCCTGCAGCTTGTAGAGCCATCCGTGCACGGTCAGGTCCTGCCCATTCTTCCACGCGTCACGCACCACGGTCGTCTCGCACACGTTCAGCACCTGCTCGATGACATTCAACTCGCAGAGGCGGTCATGCTGCTGATCCTCCGGAAAGAGTTCCAGCAACGCCGCGTGCTTGCTCCGCACATCCTGCACATGCCGCAACCAGTTATCGACCAACCCAAAGCGCAGCCCATGCAGCGCCGCGAGCACGCCGCCGCAGCCGTAGTGCCCCACGACCATGATGTGCCGCACCTTCAGCACATCCACACCAAACTGCATCGCCGAGAGACAGTTTAGGTCCGAGTGCACGACCACGTTGGCCACGTTGCGGTGCACAAACACTTCCCCGGGCAGCAGCCCCGTGATTTGGTTCGCCGGCACCCGCGAATCCGAGCAGCCAATCCAGAGAAACTCCGGATTCTGCACCTTCGCGAGCTCCGAGAAAAATTCCGGATCGCGCTCCTTCACGCCAGCCGCCCACGCGCGATTCTTCTCCAGCAAAAAATTCAGATCAGACATTCGGCGCTTTTTCTAAAGTTCGTTCCCTCCGACCGCAAGCGAATGCTCTCGGTGCCCGAAGCGCCCGCTCCGGGCTTGGAGTGATCGCCAAAAATAATTACCGACGGCGGTTTCCGGCGCCGACTTCGCGGCGCATTCGCCACCTTCTGGTTCCGGGGGCCAAAGCCCCCGGCTAGTGGCCGTCGGCCCTTCGGGCCGGAAGAGAACGAGAGCGGTTTGCGAAATGTCGCAGCCGTTTTCTGCGACCTTCCGGTCGCAGCTACAACGCTCCTTGTCATTTTCGAACGGCTACAACTCAACTTAAACCGCTTCAGTCCGGAGCTGGAGCTTCGGGCCACCAAGAGCAGCGCCGCGTAAATCTTACTTCCTAAATTTCCTTACTGGATCTCCACCGTCATTCCCTTGGTGCACATGCGGCTCACGCGCGCGATGTCCCAGTTCCCGGAGCGCATGCAGCCGTGGCTCGCCCACGTGCCGATGCTGTACGGGTTGTTCGTCCCGTGGATGCCGATGCCGGGCTTGTTCAGCCCAATCCAACCCACACCCACCGGATTATTCGGCCCGCTCGGCAGCATGTAGAAATTGCTCGTGCGCACGCCGCGCGCCAGCACGCCGGCGTCCCAGCGGAACGTCGGCATCGTCGAAATGCCCAGGATCCGCCAGTTCCCCACCGGGGTCGGGTGCGCGGGCGAACCCGGCGCGATCGGGATGCTCGCGATCAGCTTGTCGCCGTCATAGAGTTCGAAAATCGTATCGCGCCGGTTGATCACGATCCGCCGCGTTTTGTACGCCTCCACGTCCGGCAGATTTCCCGTGTCCGGAATATCCTCAAGCTTGAACGGCTCCACGTTTGGCACGCGCACCTGGTCGCCTTCCTTGAGCCCGTCAAATTTCAGCCCGGGATTGAGCTTCTGCAAAAACTCAGGCGACGAATGGTAGCGCTCCGCCACGAATTCGAGGTAGCTGGAATACGGCAGATACTTCTTCGTGGCCTGCTCGCTCGTTTTCCCCGGCAGATCTCCGATATATTTGTAGTCCTTCTTCGCCACCGTATGCATCGTATACACGGGCCAGATTTTGTCGTACGGCACGTTGGCGTCGATCTGCCCGGTCTCCGGCAGACCGTGGGCCTTCTGCCAGCGCTTCAGCGCCATCGACAAAAACCGGCCCGAATTCCCATCAATCATCCCGGGCGAAAAAAGCTGCTGATCGAGGAAGATTTGGAGCTGCGCGGTAATCTCGCGCTTGTTCATCAGGATCGGCCGCGCGGCGGGCGGCTCCTCATTCGGCACGGCGCCCTGCCCGGCCACGGGGGCCTTCAGCGGCTCGGGCGCTTTTCCCGGCTCTGAGACCACCGCGGGGGTGGGATTGTTGGGCACCACCACGCCGGATTGGTCCTCCCTCTCAGCTTTCGCACCCTCGGCCTTTGCGCCCTCCGCCTTGGGCTTGGTTCCCTTTTCACCCTTCGGAGCTTCTGCTCCCCAGGCCAGCGCCGCCGCGGCGCAAAACGTTAAAATCGAAGAAAATCGGGCTGTGGACATTGGTGTTCCTACGTATCCAAAAACGCCCATCTTACAAGCGCTGAACCGATTTTCACCGCTCAAAACGCACCTTCCACCGCTCGGTCATGCACGCCCAGGGTGGTCACGTCAGTGGAACTGGCGACTCGAAGCCGCCATCCCGCGACACTGCCGCAGCAGGCTGTCTTGCTCCTTGCCCAGATTCTCGGGGACGGTCTTCGACTCCGCGCGACTTTCGTGGTTTTCGTGGATAGAAACTTTCGCACACACTTCCCCCCATGCCTTTTCCCGATCGGCTCCAGCTCCCTTTCCAATTCAATTCCACCCTCCTCGCCCGCGACCTCGCCACCCTCGAGGATGCTCCGTGGACTGAGCACTTCGTCCGCCAAAACTACGAGGGTAATTGGAGCGCCAAGCCTCTCCGCGCCGGCCAAGGCGAGACTCATCCCATTCGGATGATCTATGCCGACCCCACCTGTACCGAGTTCGTCGATACGGCCCTCCTCGCCCGCACCCCGTATTTTCAGCAGGTCCTCGCCACATTCGAATGCCCGCTCCGTTGCGCGCGGCTCATGCGTCTCGCACCCGACTCCCATATCAAGGAACACAGCGACCTTGAGCTCGATTTCGAAAGTGGCCATGTCCGCCTCCACCTTCCGGTCCTTACCCACGACGCGGTGGAATTTTACCTCAACCAAAAGCGCGTCCCGCTCGCCGCCGGCACGTGCTGGTATCTTCGCCTCTCCGACCCGCATCGCGTCTCCAACCCGGGCCCCACCGACCGCGTCCACCTAGTCATCGACGCCTCCGTCAACGAATGGCTCCGCGACCTCTTCACGCGCGCCGCCAGCTCTTCCCCCCTGCCTACCACGCCAAACCCCGCAGCTCTCTGATCCGGCCTTCCAGCAACTCGATCTTCTCCTTCACCGTTCCCGCCGCATCGCGTTTCTTGAGCCACGCCAGCTGCTCCTTCTTTACCTCGGCAAACTTCGCCGCGGGTAAAATGACGCGCAGCGCTTGGTAGACCTCGTTCATCTCCTCGTCGCGCGCCTTGGCCTTGTCCTCCTCCTTTTCATAGGTCTCATTTGCATGGTCTTCGTTGCGATACAGCGCCGAGAGCCCATCTTCATCGGCGTCTCCCACCGGCCGCACATCCATCACCGTCCACTTGTGCGCCGTTACATCGTACGTTCCCTGAAACAGCGCCGCATACACCGCGTCCGTTTCCCGCTTTCCCTGCGAGTCGCCCAGCGCCCGCACGCGTAGTTTGCCGTCCGGCGACCACCGGCAAAACAGATCCGCCGCGCACTTCCCGCCTTTGCGATGCCTGGCCACCTCGCCATCCAGCTTTTCATGCAGCAAGGTCCCCAGATCCTTTTGCGCGATCGCGCCATCCCGCACCTCCACCAGCACCACCTCGCGAAACCCCTCCCGCTGCCACGTATACTCCAGCACCACCTTGGAACTATCCGCGGCCCAGTACGCCCCCAGCCCACCACGGGGCTCGCCCACGACACGCTCCGCTCCGCGAATCTTCCCCAGCAGCCGATGCGCTTTCTGATCCACCAGATAGTTCGTCCGGTCGCCTCCATCCGCCCCCTTCTCAAAGCTGGGAACGAGCACCGCATACTGCTTGTTCGGGGACTCCGTGTCCTCCGCGATGACAAACTCTTTGGGCCAATCCTCCGCCCTGGCCACTCCGCTGAAAACCAACACGCTCAAAACCCAGGCACCGAGAGAGAGAACCGTTTTCATCGGCCGCGATTCTATCGACGTCCCCGTCCACTCGTCTAATTGGAAAAATCCCCCTTTTCGTAGCGAAACGGACAGAATGAATCCGTATTCTTCCGGTAACGACCACGGGAAATTCACGCAGCCCCGCTTGCCACGCTGCGGTCCCGGGGGCAGCGTGGCATTTCACCTTCCTATCCCAATGAAACTCCGTGCTTCCCTCGTGGCCTCGTTCCTGGCCCTCGCACCCTTCACGCTGACGCCGCTCGCGTTCGCGCAGCAGCCCAAAGCCTCCGGCGAAGACGTCGTGGCCGAAAGCGGTGCGCTCACCACGCGCCTGCGCGAGAAGGCCGACAAGGCCCGCACCAATGTGGAGAGCGCGATCGCGAAAGCCGCCAAGGCCGGTATCCTGAAAACGTCCACCGAGGCCTACTACCGCGACGTCCTCGCCCGCTTCAAACCCGTGGCAGCCGGCCTGCCCACCATCGAGGGCCTCTACTATCCGCCGCGCTTCGACACGAGCGCCGAGATGGAGCCCGTCAACCTTGCCTGGGACGACCTGCACGTCACGATGGACCAAATCGAAAAGGAGGTCGTCAGCGAGCGCGAAAAGCTCAGCCGCGCCCTGGGCGAGGCCATTGAGCAAGCCGCGCGCACGGCGGAAAAACCCGACGACCTCGACACCGCCCGGAAGCTCGCCAACGCGCTGCAGCAACTCCCGGAAACCTCCAGCCGCCCCATCCGGTCTCCCCTCAGCATGTCCCAGTCCGACGCCGTCGCGCGCGTGCTCACCGCTATGAATGCCGCGCTCGAGGCCCTCGCCAAAAAAGATTACCCGGCCATGGCCCTCGCCCTTCAGCGCGTGAACGGCACCTCCTACGGAAGCTCGGATCTGCGGCTTGCCGGGATCCCGCTCAGTTTCGATGCCGCCTGGAATTCCTTTCGCGAGCGCCTCTCCGCCGTACCCCGCACCGTCGCCATCGATGCTGAGCGCGCCGTGGAAAAAGCGATCCTGGCGAAAAAACCCGCCGCCGAGTGCGAGCGCCTCATCGGCGAGTTCGATACCCGCGCGCAGGAAGTCGAGCGCCTGCTGTTCGACCCCTCGAACCGCATGAGTTCCGGCCTGGGCCTTCGCAGCGACAGCCGCATCCAATTGATCACCGCCTTTCGCGGCGCCGTTCAGTTGAATGCGCTCATCGCCGGCGAGAGCGACGACAGCGGCAGCGAATACCGCTCGAATCCGAATCCGGTGCTCGACGGACCCTTTGCGATGTCGCCCGAGTTTCGCACCTTCCTCAGTTCGCTCTCCTCTCAGCGTGCCGCGGCGCAAAGAGCTGCCCGTGACCGCACGGAAAAGGCGCGGGTGCAGGAGTCGCAGCGCCAGCAGAAAAAGGCGGAGGAGGATGCCCGCGAGCAGCAACAAAAGCTCGTGGCCGAAAACGAAGCCCGGCTCAAAGTGGCGCGTGACAAAGTCCGCGAGCAACTCAAGGGAGTGACCAAACCGGAAGACCTGCTCGCCGTGGCCGATGGCCTCACGGCGCTTTCCGCTGCCCGCGATAGCCGCTATGCCGACGGACAGGAAAACTGGATCACCTTGCAGATGGAACTCCGCCAAATCGCCGCGTGGTGGGCGGACCCCGTCGCTTTTGGCGAAAACCCAGCCCAGGTCCAAGGCTATGAGCGCGGCCAATCGCTGGTCTTCGCGGCCGAACTCCGCGACCTCCGCGATCGCGCCCTGCGGCAGATCTTCACGGATCGCTTCAAGGCTCCCGAGCTCTCGAAGCCCCCGCTCGCCGACCTCGCGCCCCGCGCCGCCGCCGAGCAACTCGCCGACCTCGCCGGCCAAAAAGGCGACTGGCTCCGCGCCTACGACATCCTGCGGGTCCTCGCCACGCCCAACCGCTACGGCGTCACCGACACCTCCTCTTCCGGCGAACGCCTCGCGGCCATCAAATCCTATCTCGTCGGCCGCAACATGGAACTCGCCGGCCAGTACCGCGACGCGGTGACCTCCTATCGTGCGGTGCTGTCGCAGCTTGGCGCCAATCTCCCGACCAAGGAAACAGCAGAACGGCTGCAAGCCCTCCAGAAGGAACATCCCGAGGCTTTCGCTGCGCCGAAGCCGGGCGAATAGGGCGGGCACATAGGCCGGATAGGACCGAAGGGCCGGATAGGTCCTCGTCTTCTCCAAAATCAGCGTTCAGCGATCGGCAATTCGCTCATTCGTCATTCTCCGCACCTCCTCCAATACCGCCGCCTCCATCTCCACCAAATTCCCCCGCGCGGGGAAGCGGCCCTCGCGCACGTCTGCGATGTACTCTTGAAACGCGGCTGTCCGCTCTTCCTGGAGCCGGCGGTACTCGGCGGCAAAATTCCGGTACGCTTTCGCATGCCGCGGGGGACGCTCGTCGTAATCGCCGAGAATATCGTCGGAAAAAAGAAACTGCGTATCGCATCCCGGGCCGGAGCCCAGCGACATCAGGATCAGCTTCGTCTGCGAGCAGAGCCATTGCGCGAGATTGTGCGGCACCACCTCCAGCTCGGCCGCGTACGCCCCGGCCGACTCTAGTTCCTTCATCCGCCGGTATAGCTCCCGCGCTTCCTCCACGGTGCGTCCAATTGCCCGGTAGCCGGTCCACGTCACATGCCGCGGCACCATGCCGAGATGCCCCACCACCGGGATGCGCTCCCGCGCCATCGCCTCGATGATGAAGGGACTCGCCGAGCAATACACCGAGCTCGCGCCCGCTTCCAGCGCCCGAAAGGCCACGCGAATCGCCTCCTCCGGAGATGCCAGTCCATGCGGTGTCGCCGCCGAAAGAAAACTCTGCGGTGCCGCCGCCACCAGCCGCGGCAGACGCGCCTGCGACTCCGGCGAATCAAAACTACAGCTCATCAAATCCACCCCGGCCGCTTCGGCCGCGGCTGCTTCCTCCGGGGACTTTACGTGGATGTGCGTCAGGCAACGTTTTCCCTTCAGCTGTTGCAGATCATAGACCGTATACTTTTTGCGTGGGCGAAGCATGTCCGAGGCTGCAACTTCCCCGCGCTGTTGGAAAGCTCCGACCAGGGAGTCATATCCTGTAGAGCGGTCTCAGAAATGTCGGAGCCGTTCTCCGCGGCGTTGCTGCTCGCCTCCACTCGCACCCTCCGGGCCGCCTTCGGCGGGCTTTCTCGCTCCGCTCGAATCCGGCCACGGCGACAGACGTACAGGGCATCGCGGGCGACGACAGATTTTCTGAAAACGCCAGGCCTACTTCGCCTCCTGCAGCGGCTGCAGCAAATCGGAGCCTTTCAGCGGCGGCTTGGCGGCGGGGGCTGGCTCTTTGGGCGGCTCGGGTTTGACGGGTTCGGGATCTTTGGGCGGGGGAGAGGCTTTGATTCCGCCGGTGGCTTTGGCAAAGGCCAGCAGCTCCGGGCGGTATTCGAAATGCATGGTATCGTAGTGCCACCATTTGCCGCCCCACACGAAGCCGTGGCGCTCGAAAATCTCGATGAGCTCGGTGGGCCAGTCTTTGCGCGAAAACGTGGCCAGGGTCTCGGGTCTGGACCACCGCCAGTAGGCGGATTTCTTCACATTGAGATCGATGGCGGTGCCGAAGCTGTGATTGCTCAGCCGCTTCGTGCCGGCGATGGTTCGCCACTGGAAAGTCCCGCCCAGCTCCTGGGTGAAAACTTTGACGCTGGGCTGCTTTCCAATCAGCGTATCCAGTTCCTTCGCCACCTCGGCCAGCGCCTCGGCGGCGCCGCACTTCGCATTGAAGCGGACTTTAGTCCCGCAGAAATCGACCGTCTTGAGATTGGCCGAGACCTCCTTTTCCGTCGCGCCGTAGAGGAGTTTGAAAAACTCCTCCACCCGTGCACGCCCCGGATCAAAATCCTTCTCCACCTTTTCGGTCGGGTTCGTGAGCGGATAGACCTGCTCGAACATGTCCTCCATGTCCGGCTCGTCGATGCGCTCATCGGCCGACTTCTTTTTGCCGTCGTCGTACAAAAAGTCGTGGCCGGCAAATCGCAGCACGGTCCGCTTTTGCTCATCCGTCTTCACTCCCTCGAACAGCCTGCCATAGCCGGCTTCCATCGCGGACGCCGCGGCTTGCACGTCGACTATTTTCGTCGATGAAGCCCTCGCGGGGGATTCTTCCTTTTTCGTGTCTCCCGCTCCTGGTTTCGCTTCCGCGGGTTTGTCCTTGGGCTCTTCCGCGCCTTTGGCTGAGGCCGACTTTCCGGCGTCCTTCGCCGTCTTTTTCCCGCTGGAGGGAGCAGGCTTGGACGCGGCGAAGAGCGGATGCGCCAGCGCCAGCACCAAGATCGCCCCGAGTTGGAATACCGTGGGCGCTCTCACCGGCGGGGCTCCAGGGATTTGATCAGTTCCACGTTGTCCTGCTCCACTTTATTCATGCGCCGGAAGACGCGATCCTGATCGGCGTCCGTGCCCCGATAGAGGTTGCCCAGCGCCGCGGCGAAAGCCTTCCCCTTGGCCGAGGAAAACAGGAGGCCGTGCCGCGCGTAGATTTCATTCCGCGCCACCCAGAGTTGATCGGCGTTCAGTCCGGCGAGGTCCTGGCGCGAAAGGCGGCGCTCGCTCGAATCGGCAAACATCCACGGGCCCTGCGCCGGCTGCGGCTTCGCATCGCCCTGGGGCTGCGGCTGCGGCTGCGGCTGCGGCGCATTCGCATCCTTGTAAATCACCACGAGCCCGATCGCCTCCTCCGTGGATTTCTGGATATCGCGGAAGGACCGTTCGTCCTTGTGCGCCGCCGGCAGCTTGTCCACCAGCCCGGGCACGGTGGCCAGCAGCGGGCGAATGTAGCTGGCCTTCATCGCGTAGTTCACGTTTTGCGGCAGCGGCCGGCCCTGCTCCAGCAGCTTGCTGCCATTGAGCGTGGCCGAGGTGATGCCAATGACATTGCCCGTGTTCTTCAACGCCAGCGGCCCGCCGGAATTTCCCGGCTGAATCTGCACGCTGATCTGGAACGTCCGCGGATCGTCTTCAATTCCCGAGATGGCGCTCACGATGCCGATGGTCGTCTTCGGCGCTTCGCCCATCAGGCTGGCCATGGGAAAACCGACGGTGAACACATCGTCCCCCGGCCGCGTCTCCATATCGGAACCCAGCGCCAGACAGGGAAAGCTGCCCTCCACCTTCAGCACGGCGACGTCGTTTTGCGGATCGAGTTTCACCACGCGCGCCGGATACGCCTTGTCCCCCACTTTCACCTGCAGACCATCCGAGCCGGCCACCACATGGTGGTTGGTGATGAAATAGCCATCCGGCGTGATAAAGAAGCCGGAGCCATTTCCTGCAGGTTGCAATTCCGCGACCGCGCAGACCGGGAGCATCGCCAGACTCGCCAGCAAAGCAGACAGCATTTTCATGCCGGCGTGCTAGCAAGGATCGCCGCGCGAGACAATGCGGATGCGGAGCATCTGTCCTTCGGAAAAAGACGACGTTCCCCACCACGACGCAGCAAGCTGCGTCCACCACAGCGGCAGCGAGCTGCCGCAGTCCACGGCGCGCCTCCCCAATTCGCCATCCCGAATTTTACACCAGGCCCAGCTTTCCGCGGAACAGCCAGATGAGCGCCTTCAGCGCCAACTCGGAGAGATTGCAGGGCTTGCCCACAAAGTCGCTGCCGCCGGCGAGACTCGCCTGCGCTTTGTTTTGGAACGTCGCCATGCCGGTGAGAAAAATCACCGGCGTCTTCTTGTGCCCGTCCATCCCGCGGATTTTCGTGCAAAGTTCAAAGCCGTTCATTTCCGGCAGCCCCACATCGAGGAAGATCATGTCGATGCCGGGCGACTTCAGCTTCTCCAGCGCCTCAGTCGGGGTCGCCGCCCATTCATTTTTGAGGTTCGTCAGGCTCATCGCGGCGGAGATGAATTGCCGCGCGGACTCCTCATCATCCACCACGAGGACACGCGAAGCCGAGGTATCCGTGTAGGTGCTCGCAAACTCCGGCGCGCTCAGCGTCTGCAAAAAGTCGATGGCCTGCCCGATCGTGCGCAGCGCTGATTGATTCACCTGCTCGGGCATCTCATTGAGATCGAACAGCAGTAAATCGAACGCATTAGCGACGAGCGCCAGCGCTTTATTGGTGAGCAGCGCGGCCTTTTCGGAAAAACCGTGGACCAGCGCCCACAGATTCCGGAGCGTCTTCAGGTCGGGCGAAGCGGTGACCAAGCCCGGCAGGCAATGGCGCATGAAATTGAGGTGTTCCGAGGAACCTTCGACGACCATCTGCAGCCACGCTTCATCGGGCTTGAAGAGCGGCGTATCCGCCGCAATGCCCAGGCCCGGGAGATCGAGGGTCGTCTTCACGGTGTCGATGACCGAGGCCAGCGGATGCAGGCCGCGCGAGATCACCTTGGTGGCGCCGGCTTCCGTCGCCGCACTGGCCAGCGGAATCAACGTGGTGGGGAAGACGAGAATCGGCATCTCCAGCGTGTCCGGATCGCAGCGCAGCGTCTTGATGAAATCGACCGCGTTGCCGGAGCCCAGCACGACATCAATCAGGAGGAGATCAGGCCGTTTGTTTTCGATGAGTTTTGGCACCTGCTCGAGGTTCCGGGTGCTATCAACGACGAAACCGCTGCCCTCCAGTTTTTCCCGGTAGAGGTTCGCCAACTGGCGATCGTCGTGAATGAGAAGGATGCGTTTCGTGCTCATGCCTTGGGCTGAAAATCGAACATTGTTTAAAGCTTCAACGCAAAGAGTGTGCCCACTTTGTAACGGAATAAAGAGGAACCTTGGGGCGGAGTCATACCGGTGTCCAATTTCTGACACTTGGGAACACCCAATGCTGAGATGAGATGCGAAACATCCCCGAGTATGAAGACCATCCAGACCTCGCCCAAGCGCCGTGCGCGGCGCAGCCCATGGAGTGGACGGAACCTCCGCCTGATCCGGGCCGCCCTCCGCGTGTGGGAACTGAAGCAACGCGATAAGGGCTCCTTGTAGGGCTCTTGGGAGCGCGAGCCCTCTACGGGCTCCGTGGACCAAGCCCGGCCCCGAAGCGGCTCATCCGCCCGGGTGTGAAACTTCGTCTCCTTTCGGAAAAATAACGAAGTAGCTTTTCTTATTCACCCCAGTTCGGAGAGCGCATATTTGTGGGAAAACCAAACTCCCCCTGGCTGGTTGGGGAGCTAATGAGTGATGGAAGTGCAACGTGCCGCTGGAGTGGCCACCGATCGGGCGCGATAGGAGAATGCACCGCGAAGATGCATCACACGAACGGTTGATCCGTAGCCAAAAGATGAACGCGAATGGATACCGATTAGCCCGGGAGGGCTGGGAATCCATGCCGGCGCGACCGTAAGAATCGTCCTATTCCGAGTCCTCGCCTGGCGAAACATTCAGCAGCGCCGCCACCTGATCCGGGATTCCCTCCAGCCCCGCGCGCATCAAAGATTCCCCCACCAGAATGGCATTGCACCCGGCAGCAAACACCCGCTGGGAATCGGCCTGCGTCTTGAGTCCGCTCTCACTAACGAGAAGCACCCCCTCAGGTACCTCTTCGCTGAGTTCCTCGGTGGTGGCGACATCCACCGTAAACGTATGCAGGTTCCGGTTGTTGATCCCGATCAGCCTCGCCCCAAGGTCGAGCGCCCGGTCGAGTTCCTCGCGGGTGTGCACTTCCACGAGCACGTCGAGTTGGCAGATCTCCGCTTCCGCATAGAGTTTTTCGAGCAGCGGCTGCTCCAGCGCCGCCACGATAAGCAGGATCGCATCCGCCCCCGCGATGCTCGCCTCCCAAATCTGCGCCTCGTGGATGGTGAAATCCTTGCGCAGCAGGGGCAGCCCTACCGCCTTCCGAATTTTGGCCAGGTAAGCGAGGTGCCCTTGGAAAAACTGCTCATCCGTCAGCACGCTGAGGCAGTGCGCCCCCGCCGCTTCGTACGCCCGCGCGATGGCCACAGGATCGAAATCCGCCGCGATTACCCCGGCGCTCGGGCTCGCTTTCTTCACCTCCGCAATCAGCCCCAGCCCACCGGGACCCTGCTCCAGCGCCGCCGCAAACCCGCGGAATTCATTACGCTCCAGTGCCGCCGCGCGCAAATGCTCCGCCCGCGGCAGCAACCGCGCAACTTCCCGCTGCTTCACTTCAAGGATGGATTTCAGACGATCGGGCACCATGGATATCCCTTCAATGACGAGCGAGACCCGCACGCTGTCGAGTGGAAACTGCCAAGCCGCCATCGCTACCAACCACAAAGAGCACAGGTCCGCGGAGCCGGAACCTGAGGTCCCCAGAGTTACCGCCAAGGGCACAGAGGACACAAAGGACACAGAGATCGAATGAAGAACGGTTAAATTACCACAGATACCGCTGATGACTCAGATCGCGCCGATGAGGGACAATGGACCGCGCATTTCGCGGATGGGCACGGATCACTCCAGCCCCATCTGCGTTATCTGAGTCAGCTGCGCTATCTGTGGCAACCAGACCGTACCGCTCCTCTTCTGTGTCCTTTGTGTTTTCTGTGCCTTCTGTGGGGGTCACTCTTCGCTCGCGTAACTGCGTCCTCCCGGTTGCCAAGCGCCGGTCTTCATCGTACATCGCCCGCATGAGCACACCTCTCGAAGCCGCCCTTGCCGCCGGCGACACTGCCGCCACGCTCCGCGAAACGATCGCCGAATTTGGCAGCCAGGCCGGCACGGTCCATTTCCTCGCAGCTGATGGCCTGCTCCACCTCGCCGCCAGCCACAACATTCCCCCGCACATCACGCAAATTGTCGCCACCGTGCCCATCGGCAAAGGCATCGCCGGCCTCGCGGCGGAACGCCGCGAAGCCGTCTCGCTCTGCAATCTGCAGACCGACACCAGCGGCGCCGCCCGCCCCGCGGCCAAGACCACCGGCATGGAAGGCTCCGTCGCCGTCCCCATGCTGGTGAACGGCGAACTCCGCGGGGTGCTCGGCATTGCCAAAGCCTCCGCGTACGATTGGTCTGATGAAGAGAAGGCGCGGCTCCTCGCGATCGCCACCCGCATGCCCAAATAATGGAGCTGCGACCGGGAGGTCGCGGGCTGACTTTGTTTTTGCGCTCTCCATCGATCAGTCGCAGGCTTCCCAATGGTGACTTGTGGCAAAGGCGGCTAGTGTGGTGAGTGATTAATTCGTGGAAGAATGCGTGTGCGTATTTCGGCCCGAAGGGCCGACGGCCACCAGCCGGGGGCTTCAGCCCCCGGAACGAGCGGAAGCCACCTGCGCCGCGAAGTCGGCGCCGGAAACTTCCGGAAATCATTTTGGTCATCGTCCCTTCTCCGGCGCCGACTTCTCGGCGCATCCCCACCCGTCCGTGATCCGGGGGCTAAAGCCCCCGGCTAGTATCCATCGGCCCTCCGGGCCGGAGCGCGCAGGACTTTAGAAGCGAATTAATCACCCCCCACACCAGAGCAGTTTAAGTTGAGTTGTAGCCGTTCGATATGCGTTGCGTGTCTGTAGCCGCAGCCGGGAGGCTGCGGATTCGGCTATGACTTTTATTAAACTGCTATAGCGCTCTGTCAGCCGAGAAAAGATGGTTATCTAAGAGGGAGGTGCGCTCCGCACCACCTCGATGCGTTCGCCCACGACCGGTTGGAAGCCGGTCCCACGTTCACCGTCCCGCCGTTTGACGATCATCTTACGCCTGACGAACTCCTAGGTCTTCGGACCAGCGGCGACATTCTTCCAAACCAGCTTTGCATTCGCCGTCTCCCCGTGCATCGTTCGCCCAAATGAATCGCCGCGCCTTCCTCGCAACCGCAGGTGGTCTCGCCGCCGCCCACGCCCTCGCCCAGCAGCCCGCTGCCGCCGAGGCGCCGAAATTCAAACGCCGGATCAAGCTCGGCATTTCCACCTACTCCTACTGGCACTTCGAAGAGAAGAAGTACCCCATCGAAAGCGTGATCGACCGGGCCGCCGAGATCGGGGTGGAGGGCGTGGATATTCTCCATCGCCAAATGGACATCGAGGAAAAGGCCCCGTTCGACGAGGCCGGCCGCGCCTACTGCCACAAGCTCAGGCGCCAGGCTTATCGCAATGGCCTGGCCATCTGCTGCCTCAGCACGCACCAAAATTTCGTCAACCCGGACCCCAAGGCCCGGCAGGCCATGGTGGATCACACCGTCAAGTGCCTCGAGATTGCTGACGCCCTCGGCGCCCCGTGCATCCGCGTGAATGCCGGCCGCTGGAATACCATCGCCGACTTCGATGAGTTCATGAAAAAGCGTGGCCTCGAGCCGCCCCTCGCCGGCCGCACGGAAGACGAGGCGTTCGACTGGGCCATCGACGGCTTGGGGAAATGCCTCAAGCGCGCCGAGCAGCTGGGCGTCATCCTTGCGCTGGAAAATCATTGGGGCCTGTCCCGCTCGCCCGAAGGCCTACTGCGCATCCTGGGAGCATTCAATTCACCCTACATCGGCGCCCTGATGGACACCGGCAATTTCCTCGAGGACCCGTACGACAAATTCAAAGCGATCGCGCCCAAGGCGGTCTTTGTCCAGGCCAAGACCTACCATGGCGGCGGCGTCTGGTACACGCTCGACCTCGACTACAACCGCATCGCCAGCATCCTCGCGGAGGCCAACTACAGCGGCTACGTCTCCCTCGAAATGGAAGGCAAGGAGCAAGCCGACACCGCGGTGCCGAAGAGTATTGAGATGCTGCGGAAGGCGTTTGGATCGTAGCCAAGCTGCGGGCCTGGATTATTCAGTATTCAGTGGCCAGGCTCGAGCGTCAGGCGCTGAGTTCGGAGTTCCGCCTTTGAGAAGCTGGTCTGGCAACGCCAGCCGGGAGTCGCATCCAGGTCCTTCGTCTAAATGTCACTGCATGCCCCGCCCGTTTCCCACTAGCATCCGCCCCGAAACCGGATATCCCCCACCGCACATGTTTCGCATCCTGGCGTTGCTCATCACGGCTACGGCCTGCGCGGCCGATCGCGTGGTCATCAACGAGATCCATTTCGATCCCAAAGACAAAAAGCCGCTGGAATTCATCGAGCTGTTTAATACCGGCGATCAGCCCGCGAAGATGGGCGGCTGGGCGCTCGATAAATTCACGTTTCCGCCGGACACCGTCCTTGCGCCCGGCGCTTTTGTCGTGGTGGCGGAAGAGCCGGCCGCGCTGGAAAAAGAGTTTGGCGTGAAAGCGCTCGGTCCTCTGCCCGGCCGCCTCAGCAATGACGGCGAAACGCTCACGCTCAAAAACGGCGATGGCCGCGTGGTGGAGCAAATCCACTACGCCGTCGGTTTCCCCTGGCCCTGCGCCAGTGCGGGCACGGGTAGCTCGCTGGAGCGGCTGAATCCTTTTCTCGATGGCTCTCAGGCCAGCCACTGGCGCGCTTCGGGGTTTCCCGCCGTTGAGTTGCCCAAGACTGCCACTCCCACCCTGCTCCCACCCGGCAGCAACCAATGGCGCTGGCGCAAAGGCACCAGCGAAGCGTCGCAGCCTCTCGCGGCCTGGCGGCTGAAGGAATTTCGCGAGGGTGCCGACTGGCAGACCGGCAAAGCGGGCTTTGGCTACGGCGACAATGACGACGCCACGGTCATCAACGACATGCAGGGGCACTACTCCACGCTGTTCCTGCGCCATCGCGTGAACGTCGCGAAAGTTCCGGCCGCCCTCACGCTGCGCGTGCGCGTGGACGACGGTTGCATCATCTGGATCAATAGCCGCGAGGCCGCGCGCTTCCACGCCCCCGCCGGTGAGCCGCATTTCGATTCGCTCGGCGAAGACCACGAGGCGGGCGATTGGGAAAATGCGACCATCGCGAACGCGGCGCAATTTCTCACGCCGGGCGACAACGTCATCGCCGCCCAGGTTTTCAACTCCGCAAGGGACAGCAGCGATCTGTCCTTCGACCTCGCGCTCGAAGACGGCGCGAATCCCGCCGCGGCCGGCACGCTTTCCAAGCGCCCAACGCCCGGCGCGAAAAACAGCGTGTTCGTGCCCATCATGCCGCCGGTGGTCACGGCGGTAAAAAATACGCCCCTGCAGCCGCGGCCCGGTGAACTCGTGCGCATCGCCGCCACCAGCGTGCGCGGCACCGTGCGCGCCGCCACGCTCCATGTGCAATTCGTCGAGCCCGGTGCGTATGTGCGCAAGAGCGACCCCGATTACGAGAGCCGCTGGCAGGACTTCCCGATGCGTTACGAGAATGGTGATTGGGTGACCGACCTGCCCGCGGAGCAGCAGAAGAATCGGCGCCTCGTCCGCTACCGCATCACCGTCGAGGGCAATGACGGCGCGCGCGTCCGCCTTCCGTATCCCGACGATCCCGCGCCGAACTTCGCCTACTTTGTGTGGGGCGGCCCGCCCGCGTGGACCGGCTTCCCGCAGCCCGGCAAGACTCCGCCCATTACTTTCAGCAGCGATCTGCAACGCACGCTGCCCATCTTCACGCTCGTCGCGAATGGGCAGGACGTCTCGCACAGCCAGTGGGACGGCGGCGCGAACCACCACAAGTTTCTGGGCACGTTTGTCTACGAAGGCCGCGTGTTCGACCACATGCAGTTTAACAACCGCGGCAGCGCGAGCACCTACAACACGGGAAAAAACAAATGGGGCTTCCATTTTCTACCCGGTCACGAGGTGCCCATGCGCGACCAATGGGGGCGCCTCTACAAGTCCACGTGGAATTCTTTCGCCATGAATGCGTGCGCCAGCCCGTGGGTGCAGATCAACCGCGGCATGGCCGGGCTCGATGAAACCATTTCTTTCCGCGCCTACCAGCTCGCCGGCGTGCCCGCAAGCGACTGCCTACCCATCCACTTCCGCGTGGTCACCACGCCAGAGGAGCAGGGCAAAACGCAGTACGACGGCGACCTCTGGGGCCTCTACAACGCCATCGAGGACACCGACGGTGCGTGGCTCGACAACCATCATTTGCCCGACGGCATCGTCTTCAAGCCCGAGGACGGCGTGAAACACAAACCCAGCGGCTTCACCCAGGATCCAAACGCCATTTGGGGCGAATTCCAGCACGGTCCGCGCGGCGAGGCTGTCGCGTGGTGGCGCGCGCACATGGACATGGCGAGCTACTACAGCTTCCATGCGATCAACCGCCTCGTCTCGAACGTCGACCTTCGCCCCGGCGCCAACCACATCTTTTATCAAGAGCCCAAGCTCGGCTGGGAGCCCGTGCCGTGGGATCTCGACATGATGTTCATCCCGCGCACGCACCAGCCCGGCTACATCGACCAAACCAGCAGCCTCCAGCAGCCGGCGCTGAAGCTCGAATACCAGAACCGCGCGCGCGAAGTGCTCGATCTCCTCGGCGGCGATCCGTCGCCGACCGGCGGACAAATCGGCCAGCTCGTCGCGGAGTACGCGCGTCTCATCGAGCCATCCTCCGGCAAAGGCGCGCCCGAGTGGAGCTGGGCCATGCTCGACATGTGCCGCTGGGACTATGCGCCGCAAACCAACGACAAAGGCGCCTTTTATCGCAACCCTGCCGAGCAGGGGATGATGGGCGGCTCTTTCCGGCGCACGCTCGCGCCGCCGAATTTCTCCGGCTTCTGCAAATACATCGTCGATTTTTGCACCGATAGCCGTCCGAGAAAAGACTACGCGCCCAACGACGGCAACCCCGTCGGCTACGGCTACGGTCATCTGCTCAGTGAGTGCCGCGACAACGACATCCCCGAGCGTCCCACGATCAAACGGGCCGGCGGCATGACCTTTACCTCCTCCCCCTTCGCCGATCCCCAGGGCGCCAACACGTTTGCGGCCATCCAATGGCGCGTCGGTGAAATCGGCACGCCCGCCGGCACTCCTTGGAAATACGAAATCCAGCCACTGTGGACGAGTGAGCCGCTGCCGGCCACGGCTCTGACCCACACGCTCCCTGGCGTGCTCGTCAGCCCGGGCCACATTTACCGCGTCCGCGCGCGCTACCAGGATACCACCGGGCGCTGGGGGCACTGGAGCGAGCCTGTGCAAATCGGGCCGTAGGCGGTGGACTGCGGCAGCTCGCTGCCGTTATGGCCTGCGCAGCTTGCGGCGCGGTGGCGAGTTCACGACGATCGGTATGGGCACGCACACCAAATGCGCCTGGTACTTGTTTAGCCCCTGAACGGGCTCGTCAGGCGTGTGGTTTCGAACTGCGGAGCGCGTGCCGCTCTTGGTAAGCGAGGGAAGCGAGCAGCGCGGGTAGGGATGGCGCGCCGCCGCCGTCCTTGGTCTCGCTCAGAGCGCCGGCGAATTTCACGACTCGTCAGCGAAACGGGAGCGATTCAGTCCCACTGCGGCAAGTAGCCGCGGAATCCGTCCGAAATTAGGGACGGCGCCGCCGCCATCCCTACCTTTGCTGCCAAGAGGGGGGATGCGCGACGCCGTTCGATCGCCACACGCCTGACGAAGTATCTGTGTCTAAACAGATACAGGAATTAACCCTTCTGCGGGCACGCGATCCCCCATCACGGGTTGCAAATCCGTGCTCTTTAGCACCTCGTCCATTCGGTCAGTTCTTCGTATAAACGTTCGCTACAGCAGCGGCAGCATCCCGACCTGCGGCAAATACTCTTCCGGAGCAGGGGCCGGCGCTTCGGCGGCTTTCGCCGCTTCCGCAAACCGCGCCATCTCCGCATCGGCCAGCAACTCGAGATCCGTCGCGACGCGATTCGTCTGCTCGGAGAGCTCCGCCGCCGCGGTGATGATCCCGGCGTTCACGTCAAACGGCGCCTGCCGCGCGGCGCGCTCGCGCTTCAGCTGATCGAGCAACTCCACCAGCTCCGCGGATACCTCGGACACCATGCGTTTCACGTAGTTGTCCGCCAGTGAGTCGGAAAATTTCTGCGGCAGCGCGGGGAAGCGCGCTTTGATGGAATCCTCGATGTGTGCCTCAAACGCCGCACGACTCTCTTCCAGCAGCCGCTTCGATTTTTCCTCCGGCATCACTTCCTTGTTCCCGTCCTCGCCAAACATCCGCCGGCGGACCGACGACACGCTGCGGAACAGGATCCAATCCCAAAACTTTTTGCGGACCGGCACGATCTCCATGTCCAGCTTGCCTTGATACGGCTTCGTGTCGTCCTCCGCATTCAGTGCCGCCAGCACGCGCTTGCTCGCCGCCGCCACGGAAAAACCCGCCGTCTGCATATCCGCCTGCACCACCACGGGAGCCGCGAGACCGCCATTCTCCGTCGCGCCCAGCCGACGCACGCGCTCGCGCGAGGTATCTGAGAGCGATTTCCCTGCTTCCACCAACACCGGATTCCAGTGCTTGTTCGTCAGCGCGCCCAGGCTATCACCATTGCCCAGCCAGCGCTTGAGCCCGCCGCGCATGTCTTCGCGCGCCTGCGCCGCGCGCGCCCGCACCGCGTCATCGCCACCGCGCGTGTTGTCCTCGCGCAGACGGTTGAACATCGCCGGCCAGTCCGCCTTTTGCAGGCGTTCCACTGCCGCGATGCGCAGGTCCAGCTCGCGCAGCTTCATCGTGAGCCCCTGCTGGTGCGTCCGCACCGCTTCAAATTCCTTGTCGTCCAGCACCGCCACCGCCTCGCTGCACAGCGTCTTGCCCTGCTTCAGGCTGTCGCGAATGAACTCCTTCGTGTAGTCGCTGCTGTTCAGGTACTCGGTGAGATCCTTTTGGAACGCATCGAACGCCGCGCGATGCTTCCCCGCGTCCTCTTCGTTGCCGGAGAGAAACGCCGACGCCGCGCCGAGCAGATCGACCGCGTGAATCCGCACGCGTCCCGCTTGATAGGCCACGCGCAGCGGACCGCCCATGGACAGCGTGGTGAAAGCCTCCACCACGCGCTCCGGGCTCTGACTCTCCGCGCTCGGCCCAAGCGAACCGTCGGGCTGCAGGTCGCGCTTGCCCGCGTCCACATTCACCACAATGAAAATGCGGCTGAACAGCCCGAGCAGCTGGTTGAATTCCATGAACACCTGCTCCAGGAACAGGTTGTCCGTCTTGACTACGAAGACCGCGCACGCCGCGCTGTCGCGGAACTCGCGCGTCAGCACGTCGTAGCCGAAATTCATCCGGCTATAGAGGCCGGGGGTGTCCACGAGCACCGTGGAAGATTCCGCCAACGCCGGCACGGGCAGCTGGATATCGATGCGCCGGATGGCCTCCGCAAAGGTGGTGCGCGGATCAAAGTCTTCGCCCTTTTCGTCCGATACGCGAATCTCCCGGGCGAGCGCGTGGTGCGCCTCCGCCACCACTTCATTCAGCGCCGCGGGCCCGCTGAACGCCGATTCCCGGCCATTGTAGCGCGTGATGGAATAGCGCGGCTTGTTCGCATGCCGCACAAACACGAGACACGGATAGCCGGGCAGCGATGTCACCTCGCTCACGTACGCGCCGCTCACGGCATTCATCAGCGTGGACTTGCCGCTCTTTAGCGGGCCGAAGATGAGCAGATACGCCTGCTGGCTCTTCAGCTTGTCCGTGAGCGACCGCAGCCGCGCGCGGATTTCATTCAGCGCCGCCAGCGACGCCGGCAACTGCGGACGCCCCGCTTCAAAGTGACCAATGGCAATATCGAGTGACGCCGGGAGGGTTCCAAGGCTGTGGGAGCAAACTTCGCAGAAACGGGAAATCTCAGTCTTCATCCGGCCCACCACCGTCAATTTTTTCCGTTTCTCGTCAACGCCGCGCGCGAAACTATTTCTACGACTTTCGCACGATGTTTCTCTTGCCATGGCGCCCGCAATGCGATTGCGAGCCCGGCGGTGAATAAGTCGGCGGGGCGGTGGGCGATACTCGCCTCCAGGGCATACGCCTTAAACTCCCACTCGGACGCCGTCTCCCCCGCACGCAGCAAGCTGCGCCCTCCGCACAGCGGCAGCAAGCTGCCGCAGTCCACGGCGCAAAACTGCAACGCCCGACACCCGTGTCCGCCTCGCAGGACGGCCCATCGGATGTCAGGCGTTGCGGAATACCTTTGCACGATCCGGGCCACGTGGCCTCTGCCCGCCGAAAATTAACGCGCTTTTTCTTCCGGCCAAAAAACAATCAGGGCCGCCGCGTGGTGCGACGGCCCTGACGTTTCAGAGCTTTAAACTAAAAGCTGGAGCGCTGCTTACAGGCCCTTCGACACGATGTACTTCACGAGGTCCACGCAGCGGTTGCTGTAGCCCCATTCGTTGTCGTACCAGCTGATGAGCTTGAAGAAGTTCTTGTTCAGGCCGATGCCCGAGCCCGCGTCGAAGATGGAGCTGTGGGAATCGTGGATGAAGTCGCTGCTCACCACTTCGTCGGTGGTGTAAGCGAGGATACCCTTCAGGTAGGTCTCGCTCGCCTTCTTCATGGCGGCGCAGATTTCCTCGTAGCTGGTGTCCTTCGCCACCTTCACGGTGAGGTCCACCACCGATACCGTCGGCGTCGGCACGCGGAAGGACATGCCGGTGAGCTTGCCCTTCACTTCCGGAATGGCGAGGCCCACGGCCTTCGCCGCGCCCGTGCTGCTCGGGATGATGTTGATCGCCGCGCTGCGGCCACCCTTCCAGTCCTTCTTGCTCGGGCCGTCCACGGTCTTCTGCGTGGCGGTGTAGCTGTGAACGGTGGTCATCAGACCTTCTTCCACGCCAAAGCCTTCCTTCAGCAGCACGTGCACCACCGGGGCGAGGCAGTTCGTCGTGCAGCTGGCGTTCGAGATGATGTGGTGCTTCGCCGCATCATACTTCTCGTGGTTCACGCCCATCACCACCGTGATGTCTTCATTCTTGCCCGGGGCGCTGATGATCACCTTCTTCGCGCCCGCGGTGATGTGGCCCTTGGCCTTCTCCGCGTCGACGAACAGACCGGTGCTCTCGATGACGATATCCACGCCCAGCGCCTTCCACGGCAGTGCGGCGGGGCCTTCCTTCACGGCGAGGCACTTGATCTCGTGGCCGTCGACCACGAGCACGTCGTCTTCCGCCACCTCGGGCGAAGACTTCTTGCTGAAAACATTCTCCTTCGCCTTGCCCTGCGTGCTGTCGTACTTCACGAGGTAAGCGAGATTGTCCGCCGGCACGAGGTCATTCACCGCGACCACGTCGATTTCCTTGCCCAGCAGGCCCTGGTCGCAAATTGCCCGAAAGACCAGCCGCCCGATGCGGCCAAATCCGTTAATACCGATTTTGATCATTGTCTGTGTTTGGTTGTTGGTTCGAAAAAAGTTCTAGAGACGGAACGACAATTCATAAGGAGTAACGCCCCAGCGTCAATAACGGATGAAAGTGTCGTCCATTTGTCGTCCCATTTGCCGTCGGAAATCCAAAACCCTTCCCTTGCTCCTTCGCAGCTAAGACCTTCCTCCTCTCCGGTTTGTCCCTTCACATCGTGAGAGTCCTCCGCGCCACTACCGTCTTCTTTGCCCTCTGCGCTCTGTCCGCTTCGGCCGCGCCGACGCCGGATCCCATGGCTTTCTTCGAAGGTCACGTCCGGCCCATCCTCGTCGACCAATGCGGCGAATGCCACGGCCCTGATAAGCAAAAGGGTGATCTCCGTCTCGACTCCAAGGCGGGCTGGATGCACGGCGGAGAGTCGGGCCAGGTCATCGTTCCCGGCAAGCCCGACGACAGCCTGCTCATTACCGCGGTCCGCTATTGGAACAAGGATCTGCAGATGCCCCCCAAGCACGCCCTCGACCCCGAGGAGGTGAAAGACCTCATCGAGTGGGTGAAACTCGGCGCCCCCGATCCGCGGGAAGCCCCTGCGGATTCCGGCGCTCCCAAGAAGCAGACGCCGAAACTCGACCTCGAAAAAGCCCGCCAGCACTGGTCCTTCCAAACGGTGAAAGCCGCGTCTCCGCCCGAGGTGAAAGACGTTGTCTGGATCCACAATGACCTCGATCGATTTACTCTCGCCGCCATGGAAAAGGCGGGCGCTTCTCCCGCGCCCGATGCCGAGCCCTCCACGCTGATCCGCCGCCTGACGTATGATCTCATCGGCCTCCCACCAACGCCCGAGGAGGTGGACACGTTCGTCCGCGAATCAATCGGCAATCCGAAATCAGCAATCAGCAATTTGGTCTCCCGCCTGCTCGCCTCCCCGCACTACGGCGAACGCTGGGGCCGCCATTGGCTGGATGTCGTCCGCTACGCCGACACTTGCGGCAATGCGTCCGATTACCCCATCCCGCAGGCCTACAAATACCGCAACTACGTTGTCCAGGCCTTCAACGACGACCTGCCTTTCGATCAATTTGTGCGCGAGCAAATCGCCGGCGACCTGCTCCCGGCCAAGTCCGAGGAAGAGCGCGAGCGGAATATCGTCGCGACTGGTTACCTCGCCGGAGCGCGCCATTTTGCTGGGGGCGCGGGCGAGCCGCACCTGACGATCGGTGACGCCATTGATAATCTCGGCCAGGCCTTCCTCGGGCTCACGCTGAGCTGCGCGCGCTGCCACGATCACAAATTCGATCCCATCCTGACGCGCGATTACTACGCGCTCTACGGCATCCTCAGCAGCACTACCTTCCCGCATCCGGGCAGCGAAGGGCAGAGCCGCCCCGCCAAGCTGGTCCCGCTCGTCGCGCCCGAAGAAGCCACGCGTCGCGAGAAAATGCGCACTGATCAACTGGCCGCGCTCGACGCCACGATCAAAGCGACCACCGCGACCAAGGCGCAGGTGGAAAAAGAGCCCACCACGCCCGAGCGCAAACCACGCCTCGATGCCGCCGCGAAAACCGAAACCGAGGCGAAGCGCCGCCGCAAGGAACTCGCCGAGCAGCCGCTTTACCCCACCGCCTATTCCGTCAGCGAAGCCAAAGCCGCCAATGCCCATCTGCAAGTGCGCGGGGATCCGAGCCGCCTCGGCGACGAAATCCCGCGCGGCTTCCCGCTCGTCCTCGGCGGCCAGACGCTGCCGGCCGACGACCACACCAGCGGCCGTCTCGCGCTCGCGCAGTGGATTGCCGACGCCAAAAACCCGCTCACCGCGCGCGTATTCGTCAATCGCGTGTGGGAGTATCATTTCGGCCGCGGCCTCGTGACGACGCCGAATGACTTCGGCTCCCGCGGCCAGGCGCCGACGAATCCCGCGTTGCTTGATTTCCTCGCCGATTATTTCGTGCGCAGCGGCTACTCGGTGAAAGCCCTGCATCGTCTGATTCTCACCTCGCACACGTGGCAGCTCGCCACGCAAGGTGGCACCGGTGCGGATCCGAACAACGTGCTCTGGTCCCACGCCGAGCGCACGCGGCTCGATGCTGAGAGCATTCGCGATACGCTCCTCTACGTGAGCGGCGATCTCGATTTCACGCCGGGCGGCGAACATCCCTTCCCGCCCGTGCCCACGTGGGGTTTTACCCAGCACAAACAATTCTTCGCCACCTACGACACGAAGCAGCGCTCCGTTTACCAAATGCAGCAGCGCCTGCGGAAACATCCGTTCTTCGGCCTCTTCGACGGTGCCGATACGAATGCCAGCACCGCCGTCCGCCCCGTGAGCACCACGCCGCTGCAATCGCTCTTCGCCATGAACGATCCCTTCATGCACGAGCGCGCCGCGCGGCTCTCCCTCCGCCTGGCGCAGCTCGCGCCCGACGAATCCCGGCGTCTCGACCAAGCTTTCCTCACCCTCTACGCCCGCCATCCGTCCGCCGAGGAAATCACCATCACCACCGATTACCTGCTGCGCCTCACCGTCACGAAACATCTTCCGCGCGACCAAGCGTGGACCAGCCTCTGCCGGGTCCTCCTGAGCGCCAATGAATTTTTGTATCTCGATTGATCCGATGAAGACGCAGCGCGATCTTGGAGTGCGGCGGCAAGCGACAGCGCAACACCGCTTTGGATGCAGGGAGGGATTTTGGGATCGCGGAAGGGAACCGCTCTTGAAATTACCGATGCCGCGAGAATGTTCGCCGCTCCTGCTCCGGCCCACCACCTGCGCCCCCATCCGAAAGCGGTGTCGCGCTGTCGCTTGCCGCCGCACTCCAAAATCGCCCTTCGCCTTTCGTGGACCAAAATCCGTATGAACCGCCGCTCTGCCATCCGCACTCTTCTCGGCAGTTCCCTCGTCCTGCCCGGCATCCTTTCCGAGCTTCTCTCCGGCCGCGCCCACGCTGAGACGACCGCGCCACTCGATCCGCTCGCGCCCAAGGCCCCGCACTATCCCGCTCGGGCCAAGCGCGTCATCTTTCTCCACATGTCCGGCGGCGTCTCGCACGTCGATTCGTTCGATTACAAGCCGCGCCTGTTCACGGATCACAACCAGCCCTTCCAGGTTCCCAAGAAAATGCTGGAGGCCTTTGCCGGTGATAACCGCAGCGAGGTCAAATATTTCAAGCGGCCGGCGTGGGACTTCAAGCAGCACGGCCAATCCGGACTTTGGATCAGCGAGCTCTTTCCCAAAATTGCCGAGCGCGCGGACGACCTCTGCGTCATCCGCTCGATGTACAGCGATAATGCGGATCATGCCCAAGCGACGCTGGGCATCCACACCGGCTCCGTCTCGTTTTCCCGCCCGAGCATGGGCTCGTGGGTGAGCTATGGCCTCGGCACGGAAAACGCCGACCTGCCCAGCTTCATGGTCATCGCCCCGCAGCTCCCCTACTCCGGCGCGCAGTTGTGGTCCTCGGAATTTTTGCCCGGCTGCCATCAAGGCACGCATGTGATGCCGGGGCCTGATCCGGTGCCGAATATCCGCCGCCGCGTGGCCGATCCGGAATTGCAGGAACTCGAGCTCGGCCTCGCCGCGCAGCTCAATCGCCGCCACCTCGCCCAGCGCGGCGGCGACCCGCAACTTGCCGCGCGCATCCGCTCTTTCGAGACTGCTTTCGGCATGCAAGCGGCCGCGCCCGAGGCCTTCGATCTCGCGAAGGAAACCGACGCCACCCATGCGCTCTACGGTCTGCAGCGGGGCAGCACCAAAGGCTTTGCGTGGCAATGCCTCGTCGCCCGCCGCCTCGCTGAGCGGGGCGTCCGCTTTCTGGAGCTCATCGATACCGGCGCCTCCAATAACTGGGACGCGCACAGCAACATCGCCGAGCATGCGCCGCTCGCGAAAAACGTGGACCAGCCCATCGCCGCGCTCCTCGTCGATCTCAAGCAGCGCGGGATGCTCGACGACACGCTCGTCGTCTGGGCCACGGAGTTTGGCCGCACGCCCTTTAATACCGGCAAGGATGCCAAGGGCCGCGAACACCACGCCCAAGCCTTCTCCTGCTGGATGGCCGGCGGCGGTGTGAAGGGCGGCCTCGCGTACGGCGAGACCGATGACTACGGCAACACCATCGTGCAGGACGGTGTGCACTTCCACGATCTCCACGCCACCGTCCTCCACCTGCTGGGGCTCGACCACACCCGTCTCACCTATCGCCACGGTGGCCGCGATTACCGCCTCACGGACGTGCACGGCTCCATCATAAGGCAAATCCTCGCCTAAAAAGTCCCTGCTCCCGCCATCACGGAAAGAGCGCACGTCCCGGGCTACACCATCCACAAATCAGATCCAGGGTATTCGCGAGAGCATCCCACCGAATCTCGTCCTCGTCCTGGTCGATCGTGTTCAAAAACCCAAAAAAGAGTTCATACATCCCATCCTTCTTCATCCCCTCGTTTTTCAACTGTTGCGCCAACTCATGCACTGCAGTTCCGGGGTGTTTCGACGCCAGCGCCTCAGCCAGTAGTTCGTCCGGGGTCATTTCGCTCTCCGTTTATCCGCCGCATTCGTCCGCTCCAAGCTCCATTCTTGCCCAGCATACCCGCATCGCCTAACCCATCTCCATGCGCATCGCCCGACTCCAACTCGAAGACGGAACCACCACTCTCGCCAGCCAGCAGCCCGACGGCAGCTACACCATTGTGACCGGCGGCGTTTTTGAACCGCTCGCGGATACGGGCGTGCACGTGGAGGGCATCCTGCTCGCGCCGATCGAGCCCCGCGCCGTTTTTTGCATCGGGCTCAACTACCGCAAACACGCGGAAGAAACCAAAGCGGCGATCCCGGAATTTCCCGTGCTTTTTATGAAATCGCCCGGCACCGTGCAGCGTCCCGGCGGCCCCATCCAGCTTCCGCGCAAACTGCGCAGCGATTCCGTCGATTTCGAGTGTGAGCTCGCGGTGGTCATCGGCAAGCAGGCGCGCAACGTTTCCAAAGAACGCGCCTTGGAGCATGTCCTCGGCTACACCTGCGCCAATGACGTGAGCGCCCGCGACTGGCAGAAGCAGGGCGGCGGCGGCCAGTGGTGCCGCGGCAAGACGTTCGACACCTTCCTGCCCCTCGGCCCGGTGCTCGTCACGCCCGACGAGATTCCCAACCCCAACGCCCTGAAAATCGCCACCCGCGTGAATGGCGAGACGCTGCAGGAATCCAATACGGCCGACATGATTTTCGACATCCCCACGCTGATCGAGTTTCTCTCCGCCAGCACCACCCTGCTTCCCGGCACGGTCATCATCACCGGCACGCCGAGCGGCGTCGGCATGGCCCGCACCCCGCAGCGCTGGCTGCAGGCCGGGGAGACGGTGGAGATCGAGATCGAAAAAATCGGCGTGCTCAAAAACCCCGTCATCGAAGAACCGCTCGAGGCTGGGAAATAGCGCGGCTAGTCGTCTGTCACGCGCAGAATGATGGGTGGAGGCAAGGCCATTTGGGTTCCGCACCACCTCGCTGCGCCGAATGGTAACTTGTGGGGAATGCGCTTCCCGCCGGTGCCCGCGACGGGTTGCCAATGGTAACTTGTAGGAAACGCGCTCTCGCGCTGGGCTCGTGCCTCGCTAAAAACCCGTCTCACTTTCCACGCTCCGCCTTTCGGACCCCTCATTCCGGACTTCACGGCCTACCGGGCAGTCTGGAGACATTCTCCGCAGCCTCCCCGCTGCGGCTACATCTGTTCTTAAGGCCCGCTCGGAGTCCAGAAACCGCTCACTCTTTGCCCTCTCTCTGCAGATGCTCCCACAGCATCCACACCGCCCGACGCGACATGGAATCAAAGCTCCGGGTCGCGTCGGTTTCCCGCTCGTGGCAGTGATAAAAGAGGGACGGGTATTTATTGGTGCGGAAGCCATTCCGCAGGGCGAGATCGAGAGTTCGGTGCAGGGTGATGAGCTGCTCCGCTGGGAGATCGCGGAGGTGCGTGCGCGCCTCTTCGCTGAGCGCGGAGGCAATCGCGCGGAGTTCTTTCTCAATTTCGGGTGCGACGGTCATGCAAATCCTACAACGGATTCACCCAGGCCCTTCGTCAAATGACTTTCCAATGGCGGCGGACGTGCTTTTCTGCGCGCGTGTCCGAACCCGTCCTCCAGCTGTCACCTCGCCGTCTTTTCGTGCCGCAGCGGCTTCTGCAATTCGCTACGGTTTCGCTCTTGAGTGCGAGCCTCGTCTTCGCGCAAGCCCCCGCGAACCGCACGGCCACGCCCACCGTTCCCGCCGGCATACCCAAGGCGCCCGCCGCCCCCGGTGCGCCGGGCACGAAGCCCGCCCCCGCTCCCGGCACGCCCGGCGCCAAGCCCGGAGCTCCGGAGACGCCCGAGGCCAAGGCGCTCGCAAAGGCCCAAAAGCGGATCAAGGATCGGAAGCTCATGGACGACTTTTTCGCCGGTCCCGTGGTGCGGGTGGAGATCTCCTTCGAGCCCGCTGAATGGGAGGCGCTGCAAAAGCAGAATCGCGAGTATGCCAAGGCGACCTTCACCGAGACCGGCGCCGATGGAAAAAAGACCGTATTCAAGGACGTGGCCGTGAAGCTGAAAGGCTCCGCGGGCAGCTTCCAAACGCCGGACCAGCGCCCAGGGCTCACGGTGAGCATGTCCAAATTCAAGGGCGTGGAGCGCTTCCACGGGATGAAGAAATTTCATCTCAACAACGGCGCGCAGGATGCCAGCCTCCTGAACGAATACATCAGCGGCGAGATGTGCCGCGCCGCGCTCGTGCCCGCCTCGCGCTGCACACATGTGGTCCTGAAATGGCAGGGCCGCGACATGGGCATCTATATTTTCAAGGAGACCTTCAACGAAGACTTCGCCTCCTACTTCTTCCAGGATCCCAACGGCACGCTCTACGATGGCCACTTCATCAACGACATCGACGGCGCCATGGATCAAAAGGAAGGCGACCCGAAAGATACCTCCGACATCAAAGGTTTGGTGGAAGCGGTGAAAGAGCCGGACCAGGCCAAGCGCTGGAAGCTGCTGGAACAGCGACTGGATGTGCCGGAATTCCTGCGCTTCCTCGCCATGGAGACATTCGTGAGCCACTGGGACGGCTACAATTTTAACCAAAACAACTACCGGCTCTATTTCGACGCCAAGACGAAGAAGGCCAATTTCTTTGCCCACGGCATGGACCAGACTTGGGGCCTTACGAATTGGTCCGTGCTGCGCGATCCCATCTCGCTCGTGGGTGAGGCGGTGCTGGGCAATCCGGCGTGGAAGACGCTCTACCGCAAAACGTCCGACGAACTCTACGCCAAGGTGCTGAACTCGCGCGAGTGGGACAACCGCCTGCAGCGCCAGGGCCGCAAGGTGGAGGATGCGATGCGCCGCTACGTGACCCCGCAGGCCGCCAAGGATTTCGCGGCGCAGATCACCAACATGCGCGAGCGGCTCAAGAATCGGCTTGAGGCGATTGGCAAAATGTTCCCGCAGCCGCTCAATTCCAACGGCACCATCATCCCGCTGGCCCCGCGCGGCTGGCATGGTGACGGCAACGGGACGCTCGATGAAGTGACCTCCGATGGGCAGAAATCCTTCCATATCACGTCCGACGGCAAAGGCCCGGGCGCGTGGAAGCTCGGTCTGATCCTGCCGAAAGGCTCCTACAAATTTCAGGCGAAGGTGAAGACGAATAATGTCTCCGGCACGCCCGCCGGCGGACGCGAGGTGCCGAAGTTTGGCAAGACCGGCGCGGGCGCGGGCCTGCGGATTAGTGGCGCCTCACGCGAGGGCAAATGCGAGGTGCAAGGCTCCGCCGGCTGGCAGCAGGTGAGCTTCGATTTCGACACGCCCGGCGGCGAAGTGATCTTCATGGCCGAACTCTGCGCGGGCGCCGGCGAAGCGTGGTTCTCGCGAAACACGCTCACGCTCACGAAAGTGCGGTAGCGCCTACTTCTCGATGGTGAACTGCAGCGGCACCGGCTGCACGAGCTTTTGCAGTTCCGTTTCACAGGCATCGATGGCCGCCTGCGCGGCCGCGAGCTTGTCGGCATCCTTGGCCTGGCTGGCCGCGCGCCAATCATTGTTCAAGTTGCCCTGGAGCTTCGCGATCAGTCCCAGGATGGCCGTGGAGCGTTCGCCGAGCGCGCCGTCGAAAACCGTGGTCATGTTCCAACCGGCCGCCAGATCCTTGGCGGTGACTTTGGCCGCGGGCTTGCCGTTGATGCTCACGCGATATTCGCCATCCGCGAGCCCCGTGACCCGCAGCATATAGCGCGAGAGATCCAGCATTTCCGGCAGCACTTTTACCGCCGTCCGCGCGTGGGGCAGGATCGGCCAGGGCCCGGCTTCATCCAGACGGGTGAAGCTCAGCTTTCCGTCCTTGGAACTCAGCTCGGTGATGGCGCAGCGCTTGGCCTCGGTCAACTTGCCGTCGGCGCTAATCGTTGCGGAGCTGACTTCGCCATCCGCTTTCAAACTTTTCAGGATCGTCGCCGCCATCGTGTACTGCCCCACGGAACCGGTGTGCACGGCGTCGCCCTCCAGCGAAACGAGCGAGGGCGGAATCGGCGCGGGTTTGCCCGGCTCGGGCGCCGGTGGTGGCGTAGCGGGCGGATTCTGCTTCGCGGCCGCCTCCGCGCCTTTGCGGCGATTGTCCCCCCATAGATCAATGAGCGCGTGGAACTGATCCACAAACGTGACCTTCTCCTCCGACGCCACTTTCTGGAGCGCCTCGGTGAAGGGATGCAGCTTTTCGCAGCGCTCAGATTTGAATGCCCCCATCATGCTGCCGTCATTCACCGGGCTGGACGAAATGAGAATCGGCTGCGCGGGCAAGGCACGAATCCTCGCCACCAATTCCTTCTCACCATTCACGTAGGCCTCGAGCGGACCATTCACATCGTTCATGCCGAGCTCGACGCTCACGATCGTCGGTTTCCATGCGGCTACATCGTAGTCGAACCGCTTGAGGACATTCCCCGTCCGGTTGCCGCCGATGCCGGAATTGCGGAAATGCAGGTGCAATTGTGGATAGCGGGTGCGGTAGTACGCCTCGATATAGTTCGTATGCAGACGCTGCGCGGTGATGCTGTCCCCGGCCATCACCCACACGTCCTGGTCCTTGAGCTTGAGCGCCGGCTCCTCCGCGAAGGCGGAGAAGGTGGCGGCGAGACTGAACGTGACCAGGCTGGTGGCGAAACGGAAGGCGAGTGTCATGGTCGCATTTCGACCCGCTGGCTCCTCAGATCTTTGGAAGAGAGTCTGTGCGCTCGTGGCACGCTCAAGCGGGCTTCAAATCAATGGCCGCCCGCAACGACCCGTCCATATAGAAGGGCACGGACTCGTGTTCATGGGTGATGAGCCAGCGATCCTTGGGATGCCGAAAACAGAGCGTCTCGCGGAACCACACGTCGACCGGCTCGCCGCGGTCGGCCCTCGTGCCTGTGAGATGATTCAGCGAATGCGCATAAGCCAGGTCTCCGGCAGTGGCGATTTTCAGGCCGCGCACTTCATAGCCGATCTCCCCGCTGAAGCTGGCGAACCAGTTCTCCAGATTTTCCGGTAGCGGCTGTTCGGCCTGCAAGGGTGGCGCGAGGTAGAAACGAACGCAGCCATCGGCAAAATGCCGGAGCACCCCGGGAATATCTCTGCTCCGGATAGCCTCCGCCCAGTCCTCGACGACCGCACGAATCTGCTCCTCTGCTCCCTTCGCGGCGCCAACCTCAGCACCGAAGTAGACGTGCACGCTGGTGAGCTGTCCGGCGCGGCAGGTGAAAACCTCGGTATTGCGAAAGGGCGGCTGCCCTTTGGAATGAAGCTGATACTGGACAAACGCCTCGTTTCCCTGGACGAAAAGCTTTTCCAAATCGAAGCGTTCGATGTGTTCGCAGTTTTGCCAGCAGCGCTGGAAATACGTGGCGCGGTCGATGTGATCGTCGAGCGGGCTGGTGAAGGTAAAGTCGTCTGCAATCAACGGCTCCAACGCGTCGCGGTCTTTTGTTTCGTAGGCGTGGAAGCACGCGCGGATCAGTTCGGCGATCGTCTTCATGGCGAATGGTTTCGCATCCGCGACGCACGGTGCGCTTTTACTTCCCCGAGAAGATCGCGCCCGGCGAGCCTAGAGGGAGTACGGCACTTGTTGGCGATCGTTGTCTGAAGGCTGGGGGCCAGCCAAGGCGCCTGGCCTCCGGATCCCGAAGGAAGGGCTCCACTTTATAAGCGAGCGGAGCGAACAGCAAAGGTAGTGATGGCGCGCCGCCGCCGTCCCTGATCTCGCTCAAGGCGCCAGCTTTCTTCTGCTGCCAATGCGGGAAGTAGCCGCGGAAGTCGTCCGACCCCCGAGCGAAATTGGGGACGGCGGCGGCGCGCCATCCCTACCTGGGCTGCTCGCTTCGCTCGATCTCCAAGGAGGCGAGCTGCCCGCTATTTTAATCACCAACCGCCTGACGGACGCGTTCTGCGGCCTAACAGATACCGGACCCCCGGTCATTGAATGCACTCTGTGCAAAAGTGCCGCACAGCCTCTAGTCGATATAGGCAAACTCGTTGAGATTCAGCAGCGCCCGGCAGAGTTCCGGCAGGCTGTGCTGCGCGAGAAACTGCGTGCACCTGGCTTGCTCGTCCGGGTCCGGCGCTCGCTGCAGGGCGATCCGAAAGGCCCGCTCGATTTGAGCCTTCGGCTCATGGTCTGCCTCGCGCTGCACCCGCTCCGCGAGGGCCGTCGCCATCTCGGTGGCGAGCGGACCATTCAAGAGCGTCAGCGCCTGCGGCGCCACGGTGGAGACATTGCGGCGCGGGCAGGACAGGGCATTGTCCGGCTGATCAAAAGTCTCCAGCATGGGCACCCGTAGATTCCGTTTCTGCACGAGGTAAATGCTCCGCACGGCGGACTGATCATGGGGCGTGGGATACCAGCCTTTGGTCTTCTCCGCGTTGTCGTCGAGAAAGGCGGGATTCGTCTTGAGCACTTCCTCCGGGATCTCGGGCCAGATGGGTGGGCCGCCGGACGTGAGGCGCAGTTTTCCGGCCACCGCGAGCGTCGCATCGCGCAAGGCCTCGGCGCTGAGCCGCCGCGGAGCCTGGCCGGCAAACAGATGCCGGCCAGCGACGGCGGGCAGCGGCGCGGACTGCCGATACGTGCTGCTCGTGACGATGAGGCGGTGGAGCTTTTTGAGCGACCAGCCCTCGCGCATGAACTCGCCGGCGAGCCAATCAAGCAACTCCGGGTGCGTCGGCCGCGCGCCGTTCAGGCCGAAGTCATTGGCCGTGGCCACGAGTCCTTCGCCGAAGTGCGCCTGCCAGATGCGGTTCACCAGCACCCGCGCGACGAGTGGGTTTCTGTTGGAAACGAGCCAATCCGCCAGCGCCGTGCGGCGGCCCGAGGAATCCCGACGCACTGGCTTTTCAATGCGCGCGGCATTGGGATCCAATGCCGAGAGAAAGCCCGGCGGCACGGCCTCGCGCGTCTTCGCCAGGTCGCCCTGGAAAAGGACGTAGGTCACCGGCGGCGCAGCATTTTCATCGGCCATGAGCAGACCCGTGGTAAACGGGCGCAGCTGCTTTTTGAGTGCCTGCACCTCGGCATCAGCCTCGCCATGGCGTTTCTTTTCCTCGGGCGTGAGCGCCGCCTTGATGTCGGGATCCGGCGGGGTGACTTCTTTTTCGAGCGCCTGAATCCGCTTCTTCGCGTCGGCACCGCGGAGCATCGCCGGCAGTTCCAGCAACACTCGGTCCGTGGCGATGAGCTTCGCCACCCGCGCCGCACGGAGCCGTTCCTTGGCCCCGGCCAGAACAGCATCGCGTGCCCCGCGACGCTCCTTCATCCGCGCCTCGATGCCTTCATTGTGCTGGCGAATGGCTTCCTGCTCCGGCGCCAGATCGAGCGGCAGATCATCCCGGAGTTTCACACCTTCAAAAAAAGCGCGCAGCCGGTAGTAGTCGGCCTGCGAGATGGGATCGAATTTGTGATTATGGCAGCGCGCACACACCATGGTGAGCCCCAGGCATGCCGAGCCGGTGGTCTCCACGAGATCGTTCATCAGCGCCGCGCGCACCCGTGGGCCTTCCCCAAATTGAGCGGCACTGTTGTCGTACGGCCCAAGCCGCAGATACGTTGTGGCGATCAAACAATCCTGCTCGGGCGCATCGCGCGGCGCGCCATCCACCATTTCGTCTCCGGCGAGTTGCTCGCGGAGAAAACGCGAGAAGGGTTTATCCGCATTGAAAGAGCGGATGACGTAGTCGCGAAAGCGCCAGGCCTGCGGACGAAACTCATCCCAATCGAAACCATTGCTGTCGCTGTAGCGCACCACATCCAGCCACAGCCGCGCCCAGTGCTCGCCATAGCGGGGACTGCCAAGAAGTTGCTCCACCTTCGCCGACAGAACGGCCTCGCGATCCGCCCCGGGCGCCTCGTAGGCGCTGACAAAAGTCTCCATTTCCTCCGGCGTGGGCGGCAGCCCGACGAGGTCGAACGTGAGGCGCCGGCAAAGCGTGCGGCCATCCGCCTCCGGCGCAGGCGCGACCTGTTCGGCATCGAGGCGAGTGAGAATGAAGGCATCGATGGGATTGCGCACGACAAACGCCGGTTGCGCCACCGCGGGTGAAGGCGGATGGGCGATCGGCTTCAGCGACCACAAATCCAGCCGCTGGCCCGCGAAGAGTTTCACGATCGGATTCCGCGCATCCGTCCAGGCATCTCCCAGCTTCTCGCCCGGCAAAATTACCTTCGCCGTGATGGGGGCCGGCGCCGGCCACGGTGCGCCTCCGGCGATCCAGCGCTCGAGACTCGCGACCTCGGCCTCGCTCAGCTTTTCTTTTGGCGGCATTTTACGGTCCTCTTCCAGGTGCCGCACGAGCCGCAGGAGCAGGCTCTCTTCCGGCTGGCCTGGCACGAGGGCGGCGCCGCTCTCGCCGCCTTTCAACGCCGCCTCCCGGGAATCGAGCCGCAGCCCGCTCTTCTGCTTTTCCGCGCCATGGCAGCGGAGGCATGAGCGCTCCAGCAGCGGCCACACGTCCGTGCGAAAGCGTTCCTCCGCCGACGGCTCCGCCCCGCGGACGCAGAGCGCCACGAGCGCCAAGACGATGGACGGGAGAGAACGCATCGGCATGGAGTATTTATCCCGCAACGGCGGTTGGCAAAGGGGTTCTCTTCCCCTCGCCAAAGCCCGGCCGCTCTGCCAGATTATCCTTTCTGCCATGTTCACCCGTCCGAACTGCTCCCGCCGCGATTTTCTCGGCGCCGTTACCGGCGGCTTTGGAGCGCTGGCACTCGGCGCGATGCTGCGGATGCAAGCCCGCGGCGCGAACCCGGCGGTGGCCATCGATCCCATCCATCCCTTTCTCCCGCGCGCCCCGCATTTCGCGGCGAAGGCCAAGTCGGTGATCTTTCTCTACATGGTCGGCGGACCCTCGAGCGTGGACACCTTCGACTACAAGCCCGAGCTGCAAAAGCTGAATGGAAAGCCCGTGCCCGCCTCGATTCGCGCCGCCCTCAAAAATTCGCGGCACGCGAATGTGTTCGAGGGTTGCAAGGATGAGCTGATGGCGAGCCCGTTTTCCTTCACGCAGCATGGCCAGAGCGGGAGGTGGATTTCCGAGCTCTATCCGCAGCTCGCGCAGCAGGTCGACGATCTGTGCTTCCTCCATTCGCTGCAGGCGGAGAGCAACAACCACGCGCCCGCCTCCTACCAACTTCACACGGGCGAGACGCTCGCCGGCAAAGCCAGCCTCGGTTCGTGGATCACGTACGGCCTCGGCACGGAAAATCAAAACCTGCCCGGCTACGTCCTGCTTTTTGAAGCCGGGCCACTGGGCGGCGCGTCGAACTACACGAATGGCTTTCTCCCCGCGGCGTTCCAAGGCACGCGCCTGCGGAGCGAGGGCACGCCGGTGCTGGATTTGCTGCCAGCCGCGGAGTTTGCCGGCGGACAGCGCGCCTCGCTGGATCTGATCCGCGACCTCAATCTCAAACATCGCGAAGCCCATCCCGGCGTGAGCGAACTGGAGGCCCGCATCGCCAGCTACGAACTCGCCTACCGCATGCAGAGCGCGGCGCTGGAGGTGGGCAATCTCGACCAGGAGAGCGCGCCCCTTCGCAAAAGCTACGGGCTCGACCACAACGATCCCCAGGTGGGGAAATTTGGGCGCAAATGCCTGCTCGCGCGCCGACTCGTGGAGCGTGGGGTGCGCTTCGTGCAAATCTACAACATGTTCGACAAGGACGGCTGGGATGCGCACGCGCAGCTCGCGAAGAATCATCCACCGCTCGCCCGGCAAACCGACCAGCCCATCGCCGCGTTGCTCGCGGATCTCAAACAACGCGGGCTCCTCGACGAGACGCTCGTGATCTGCGCCAGCGAATTTGGCCGCACACCGATGATGCAGGGCGACCGCGGCCGCCAGCACAACGCCGCCGGGTTCACCATCTGGCTGGCCGGCGGGGGCGTGAAGCCGGGCACGCGCATCGGCGCCACGGATGCCATCGGCCTCATGGCCGTGGAGGAACCGCACCCCTTCAAAGACCTTCACGCGACCATCCTCGCGGCGCTCGGCCTGCGCGCCGACGATCTGTTTTTCGAGCAGAATGGCCGGCCCGAGCGGCTCACGGGCATCGCCGGCGGCGCGGAAATGATTCCTGGCATTCTCGGGTAGAATCGCCTCAACTTTGTCTTGCAAAGCGATACTTTGCCCCACAAAGTCCCGAGTGCCATGCAACGCACCGAAGCCGAGGAACATCTCCGAATCATTCGCTCCCTCATGGAAAAGGCCACGGTCTACCGGGCGATCTCCGCCCCCACCGCGCTGACGGGCGGGTTGGTAGCACTGATCGTCGGCGGGCTGCTCGCCGGCCCCCTCCACGACCTCGCGGATCGACCGATGTGGTTTTTCGGCCCATGGGCCCTGGTGCTGGCAAGCGCCGGCGCGGCCAATGCATATTTTCTCTATCGTGAGGCCAACCGCCGCGGCGATCCGTTCTTTTCGGCGGGCATGAAGATGGCGCTCCGGGCGCTGATTCCGGCGCACCTCGTGGCCGGGGTCCTGACGCTGCTCACCGTCATTGGTGCCCTCGGCTTTTGTCCGGCACCCATCTATCTCGGGCTGCCGGGCGTCTGGTGCCTCGCGTATGGCCTCGCGCTGCTTGCCATGGAGCATTTTGCGCCGCGCTCGCTCGTGTGGCTGGGCTGGAGCTTTGTTGCGGCGGGGCTCGCGGCGGCGATTGGGTTCTTTTTTGGTTACACAAGAGGTCTGCCACTGGCCCTCTCGCCCACGCAGCTTTCGAACCTCACCATGGCCCTCACCTTTGGTCTGCTGCACCTCATCTATGCGGCCTGCACCTGGCCTCGCAAAGCCTCGGCGGGCTTCGCCATCTAGCGCGCCATGTTCGATTTCGACAAACTCGACAAAGTCATTCACGAGCGCGGGCGGCTCGGGATCATGACGCTGCTCGCGACGCGGCCGAGTTGGTCATTTCAGGATTTGAAGGCGGAACTGAAAATGAGCGACGGCAACCTGATCACGCATCTGCGCACGCTGCACGACGCCGGCCATGTTTCGATCATCAAGGAAGTGCTCGACCGCCCACAGACGAGCTATGGCCTCACGCAGAAGGGACGGGCGGCTTTTACCGAATATCTGGCGGTCCTGGAGAGCATCGTCAAAGCGGGGAAAACCGAATGAAACGACGCCGCCAGCGCACCTCGGCTCTCCGTCCTACCGCGACCAGCGGAGCCACGCGTCCATCCCGCGTAACCCCTTTTTGCCCAATTACTTTGTGACACAAAGCTACCTTATGAAAACCAACACCAACGCCACCCATCGACCACCCCGAAGAAGCTGTCGTCCCACCCCGCGGAAGGAGGTGCGGCGATGAACCCAGAGACTGCTCCCGCCGCAGCCGCACCGACTCCGGTGGACGTCATCAGCCTCCGCGAAGTCGCGGGGATTCTCATCCCGGTTGCCATCACCACCGCGCTGACTGATTTCCTTTTTTGGGACGGCTATTTCGGCGTCTCGGTCGGCATTTTCTTCGCCGCGCTGGGGTTCATGCTGTTTCTCCGGCATCGGCGCCGGCCGGGGGGGCGTTCGTGGCTGTTCGCCGCGCTGCTCGGCGCCACCTGCGTGCAGTCGGCGATTGCCACTTCCTTGTCCAATATCCTGGCCGCGTCCACGCTGACCCTCGCGCTGGCCGGTGAGGTTTTCCAACCCCAGCTTCGCGGGCTCTGGGCCCGCACGGCAGAAGTCCTGTTTGGATCGCTCTCGGCGCCGATGCGCTGGCTGGGACTGAGCACGCGAACGACCGAGGTCCTCACGAGTGTTCGCGACAGCATGGATCTGACCGGCCGGGCCGTCTTCGCCTTCAAAATGCTCCTACCGGCAGCGGTGCTGCTGGCGGTCTTCGGCTCCATCTTCGCCACGGGTCACGCGGTCTTTGGCGACCTGCTCCAGCGCGCCAGCCAGGCGGTGATCGACTTTTGGAGCAATCTGAACATTACGCCGCTCCGCGTGGTCTTCTGGGGGCTCTTTGCCACGGCGGCACTCGGCCTCTTCCACGGCACCCGCGCCCCGGAGGCCCCGCGCTGGTGGACGAAGACGGTGCCTCGCTTCACGCGTGCGGATCCCCGGCTGGGCGTGTGGCAGACCGTCATGGCGCTGCTCGCCGTGAACGTGCTCTTCTGCTTCGTGAACACGCTCGACGCGATGTTTCTCTGGCACAAAAGCGCGCCGCCCGCGGGCGTCAACGCAGCGGAGTTTGTTCATTCGGGGGTCAACAGCCTCATCGCTGCCGTCATCCTCTCGGCGGTGATCATCGCGGGCATGTTCCAGCAAAGCGATCCCGCCGGCAGCAATGGCTGGCTGAAGGCACTCGCCCATTTTTGGGTGCTGCAAAATTTCGTGCTCCTCGCGAGCGTGCTCCGGCGCCTGATGTTTTACACCGATGCTTCCTCGCTCACGGAGCGGCGCGTGTATGTGGCGTGCTTCTGCGCCCTCGTGGCTGCGGGCTTCCTGCTTCTCGCATGGTTTGTGCAACGACGGCGCAGCTTCAACTGGCTGCTGGGGCAAAATGTCGTCGCCACGTTTGTGCTCTTCTTCATCCTGCAGTTTGCCGATGTTGCCGGCGGCGTGGCGCACTACAACGTGGCCCGCTGGGAAGCCGGCGCCGCCCTGGATGTGGACTACCTCGCCGATCTCGGCCCAACGGCGTGGCCGGAGCTGATTCACGTTGCCCGCACTTCGCGCAATCCCGCGGTGGCCGCCAATGCACGGCAGATGTTGCTCAACATGGCGGCGACACACAAGCCGGAGGACTGGCGCGCTTTCCAATGGCAGACGGAAAGCGGCTACCGGCAAATCTCCGACTACCTCCGGAAGCCATGAGACGGCGGCTCTCGCGCATTGCCCTCGCCTTTGCCGGTGCCATCGGCCAGCTCCCGGAGCTGTCGGTGCGCACGGCAGGGGCTGGGGTGGCTGGAGGAACTCGTCCTCCGTCGGTTCCTCCAGCGACCTCACTCGCGGAAAAAACCGATAGGGTCACTGCGCCTGACATTCGCTCTGCCACTCCAACACCGCCACCGGTTTAGAGCAGACTGCGAAAAGTCGTGGCCGCTCTCTGCGACCTTCCGGTCACAGCTACATCGAACTCCGCCATTTCGAGCGGCTACAACTCAACTTAAACCGCTCTAAACCTCTCGCAGAAAGACATCGGCAGTGAGCGGCGCAAAGCCGACGACATCGAGTCCGCTCGTGAGGACGGCGGCTGACCCCAGCGCCTTAAACAAGCCGATGGTGTGCGAGACGAAACCGAACCGGTCCCCCGCGACGGTGCTGCCGGACACCGTTCCCTTGATGGTGATGCTCGCAATTTTGGCAATACTTACGCCACCGCCGATGATGGCATCGTCGCCATTGCCAAAACCATCCGCGTTCACGTCCCGCACGCCGGCCACAAGAATGCTGGCCAGCCAATCTCCGCCCACCATCACCGGGCCGATCTGCGCGGTCCCATCCGTGGGCGCGAGCGTGGTAGTGTATCCGGCAAAAATCTGCGCCTGCTCCACTCGCCCGCCGATCTGAATTTTGCCGATGGCCAGGTTACTGGTCGCCGTGGGCACTGCGACGTGCAGCGCGCTCACCACCACGGGAGACGATCCGTTGGTCGTCGTATTGCCAATCAAATTGCCCTTCACCATCAGCGCACCGATGTCCTGGCCGGCGCGAATCGACGCATTGTCTGTCAGTTGGAAAGACGCACTTTGATCGATGCCAGAAACGATGGAACCCCCAATGGTGATGCTTTTAATCCGCCCAGTACTTTGGATATAGCCACTACTATCCATGCCGGCTGAGGCTGCCGACACCAGGCTGCCGCCCACTAAATCCCGGCCGATTTTGATCGCCCCGATGTCGCCGGAGCTGAGGATGGTTCCCGTCGTTGATGGGCCCGTTCCTCCCGCCAGCGAGCCCCCAATCGTGAGACTCGCGATACTGCCCGCGGCCGAGATGAACCCGGTCGAATTCCCCGTGCCTCCCTGGATGGAACCACCGATCTTCACGGCTCCCATGGTCCCCAGCGCGATGATGTAGCCGCTGGAAAGACCGGAGCCCACGATCGATCCGCCAATCGTGATATTTCCGATCGCGCTATCGCCTTCCACATAGCCGCCAATCCCGGCCGACCCTCCGATAAAGGAGCCACCGACCTTGATGCTCGTGATCACGTTGGTCCCGTGCAGGATGCCGGAAAACGCTCCCGCTCCGCCCACCACGCTGCCGCCAATCTTGACGGGGCCCAGAGTTCCTTCCGTGGCGATTTGCGCACTGGCGATGCCATCCCCTCCGAAAAGCGAACCGCCCACGGTGACGGACACGGTTGCGCCGTGGCTCCGGATTTCCGCAGAGCCAAAGCCGGGCCCGCCAATCATATCGCGCGCGATCTTCACCGGTCCGATGTTGCCCACCGCGAAGATCTGCCCTTCGTGAATAATCATGCTCGCGGTGAAGGACTGATCCCCTTTGCCGCCGACAAAAGACCCGCCGAGCATGAGTCCGGCCAGATTGCCAAAGGTGTCGATTCTGCCGGAGAGAGGACCCGTCCCTCCGCGAACATCTCCGGCAATTTTCACCAACCCTATATTCCCCACGCTCCGGATCTCTCCGCTCTCCTGCCCGCCGCCGCCGATGAGCGAGCCGCCCAGCGTGATGCTGACAAGATTGATGTCGGTGGAAATGAGCCCGCTGCCAAAGCCGGTGCCACCGCGCATATCGTGCCCTACTTTCACCGGTCCGATGCCGCCCGTGGTGCCAACCGCTCCGGAAAACGTCCCGCTTCCACCAATGATGGAGCCGCCGATCGTCAGCGGACCTAGTTTTCCGAAGACGTTGATCTGCGAGTCCTTCACATCGCCCGTCACCTTCAGCGAAGCCACATCGCCCTGGATATTCCACACGAGATCGCCTCCGCCACCCTGGGTCACGAGGCCATACGCGCCGGCGCTGCGCACGGTGATCGCCTTGGCGGCCGGGTTGCCCACCGGACCGGTACCGGCCTCCAAATCGCCCAGGTCGCCCTGAATCGTGATCGTCCCGAGATTCTTGCCGAGGGCATTGATGATCCCGATGGCCGCCAGTCCATCGCCGCCCGGCGCTTTGACTACTTTCATCAAAATATTCGCATTATCCACCCCGGTGGCCGCGGCCAGATTCACCGCCCGGAGCTGCTGCGGCACCGAATTGTCTCCATTCACGCTGCCCGTATCGAAGGTGAAGAGCCCGGGAGTAAGCGTGCCCTTGGAAATCGTCAGCGTCACATGGTCTCCGTCGATGTCGGTATACGTGAGCACTTGCCCATTGAGAGAGGCGGGGGCGATGCGGACTTCGAGAGGTTCGATGTTCATAGTGGTGGAATGCTTCATTTCAACCGTCGGCCTTCGGCTCCAAATGGCCGCGCCACTTCCCGCTACCGCTGTTTCCGAGAGCAGGATTTATGCGGAATCGTGCGTCCATTCCCCGCTGCGTCTGCGATTGTCCCCTCAGTTTCGTAACAGCTTGGGGGGCGTGGGTCCTCACGGACGAATTGAAAATTCCGGCGGTCCCGGTAGTGGAGTGTCCTCATCATGATTTCCAAACTTCCGCGCTGGGTCTGGTGGGGCGCCTGGGTCCTCGCCTTCATCGCCGGATTTGTCAACGTGGTCGGATTCCTCGGCTTTGAACACCAGGCAGTGACCCACCTTACCGGCACGACTTCCATGCTCGCGGCCTCAGTCGCCGACCTCAACGGCGCCGGCACCCTCCATTTCCTCGCCAGTATGGGCGCGTTTCTCGGGGGCTGCATCCTCAGCGGGTTTCTCATTCAGGATACGGCGCTGCAGCTGGGCCATCGATACGGCTTTGCGCTCTTTTGCGAATCCGTGCTGCTCACCGTGGCCGTCCCGCTCTTTTACCATGACAGCGCTTGGGGCATGTACGCGGCCTCCTGCGCCTGCGGACTGCAAAATGCGATGGCCACCACCTACAGCGGCACCGTCGTGCGGACCACCCACGTCTCCGGCATGTTTACCGATCTCGGCATCTTCCTCGGCCACACCCTCCGCGGACTGCCGGTCGATGGCCGGCGCATCCGGCTGTGCGGCCTCATCATCACCGGGTTTCTGGTCGGTGGGATCGCCGGCGCCTGCGGATATCGCGCCTTGGGTTACTCGGCGCTGTATCTGCCCAGCGCCATCGCCTTTGCCGCCGCCGGCAGCTATTGGGCGTACAAGTTTCGAAAGCAGCCGCGCCCCTCCGGAATCTAAATGCGTAATTTAACCGTATAACCTTCGATCTCTCGCCCCACGTGCCGACCGAAACCGTTACTTTCGAACTTCCGTACCGCCCTCCGTATGACTGGGCCGGCCTGACTGATTTCCTCCGCGCCCGCGTGCTGAAGGGCGCCGAGTGGGTCTCCACCGATGCCTACCTGCGCACCGTCCGGCTCGGCTCGCGCCGCGGCTGGTTGAAGGTTTGCCACGTCCCGGAAAAAAGCGCGCTGCGCGTGGAGCTTTCCGCGCCGCTCAAGCCGGCGGAGGCCTCCATCACGCACCGGCTCGAACATCTCTTCGATCTCGGCGCTCGGCCCGATGCAATCCGGACCGTGCTCGGCCATGATTCGATCCTGCGGGAGCGGGTCATGCGCTTTCCCGGGCTGCGGCTGCCCGGCGCCTTTGATGGCTTCGAAATGGCGGTGCGCGCCATCCTTGGCCAGCAGATCACCGTGAAAGCCGCCACCACGCTGGCCGGCCGCTTTGTCGATGCTTTCGGCGACAAAATCGCCACGCCCTTCCCGGAGCTGAATCATCTGTTTCCTTCCCCCAAAAAGGTCGCCGCCCTCACCGTCTCCGATATCGCGCAACTCGGCATCATCAGCGCTCGCGCTCGCAGCATCGGCGCGCTGGCGCAGGCGTGCGCGGAGAGCAAACTCCTGCTCGAGCCCGGCACCGATCCACACCAGACCATGGAGCAGCTCGTGCAAATTCCCGGCATCGGCCCGTGGACGGCGCACTACATCGCGATGCGCGGCCTGTGCTGGCCCGACGCCTTTCCCAAGGAAGACATTGCCGTGCGCAACCAGCTGGGCGGCGTCACTCCCAAGCGTGCGGAGGAGCTTTCCCAGCGCTGGCGCCCGTGGCGCAGCTATGCGGTGCTCTATCTTTGGCGCGCGCTCTAGCGACGAAGTGGAGGACCATCATAACTCTCCGGCCCCGTGTAGGTTAGCTAGCATCCCCGCCATTTACCTTCGGGCTGTCTTCATGCTGTTACCAGCTTTCCCTTGTGCGGTATACCGGAATCGCTATACGGCGGGCGATGCGGAGGCCCTCGCCACCCCGGAAGATCTGCACCGTCTGGCCCAAGACAGGCGTGGATGGGCGTCGGCATGTTCGAACGGCCCTGGCCGCCCTCGCACTCCTGGCCGGTAGCTCCTTCGCCCGAGCGCAACAGCGGCTGCTGGGTCTCGATATTGCGGCCTGGCAGGGAAATATCACTTCGGATAATTGGACCACCCTCAAACGCCCGACGAACCAGCAAGTAGGCGGCGTTTCCGGGGACGGACGCGACTTCGTCATCATTCGCTCGAGCCGTGGCGGCACCACGGGCCAGGACCATCGCGCCGGTGGCTATCCGGCCAACGACAATTCCTTTTACACCGGCGCCCAGCGCTACGACGATCCGTACTTCGTCCAAAATATTAACCTCGCGACCGCCGCCGGTCTGTTCGCCGGCTCTTATCATCGCACGCGGGCGGACATCATCGTGGGGACCCCCAATTCGGATGGCTCCACGGTGACCGTGGCCAACAATGGCGCGGACGAAGCCGACCACATGATCCAGATGGCCGGCGCATGGATGCGCCCCGGCTATCTGCTCCCGATGCTGGACTTGGAGGACGGCAATTCCCAGCGCAGCACCGCCGCGCTCTCCAGTTTTGCCGTCGCTTTTTCGGATCGCATCTACCAGCAGACGGGCTTCCGCCCCATGGTCTACACCAATAGCAGCTACGCCAATGACGAGGTGAATTCCACGGTGCCGGCTTCGATGCCCATTTTGGTTATCGCGCGCCCCTCCTCCGCCGATCCCCTCACCACGGAGCCCCCCCCGTCGCTCCCCACTTATCCAAACGTCTACGGCGTCTGGAATCCCAGCTATCCCACGATCCCCAATCCGCAGCCCTGGAAATTTTGGCAGTATAAAACGGGCACCGGCCTCAACGGCTACACGGGAAGCATCGATATGGATGTCGCTCACGGCGGGACGGAGTTTGTGAAAGACTACCTGGTCCCAGCCCTCTGGGTGACCAATGGCAATGGCCAATGGACCTCCCTCGCGAATTGGAATAGCGGCCAGACGCCCGTGGCCCCCGTCACCGGGACCGGGCAGGTTGCTCCCCATGGAACGCAGACGCTCCCCACCCCGCGCCTGCCGGGCAGCAACGACACGGTGGTGCTCGATAGCCCCAGCACCAGCTTCACGGTCACGCTTTCCTCAGGAACACAAACCATCCGCAAGCTCTACATGCGCGAGACGCTGAATATCACTGGCGGCTCCCTCACGCTCAACTACGTCCCGAGCGCTGATTCCACGTCCATCGCCGCACAGTTCTCCGGACCGGTGACCCTCAGTGGAAGCGGCAGCCTCAGCGTGCATACACTGCAGGTCGATGCGACGCAGACCTTCACTCTCGCCGGCGGGGCGCTGACGTTCAACACGGTCGACCTCATGCCGGATGCCACGACGCCGGCGAAGCTGCTCGTATCTGGCGACGTGACTTACACCGGACTGGCCAGCGCGGCAGCGACCATTACGAATGGCAGCGGCAACGGAAGCAGCGGGTTCATCGATCTGGGTGGCGCCACGCGGACGTTTGACGTGGTGAATGTGGTCTCCGGCACTGATATCTCGGTCCAAGTCCCCGTCACGAACGGCGGGCTGACGAAGGTGAACACGGGCACCCTCGGTCTCAATGGCGTGAACACCTACACGGGCACCACGACGATCCAGGCCGGGCGCATCGAGCTCGGCGGCTCCCTGAATGGCAGTGTCACCGTGACTGGCACCGGCGTGCTCGCCTTCGGCGCGGCCACGGGCATCCGCACCGCCAATGGCAGCCTGGCCGTGAATGCTGGCGGCACCTTCCGGGTTCGGGTCAATGGTCCCACGGCGGGGACCGACTACGACCAACTCAAGCTCACCAATGCCGCCAGTTCCATCACCCTCGCCGGGACACTGGATTTGATCGCGGCGCCGAGCCTCGCTGTCGGTTCCACCTTTCGCATCATTGACAACAGCGCCAGCGCCGCACCGGTTTCCGGCACCTTTGCCGGCCTGCCGCAGGACTCTGAATTCTACGAGGACGGACAGTGGTGGAAGATCAGCTACACCGGCGGCACCGGCAATGACGTAGTGCTCACCCGCGTCGCAGCTACGCAATGGCACGCTTGGCTAACCACGAATTTTCCGGCGGACCTGAATCATCCCACCGTGACGGGCGATCTGGTCGACGCGGAAAAAGACGGCCTCGTGAACCGGGTCGAATACGCCTTCGGCGGCAATCCGAACGCTTCCGCACAAACTCCCCTGCCGCTTACCGGCGTCCTCGGCGGGCGGCTTGCGATCACCTTCACCCGGGTCGTCGGCAACAACGACATTACGCTCACCGTGCAAGGCGCCGACACCCCCGCCGGCCCCTGGACGGATCTCGCGGCGAGCGCTGCCGGCGCAGCGACGGTCGTGGTTACGGCTGGCGCCACCGTCACCGAGACCGGCAGCGGCGCCACGCGCAGCGTGGAAGTGCGGGACCTGTATCTCACCTCTGACCCGCAGCATCCGGCGCGCGTTCTCCGCGTGCAGGTGACGCGCCCGTAGCGGTCTGTCACCGCGGGATATTGGGCAAGCTCAAGGACGTATGCGCTCCGCGCCCCCACGACGGGTTGGAAACCCATCCCACTTTCCACGCTCCGCCTTTCGCAGCGTTCCGGAGCCTTAGTTGACGCCCTTCACGCGCATCTTCACCCCGTAGACCTTCTTGCTCGCGGTGATGAAGAGAAGCTGCCGGTCTTTTCCGCCAAACTTCACATTCCCCGTCCACGGCTCGGGAATCGGGATGTTCATGAGCTTCTTCCCCGTTTTGTCAAAGACGGTCACGCCTTTGCCGGAAAGATACAGATTCCCCTCGGAATCGAGTGTCATGCCGTCCGAACCCATTTCGCAAAAGAGCGTTTTGTTCTCCAGCGTGCCGTCGGGCTTGATGGTGTACGAATACGTTTTCCCCGCGCCAATATCCGCCACGTAGAGCGTTTTTCCATCCGGCGTGCCCACGATGCCGTTCGGCTGCTTGAGGTCGGTCGCCACGGGAGTCGCCTTCTTCGTCTTCATGTCCAAGAAATACACGTACTGCCCCGGCTGCTGCATCGCCTTGTCACGCTTCCAATAGTCGCGGGCGTAGAGCGGATCGGTGAAATAGAGATTTCCGTCCGGCCGCAGCCACAGATCGTTCGGCCCATTCAGCAATTTGCCGCCAAAGTCGCTGACCAGCACCGTCACTTTCTTGTCGGGCGAAATCGACCAGAGTTCATTCTTCTCATCCGCACACGCGAGCAGGTTGCCCGTGGTATCGAAGAACGTCCCGTTGCTGCGGCCTGAGGGCTTCAGCCAATCGGAAAACGTTCCATCCGCCGCGCTGTATTTCACGATGCGATCATTTGGCTGGTCTGTGAAATAGACATTCCCCTCGCGATCCGTGGCTGGCCCCTCCGTGAAGATGTATCCTTCACCCAGTACCTGCACCTTGGCGCCCTCGGCGATCAAGTTGGCTTCATCCGCCTGCATGGCGAGGGTGGTAGCGAGTAGAGCAGCAGAGAGGACGGGTAGGAGTTTCATCGTGCGCAGAATATTTTGCCGCCCCAGCGGCACAAGCTTTCCATCAGCGGGCCTTGGACATTCACTTCTTTTTGGGATGCGCCTCCAGTTTCGCGACGGCCTCCTTCACTTTCCCCTGCGCCGCCGCATCCTCGGGCAACGCCCGATCCTGGAAGGCCGGATATAGCTGATTCCAGATGGCATTCATCTCGCCTTGGAAATTGCCGCTATCGGCGGTGATGGCCACCACCACATCCTTCTCCGGAATCACCACGCACAGCTGTCCGGCCGCGCCGTCCCCGCGAAATGCGTTGTGCGTGCAGCGCCAGAATTGGAAGCCGTAGCCTTGCTGCCAATCGATGCCGATCTTAGCGTGCGACTCCTGGTCATTCGGCACCTGCTTGCTCGTCGCCTGCTCCACCCAGGCCTCCGGGATGAGTTGCTGCCCATTCCACTTTCCTTTTTGCAGGTAGAGCTGGCCAAATTTGGCGATGTCCTCCGTGCACAACTTCAGCCCGTAGCCGCCGAGCGAATTTCCCTCCGGGCTGCTGTCCCACTCCGGGTGCTCAATGCCCAGCGGCGCGAACAATCTCGGTTTCAAATACTCCAGGGCGGTCTGGCCGGTGGTCTTGGTCACGATGGCCGAGAGCGTGTAGCTGCCCATCGTGTTGTATTGGAAATGGGTGCCGGGCACATGCGGTACCGGCTGCGCCAGGAATTGCTTCACCGTCGGCGCGCCGCCAACGGCCTTGGGCTCGGTGTCGTGCCCGCAAGACATCGTCAGCAGGTCGCGCACCTTCATGGCCTTGAGATTCTCCGATGGCTCCGCCGGCGCGTCGCTGGGGAAGAACTTCAACACGGGATCCTCCAGGCTAAATTTGCCGTCGGCGATCGCCAGTCCCACCGCCGTCGCGTTGAAGCTCTTGCTCAGCGAGTGCAGCACATGCGGTTTGTCGGCCGCTTCCGGCTTCCACCAACCCTCGGCAATCACCTGCCCATGCCGCACGACCATGAAACTGTGCAGGGTATCGATCTTGTCGACCGCTTCGACAAATTCGCGCACGCTTTGCGAGGAGAGGCCTTGGGCTTCGGGCGTGCTCCGAGGCAAACTGGCGGCAACCGCGCGGCTCGCGGCGAAGGAAAGCAGGGCCGCGGTCAACAAGCTGGGGAGGACGGGTGCGATTTTCATGAAGGTTATCGGGCGATGGAGGAGCTTACTTGGCAGAAAAGGCGTAGACAGTAACCTCGTGCATCGTCTCTCCCGGGCGGAGGACGATGGACGGAAAATTCGGGTGATGGATCGCGTCGGGATAATGCTGCGTCTCCAGGCACACCGCTGTGTGGCCGAGATGATTTCCCGTGTAGAGCTGCACCGCGGGCTGCGTGGTGCGCACTTCCATGACGCGCCCGCTCTTCGGCTCGGTGAGCCGGGCCGCGACTTTCATTTCCTCGCCCCCGCCCAACACGAAATTGTGATCGTAGCCGCCGAGCTTGGGGTTCAGTTGACCCATCCGTTCGCCCACTCGGGTCGGCTCGCGAAAATCCATCGGCGTGCCCTTCAGCGGCAAAATTTCGCCGGTGGGGATCAGTTCCGCATCCGTGGGCGTATAGCTGTCCGCCGGGATCCACAGAACGTTGTCGAGGCAGGGGCCACCGCCCGCGAGATTCCAGTAGGCGTGGTTGGAAAGATTCAGGATCGTCGGCTTATCCGTCGTCGCCTCGTATTCGATTCGCAATTCGTTGTCGTCCGTCAGCGCATAGAGGATCGACGTCTGCAAATTGCCCGGGAATCCCTGCTCTCCGTCTTTGCTGAGATAGCTGAGTTTGACCGCGGACTCACGATCCTTCGAGGGCGTGTCCACGACGGTCCACACCGCTTGGGCAAAGCCTTTCGGCCCGCCGTGAATCGTGTGCGTCCGCTCATTCGCTGGCAATTTGTAGGTCATTCCATCCAACTCAAACTGCGCGCCGGCGATGCGGTTTACCACCCGGCCCATCACTGCGGCCGCCCCGCCAAAGCCATGCTGAAACTTGTCCAGCGTGTCCGTGGTTAGCACTACGTTGCCGAGTTTCCCATCGCGATCCGGCGCCTGCAGTTCCTTGATAATCGCTCCGTAGGTAATGATTTGCGCGCTCATCCCTTTCGCATTCCGCAGGGTGACCAATTTCACCTCCGCGCCGTCCGAGGTCTTTCCGAAGTCCGACTGCTCGACGCGCTTCAGATCCTCCGCCCGAACGGATCCGGAAAAGAGCACGGCCTGAAAAACGAAGACCGCCAGCCACGGGAGCGAGAATGCAGGGAGATATTTCATACGGTCATGTTGCGATCATCAATTTGGTCTGCCAACTCACTCGAACTGCCCCTCCGAGAAATCGAGTTGATAAATCATCCCCTCGTACCCCACCGCGTAAATGTTCCCGGCTTCATCCTCACTAAACGAGACGAGTCGCTGGGGAATCGTCCCGATCTGCCGCGCCGTCTTCAGCGAACCGTTTTCCTGCCGAACGGCAAAAATCCGCTTCGAGTTGTAGTCGCCGCAAATATACGTGCCGTAAAAGGAGGACTCCTTGTTTCCACGATAGACGAACCCGCCGGTGATCGAATTCCCGTATTTCCGCCGGTAGGCAAAGACCGGGGCGGCGAAGGTGCGGCCCTCTTTTCGGTATTGATTCGAAAATCGCTCGTAGCCCTCGTAAACATTCCATCCGTAGTTTTCCCCGCGGTGCACGAGGTCCACTTCTTCCACCCGGTCCTGGCCCACATCCGCCAGCCACAATTCTCCGGTTACCCGATCGAAGCAGAAACGCCAGGGATTACGAAAGCCGTAGGCCCAGATCTCGGGCCGCGCGTCGGCGTGTCCGCGGAACGGATTATCCGCCGGAATCGCGTAGGGCCGCCCGGCTTCCTCGTGATCCACATCGATGCGCAGCATTTTCCCCAGCAGGAGTTGCAGGTTCTGTGCATGGCCGTTCGGGTCGTTGTGCGGGCCCGTATCACCCATCACGAGATAGAGAAAACCATCCGCCCCAAATTGCAGGCACCCACCGCTGTGATCCTCGGCCACGCTCGCGATCTTTAAAATCAGCCGTCCCGGTTTGCCCGAATCAGTCACGCGATCCGGTGCAAACTCCTTCTCCACGATGTGCGTAGTCACGGTGTTGTCCTCGAAGACCTGGTAGAAAAGGTAGTATTTTCGGTTCTCGCGAAACTTCGGATGAAACGCCACGTCGAGCAGCCCATTGGGCCCGCGGTCGCTGAAGATTTCGCGGGTGAGATCCGCAAAGACGGTTCGCGCGTCTCCCGTCTTCTTCACACTCCAAATCATCCCCTTTTGATGCAACACGAGGAAGGTATCGGGAGCCCCCGGCACCTGCCGAAACGACGTCAGTCCCACCTCTTGCTTGCCTCTTGGAAACGTGAAGTTCGATGCGAAGAGGGGGCGCACGCCGATCGGCTTGGCCAGAGCTGGAATCTCTCCCGGCATCCCATGGTTGCTCACCAGAGCGGTCTCCGGTTGCTTCAGCGTGGCGAGGTATTCGATGAGGTCCGTGAACTCCTGTGGCGACAATCCCGCCTGCTGTCCCTCCGGCATGAGCGAGACGGAAGTCGCCGTCTTCTCCTTGACGTCCCCAGCCGCAATGGAAACCAACTTCCCATCCACCCCCATGATTTGCAGGCCGGTGTCCGTCGATTGCTTCAAGGTCCCCTGGAACACGGCGCCGGCCTTCGTTTCCACAATCACGGTGCCATAACCCGGCGCAATGGTGGCCGACGGCTGCAGGATGGCGTCGACGAGATCCCGCCGCCCAAAGACATCCCCGGCGGCCATGAGATCCGGCCCGGCCTTGCTCGCACTGCCATCCACGGAATGGCACTTGGCGCAGAGCAACCGCTGCTCGTTGTTGAAGAGCTTCTGGCCGCGGGCCACATCGCCTTCATGCGTCAGGGCATGCTTGCGATAGGCATCCGCATTCGGCGGTTCCGCGGCGCTGACGATGCCCATGGTCAGTGCCGGGAGCAGGAGGAGGAGTCGGAAGGAGTTTTTCAACGGGTCGGGAGGCTGAGGATTTTCGCGCCGTCGCGCTACTCTTCATTTGGCGGGTGCGGGCTCCGCTTTCGCAGGAGCCGGCGGACGCACCACCTGCAGGAGCACCACCGCGCTGCTGCAGCCCCACGAATACCGCTTTTCCGGATTTGTCGGCTCCGGCCAGCGGCACCACGAGAGACCATCCGACGCGCGCCGTGCCTGCCACGCGGCTTCCGCATTCTTTTCCAGCCACGGGCCAAACGTCGCCTGCTCGCCGTGGTCCTGCACGAAGCGCGCAATCCACCGGGCGGCGATCCCGTTGAATCCGCCGCCATCGCCATTCTCGCCCGAGGGCGGCAGGTAGCCGTCCCGGCTCAGCCGATTCATCGTAAAGCTCGCCGCCAGCCGCGCGTCGTCTGTGAAGCCCAGCAGATTCGCCGCGCCGACAAAGGTGCCTTGATTGTAGGTCAGCGCAAAGCGGCCCACGCGCCCGTTGGTTTGGATATTGTCGTAGACCCGCCCACTCGTCGCCTCGAACAATGTGGCGCGCTCCCACTGAAAGATCTCCTTCGCCTTCGCGGTGTAAGCCCCGTCCTGAGTGGCCTTGCCGAGCAGGGCGGCGGCAATTGCTCCCGGCCCGTTCACGCACGCATTCTTCGAGCGCTTGTCCGTCTTCCACCACAGCCCGCCACCGAGGTCCGGTGAGGCGGCGCGGGCGTAGCAGAGATCGAAGTTTTCCTTCGCCGTCTTGAGATACTCCGGTTTGCCCGTGAGCAGGTGCCCGCGCACGCAGGCGATCACCATCCACATGATGTCATCATTGAACGGATTCTTTTCCCACGTTTTACCGTGGTCTGCCAAAAAGCCGTGGAAGAGCTTGGCAAACATCTCCGCCTGCTCCGGGCTCTTCGTCCGCTCGTAGGCATCAAGCACCATCTCCAGTTGCTCTGCGCGCATCCAAAAAGAAGCCTTGCCGCCCTCCGTTGTTTCCAGAAACCAGGCACGTCCATTCTCCGTGCGGTAAAACGCCTTGGCATGGGCGGCGAAGAGCGCATCCGCATCCGCGGCGGTAAAGGCGCTCGCGGCCGGTGCCCATCCAGCCACGATGCCAGAAAAGAGGACCATCCACGTGCCATGGATAAACCAGTTCACCTTGACCACTCCCGACGGATTCAATGCTGATTTCATAAGGGATCTGCGGTGCGCACATGACCAGCGGAGAGCGAGGATGGCAATGATTCTCCGCTGCCACGGTGCATGCCTTGCAGGAGCGGCGAGCCTCGCGTAGCCTGCCGTCATTCATGACTGAAGAAGATCTGCTCGCCCTCGCCGAAGCGTTTCGCGACGCCACCGCGCAAGACCTCGCCGACGCCGCGGCGCCCGCGGACTTTCACCGCGCGGCCCGGCGAGCGCATCAGCGGCTGGACCAGCTGTTCGCCGCGCTCATGGCCGAGGGCCGCCCAGCCGCCGCATGCAGCGCCGGCTGCTCCTACTGCTGCCATCTCAAAGTAGAGACGCGCGCGCACGACATCTTCGCCCTCGCTGCATGGGTGCGGGAGAATTTCTCTCCGGAAGAACTCACCGCTCTCCTGGAGCGCCTGCAACGCCACGCCGCCCGGCTCGCCGGCCTCAGCGTGGAGCAGCAACTTCGCCTCAACAATGCCTGCCCGCTGCTCGGACCGGACGGCCGCTGCACCGCCTACGCGGGCCGGCCCGCCACGTGCCGCATCGTCCACTCGATGGATGTGAAGCCCTGCATCTACGCCTTCGAGCATCCCGAGGAAATCAACGCTCCGCATGGCTGGGATATGGAACTGCGGCTCGGCCAGCGCGTGGCCAATGACGGCGTCGCCTTCGCCTTTCGCGAGGCGGGCTATGACACGGAACTCTACCATCTCAGCGCCGGCTTGCTCGAGGCGCTCACCGATTCGGAAGCACACAGCCGGTGGATCGAGCATGGGCGTGCTTTTTCGGAAGCGGCGCGCTCGCGGCCTGCCGCTACCGATGACGACAGCGCTCCGGAGTGAGAAGCGGCTCCCAGTGATCGCATGCCCACATTCGAAGGCACCTCGCAAACACGCACTGCGACCTTCCGGCTGCAGCTACATTATTGGCGACACCGTTTCCTCAATCTCTTCCTGCGATGGGCGGCCCATTTCGCGGCGGAAGGGGACGAGGAGGAGAAGATAGAGCGTGAAGGCGATGGCCTGCAGCGTGAGCAGGTACCATGGATATGGCCCCATGTAGTCGAAGAGTGTGTTCACGCCGGGTTTCGCATTGAGGAAGCCATAGTTGGCGCCGAGCAGGCAGTTGATGCAGTAAACGACGACCATGTAGACCCAGCTCCAAAAGACGGCGCGGCCAAAGGCGCCACGCGTGGGCTTCAGGTCCGTGCCAAAAGCGAGCGTCAGCGCCGCCACGGGGACTCCGCCGTGCTGGGCGAAGAACACGTAGTATTCAATGGTGTCCCACGAGAAATAAAGTGTGGGCGTAATGAGCCCCTGCACGGTGCCGGCCAATCCCCACAGATATCCGATTTCCGCCCAGCGCTGTTTCCGGCGGATGAGTGCATAGGCCAGCACCAGCGACACCACATCGCACAGGTAAAAGGGGAGCGATGTCCCCACGACGAAGCGCATCGCCATCTCCGGATCGGAGCGGTAGCGCAGCCACGTGAGCGGCGGATCGAGCAGCACCGCCGTAACGAGGATGATGCCCAAGATCACGTTGGCGCGCTGCTTTTGTTCGGGCCGGACTTCCGGGACGCGGTTGAGCCGCACCATGAAAAAGGAGGCCACCGCAGTCACCGCCAGCGCGGTACAGTGGGGCAGGCCAAACATCTCGAAAGCGCGGGCGTCCATTAGGGCTGGAAAAGCATTTCTCCCCTCCAATACGTGCGCGCCCCTCCCTTTCTTACAACCAAATCGCGACCGGCTCTCCAGCCACCGAGGGCAGTTTCAGAAATGTCGAAGCCGCGAACTGCGACCTTCCGGTCGCAGCCACACTGCCCCCATCAAGATCTGAGCAGCGACAGCTTTAATTAAGATGCTCTACTCGTGGTAGCCGCGCCAGACCCACACCAGCGTATCCGCCAGCGTGAGGTTGAACACGCGGCCGTCGCAGTGGCCTGTCGATTTACTGAAGACGAAGCGATGGTGGTAACCCTTGGCCGTGAGAGCCGCCGAGGTGCGCTGGCCGGCCATCACCCAATTGTGGTGCGAGTCCTCCGGGTCCTTCGCGCGCAGATCATTCTCCGAGCAATGCGTGAAGATACGCAGCGGCTTCTGCGGCGTGGACTCGATGAGCTTCATGCCTGAGTGATACTCCCACGCGCCGAGCGGGAACTTCGCTTCCTCCGCGGCGTCGTCGTCCTGCTGGTCCACGAAGGTGCCGGAATACGCGATGATGCGGCGGAACAGATCGGGACGAAACCAGCCCATGCTCAGCGCGGCGGCGCCGCCCGAGCTGCAGCCAATGACGGCATGTCCCCATGGATTCTTGGTAAAGGTGAGGCGCGGGTATGCTTCCTTGATTTGCGGATTTCCCAGCACGGCGGGGAAGACCTCGTCATTGATGAACCGAGCCAGGCGGTCCGACATCGTGTCGTACTCCAGCCCGCGCTCGCTGTTCTTGCCGTCGTTGCCGCCATTCTCCACGGCGATGGCGATGAAGGCCGGCAGCTTGCGCTTCGGGTCTTTGGAGATGGTGAGATTATCCAGCGCATTGCGTACGGATTTCATCGGCCCGGGGCCGTCGTGGATCACGAGCAGCGGGGCGGGCGTGCCGTCCTTGTAGGCTGCGGGGATGTAGACAAAAATCTTCCGCTCCGTCCGCACCGCCTTTTTGTCCGGCTCCAGCGTCTTGTCGTCGCCCTTGAAGATCTTGCTGTCCGCCAGCTTCATCGTGAACTCGAAATACTTCCCCTTCGGATTGCCCAGATCGGTCAGATCCTTATCGGTGGAATAATCGGGGCCCACGGTGATTTCGCCGTCCCCTTCCGTTCCGGGGTTTTCCGTGTATTCCGCCGCCCCGGCGTGGGCGAGGAGGCTGCTGACGGCGATGAGCGGGAGGAAAAGACGGAGCGAGGTTCGGCGGGTGTGGTGCATGAGAGATTGTGACGGAGAACCAAGCGCCCGATCAATCATTAGGTGGCATTCGTGCGGCGCCTGGACGGAGTGCGCACGACCTACCGGGGGAGTCTCCCGAAAATTCGGTCCGCTCCCCACCGCACGCAGCAAGCTGCGCCAGCCACAGAGCGGCAACGAGCTGCCGCAGTCCCCGGCGGATCTCGCAGTTTCGCCGCCCTCTCCGGACTAGTAGGTCGACCAGCGGTCCTGGCGGTTCTCCCAACGAGTCTGGGTGCGGTCGACGCGATCGCTCTGGCGGTCCACGCGATTGTCGACGCGATCGCCACGGCGATCGACGCGGTTGTCGGTGCGATCGACACGCCGATCCACGCGGCGGTCATGCCGGACTTCCGGCCCGGAGCAGGCTGACAGGAACAAGCAGCTCGTGAAGGCGAGCAGCAGCATTTTCGAGGTGTGGCGCGCGAGGAAGGAAACGATGGATGTTTGCATAGTGGTGGAAGACGATTTCTTCGTCTGCCGCAGATCTATTGCGCCCGGCCGTTCCCCTGGATATCGCCCCTTGGTCCTATATGGCCAGGCAAGGAGGCCTTTCCCGCTCATCCTACCCCATGCCTGGGGAATCGGGCGGGATGCGATGATTCGCCGTTCCTCCAATCAGCCATCAGCAATTCATAATCCCCCTACCCTCCCGCCATCGCCCCCACGATCATGAACGGCTCCTTTCCCGCCAGGACGTCCTCAGGCAGCACCGTGTCCGACGGATCATTCGACAAGTCCTCCTTGCACGCGAAAAACCGGATGAAAGGCCGCCGCTTCAGCGTCCCATGATCGCGGATCGTCCCAGATAAATTCGGATACCGCCGCTCGATCGCGTCCAGCACCGCGCCGATCGTCGCCGGCGTGGCTTCCACGTCCAGCACCACCTCTCCCTCGACGCGTGCCAGGTTGCGCAGGTGATACGGCAGGACGACGCGGATATTCGTGCCCATGGTCTCAGCGCAAGGTTTGCACTTCCACCGACAGCACCTTGGGCAAATCCCGGGCAATCGCCATCCACGTGTCGCCGCTATCCGCGGAACAATACACCTGCCCGCCGGTTGTCCCAAAATAGATGCCGCACTCATCCATGGAATCCACGGCCATCGCATCGCGCAAGACGTTGACATAGCAATTCTCCTGCGGCAGCCCGCGGGTGAGCGGCTCCCAATCGCCGCCGCCGGTGCGGCTGCGATACACGCGCAGCTTGCCCTCCGGCGGATAGTGCAGCGAATCACTCGTGATCGGCACCACGTAAATCGTCTCCGGCTCATGCGCATGCACGTCGATCGGGAAACCGAAATCGGTGGGCAAATTCCCGCTCACCTCGCGCCACTCGTCGCCCGCATTGTCCGTCCGCATCACGTCCCAATGCTTCTGCATAAAGAGCGTATCCGGCCGCGAGGGATGCAGTGCAATCCGGTGCACGCAATGTCCCACCTCCGCGTCCGGGTCCGCCAATTCCCACTTCGATTTCAGCCCGCGATTGATCGGCTTCCAGGATTCTCCGCCATCATCCGTGCGGAACGCGCCGGCCGCCGAAATCGCCACATACATCCGCTTCGCCTCGCGCGGATCAAGGATGATGGTGTGCAGGCACATCCCGCCGGCGCCCGGCTGCCAGATCGATCCCTTCGCCGCTCGCAAACCCGGGAGTTCCTCCCAGGCCGCGCCCGCGTCCGTCGATTTAAACAGCCCGGCATCCTCTACGCCCGCAAACACGATGTCCGCATCCGTCAGCGATGGCTCCAGGTGCCACACGCGCTTGAACTCCCACGGATGCTGCGAGCCATCATACCATTGGTGCGTGCCCACTTCTCCCTTGTAGAGAAAACGATTGCTCCGCCCCTTTCCAACATCCTCCGGCGTCGGAATCGCCGCCCCGTCTGGCGTGGCCCACGTCTTTCCGCCATCATCCGACCGCTGGATCACCTGCCCAAACCACCCGCTCGTCTGCGAGGCGTAAATGCGGTCCGGATTCACCGGCGAGCCCTTGAGGTGATACATTTCCCAGCCCGCGAAATGCGGCCCGTCGATTTTCCAGTCGGCGCGCTGGCCGTCGGACGTGAGGATGAACGCACCTTTTGCGGTGCCAACAAGGACGCGGACTTTGCTCATGGTCTGGATGATGTGCGGTGAATGGATGCCGCAGCTACGACGAATGGGAAGCGGGATTTGGGACACCGGCGCGCATTTTTTGCCGGTCCGCACCGGGGATCACTTTACGTATAGCGAATGAGGATCGAACTGCATCCGCCTTTCGGATCGTAGCAGGACGAAATCATCCCCCACGGATACCGGCCCGGCCGCACGCGGAGAACACGCGCCAGCCATTGCTCGTGGAACGCTTTGCGGGCCAGTTCGCGCTCCTCCGACCAGTCCGCCCAGGAAGTGCCAAAGCGGGGCGCGCTGTGGCTGAGATCGAGGGTGTCCAACCGTTCTCCATGGAACCGGAAAACGAGATACAGCTCCGTGTCCGCCTGCGGGATGCCGGAAACATCGTAGCTGCACCACGGTTCATGGCGCACCGAGATCGACGCGCCGGAGAACGCCGGCGTCTGGAGAAACTCCGTCCGCGTCAGGGTTGGCGAAATGACTGCGCCCATCTCGGGCAGAGTGATGCGACCCGTTGGTTCATCGATCGTCATGCGTGAAAGAAAGGGGCGGCGCTCAGCGCCGCTGGTCCGAGTCGAGCCAGCCGACCCACACCATCTCACTTCCCAAACACCTGCGTGGCGGTCTTGAGAAACAAGTCACGCGCCGACCACTGTTCTCCGCTGGTGCATTGCACCATGAAGATAGCGACCAGGCCCGTCTCGGGGTTGACCGACAAATCGGTGCCGTACGCCCCATCGTGCCCAAACATTCCATTCCGCAGGTGGTAGCCGAGGCTGTAGTTCACTTTCGTCGTGCCGGTCTGCTCCCTGCGCAGTTCGTCCATCGCCGCGTGGGACAGATACCGTTTCCCATCCAGTTCCCCATCATTTGCCAGCAGGAGGCCATAGCGGAAGATATCATGCGTGGTGGAAAAAAGGCCGCCACCCGCCTCGGGAAAGCGATGCACGCGATCGCTGTAGGGCTTCGTGAGAAAACCGATGTCGCCCCGGGCATAGCCGGTCTTCGCTTTGTTCGGCCCATAGGCCCCCGCCAGCCGCGCGACCTGCGCTTCGCTCGGCCAGAAGGTCGTCTCGGTCATCCCCAGCGGATCGAAGAACCGCTTTTGCAAAAATTCCTCGTACGGCATCTCGCTCACGATCTCCACGATCCGTGCCGCAATGTTCATCCCCTGGTTCCCATACTGATACTTGCTCCCCGGCGGCCATTGCAGCGGGCCGGTTACCGAGGGCAGCGCCCGGGCTTTCAGCGGCGTGCTGTCCGCTCCCGTGGCCTGCTGCAATTCGGACAGGCCGGCCAGCCCGCTCGTGTGGCTCAAGATGTGCCGAATGGTCACTGGATGCCCCGGCGGCTTCAGCAGCACGTGCTCCGCATCTTTCTCCTCGGCGACCATCCATTTGCTCAGCTGCGGGATGAACTTCGACACCGGATCGTCCAAGCTCACCTTCCCTTCGTCCACCAGCATCATGATCGATGCCCCCGCGAACATCTTCGACATCGACGCGATCCAAAAAACGTTATCCTCGCTGATTGGTTTCTTCGCCTCCACATCCGCATAGCCGAGCAGATTCTTGTAGTGCACCTTGCCGGTCTTGTCGGCGATGATGCCGATTACCCCAGCGAGCTTGTAGCTATCGAAGTACGATTGCAGCGCCGCCGTCACCTCCGGACTCGCCGGCGGCTCCGCCGCGGACACTCCGGAACACGGCAGTAACAAGACCACGGCAAGGCAACACACGACGAGACGGGTAAGCACATTTTTCATGAGCGGGAAGGCGATTGCTCCCGACTATGAGCAGACACGCCTAGCGAAGTCACCTTCGGAGCACGATGGCCGCGGTGGCGAGAGGGGGGCGATGGCCGTAGCTGCGACCGGGAGGTTGCAGACGCTGGCTCGCTCACCGTCCGGACGTCTGCGACCTCCCGGTCGCAGCTACATCGCCTCACGCATAGATTGCCTATAAATACACCCCGACAGCTTCGTCACCGCCTTGGCTCTCTCCTCGCTAATGCTCCGGCGTACGCCACTGCTTACTTCTTCTTCTCCGCACCACACCCACAGCCCGCCCCCGCCGATTCAGGCTCGGCGGTCTCCGGCCAATACGGCCTGTCCGCATCGGCAAACTCATTCGTGCCGTAGCGGTCATGATGCCGCACCCATTCCATGGAGAAGCTCAGGTGATCTTCGTCGCGGCCTTTCGGCATCAGGTCCAGGATGCGGTAGGCGCTCATCACCGTCTCCACTCCGCGCCCGTAGGTGGAGTAGGTGTGAAACACTTCGCCCGCCGCGTTTTTATAAAACACGCTGATCCCCGGCGCCTCGGTGCTCGGAAATTCCTGCAGCGTGTAGTTGTAGTTTACTTTGCCCTCCGCCATTTCGGCCTCGGTGAAGGACACGTGGAAGTCGCGGTTGAAATCCCCGCCGTGCGACGACACCCACGGAAACTGCCACCCCATTCGCTTTTTGAACGCCTCGAGCTTGGCTAGCGGCGCACGCGACACCGCCACCAGCGTCACGTCGCGGGCCGCGAGGTGCGGCCGCGCGCCGTCGAAATGATCCGAGACAAACGAGCAACTCGGGCACCCTTCCTGCCAATCGGGGCCGAACATGAAATGATAAATCATGAGCTGGCTGCGCCCGGAAAAAAGATCCGCCAGCTCCACCTTTCCGTTGGGGCTGTCGAAGACGTAGTCTTTCTCCACCTTGACCCACGGCAGTTTGCGCCGCGCCTCGGCGAGTTCATCGCTAAGCCGCACGGATTCCTTTTCCTTTTTCAGCAGCTCCTGGCGGGCCGCGAGCCATTTGGCCGGCGAGACGACGTCGTGTTCCCGCTCCAGCTTTGGTGATTTTGAAATAGTGGTGGTGCTCATAAAGTTCTTTCGTGGTTGGCGAAACCCGCGCGTGCAGGTTCGCGGTTGTTTTTTCTTTCGTTCAACAACACGACGAACGAGCCGGCGTCTTTAGGACACCTCCTGGAAAGAAAGCGGTCACCACGGAGTGCGAAGAGCTTCGCCATTTCTCACCCCTTCTTCGCGTGCTAGATGGATCGCCTCCCGGAAGATCCTCCGCCGTTTGCATTTGGATTGCTGCCCTTCTCCAAATCCCATACCCACGTGGAAGTCTGTTCATCTATGGCCACCACACGTCGTTTCCGCCGCGGTTTGTACTCACCCGAACTCCTGGAATCTCGCATCGCTCCGGCGACCTTCCTCGTCACTGCGCTCGCCGACAACGGTGCCGGCTCGCTGCGGCAGGCGATCCTGGATGCGAATGCCACCCCGGCAGCGGACACCATCCTCTTCAAGGCCGGCCTGGCGGGGACCATCGCCCTCACGACCGGCCAGATGTTGATCACGGAAAACCTCACCATCAAAGGCCCCGGCAGCAGCAAGCTCTTCATCGATGCCCAGAACGCCTCCCGGATTTTTGAAATCAACGACAGCACCACCACTTTAAAGACGGCCAGCATCTCCGGGCTGAGCCTGATCAATGGCAACGCCACCGGCACCGGCGGCGGCGCCATTCGCAGCGTAGAGGCCCTGACGTTGCAAAACATGAACCTCGTCAATAACACCGCCGACGGAAACGGTGGCGGCCTCTATTGCCGCGACTTTGGCAATACCACGGGAGGCAAGCTGACGATCAGCAACTCGACCTTCGTCGGCAATTCCACGGACAAAAACGGCGGCGGCCTTTATAGCTTCATGAAAGGCGGCATCAAAGTCACCAACAGCCTCATCAGTGGGAACTCTTCCACGGGGTACGCTGGCGGCTTTTATCTCGCTGTTCCGGGCACGGGAACGGGGGACATCCTGGTGCAAAACGTGGCGGTGACCGGAAATCACGCCACCACCACCTTCGGCGGCGGCGGCCTCGATAACAATCGCGCCGGCGGCAAAGTCACCGTCATCGGGAGCACCTTCACGGGAAATACGGCCGGGACCAAGGGCGGCGGCATTTATCTCGATCACGGGATCGTCTCGGTCACCGGCACGACGGTCGCCAACAACACGGCCACCACCGGGGCCGCCGGGATCTGGGCGGAGAACGTCACCTCCCTGAGCCTGGCCAAAACCCGCGTCCTGTCCAACTTCGCGAACGACGCCACCGCCCAAGGCGGTGGGCTCCTGGTCAACGCCGCCGCGGCGGTGGTCAAAGTGACGGGCTCCACCTTCACCAACAATTCCGCCGGGGATTCCGGCGGCGCCATTGCGGTGACCTCGAACGCGCAGCTCACCGTGCAAGGCGGCATCTTCACCAGCAACAAGGCGGGTGACAATGTGGGCGGCGCCATCGCCGGTTTTATTGGAACCACCATCAAGGTCAGCGCCGCGACTTTCACCGCCAACAGCGCCGGCCTGGATGGCGGCGCCATTGGAGCGGAAGGCACGGGCGCGAACAAAGTGACCATTGAGGTGAGCAAGTCCCTCTTTCAGCAAAACAGCGCCGGCACCGATGGCGGCGCCATCCGCAACACCGATGATGGCACGACCACCGTCACCGCCAGCAAGTTTCTCAATAACCTGGCCAGCCACGCGGGCGGCGGCATCGCCGTGAAGGGAGCCGCCGCGCTCACCGTGAATGGCAGCACTTTCACCGGCAACACGGCCTCCCAGAACATCGGCGGCGGCATTGCCGCGTTCAACACCGCCACCGTCAAAGTGGCCGCCTCCATGTTCACGGAAAACTTTTCCGGCGATGATGGCGCGGGCATCGGAGCCGGCGATGGCGGCGGCGATGTCGTCAACATCGATGTGATGAAATCCACTTTCCTGCGCAATTACGCCGCCAATGACGCTGGCGGCGTGCGCAACTTCAGCGGCGGCACGACCAACATTTCCTTCAGCAAATTCACCGGCAACATCGCGCATAACGGCGGCGCCGCCCTGTACGCCGATGGCTCCGGGGTGGTGAATGTGCTGGGCTCGCAGTTCATCAACAACCGGACCTTGAATGATTCCGGCGGCGCGCTCTACCTCGGCACCAGCGGCGCCAGCACCATCACCAGTTCCATCATCATGAACAACTTCTCGGCCGACGACGGCGGTGGCGTTTATATCAACGACGGGACTTTGATCATCAAATCGAGCAAGATCACTGGAAACGTCTCGGCCACCCGAGGGGGCGGTGTGCGGAACAGTACCGGCACGGCCATCCAACTCGTCGCCACCGTCATCACCGGCAACGGCGCCCCGGTCGACCCCGACAAATCCGGCACCTTTACCCCGTAGCACCAGCGCGGCGCCTGATTGGCCCCCCTGAAAAACATTCCTTTCGGCCTCGCTCTGCCCTCGCCAGCTCGGTCGCACACCCACGTCAGTCCGCGGCCGTCCCCGCCTCCGCGCCGGGAAACCACTCGGTGTGCTGATCGCCCTGCCGACCAAAATACGTCACGCGCTGCCCACGCAGATAGGCAACGTAGCCCTGCACTCCCGCCTCCATCGCCCGGCGGGTGAAGTCGCGGTACGGCTGGCCATTCCGCTGACTATCCCGAATGTCCGCTTTGAGCGCTTCCACCGAAAATTCCGCCGCCACGGGCGGCAACCCCTCGTAATCAATCGGCGTCACGACCATCACCCCATCCGTACCGTAAAACGTTTTCCGTCTCCCGACGTAATCCACATGATAATACTCCACTCCCGTCGCGAGCAACCGGCTCACGACTTCGGGAAAGGAAATGGTTCCGGCCAAGGTCCGGCGGGCGGTTTCGGTAACGATGTTGGTGTCCATAGTGCGAAATTCTTTCCGTGGGGCTATTCCATGCGGTCCCGTCCGCGCGCCGCGAGGTCCCACCCATTCGCCGTCAGCAAGCGCTGGACGGTCGTGAGAAATTCCGTGCGCTGCCGCGGTGACAGCGGGTGAAAGAAGGCGTCGTCGTTCTCATCCGCCGCTTTCGCCGCCTGCCGCACGAGCTTGCGCCCCATCGCGGTGAGCTTCAGTTCCAGGGAGCGGCGATCCGCGCCTTCGCCCCGGCTTAGCCACCCCTTTTGCCCCAACCGCTCGACCATCCGCGAGAGCGAGCTTTTATCCACCCCCACCTGCTGCGCCGCCTCGATGAGCGTCCGCCCTTCCCCATCATAGAGCGTCCGCAACACCACCCACTGCGCCACCGAGAGCTCCAGCTTCTCCAATCGTTCGGCAAAGGTGTGCGACACGAAATTGGACAAACAGCGCAGCCAGTATCCCAGGTGCTTTTCCAATTTGCTCGGCGGCGTCTCGTTCACGGCGGCATAATCGTTGCATATACAACAGTTGTCAACGCAACTTTTCTCCCTGGGCCAGATCCACGTCCCCGTTACTTCACCTCCGCCACCATCAAACGGGTCCACCGGCCGTCGTTGACGTTGTAGTAGATGCGCTGGCCATCGGCGCTGAAGGACGGGTGCGGATGGTTGTGCCGCCAGCTCGTCGCCCCCTGCGTATTGTCGAAAAGATCCACCACCACAAAGGCGTCCGTCGTGGTCGATCCGACGCCGATCGCCCAGAAGCCGGGCTTGCCGAACGGCCGCTTGGACACGTCGGCATCGGTTACGAACAGGGTGCCATCGGGCGACATCGTCGGATGATCGGAGAAGCACGAGGGCGCAAAGCGCGGTTTCTCCACGCCGGTCGCCACGTCCATGAGCACATTGCTCTTTTCAAAGACGCCGCTCGAATCCGGTGACCACGACGGATGGCCCCACGTCTCGACCAATCGGATGAATCGATGGTGCGCGAGATCGTAGATGATTTTGCCGTCCCGCTTGCTCACCGACATGCTGCGGAAGCTCGTCCCTCCACCAGGAATGCACGGTTTGAAGAAGACTTTTGATTCGTCCGGGCTCACGATGGGGAAGAAGATCGTCAGGTCGCGCGAGCCCAGCTTCTTCTCCAGCCAATCGCCGTATTCCGCCACCGTTTGCTCCGCCGTCACGGCCGTGGTGATTTCGCCGGTGACCACGTCGATCAGTTCAAGATTGCGATGCGCCCCGGGATTCCAATGGCAGCCGTAGGCGGCCACCCATTTGCCGGTCGGCGAGCCAAACCCCACTTGCCGATCCATCGCGAGCACACGGTCCTGCTTCGTGGCGAGCTCTACCGCATGCACGCTCCAGTGCTCGTCCTGCAGATTGTGATAAACGACGTATCGTCCGCCGCCGGCCCATTGCTGGCAGGCCGCGCGATGAGCATCTTCGGTCGCAAGGTTCTTCGCGAGGATGGTCTCTTTCCCAGTCGCCCGCTCCAGGACGCGGAGGTCGCCCCGCTCTCCCTCGGGCGTCGCCGAGGTGTAATAGAGGACATATTTTCCATCCGGGCTCTCCGGGCACGTGTTGAAATACGCGTGGATGGAATGGCGGTTTGGGTCCGGGGCCACGGCGTGTTTTTCAGCCGACTTCCATGCTTCCAAGTCCGCCGCCAGCGCGCTGGTCGCGGCGATGACCATCACCAAAAGCATGAGGACGGGGTGGCGACGGTGGGTCATTTGGAAAGGAACAGTGAGAGGTTAGGTGGTCCGCAGGGCAAGCCGCCGTCGGGGCGCTTCTTAGGACACACCCTCGCGAGCATCGCCCGTGCACGACAAAATAGCGTTTGACAGTAACACTGTAACACTGTCAAATTACTCCCATGTCCGAGATTTACTCCGCCGGCGAGCTGGCCCAGCGCGTGAATGCTTGGTGCGACGAGCACCGCATCACGCCCGCCAATGGCCAAGCGGGCGAGGTGGTCACGGAACGCAATGTTCGCTTCTACCGCACCTCGGGCCTGCTCGATGCGCCTGACGGCGGCTTCGGGGAAAAGCACCTGCTGCAGCTCATCGCCATCCGCATCCTGCAGGCGGAAGGGCTGCCGCTCCGGCGCGTTCGCGAGCTGCTTTATGGCCGGAGCGTCGAGGACCTGCGGGAGATCCAGCGGCGCGGTCGCGCCAGTGCAAAGGCCCGCGCCATCTCGCCGACGAGCATTTTTGAAAACGCCGATGCCCTCTGGCGCGTGACCCCGCTTGACGACGACCTTCTCATTGTCTCGCGCCGCGGCACCGCGCTCACGTCCGCGCAGCGCGCCGCCCTGCTCGCCGCGCTCCGCGGTCCCGCCTTTTGCGAGCCCCAAGATTCACCATGAAAACGACCATCGAACACACCGGCTTTGGCCTCATCGCCTGGCTGGAAAGCACCAGAGTCCGCCTCCCGCTCAAGGGCGTGGAGTGCCGTTTCGAGATCACCTCCGGCATCGCTTCCGTGGAAATCGATCAGATCTATTTCCAGGAAAACGCGGCGCCGCTCGACTGCACCTATTCCTTTCCGCTGCCTGCGGGCGCGGCCGTATACCGCTGCGAGGTGGATATCAATGGCCGGCTCATTCGCGCGATCGTGGAGGAGAAGATGGCGGCCCGGCAGATTTTCGCCGAGCAGAAGGCGAAGGGCCATCGCGCGGCGCTCGTGGAGAGCGAGCGGGACAATCTCTTCACGCTCCAACTTGGCAACGTGCAGCCACAGGACGTCGTGGTGGTCCGCTTTGCCTACTTGCAGACGATCGAGCGCGGGGCCGGCGAGCAGCGCCGCCTGCGCATCCCGGTGTGCCCGGGCGTGCGCTACATTCCTGGCCAGCCGTTGCTCCGCTCGCCGCGAGGCAAGGGCACGGTCCAGGATACGGACCAGGTCCCCGATGCTTCGCGTCTTTCACCACCCCGCATCGAGCAGTTGCATCCCGATGCCGCTTACTGCGCCATCTCCGGGACGCTGCCGCTGACCGATGCCGCGGAAGACCTCCTCGCCTCCCCGACCCATCCCACCCGCGCGAAACTCGCCAGCGGCAACTGGAGCGTGCAACTCGACGACCACGGCGCGGTGCCCGACCGCGACTTCGTGCTCACGTGGGCGCCGCCCGCCACACAAACCTTCACCCCGCGGGCATGGGCCGCGCGGCATGGCGGCTCTACCTACGCCCTCGTCCAGCTTCGCGCTCCGGAGGCGGTCGCCGTCGCCGAGGACTTCGAGCAGGACTTCTATTTCCTGGTCGATCGCTCGGGCTCCATGAGCGGCGCGAAATGGACAAAGACCTGCGAGGCGCTCACCGCTTTTGTTCGCCTGCTTGGCCGCCGCGACCGCGTGTGGATCACACTCTTTGAGTCCACCTTTCGGGACTTCGCCGAGGAACCGCTTCCGGCGCAGCAGGTGCGCGATGACCAGGCGTTTCAGGCCCTGGTGAAACTCGGCACGGGTGGCGGCACGGAGCTGCTTCCGGCCGCGAATCATGTCCTGGGAAAGCTGCGCACCTGCTCTGCGGATCGGCGCAGCGTGATCCTCCTCATCACCGATGGGCAAGTCGGCAACGAGGCCGCGGTGCAACGCGCCTTTGCGCAATCGCCGGACACCACCGTATTCACCTTCGGCATCGACACCGCGGTGAACGACGCCTTCCTCCGCGCGCTGGCCGCTCAGCATGGCGGCACCTCCGTGCTGCAAACGCCGAAGGATGATATTGCCGCCACCGTCTCGGGCCTGGCCGAGCACCTGCGCCGTCCAGTGGTCACCAACTTGCGCGTGGACGGCGGCTGGACGCCCGCCAAAACACCCCTACCCGCCCTTTTCGGAGGTCAAACCATAGACCTCGTGCTGCAATGCGAGGGCGAGGGCACCACCGTGGATATCCACGGCCGCCGCGCCGACGGCCAGTCTGCTTCGTGGCATCTGCCGCTCGCACTGGTCACCTCCGATGCGCCGCGGCTCCTCTGGGCGCGCGAGAAGATCGCGACGCTCGAAGCAGCTGGCGAGGATGCCGCCGCGCTCGCTCTCGCCAAAACGCACAACCTGCTCTGCAAATCGGCCGCCTTCCTCGCTTGGGACGAGGCGGAGAAGGTGAAGGTCGCCACGCAGGAACTTTATCAGCCCAGCATGGACAACGTCGCGGTGGCGGCCTGCGCCGTGGCCGCCGCCCCGCGAGAGCTCAGCCTTGGTCTCTCGCCTGGCCTCGGAAAAATGCGCGCAAGCTTCTCGGATCACATCCTCTATCAGCTGTCAGAGCCGCCTCAAAAGAGGGGTGCCGGCAAGTCGGGCGGCTTTTGGAGCCGGCTCGCGGCGAAGCTGCGCGGAGGTGGATCCGCCGATATCGAAATCGCCGATGGCGTCACTCTCCCCCGGCAGATCGCCAAGATTCTGCTTTTGTGGGAACACACACACGAGGACCGTGGTGATCTCCTCCTGGCCTACCAAGCATTGCTCGCCATACTCCGTCTTTACTCGCCGTGCTCAAATGAGACCGCGGATGCCACCCGCGAACGTCTCGGCAAAATCCGCAAGCTCCTGTCGGATTTTGCCCGCACCCACATGGATTATGATGAGCGCAGCCAATTGGAAGCAGAACTCCATGCCTGGGCCAAAGCCCAGCCCAGCGCATGAAGTGACTGCTGACCGCTGATCGCTCGCCCTACTGCGCGGCCTTCTCCAAAATGCCGCTATCCGCGAGCCACTCGGTGAGGCGCTGGGGCCAGGCGCGGACGGACGCGAACTTCGAGCGCGTGCCCATGCCGAAGCCGTGGCCGCCTTTCGCGAGCAGGTGCACTTCCACCGGGCGCTTGGCTTCCTCGTATTTGGCCATCTGGTCCAGCACCGGCTTCACGTGGCTCTGGTCGTCGTTCGCCACGAGGAGGAAGGCGGGCGGCGCATCGGCCGGCACGGGGCCGGCGGGCACGCCCAGCGGGCCGGGATAGATCGAGATTTGGAAATCCGCGCGGCAATTCATGCGATCGATGGGATCCGCGGCTTTCTCGTCGCCCGCCGTCGGGCTGTAGACGAGCATCGCCACCGTTTCGCCGCCGGCGGAAAAGCCCATCACGCCGATGCGCTTCGTGTCCAGGTTCCACTCCGTCGCGCGGCTGCGGATCACGCGCATGGCGCGCTGGATGTCCTGGCGCGGGTGGATATCGAGCGAATAGGGCGAACCTTCTTCGCGCGGCAGCCGGTGCTTGAGCACAAACGCCGTCACGCCCAGATCGTTCATCAGCTTCGCGGGCTCCACGCCTTCGCCGCCAAAGCCGAGCACCCGATGCCCACCGCCCGGCACGATGATCACCGCCGCGCCATTCGCCTTGTCCTTCGGCGCGGGGAAGACCGTGATGCTGGGATTGTGCACATTGGAAACCGAGCCCCCTTTCACCTTCTCCGGCTCATCTTTGCGGGATTCGAAGCCGGGCGCGCCATTGGCCCAGAGGTGGATGACTTGCGGCTCATCGGCGAGGAGGCGGGCCGGAGCAAAGACCAAGAGTGCCGCGAGACAGACGGAAAAAAGGGAGACGAGTTTCTTCATGCGTGGACGTTAACCACGCGAGGCGGTCCGGCTTTGAAGGGTCCTGCGGCATAAGATCGCCACGGCGGCCCTCACGTGCGGACTTCGGCTCGTTCCGCCGGCGCAGTTCCTCACATGCGCCGCCGCCCGCGCCCACGCCACATTCCTCCCGCAGCCCCCGCCAGCAGCAACATGGCCACCGATGGCTCCGGCACATTCTGCAAATACTCCACCGCCCCATCGCCCACGACGACATTCCGATAGGCATTCGGCGTCGTGCTGGAAGCCGTGTTGTAGTGGTTCAGGATTTGGACGGGCGTCAGCGCCGTTTGGTAAAACGCAAACTCGTCCACGGCACCATCGAACGGATTCGACCCATCATCGTAGCTCCCCAGGGAAAGCGTCGCCGCCGTGCTCGCATTGTAGACCCCGGAGCCCGTTGACGTATTATCCGCCAGCGCTCCGTTGACATACATCACCGGGCTCACCCCATTCCACACCACCACGATGTGGCTCCAGGTGTTTTGCGCATTCGTCCCGCCGGTGAGCTCAAAGCCCACATTTGAGCCATTCCCGTCATACATCCGGAAATCCCATCCCGTCGTCGGGCTGCGCTGAAAAAAGACCCAGCCCGAGCGGGGGCTCGACGACACCCGGTCAAAAACCGGCGCCGGTCCCACCGCGTCGTCCGTGATGGAAAACGGCTTGGCCCAATACTCGATCGTGAATGGCTGATTGGCCGCTGGATTGAGCGCGGCATTGTAGCCGAGCGTCGTGCGGGCCCCCAACCCGTAGCCCACCGCAAAATCTCCCGGGGCAGCCAGCGGCCCCGCGATATTCAGCGTCACATTCGCCGAGTTCGTCGCATTGCCCGCCGCCCCGAGGCTGCCGCTGTTCAACGAAACGGTTTGCCCCCAAGCGACTGGAGCCGCCGAAAAAGCCACCACCAAAGAAACCACGAGAAGATGCAGGCGGGTATTCATAAACCAAAGAATGCTGCTCACACCAGGACGCCTTGAGCGCTATCAGAAATCTCCACCCCAGCAAGCCTGCTCATTTGAGTAGGTTTTTGTCGGCGGCGGACAGATTCCCTAACCGGGTAGCTGGAAAGTGGAACGGCTTTTCAAGCCGTGGCCGCAGGGTTCTCATTTTCCTGAAGTCCTTCCACCCTCGATACGCTAAAGCCGCGGCGGACAAAGCCGTCCCACTTTCCGGACCTTCGTCTAGCGCCTGTCCGGCACTTTCGCGCAGAGCGCATTTGAGGACCGAAGGTCCTGGATCTTTTGGGCCGCAGAACGCACTCGTCAGGCGTTTGGTGATTAAAAGAACGGGCCGCGCGCCCTCTTTGCAGAGCGAGCGGAGCGAGCAGCGCAGGTAGGGCCCTTCCTTCGTGATCCGGAAGCCACGCGCCTTGGCTGGCCTTCAGACGGCCATCGCCAACAAGTGCCGGACAGTCTCTAGCGGCGGCGCCGGCGGCATACTGCCCATCCGCCGAGGCAGAGGAGGGCCATGGTGGCAGGCTCCGGAGCGGCGGCGACGGTGACGGCTTGCAGACCAACGTGGCCGTTAGTGACGTCGCTCACCGCGGAGGCGGTGTATTGCACGAGTAGTTGGTCGCTGGCGGAATTGGGCTGGAAGCGGAGGGTGTAGACGTCGATCTGCTTCGGGCTGGTATTGGGGAAAGTTTTCGCGTCGGTAATGGGGAGGGCGACGCCGTTGAGCGAGATATTAAGACTGGAGGTCGAGGCAAAGCCGCCGAGGTACAGGGTGACGAGCCGCTCCTGCGCAGGGTCCCCGGTAATCGAGAGTTTGAGTCCGGTGCCCACGCCGCTGGTGCCCGTGAGGCCATTAAAGATGAGTCCGGCGAGGCTTTGGTTGGTACCGGAGGCGGTGACGCTGCCGTCGGTAAAGCTATAGCGTTCGTCCGTGGTGGAAGTGGCGGACCCGCGCAAGCCGGTGCCGCCGACGATGTCGAGGTTGCCAATGGCGGTCCCACCGAGCTTGTCATTCGTTGGCGCGACGAGCGGGGCGACGACGGTGCCAGTATTCGGTGCCCAATACGCCCAATCCATGCCGCCCGTGGCCGTGAGATCGACCGGGGTGCTGACAATCGAACTGACCCGCACCACGCTATCGAGCGTGAGCACCGCGGCCTGCACCGATGCGGCAAGGGCAACCATCGCGCCGATCGCGAGGGCGATGGCACTCAGAAAGGAGCATTTATGGATGGAGGTACGCAGCATGAGAGAGGACGGTAAAGGAGCAGGCCTAAAGTGGGGGCAATTGTCAAATGGGGAAGTAAGCCAGGCAATCAACAACTCCGGCCAACGAGCGAAGCCCGCGAGGACTCAATCGCACTGCGTAAGGATCAGGAGGGGAAAGTCGTCGAGGTGATTGGGTAAAATCGAACCTCAAACCAGAAGCTGACGTTATCTCGTTTCGCTCCAACCCGATTTGGGTTCGGCATCGTCCAAGACGGGTATCTCGTGGATCTCCACCCTATCCCTGATGAACTTCGACAACACGGTCGCCCAGCAATGGAACCGTCAGGCCTCCCGCTACGGCTGGTAGGTGGGTTCGAAACGCCCGATGGCGATGGGGCGCACATCCACGGGGTAGAAGGAGGCCTTCGCGTCGGGGCTCATGGTGTAGCCGGCGAGGGTGCCGTCGGGTTTGACGTAGAGGCGGAGGATGCCTTTGCCGAGGCCGGTGCGCATTTTGCCGGGGCCAAGGAAACGCGTGTCGCCGGGGCCGTGGCCGGCGGCGGAGGCGTCGAGCACGGTGAGCTGCCATTGCGCGGTGCCTTCGATGACGGGAGCGACGGGCGAGGCGGACGGGTGCGGCGGCTCGGTCGCGAGCATGGTGTGGCCGCTGTTGCTGCTGTGCGGAGGAAACTGGATGGCGATGATGTCGCCGGGCTGCACGCCGGCGAGCGTCGGCACGCGGCGGAAGCCGCGCTGAGCGGCGATGGCCTCGTAGAAGCGGCCGGCATTGGGGCGGCGCGCACCGAGCCAGCGCTGATAGACGGCGGCATCGTATGTGCCCGGGTAGCAGTGCTCCATGAGTGCGAGAAGGAGGCCGCTGCAATCGGTGCGGCAAAAGGCGGCATCCTCCGCGCCTTCGCGCCAGTGCACCTCGGGCGCGTTGTGCTTGTAGATCGTCGCCTCGGGCGCGGTGTCGCGGAGGAGTTGCTCCGCGGCGGCGAGGAGAATCGCCGGACCGGAACTTTCGCCCGTGCGACGCGCCTCGACGGTCGTGGGTGAGCTCGTGATTTTCTCCCCAGCCCTCTCACCGCTGGCAGGGCTTTGGCTGGTCTTGGGCGCAGCGCCGGGGCTCCCGAGGGCGTGGGCATCGCGGCCGGCAGCGACCCAGCGCACGGCGCCGACCACGACCGTTTCCATGCCCGCCGTTTGCTCCGGGTGCGGGCTCGAGACCCACACGCGGCCCTGCCCAAACGGGGCGCGGACGATGGCGGGCGAATTCACCATCGCGCCGATAGGCGAGCCGTGTTCGGCCAGCTCGGTACGGAACCACGCGAGCACTTCGTAGTCCGGAATGTCCGCGCGCTCGTTGGGCTGGATGATGGGGCCATTCGCATAGTGCACCGCGCGCTTCGCGGATGGGAGGCCGATTACTTTTTCGCCCTCGGGCGTCACCTCCATCTCCACGTCCCCGACACCACGCTGCCATTTGTTGGAAACCGTGCGCGCATCGAGCACGCCGACGCCCCAATCGAACCCCGAGCAGGCCAGGTACGCACCGGCGCAAATCCCCACATAGCCGCCACCACGGCGGACAAATTCCCGGACTTCCGCTCGGCCCTGCTCGCCAATCGTCTTCGCCTGCGCGCTGCCGCTGCCGCCGGTAAAGATCACCACATCGAAATCCTGCAAGCGGCCTGCGGCAATCTCCGCGCCGTTGAGCTTGGTGACTTCGATGCCCAGCGCGGAGCCAAGCTGTTTGGCCACCGACGGCACGCCTTTGCCCGCCGAGCCGGCGTCGTCAAACAGCGCGGCCCGAATGGGGCGGTCCGCCGCCAGAGCGGGCAGGATGCTGACAAGCACGAGAGCCAAGAATGCGAAGAGCGGGTGGGTGCGCATACCGGCGGCGATCTATCGCGAACCGAACCACGGTGCAACTGGCATGAAGCCGCGGAAGAGAAACCAAGGATGGGAGCGGATAACCACAAAGCGCACAGAGGGCACAAAGGATACAGAGACAGGGAGGGACAGTCTATTTACCGCAGATCACGCTGATAGCTCAGATAGCTCAGATAAACCCAAACTGGACCGCGGATGGCGCGGATGGGCGCGGATGTTTGAAAGCGGCCACTGGGAGAGCGGACAACGGAGCGCCTACAAGATCTGCGCATTGCGCACGCACTTTCGAGTGGTTTGCGAAAAGTGGTAGCCGCCCCCTGCGACCTTCCGGTCGCAGCTCCATCGCGCTCCGCCGTTTTTGAACGGCATCAACTCAACTTAAACTGTTCTAAAAGATGAGAGAACGGCACGTCCACCGCGAGGTTTGTCAGGGGCAACCAGCCGGGCTTGGATGCCTCATTTTTCCTCCCGGCACAGGATAGGATTCGTATACTGTCGTGTTTTAATACAAGTGCGAGCTCCATTTACCTCCGTAGGAAATACTTGCAAAAGCGGATCGGGGGGGCTTAGTGGTTCGCAGGCGTGGGACCGTCCCCAACCTGTTAACCCTATCCCAGTTTCACCATCATGGACTCCACCCGCCCGTCGTCTCGTACGCTCCGTCTGATCCTCACCGGCAGCGCCGCGACCCTCCTCACTCTCTCTAGTCCCGCCCACGCGGCGGATGCCATCTTTTCGAGCGACGCTTTTACCAGCGATGCGACGTCGGGCGTCGGCACCAATAAAACGTACACGGCGATGGCGAATGTGATCGGCGGGGACGTCGTGGTGAATGGCGTCACGTTCGTGGGCAGCCAAGGGGCGACTTCGGGCACGAACTGGGCGTTGAGTGGTATCGGGACTCAATTCGGCGGCGGGGGGAATCACACGACGACCTTTGGCGGGCAGGCGATTGCGGGCTTGTTCGATGCGTTTCAATATAATGGGAATCCCGGGACGGTGACGCTGAGCGGGCTCACGGCGGGGCAAACGTATGTGGCGACGTTTTACAACGAGGCGTGGACGCTGCCGGATAATCGCACGCAGACGATCACGAGCAGCGAGGGGGCGAGCATCGTTTATAATGAGGACGCGCTGGAGGCGTCGGTGCTGCGCTACACGTTCGTGGCGACGGGGGCCTCCACCACGCTGAATCTGCTGCCCTTCATTCCCGGGAACACGATGCACATTTACGGCCTGAGCAATGAGCAGGTCTTTAATAGTACGCTGGTGAGCGGCAACAGCGCGACCACGGCGACGTGGACCGGGGCCACGCCCTTCGGCGCGGGGACGAGCGCGAATTTCGGCGCGACGGGCGCGCCCACGACCTTCACCCTCGATGTGCCGGTGACGACGGGGCACGTGCAATTCAACGGGACGAACGCGTGGACGGTGACCGGCAATGCGCTCACGCTGCAGGCCGATGTGGGCGGGGTCTCCGTGCTGTCGACGCTGGCGGGGGCGCACACCATCGCCACGCCCGTGACGCTGGCGAGCGATGCCATCAAGACAGGCGCAGGGCTGCTCACGCTGAGCGGCGTGGTCTCCGGGAGCAAGGGGGTGACCGTTGGCAGCGGCACGCTGCGGTTTGGCTCGGCAAATACGTACACGGGCGCGACCACGGTCACGAAAAACGCTGTCCTGGATTTGAATGGCACGAGCCAGAGCCTCTCGGCGCTGAATGGCGCGGGCACGGTGATCAACAACGGCGCGGGCGCCAGTGCGCTCGCGGTGAGTGGCGGCAATTTCGCCGGCGCGATCGCCGACGGCACGGGCACCGTCGCGCTGACCAAATCCTCGGCCTCGACCCTCACCCTGCGCAATGCCAGCACCTACTCGGGGCTGACGACGGTGAACAATGGCACGCTGCGCCTGGAGGGCTCAGGGTCCCCGCTGATCACGGACAATTTTACCACAACCGGCACACCGGATAATCACGCGCTCAACTTCAACATCGCCAATCGCCAAACCGGCACGGTGGCGACGCAAAACTGGACCGGCGTGGGCGGCGAAGTGCAGGTGGGCAATGGTGTGACCAATGTGCAGCAGCCGGCGGGGACGAATGCCGACTATCTGCTGGTGGCCTTTGGCGGCAGCGCCACGCTGGCGGACATGCCGCTCAGCGCCACCAATGTGCCCGGGCCGTTGAAGATTAGCTTCGACATGTTCAAGGGGGTGACGGGCGGTGACGCGACGAGTTGGACCAGCTTCACGTTGCGGGGCGCGCCCAACCAGGGTTTCCCCGTGGTGGGCGGAGGGGAATTAGGGTTTCTCTACCGGCAGAATACGGGCGTGCAGGTATTTAATAATGGCGGCGCCATTGGGGATCTCGCCTCCACGAGCGGCAACGACAGCTTTGCCTTCTATCTCGCGGACGCCACCGGCACCGGCACCCCTTTTGGCAACAATGGCGCCTCGGTGGTGATTACGCAGGGCGGCAGCATCCTGGGCCGTTACGCGCTGAATTCTGCCATGGGCACGCGCTATGTCACGTTTGGCGCGAATGGCGACAAGATCGGCGGCGTGGACAACCTCGCGGTCACGCCGCAGCAGACGAACATTCTGCCCTCCACCACGCGACTGAACCTCACCGCGGGCTCGGCCGCCGTGCAACTGGAGAATGTCCAACAAACCGTGGCGGGGCTCGACGGCGTGGCCGGAACCTCCGTGGCGATGGGACCGTTTTCCCGGCTCATCGTGAATGGCAGCACGGACAGCACCTTTGCCGGCGTCATTTCCGGCGCGGCCGCGGGGATTACGAAGACCGGCAACGGCAAGCTCACGCTCTCCGGCGCGAACACCTATGACGGCGTGACCATTTTCGCGGGCGGTACCGTGAATGCGACGACTTTTGCGGATTACGGCTCGCCGAGCAGCTTGGGCAATCGCGTGGCCGACACGGGCGGAGAGGACATGGGGCTGCTCTTCCGCGGCGGCACGCTCCAATATACAGGCAGCACGGCGCAGAGCACGAACCGCCAAATCCGCATCAATGCGGACGGCGGCGGCGGGAATCCGGGCGGCGCGACGATCGATGCCTCGGGCACGACGGCCACAGCGACGCTGAGTTTCACGGCGGCGACATCGATTAATTTCTTTGAGAATCCCGGCAGCCGCACACTCACCCTCACCGGCACGAACACGGGGCTGAATACGTTTGCGATGGGCATCGGCGAGGCAGGCGGGCGCACCTCGGTGATGAAGAACGGGCCCGGCACGTGGCTGCTCACCGGCGCAAATACCTACTCCGGGCAGACGATCATCAATGCCGGCGCGCTGCGCGTGGCGTCGAGCACGGGCCTGGGCGCGGGCGGCTTCAACGGCACGAGCAACACGCTCATCGCCAATGGCGCGGCGCTGGAGCTGCAGGGCGGCATCACGCTCGATGAGCACTTCCATTTCGCCGGGGCCGGTCCCGCTGGAAAAGGCGGCCTGCGCAGCGTGAGCGGCGACAATATTCTCACCACCAACTTCGCGATCGACGCGGACTCTACCATCGGCGTGGACGCCAACTCGCTCACCGTGAATGCGGCCATTTACCACGACAACGGCTCGTTTGGCATCACGAAAGTTGGCGCGGGCACGCTGATTTTTGGCGGCGTAAATATCTACACCGGCAACACGTTCGTGGCCGCGGGCACCCTGCAGGTGAACGGCTCTACCGTGACCAGCCCCACCACAGTACAGACGGGCGGCACGCTGAGCGGGGTGAATGGCAACCTCGGCGAAACCAGTGTGCTCGCGGGCGGGACACTCGCGCCCGGGCCGTCGGTGGCCCAGCTCAACTTCAACGCCAATCTCACCCTCGGCGGCAGCGCGAGTTTCGATGTCAACAAGGCCGGCCTCTCCCTCACCTCCGACCTCGCCAACGTGTCCGGGCAACTCACGCTCGGCGGCAGCCTCACCGTGCTGGCCACGGGCGATCCCCTCGCCAACGGCGACACGTTCAATCTCTTCGACGCCTCCACGTTCTCCGGCAATTTTGCGAGCCTCAGCCTGCCCACCCTCGCCGGCGGGCTCAGCTGGAAAACCAGCAACCTTGCCGTGGATGGCACCATCGCGGTGGTACCCGAGCCGGGCGCCGGGCTGGCGTTGCTCGGCGGCTTTGGGCTGCTCGCGTGCCTGCGGCGCGCGCGGCGGAGGTAGAACCTGCTCGAAAGCGAGAACGAACAGCGGAGCCCGATCTTCAGCAAGACCGCTCATTGCCATCTGACCGGCGGCTGCTAAAAGCTCCCCCATGGGTCGTTCCCAACGCATAGACCATGCTCCCCGTGAGTAGCCCTTCCGAGCCCGCCCTGCGGATTAAAGAGTTGAGGGTCGACTACGGCGATCTGGTCGCGGTGGATCACCTCTCGCTCGAGATTCCCGCCGGCGAAATCTACGGGCTCGTGGGACCCAATGGCGCGGGAAAGACCAGCACGTTTCGCGTGCTCGCCACGCTGATGCGCCCGACCTATGGTGAGGTGGCCTTCTGCGGGCTGGACCTCTTTGAAAAGACGGCGGCGGTCCGCCACATTCTCGGCTACATGCCGGATCTGGCGCCGGCGCCGTCGGACCTGCGCGTGTGGGAATTTCTCGATCTCTTTGCCGCCGCCTACGGGCTGCGCTCCGCGGCGCGCCGGACGCGCCTGGAGGAATGCCTCGCCGCCGTGCAACTCACCGATCAGCGCGACACGATCTGCCGCACGCTCTCGCGCGGCATGACGCAGCGGCTCGTGCTCGCGAAGACCTTGCTCCACCGGCCGCGCGTCCTCGTGCTGGATGAACCGGCGAGTGGCATGGACCCGATGTCGCGCATTGCGCTCCGCCAGACCCTGCGCACGCTCGCCAGCGACGGCGCCACCATTCTCGCGAGCTCGCACATCCTGAGCGAACTCGCCGAGATGTGCACCAGCGTGGGCATCCTGGTGAAAGGGAAGCTCGTCATCTCCGGCACGACGTCGGAAGTACGCCGCAAGTTTGGCGGCGGCGCGCGGGCGATTGAGCTCGCCGTGCTCGCGGAACCCGATGCGGAGAGCGCCTCGAAGCTGCTCGCGGAGACGATGGGCGTGTCTTCCCTCCAGCGGGAAAAGCTCGTCTTCCGTTTTGATTTCGCCGGCGACGAGCGGGAACAGGCCCAGCTCCTGACGTGGCTGGTGCAGCAGGGCGTGGCCGTGCGGCGCTACGAGGAGAAGCACGCCACGTTTGAGGAAATCCTGCTCAAAGTTTCCCAGGAACCCGGCTCATGAACGCGCCTCCATCCGCTCTCAACCTTCCCGGCAATCCCATCGTCCGGCGTTACCAGCGGTCGCAGATGCGCCCGGTGCGCCTCGGGGCGACTATCATCATCACCCTGGTCATCGCGGGCTTCATTGCCACGATGTCCTACCTGCCGCTGCGCTATCGCGCCGGGTATAGCGAGGCCGATGCCGCGCGCGCCGCGTTCATCCCACTGCTCATCTACCAAGCCATCATCCTCGGGTTTTTCGGCACCGCCGCGATCGGCAGCGGCATCCTGCGCGAATCGGAGGAAGGGATGATCGAATACCAGCGCCTCACCCCGCTCTCGCCGCTGGCCAAGGTGCTCGGCTACTTGTTTGGGCTGCCCATCCGACAATACGTCGGCTTCGGCGTCGCCGCGTGCTTCAGCGCCTTTTCCATCATCGTCGGGCAAATCCCCTTCAAGGCTTGGGGCTCCGTGTACATCGTCCTGTTTTCCTGCGCCATCCTCTACCATCTGCTGGCGCTGATCACGGGGCTGATCATCAAATCGCGCTGGCGGGCCGGGCTGATCTCGCTCGGCCTCGTGCTGATCCTCAACGTGGTTTTACCGCGCTTGGCGGAGTTTGGGTTCGCGATGTTCTCGCACCTCACCGTGTGGCCCGTGGTGGGAGCAAATCTCGGCGATCTCATCCCCACCGTGCGCAGCCTGGGGTCCGACTGGCCGCGGGTCGCGGCGGTGGCCGACGTCCCGTTTTGGCACCTGCAGATTCCGCACGTCGTGTTCGCGCTCGTCGTGCAAGGATCGCTGATCGTCACCTTCATCCTCATGCTCGTCCGGCGCTGGCGGGATGAAGAGGCGCATCTGCTCGGCAAAGGCTACGCCGTCGGCTGGCTGCTCTGGATGCAAATCATCCTGCTGGGCAACGTGCTCCCGCTGGTGGAGCACGGCCGGGTCTTCATGGGCATGTTTGGCGTGGCCACGAACCTCGCGCGGGATTTCAGCCGCATGGCCGGCCCGGCCGAGGCTCGGGTCCTGGCCGTTCTCTACGGGCTGATCAGCCTCATGATTCTGCTGCCGGTCATTTCCTGCATCACGCCCCAGGAATCCACGCAGATGGTCGCCTTTCGCCGACAGAAGAAATTCGAACAGCGCCACATTCCCTGGCTCGCGGATGGCGCGACCGCCGCTCCGTTCGTTTGGCTCGCCGCGATCATCACCGGGGCGGCGTGGGCGGTCTTCATGCAGCGACTCTCCGACTCGCCAACCTATGGCTTGGGCGGATTTCCGATGGCCGGCTGGGCCGTGTTCATCGGCATTGCCTTCGCGCTGGGAGCGATCTTTCATTTCCTGTTCGAAGGCTTCAGTTCCCGCCTGGCCTGGATGACGCTCTTCCTCGCGGGGCTCGTCCCGCTGTTTACGAGCCTCGTGCTCATCTCCATCAGCAACGCGTGGGCCGACACCGCCCGCTACCTCACAAGCCTTTCGCCGCTGAGCGCACCGTGGCAGCCGCTGCAATGGCTGCAACAAGTGGAGCGCGTGGGCGACTCGTCCAAGTCTGCCGATTTCGGTCCTTTCGCCCTTTTCTGCGCCATCCACGCCGGCCTGTTGGTGATGCTCTTCTTCGCGTGGCGGCGCAAACGAAACGCCCGCGCCGCACGGGCCTGAGGCGCGGCGTCCTCGCGTGAAACTATTTCCGCGCCGGCCTCACCGGCGTGGGGACGTTGCCGATTTCGATTTTGCCGACGGAGTATTGAAACCATTCCTCGCGGCGCGTGCGGCGGGTGTCGATCAATTGGCGGAAGGTCTCCGTGTCGGTGCGCAGGACTTCGAGGGGCGTGCGCTCGGCTTCCGGAACGTCGGCCGCGACGCGGATCGTTTTAATCGGCACGCGCTCGGCGGTTTTTTCGTAGAAGCCCATGGCGCCCGTGCCGCGGGGAAGCGCGGAAAGCAGTTCGATGCCCTGCACCACGCGGCCAAGGAGAGTGACGTTCCGGTCCAGCTGACGCGGAGCGTGGCCGATCACGGCATACAGCTCCGTCCCCCCGCCGCTGTCCGGCGCATTGTCGCGGCCGGCGCCGACCATGCCGTAGCGATGCACCAGCCACATCTTGCCGCTGCGCGGATCGCGCGCCACGGGGAAGCCATCCGAAAAGCCGACTTCGTCCGCGTAGGTATCGGCGTCGGGCAAACGCGTGAACGGCAACTGCGGATCCAGCGCACGGTCAAATTCCGCCGGCAGATTTTTGTGCGCATGCTGAACCTTGCGAGCGAGGTCGGGCTTCTCCGAATCCGGATCCGCCCATTGGACAACGTAGTTGTCCTGGACGCGGACGATCGCCAGGCCATCATAGTATTTCTCCCGTGCGAGCGCCTTGACGTTGGCGACGTGCTGCGGGGCGAACGTGGGGGCGAGTTCGATAACTACACGGCCACTCGCGAGATCCATGTAGAGCGTATTCTCCGGATCGAGAGCGCGCCAATCGCCGGGCTTCGAGGCAGCCAGCACGTCGGCCATCGTGGGACCTTTCGGTTTGGCGGGTGCTTTATCCCCGGTGGTGGCCGCGGGATCCGCGCAAAATCCGGTGAGCACAGCTGCGTTGATCGCCGCCACGGCCCAAAACGTCTGGAGCAGGTTCATGTCCGCCATCGTGCTTCGTTCCTCCACTGCACGCCATCCGGAAGTCACTCCCCCGCCCTCACCGTCGAACCGAGACGCGCGTGCCGATCTTACTCGCGTAGAAGAACTGGCGCGCCTTCCAGTGCGACATCCGCACGCAGCCATGCGACGCCCGGTAACCTGGACGCTCGCCCTCGTGCAGGCCAAAGCCCGGGAGGAACTCGACGAAATACGGCATCGACGCGCCCTTAAAGTGCGTGCCGGCGGGGCGCGAATCCTTGCGGATATCCACGTTGGCTTTCACGATGTAATCCTCGCGATCCACGTAGGCGCCATAGATGCTCGAGCGGTGATCCTCGTCCTTGCGGATGACCCGAAACTCCCCGGCCGGCGTGGCATAGCCTTCACGTCCCGTGGAAATGCGCGCCTCCGAGACGACCGCATTCCCGCGGTAGAGATACGCCCGCTGCTGGTGCAGGCTGACCACAATGGACGCCCTCCCCTTCTGCGACTGCGGGAGATTCGTCGTCACCATCTCACCGACGGTCTCGCACCCCGTAAAGCTGCACACAACCGCCAGGAACAACACCGCTTTCCAGAGAAAACGCATCGCCGGAGTGTCAAAACGCAAAGTAAAGCTGGTCATCTTGCCGACGAGCAGAAGCAGGACTGAGGCCCGATTTTTTCCCGCAGGGGTGAAACGGGGCCCATCGGCTGGTGTCGCGAACCTGAGCGGACGACGAGCTCTCTCTCTGTAAGTAAGAAAGTGCGAAGCTTTCTGTTGACCCACTGACCAGTCGCTGCTTCTCTCTCCCTCCCTTTGAGATAATGTCGGGCTGTGGCTCAGCTTGGTAGAGCGCTTCGTTCGGGACGAAGAGGCCGGGGGTTCAAATCCCCCCAGCCCGACCATTCTCAAGGCTTGGAAAATCCAAGGTTCCCGCGCGAGCCGGCCGTTTTCGGTCACCCTACGTCCCGGTTTATTTCGCTACACGCATTGGGATTCGGTGCGATACTTACTTATGCCTTCCACCAATTCATGGATTGACACAGAACTTGAAACTGGAAAGGCCGCCGCGCTGGCGCTGGTAGAACACCTTCTCCGAATGAACCTGCTGAGCGCGGAAATTGCCGTTACCGTCCAGGATAAACAGTTTGTTGTCCGCGTGCTCAGGAAGCCACTGCCGCCCAGCGAGAAAAGTTTGCCAGAGAACCAGACCCAAGGGAGTTCGTAAACAAGTAGCAGTCCTCCGCGAGCCGGCTAGCCGGGAAGCAATGCAGCGAGTAGTGTGTCCAGTTCGATAGTAACGATTGTGGAAATGGTATCGCTGATGGCGTAGGGGAGGACCAATCGTCCCGCGTGAGCCATCGCGCCGCAGGTATAGACGACATTCGGCACATAGCCTTCCCGCTCAGCGCCGACGGCTTGCACGAGCGGCTCGCGGAGTTCTCCGATGACTCGGGACGGGTCTTCCCGGTCGAGGAGCAAAGCGCCGATGCAGTATTTCCGCATGGGGCCGACACCGTGCGTGAGCACCAGCCAGCCTGCTTCGGTTTCGATGGGCGAGCCACAATTGCCGATCTTCACCGCTTCCCACGACTGCCGCGGGCGGCGCAAGAGCCTAGGGTCGCTCCAGAAATGCGCATTGTCCGAAAACATGAGATAAAGATTCTCGTCGTCCTGCCGGGAGATCATGGCGTAGTGCCCGCCGATGCGGCGTGGGAAAAAGGCCATGCCTTTGTTTTGCACGGCGCGACCATTGAGCGTGACGGCGCGAAAGTTCAGAAAATCCGTGGTTTCGAGGAGTTGAGGAAGGATGGCACGGCCATTGTAGGCGGTGTAAGTAGCGTAGTAGATGACGCTGCCATCCTCTTCTACGAAGCGAACGAAGCGAGCGTCTTCCATACCGTTGCTCTCGTTGGAAGAAACGGGAAAGATGATGCGCTCGGAGACGGCCACCGATGGCTCAAAGTGCACTTCGTAGTTTGACTCCGCCAGCCACCGGACGCACTCCGAGGTGCGCTGGGCCTCGCGAGGGAGCGGGCCGGAGGGTAGTGCGCGCCGCATGGCGGTCTCGAGTTCCGCGAGCGTGAAGTCGCGCGAAAGCATCTTCATGACCTCTGCGGACCACTCGTTTTCAAAGCCCATCTCCATCAGCTTGTGCACGAAGATCCTCCTTCGGTAGGTAGGATTTGGGTTCAGCGTGGGCGCGGTGACAAAGCGCGAGGGCTCCTCCATGACGATGCTGTGGTCGGAGAAGATCGTGCCCGTCCGAAATTCAATGGATGAGATGTGGCCCTCCCCGGTGGCCCGGAGACTGAGGATGAAGCGCAGCGCGCCCTCCTGGAGCCCGGACTGATTCGGGTGCGCCACGATGGACGGGTTGAAAAGCGCGGCGGATTCCAGCGCGTATTCGCCGGAAAAGAGAGCGCCGATGTAGAGTTGGCGGGCCTCGGAGATAGGGCGGCCGCTGAAGATAGACGCTTTTACGCGCTCGTAGTGATGCCGCCAGAAAGCGCGAAGATTGAGATGCCGGCTGCCGAACTCATCGGTCACGGCAATCAGTTGCTCCTCCACCTCGGCCTCGGTGAGGGCGAGGGCGCGGCCGATGATGTTCACCACGCGCGCGGGGTCTCCCGGGATAAAGGGGCGGATGAGAACCCGAGCGTTGTTGGGCCGCAGGACAACGCCAGTGGGCGAGAGGGTCAGGCCGCACATGGGTGGGAGATCAAGGCGTGAGCGCGGTCCGCCTGCGTCAGTTCCGTGCGGGCAAGGTAAAAGGCGAGGCTGGATTCGGCGCCCTGATTTTGGTTCAAATGATCCTGTAACAGGGCGTCCCGGCAGCCGCCGGTCTTCGCATCGTAAAGCGGCAGGCCGAGGTCGTTACGGCCAAGGAACCATTCAAAGCAGCGGAGCGCAGCGCTTTGCCAGAAAGCATCCTGAGTAGCGGCATAAGCCTCGAGACAGGCCGAGACCATGGCGTGCGCCTCGAGCGGCTGCTGGTCAAAGCGGGCTTTCTCCCCGCCCATTGTCCAGAATCCATGGCAGCCAATCGGGGCGAAATGTCCTGCGGCCGCCGTCTGCGCTTTCAGCAGCCAGCGGAGGGACTTCAGCCCAATCTCCAGCATCTCCTTTTGCCCCGTCCAGTGCCCGCTGAGGATGAGGGAGTGAGAGAGCTTGGCATTGTCATACGTGGCGCTGCGCTCAAACCACTGCCAGTCGGGCGTGGCATTCGCATGAAACAAAGCCACCAGCCGTCCAGCCAAGGCCTCGCGCATCAGAGCCACGGTGCGGTCTCCCGAGAATGTGCGCAAATATTCGTGAATCGCCAAGAGCGCAAAGGCCCAGGCGCGAGGGGAACTGAACCGTGTCACCGGCGGCAGTCCCCGCTGAAAGAGAAGCGCGCAGAGATTGCGATGCCCTTCATTCTGCGAACGGCCGAGGGCGGTGCCCACGGCCCAGAGCGCCCGCGCATGGCTGTCCTCCGAGCCAGCGCGCTCAATCCACTCGCGATGGTGATTCATAAAATTCCGGAACCGCGACGTATTCGCATCAAAGGCATACCACAAAAACGCCAGGTAACTGCTGGCGAGCGGAGCCAGCCCGGGCAGCGCACCAGCATCCCCCTCAAGGAGGACGGTCAGGATGAATGCTCGGGCGTTGTCATCGGTGCAGTATCCCTCGTGGTAGTTTGGCACCGTGTAGATTGCGTGCTGAAAGATGCCCGTGTGGTCGCTCATCCTCAGCAAGTGGTCGAGCTTCAGCGCGGGCACAGGGTAGCCTGAATTTTCCACTTTCCTCTCCGCCACTAATTCCACCGATGGCCGGCTGAGCGAGGCCCGCGCGCGCTCAAAGCTTTCCATATATCGGCGTGCCACCATGGGCCAGGTCATATCCCTTCCGGATTTCCACGCGCGTTTCCGCATGGCAGTCATGAGAGTCGGGTTCGAGAGATAATGGTTCACCCCTTTCGCGATGGCGTCCGAATCCCGGAACGGGACCAGCAGCCCCCGCTCCCCCGCCAGCAACTCCTGGGCGTGCCAGTACGGGGTGGAAATGATCGCCTTTCCCGCCCCGAAAGTATAAGCGAGCGTCCCCGAAGTGACCTGCGCCTCATTCAGATAGGGGGTGAGGTAGATGTCCGCTGCGCCGATGAACTCCTTCAGCTCTTCCAGCGTCACAAAGCGGTCATGAAAGATGACCTGTCCGCTCACGCCGAGTGTGACGGCCAATTGCCTCAGCCTCTCGCGATAGGACTCTCCTTCCCGGGCGACCAGATGTGGGTGCGTTGCCCCCAGCACGATGTAGACGATGTCTGGATGCTGCTTCAAGATCGATGGCAGGGCCTCGATCACGTGCTCGATTCCTTTGTTTGGCGAGAGCAGCCCAAAGGTTAGCAGGACCGTCTTTCCCTCCACACCAAAGAGGTCTTTGTAGAAATTGGAGTCCATGAACGGCATGTCGATGACCCCGTGCGGGATGACGTCGATCTTCTCTCGAGCCACGCCATACACGCTTTCCAGCAGGGAGCATCCACGCTGGGCCATGACAATAAACCGGCTAGAGAGTGCATTCAGGCGCTCCATCACCATGCGCTGCTCGGCATTTGGCTCACTCAGCACCGTGTGCAGCGTAGTGACCACCGGCTTTTGCACCTCTTCCAGAAAGGTGAGCAAATGACGCCCCGCTGGGCCTCCGTAGATGCCAAACTCGTGCTGTACCGAAATGACTTCCACGTTGTTGATATTCAAAAACTCCGCAGCCCGTTGATAAGATTCGAGTTCCTGTTCAGCGATTTCAAAGCGCACGCGCTCGGGGTAATCGTAACCCTCCAGTCGGTCATTTACCGCACCAACGATGCAGTGGGTGGAAGGAAACTCGGACGCCACCGCCTCGCAGATATCTGCTGTAAAAGTGGCGATGCCGCAGCGACGCGGCGTGTGATTGCCAATGAAGGCAATATTCTGGGTGTTCGACGAACTTCTCATGGCTTTAGGTCGCATGCGCACTCATCCGCCTCCCGATAGCAGCGACCAAAAATTCGCCAGAATGGCGAACAGCCCTGAACAACTACGCATGCGAAGATAACTTCTGCGCTAGCAAAGTGCAAGAGGAAGTCTCCTAGCCTCCCATTCAGGGCGTGATCAAATCTAGCCTGCCGAGGAAGATGTCTGGCATCTAAAGCCTCTTGGCGCGAATCAGTGCAGATCACGCCTCCTGCAAACCCTGTGTCCTTTTCCGGGACCACAAACGTAAAACCATCACTACAACCACGGGTTCTATCACTTATGAAAGACGCAAGCGGCCCGTCTGGCGCCCGAAAGGACTGACGGTGGAGTGAAATTCTCCCGTCAATGGTGCGCAATGCCAGGCTGGGTTCCAATCCGGCACTTGCGCCTTCAGGGCATCGCCAGCCTGCCCCCTTGGCTTCAGTCCGCCAGCTTATCTGGCCAAGCCGAGTTGAGCGTGTGCACGATCAGGCTGCGGATGGTGGCGGGGGCGCCTTCGGCTTTCACCGAGAGGCCGCTGGCGTTGGGGAGGACGTAGCGGGTGGAGGAGACTTCACCGTCGTTCGCAAAGGTTTCGATGGAGGTCCGGTCCACGAGGAACTCCACCGTTTTGATCTCCCCCTGCACGGAGGCGGGAGCGTGGCCGGAGGCCACGGTCTTGGAGGTGAAGATGACGGGAACGCCGCGCACATTGAAAACGAGGCGGGCGTTTTCGGGGATTTGGACTTCGGCGGTGATGTGGAAGAGCTGGCCGGATGGGGCCAGGGGCAAGGTCTGGTCCTTGTGGAGCGTGCGATTGGTCCATTGCTCCTCACTGCGGTAGAGCTTCGCGATTTCCTGGATAGGCTTGCGGAAGACGCGAAGCCCATCGGGGGTCGTGTGCAAGGTCAACTCGCACGGAAAGCTGATCATTTGGCTGAAGGGCATATCCACAAAATCCGCGCCGCGCATCCATGCGGTTTGGATACGCCGGCCGTCGCCGGTATCGAGATTGTGCCAGCTTTGCGTGGCGTAGAAATTGGGCCCCACGTCGCAGGGGTGGCGCTTCGTCTCTTCCTTGAACTCGGTGCCGTTGAAGGTGCCAATCGAGTAGTTGCCGTTGCCCTGAATGAGCACCCACTTTTTGTTTTGCGGGTTTCCGTCGATGGGCAGTTGAAAAAAGTCGGGGCACTCGAAGCTGTCGGGAATGGGGTGATTTTCGTCTTTCCACTCGAGCAGATTCTTCGAGGTGAGGATGTGGTATTTGCCCTCGCCGTACTTCATCATCACCCAGTGGTTGCCGGGCGCGTACCAGAAAACCTTGGGATCGCGCTCGGGAGAAATCATCAGCGGATTTTTCTCATATCGCTTCCACGTGCGGCCGTGGTCGAGGCTGTAGCACAAGCACTGGGAGCGGTTGTCGAACCGGGACCAAAAGGCGACCATCGGTGGGTTTTTCGGGTCCGGCGAGAGGCCGGAGGTGTTCTGGTAATCAATGACGCACGTGCCGGATTGCACGCCGCTGCCGAGTTCCTCTTCCCAAAAAGCGGGCTTCAATTCCGTCCAGTGCACAAGGTCTTTGCTCACGGCATGGAGCCAGCATTTGGCCCAGCGCTGGGCGAACAGATGGTATTCGCCATCGTAGTAAATCAGCCCGTTCAAGTCGTTGATCCAGCCCTCCTCGCGCTGGCCGGGATTGAGGCGATCCATCGTCCACTGCCGCGCCGTGAAATGAAACTGCGGGCGCAGGGCCTCCTGGTAGAGCGGCTCGGTGACGACGGGCAGCCGCTCGGGCGCGTCGGTCTGCATGATGTCCGCGACGTTGATGTGACCCCAGTCGCCGCTCGCTTGATCCACGATTTCCACGCGAGCGGTCTGCCCCGTCCACCGGCTCACGTCCCAACTCGTGGGCATGAGATGATCGCTCTTCCAGCCGGTGGCACTGCGCACCACCTCGCCATTCACGAGCAGATTGAGACAGGTGGTGTGCTCGTAGTTGCCTCCGCCAATGCGGAAGGAGAGGTACTTTTTCACCAGTTTGAACTCCGGCGAAGTGAGCGTGCCCTTGGGGCCGTCGCCCTCGATTTCACTGCTGGCGACCGCGAGTCCGGCCACGGTTTCGATTTCAAGCTGCGGGAGCATTTCGCCGGAGGCCGGACCTTTTTGAAAGGCGGTGCCGGTGGCTTTCCAATCGCCGTAGCTGCCCGCGGAGAATCGACCGATGATGAGATCGTCGCCACGTGCGGAAGCAAGGGGAAATAGCGAGAGGGCCGCGAGGGTGCAGGCGCAGATGGGTTTCATGATTTTGGTTCGGAATTTTCGGGCGATAACTCGAGGACCATTTGTTCCGCGGGGATCTCCAGGATGAGTTCCAGGCCATAGCTCAGGCCGTCGACGAAGGGCAGCAGCAGTTCCAGTACATCGGGGCGCTGGAAGTGCTCCGGCTTGGTCTCGGGGTGCGGGTAGTAAATTTTTCCAGCGACCGGAGCGCCGCCGCGCGGGATCACGCGTACATCGAAAAATGAAAAGTCCTCCGCCGGCTCCGTGGGGTGCCACTTCACGTTGCGAAACGTCGTGGGTGCTTTGACCACGCGATAGGCATACGGGGCGATGCTCACATTGATGGTGCCGGTGTGGTACGCGCCGAGGTCGAAGCCCAGTGCCCGAAAGTGCGGGGCCTGCATGCGCAGCGTGCCGCCGGGAAAACGCGGATTTTGATTTTGCCCGGAGGCAACTTGATGACCCGGCACGATGCGGGCGGAGACGGCAGGATTCATGGGGGCGTCAGTGGCTTTTCATTTGGCGGCTCATGTCTTCCAGCGCCACCTGCTTGGTTTCCGGGAAGCACAGGCCGACCACGAAGAGCTGCACGACCATCATCGCCGCAAAGAAGGCGAACGGCAGGCCGGCGCCGGGCTGGCCCAATTGCCCGGCCACCAGCGGAAAGACCCACGAGATGACCATGGCCATAAACCAATGGGTGAAACTGCCGAGCGTCTGCCCCTTGCTGCGGATCGCGGTGGGGAAAATCTCGCTGATGAAAACCCAAATCACCGCGCCCTGGCCAAAGGCGTGAAAAACGACCATCCCCGCGAGCAGCCAAACAAGCAGATCGGCGTGGACGTTGGCGCTGAAGATCCACGTCACCAGGCCGAGGCTCACGCCTCCGCCAATCGTTCCCCAGATCAGCAGCGGCTTGCGCCCCACTTTATCGATGACGCTCATGCCGAAGAGCGTGGCGACGAGATTCACCGCGCCCAGAATCACGGACTGCCGCGCGCTGGCTGCTTTGTCGAAGCCCGCCATCGCGAAGATTTGGTCGGCGTAATACCACAAGGCATTGATGCCGCCGAGTTGATTGAACATGGCGATCGCGATCGCGAGAAAGACGAGCCGGCCGTGGCCCTTGGTGAAGAGCGGCGCATTCCCCCGCGCGCCTTCTTCGCGCAAGGAGGCGTCGATGGCGGAGAGCTGGCCCTCCACATCGGCGACGCCGATTTTTCGCAGGACGGCCGAGGCTTCCGCCTTGCGGCCCGTCATCATCAGCCAGCGCGGGCTGCGCGGGATGAAAAACAGCGTCACCAGAAAGGCGAAGGCTGGAATCGCCTGCACCCCGAGTTTCCATCGCCACTCATTCGCCCCGAGATGGAGCGAGCCGAGGAAATAGTTCGTCCCGTAGGCCAGCAAGACGCCGAGCACGATATTCACCTGGAAGCAGGCGACCAGCCGGCCGCGCCACGAGGCGGGCGCGATCTCGGCGAGATACATCGGCCCGAGGACGGAGGTGGCGCCCACGGCGAGACCACCGAGAATGCGCGCCGCGACAATCATGGGAAGCGACTGCGCAAAAGCGCACCCGATGGCGCACAGCAGATAAAATGCGGCCACCACTTTCAGCGAGTCCCGGCGGCCGTAGCGATCGCCCGGCTTGGCCGCCGCGAGGGAACCGATGGTCGCCCCGATCATGGCCGACGCCGTCATGAATCCCTGCTCTCCCTTGCTGAGCGTGAAGAGCTTTACCAAGTCCTCCTGGCAGCCGGAAATCACGGCGGTATCGAAGCCGAAGAGCAGGCCGCCAAGGGCGCCGACCAGCGTGGCGCCGAGCAGGGCGGCGGTGACTTTCGTCGTTTCCGCCGCGGCGGCAGACGGCGAGACAGGCAGGGTATTCATGGCGGTGCTTTAGGAAGGGAGCGCGAACGCGGACGGACCGTGGCGAACCGCATCCTGGTTGCCAAATTCATTGCGCCTCACTTGTCACAAAGTTGTTTTTACAAGTCCGCGCCTGCTATTAACAACGCCCCCGCGATGAACACGCACGCGAAGCACCGCCTCATCTCCCAGCAACTGGCCTCGGAAATCGTCTCCGGGAAGTACGGCGCCGATGGTCGTTTGCCGAGCGAGACCCAGCTGGTGCAGCGCTTCGGAGCGTCGCGCCCGACGGTCGGCCGGGCGCTGCGGGAGCTGGAGCAGCAGGGAATGATCACGCGGCGGCAGGGCGCTGGCACATTTGTCCGCTCGTCGAGCGCCGCCACCGGCGCGGCGGCGTCCGGCTTGCCGCAGCTGGGGATTATCATTCCGGCGTTGCGGCACACGGAGATTTTCGAGGCGATCTGCGGCGAACTGGCGAGCCTCGCCCGCGTGCACGATTTCCTTTTTTGGTCAGAGAACCGGCCCGCGCTCACGGGAGAGTCCTTGATCACGGTGGAGCAAGCCGAAGAGCTCTCGATGCGCTTTGTGGAGCGGGGCGTGGCTGGTGCGTTCTTTGTCCCGTTCGAGCATCGTGCGGATCGCGAGGCAGCCAATCGCCAGATTGCCGAGCGGCTCAAGCAAGCCGGCATCCCGGTGGTATTGCTCGACCGCGACCTGGGCGCCTTTCCGCGCCGGAGCGAGTACGACATCGTGGGGGTGGATAACTTCGCCGGCGGCTATGCGCTCGCGGAACATTTGATCAAGCTCGGCGCCCGGCGGCTCGGCTACGTCATGCGTCCGTTGACGGCTTCCACCGTCGATGCCCGTATCGCCGGCGCCCGCATCGCGATGCAGGCGCACGGTCTCAACCCGGCGAAGAACTTCGTGCAGACGGGCGATCCGCTGGACATCAAGTTCGTGCGTTCCATCATGCAATCGAAGTCCTTCGACGCGCTGCTCTGCACGAGCGATCATCTCGCGGCGCAACTCCTGCAATCCCTCAACCGGCTCGGTGTCCAGGTCCCGCGGGATGTGCGCCTCGTCGGCTTCGACAACGTCCCGTTTGCCAATCTGCTCACCGTCCCCCTCACCACCGTGGAGCAGCCCTGCCGCGACATCGCCACCGTCGCCTTCAGCGCCCTGCGCGAACGCCTCACCAACGCCGCCCTCCCCGCTCGCACGTTGCTGGTGGCGCCGCGGCTGGTCGTGCGGGAAAGCTGCGGGGCGTATCTTTAGAGCGGTTTCAGAAAAGTCGTAGCCGCTCCCTGCGACCTTCCGGTCGCAGCTACACTGTCGAGCGCAAGTTTTGATCGGCTACAGTTTTACTCAAGCTGCTTTAGAAGCGCGTTACTGCGGCACGATGCGGAATTCCCGCCATCCGGTAGTGCCGACGCCGTTGCTCGCGACCAAGCGGTACTGATAATAGCCGGGAGGCAGCGCGGCGGAGGTCGTGGTCAAAGTCGTGACGGGCGGAAGTGTGAAGTCCGTGGCGCCGTCCCGATCCATGTCGATCTCGATGGTGTAGGTTGTTCCGGCGGGGACACCGGTGGGCGCGACCCATTTAAAGGTCACCGCCACGCCGGCCCCCGTCGGGGCCTCGATGATGCCACCTTCGGCGGGGACGGTGCGGCAGTCGATGGTGACGGTGCGCGAAGGGACGGACACGTCGCCGCCGTTGCCGGCTTTATCGAGACCGTGGACTCTCCAATAATAGACGCCTTGCGGGAGCGAGGTAGTGGGGGCCTGTGTGAGCTTGGGGGTGCTCACGGTGTAGACGGGCGGCGTGGCAAAGAGCGGATCGCTGGAGATCTCGAGGCGATAGAGGACGGCGCCATTCGTCCCGGCGGTCCACGAAAAGGTGGGACGCGAGGAAGTCGAGACGGTCGCATCGGCGGGGGCTTTCGGGACCGGCTGCGTGGGTGCGGTGAGGTCCACGGTGAAGGAGGCGATCTTGGAGAAGGCGCCGGGGACGCCGAGATTGGTTACGCCCCGCACGCGCCAGTAGTAAGCAGTGCCGGGCTGGAGATCCGTGGGCCAGTCGTAGAAGGTATCCGCGCCGACCTCGACCGTGCTGTCGACCAACTGCGTGAACTTCGGATCCTTCGCGACCTGCAACTGATAGTGGAGCGCTGGGGAGATCCAGTTGGCGGGGGCCTTCCAAGCGAAGTGAGGCGTGGCGTCGTTGGTCAGGGCCGGAGGCGCGTCTTTTTCGAGCACGGGCGCCAGGGGCAGCGGAGGCGTGACGGTGAAACGGTAGGCCAGCGACGTCGGCCAGGCGGCGTGTCCGGTCACGACGACTCGCCAGTAGAAGGTGCCGATCGGCACGTTCGGGACCGTATAACTCGTGGTCGGGCCAGTGAGGAGCGGCGAACGAAAGAACGGGCTGGAAAAATCGGCATTGTTATCGACCTCGACGCGGATGGAGTTGGCGGAGACCAGGCCCGGTATCTTGGCCCACTTGAGGACGACGCTGGCCGGGCCCCCCTTGGTTACGACGGGGGCCTGGTCTTTGGGGGATAGCGCGTAATTGACCACGAAGCGGCGGACTTCGCCGAAGCCGCTCCAATCTCCCTGCGGGTCTTTCGATTCCACACAGAACCAGTATTCGCCCTGAGTCAGAGCCGTTGTGGGTGTGAAGGTGGTTTTGGTGAGCTCGACATCGCTGCCGGGAGACAAAGGGGTCCCGATGGCATCCTTCGCGATACGGGCGCGATAGCCGGCGGATTGAGGGACGGGCTTCCATTGAAACTTGGGGAAGCCGGTCGAGACGACGCTATTGGCCGCGGGCGCGGGCAGCAGCGCCGGCACCGTGGCGCTCGCTTCGACGACCGTGAAACGGTAGGTCGCAGAATAGGGGGAAGTGATGCCGGAGGGCTGGTACATCGAGCGGACCCGCCAATAGTAGGTGCCCGGCGGAAGCGTGGTGGGCAGGGTGTAAGTCGTGGCGTTGGAGGCGCTCCCAGGACCCTGGTGGACCAAGTGGGTAAACGTGCTGTCAGTGGCCACCTGCACTTGGTAAGTGTAGACGGCGAAATCGGCGGGGGAGGAAGTAATCGTCCAGGCGAAGACCACGGGCGCCTGTGTGGCGATGACATCATCCTGAACCAGCCCACCGGTCGTAATCGAGGGACCAACCGGCGGCGCACCCAGGATGGCAAAGGCCGTGTAGTAGCCGGCCGGCGGAGTGGTCCCGGCCTTGTAAACCCGCCAGTAGCAACCGGTGCCGAGGTTCGTCGCGGGGAGATTCAGGGTGTGCGTGGTCCCGGTGAACTCACCGCCCCGGACGTCGCCGGTAAAGCTGGTGTCGCCGTCCACGGCGACATCGAGCCCGTAGGTGGTGGCGCCCGCCATCGGTTCCCAGGTAAAGACGACGTCCAACGAATTGGCGGGGGCTTTGGCGACAAAAATGGTGCGGTCGAGCGGGGTCTGGCCGAGGTGGACATTAAACGCCAGCCCAGCCCCAGGGAACGGGGCTGGGCGAATGTTGCCCGCGGCATCCTGGGCGTGGACGAAGAGCCAATATTGCCCCAAGGCGAGATCATTGGGGGGAGTGAAGCTCGTGCCGTTGACGAACGTATTCAGCACCGTGGTGGTTCCGCTGAAGTTTGTGGAAATCAAGACGCGATAGCGGACGGCGCCGGGGACGGGCTGCCATTTGATGAGTGGCCGCTGGCCGGTGACCACTTTAAAGTACGGCGAAATGAGGACCGGGGAGGTGATGACGGGGGCCGGCGGTAGCTCGGTATCGAGCGTGAAGGTGAAGGTCTTGGAGTAGGCGCCGGACAGTCCGAGATTCGTCACGGCCCGCACCCGCCAGTAGTACACCGTGCCGGGCGTGGAGGGGAGGTCCGCGACATCCCAGGCATAGCTGTCGGTCGTCAGGCCGGTTTTCTGGAGAACAACCTGGGCAAACTTGCTGTCCGTGGCGACCTGCAACTCGTAGCTCGCGATGCTCTGGCCGAGAGGCGGCGTCACCCAGTTGGCGGGCACGGTCCAGTCGAAGGATGGCGTCACGCTGTTCGTCATCGCCTTGTCGGCCAATGCTCCGGAGATCGCTCCCGCCGTCTGGATCAACGGAGCTTCCGGCAGCGGGGGCGTCACGGTGAAACTGCTCGCGAGGGAGCCCGACAGAACGCTCCCACCATTGACGTTCACTCGCCAATAGTACGTGCCGACCGGCTGGTTCTTCAGCGCGAAGGTGGCCGCGGTGAGATTCGGATAGTCGGTGGTCGTGGTGAAGCTGGAGTCCGTGGCGATCTGGAGCGTGTACGTCGCACCCGGAACTTTGGTCCAAGCGAGTGCCAGGCCTGCGGTGTAGGCGGGCCCTTTCGCCACCACGGTGCTGCCGTTCGCTGGCGCTTGGGAGAGGTTGATCACAAAGCGTCGGTTCTCCCCATGGCCGCTCAAGTTGCCGGCGGCGTCTCGCGACTCCACCGCGAACCAGTACTCGCCCTGCGGAATGTCGACCGTCGGGGTGTAGCTGGTGGTCGTGACGTCGACCTGCTGATTGCCGTACGGAGTGGATGCGGCGGAATCCGTGGCAATGATGGCGCGGTAACCGGCAGCATCAGCGACCGACTGCCATTTCAACGCCGGACGGAACGTGGAAACCACGGCGTCCACGGCCGGAGCGACCAGGACCGGTGCAGCGGGCGGCTGGGTATCAAGGGTGAAGCTGTAGGCCGGGGAAGGCATGCTGGCCTGCCCCAGAAAATTGAGCGCGGCGACGCGCCAGTAGTATTTCTGCCCGCTCGGAATCGGCGGGACGGCCAGCATTCCGGGGCTCCAGAAAAGCGTGGGATGCTCGACGAGGGCGGAATCCGTGAGCGAGGAAAAGGTGGCGTCGGTCGAGATCTCGGCGAAATAGCCGAAAGGCGTGACGGCCGGCCTCGGCGCCCAGGCCAGGACTGGCTCCCGATTGTTCGTGAAACCGTTGTTCGTGATCGGCGCAGACGGAGCACTCGGCGCGCTGCCACTGATGGTGGGCGTGCTGGGAACGGCCGAATCCGCAGGGTTTGCGATCTGGAATTCAAACAGGCCCGAACCGTGGCGGCCACCCACCTGGATATAATAGGTCTGCGCCGAGTCGAGAGACAGCGTGAGCTGGGCCTGCAGGGACTTCGGCACGTTGTCGGATGAGCCAGCCTCCGTCAGCGCGGGCCAAGTGCCCGTATAGACGGTGAGAACCGTGTCGAAGCTGCTGCCGAGAGTGGTGAGCAGATACGGCTGGCTGGCCGGCGGCGTGAATTCGTACCAGACCGTCTTGGTGGCATCGGCGGCGGCGGACGGCACGGGTTCGCCGGCCTCCGTGGAGGCATCGGTATTATCGCCCACGTCGGCATACCGGGTGCCGGCGGCGAATTTCCGGTGCGCAAAATCATCATTGGCCGGCGGCGTGACATCTCGCTTGGCTCGGGCCGCCCGGGGCATCGCGGCCGGCGATTCCTCCGCCGGGATCAAGTCGGTGGGGACCCAGACGGAGTAGTTATCAAAGGTCAAGGCCCCGGAAGCCGTGGCAAAAATCGCGCCGATCTTGTTCACCCCCGGGGGCAAGGGAGCGGCATCGATCGCCGTCAGCACGTCAATGTCATCGACCGTCATCCGCAATGCGCCCTCCATCGCCGAAAGCTGCAGCGTTCGCGCGCAACCCGGCATCGCCGGCGGCTCGGCGAGCGCGCGCCATGTGGAAAGAACCGTTCCGCCGGGACCGCGCTTTTCCAGCGTGACCGCTCCCGCCGCATCGAGCTGCGCGACGTACGCCCCCGCCACACTATCGCGCACGAAAAGTTGCGCCGTGCCATCGGGACCGGTGAAGGTGAATTGCCCCTCGACAGTCACATCGCCGAAAACGCCGCCTGGTCGAGCCACGCTCTTCAAGCCCGCCTGCGCCCCGGCAACCCGCAGCCCGTAACCGTCCCCCACCGCGGTGCGCGTCCACCCCGGCGGCAGCAGCCAGCGAGCTGGCATGCCGGCGTCGAACAGTTCCTGGTCCGCCACGGTGAGGGTTGCTTCGCCCGGTGCTTCTGATCCCGCAGGAGTCTGAGCCCCGCCGGGGAGCGCACAGGACAGGAAAGCGGAAAGGATCAGCGCGGCGGAAATTTGGGATCGGATCATGAAAAAGTGGCTCTCGTGTAACCGGTGGCGGTGATGGGTGGTGAATGTCGTCGCCCCACCTCGCGGCAGGGAACCGTCCGGCGAAGCAGAAACTCTGATCAGTAAAAAAGCAGCCCCGCTTCAAGCAGATCGCCTTCCACATTGGCCCAAACCTCACAGGTTTCGGAAGTTATTCCCATTCTCAGCGCTCGACGAGCCGAATCGTGCGACGACGCTCGCGGTCGATTCGGATAGCGCGTTTTCTGAAGGCCTGGTGGATCGAAACGATCAGGGCGTCAATTGCAGCCGCAGCCACCACCACCGACGTCCTTGCCACCCGCATGGGCTTCGCGGGAAAAATAAATGTGTTCGCTCTGGGCCTCGCCCAGGGGATCCGCATCCGGCCGCATGGTGCGGTCGGCGAGGATTCCGCGCTCCCAAGGCTGCACCGTGGTGCAACCCGGCAGCAGCGCGACGAGTGCGGCCAGGAAAGCGGCGCGGAGCGCGTTGATTTTAGTGAGCGGAGTCATCAAGGATTTTGCTGATGGCGGTTTGCAGGGCCGTTTCGGAGGAGTCGGCGTGAAAGCCCACATGCACGAGACGCACGATTCCTTTTCGATCCAGGACCAGCGTGGTGGGCATACCCGGTGGCTCCACGGCGGCCGCAAACGCATGCTTCGCGTCGCGCACCGTGGCAAAGGAGGCTGGATGCGCGGCCAGATAGCGTTTGAAGTCGGCCGCGGATTCGTCGACCGAAACCGCGACGACGACCAGTTTGTCGCTGCCGAAATGCTGCACGAGCCGCTCGAAGGCGGGAAAGGACTGGCGACACGGCGCGCACCAAGAAGCCCAGAAATCCACGATGACTACTTTGCCTTTGAGGGCCGGGATTTTGCCCTCCAAATCGAAGCGCTCCATGGCGGGCAACGCTTCACCAACTTTCGGACCGCCGGCAAAAAGGGAAGACCCGACGAGGAGCCAGGCGAAGGCAGCGAAGAGTGAAAGTTTAGAGGGCATAGCGATGGAAATGCAGGGTTTCGTGGCGAACCTTTCCGGTCCAGATGGCTCCCGCGGTGTGGGCCGTTTGCGTGAGCAGTGAGAGCGCCTCGGCCGGCGGAAGAATGATGGCCGCGGTGGAAAAAATCCCGGCCTCCACGCAGGTCTGCGCGACGACGGACGCCGCATCGCCACCACCCACCGCCGGCCGGCCCTGGCGCGGGTCGAGGATGTGCCCAAACCGTTGCCCGGCTTTTTCCAAATAACGCCGGTAGTTCCCCGAGGTGGCGACCGCGTGATCGTGCAGCGCGACTCCGCCCCAGCAGCGGTCCGGGGCGCCCGGATCTTCCAGCCCGATTCTCCACGGCCCTCCCTCGGGCGGACTGCCCGCCGCGCGCACGTCGCCGCCGAAATCCACCAGATAATCACGCACGCCCACGCGCTGAGCCAAGGCACAGACTTGATCCACCGCAAATTCTTTTCCGATGCCGCCCAGGTCCAATTCCATCCCGCGCTGGGAAAGAAAGACTGCGCCCGGGCGGCGCTGCACTTTGCTCCAGCCGACCCGCGACTGCGCCTCCGCGATGGCGGCGTCGGACGGCAACGCGCGTTCGGGCGTGTGATAATCCCACAAGCGCGCCAGCGGCAGCATCGTCGGATCAAACACGCCCTGCGTGCGCCAGTGGAACCATCCGCACAGCGCGAGCATGCGTTCGAGGTCGGCATCCGTCTCAACCCAGCCCAGGCCGGCGGCCCGGTTGATTGCCGCCACCATGCTGTCGTCGCGAAAGCGCGTGTATTTCGCCTCAAACTCCTGCACCCACGTCACCGCCTGTTGCGAGAAATCCGCCGCCCGCCCACGCGAAGGTGCTCCAAAATCCACGCGGCAGTTGGTGCCCATGGCGCGGAACTGCACACTCCACCGATCACCCGTGCCGGTCAGTTTCGCCGGAATGCTGGCGGTTGGAGTTAAAACCATAGTTGTCCTCCCGCGGTAAAAACATTGGCTTTCGGATAAGCCTCGGCGCTGGTGAGGTGATCGCGGCCCTGCATCTCGTAGCGTTCGTAGCCGACGCTCAACGACAGATTCTCCCGCACCTTCCACGTCACCCGTGTCTCCACCGAAAACGAGCGCAGCGAGGAAAGCCGGTAGTCGGATGAATAGTGGTCCGGATCGCCCGTGAACGACACGGCGTAAAAATCCGCCGCGCTCTGCCAATAAGCCCTGCCACCGACGGAGAGCGTCCAGGCCTCGCCGAGTTTTTGCCGCCACGTGACCGACGCGGTGTGTGACGTGATGCCGAAAGTATCCGAGCCAAAACGGTAGCCAGCCTCGACGCTCGCGCCGAGAGGTTCGATGTAGCGCTTGATGTCCACGCCGAGCGTCCCGCGTTTTCGGTGGGAGGGCCGGCTTTCGGGGATCACATCATCGCCGAGAAGGACGACCTTATACTGATCATCCAGATACCCGTTCGCGGTGGAGAGCGAGGCGTTGAAACCCAGCACCGTCTGTCGGTCCAGCACCTGGCTCAGCCCGAGGTGAAGATCCACGGTGTCCTTTCCCGCCGAGCCGGGACGCGTGAATAAATCCGCCTCGTCATGCGCGTAGGCAATACCGGCATCCAGCACCGTGTTCTTTTTGTTGAATTCCTGCGTCCACTTCAGCGCGACCGCCGACGACTCGTAATCCCGTTCCGTACTGTAGGCGAAATTCAGCCCCAGCACGCCCGGCCCGAGCTTCGCCGACAGCAAGGCATTCACCCCCTCGCGTTCATCGCTGATCTCCTGCGTGGGCAAATGCTCGTGATCCGCCAGAAGGATTGTTTCTTTCCGGACCGTCGTCACCGTATGGCTCACCGGCGCCGTCGTCGTCGTCGCCACCGTCCGTTGGGGTCCACTTGGACCGCTGACGGTGTGAAACACTTTCTTCGAAACCGTGCTCGTCGTTGTGGAGGACTCACGCACCTCAATCTCCGTGGTGCGACGCCCCGCCGGCTCGCCGGTCGGCGTCGCTCCAGACACGGCATTATACACGCCCTCCAGGCGAAGATTCAGCCACGGGGTCATTTCCTTTTCGGCGAAAAACGACGGGCCCCAAACTTCAATCCGCCCGCGTTCCTCCGCGTACCAGAGAAAATCAAGCCCCGCCCGATCCTCCCCGCGCACCGGGCGCGACGTGACCAAATATAACGCTGACGCCACCACCACCGCCTGCCACTTCCGGCTGTTGGCCGCATCCCGCGCGCGGCTGAAGGTCTCCAGCGGCCGTTTTGAGTTCATGGATTTTGCAGGGAAGTGCGCCTTCTCTCAGTGCGCCGCCGCTGTTACGAAGCGCGTTTGGAGCACAGTTCGGTCATCGGTATAGCATTTCACGGGCCCGCCCCGGTCGCGTCACCCCACAGACGGCTGGAGAGCGGTCCCCTCTGAAGAGGCGGCGCTGAAACCAAGGGATGGGAGAGAGCGTGAAACTCGGCGGTGATCGGCTTCCCCGCCCAATGGAAAGCATGGGGCGGCACCCGCGTAGCGCTGAGGTGCTATAGGCCGATTTCGCGGGGCGCGGTAAATCTCGGGGCGTTATGAAAAACCTACTCAGTTCCATCTCGAAGGCCTTTTCTTGGATCGCGAAACAAGAACCGAACCATGCCCGCAAGCTTCGCCGCGAAGACACGACGACGCCGGAGCGGCTGGAAAGCCGCATCGCGCCGGCGGTCATCCTCAGCGTGCTCGACCTCGACGGGGACGGCGCGGCGGACGACGTCCGCATCACCGGCGACGCGGGAAAAAACATTGTCCACATCGAGGACAACGGCGCCAACACGCTGACCATCAGCATCGACGCCGACGGCAATGGCGACACCCTCGGCAAGCGCGACCTCGCTCCCACCAACTTCGTTTTTAGCGGCGATAGCGTCTCGCTCGAGGTGAAGCTCGGCGCCGGCAACGACGTGCTCGATTACAAGACCACGGGTAACTTGAGCGCCTCCGCCCGCGTGATTACCGCCGACCTCGGCCCGGGCACCAACACCTTCTCCTTCTCCACCGGCAATAACGACGTGTTCAACGCCTCCCGCCTCAGCCTCGACGTCACCGGCGGCGCCGTCGCCGACGCGATCACCGTGGACTTTGACGAAGTGCGCAAGAGCGAGTTGGCGGTCAGCGTCGCCGCCGGGCGCGGGAACGATACCGTCGCATTCGACGCCGACCGCATCGACGACGGCAGCTCGGTGGATGTCGGGGTCGACCTGGGGCTTGGCATCAACACGCTCACGATGGATTTCCAGGAAGTCGGCTTCGGCGACCATGCGACGGTGAATGCGGACGTCCTCGGCGGCGCCCAAAAAGACACGGTCACCCTCAACCTGCACGACGACGTAGGCAATGGCGTCATCGCCTCCGCGCTCAATTTCAAGGCCGATCTGGGCGCCGGCAATGACGTCTTCATGGGCAACCTCGACTATGCGGGCAACGTCTTCCGCGTGGACGACCATTCGGTGGCCTCGATCCTCGTGAAGGGCGGCGCGGGCAATGACACCCTGAGCGTGAAAGGCGTGGGCGCCAGCGGCACGATCCGCCTCGATCCCGACGCCCATTTGGCCATCGATCTCCAGGGCGGATTGGGGAATGATATCCTCGCCGCCGATCTCAGCAAAACGGACGGCCTGGAGGTCATCGGCACACTGCGGGTGCGCCTCGATGGCGGGCTCGGCAACGACATCCTGGCAACGATGATCGCCAACAATGCGAGCTCGACGGGCAACTACGACATCGCCGTCCTCGGTGGAGCGGGCAACGACCAGGTCAATTTCCAGGCGTTCAACAACGGAGGCACGCCGACCTATGGGCCGACCGGAAAAGTGGTGGTGGACGGCGGGCTGGGCACGGATGTCCTGACCAGCGCGAGCAAATCGCTGATCAAGTCGACGGCGTTCGAGCAGGTTATCTGAGGCTGGGCTGAAACGCCGCCGGGTGCCCAGCACCATCCCGATAAGACAGGTCACCAGTGGACCGGCTAAAAATGCCGGTCCACTTCCTATTTTTTCGCACAGGCAACGTTTCTTTCATCTTAAACGCACGGACGCAGGACACTTGGCAGGGCCACAAAAGCCGGTGCCGCCGCGAGAAGGGCGCCTGGACGCCTGGGATTTGAAAGGCTTCCCCCCATGCAACCGACACCTCCACGATCGCGCTCCCTTTCCTCTCCGGATCGATGACGCCCGGAACAAGTTAGAAGAAGATTAACAAATTGATATTTTCAATTGACTATTTTCCAACCGTTCCGTAACCCTCGCCGCAGTTCCATTTCTCCAAGCGCGGGAGTGTGGTGTGCGTCTGTTCCCGTGTTTGAAGTGACGTGTCGCCCGCAACTAGCCCAATTGCCATGACTCGCAGTCGACTCAACGCCATCGCTGAGTCCGCTCAGTCCGTCCCGTCGGGAGGTAGGCCCGCACGTTTTCGAGTGGTTTGATCGATCGCGCCTCCGACGCGCCAGAAATTTCACCCTGCACCTGAGATACCATGAGCAATGACCAAAAAAGGATGACCTTCGGGATTCAGCCCACCGGCTGGACCAATGACGACTTTCAGGAAATCGGCAACGATACTCCGTACCAAAAGATCCTCGATGAAACCAAGGAAGCCGGCTTTGTCGGCGGCAGCACCGGGCACAACTACCCCTCGCATGTGCCGTCGCTCCTTGCGGCCCTGAATTCCCGCGGCTTAAAGATCGCCAGCACGTGGGCGGGGACAGCTTTCACCACCGGCATGGCTCCGGAGGCGGCGCTCGCCGACTTCAAAACGGGCGTGGCTTTCCTGAAAACCGTCGGGGCGAAAGATGTCGTGGTCGCGGAGCTGTACAATGCGGTGAATCAAGTGCGCACCAAGTCGGTTCTGACGGACCGCCCCATTTTGAATGAGGCCCAATGGTTTCTCCTCACCGACCTGCTCAATCAAGCGGGGCAGTACGCAAAAGAGCAAGGGATGCAGCTGAGCTATCACCCGCATGTCGGCACGTGCGTGATGACCGTGAAGGAAACCGAGCGGCTGTTCGATCACACCAATCCGGACTACGTGGGCTTCTGCCTGGATACCGCGCATCTGGCCTATGGCGGCGCCAGCCAGAAGCAGCTCGTGGATCTCACCGAGAAATACAAACACCGGATCACGCACGTCCATTTGAAGAACGTCCGCAAAAAGGTCCTGCCCGTCGCCGTCGCTGAGAAATACAGCTTCTACCAAGCGATCCTCAGCGGGATTTTCACCGTCCCCGGCGATCCGGACGGCGAGCTGAATCTGGACCCGATCATGGAGATCCTGAAAGGGGTCGGCTATAGCGGCTGGATGGTCATCGAAGCGGAACAGCTCCCGACGCAGGCGACCACCCCACTGATGTATGCCCGCATCGCGCGCGGCTACCTCCGCAAAACCCTCGGCTACTAACATGAGCACCCCATCCCAACGAGAGATCTACTTCAGCTTCTTTATGTTCACGGCCGATGCGCGGCCGGAGGACACCGCCTACACCGACACGCTCATCAAGCACATGGTGGCCCTGGCCAAGATGGGCTACGACGGCTTTGATTTCCATATCGCCCCACGGCGCGCGGCCGCAGATGCCAGGCAGGATGCCGCCACCTTCCAGCAGGAGGTCGATAGCTATGTCCGGATGAAGCAGGCCTTCGATCAGGCCAGCATGAAGCACAAGAAATTCGCGACCAATGTGGGCACGACGCCGTTCTTCGATCCGACCTCTCCGTATAAAGAGCAACGCGACCGCGCGCTCTCGTACCTCAAATCGCGCGTCGACATCACGTTGGCGCTCGGCGGACCGGGCTCCATCATGTCCGGGCCGTTCATCTATCCCTACGGCGCCTTTCCGGTGACGGACCTTGGTGAACCGCTATGGAGCGACGCCCTCCAGGATTGGATGGTGGCCCGCTATCAGGCGGCGCAGCCGATCATTGAGGAACTGGCCGTTTACGCGCAGCAGAAGCACGTGAAGCTGGCCATCGAGCCGGTGAAGAACTGGGAGACGCCGCCGCCGAACATGGTGTCGGACGTGCTGAACTTCCTCGACGGCGTGAAGAAGGGTCCGTGCGGCGTGACGGTCGATACGGCTCAAGTGCTCTTGGAAAGCCAGGGGCCCGCCGTCTTTAAAGAAAACATCGCCCGGGCCGCGCACCAAAACCGGCTGACCTATATCCACATCTCCGCACCGGATCGCGGGGCGATCGCCCCCGACTGTTGGATCCCGTGGGATCTCATGCTGCGCGAAATCGAACCCGTGTACCACGGGCCGTACTTGTTCGAAGTGTTCAATGCGATTCCGCCGCTCGACGCGGGGATGCGGATGACGCGCCGACGCTTCTGGCGGCCCGGCGAGGACGCGGAGGGGCCGGAGTGGCTCAGTGCCTATTATGTCGCCGAGACCGGACTGCAGGAACTGAAGCATCAACTCAAACGCTTTGCTCCTCACGCGGCGCAGCCGGCCGCTGCTTAACCAGCACCAGCGCGGGGACCAAAACCCTCCCGCTTCCTAAAGTTTCATCGACCATCGCTTCGAAAAGGACCGCGGCTTCGGCCGCATCCTTCGGAACGGATTCGCCGTCGACCTACGCCGGCGAAGGCCGGGACGCCTCAACCGTCCATTGCATCATTAATCTTCCTATGTCCGCTCCGCTGCCCGACCCCATCATCATCGCGAAAAAAATAGGCGATGTCCGCGTGCATACCTTTGTCGCCGCTTTTACGGACGACAACCTCGCGAACGCCACGCACATCATTGAGGGCAAAAACACCCTCGTGCTTATCGACAGCCAATTCCTCGCTCCGTATGCGACGAAATTCCGGGAGTATGCGGACGGCCTGGGGAAGCCGATCGAGAGGCTGTATCTTTCCCACCGGCACCCGGATCACTGGTTTGGATTGGGAACCGCTTTCAGCGACGTGGCCATCTACGCCCTGCCGGAAACGAGAGACTTCATTCGGGACCATGGAGAGGAATCGCGGGAAGACCATCTGGCCAAGATGGGCGACCTCGCCCCGAAGACCATCGTCGTCCCCCAAAATACCGTCCAACCGGGAGCCGAGACGATCGACGGAGTGACCTATGTGTTCAGCCGGGTCCTCGATACGGAAATCGATTTCCTCCTCTCCATCCGGCTGCCGGAGCTCAAGGTGGGCATTCCCCAAGACCTGCTCTACAGCGGCACGCACCTCTACCTGACCAAGGATTTCGAGAACTGGATTCGGGTTTTGCGGAAACTCTTGCTCTCCGATGACGAGCTGTTCCTGCCCGGCCACGGGTTCCCGGCGGACAAAAATGAGGTGGCGAAAAATATGGAATACCTCTGCGCGGCCAAACAAGCCGTGGAGAGTGGCTTAACCAACGACGACTTCAAAGCATACCTGCTGCAACGGTACCCCGAGCGTCTCTGCCCAGGCATCTTCGACATCTATCTGCCGCGGCTCTTCGACGGTGCGAACCAGTACTGACGACGACGCACCGGCATTGGCCATGGCACCCACGGTCATCCCAGGAACCAATCTGAAATGAAGAGCGAGATTCCCATTATGGAGAAGGAATATACCGTCGGGCAGTACTTGGTGGATCGGCTCTATGAACTCGGTCTGGGGCACTTGTTTTCGATCATGGGGGACTACTCGCTCGAATGGGTCGATCGCTACGTGGAGCCGAGCCACATCAAGGTCATCGAGGAGGTCAGTGAACTATGCGCCGGCTACGCGGCGGACGGATACGCGCGGCTCCGAGGCATTGGCGCGCTCTGTGTCACTTACTCCGCAGGCTCACTCTGTGCCGTGAATCCCATCGCCGGCGCCTATGTCGAGCGGGTGCCGATGGTGCTCATCAACGGCACTCCCAGCATCAAGCGGACGCTCACCTTCGAGCAGACCGGCTACAGCTCGCACCATTTCATCAGCGGACGCCAAACCGATCTCCAGGTGTTTGAGTACATCACCGCCGCGGCGGTGCGCATCGATAACCCCGATCTGGCGCCGAACCTCATCGACTTCGCGTTGACCAAGTGCATCAGCGAAAAGCGCCCGGTCTATATGGAGCTGCTGGAGGACATGGTCGATTTGCCGTGCGCGCCTCCACGGGGGAAACTGGCGCCGGCGAGGACGATGTCCGATGAGCAGAGCCTCGCAAATTCCATCGATCGCGTGAAGGCGAGCCTCGAAGGCGCGACCAACCCCCTGCTCTGGGTCGGCGTGGAAATCGACCGCTTCGGCCTGCACAACAAGGTTAAGGCGCTGATCGAGCAACTGCAGATTCCCTACGTCACTGAGTTGCTGAGCAAGGCCGTCCTCTCGGAAAATGATCCGCTGTTTGCGGGAGTGTTTGACGGCCAGGCGTCCTCGCCCGCCGTCCAGGACTTGGCCAGCAACTCAGACTTCATCCTGGCCCTGGGCGTTTGGCTGACCGACATCAACACGCTCGGCTGGACGCCGGAAGACCATCGTCCCGATTTTGACAAGACCGCCTTTGTCTCATGGGACACCGTCAAATGGGGCACGTATTTCAGCGCCCAGGTTTCCTTGGATCACTTCATCGACGGACTGCGAGAAGCGGGCGTCTCACGTAAAGCCGAAGCTCTCCCGCAAACCGCCACCGAGCGGGTGTTTGGCGGAAAGCTAGATGACAAAATCACCTACCAGGGATTTTACGACTTCATCCCGAAATACATTACCGACGACACGATTGTCGGCAGTGACGCCAGTTTGAATTATTTCGGTAGCCTGCTGCTGAAGGTCGGCGCGCCACGTGGGTATATCGCGCAGCCCTCCTATTCCTCGATTGGCTATATCGGGCCCGCGGCCACCGGCCTCAGCCTGGCCAAGGAAGACTGCCACCGGGTGATGGTCTTTACGGGGGACGGCGGCTTTCAAATGACCGCCCAGTGCCTCTCCACGCAGACGCGCTTTGGGCTCAACCCGATTATCGTGGTCATCGATAACGGGGTCTACGGGGTCGAGCAGTGGCTCGCCGATGCCTCGGTTTTTTCGACCGATGCGCCGTTTCGCAAAGGATGCAAATTGCACGCGTGGGAGTACACCAAGCTCGCGGACGTCTTCGGTTGCCGGGCCTGGAAAGCAACCACCTACCGAGAACTCGAGGCGGCGCTCCTGGGCGCTCAAAACAACAAAAACCTCCCTTCCATCATTCAGGTCGTCGTGCCCAGCAAGGCGATCCCGGACAACGCGAAATGGAAAAAACATTAGCGCCCCGATCCGCCCGTATTTTCCGCCTCAAGCACTGAGGGGGATTCAAACAAACTAGTTCCATGGACATACCTCTTTTTAACAATAAAGCACCCAACGGCCATCTGGCCGCCACGCCATCCTGGGCGCGGGCCGACAAGGATGCGGTGGGCACTTCAACCTCGGGAGCCAGTCCCGTTTGGTTCACCGTCGCGGGCGGCATCATTACGGAAGTATTTTTCCCCGATATCGACACACCGCAGATCCGCGACTTCCAGTTGATGATCACGGATGGAGCGACCTTCTTCCACGACTTCCAGCGCGATTTCACCCACGAGACCATCTATCCGGATCCCGGCGCCATGGCCGTGCGAATCACGAGCCAGGCGATCGGCCAAAATTACCAACTGGTGCAGGATATCATCACCGAGCCCGACGGCCCGGTGCTCCTGGTGCGGGTGAAACTGAGCGGAGATCCCGCGCTCCTGCCAAAGCTCCGTGTCTATGCGCTGCTCGCGCCGCATCTCGCGCGCAGCGGCTACAACAATTCGGGCTACAGCGTGCAGAGCAAACAGGGCACCCGCCTCATCGCGTTCAATGACATCTATGGGCTGGCGCTCGGGGCGGACTGTGACTTCGCGATGACCAGCTGCGGCTTTGTCGGCGTGAACGATGGCTGGACCGACGTCATCGGGAATCGGCGGCTACCGATCTGGAGCTTCGATGCCGCCGAGCACAGCAACATCGCGCTCACCGGCGAATTGAATTTGGGCGGAAAGACGGAGTTCGTTCTGGCCCTCGCATTCTGTGAGATGGAGGGCGCGGCCCTGGCGAGCGATCGCGCGCTGCCCGAGGGCCCCGCGCTGACCAACGTCACCGAAGCGCTGGCGTATCCGTTTGATAATCCGGCCGCGCCCTACGCGCACTACCAAGCCTACATCAATGCGTGGAAGAACCGTCCCGCCGCCGGGAGATTCGTCCCGCCGGCAACCGCCACCGGCGACGGCGGCCGGCTGTTCCAGCTGAGCCGCAATGTGCTCCTCACGCACGAGGACGAGCCCCACAGCGGCGCGCTGGTCGCCTCGCTCAGCGTTCCGTGGGGCCTCCGCGCCGGCGACGATGATGCGGGCTATCATCTCGTCTGGCCGCGCGACATGACGCAGAGCGCCACGGCGCTGCTCGCGGCCGGGGAGATTGATCTGCCGCTCCGGGCGCTGATGTTTCTCTCGCAGGCGCAATTCCAGAATGGCCGCCTGCCGCAGAATTTCTTCATCGATGGCCGCTACTTCCGCAACGCCGATCAGCTCGACGAATATGCGTTCCCCATCATCCTCGCCTATCACCTGAGCCAGGCCAACGCGCTCGGAGGCTTCGATCCGAAAGAGATGGTGCTGGGTGCAGCTGGGGCCGTCATCGTGCACGGTCCGATGACCCAGCAGGAACGCTGGGAAGAAAATGAAGGCTACTCCCCTTCCACCCTCGCCTCCAACATCGCCGCGCTGATTTGCGCGGCCGACCTCGCCCGGAACAAATGGGGCGAACCGGCCACGGCGCAATTTCTCGAAGCACACGCGGATTTCCTGGAAACGTATCTTGAGAAATGGTGCGTGACCAAAACGGGCACCCTGGTCCCCGGCATCTCGCAGTACTACATCCGGATGCTGCCGACGAATGTGAAGAATGGCGGCGGGCAGCCGTCCCTCCCGGAGAACCCGGACACGGCGATGATCACCATCGGCAATCACGACTATCCCACGCCGCAGCCGGCGAACAGCGTGGTCGATGGCGGGTTCCTCGAGCTCGTTCGCTACGGCATCCGGTCGGCCAAGGATCCGATCATCGCCAACTCGGTGAAAGTCATCGACGCCGTCCTGCGCCAGGACATGACCGGCGGCCCGGCCTACTACCGCTATAACAATGACGGCTACGGCCAGAAAGCGAATGGCGCCGCCTATGACGGCACGGGGCTCGGCCATCCGTGGCCACTGCTGGGCGGCGAGCGCGGTCACTACGAATTGGCGGCGGGCGGGAATGCCTTGCCGTATGTGAAGGCGCTCGAAAATTTCGCCGGCCAGCGCGGGCTCCTGCCGGAGCAACTGTGGGAGTTGCCGGACCTCAACACGGTCTTCCCGCCGCTCCAGCAGGGCGGCCCCACCGGCTCCGCCATGCCGCTGGCTTGGGCGCACGCGGAGTACATCAAGCTGGTCCGCTCCGTGGCCGATGGAAAGGTCTTTGACCAACTGGCCCCCGTGGCGGCCCGCTACCTGGTACCGCATCAGCCGAGCAATCTCGAGGTTTGGAATTTCGATCGCCAGCCCACTTCGATCCAGGCGGGCCGAACGCTCCGCCTCCCGTTCGGCGGAAGCTTCCTGCTCCGTTGGACCAAGGACAACTGGGCCACGTTCACCGACACCACCGCGACCGCGACCAACGTGGGCGTCTTCTACGTCGACGTGCCCACCCAGGCCGCGCAGGCGGGCGGCCGTCTGATCTTCGCCATCCAATGGCTCCCGGCCCAGCAATGGGTCGGCGGCAACTTCAGCGTCCAGCTGACGCCGTAAACCAGCCGAACCGCCCGAATAGAAATCCTCACCCCGCACTCGCTTCTATGCATCATCACCATCGCGATCGCTCTTTGTTGACCCGGACCGTGGACGCCGAAACGGCCGCGAAGACGCACTACGATCTGGTCTTCATTGGCTCCGGCATCACCGCCTCCATTCTCGCCAAGGAGATCACCAAAGCCGGCCCCTACCGGATCCTCATTGTCGAAGCAGCCGTCGGCAAAGACATGTCCGAGGCGGGCTACCAAAAATTGGTGGAGTCCTTCTACGGGACGTTGAGCAAAGACAACAACGGGCTCTACCCGGAAAATCCCAATGCCCGCATGCCGCGCAGCCCGGAGATCCGGCCGATCGAAAAACCCGGCGAGCCCAATACGGACGCCGGGTACTGGGTGCAGTACGGCCCGTACTCGAGCGACAGCGTTTACAGCCGTATCCTCGGCGGCACGACGCAACACTGGGAGGCGAAGGTCCCGCGGATGCTGCGCGATGATTTCAAGCTCAAGGAAAAGTACGGGCAGGGCGCAGACTGGCCGATCGACCTCGATACGTTGATGCCCTACTACGCCAAGGCGGAGTTTGAACTCGGCGTTTCCGGAGAGACCGCGGGGCAGCGGAAACTCGGCGTGGAATTCCCGGCCGGCTACGAATACCCGATGCATGAGATGCCACCGACCTACCTCGACGAGGTGGTCCGGAGGCGCATGCATGGCATGTCGGTGAACCTCGATGGAAAAGACTACCCGCTCACGCTGGAAACCTTTCCGCAGGCGCGCAATGGCGTACCCAACGAGAAATACAAAAACTGCAATCCCGTAAATCCCGGCGAGCCCTTTACGCCCGTCGGCGCGGTCTCGCTGTTTCAATCGGAGAAAGGCCAGCGGTGCCAGGGCAACACGAACTGCGTGCCCATCTGCCCCGTGCAGGCGAAGTACGACAGCCGGCGCACGCTGGCCGATGCGCTCATGACCGGCCAGGTGGATCTCCTGGTCCAGGCGGTCGCCTCGCAGGTCCATTTCGACTCGAGCAATGGCCGCGTGAACGCCATCAGCGTGAAAGTCTACAGCAGCCCCCACAGCCCGGAGCAGCAGACGATCTGCGTGCGGGGAAAGATTTTCGCGCTCTGCGCCAATGCGGTGGAAAATGCCCGGCTCCTCCTCGCCTCCACCGCGCTCAGCGGCGAGACCCGCATGGTGAGCGATTTCGTGGGGCGCAACCTCATGGATCATCCGTTCCTCCTCGCGTGGGCGCGGCTGCCGGAAAACGCCGGCGTGGGCCGCGGCCCGGTCGTCACCTCCGGCATCTGCAATCTCCGCAACGGCTCCTTCCGCAAGCATCAGGCGGCGTTCGCCGTGGATATCCACAACGACGGCACCGGCTGGGCGAATGGCGGTGCCGGCACGGACGCGATGCAGGCGGTATTTGACATGAAAAAATTCGGCACCGCGCTGCGCGACGAGCTCACCGTCCGCATCTCGCGCCAGCTCCTGCTGGCGTTCATGATCGAGATGATGCCCGAGGCCAACAACCGGGTGACCGTCGATGGACGCTTCCTGGACTCGCTCGGCAATATGCGGCCCGTCGTCCACTACCGCATCCCCGACTACACCATGGCCGGGGCGGCCTACGCCCGGAAGCTCTCCAAGGAGCTCTTCAAGCAAATGGGAATCCCGGAGAAAGACGATTTCACCAACTACCCGACGAATGATCCCGGCTACGTGCTTTATCAGGGACAGGGCTACGCCCTTCGCGGCGGAAACCACCTCTCCGGCACACATCTCATGGGAACCGCGGCCTCGAACTCCGTTGTCGATTCCTACCAGCGCGCCTGGGGACACCAGAATCTCTTCATCGTCGGCGCAGGCAGTATGCCCACGATTGGCACGTCGAATACGACCCTCACTCTTTCCGCCGTCTGTTACCGGACGGCCGAGGAAATGCTCCGCGACCTCACCGGCGTTCCCAGCATCGTGACGCCCGTCCAATCCCAAATTTCCTAGCTTCTATGAGCCATCCCATCGAATCCCTCGACGATCTGCGTTCCTATCTCCAGATCGCCATCCAGCTGGAGCACGCGACCATTCCCCCGTATCTCACCGCGCTCTATTCGATCAAACCGAGTGCTGATAAATCGAATCAAGCCGCGTTCGATCTCATTCGCGCCGTGGTGGTGGAGGAGATGCTCCACATGACGCTCGCGGCGAACTTGCTCAACGCCGTGCACGGCGAGCCGAAGCTGACGGAGAAAGGCTTCGTCCCAAATTATCCGACTTTCCTGCCGAACGGTGAGACCGATTTTGAGGTGAGCCTCCGGCCCTTCTCGCCCGGCACGATCGAGATGTTCAAACAAATCGAGCGGCCGGCCCCCGCGCCCAAACCCGAGAAGGCTCCGCATAGCCTGCGCCGACTGTCCGCCGCGCCCAAACTCGCATTCGTCGATTTGACGGAAGCTCCCCCCAAACGCCAAGCGCGCGCAGCGAAATCCATGCTGCCCGCCTTTCACGCCAAAAACGCGGCCGGCGCCACCGTCGAGCTGCACTACTGGAGCATTGGCGAATTTTACGCCGCAATCCGGGACGGCTTTGAACACCTCGTGCAAAAGCTCGGCGCCACCGCCGTTTTCACGGGGAGGCCGGAGCGCCAGGTGGGACGGGAAGCTTTCACCTCGGGCGGAGGAAAAATCATCAAGGTGCACGACCTCGCCACCGCCACGGCGGCGATCAGTGAAATCATGGAGCAGGGCGAAGGAGCCGTCGGGCACGTCATCAATGACGAGGGTGAACTGTCCCACTACGCGCGCTTCGATCAGATTCAGCGGGGCCGGCGCTATGACGTCTGGCAAAATGCGGACGGCCAATGGGAGAGCGACGCCTTTGGCGAGCCGAAAGGCCCGGCGCTCCATGTCCATTGGGAGGAAGTGTATCCCTTCCTGCCCAACGCCAAGCTGGCGAACTACCCGGAAAAATCCGAAATCCGCGAGGCGGCCGCGGCCTTCAATCTCCACTACCGCGAGTTTCTCAACTACCTGCAGGCGGCGTTCAACGGCTCGCCGAAGCTGCTGATGGAGTCGTATCGCTTCATGTTCAAGTTCCGCGACGACATCACCAAGCTCATTCGCTATCCGTTCCCCAAGGACAGCGAGTTCCTCACCGCCGCGCCTACTTTCGAATGCTAACGACCAACTCGACGCATCCCATGCAACCCACCGCTACTACCTTGCTGGCCTTCGTCCGACTGTCGAAGGATCTCTGCGGCATCAACGAACTGGATCTTTGGGGAACCGGCCAGGTGCCGGCCTACTACCGCACCACCGCCGACGCCGTCACCGAGCCGCGACTCGAACGCATGTTCGCCGTCCACACCGGCCTTCCCTTCGACAGCGGGCGCGTCGAGGCCATTCGGAGCCAATTAGTGGACGATCCAGAATTTGGCCCCATCTGCCAGCGGATCATCATTCTCTTCCTGCTGGCCGAGTGGGTTGCCCTCCCGGCGACCTGGACCAATCTGTTCGGCGCTTCCACCGACGAGCGCGTCGGGATCCCGACGGCCTATGCCTTCCCGGAGGCACTCCTCTGGCCGGCCGTGGGCGCGCATCCGCCCGGCGCCAAACCAGGCGGCTACAACTCCTGGATTTCCGCACCCGTGAGCCTGCCGATGCCTACTTAGAGCATTCTCGGTAGAAGATAGCCCTTGGTGGCTAGGCTGTGAGGATGAGTCCCGGAAGGGCAGACGAGGGGCAGCGCTTTACTGCCCCCTGCGGCGCATTTCCGCTAAAGCTCGGCGGAATTCTTCAACGTTGCGAATATTTCCATTCGCCATTTCGCGGTCAAAATCGCGTTCGATGCCCTCCAGCATATAGAGAGCCAGCCTATTGGGCGTGACCATCCACTGAGGATAGCCGCGCGTGACGGGATAACCTTGAGGGCCTTCGGCTTCCATCCACCTCATACCCACGCACTCTTCCTCTGCCCCATCGTAGTAACCCATCATCAGCGCGATGTTTCTGTCGAAATAGAATGTGTCGCGCCTCGTCCATTTCTGGGGGCGAATCGAGTCGGGGTTGTTTGGATCGTAAGGCATCAATCAAAATTTGCTGACGCGGCCTAATTCTTACCACTCCAAACGTCATCGCGCCGCCGCCAGTTCCGAATATTCTTCCAGCTTGGCCCTGGCATCGTCGCGGTATTCCGAAGGTCCGTCCCCCCCACTTGCGTCACCGCTTCACCGGCACCCGGTAGAGCAGCATCCCGGTCCTTTCCTTCCCCGGCCCGAGCAGCACCTCAAAATCTGCCTCCCGCGCTGACGTCTCGGCCGGCATCAGCACCGAGAAGGTGGCTGTTCCTTGCTGCTTCAGCGCTGACACCACCGCGCCCTTTTTTACCGTCCAAAGCGGCGCCGCGACCAGTTCCAACTCGCTCCCCATCTTTTCCAGCAACACCTCTACCTGCGTCTCCTTTCCCGGCGTCACAAAGGCCGGAACCACCCTCAGTGCCGCCATGGGCGCGCCGAGCGTCTCCGGCAAAGCCGCCGCCCCGCCGCGATACTGCAGCAGCAGCGGATCTTCCGTGAGGCTCAGCGTCACCCCCTGCCCACCTGCTTCCAAGGCATGATGGCTTCCGTCGATCCGGATGACATCCACGGCTTTTACGCCCGTCAGCGGTATATAACTATCCTGCCGCCCTTTCTCCTTCCATAGCACCTGCAGGGTTGCTCCTTCCTTATCCCGAAATAGGAACGCCCGCACTCCGCCCGCATACTGCTTCTCCGCGATGAACTTCTTCGCCCCGATGCCGTTCACCGCATGGTAGTAGGCCACCGCATCCAACCGCGGTGCATACCGGTTGTAGCGGCAATCGAAGACATTGTGCGAGTCGCCCGAGCTCCCGTGGTCCTTCCCCTCCGGATCCGGATACAGCAGGCAAAACCACGACATATTCGTGCCGCCTGCCGCGAAAAACGTGCTGAACTTTTTAATGAGTTCCACCGCCACCACCTGCCGGGTCATCCCCTGGCTGTTCAGCCCCAGCTCCGTAGACCAAATCGGCTTTTCCACGCCGTACTTTTTCATCAGCGCTTTGTATTCTCCGATAGATCGCCGCACATCCTCCGACGTCTCGTAAATGTGGAAATCAAACGCGTCGCAGTACTTTCCGTAGCCTGCTTTGAAATACTCCTCATTCGGCTCCACCGACGTCGCCACGACCGGGATGCTCGGGTCCGTTTTCTTTACCTCCTCATAGATCGCCTTGTAGGCCGCCACGTTATCCAGCACCCGCTGCCCGGTGCCATGCGGCTCATTACCGAGATTGATCACCATCGGCCGCTCTTTCCCAAATTGCTGGATCAAATTACGAACACCTTCCCGCAGCGCCGTCTCGTCGTAGTCTTTCTTCCCGCGCTCAATCGTCGCGGCCGGGGTGTTCGTCAGCCAGCCCATCCCCAGCTGGCGCACGAGGTCCAGTGACGGCGCCTCCGCCTTGTATGGCGGCTTGTCGGACCACCCGCCCCACACCCCGCAAATGCGGATGCCCAGCCGATCGCTCAGCCGCACAAAGTCCGGCAGCCGGTTGTCCCAGTTGCGGCTCGTGAAAGGAATTTCCTCCGGCTTGAAACGCTTCGTGTTCGCCTCCGGCAAAATGGCCAGCGAAGTGTAGTTCCGGAACGGCTCCTCGCCTTCCTGTGGAATGGACACCTGCACCTCGTAGTAACGCCCCAGTTCCAGCCCGGCTCCGGCCAGGTCCACTGAACCCGCGTAGGCATAGCGGTCACCTTTTTTCTCCGGCGCCCCGAGCGGCACCACCAGCGGCTTCGTCTGCTCCGCGCCCCAGTAGTCACGGACTACGCACGTCACCGCCCGCTGCTCGTCGCGGAGCGGCTTTCGCGTCTCCACGGTGAACGACACCACCTTCGGATCGTTGGGAAACAGCAGGTTCCCGAGCTGCGCCGTGGAAAAGAGGATACGGATAATCCGGTCGTCTTTCTTCACGGCCGGCGACAGCCACGCTGCAGAAAGATCATCCACCCAAAAGTGCCCGTAGGTCTTGTTGAGCTGCACGGCAAAGCGCGCTTTCGCCGCTCCTTTCGGCAGCTCAAGGCGCTGTTTCACCGACTGCCAGTCGCGCTGCCGAAACACATCTGCCACGGTGAATTTCTCCAGCACCTTCCCCGCCCCGTCCAGACACTCCAGCACGACCACCGCATTGTAGGAGTTGTCCGGCGAATTCAGGTCCGCTTTGCAGGCGAGCCCGATTTCCCATTTCCCCGCCGCCACCGGAAAGGCTGGCCCCACAGCGGAGCACGGCTGCTCCACTTTCTCCAGCGTCCGGGCCAGCTCCAGCGCGTGGCTGCCCGTCGCCGCCATCTTGGTGTCGATGGCCACGGTCCCCGCCGTCGTCCACTCCGCGCCGAGCGTCGCCGCGCCTTCGAAGCCTTCCTTGAACGCCGGCGGCTGCGCGAACACTGACACCTTCGCCTCCGCGCGAATGTTCCCCAGCAGAATCTCCGGCTGCTTTCCTTTCGGGTCCGAGCCCGTATTCACGTTTAGCACGAACCGCTGCGCCGGGCCATGCCACTTCCCATCATTCGCCCCACCCCAGTGCTCGCCGCCCGCCACCTTGGCCGGCTCGAGCGAGAGCTCATGCCATTGGCCGTCCGCCGTGAGCTTGATGCCCTTGCGCTGATGCGTCTGCCCGCTCCCGTCCACCAACTGCACGCTGATCGCCTCCGCATTTCTCGTCTTCACCTGCATGTGAAACGCCGTCACGTCCTTCGCTCCCAGCGCCTGCAGTTCCTTGATTGCCGCCACATACGCGCCGCCGCCGGTAAAATCGCCCGCCAGCTTCAGGCTCCACTCGCCCCCGCCAGGCGCCGCTTCTTTCACCGCCGTCAGCGAGCCCTTAGCCCCCTTCACTTCCTCCCCCCGGCTAAAACCCCAGTCCTGCTGCCCTTCCGCCATCTCATCGAGCCGCAGCGACGTGGTGATTTCCTCCCCCGGCACCTCCGCGGCGCGCGGGATAATCGCGATATCGTTCAGCCAGAGCGTCTGCACCTTCTTCTCCTTGCCTCGGCCCAGCAGCATGTAGAGCGCCGTCGCCGGGCCATGCCACTTTCCGTCCTTTGCCCCGCCCCATGATTCATACTTGGCGATATTCGGCACCGCCTCCGCCTCGCCGCGATGCGCGAAGAATTGCTCCAGCGGCAACGTGACCCGCTGCCACTCGGCGCTCGGCTCCGTCTTGATCGCGATTTGGTGCGTCTGCCCGCTCGCATCGTTGATGCGCAGACTGAGGTGATCGCTGTCCGGATTGCGCACCCACATCACCAGCTCGCGGATGTCCACTTTGTCGATCTTCCGGCCTGCCTCCACGTATTGCCCGCCCTTGGTGAAATCGCCCACCAAGCGCAAGCTCTCGTGGTCCTGCCGCTTCGCATCGGGATCGATCTCCAACGATCCCGTCGCTCCCGGAAATTCCTGCCCATTGTTGAATTTCCAATCCCCCACCCGCGCGGGATCAATGAGCGGCACCGCGTCCTGCGCCATGGCGCTCACAATGAGAAATACCAGCAGGAAGAGGGAGGTGAGACGGATCATAAAGTCGGTGGTGGTGTGCAGAAAGTTAGGACGGAGCGGCCAGTCACGGTTGCGTCTCGTCAATTTGCAGCAGGCCGCGCTCAAAGCCGGCGGCAACGGCCTCCGCGCGGTCGGCGGCCTCCATCTTCGCGAGGATGGCTTTCACATGCGCCTTGGCCGTGTGCTCCGAGATTCCCAGCGCGACGCTGATATCGTGATTGGAAAGCCCGCGCCGCATGAGCCCGAGCACCTCCAGCTCGCGCGGAGAGAGATGCTTGTGGTGCCCGCGCTCGGCCATGCGCCGCTCCAGCGAGGCGGGAATGCAGCGCTGGCCCCCCGCCGCGGAGCGGATGGCCGCGACCAATTCCTCGCGCTCCACGGATTTGAGCAGGTAGCCCGTCGCCCCGGCCTCGAGCGCGGCGAAGACCACTTCCTCCAAATCATAGGTGGTGAGCATCACAATGTGCGCCTCCGGGAACTCCACGCGGATGGCCCGCAGCGCCTCGATGCCGCCACCACCCGGCATGCGCGCGTCCATCAGCGTCACATCGGGCCGGTGCTTGCGAAAGCGGGCCAGCGCCTGCTCTCCGTCCTCGGCCTCGGCGACGACTTCAAAATCGCTCTCCAGTGCCAGCACCGCAGCCAGGCCCATGCGGACGACGGAATGGTCGTCCACCAGCATCAGGCGGATCGCGGATGGGGCAGGCATGGGCGTGGACTGAGAACCATTTGGCCGCGTCCGGCAATTACCCGTACGAGCGATATGCCGGCGGCTCATACCGCAAGAGAAGCGGCGATGACCTGGGCTGGGACCTGCGCGGATAGCCGCGTGCCCTGGCGCGGGGCCGTGTGAATTTCCAGCGTGCCGCCCAGGCGTTTGATGCGCTCCCGCATGCCCTGCAAGCCGAAGTGGCCCTCCTTTGGACCGGCGGCGCGCTCCAAATCGAAGCCGAGTCCATCGTCCTCGATGGCGAGGCGGATGCCTTCCTCGGTAAAGGCGAGGCGGATGGCGATCTCGCGCGCCTGCGCGTGCTTGAGCGCATTGGTCAGCGTCTCCTGTGCGAATAGTAAGAGATTGCCGGCGATGGAATCCGGCAGCGGACGCTGGGCGCCCTCCGTTTCCACGCGAATGCGGACGGCCCGGCCCTCCGCCTGTGAGGCGGCGATCAGCCGCAGCGCATCGGCCAAGCTGCGCCCCTCCAGCGACTGCGAGCGCAGATTCCAGATGGAACGCCGCACCTCATCGCGGCTCCGCGTCAAGAGCTGGCGGGCCAGCCCGAGGTGACGCGCGCTGCGGTCCGGCGCCCCCATCTGCAATGCCTCGGCGGTTTGCAGCTGGAAAGAGAGCCCCGTCAGCGATTGTTCCAGGGTATCGTGCAAATCGGCGGCCAGCCGCTCGCGCTCCCGCAGCGTGCTTTTGAATTCCACCGCCGCCTCGCTCCGGGCGCGCATCTCCTCGGCGAGTTGCGCGCCGCGGCGCTCCACTTGTCGGCGCAACAGCCAGTTCCAGCCGAGCATCGCGGCCAGCACGGCGGAGATGCCGCCCAACAGCAACCACAGCCGCTCGGCCGTCCACCACGCGGCCGCCCGCACCACCTGCACATCGGCAGGCGAGCGCAGCAGGAGTGACAACCCGCTCGGCACGGGAAAATCCGACGCGGAGCCGGAGGCGGTGCGAATCGCCGAAAACTGCACCTCGCAGATGCCGGTGACTTTCACGAGGCTGCCAGGCCGTAAATCGTCCAGTGCCCCGGCGCCGCTGCCGCGATCGAGCGTCGCCGAAACCGCCTGCCCGCCCGAGACAAAGAAGATCCGCCGCCCATCGTTCTCCGTGATCTCCGCCCGCTCAAAGCGGCCATCAAGTGTGACCAGCTTGTTGTTGTAGTCCTCGCGCGCAAGCACCGGTGTCTCGTGGACGGACGCCGCCAGCACCGCTTCGCGTGTGACCGGGATGGGCGGCGGCGGCGTCACCGAACCGATCTTTCGGACGACTGCCTCCTGCAATTCCGCAAAGGTATCCCGAATTTGAATGAAGCCCGAGGCCTCCACACAATCCCCGGGCGCGAAAGGTTCCGCCGAGCGCGTATTCACGCGCACGGAGCGGCCAGCGACCTCGACAAACAAAAACTCGGCCGGCCGGCAGAGCGTCACGATGCCCGCGAGCCGGCGCCGCTCCAGCGTGGAGCCTTCCGGCGAGAAGGGCTGCATCCGGGTCAGCTCTACCTGCGGCACGGCAAAGGGATCGCTGGGCGCCGGCTTCTCGATAGCCACGTCCTCGGGCCGCGCCACCTGCAGGCGGATGCCGAGCAGCTCGCCACGCTGGTTAAAAAACGGGAAACAGATCGCGTGGAGGCGCACGGTGGCGCCGACCAGCTGTTCGGGCGTCCAGTCGCCGGGCGTGACGAGATTCACCACGAAGCGCTGGCCGGGCGTGGCGAGTTCCAGGTGCAGACGCTCCAGCATGGCACGCCGCGCCTCGGCGCCATGCACCACGCCGCGGACCTCCACGCGCTTGCAATCCATCGCGCCCGAGAGCACGTCGCCAAGCACGAACGAATGCGGTGGCGGCAGCGTGGCCGTGCCGAGGATCTGAATTTCCCGCGGCAGGATGCACGGCGAAAACCCGCCCGCCGCCGTGACCCCGCGAAGCAACACTTCATCGCCCACGTGCACCACGGGAAGCGTGTCGCGCGGGACAAACTCCGGCAGCGCGATGACATCGCCCACCGACACATAAATGCCCGTCCCAGCCTGCTCTACGACGAAGCTGACGTGTTTCGGCCGCGGATAGGCATAGGTCACAATGCCTCGGACTTCCACCGGCAGATGACGCTCCGCGGTGGAGCGATCCAGCGCACGGATGATCGCGGTTGAGGTGAGCGACTGTTCCTCGGCCCGCGCCAAGCCGCCGACCGGCACCAATAGCAGACAAAGCAAGCAGAGCAGACAAATGGCGTGGCGGTGAAGCGGCATGGTGAAGGGATTATTTCGCACGAATCCACGCGATGATGTCCGCCACGTCCTGTGGCTTGAGCACTCCTTCCAGGCCTTCCGGCATGAGCGAACGCCCGCTTGGCTGTTGACGGGCAATCTCACTGCGCAGCACTGGCAACTCGGTCCCTCCGGGCTGTTTCAGCACGATGTTGTTCGCCGTCTCCGCGGAGACAATGCCCGACACTTCGCCCCCGGCTTTCAGCCGCACCGTCTGCGCCTTGAAGCGGTCTTCAATCGCCGCATTCGGATCGAAGATCGCGGTGAGGAGCCAATCCACCGGCTTGTCGCCCACCATCGCGAGGTCTGGCCCGACTTCCTGGCCATCGCCTTTCAAGCGGTGGCAGAGCGCGCATTGTTGTTGGAAGAGTTCATGCCCGCGCTGCGGCACCCCTTGGAGCCCGGCCACCGCGGCGTAATCCGCCACGACCTTCGCCCGCTCTTTATTGGAAGGTTTCGGCAGCACCACGTTCATCATCGGGTCCACCGGAGTCATCGTGAGACGATTCAATTTCGCAAACAGCGGACTTTCCGGCGCGAGCGAGGACTGGATCGCGATCCGCATCAGCGCATCGCCGCCATCGCGCTCCGCGAGCTTCTCCAGTGCCGCGGGGATGCGTTCATCGTGAAAGGCGCCGAGCGTGAGCGCGAGTTGATAGCGGACGGCAAACTCAGGATCATCCCGCTTCGCCAGCACGGCGGGCAGCACCTCACGCGGGCCGGCTTCGCTGACCCGCAGCGCCTGCACGCGCACCCCTGGATGCGCATCCGCGAGCCCGGCCTGGATGGACTCGGCATCCGCCACACCGAGCGTGGCGAGCGCCGCCAGCGCTTGCAGTCGCACCTTGGGATTCTGCGCCTTCGTGGCCAGCTCTTTCAGCACCGGCGCGGCATCCTTCGCCTGCCGCTCGGTGAGCACTCGTTGCACGGTGTCGCGCTGCCAGCCATTGGGGCTGTCCATGGCGGCGGCTAGCGTGGCGTTGTCCAACTGCGCGAGATGGGGCACCGGCCGCAGTTTAGCTCCCGTGGGGACGACGCGATAAATGCGCCCCTTGTCTGCACCGGCGCGGATATCCAAACGACTCTGCGTTTCCGGTGCGATCCACTCGGGATGCTCCAACACGAAGCGATAGAAGTCCGCGACATACAGCGCGCCATCCGGCCCCGTCTTCAGCATCACCGGTCGAAACCACGGATCCGTGCTGGCGAGAAATTCGCGGGCTTGCTCATCGTCCGCCCGCTTGCTCGTAAAGGTCGCGCCCGCGGGAGTGAGCACTTCGCGATGCACTACATTGTGCACCGGCTCGCAGGCGAACACGCTGTTGGCGAAGGTCGGGCCGAACAACTCATCGCGATAGGAGCACGGGCTGCAGCCACTGGTCACATGCCCGGCGGACTGCGGCTGGTTGAACCGAATCGGGAGCTCGCTCACCGCAAAGACGCGCGTGGAGTCCGGATAATTTGCCAGCATCTGCTTCGTCGTTTTCACCGCGAGCTTCGGATTCCGCCGCAGGTACGCATCAGAAATCGTGTAGTGCCAGAGCCACGTCGGGTTGTTGTTGCCGAACCAATTTCCCCAATCATCCCGCCGCCGACCGTACTGTGTCGAGCCGCTCTCCGGCTCGAATTCGCCGGTGTCCGGGTGGAAGCGGTAGTCGCGTCCGCTGATGCTCAAGCCGAGGATCGTGCCGCCGCTGTCGCCATTCGCGCCGTAAAGCCAGCCATCGAGCCCCCACTCGAAACCATTCAGCCGGTGCTGCTGATTGCCCTCTTTGAATCCATCGAATAACACGCGGGTCTCCTCCGCGCGGCCATCACCGTGTGTATCGCGCGCGAACAAAATATTCGGCGCGGAGGAAATCAGCACACCATCGCGCCACGGCAGCAAGCCATTGGGAAACGGCAGATTTTCGAGAAAGGTCGTGGCCTGATCATAGCGACCATCGCCATCGGTATCGGTGAGGATTTTTACCTTCCCGCCGGGCTTCCCTTTGCCGTCCATGCCGAGCGGATAATCCGGCATCTCCACCACCCAGAGCCGACCCTGTGCGTCCCATTCAAACGCCACCGGACTTTCAATGAGCGGCTCGCTCGCCACGAGCTCCACGGAAAATCCAGGCCGTGGGCGCATCGCGGCGAGCGACTCCTCCGGGGATTTCATCGGCGGCACATCAAAGGCGATTAGTTCTTTGAAGGTGCGGCTCACCGATTCCGTTTCCAGCGTCGCCACGTTTTCATTCTGCCACACGATGGAGTCGTGATGAAGCCACGCTCCATGATCACGTCCCTCGTGCACAAACGGCAGCAGCTTTGCCTTCGGCCCGGACGAGCCCTGGCAGACGAGATGCGGCCAGCCGCGCTTCCAGCCGAGATTCGCCTTCACCGTGCCCGCCCATAAATAGATGGCGTAGCCCTCATCGTTGGATTGCAGCACGTCCTCGAAACCATCGCCATTGAGATCGGCAAAGCGCAGGCCGTTGTCGCGGCCTTTGTCGTCAAACGGCGCACATCCAGGCGGCAGTTGAAACTCCGCCGGCTGCCACCGCTGGTCCTTTTCGCTCCAGGCGAGGATGCCGTCTTTCGTGAGCGCCTCGCACACGCCGTCGTGATCGAAATCACGCAGCAGAATCCTGCTCGCAGGCGGCACCCCTTTGGTCAGCGCCGGCTCCGGCTGCCACGCACCGTCCCGAAAAGTCCACGCGCCCTGCGTATTGATCATCGTCGTCTCACCGGTCTTCCGCACCACGCCAAACGCCACGTGGGTGGAAGTGGCCCCGAGTTCACTAAAGAGCACAAACCTCGCGGGCGTCTTCGTCTCGCTCCACCGCTGCTCTTTCGGCTCCCACACGCGCGTCACCGGTTGGTCCCGCTCGCCGATGACCACGTCCATCCGGCCGTCACCATTGACGTCGAGCAGGCGGATGCTGTTATCGAAGCCAACGCCCCGATTCAGCGTGTGGCCGGCGAGCGCATTCTTTTCCAGCCGTGCGAGCGCTTCCTTGAAGTTCAAAAACTTCACCCGCTGGCCGTACTTCGTCTGCGCGTAGTCGATGAACTCCACCCACTGCTGCGGCGAGCTCCAACCGTACGGATGGAAGACTGCGGTGAAAACGCCCTGCTGTTCCACGATGCGGTCAAGGTCCGCTTTCCAGTCCTCCAGCAGCGCCGGCGCCGCCAGGCCCGCGATATTGAACGACTCCCAATCGCTCGGGACGATGCACGGAAATTCCCAACACGTGCCGCCGACGACATAGGGAAACGGATAGTCGTCGATGAAGCCCGCATAGTGCTCAAACGTGCGCTTCATCGGCGGGTGCAACTCCGCCGGGAAATATTTGGCGAAGCGCTCACCGGGCGGAAGCGTGAACACCGAGGAATCAATCGCCAGCGTGCGCCCGTTCTCGCTCGGGAGCGGAAAGATTTCCGAGAAGAAGCGCGGGCTCGCGGAGTTCATCGAGTCGCAGCACGGCATGCGAAAAGCCACTGGGGTATTGCCCGGGATGCTCGCCAGCAGGTCCACGCAACCGGTGTACGTCTGCGTGGCCTCGGCGAGCGACATCTTGCCGAGCATCGGGCACGGATGCGCCAGCGTGTGCACCTCCAGCGAGACGCCCTCTTTCAGCCAGGCCTGCAACTGCGGGTCGTCGGGCGAGACTTTGTTGGTCATGATGCTCACCGGCGCGCGGCCACCGGTGCGCTTGAGCCGATCGAGGATGGGGCGGAGAAAAGCCTCGTGCCTGGCCGGCTCGCGCAAGTCGTCGATGGCGAGGATCACCACCGCGTCCACCCCGGGCTCCCCCACCCATTGCGGCGTGGTGAGCTTCGGCGACCCAGGCGTGGGCCAGTAGGGCGACGCGTCGTCCTGGTACGTGAGCCGGTTGGCGTCGACCCCAGGGGCGGCGAGGCTGAGGGTGGAAGTCGCCGCCAGGGCGAACAGGCAGAGGAGCTTCATGTCTGGATGGAGGAGGCGCGAGACATCGAACGTCTTTGAAAGGAAGGTGTAAAATCGAATTCGCCCGCCGGCGATTTTCCGAATCGTCAGCACGACGGAAACGTGCAGCATCGCCCCGCATGAATCTCTCCTTCGCCCCGCGGCGCTCCTTCCGAACTGTGGCCCTCGTGGCCGGCCTCTCCGCTTTCGGCGCACTCCCGCTCGCCCAGGCCGAGGACGCCAAGGGGGCGCTCATGGCCTATGTGGGCACGTTTAGTTCGCCGCTGCACAATGTGAAGCCGACGCAGGTGGATCTGCCGCCGGGCAATGGCCGGGGCATTCATATTTTCCAGGTGGACCGCCAGACCGGCGCGCTCACGCCCGCGGGAGCGATCGAGGTGGCGACGAGCCCGAGTTGCCTCGTGGTGAATGCGCAGGGCACGCGCCTTTATTCCACCAACGAAACGGACAAAGGAGCGGACGGCGTCTCCGGCTCGGTGAGCGCGTATGCCATCGACCGCAAGACCGGCCAGCTCACCCTGCTGAATACGGTGAGTTCCGGCGGAGCCGGTCCGACCTTTGCGAGCCTGCATCCGTCGGGAAAATTTCTCTTCGTCGCCAACTACTTCGGCGGCTCCGTGGCCGTGCTGCCCATCCAGCCCGGCGGTCAGCTCGGCGCGGCCACTGATTTGAAGAAAGACGAAGGTCCCATCGGACCGCGCAAGGCCACCAATGCGCCTCCCGGCAGTTTTGCCTTCAGCGGGCACGATGGCGCGCACGCCCACATGATCGCCACGGATCCCGCGGAAAAATTCGTTTTCTCCACGGAGCTGGGCATGGACCAAATCCGGGTGTGGAAATTTGACGAGAAGACGGGCGTGCTGACGCCGAATGAGCCGCACACCGTGTCGCTCCCGCCGGGCGATGGGCCGCGGCACTTTGCCTTTCATCCCAACGGAAAGTGGTACTACTCGCTGCAGGAGGAGGGTTCGAACATCGTGCTGTTTGACTACGACGCGGCGAACGGAAAGCTGGCTCCGCGGCAAACCATTTCCAGCCTGCCGCCGGGCTTTGCGGGCAGCAACTTCACCTCGGAGATTCTCATCTCGCGCGATGGGCATTTTGTCTATGCGGGGAATCGCCTGCATGATGGCATTGCGATTTTTGCCGTCGGCACGGATGGCACGCTAACCTTTGCGGGAGAAGAGCCGACCCGAGGGAATTATCCGCGGAGCTTCACGTTCGATCCCACGGCGACCTTCCTCTATTGCTGCAATCAGCGGGCGGATGTGCTCACCACTTTCCGCGTGGATGCGAAGACGGGTGGTCTTGGATTCACCGGACTCTACACGCCGGTGGGAAATCCTTCGTGCATCGTGTTTGTCGATCTGGGGAAGAGCGAGTGAGAAATTCGGGGAAGGATTCGTCCGGGTTTCGGCCCGAAGGGTCGATGGCCACTACCCGGGGGCTTTAGCCCCCGGATTATGAGGTAGCCCAATGCGCCGCGAAGTCGGCGCTGGAGACCTCCAGAAATCATTTCGTCCATCGCTCTGTCTCCGGCGCCGACTTCGCGGCGCATTCCCGTCCATCCGTGTTCCGGGGGCTGAAGCCCCTGGCTAGTGGCCATCGGCCCTTCGGGCCGGATCGCTCAGGACTTTTGAACCAAATTATTCATTCACCGCTCCGGGAGAGAGCAAATGAGTGTGGGCGGGTGAACAGCCACCTCCATCTCGCTCCGCACCACCGCGCTTCGCTCGGTCGCGACGGGTTGAGAAACCCGTCCCACTTGCTCCGTCCCGCCAACTTCGCGCTGTACCTTGGCAATGCTGGATTTACATTCCTTGCCCGAATGTAATTCAATTAGCGCCTTTGATGAGCGTCCCAGTCAATCAACAGCCCGCTAAAGCCCTGTCAGACGTTTTCGGACAGTTTCAGGCGACGCGGTGGAGCATGGTGCTGGCAGCGCGACAGCGGCAGACCCCGGAAGGCCACGCGGCTTTGGTGTGGCTGTGCGAACGCTATTGGCAGCCGCTCTATGCGTGGGCACGGGCGAAGGGATTGCCAGCGGAGGATGCGGAGGATCTGGTGCAGGGATTTTTTGCGCAGGCGCTTCAAGACGAGATGCTGGCGACCGCCGATGGCTCACGCGGGCGGTTCCGCTCCTTCATTCTCGGGTGCCTGGAGCATCACTGGACGGACCAAATGCGCCGGGGCGGCGCGGCCAAGCGCGGCGGCGGCACCACCATCATTCCGCTGGACGCCTCGCGGGAGGAAGACCTGGGCACCATCCCCGGCGGCCGCACCCCCGAGCAGGAATACGATCGGGCCTGGGCGCGCGCGATGCTGGCGCGGGCAACGTCGCGGCTGGAGCAGGAGTGCGACGCCGACGGCCATACCGGCCGCTTCGCCCTGCTCCGCCCCTTCCTCGATGGCGAACGCGGCGAACTGCCGCTGGCCGCCGCCGCGGAGCGACTCGGCCTTTCGCTCTCGGCGCTGAAGTCAGTCGTCCACCGGCTGCGCCAGCGCATGCGCACGCTCATTCGCGAGGAAGTGCGGGAGACGATCGATTCCGAGGACGACGTGGAGGCGGAGATGCGCGAACTCATTCGCGCGCTGAAAAGCTGAATCCTTTTCGCAAAAAATGCGTAGTTCCCGGTAGACCTTTGAAATCATCCAGTCCGCCGCCATCGCCACCATCCCCACCGAGGGCCGTCTGCCCGCGCTGCGGCAGCGCGCTTGCGCCAAGTGACCTGTGCGGCGTCTGCCTGCTGGAGGATGCGCTCGGTCCGGAAGATTCCTCCGAGGCGCCCCGCTCGGCCATGCCCGACCGCGTCGGCGATTATGAATTGCTCGCCGAAATCGCCCGCGGCGGCATGGGCGTGGTGTGGCGGGCTCGCCAGCGCCGGCTGAAGCGCGAGGTGGCGCTGAAATTTGTCCTGGAGGGCGCGCTGCCCGGCGAGGTGGTGGCCCGGCGTTTCCGGCAGGAGGCGGAGGTGGCCGCGCAGCTCAGCCATCCGCACATTGTCTCCATCTACGAGGTGGGCGAGGCCGACGGCCGCTACTTTCTATGCATGGAGCTGGCGGAGGGAGGGAATCTCGCGCAGCGGCTGATTCGCGAGCCTTTTGCCCCGCGCGCGGCGGCGGAGCTGGCGGTGAAGCTCGCCCGCGCCGTGCAGCATGCGCACGACCGCGGCGTCCTCCATCGGGATCTCAAGCCGGCAAATGTGCTCTTCGATCGCACCGGCGAACCGAGGGTCACCGATTTCGGCCTCGCCCGGCTCGTCACCGCGCGCGGCGACATGACGCTTGCCGGCGCACTCATGGGCACGCCCTCCTACATGTCGCCCGAGCAGGCCGGCGGGAAGAGTGAGGAACTCACCATCGCCAGCGACCTCTACGGGCTCGGCGCCATCCTCTACGAAATGCTGAGCGGCCGCCCCCCCTTTGCCGGCGAGGTGCCGATGGATGTGCTGCGCCGGGTGATCGACGATGAGCCCCCCCGGCTCACCGGTGTGGAGCGCGACCTGGAGACCATCTGCCTCACCTGCCTCGCAAAAAAGCCGGAGGCCCGCTACCGCAGCGCCCACTGGCTGGCCGAGGACCTGGAACGCTGGCTGGCCGGCGAGCCCATCCAGGCCCGCCGCGCCTCCGTGGCCGAACGGGTGATGAAATGGATGCGCCGGCATCCGCTGCTCACCACGCTCTGGCTTGCGCTCGCGGGCGCGGTCTTTGTTTCCGCGGGCGTCATCGTGGCTTCCCAGGTGCGCGTGGCCGCGGCCCGCGGCGCGGCGCAGGCCTCCGCGGCGGAGAGCCTGCACCGGCGGGCCGACCAGCACACCACCGCGGCCATCCTCGCGCTGGAGAGCGGCGATTCCCTGCGCGCGCTCCCTTCGCTCGCCGAGGCGATCCACATCGGGACCGGCGATCCCCTCCGCGACCGCGTGAACCGCATTCGCTTCGAGACCATCCTGCGCCTCGCCCCGAAGCTGGAGCAAATGTGGTTCCCCCGGTGGCTGGAGTCCGTCCAGGTGGAACCCGGCGGGCAGCGCATGATCCTCTGCGGGTACAAGGACCTGCACGTGGTGGATCTGCACAGCGGCCGGGAGCTCATCCCGCCGATCGAGCATGGCGAATGGATCGCCCACGCCGCGCTCCACTCCGCTCTGAACCGAATCGTGGTTGAGACGAAATCCGGCGCACTCCTCGTGTGGGATGCGATGACAGGCCGGCAGCTGCTCGCCGGTGGCGGGTCTTTTCTCAAAGAAGTGCCGCTTTTTGCCAATGGTCACCCGCACCTCGCGCTCTGGCGGGGCCAAGCGGCATGGCGTTTTTCCGTGGCCAAGCCCGGCAACGATGGCCCCATGCTCCCGCATCCCGCAGCCGTGGAGTGGGCTTATCTCTGCACCGACGACCGCCGCATCGTCACGTGGGCGGCGGACCGCCAGCTGCGCGTGTGGGATGGTGAAACCGGCGCGCTCATCGGCGCTCCCATCCCCTGCCCCGAGGAAACGCATTTCCTGGCGGAAAGACCGGACGCGCCCGAAGTGCTCGTGCAAACCCGGCACACCGTGCCGTGGTCTCTCGATGTGGAGCGTGGCACGCGCAGCGCATCCCTGGCCGTGTCTGGCGATTTCCGGGCCGCCGGCTGGATGAGCGGCCAGCCCTTCCTCGCCACAGCCACGCGCGATGGCCTGGTCATCAGTGCCGGCAACGACGGCGAAATCTACATCGCCGCCATGCTCGGCGCCCACGGCAACGACGCGGTTTTTTCCAGCGAAGGCTTGCGCGTGTTTACCCGCGCAGTGAATGGCAGCAGCCGGCTATGGAGCCTCCAAAGCACCCGCGCGCTGACGCCTCTGTTGTGGGAAGCCGCGGACCCGCTCTCCTGCTTCCTCGACGGCGAGGGTCAGCGCATCCTCATGGCCAGCCAGGAGCCGGCCATTCGCTTGTGGCACCTCGAAGAACGTGGTGGTGCGGTTTCGGAAACGCTCACGTCGCTCCGCGAACGGGCGCTGGATTGGCTCCAGGCACAAAAAAATGATACGGGTGCGCCGCTCTTCCATCGCGACAGCGAGCATGGCAGCCCCATTCTGGATGTAGAAGGACGCTCGTTGTTTTGCCTGCACGTCCGCGACGCGTCCTCCGGCCAGAATCTCTTCCCCCCACTTCGCCACCAAGCCCGGGTGCTCCAGGCGATCTTTAGCCCCGATGGCCGCCGCATCGCGAGCTATGCGGGGAACCAGTGCGCCTATCTTTGGGATGCCAAAACGGGAGAGCAAATCGGCCCGCTGCTGCGCCACGCCCGGGAGATCGATACGATCGCCTTTTCTCCCGATGGCACGCTGCTCCTCAGCGTGGCCAATACCGTGCTGCAGGTGTGGGAAACGGCCACCGGCACGCTGGCCAGCCCGCCCATGCAGCATCCTGATTCCATCCGCCGCGCGTGGTGGAAGCCCGATGGCACCGCCATTTTTACCGTGGATAAACGAGGACTGCAGCGGGAGTGGAACCTCGCGCCGGGCGATCGGCCGGCAGCGGATCTCGCAACGCTCGGCCATCTCTACTCCTCGCACCGCGTCACTACCGGCGGAGCGTTGATTCCTCTCAGCGTGGAGGAGACACAAGCGGCGTGGGAAGCGGCGAAGAAGATGCAAAGCCGCTGATCGATTCTTTTCGTCCACGAAAAACACGAAAGGCACGAACACTCCCATGCAAGCGGGTTCCCTGATCGGAGCTTGTACGGCACTTGTGCGCGAAACGCTGTTGAAGACATGGCACCTGTTTGGCTCCGAAATGGGTCCGTCAGGCGTTTGGTGATCGCACCGCGGGCAGCGCGCCCTCCTTGGGAAGCGAGCGAGCAACATGAGCATCCAAGCGGGGCACGGCTGTCGTGGTCCTGGAGCCCAGCGCCTTGGCTAGCTCTCAGATAACGATATTCCTTCATGCTACGAAGAGGCGCACCGCTGCACGCCACGTCAGGGCACGAGCGGCTGGAGGCTTCCACCTGCGTCGGGTTCAGCTTTCGTGTCTTTCGTGGACAAAAGTAAGCCCGGCCGTCGCCCTTCAGCCCGCCTTCTGCAACTTTTTTTAAAAATTCGGAATCCTTTCGCGGAAAATTGCGAATCGCAGGTGGACGAGATCCTTTTCCTAGTCCCAGCCCAGGACCGGTGAGGGCACCGTCTTTTTGCACCGCACCATGCCAGCTTCCATCTTTTCGTCTGCCCGCCGCTCCATCTCGTTTCGGGCTTCGTTCGGAGTTCTTGCCGCCACCGTCGCGGCTTTGCTGCCGACCGTCTCCCAGGCCGATTCCACCAGTTTCAAAGGCACCCCGGGGCAGAATTGGTTTTCCGCGGCCAACTGGACCAACGGCGAGCCGACCGCCACCAAGGACGCTTATCTGAACGCTCCCAACTGGACCGCCCAACTGTGGGGCGATTTCGGATATGCCCAAAACATCTACGTGGGCGCAGGCGGTAGCGGCAGTCTGCATATCTACCAGGGCAACGAGATCACGAACACCGTGATCCTGGGGCGCGACGCGGGCGATCAAGGGACCATCGCCTTGGAAGGCGGGATCGAGGCCGCCACCATCATCATCGGCCAGAGCGGCACCGGCAGCCTCACCCTTAAGGCCGACTCCAACGCCACCTCCGGCTATCTCAATACAACGGTCATCAATATGGCCGTCAATGCTGGTTCCTCCGGCACGTTTACCATCGGCTCGCCGACCGATACCTACATTCCCGCCCTGATTGCGAAGCGGCTGTCGGACGGCACGCCGGCCACGATTACCGGCGGCGCCGGCACCGCCAAGGTGGTCTTTAATAGCTCCCAGAATTTCACCCTGGAGGCCACGCTGGCGGGCCGCCTCTCGGTGCAGCAGACGGGCAGCGGCGTGGTCACGCTGACCGGCGCGAATACCTACACCGGCGGCACCACCGTGAGCAGCGGCACGCTGCAAGGCAACGCGACGAGCGTGCAAGGAAACATCACCGACAACGCGACCGTCCTTTTCCAGCAGGACACGGCCGGCACGTACTCCGGAGCGCTGACCGGCACCGGCAATGTGACAAAGAAAGGCGCAGGCAATCTCACCGTCTCCGGCAGTCTCGCCAACACCGGCACCCTCGCGGTGAACGAAGGCACGCTCACCGTCACCGGCTCGCTGGGCGCGGCCGGGACGATGGTCAACAATACCTCCGTCATCTTCCAACCCTCGGCCAACTCTTCCTACGGCGGCAATATGAGCGGCCCGGGCACGGTGACCAAAACCGGCCCGAATAATCTCACGCTGACCGGACACAGCACCAACGCCCAAACGGTGGTGAATGGCGGCACGCTGACGCTCGGCGACGGCACCGCGAACAACAGCATCGGCATCCTGTCCGGGTCGCTCGTGATTAATTCCGGTGCCACCGTGAATGCCGTCTCTTCCAATGCCTTCGGCTATGCGGACGGGACGAAAATCAATGCGGTCACCATCACCGGCGGCACCCTCAACAGTCCCGGCCAAGCCGGCTCGGGCGACCAAGGATGGGGCGTCGCCTACACGCTTGATAGTGCCACGATGGTGTCGAATGGCGGCGTGAATGATGCCGCCACCCTCTCCAAATTTGCCTTCGGCAACAATACGTCGGTGACGGTGAATGGCACGGGCACCTCGACCATCAGCGGCCGCGTGGATCTCCGCGGCGACCTCGGCGTGACCAACGTCAACTTCACCGTGAATACCGGCGCTACCCTCAATATCCCAGCAGTGGTGACCAGTGCTTCCGTGAGCCTCACCAAACTCGGCAACGGTACGCTGAATCTCTCCGCGCAGAATACCTACACGAATACCATCGTTTCCGGCGGCACCCTCACGCTGGGCAGCAACGGGCAGGCCAATGGCGGGATCGGCATTCTGCGCGGATCCCTCACGATTAATTCCGGCGGCACGGTGAATGCGCTGGCGAGCAATGCCTTCGGCTTTTCCACCGGCACGAAGATCGACACCGTGACGATTGACCACGGCACGCTCAATCACCTCGGCCAGGCCGGCTCGGCCGACCAAGGCTGGGGCGTCGCCTACACGCTCAACGGCGCGACCATGACCGCAGCCAGCGGGAACGACCCCGTCAATTCGCTGTGCAAGTTCTCCTTTGGCAACAACACCTCCGTCACCGTGAATGGCCCGGACCCTTCGACCATTTCCGGCCGCGTGGACCTGCGCTCACAACTCGGCGTGACGAATGTGAATTTCACCGTCAACACCGGGAGCAGCCTGGTGGTCAACGGCCCCATCACCTATGATGGCTACGGCACTGTGGGGATCACCAAACTGGGCGCCGGTGCCATGACGATCAACGGCCTCAATACGTTTCAGGGCGACGTCCACGTCAATGGCGGCACGCTCAACGTCGGGACCAATGGCATTGTGGGCAGCGACGGGATCATGCCCAATGTCACTGTGGCGACGGGCGCCTCCCTCGTCACGGAGGGAGGGATCAGCGGCAGCGTCAGTTCCAGTGGCCTCGTCGCAGGCTCGGGCTCGATCAGCGGCCGGCTCACGCTCACCAGCGGCGGCAAATTTTCGCCGGGGAATAATTTCGGTATTTTTTTCGTGGGTGGTCTCACCATGCAGTCGGGCTCTACGCTGGATCTGGAAATCGGCCGCACCACGCCCGGCTACAATTACGATCTCATCCAGAGCGACGGCAGCGTCACCCTCGCCGGCAACGTCCACGTCACCGATCTCGGCGCCTTCAATTACCACCAGGGCCAGACGTTCTACATGCTGCAAAGCCCCGCCGCGATCACCGGCACCTTCGCCAACGTCCTGCCCACGTCATCCACCACCGGCATCCTCTACGAACTGGGGGCCACCTATGTCGTCAACTACGCCGACCACTACGGCATCCCGAGCAATCCCAACGCCGTGTCCTTCACCCTGGTGCCGGAGCTCTCGTCCCCGCTCCTGCTCCTCGGTGCGACCGGGCTCCTCGCCCGCCGGCGTTATCGGAAAATCGTATAGCTGCCCTCGGCGCCGGTCTTGTTCAGCAAATCCACCTGCAAGGCCGAGGTATCGAGCCGGAAGCGGAGCACCTCCCAATCCGCCCCCCAGCCCGCCGCCACGGTGAGATGATTCTTCACCACGAAACCCACTGCGCTGGTGCCCGTCGCCCAGCGAATCCGATAGCACTTCGCCGTACCGCTAAACGTGGCGGGGAGCGGATCGATATTCAGCGCGCCCGTATAGGCCGCCCCGCCATTCGGCAGCTTGCCGCCGGTGATTTTGTACACGCCGCCGAGTTGCGGCGCCCCGGCGAGATTTTCAAAGCCCAGCACCGCTTTATCATGATCGGCATTTACTGGAATCCACGTGCCCGTGAGATTTCCCCCGTTGATGGCGTACGTCCCGAGCGAGACCGCGCCGCTTGGTGCGACCGCCGCCCACAACTCGGGATCCGCGCCCTGCACCAGCGTCACGGGAGCGCCGATGCCGCTCCACGCGGGGTTCTCGCCGGTCTTGTAGGTGATCGCGTAAAAATCCCCCTGCTTGGTGATCGCAATGGAGCCCGTGCGCTTCGTGGTCGCCGTCGTATTCTGGCCGGCGATCTGGTGGTCCCCCACCCATGGGTCCGCGGCGAGACGCGCCTCTTCCGCTTTGCCATTCTCGGCCATCTTCTTTTCCTTCGCGGCGATCTCTTCGGCCGAGAGTTTGAAAAGCTCGGGTTTGAGTTGATAGAGCACCGCCGTGATCTGGATCTTCGAGAGCTTCGGGCCATCGAAGAAATACATCCGCGGACCATTCATGGTGGGCCGGATCGTATCACCTCCATCCACCACCAGGAGAATGGGGCCGGCTGGTGTCCGGCGGAGTGTGTCCCCATCCCAGCAAGCAAGCCGGACCCCACCCGGCGAATGGCGAATGTCCCCATCATGATCGACGAAGAGCAGCCGCTCGCCACTCGGATTCGGGCGGAGGGTATCTCCGCCATCAATAAAGAGCAGTCGATTGCCGCTCGGGTCTGGCCGGATGGTATCGCCATCCACAAACAGAATCCGTTTGCCACTCGGCTCCGGCCGCACATTCGTTTGCGCCCGGAGCCCGCCACTTCCCAAAAGCATACTGAGGACGACCGCAACCAGTTTCAGGAGAGATGTTTTCATGGCGAGCAGGACAGGCGAGAATGCTTCCATGCGCCGCGTGCTGTCGATGCTTTCAAGGGCCAAGATGCGTAACAAACCGTAGGGTCGGCACGAGGCCATGCCGGTCGTCCGGGGGCATTAATGTAAACATCGTGTAAGATCGATTGCGTCCTTTGGTGTAAATCGTTGTTTGTGCGACCATGAAATTCACGCTGGCCATTCTCGGTGGCTCCATCGCCCTCTGCCTCGGCGACACCACCGAGCCCCCCAAGGACAACGCCCCATCGAAAAAGGACGCCTCCGAAAAAAAGGCGCCCGAGATCTACGGCTTGACGCGCCTCCTCAACGCGCACCTGCAATTTACCGCCGCCAATTGGAAAGCCCTCCAGCCCGAAGAGCCCGCCGGCCGCGGTGGTCCAGGCCGCGGACCCGGTGGTCCCGGCGGATTCGGCCCCGGCCCCATGCTCGCCGGCGCCTTCCTCCAGCAATTCGACGCCAACAAGGACGGCCAGCTTTCCCGCGAAGAATTTCAGTCCGGCTTCACCCGCTGGTTTCAAGCGTGGGACGCCAAACACATCGGCTCGCTCGACGCCGATGCCGTGCGGGACGGGATGAATAAAGATCTTCGTCCCACGTTCGGCGGTCCCGGTGGCGGCGGGCCACCCGCTCCTGGTGGTCCAGGGGGCCCCGGCGGCGGAAACGGACTGCAAGCGCGCGAGGGCAAACGAAATGGCCTCAGCGGCATGCAGGGGATCGATTTTGAGTACGTCCACGCCGGCCTGGAAATGGAGGACCAGAAATTTGCCAACGTCGCCGTGCGCTACAAAGGCAACGGCACCTACATGGACGCGCGGAACAGCGAGAAGAAATCCTTCAAGGTGGAGCTCAACGAATTCACCAAGGGCCAAAAGCTCGCGGGGCAAACGAAACTAAACTTCCACAGCAACATCACGGACGCCGCGTGGATGAATGAAAGCCTCGCCTACGCGCTCTATCGCGAGGCCGGCGTGCCCGCGCCGCACTCGGCCTACACGCGTCTGTTCATCAGCGTGGAGGGCCAGTTCGAGCACAAATACCTCGGCCTCTACACCACGGTGGAAAACCCGGACAACAACTGGGCGAAGACGCAATTCGGCACGAAGAAGGGCCTCATCCTCAAGCCCGTCACGCGCGAACTCTTCATCGATAAAGGCACGGATTGGGACGCCTACCAGCAGGCCTACGACCCGAAAACGGACATCTCGGAGGAGCAAGCGAAGCGCGTGTTCGATTTTTGCAAACTCATCACCAGCGCCAGCGACGAGGAGCTCGCGCAGCAGCTGCCCAGCTATCTCGACGTCGATGAATTCGCGCGCTTCATGGCCGTAACCGTGTGGCTGAGCTCCACCGATTCCATCCTGATGATGGGACAAAACTTCATCGTCTATCTGCACCCGGACACGCATAAATTCACGTTCGCACCGTGGGATCTGGATCGCTCCTTCGGCAATTTCTTCACGCCTTCGCCCGAGGAGCTCAGCATCCGCCAGGCGTGGGGGGGCGATAACCGCTTTCTCAACCGCGTGATGAAAGTCCCCGCCGTGCGCGACGCCTATCTCGCCCACCTCGCCGAATTCCAAAAGGATTTGTTCCAGCCGGAAAAGCTGAACGCGCGCATCGATCAACTGGCCGCGCTCATCCGCCCGGCGGTCGTCGAGGAGGGCGCCGACAAAGCCGCGCGCTTCGATCGTGCCGTGGCCAACCCCGGCGCTCCAGCTTCCGCTGAGCCGGATTCCCCCGACCGCGGGCCCGGCGGACCCGGCGGCTTCCGCATGGGCAACTCGAAACCGATTAAAGACTTCATCCGCGCCCGCCACGCCTCCGTCGCCGAGCAACTCGCCGGCAAGTCGGAAGGCGTCGCCCTCGGCGGCGGATTCGGAGGTCCCGGTCGTGGCCCCGGTGGTGGACGCCCTGGCGGGCCCGGCGGAAATTTCGGCCCCGGAAATTTCCTGGGCGGCGCGCTCCTGAAAGCCGCTGATGCCGACCACAACCAGCAAATCAGCGCCGCCGAATTCCAATCCCTCTCCACCCGCTGGCTCACCGAATGGGACAAAAATACCGACGGCGCGCTCAGCGAAGAAGAACTCCGCAACGGCCTCGGCGTGGCCTTCCCGCCCCCACGCTTCGGCGGCCCACCGGCCGGCGGGGAGCGGTAGGTTATTCGAGTGGGCGCCGGTGGCGTGACGCTCAGCGTCGGGGCGGTTCATCCTGTCGATTGCCCCGACGCCTGTGTATGTTTAGCCGCTGAACAGGTACGTCGGGCGTTTGGGGATGAACAGAGAGCGGCGCACTTCTCCTGGAAAGCGAGTGGAGCGAGCAGCGAGGTAGGGCACGGGGTTCATGATCATTGAAGCCAAGCGTCTTGGCGGGCTCTTCCGCGGCTCGAACGGTTTGCAAAAAGTCGTAGCCGCTCTCTGCGACCTTCCGGTCGCAGCTACAGCACGCGTCGCTAGATCCGAACGGATCCAAAGCAATTTAAACCGCTCCCAATGGAGAGAGCGCACGCAGGCATGTACCTTCGTTGGGCGCGACGCAGAGCGTCACGCCACCAATTCCGGCTCCTTTCGCTGCACCACCAAAAAGCAAAACGAGCAAAAATAAACCAGCATCCAGATCGCCGACAGACCGCGAGTTTGCCAACTCCGGACGGCTGCGTATTCGGCCGCGGTGATTTCGCGGATCGTCCGCCCATGGCTGGTGAGCACGAATTTATCCCCACTCCGCGCTGGATCGCCCGGCCCGGCGATTTGCTCCGCCACCAGGAAATTCACCAAAAAATAAATGCTGAGCACCGCGGTGACATTCGTTACCCAGCGCGGATACGCTTTATACCAGATCACCTTGACTGGCTTCCGGCCGGGTTCTCTCCGAGCGATCCGGATGAGAGAAAAGACGATGACAAAAATGCCGAGGAATGCGGCCCAGCTCACGGGCGAGTTCTCCCGGAGGTCGTAGCCCGCAATCACTGCGATGTGCGTGGCGATCGAAAGCAGCAAGCCACCCAGGGCCAGCCAAGTGAGAGAGCGGCGGTTCATGGAAAGCGTGGGGATTTTCCAGCCAAAGACCCACCGCCGGGCGATGGGTTGCCAGCCGACCCTACGGCTTTTTTTCTTCCTTCTTCTGATCCGCCAGCGGCTTGATGTCCCAGGCCGTCAGCCAGCGCTCGCCCGTGCGCTTGTACCCGCGGGACTCCAGCCGCTTCTCCATGTTGTCGAGATGCGCGGCGCCGTAGAAAATGCCGAGGTTTTTGCGCCCCGCTTTCACCTCGCGATCGAACACCTCCAGCGCCACCCGATTGCGCTCACCCACGATCACCGAGTCGCCGCCCATCCCGATGTCCTCGGCCTGCGATTCGAGCCCGCCCAGGACGCGGGCCATGGAGATTTTGATCCCGCTGCTGTCCCCCAGCAGCGCGAGCAGCAGCTGCGCCGGACGCGGCTCATCCGCTTTGCCGTGCGGATGCATCAGCTGGGCCTGGATCGATTTCTGGAAGAGTTTCAGCCACGACTCGCCCTTCTCCACCTGCAGCCGCTGAAACTCCGCCATGCTCACATCCGCGTGCACGAAATTCTTCGCCGCGTAGTCCACGCCATCGGTCTGGTAGGTGAGATGCAGAAAGCTTCCCATCCCCGTCATCATTCCATGCAGGATCGTAAACGCCACGTCGTTCTCCTTGGTAATGCCGGGATGACCGCTGAGACCGCCGTCCTCATCGTTGGCATGCGGACGCGGCGGACGATTCTTCGGCACCTCGTCATCGGCCGGCACCGGCGCGGTCTTCGGCGTTTTGTGGCGCTCTTTTTTTTCCGCCTTCCACTCGAGCTGCTCCTTGAGATTCTGGCCGTCGACCAGCTCGAACAGCAGCACCTCGTAGCCTTTGAAAAGATCGTTTAACTGCTGGTAGTACGCCTCATCCGCGATGTGGATCGCGCCGACCAGCTCCACCGTGATCCCCGCCGCATTCTTCATCGTGACGATGGACGTCTGCAGCTTCCCGCGCAGATCATCGCCGATGTAGCGGCAGTACTCGTGGCGCTCGCCCTCCGGCTGCCCGGCCTTGTCGGCCGTCGTCGCCGCGCCGCCCGGTGGATTCGCGGCCAACGCCGAAAAATTCAGGGCAAGAAGCGCACACGCAGCCAGGCGGAGTTTCATGGTTCTCACCCGTAGCAGATACCGGCCCCAATGCGAGGGGAACGTGGTCTACTTCAGAAGCGGTGCCCTCCCCCGCCCGGCCAGGTCTTCCAAACGAACTTAAGCTCACGACTCAATCCAACCGCACACCGTGCAAACGCAGGTTCCCATCAAAGCTCCGAAAGCGGGATGGACCTGTATTGGCATGATTTTGTTCCCCATGATTTTGTTTCTGTGTGTGAAATGTAGCCCCTTCTTTTGGGAGACAAAATCATGGGACCAAAAGCATGGGCTCAACACCCTTCCGGCAGCGCGGCCTCGATTTCATGTGTGGCTGTAGCCGTGGCCGGGAGGCCGCGGACACCTCTGGAACTGGCTGAGGCGGGATCGGGGACATGAAAGCGGTTTCCGGCAAGGTCGCAGCCCCTCCACAGCCTCCCGGCGGCGGCTACATCCGCGCCAAGATTGGGGATGGCTACCGTTTATTTGCCCCCTCGCAAAGAGCGCCTTCGGCGATTGCTTTCCCACGCCGCGGCGGAACGCGGCCTCCACCTACTTCGGCAATTTCACCGGACGATCGCTCAGCTTTGGCACCACCGGGCCGCCGGTCGCGGCCTCGCGGATGCGCTGTGCGCCCACCACGACCATGTCGTTGCTCGTCTTGCTGCGGCGCACCGTCGCGCGGCCGGTGGCTGAGGCCCACAGCGATTGGCCCAACCATTCGCCATTGATGCCCACTTTCGACAGCGAGTATTGCGACGGCGCGCTCATGTGCAGGATGTAGAGCGTGTTCTCATCGTTCAACTCGGCCATCGGCGTGGTCCCGGCAATCATCTTGCCGATAGGATACGTCGCCAGCACGTTGTTGGTCGTCTCGTCCTCCACCCGCGCGTAAAGCTCCAGCGACTGCGGCTTCTGGAATAGCACCAGCGAAAACTCGCGCAGGTCGCCCGAGCCCTCCTTGCCATCCGGCACCCCGGCCGTCTGGCGCCACAGCACCTTGCCGTCCGTCACGTCGAGATTGATCGGGTCCGAGGTGTAGAACTTCTTTGTCTCGGAAAAATAAATCGCCCCCTGGATCTTGTAGGCGCCCAGTTCGTTCAGCGGATACAGCTTCAGCAGGTCCACGGTCCGCTTCACGGATTGCCCCGACTCGATGGTCACCGGCTCATTTTTGTAGTCCGTGCTGTACGGCCCGAGGGGGGTGTCGCCGTTCCGCAGGACGTCGAAGCCGAACCACCGCTGCCCATTCGCATCGGTCAGGTCGACGACGTGGCCCGAGAGATTGCGAATGGTCACGGTGGCGTCGATCGACTCGCCGCGCAGATACGCGCGGCGCGGCAGTTCAACGCGGACTTCAATTTGTGCCTGCGCCGAGGCGAGCCCGAGCAGGGAAAGAACAAGAAGGAGGAGGAGACGTGGCATGGTATGAGTTATTTGCGCTTCACGGTGCGGAAGCCGATGTAAAGAGCCTTGGCGCTGGGCGTCACCGGATCGCCCGTATAGCTGAGATCGCTGACGTTCGGGCCGCTCTTGCCCTTGGGACGCTTCGCCGCCGGCAGGACAAACCAGTAGTCCTCACCCGCGAGCGTGGTCATGCGGTCGTACATCGCCAGCGGCGGCGTGGCAAAGGAGCCGCCCTTGATCACGGGCGCATCCTTGGTGCCTTCCTTGCGATAGGTCCACTCCGCCACATTCCCCGCCATGCCGATCACCTTGAACGGGCTCTCGTCGCCCGGGAACGCGTCCACCGCGCTCCAATAATTGTAGCCGTCATCCACTTTTTGGCCGCGCTGCCCGGCCACGTAGCCCACGTTGGAATTGAAGCGCTTCAACTCCAGTTCGTCGCCCCACGGATACTTGTTGCCCTTCGTGCCGCGCGCCGCTGCTTCCCATTCCTCCTCCGTCGGCAGGTCGCGGCCTTTCCAGTGCGCGTAGGCGTACGCGTCCCAGTAGGTCACACCCACCATCGGGCAGTTCAAGTCCAGCACCACACCGGGATCGTTGTCGCTCTCAAACACATTCTTGCCGTTCTTGGCGCGGCCAATGAGCTTCTGCACGTCTTCGTTCGAATGCGACAAGTGGCGCGCCCCGCGCTCGTGATCATACTTGTGCTCGTTCTCCGGGCTCGCCTTGCAGAATTCGATGAACTCCGCGTAGTCGCCGATGGACACCTCGTATTTGTCGATGTCGAACGCTCCGAGATCGATCGTCTTTTGGTCCCCCGGCGGCCCCACGATGTATTGCCCCGCGGGAATTGCGATCTGCTGCGTGAGGTTGCGCTTGTTGGAAATCATGAATTTCCAAATGAAAAAGCCGACGACCAGCACCAGCGCGCCGAGCGTGCACAGTTGCATCACCAGCGCGCGCTTTTGCGCCACGCGCGCGGCCTCCATGGCGCGCTGCGCCGCCTGGTCCGCCGCCTTGATCTTCGCCGCTTCCACCGGCACCACCTTCGGCTCCAGCGCCTTGACGGCCTGCAGCACGATGGGCCACGCCGTGATCGGATTCGCCCCGCCGCCCATGCGCGCCAGCAGCGCGCGCAACCCGGGCGACTGCGTCTCCGTCGGGATCAGCTGCGACACCACCGCCGCGATCGTCTGGACTTCAAACTCCGGCGTGATGTTCGGATCCGGCCGGCTCGTCGCCATGTTCGCCAGCCGCGCCAGGCCGTCGCGGCCCATGCGGATGCTCTTCGCATCGATGGGGCTGTGCGCGAGATTGTGGCTCCACAAATAGTTCAGGCCCTCGCCCACGGCCTTCAGCACGTGCAGCGCGGTCTTTTCGTCAAAGGTCTGTCCCTGCTCCGCCAGATCCTCGAGCGTCGCGCCATCGAGATATTCGTGCGTGTAAAAGACGAGCCCATTGCGTTCATCGGCCTCGAACACCGAGACGATGAACGGATGCTGCACCGCGGCTTTGGCGCGGGCGTCGGCGAGGAAGTGCGCCCGCGCCGAGTCATCCTGCGCGCTGGAAAGATCGAGCACCTTCAGGCCCACCGGACGGTTCACACTCAACTGGATGGCCAGATACGTAGAGCCCCAGACCCCGTGCCCGAGCAGCTGCTGCACGCGGTAGTCGCCGAGTTGCACGCCCACCAGCGGATCATTACTGGCGGCGGGCGTCGCGGCGGGCGTCGCCGCGCGCGCTCCGCTCTGCACCGCGGCGGGTTGCGCCGAAGCCACCGCCCGCGGTTGCGACGACGGCATCGCTTGCGCCTGCGGCATTCCCTGCACAGCGGGCATGCCGGGGGCCGCCGCTTGAGCGACGGCTTGGGGCTGCGCCACCGCACGCGGTTGCGCGACGGCCTGTGGTTGGGCCACTGCTTGCGGCTGCGCCACTGCTTGCGGCTGCGCCACGGCCTGCGGCTGAGCGACGGCTTGTGGCTGGGCCACCTGCGGCTGGGCCACGGGCGAAGACCGCGGCGGCGCACTCGGAATGCCCGTTTGCGGCGCCCCTGGTGTCGAGAGTTGTTGCGTGTAAACCACCGACTGCGCCTGGATCGCCTGTCGTTGTGGTTGCGCCACGGGTTGAGCCTGGGGCACCGCCTGCGGCTGGGCCGTCGCCTGCGGTTGCGCCGCGGCCTTGGGCTTCGTCACCGACGAATGATGCGCCGTCGCCGCCGCCACCAGTTGCGAAATACTGTTCGTCACGATCCCGCGAATCACCGCCGCGTCCACCGGCTTCGTCACGACGTACGCCCCGTTGAGCTGCTCGCTGTAGTCGCTCAAATCATAACCGCTGATGAAGACCGTCTGCATCTTCGGATACAGCCCCTGCAGCTCACTCCGCATCGTGAAGCCGTCGGTCGGCTCCATCACCACATCGGAAATCAGCAGATCCACTCCGCCCATCGCCTGCGCATGCTCGTGCGCCTTCTGGGAATTGGCCGCCACGCGCACATCGTGACCGGGGATGGATTTCAGGATGCCCATGAGCGCCTGGAGCACGCTCGAATCATCATCGACTAGCAGAATTCTCATTAGTTTTCGGGAAGCTGGTACTCCGCGGGGAAGCGTTGATTGAGGTTCGGGGGTTGCGCCTGCGTATCTTGCAGTTCGTTGTTGTAATACACGCGAATGATGTAGCCGTAGTACTCACGCGGCACGTTCCGGTCATCGTTCTTCGGGAGCTCATACGTCACGTCCAGCGTCTCCTGGCCGTCCGCCCAGTCGATGGGCGGATTCTCCCACTGGTTGCTCACGTTGGCGGTGGTGCGCACGATGTCCTTGCCGCCGACCTTCTCGTAAAAGAGCACGAAGACCTTCACGTCGCGCACGCTGAGTTGCTGCCCCGCCTTCGCGAAAATCGGCACATGCAGCGTGAAGCGCTTGCTTACTCCGGGGTCGTGGTCTTCCTCCATCTTCGGCGGGCTCACCGCCAGCGTCTTGCCCTCCGGAATCGTCGCCACCGCCGGCTGCTTCGCCGCCGCGGTGCGCGTCATTTCCGACATCGCCGCGGAAAGTTTCCCCTGTGCCGCGGAGTAGTAGACGCCCGCGCTCTTGCCCATCGCCAGGATTTGCCGCCACTGATCCGCCGCCTTGTCCGGCAGGCTCATCTCTTCGAAGGTAAACGCGCTCTCCGCCAGCGGCAGCGCATTCGCCGGCTCCAGCAACGCCGCCTCGCGGAACCGCAGCAGCGCCCCCGCCGTGTCCCCGTTCCCGCGCAAAAATTTCCCCTGCTCGATCAGCTCCGCAAACCGCGGATTCTGCTTCGGCGTCAGCGACGCAATCGGCACCGGTGTGGGCCGCGGCGGCATCAGCGGCACGCCCGAGGTCCCCGTGGCCGGCGCCGACCCGGAAGATGACGGATTTTCCGGCACCGCCACCGGGCTCTCCGGCGGAGCGGGTTGCGGACGCACCGGCTTGTTATCGGCGATCGGGTCGCCCTCGACATTCAAAGTTTCATTCGGCGCCCCCGATGCCCCCGACCCTTCACTCCCCGGCCCCGGCAAATTGCCCACATCGATTTTCGACGGCGCCGGCTTCGGCGTCTCCTCCCCGCTCGGCACCACGGCCAGCCCCCCCTTCTTCGTAAACAGCGCCACCGTCACCGCCCCCAGCTGCGCCAGCGCCAGGACGCCCAGCACCGTCGCCGCGACGACAAACGTGCGGCCAAACGACTGGCTGGTAGCTGGTGGATTCGAGGACATAATGCCTGGAGAAAGAGAGCTGATGCTAGGGATTCGCCCCCCGGGTGTCAAACGAACGGGCACCCGGAACAGATGAAACCACTGTTCGCAGGCCCCGGCCCGGAGCGTGCCGCCCGTTCGGAGCAGCCCCCGAGCCACGGCCCCGCCCACACGCAAAGTATTCGTTCCAAGTGGGCTCCATTCCCATCGGACCTATGTGTCCTATGGAACCTATAGGCCCTATGCCCGCCTACAAATGCGACAGCCGCCGCCGCTCCGTCAGCGCCTGGCAATTCGGGCACCGCGGCAGCACGGCCCCTGACTGATCGGAGAACTCAAACGCGCACAGCCGGCACTTCAGCATCCCCTTCCGCGCCGCCTTCTCCCGCGCCGACCTCCGGAAATTGTGCATGCACGCCGCAAACAGGATCACCACCAGGGTGACCCCGCCATACACATACAGCAATTGATGGATCTGCAGCCGAAACATCGCCCGCGCACTCTACCGCTCCCGCCTCGCAGGGGAAGCAGAACCTGAGGCCGGGACCTCTTACTCCTTCCTCTTACTCCGAGTGCCTCCGACGCTTGCCCCCAGCCGCATGCTCTTATGAGACGAATGGGACCGAATAGGGCTCGGTGCGCCGAGCGATCCGTTCGGAGTTCCGCCTTTAGGCGGCGAACGTGCAATTTCCAGAAGCGCGCTTCCGAGTGTAGGCGCCGCCGACATTCGAAAGCGCGGAAGCGCAGGCACGCGCCAGCCGCCTAAAGGTGGAACTCCGAACGGATCGCCCGACACTCGCCCCCAAAATCAGCCTTCCGCAATCATGTTTGGGCCAACCCGGAGGACTGCCGGACCGTAGCCAAGGCATTTTATCATTCATCATTCCCCTTCCGCTCCGCCTTCAACGCCTCTTGCAGGTCCGCCTTGTCCTTTTGCAGCCCGGCAATCGCCGCCTCCATTTCCCGATTCTCCCTCACGAGTTTCATGATCGTCTCTTTCAGCGGGCCCAGCTTTTCGCGCATCTCGGACGCATGCGCCTCCTCCAGTGTTTCCATGAGTTCCCGCAGCCTCCGCACACTATCCGCCTCCTCCTCCGCCTTCGTCGATTCCACCTCCTCCTCCTTTTTGCGCACCTCCTCCTGGAGCTTGGCCACCCGGGAGCGCGTCGTCGCCGCCTCCCTCGCTTGTTCTTCGATTTTTTGCCTCAGCGGCTGCTCGATTGCCTGCTGCGTCTCACTCGGACGAATCGCGATCCATTTTTTGGAAAACCCCACCCCACCCACCACCAGTTCCGCGATCAGCAGCCCCACCAACACCCGCCGGGACGCTCGATGGGCAAACTTCACCACGCCCATCCACGAGAGGAGCATCATGACCACCGTGCCGACCAAAGCCGCGGTGAGCGTGATCCCGAATACCAAGTGGTCAATGGCCGAGGGGTCTGGCATGGCGGAACAGCAATTTGCCTCAAGTCTAAGCCGCTTTTCCAGGAAGAACCATCCAGAAGGCGCCGAGGAAGTGCTTGAAGCACTGCTTCAAGCACATTCGAGCTGAGCTACCAGCTGAGCTACCAGCTGAGCTTTAAGCTGAGCTACCAGCTCTGCTTCAACGAAAAGGAAAGAAAGGGAAAGGAAAGGAAATGGAAATGGAAAAGAAAGGAGCGCGCGTCGGCAGTTCGGTACCGCTGTACCGCCGGGCACCGCTCCGCCGCCCGCGCCCTCCGCTGGGTTAACATTTAATCACCTCCCCATCCCCGCTATTGACATTCCTCCTCGATTTTGGGCACATTCATGCACCCTTATGCTTCGGGCCAGCCTTTCCATCCTGGCCCCCCTACTTGTGCAGCGCAGTTTGCTCGGTCGAACTGCGGTGGTTTGCGCTCCTTTCGGAGCGAGGAAGGCGAATAAAAATTTCAAAGATTCCGAACACAAAGCGAACTCTTTTCCTGTCCGACACACCGCTGTCACTTGGCCACCTTACCACCTCAACCGACTCACCCTGCCCGGCTTCCTCCACCCGGTCGCCGCATAAAACAAAAACCGCATCCATAAAACCGCCCTATCGCCCTGACACTATGAAACGCAAGTCCCTGACATCTCTCACCCTTTTCTCCACGGCCGCCGCCCTGTCGCTCGGCCTCGCCCCGAAAGCCAACGCCCTCGTCACCGTTTTTTCCGCCAACTTTAACAGCCCGCTCTATACCGATGGAGTTCTGAATCCCGGGACGGATTTGACAACGCCGGGCCAGGACAATTGGCTGACTGCCAGCGGCGGCACCAGCAACGCCATCGCTGTTTCGAATTCCGCCACCAATGGTTTTGTTTCTCTCACGACGAGTGGACAGGACCTCCGCCGCATTTTCGATAACCAAGTCGCCTTTACCAGTGGCAGCGTCTGGCTTGATGCGGATGTGACGGTCTCCGCGGCGCAGACCGCCGGCGATTACGCCATTCACCTTTCCGATGGTGGCACATCCAATTTCAACGAGCGCATTTTCTTCAAGTCGAATGGATCCGGCGCATTCCTAATGGCTCTGGGAACTGGCTCTGGCACCCCGACCTACGGTACGACCCCTCTGACTTTTGGAACGACCTATCATATTCTGGCCCGCTACGATTTTGTGACCGGTGCCACGAACAACGATACGGGCGCGCTGTTCATTAACCCGACGACGACGGACGGCAGTGGCGACACGGCCTATGTTGCTGCGACTACGATCGGCACCGATGCCACTTCCATCTCCGCCGTTGCTCTTCGGCAGGGAACTGCGGGCAATGCCGCGACGCTGACGGTCGACAACCTCCGGGTATCTTCGACCGCTATCCCCGAGCCCGCCACGCTGGCCACGCTCGTCGGTGGTCTGGCGGTTCTCGGCCTGCGCCGCCGCAACCGCCGCGCTTAATTCCCAGAAGCTCTTCTTTTCACCCACCGGGCAATGGTGCATCCACCGTTGCCCGGTGGTTTGTTTTTTGGGCGGGCGGGGAACGAACGAAGCGGGCGGAGACGACGGATGGGCCGGGTGGGGCCTGATAAAGGTGGGGTTATGCGGCGAACTCAATTTGGAGCGAATTGCCGAAGGTCGTTTCCGGCCCGAAGGGCCAACGGACAATAGCCGGGGGCTTCAGCCCCCGGATCACGGACGAACGGAAATGCGCCGCGAAGTCGGCGCCGGAAACCGAAAAATCTCTTCCCGCGCTTCAAACCCTCCAACAAGCTCCAGCCCATCTCGGAAGCAAGGGCCGAAGGCAAACTTTCACTGCCGCCCGCGTATCAAGGCGGGACGTCTCCGGCGCCGACTTCGCGGCGCGTTCGCAATCCTTCTCATTCCGGGGGCTAAATTGTCCATCGGCCCTTCGGGCCGAAAACAAACTTTTGGCGTTTGCTCACTACGACCTTCCGGTCGCAGCTTCACCCCCGGGTGCAAGTTTTGATTGGCTGCAGTTTTCTTAAACCGCTCCAGACGTGCGAGTGAACCAGAGCGCGCTGGTGAACGGGGCCCTCACCGGCCAGGTCACCGTCATTTCCGGCGCCACGCTCGGCGGCACCGGCAGCATCACCGGCAGCACACTGATTACGGAAAACGGCCTGCTGGCACCCGGCGACGGCGGCACCGGCACCCTCACTTTCAACGGCGATCTCGACCTCAGCGGGGCGGCAGGAAGTTTCTTTCCTTCTTTTTCCTTTGAATTAGGCGCCGCTAGTGATAAAGTTCTTCTTTCATCCGGGACCTTGAACATCGGAGCTGGCACCCTGGATTTCAGCGACTTTTCGTTTCTGAACCAGTCTGGATTCGGTCCTGGAACTTATCTTCTCTTTGACACGAGTACGCCCATTACTGGTTCGCTGGGTAGCGGCCTTACCGGCACAGTCGCCGGTCTCAACGCTTCCCTCAATCTCGCGGACAATGGTCACGACTTGGTCCTCGCCGTGGTGCCCGAGCCCGGAACCGCCGCTCTCCTCCTGGGGGGGCTGGCCATCTGGCCGGCTCTGCGCCGCCGAACCTCCCGCACCCCGGTGCGCCCGATTCGCCAGGTTCCGTAAGGCGGAGCGCCAAGTTTACGAGATTGTGACTTCGCCGGGCCGTGGTTTCGGGGATTATCCCGCTAACCACCAAGGCCCGGCGAGTTCGCGTACCGCTTCCCACCGGATGCATCCGCCGACCCTAACCACCAACCTAACCTTATGACAGCCACTGCCCGAAATATCCTCGTTGCCGCCATCACCATCCCCCTGCTTACCGTTTCCAGCCGGGGCGACCTGCTGGTGGAGTGGACGTTTGAACCCGATCCGATCCCGACGGCGGTCCCCGCCTCCGCCACCATCGGGCCTTTCACCACGACGATCGGCGTTAATTCAGCGGGCGCGCAGGTTACCGGTGTCCACGCTTCCGCCTCTACCGTCTGGACGACCCCGGTGGGCAATGGAACCAACCCTGGTGACACCACCAGCAACTCTCTCAGTTCGACCAACTGGGCCACCAACGACTACTACCAATTCAAACTTTCCACGGTCGGCTACGGCGATCTGCAACTGAGCTGGGATGTGGCCAGCAGCAGTTCGGGTCCCACCAGCTTCAATCTGGCCTACAGCGTCGATGGCAACACCTGGACGGCGTACAAGGACTACACCATCGACACCAGCGTCTCCTTTTCCTCCACCTCGATTAAACCCGAGGCCACCAAGACCGCGGATTTCACGGGGGTGAATGAGGTTGGGAATCTCTCCACGCTCTATTTCCGATTGATTGATACCAGCCCCACGGGAAACGCCGGCGGCACCAGTCGCGTCGACAACTTCACGGTCAATGGGTCGACCTTTGTTCCGACCGTTCTCCGTTATTGGGACGGCAACGGCGCCACGGCCGGTTTTGGCGGCTCGGGCACGTGGACCAATAGCTCGGTGACGTGGAACGATGCCGCGGACGGAACCGGCGGCGTGACGGCGATCGCGTCGGGTCAAACGGCCGTTTTCAAGGGCACCGCGGGCACGATTACCATTGGCGCGGGGGCCGAGGCCAATCGGAACATGCGCTTTGAAACCGGCGGCTACGTGCTTTCCGGCGCCGGCACGCTCAATCTGAGCAGCGCGACGCTCAACCGGATCGAAGTCGTCAATGCCGGCGATACCGCCACCATCAACGCCGGGCTGACCGGCACGCTCGGGTTTGAAAAAATTGGCGCCGGCACGCTGGTTCTCGGCGGCAACAACACGTTCACCGGCTCCCTCAAGGTTTCCGCCGGCACGGTGCAAATCGCCAACGATTCCGCCCTCGGCGATCCGGCCGCGGCTCTGGCCCTCGCCGGCGGCACGCTGAAGGTCACCGGCTCGGCCACGCTCAATTCCAACCGCGCCGTGAGCGGCAATGGCACGCTCGATATTCCCTCCGGCTCCACGCTCACCGTCTCCGGTGCCGCCACCACCGGCTTGCTGGTGCTCGCCAATGCGGGCGCCCTCATGCTCACAGGCCCCACTCCTTCCGTGGGCGGCCTCACGTTCATGCAGGCGACCACGGTGACCTCGTCGGATGCGCTCTCGCTCCCCGGCAGCCTCACGACGAACAACACCACCGGCACCGCCGTGATCAATGGCACGGTGGATTTCGCCGCCGGCACGCACAATATCGTGGTGAATGACGGCTCAGCCGCCACCGATCTGCAAATCACCGGCAACGTGCGCAGCACTTCCACCCTCATCAAGACGGGCAGCGGCACGATGGACATCGTCGGCACGAATAACCTCTATTCGCAAATCCGCCTCGGCGTCACCGGCACGACCCCCACCGATGGTGGCGTGCTCATCATTCACAGCGCTTCCAGCCTCGGCACGGGCATCGCCCAGCTCAACGTGGGCACCGTGCGCAACTCCAGCGGCGTCCTGCTGAGCTTCAATGTCCCCATCAGCCTGGGTGGCCAGGGCGCCACGGGCGCCACGCTGGAAGGCAACGATTTCGAAATCTTCGGCTCGGCCAGCAGCGGCACGACCACCATCACGACCACGGCTGGTCTCACCATCTTTCAAAATAGCGCGGTCACCCCCTACGCCCAAAGGCTGACCGCTAATACGAACGTCTATCTAACGAGCGGCCTCAATGATGTCATCGCCACCACCGGCGGCGTCAGCACCCCGGTCGCGACCACCTCGCTGGGCATCGCCTTTGGCGGCACCGGCCGCGTCATCCTGAACAGTGCGACCAACTCCTTCTCCCTGCCGATTACGGCGACTGACGGGGTGAAGCTCGACGTCATTGGCAGCCTCACCGGCGCCACGCAGGGCAAGATCACCGTCACCAACTCCGCCATGCTGAACGGTAAACAAGACCCCACCTCCAGCCTCGGCGCGGTGGAAATCGGGGTGAACGGCCTCCTCGCCCCGGGCACCTTCGGTGATATCAACGTCTTCGGGTCGGCTGATTCCACGGGCACGATCAACACCAAAAACCTCACCATTGATCCGGGTGGCACCTATTTGTTCAGCTTCGCCGGCACCGGCGCCGGCCTGTTTGATCAGGTGAATGTCACCGGGACGGTCAACATCACCAACGCCACCTTTGTCCTGGCTCCGGAAGGCGGCTTCGTTCCGGCGAAGAATGATACCTTCCTGGTCCTGACCAATGACGGCAACGATCCCATTGTCGGCGAGTTTTTGGGTGGGGCCAACGGCCAGATTTTTAAAGCGGGCACGCAATTCTACCAACTCAATTACTTCGGCGGCGACGGCAACGACATCGCGCTCGTCACCGTGCCCGAGCCCGCCAGCGCCGGCCTCTTCCTGCTCGGCGGCCTCGGCCTCGCCACGCTGCGCCGCCGCCGGAAAGCGTAACCACTCGTGGCGGAGCAGCGCCTTTCTGGCGCTTTTCAAACGGATTCGAAACGACCGGCAACCCGCTTCGTTGCGGAATAAATCCGCGTGCATTTTGCTCTGAATGATCAAAGCTGAATCTCGCGCATGAACCTCCGCACCTTTCTTAAGGCCACCGTGCTGGGTCTCACCACCCTCACCCTGTCCGCCGCTACTCCCGTGAAAAACGAACCCGCTTCCGCCACTCCCGCTAAAACCGAAACCATCGTCGTGGGCGGTGGTTGTTTCTGGTGCACCGAGGCCATTTTTCAGCGCCTCGACGGCGTGACCAAAGTCGTCTCCGGCTACTCCGGCGGCCATGTGAAGAACCCGACCTACGAGGAAGTCTGCAGCCACACCACCGGCCACGCCGAGTGCATCAAGATCGATTTCGACCCGAGCAAGGCGCCGCTGTCGAAAGTGCTCGACGTCTTCTTTCTCGCGCACGATCCGACGACGCTGAACCGCCAGGGCAATGACGCCGGGCCGCAGTACCGCTCGGTCATCTTTTACGCCAACGAGCAGCAGAAAAAGGAAGCCGAAGCCGCCAAGGAGCGCGCCGCGAAGGAATACAGCGACCCCATCGTGACCGAGATTTCGCCGCTGAAAGAGTTCTACGCCGCCGAGGGCTACCACCAGAATTACTTCAACCTGAACAAGGACAAAAACCCCTACTGCCGCCTCATCTCGCACAAGCTCGAGAAGCTCTTGAAGAAGGGCGTCATCGCCGAGCCGGAAAAGTAGCCGGCGGGAGCTGGGAGTGGAGTGCCTGGCTCGTGTTTCCCGCCTTCGCCCTGCTCCTCGCTCTTTTCTACTTTGGCAAACGCCGCGAGGCGTAAACCTCGGTGGTCCAACACCGCGGCCTGCCATCTGAGGCCTGACGCTCCGCGTCAGACCATAGATCGGCGCGATTCCCCACAACACCCCACACCCTCCGGGGTTATTCTTTCATTCAACTTCCACCCAAGACTATGCCTCGGATTTCCGAACTCCATGTGAATGGCCGGAGCGTCCCTGTGGACGTGGATGCGGAGCGGACGCTCCTCAGCGTGTTGCGCGATGACCTCGCGCTCACCGGCTGCAAATACGGCTGCGGCGAGGGCCAGTGCCGCGCCTGCACCGTGCTGCTCGATGGCGAGCCCATCCGCTCCTGCCGGACCACGGCCGGCGAGGTGGGCGCCTCAAAAATCGCCACCGTCGAAAGCCTCGCGCACGACGGCCACCTGCATCCCGTGCAGGAAGCCTTTCTCCAGGCGGACGCGCTCCAGTGCGGCTATTGCACCTGCGGCATGATCGTTGCCGCCGTGGCGCTGCTGGAGAAAAACCGAAACCCCACCGAGGCGGAGATCATCCGCGCGATGAATGGCCATCTCTGCCGCTGCGGCGTCTATGGCCGCATCCTCAGCGCCATCCAAAGCGCCGCCAAAACCATGCGGGAGGCCCAGCGATGAACACGCCCGCCGGAGAACTCATCCCGGAGGTCGACGCCGAGCTTGAGCGCTACGAATTGCGCGAGGCCGCGCCCTATCGCTTCGATGGCTTCGAGGTGGGGCGCCGTTCGTTTTTCAAGACCATCGGCGGCGGTCTGGTCGTCCTGCTGCTCGCCGACGCCGCCCTGGCCCAGGCGCCCCAAGGCGGGCGCCGTCGTGGTGGCGGAGGCGGACGCGGCGGAAACCGCCCCGCGGAACTCAGCGCCTGGCTGCGCATCGGCGAGGACGGGATAATCACCGTCTTCACCGGCAAAGTGGAGGTGGGCCAAAACATCCGCACCTCGCTCACGCAAGCCGTGGCGGAAGAACTGCGCGCGCCGATGGATTCCATCCATCTCGTCATGGCCGACACCGGGCAGGTGCCCTTCGATGGCGGCACCGCCGGCAGCCGCAGCACACCGGACATGGGCCAGCAAATGCACCGCGTCGGCGCCGCAGCGCGCGAGGCGTTGCTCGATCTGGCCGCCGCTTTTTTCAAGGTCGACCGCGCCACGCTCACCATGGGCGATGGCAAAGTGACGCGCCCGGACACCAAGGAATCCGCGACCTTCGCCCAGCTCACCAAGGACCAGAAGCTCGTCAAAACCGTGGAAGGCGGCGCGGCGATCACGCCGCCGGACCAATGGAAAATCGCCGGCACCCCCGTGCTCAAAGTAGATGGGCGCGACTTCGTCACCGGCAAACACCAATACACTTCCGACATCGCGCGGCCCGGCATGCTGCATGGCAAAATCCTGCGCCCGCCCGCCTATGATGCGACGCTCGTTTCCGCCGACACTTCCGCCGCCGAAAAGATGCCCGGCGTGGTCGTGGTGCGCGATGGGGGACTGCTCGGCGTGGCCGCGCCGGATGTGCTCACCGCGGAGCGAGCCATCGCCGCGATCCAAGCCGAATGGAAAATCCCGCCCGGCCCCTCGAGTGCCGATCTTTTTAAACTGCTGAAAGGCGATGCGCCCGCGCCCGCCGCCCCCCCGCCGGTAGAAGGCCAGCAGCGGATCGACCGCACCTACCACATCGCCTACATCGCGCACGCCCCGCTGGAGCCGCGCGCGGCCGTGGCCGAGTGGAAGGACGGCGCGCTCACCGTCTGGACCGGCACGCAGCGTCCCTTCGGCGTGCGCGGTGATTTGATGCAGGCTTTCGGCCTCGGCGAAGACAAGGTGCGCGTGATCATGCCCGACACCGGCGCCGGCTATGGTGGCAAGCACACCGTCGCCACCGCGACGGAGGCCGCGCGCCTCGCCAAGGCCGCCGGGAGGCCGGTGAAGCTCGTGCACACCCGCGAGGAGGAATTTACCTGGGCGTACTTCCGGCCGGCGGGCGTCATCGACATTGCCGGGACGGTGAAGGCCGACGGCACGCTCACGGGCTGGGAGCAATACAACTACAACTCCGGCGGCTCCGCCGTGCGAAGCCCATACGACGTCCCCGGACAGCGCGCCGAGGCGCGCGGCGGACGCGGAGCCCCGCTCAAGCAGGGCTCTTACCGCGGCCTCGCCTCCACCGCGAATGTCTTCGCCCGCGAGCTGCACATGGACGAACTCGCCCGCGCGGCGAAGCTCGACCCGCTCGAATTCCGCCTGCGCAATTTGAAAGACGCCCGCCTGCGCGCCGTGCTCGAGGCGGCCGCGAAAGGCTTCGGCTGGGGAAAGGCGAAGCCCGAGCCCGGCCACGGCTTCGGCCTCGCCTGCGGCACGGAAAAAGGCTCATACGTCGCCGGCTGCGCGGAAGTCGCCGCGGACCGCAACACCGGCACCGTGCAAGTGCTCCGCTACGTCGTCGCCTTCGAGTGCGGCGCCATCGTGAATCCCGGCCAACTCAAGAGCCAGGTCGAGGGCGCGAGCGTCATGGGGCTCGGTGGCGCGCTCTGGGAGGCCATCGATTTCGCCGACGGCAAAATCAAAAACCCGCGTTTTTCCAAATACCGCGTCGCCCGCTTCGCCGACGCACCCAAGATCGAAGTCATCCTGCTCGACCGAAAGGATCTCCCCTCCGCCGGCGCCGGCGAAACGCCCATCGTGGCCATCGCCCCCGCCGTCGGCAACGCCATCTACGCCGCCACCGGTCTGCAAATGACCGGCCTGCCCATGGCACGCGAGGGGCTGAAGGGGTAGGCGGAGGGCGTGCTCTTGGTGGCCCGAAGCTCCAGCTCCGGGCTTATCTGATGTATGTGAAGCCCGGAGCTGGAGCTTCGGGCCACCAAGAGCCTACGCCCGCGCCTTCGCGTAATCCTCCGGCGTATCGAGATCGATCTCCACACCTTCGTCATTCACATCGAGAAAACGAATTTCGGCAGCGTGAGTGTGAAGGAAATCGCGCAGTGATTCGGCCTTCGAGCCGCCGAGCTCCGCCCAGGCCCACGGCGGCAGAATCACCGGATGCCGCCCCCGTCCGCCACGGCGCGGCTGGCAGATGTGGTCCGGATGCTTGTCCACAAAAGCGACCAACTCCCGCAATGTCTCCACCCGGATGAGCGGTTGGTCGCCGAGCACCACGACCCAATGCGTGATGTCCGCCCGCCAGCCCGCCCATCGGGCCGCGATTTGCACGGAGCTAAACATCCCGCGCTGCGGCTCTTCATTCCACACGCGCCCCACCGTCGGAAAAGCCAGCCGATCCAATTCGGCCGCGATCGCCCCGTCGCAGCTCGCACCGACCACGGCCACCTGCGCCGCGAGGCTCTGCCACAGCGCCACGAGGTGCCCGAGAATGGTCGTACCCGCCCACGGCAGCAGCAGCTTCGGCTGGCCCATGCGCCGGGATGCACCCGCGGCCAGGAGCACAACGCCGAGAAGCCGAGCCGGGGAATTCATAACCGGTCCACCGCGCGGCCTAATCCTTGACCAACTTGCGCAGGCGTTTCCAGCCCGGCTGGGCGGCCGCTTCGCTGGCGCTGCAAAGGGCGTGGTATTCCGTCAGCACTTCCTGGCCGGCGGCCGTGACGCGTGTGCCCCCGCCCTGGCGCCCACCGCGTGACAGCTCCACGAGCGGCTCACGAAAATGCTCGTTCATCGCGCGCACGAGGGAGAGCGCCTTGACGTACGACATCTTCATCGCGCTCGCTGTGCGATTCAGGCTGGTGGTCTGCAACAAGGATTCGAGCAACTGTGCCTTGCCGGGGCCGAAAGCGTCGTCCTCCCCGCGCACAATGCGCAGGCGGAGTTTGAGGGCGTGGGATGATGGCGGCATCGCAAGGACGCTAAGACGGCGGCGCCGGAGTGTCACGCCCACTTGTCGTGTCTTAATTTCATGGAGCCATCGGCCTCACGGTGGCGCGGCCGCGCCACCGCGAGTTCACGGCTTTCGCTGAAATTAGGACACGAGCCGTCCGCTTTTCCCGCTTGGCACTTGAGCGCGGGGCCGGGTGCGTGCATGAGTCACCCTGCCGATGAAGGGCCGCCTCTTAAGAATATCGCTGGCATTTGCGCTCCTGCTCACGCCCCTGAGCGGAGCCGGGACGCCGCCCGCCGATCCGCCCAAAGCCGAGACGACCGCCGCCACCACGCCGGACTGGGACAAGATCGATTTCGAACAACTGATCGCGGAGCTGGATAAAGCCACGCCGGGCGCCGTGGCCGCCGCGCTCAAACGATTCCCCGACACCTCCGCCTTTGGCGCCGATCACAACCTGGCCACGCGGATCTTCGCCGCCGCCTGCCGGGCTGCATCCCCGGGAGAGCTGGACCTCCTGCACCACCTTCTCCAGTCAGAGCTCCAAAACAATTCCACGGCGGTCTATGAATTCGCCGCCTATACGCAGGCGCGGCTGCGGCAGCAGGTCGCCAAGGCCAAAAGCGAGAAGACCAAGCTCACGCTGCCTCCTCCGGCCACTCCCGCGCCGGAGTTCATCGCCCGAGATCCGGAGCTGCTCCGCGCCTGGACGGCGTGGCACCAGGCCATGGATCCCTACTACGCGATGCTCGACCGGGCCACCGCCGCCAATCGCGCCGAGAATGCCCAGCCCCCGGCGAAAGCGGAAGAGACGCTGCGGAAAGTGCTCGCGGAGCCGAAGCCCGAGCTCATCCGCACGCTGGTCCTGCATCTCGGCAACGAGGGAGCGGTGGCCTTTAATCAACGCGAGACGACCCAATTTCCCGCCAGTCAGGGACTGCTCTGGATGACGACGCAGCCCGCTCTCACCCCGGAATGTCTCGGCGCGGCCTTCCGCCTTGTTTCGGGGCGCCAGTTTCTGGGGGCCCCGCCCCAGCCGGGCGCCCTGCGCGAGACCATTGGCGATCTGCTCGGCGTCGCCGGGCTGGATTGGGAGGAAGTGTTCGCCGGGAGCATGCTGCCCGATGGCGCCGCCCCCCTCGCCCGGCGCGTCACGGTCATGGTGGACGATATGAGCGCCTGGCAGGCCCTCGCCGCGCGCGGCTCCCCCCGTGGCGTGCAACTGGGACTCTCCGTCATTCGCAAATCGAAATTGGACGTCGTCCGCTCCATGGACTTCATCCGCACCGCACTGCGATCGAGTGCGGAAGAAATACCCGCCAATATCGATCGCGCGCGTTTTACCCGCGGCCTGCCCGGCCGCATGGAACCGCTTCCGCCCGAGGTGCGCGACGAAGTGCTCAATACGCTGAAAGAATTTCTTTCCCCGGAGAAAACCCCGACCGAGCTCACGCAATCGCTCCGGCTGCTGCCCAAAGAGCTGCAAACCACGATGGCCGACCCGCTCCGAAAGCTGATGCGCCATCCGTCCTATCCCATTGCCCAGCAGGCGCGGGCGATGCTCGTGGGTCTCAAGCTGGTGGAGGAATCCGCGGAAATCACCACCCCGCCGCCACCGCTGCGCGTACGGGTGATGGTGGACGAGGCGCCACTCGCCTCCGCCCGCGTGCGCGCCACCACGAATCTCCGCACCACCTCGCTGAGCACCGATGCCGACGGCTGGGTGAAAGTCCCGCTCGATCAGGAACTCGATCTCACCAAACTCCGCAAAGTCACCATCACCAGCGAATTGAACGAGGTGCCCACCAACGAGTGGACCGGTCCGTGGGTGGAAGTGTCCGTGCCGGTGGACGGAAAAGTGGACCAGGAATTCACCGCGACCGCGACCACCGCCTCGCTGGAAGTGGACATCGATCCCACGAGCGAATTTCAGCTGAGCAAACCGGCGCGCATCATCCTCACGCGAAACCTCGAAATCCCATGGCGGCAGCAAGACCGCCTGAACATGCCGCTGCAGGATTCCGTCACGTTCAATCGTCTCCAGCGGGGCACCTACCATTTCGAAGTCCAGGCGGATGGCGCGGCGCGCTATCAATCCAAGCCCGTGGTCCTGGGGAAGAATGGCTCCATCCGGCTGGTGCGGCTGGAGCCGGGGCGGAACGTCCGCGTGAAAATTCAGGCGGCGGACTCCGTCATGCACTTGGGCCGCGCGCGCTTGTTCCGAAACGGCGAAGCCTATCCGATGACGCCCAACAACGAGTATAATGGCTGGGATGGATTGCCCTATGGCAAATACGAGCTGCGCCTCGATCCCTGGCCTGGAAAACAGCAGGTGCTTTTCCTCGGGATCGATGGCGTGCCGAAAAATGGGTATGATGGGCTCACCCACACCTTCGAGATCCAAGCAGACTCCCCGCCAACCGTTGATTTGGGGACGCTAACTTTAAAGGCGAAAGAGTAAACCGAGCCCTCCTGTTCACGCGCGGAACGAGGCGGCCGCCACGTTAAATTTGCCGTGCGCGCGGCGATTCCTGTTGAAGCAACGAACCACGAAATTTATGAATTTGTCATGTCCCCAATCTTGGCACATTCGGCTTCCACGGCCGTCAATTATATCATCGGCGGCAGCGTCCTGCTCTTCATTGCACAGATCTGGATGCTGGTGACGGGGTTTCAGCGCGGCGCTCTGTGGGGCATTGGCATTTTTCTCCTCTTCATCCCCGTCGGCATCATTTTGCCGATTGTCGATCCGCGGTCGCGTCCGCCGCTGTTGCTCCTCCTGGCCGGCTTCGGGCTGATCGTCTTCTCCGCGGTGGGACTGGATCGCAACGGCAAAGAATTCGCGAGCTACCAAGACAAACTCAAACATCTCACCGAGGAGATTCAGAACAAATTCAGACCGCAGAAAGCCACTCGCACGCTGGAAGAGCGCCAGGCGCATGTGCGGGCCTGGCAGCAGGATTTGCAAAACCGGCGCGCCACGCTGAACATCAATGATCCGGCAGCCAACGCGGCCTTTAACAAAGAGTTCAACGAATACCTCGCGGAGTTGCAGAGTGTGAAAGAGGAGATGGCGAAGGCGGGACACTAAACCATCCCGATTCCGGGCATGGGTCCACCGGGTCCTTCTGCCATCGCAAACCGATAGAAACCGGTTGCGCGATTAGCTTTCCTCTCTACCTCTCCCCTGCTTCATGACCATCACGCTCGCCATCGCGCCCGGCCTGGCCTTTGGCCTGTGCATCTTCGCGCTCGTCATCATGTTTATTTGCGGCATTTGGATGCTGGTGGTGGCTTTTCAGCGGAGCTTTCCGTGGCTTCTCGGCTGCATCTTCATTCCGTTCGTATCGTTCATCCTGGTGATCGTGGAACCGAAAGCGCGGCCGCCCTTTTTCGTGTATCTCGCCACGTGCGCGGCGCTCATTACCATGATTATCCTCGTCGACACGCCGAGAAATGCGAACATGGGTCCCTGGGATCGCCTCGGATATATTTTCTCGGAAAAGGCCCGCAATGGCAGCCGCCCGAACCGTTACACGCGGGAAGAAACCACCCCGCCTCCCGCGGCGGCGCGGGCCCCCTCCGTTGCCGCGCGCACGGAAACTCTGCGCGCGTGGCAGATGGAATTGGAGCGGAAACGGGCCGCTTTGAACCCGAATGACCCCACCGCCCTGGCGCAATTCAATCGCGAACTCGAGGATTACAAAGCACAGCTCCAACAGGTAAAAGCAGCCGCCGCTCAGGGAGCGCCGTAGCGCCGGGGCCTCCGGGCGCGCGAGATTGCTGGAATATGAAAATTCCAGCATGGAGCACGGATCCCGACAAAATCTTTCCGGAGATCTGGGAAAGCAGTTTGGGATGAGTGGGTTATCGAAGCGCCCCTCCGTTTCGGCCCCTCTTTCCGCAAGTCACTTGCAGCCAGCCCCCGCCATCCGGATGACACAAAAAAAATGCTCGCTTTCCTGAGGCGTTACCATCAGCATCCGCATCGCCAGTGTTGAGTCAGCGAGTTCGTTTAGTGACTTGGTGGGCATGCAGCCGGGATGTCCGGGGCATGCCCGAAATCCGATAGTCGGAAACAGTCAGCAAGCGTCAGCGACCTATCGGCAGTCAGAGTAATGAGCAATAAACTTTTCGTCGGGAACCTTTCCTGGACCACCACGGACGGCATTCTGCAAGATGCATTCGCCCCGTTTGGCACCGTCAGCGAAGCGGCGGTAATGATGGATAAATTTACCGGTAAGTCGCGCGGATTCGCCTTCGTGACGATGGGCAGCCCGGATGAAGCCGAAGCGGCCGTTAAAGGCATGGACGGCAAAGAAATCGACGGTCGCCCGGTGCGCGTGAGCATCGCGCGTCCGAAGGAAGAGCGCGCTCCCGGCGGCGGCGGTGGATTCCGCGGCGGCGGCGGCGGTGGTGGCGGCTACAAGGGCGGCGGCGGCGGTGGTGGCGGCTACAAGGGCGGCGGCGGCGGCGGCGGCTACAAAGGCGGCGGCGGCGGCTACAAAGGCGGCGGCGGCGGCTACAAGGGCGGCGGCGGCGGCTACAAGGGTGGTGGCAGTCGCGGTGGCGACTACGGCGGCAGCCGTGGTGGCGACTACGGCGGCGGCGAAGGCTACTAGACCGAATCCCACTTAGATTCCTTTTCAACGACCGCGCAGGAAACTGCGCGGTCGTTTCTTTTTGGACAGCTTGGCTGCAAAGTGGCCTACTCGCAACGCCGACAGCTTTTCTAGAGGCTGCATGTTCGGGGCGCCCTCGGTGGCGTGACGCTCCGCGTCGCGCCTCATGAAAAATGAGCGCTGTAAGAGCGGATGCCAAAAGGTCATTTCCGGCCCGAAGGGCCGACGGATCCTAGCCGGGGGCTTCAGCCCCCGGATTCCGTGAAGAAGAGCTCAGCGCCCCGAAGGTGGCGCCGGAGACCGCAACCGGAAATTATTTTTGGCAGTTACGATAAACCAGGTGCGACGCAGAGCGTCACGCCACCAAGGGCCGGACAGCCTCTACGATCGCTCTCGGCACTCACATGCCCAAAAGCAAATTCCGCGGCAAATTGACGCCCCGGCCCTCTTTCTGCCACCACTCGCACTCGCACCGTCGCCCATGAGAATCATCATTCAGCGATCCAACCAGGACTTTGGTCCCTACCCGCTGGCCGCGATTGAGAAGTATCTGGCGCAGGGCAGCCTCCTGCCACACGACCTCGCCCGCGAGGAAGGCTCTCCACCCTCCGCCAGTATCCCGCTGGCCAAGCTCCTGGCCCGCGCCGGAGTGAAGGACCCGAATGCCGGCAACCCGTTTGTGCAGGCGGTGCAAAATCTGAAGTCTTTCGATCTCAGCCTGCTCTTTCCGTGGAAAACCATTCGTTCGCTGGCCTGGCTGAACGACAAGCGGCTGATGTATTTCGCGGGCGTCGGCCTCGCACCGCTCGCCACGCTTTTCATCGCGTTGGGTTTCACGGGAAATGTGTCGCTCGCGTACTGGGCCATCGCCCTCTACTTCTCGGTGCTGTGGGCGATGTTCTTTTACTATCTCTTCCGGACGCCCCAGGTGGAGCCACGCGCCTGCGTCATCAGCTTTTCGTTCACGGCCATCGTCTCGATTTCCCTGCTCCTTCTTCTCTACCAGATCCCGCCGTGGAGCTACCTGGCCGCGCTCTCCAAATCGCCCTCCTTCTTGCCGCGCCTTTTTGGGTTTGTCGTGGGCGTCGGCGTGCATGAAGAGCTGTGTAAAGCCGCCATTCTTTTTTGGTGGGCGCGCCGCCCGGGAAATCCGCTTACGCCGCAAACCGTGGTCTTTTACGGCATGATGTCCGGGCTGGGCTTCGGCATCTATGAAGGCGTGCGCTACCAGACGGGAGTGAATCGCGAAGCCGGTGTGGATGCGGCCTATCTGATGAACGTGGCGCGCCTCACCTCGCTGCCTTTTATCCATGCGGTCTGGGCGGGCATCGCCGGCTATTTCATCGGTTTCGCCGCGCTCAATCCGCGCAAGCGCTACGGGCTCTGGGTGGTGGCCATCGCCGTCCCGGCCACCCTGCACGGATTCTACGACGTCTTTGCCGAAGGTGTGCTCGGGCTGGTCTTCGCCTTCCTCAGCGTGATTTTGCTGAGCACGTACCTCGCGAAAGTCCGCGATATGCAGCGGCACTTTTCCGCGCCATAGCAGCGGCCTCCGCCCGCTTTTTGCGAACGGGTCCGCGGCTGGAGCCGTTTAAGAAAAGCCGTAGCCGCTCCCTGCGACCTTCCGGTCGCAGCTACATCGCACTTCGCCAGATTCGAGCGGCTACAACTCAACTTAAACCGCTTTAAACGTATACGAAGTATCCATCGGCCTCTCGGGGCGGAAAATACTTCCGCCAACTGCTCCAGGCGGCAGGATGCCGCTGCTACGGCGCCTTGAACCGCGGCGATTGCGACATGAACTTCACCGGGTTGCCGTGCACCACGGCATCGATCTTTTCATGGCTCCAGCCGCGCCGGCGCATCTCCACGGCCGTGCGCGGAACGGCGAGCGGGACGCTCACGCCCCAATCGCAGGCGGAGTTCATCCAAATGCGTTCGCTGCCATAGCACTCGAGGATATCGATGGCGCGCGCGGGCGTGCACTTGCTCTCGGGATAAAGCGTCATGCCGGCCCACATGCCGGTTTCCAGCACCATCTCCACGGTGTGCTCTTCCACGTGATCGATGATCACGCGCTCGGGGCGGATGCGGGAATCCGCGCGCAGCACGTCGAGGATGAGGCGCGTGCCTTTCAATTTATCCTCCAGGTGCGGTGTGTGCACGAGAATGAGCTGGTCGTGCCGCGCGGCGAGATCCACATGCCATTCCAGCACCTTCAGCTCGTTGCGCGTGTTTTTGTTGAGCCCGATTTCGCCGATGCCGAGCACTGTGGGGCGCGCGAGAAATTCCGGGATGATGCCGATGACTTCCTTCGCCAGGCCCATGTCCTCGCTCTCCTTCGGGTTGATGCACAGCCAGGAATAATGCGGCAGGCCAAATTTGGCCGCGCGCTTCGGCTCATAATCGGTAAGCTGGCAGAAATAGTCGTAAAAACCCTGCACCCCGCTGCGGTCAAACCCGGCCCAAAACGCCGGCTCGCACACCGCCCGGCACCCGGCGGTAACCATCGCCTGGTAATCGTCGGTGGTGCGGGAGACCATGTGGCCATGTGGTTCGATGTAGCGCATGAGTGAGAGATCAGAATAGCGATCACATTATCAGCCGCTCGTCCAATCCTTTGCCACGGCGGCGCGAAATTCGGGGCAGACTGGAAATGAGGGGTGCCGGGGATTCTTTCTCTTTGTCTACGAAAAGCACGAACGACACAAAAGCAGAGGTTTTCGTGCTTTTCGTGACTTTCGTGGACAAAAAACGAGAGCAAGAGCAGGAACAAGACAACCAGTGAGAGTGAGCTCCCGGCGGACACACGACTTTCAATCACGCCCACGAAATTCCACGTGTCTCCCTCGCCGGCACCTGCCACGTTTACCTGACGTTCTATGCACCGCCTTTGCCTGCTGCTCCTGCTTTTCACCGCGTTCGCCCGTGCGGAGGACTTGCAGAAGTTCGTCTTTGAAAAACCCGAGATGGGGGTGCCGTTCCGCGTCTCCGTCTACGCGCCGAATGCCGACGTCGCCAAGGCCGCCGCGGATGCCGCCTTTCAAAAGGTGGAGGAGCTGAATGCGATTTTTAGCGACTACGAGGACGACAGCGAGCTCTCGAAACTCTCCCGCACCTCGGGCTCGGGGGCGAAGGTGCCCCTCAGCGAGCCGCTGTGGACCGTGCTGGAACGCGCCCAGCAGATTTCCGAGCAATCCGGCGGGGCCTTCGACGTGACATGCGGCCCGCTCACGAGCGTGTGGCGCCGGGCGCGAAAAAAATTCGAGCTGCCGGACCCAGCGCTGGTGGCGGAGATGCGCGAGCGCTGCGGCTGGAAAAAACTGAAACTGGATCCCGCCAAGCATACCGCCGAGCTCCTCGCCCCGCAAATGCGGCTGGACCTCGGCTCGCTCGCCAAGGGTTATGCCGTGGATGCCGCCCTGCGCACGCTGCGCGACAAAGGCTTCCCCATCGCGCTCGTGGCCGGCAGCGGCGACATGGCCGCGGGCGATCCACCCCCGGGCCGCAAAGGCTGGCGCATCGAAGTCGTGCCGCTGGACGCCGAGGGCGGCGCCGCCGCTCCGCCGGCCGTGGTGGTGGAGCTGGCGCATGCCGGCATCGCCACGAGCGGAGATTTTTTCCAGCGCCTGGAGCTCACCGGCAAACGCTACTCGCACATCCTCGACATGCGCACCGGTCAACCCCTCACCGATCACGCGCTCGTCTCCGTGCTGGGCCCCGATTGCTTCACGGCCAGCCTTTCCACCACGCTCTGCATCCTGGGGCCGGAGGAAGGCGCCAAGGTGGCGGCCCAATGGAAGGTCGTTGCCCGCTGGCAGCGGCAACCGGCGGATAAGGTGGAAATCACCGCCCTGCCGGGGTGGGAAAAGTGGGTGGCGCCATAGGGCCGGCAGCAGCAGAAATGCTTCACTTTAAATGACAAATTAGGCTGGGCGGTCCCCGAAAATTTGTCACGTATTTGCCACCGAAATAAGGTTGCAGAATTTCCATATCTTGGAAGTTGCTTCGCTTCTGCATCTGGCTAGCATTATCGATGCTTCCAATGACACGCCCTGATCGGGCTGAGGCTGCGGGAGAGAAAAAACACACACCAATGAGAGAGAGAGAACAGCGAGATCAGAGAGACCCAAATGCAGGCCCCAGGATGCCCTCCGAACCGATTGCCACGGAAAAGGTGACCATTGATCGGAAGGTGTTTTTTCTGGACCTGAAGGAGAACCAGCGCGGACGGTTCCTGAAGATCACCGAGGACGTCGGTGGCCGCCGCGACACGGTCATGCTGCCCGCGGGCGCTTTCAAGGACTTCCTGGAAGCCCTCGCCCGGCTGGTTGACTACGAGAGCAAGCTCTAATTCCCTCCCGACGGCGCAAGCCGTTCGCACGCTCCATACCACGCCCCGGCTGGTCCACACCACCCAGCCGGGGTGTTGTGTGTACCGGGCCCGTGTAAATCGTTGCGGGCTTTCGATCCCCCCTCCCTCATAGATCCCATGAGGCCTATGGGTCCCATAGGTCCTGATAGCGCTCCCCAAAACTTTCCCGCCCTTCACGACGAATTCCCCTTGCCAGTCGGCACCAACCCCGCTTTTCTGCCCGACCCTGAAATTGCTCGCGTGGCGGAATTGGCAGACGCGTATGACTCAGGATCATATGGGGAAACCCGTGGAGGTTCGAGTCCTCTCGCGAGCACCATTCCACCCAGGACAGGAAAACGCGGCCCGTGCCACCGGCACCGGCCGCGTTTCGCTTTTGGGACGGCAAATCCCCCTCGGCCGCAGGTTGTATCGAGAGGCGTGCTTCACTGGGAGCCGGGACGCCCTCGTCCCGGGCTTAGTTTAGGAAGAGAAGCCCCCTGTGCGATCCAGCGAAAGTGACGGAGCGCGCTGTCGCTGTGAGCGGGAGGTCGCAGGAAACGGCGACGACTGTTCGCAAACTGCAACCAAGTCGGACTAGCTCGCCTTCCGATTACCGTCCTGCGGCAATTCGTTGCTACAGCAGTTTCAGAAGTGTCGTCGCCGCCGACTGCGACCTTCCGGTCGCAGCTACACTGTCGAGCGCAAGATCCGAGCGGCTGCCGTTTTTCTTAAACTGCTCTGAAGGCAGACGTCTCAAACGAAGCCTGGGACAAGGGCGTCCCCGCTCCCAGTGAGGCCCACCCGCCGCTACTCCGCCCCCACCATCTGCATCATCTCTTCCTGCGTGCTGGGGCGCTTGAGCATATCCGCGAGATATTTATCGCTCACCGGCAACCGCTGTGCATTCACCAGCACCTGCGGATTTTCCAGGCGGGAGAAAAGCATCCGCTTCACCTTGCTCATCGGCGCCACGCCTTCGCCGAAGCCGCCGGGCTTGTTGGAGGACCAGTAGCGCACGGAAATCTCCCCGTTCTCGTTTTTCACCATGCCGAGGAAAATCACCGAATGCCCGCGCTCGTGGCAGCCGATTTCATCATTCCACCAAATCTTCAAAAAGTCGCCCGGCTGGGCCGAGAGCGGGTTCGTGAAATTGTGTCCGGCCCCGAGCTCGTGGAAGAGCCGCGCCGTGCCAGGTCCATTTGCATTCCAGCGTCCCCACACGCCCTCGCCGTCATGCTGGCGGCGGACGAGCAGCGCGTTCATCGCGGCCTCGGGAAGCTGCAATCGGTTGGCCCGTTGCAGGCGCTCCATGGAAATGACAAAGACCAAATACGTGGCCTCCGAGCAGAAGCTTGGGCGGGCCAAATCCGGAATCACCGAAAGCCGGTGGTCGGAAATCGAAATGGCATTACGCAGCAAATCGATGGTCGCCGAGTCCGCCTTGTACTGCCCGCCGGGCGGCACCATCTGGATGCTATCGACGATGAGTTCATTCAGCGAGGTGATGGACTTTGAGGGATCCGACACCGCAAAAACCGGGAGCGATTGCGGCGCCTTCTTGCCCGTGGGCGCCGGACCAAAGTCCGCCGGCCGTTCGGACTGCGCTGGCTCCGCGGGCTCGGAACTGCCTCCTCGACGGGCAGGCAGGCCGAACAAGGGAGCAGCGGCATTTTGCGCCGAAACTTCCGCGGGATGCGTCTCGGCCCCACCAACGACGATCGGCGTGGACGGCACCGCTGGGGTCACCGTCTCGGGGACGACTGCGGCTTCTTCCTTCGTCACGGCGAGCGTCGGCGGGGAATCCGGCACTTCCAAAGACGGAGCGGAGACCTTCGGCGGCGCGGGCGGGCGGGAAGCGGGCGCACTCACCCGCGAGCCCGGCAACAGCGCGATGCGCTCCACGCCGACATTGTCCGTCGCCACCGGTCGCTCGGGCCGGGCGATGACTGCGGATTTCGCCACCGGCGCGGGCACCGGTTTGGTGGAAGGGCTGCCTCGCATCCCGGCGGCGGAGGGCGTCGGCACCGGTGGTTGAGCCGCGACCTTGGCAACCTCTGGAGCTGCCGGGGCGGCCTTTGCCTGTGCCTTGGGCGCAACCGGCTTATCCGCCGGCGGCGGAGGCGTGGGCGGCACCGCCGTTTGCGCGGGCTCCTGCTTGGAGCAACCGGCGCAAACCAACAGCAACGCAAGGGCGGCAGGTCGAAGATGCATGAAGAAAGAGAATATGGCCCGAAAGGAACCCACATTCCAGCAGTTGTTTGGCCAAGTGAGACACAAACGTGCCGGGAGCGTTCAGGGAAGGCATGGAGCTGCGACCGGAAGGTCGCAGACACTCGCACGATCACTCCTCGAACATCTGCGACCTCCCGGTCGCAGCTACACTACCCATCCGCCGCTCAATGCTCCACCCGCACCGTCTTCCCCTGCCCGCTCTGCACGGAAAAGCGCACCGGCAAAAACTTCTCGATCACCTCCATATTCGTCTGCGCGTGCCGGGAAATCCCCGTGGTCCGGAAAGCCCCCCGCCCCGCCAGCGCCAGCGGCAGCAGCAGCTGATCGGCCAGATACTCGCCCACCGGCGCCGTCTCCGCGAGGTAATGCCGGACTTGGTCGATGACCGCATCCGCCACCTGCTCCACGCGCACGCCGCGTTCGCCAAAGCCGGTGAAGACTTCCGTGAGATGCTCGGACGCCACTTCCCCGGTCATCACCATTCCCGGCCCACAGCCATCGCCGTGTTGCACCAATTCACACAACGACCGCTCCCAGCCCATGCGCTTCTCGATCTGCACAAACGCGCGTTCCGCCAGCGGCGCACCCAACCCGGCGAGATGCACCGTGGCCCGGCGGCCGCGGTCCTCGCCGCGCTCCAGCAACTCCACCGCCTGCAACCGCGCGCAGGGCGTGATCGCCAATTCCATGCGACCGCCGCCCGCCGGATAAAACCCCGGTCGATGCAAGGTCGCTTCGATGCTGGGACCAAACCGCGCCAACTGCGGCAGAAAGGTCCGCGCGAGAAAGTCGAAGGGCGGCGCAAAGGGATTGTGCGTCCCGCCTTCCAGCGTCACGCGCGACGGGCCATCCGCCAGGATCAGCGCCGGCAAAACGGTCTGCAGCACCAGCGTGGTGCTGCCCGCCGTCCCTACGGCAAAATGATATGCGCCCGCCCGGATCCGCTCCGGACGAAACACCAGTTCCGTGGAGCCAATCTCCGCGCCGTCTGACACTGCTTCGCCAATCTCCGTCGCCGCTTTCACCGCCGTGAGATGCTGCCGCAACAGCCCCGGTTTTGTCCGCCCCGCCCGGATATTTGTGATGCGAAACGGCTGCTTCGTCACCAGCGACAAAGCCAGCGAGGTGCGGAGGATTTGTCCCCCGCCCTCGCCAGCCGAACCGTCGATGGTGATCATTTCACCTCGCTTCACGCCGCACCTCCCAGCGACTCGTCCGAGTCCTTGATGACGAAGCGCGCGCGCAGGCGGGCGACTTCCGTGGCCAGGCCGGCGCGCTCCACGCTGCGCAGGACTTCGTTGAAGTCCTTGTACGCGGCGGGCGCTTCGTCCTTCGGGTAAAAGCGGCAGTTCGTCAGGATGTCGTGCGCGGTGAACTCGTCGTCCACCGTCTTCTGATCGAGCTCGCGGATGGCGGCCTTGCGGCCCTTCGCGCGGCCCGCGCCGTGGTTCACCGAGTAGCAGCTCTTCGCCGCGCCCGGCTCCGCCACCATCACGCACGAACCCGCCGTGGGATTTCCTGGCAGCAGGATCGGGTGACCCGTCTCCGCGTACGGCGTTCCGTGCAGCGCGTGATGTCCCGCGGGAAAGGCACGCGTGGCGCCCTTGCGGTGCACCCACGCGGGACGGTTGTCCACGATTTCGCGGCGCGCGATATTATGGCTGATGAAGTACACAAGCTGGCCTTTCGTTCCCGGGATAATCTCCTGGAACGCCTCCAGCACGAGCGCATTGATCAAGAGGTGGTTCGCCGTCGCGAAGTTCGCGCCGAGCGCCATGTCGTCGAGATACGCATTCGCCTCGGGCGTCCCGAGTGGCGCATACACCAGCTCCTTGTCACCACCCGGCAGCGGCAGACCCCACGTTTCGAAAAACGATTGGAGCGCCTTGAACTGTCCGCTCGCCAGATTGTGCCCAAAGCCGCGCGAACCACAGTGCGACAGGAACGCAAGCCCACCGTGGCGCAGGCCAAAAACCTCCGCCGCGCGGCGCGCGCGATCGTTGTCGCCGATTTCCACGGCCTCGCATTCCCCGAAATGGTTTCCCCCGCCATAGCTTCCGAGCTGCGTCATCTTATCCGCAAACTTCGGCATGGCGCCGGTCGAGAGCAAACGCTCCAGGCGCAGGCCGAGGGCGTCGCGCGTTTCATCGTGGCCCACGTGCGCGGAATCCTCGCAGCGCTCCGCCCACTCCGGCGGAATCCCGAGCGCCGCGCACACCGCGCACGACGCACCCTCCACCGCCAGCTGGCGGCCGAGTTCGGGCGACACCGCGCGCGACTTCTTCGCCATGCGCTGGCCGCGGCCCGCGCCGGTCGGCGTACGTTCGCAGATTGCGTTGATCAGCGCGCGACGCGTGGTTTTTTCGGCCACCGCCTCCGCCGGCAGATCCAGCGCGAGCAGGCTCATCGAGCACTTGATATCCACGCCCACCGGACCCGGATACACGTGCGTCGGCGACACCAGCACGCACCCCACGGGCGCGCCGTAGCCGGCGTGCGCATCGGGGTTCAGCACGAGCTCGGTCACGCCCGGCGCTCCGCGCGAATTCAGCGCCTGCTCCAGACACTTCGCATCGAAGCCCTGGCGAATGGCATCCGTCCCAATCACCGTGATCGGCTTTCCGCGCGAGTCCCGCGCCGGCAGGAAGCCCATGGCTTCGCCGGTGGTGATGATCGCATTGGGGGTCAGTTCAGTGTTCATAAAAATTATCTCTCGGAATTCAAAAATCGGGTCACCACGTCGGAGGGAACATAGTCCGGCAAACGGTTCCCCGTGGGCCGGAAGAGCTCGAAAAAAGAACGGCGCAGCGCGTCACCCGTTCCGGTAAAACGGCGCGAAAAATCGCCTTTGCGCCATTGGAAGACGAAGCGCCCAGTGCGATGCGGCGCCAGCAGTTCGCGCTGCTGCTTGCCAAGCTCCGCGTCGCTCAAATGCGCGACGCTTGCGGCCAGCGCTTCCAGCTCCCGCATCAGGGCCGTTTCGGCGGCACGCAGCAGGCAAATCATCTGGTCAAAGTCGCGATGAAATTCCTCCGGCAGCCGGATCCGCGCCGCCGCCAGGTCGTGTTGCTGCAAGAGCATTTCCCACACGGACAGCGGCTCCAAATTCAGGATCAGCCGGGCGATTTCGCAGTAGCGGTCGCCCTTGATCTTGATGCGCTCCCCATTCCCAAAGCGCACGACGAAGCCTTCATGCTTCTCATCCAGCACGCGCGCCTGCTCGATCAATGCTTCCAGGGTGACGTCGGAAAGAATCTCCACCACCGGCACCCCGAGCGCCGCGGCGGTTGCCGCCCTGGTCGAGGGTGAGATCTCCTCGCCCGTCCAGCGGTTGAAGCCGGACAGCAGGATCAAATTTTCAAAATCATAGCGAATCACGGTGTCGCTGTTCGGGTCCCGGAAGATGGCTTCAAACAGCCACGTAATTTCGGGATCCAGCGCCACGGTGTTCAGCGCGCGCAGCCGGGCCTCGGCCCACTGCGCCTGCGAACTATCCAGCCGGCCTTTCGTGGCGACGTGCCACTCGCCGCGCCAGTGGAAAGCGATGCCGAGCGAGCCGTCCATTTTCGCCGTCACTTCAAAGGGCCGCATCGTTCGGAGCGGACCCGTTTCTCCGTAATTAAAAAACTTCGGAAAGGGCACCGCCACGAGGCGCTGCTCCGCCGGCGCGAGCACCAGCCCGCGTGCGATGGTCGTCGTCGGGTTCCAGAGCTTCCCGTAGTAGCACTGGCGCGTGTAACTATAGATCTCCAGCCCCGCGTGCTCGCCAGTCCCCACCTGGACCTGCAAATTCCCCGCCGCGACCTCGGCGTGAAGCGCCGCGGACAAGTCTGCGAAGGAAATCTGCGTAGCCGGATGTGGGTTCATGGAATGATGATATACAAAAGCGGAGCCGGCCTGTCGCGCCGGCAGGCGCCCAAACTCAAAAGGGATTGCGGCGACAAAAGTGATGAGACGTAATACGCGCTCTACCGCTGAGCTACTGCCCCGGTGAATGGAGCAGGTGGGACTCGAACCCACGTCTTCGTCCGTGATAAGGATGTAGTCCCATCGGCATTCGCCGCAAAAGGGGTTGGTTAAAGTTGCCGGCCTATCGGACCTATGAGTCTTATCAGTCCCATAGGTCCTATGCTGTCCGGCGCAGATTCGTGACGACAAATTTTTGGCGAAACATGTGGTTCGGTGCTCTACCAATTGAGCTACGGCGCCGCGCCTTGCGGGCGGGCCGGCAGGACTCGAACCTGCAACAATCGAAGTAATGTAGTTCCGCACGGCATTCGTCACGAAGACCGCACCGGCGTAGCAGCGGCTTCCCGCTGCTTTCCGGAAATCGAAAGGCGTGCCGACAACCATCGGCCAGACGTTTTTGTGCTGAGCTATTCCGCCGAAGCGGAACCGGAATTTGAATCCGGGACCTCCCACGCTTTCGCGCGGGCGCTCTACCATGTAGTCCGTGCCTGCATTCGGCACGCCCAGGAAATGAAAATCAAAGAACAAAGGGAGAGAATTCGTGACGACAAAATTTTGCGAAACGTGCGCTGCTCTACCAACTGAGCTACCGCCCCGAAAAGTGGGGCAGGTGGGACTCGAACCCACGACCAACGTTAACCATGTAGCTTCGCACGGCATTCGTCACGAAAACCGCCGGAGAAGCGGCTTCCAGCCGCTTTCCAAAAATTCACCGGCGTGCCGACAAACCATTGGCCAGACAGGATTCGCCATTCCGCCGCAGCGGAACCGGGACTCGAACCCGGAATCTCCCACGCTCACGCGCGGGCGCTTTGCCATGTAGTCCGCGCCGGCATTCGGCACGCCCAGGAAATGAAAATCAAAGAACAAGGGGGAGGATCGCCGACAAGAAATCGATGAGACGTGCATAACCAAAATGTAGTCCCATCCGCATTCGGCGAAGATGGATTCGTGGCGACAAGGATTGGCGAAATTCAGGCTCTACCAGGCTGAGCTACTGCCCCAAAAAGTGGAGCAGATGGGATTCGAACCCACGACAATGTATTTCCGCCCGCATTCGTCACGAAATTGGCGTTCGGAGAAGCTGCTTCCAGCCGCTCCTCAAAATTTTCCCGGACGCACCGGTTGCCGCCAGTCCGCCCGGGAGAAATCGCGGCGGCAAGGTTTTGGCCCGAGACGGGGTTGACTTGCCACAGACGTGCTCACGCACATACTGCAGGGAAGGATCGGCACCGGCACCTTGGTCGATGGCAATACCCGTTCCTTTCCAGTCGTCTTGTTAGTGTAGTCCCGGAAAGCATCCGCCGCGCAATTGGCTTCCCTCAAGCAGCGGCAAACAGTGGCGAGAATTCTCGCCCACTCCGCCCCGGTTAAGGCGATGATGGGCGGGTGGGATTCGAACCCACTGGTTCAGTGTATTCCCAGCCGGCATCCGCCGCTCGAAAGAAAGAGAGGTGCACGGCGACAAAAGTGGAGAAACAACGCCGCTTGCGCGGCTTCCGACGTGTCTGATTTTCACCACCTCGTTTGCACGAGGGCAGGAGTTCCACCTGCACGCCTTGCGGCATCGGACCCGAATGTAGTTCCTCCGGCATTCGCCGTGACCATGGAAGATTTTCAAAGAACAAGGTTGGCCTCCTCAGGCCGCAGCCCGGGGAGCTTCGCCGACAAGGAATCGATGAGACGGGTCATTGGGTAAATGTAGTCCCATCAGCATTCGGCGAAATTTTTTCGGAGCCTTGGCCCGTCCGCGCCGCAGTGCGCGGACGGGCTCCTGGCTCTACAATTCAATTGCTTCAATGAGCCCGACCCAATGGGCCGGATTCAGTTCGCCGGCCGCAAAGCTGGCGATGATTTCGAAGACTACGTCGGAGAAGCCGCCGACGTTCAGGATGTCCTCGCGCTCCGCGGCTTGCGTGGAGGCGTAGGGCTGGATGTCGAGGCACACCAGACGGGCGCGCGGGTTGCGGGCCCGGAATTGCGCCCACTCCTGCATCGTCGCCGTCGAGCGGCCGCCGCCGTGGCTGTTCATCCAGGACATATTGTCCGAGACGAGCACCACCAGGTCACCCTGCTCGCGCCGGGCATTCAGGTGGCGCAGCGGCGCCGAGCAATCGGTTCCGCCGCTCGGCAGCGAGGCCAGCTTGCGCGCATTCGTCATCACGCTATCTCGCGGGTTCAGCGTGCAGGGCACGACGTGGTCGCTGAAGGCCACGACCTCCGCATCGCGGTTCTTGCGCACCACCGCCGCGGCGACGAGCGCCGCGACATCGATGCACCGCGTCGCCGTGGTCGAGCCGGTGCGATGACCGGTCACCGGCGATTGCATGGAGCCGGACACGTCCGGGCACACAAACACACGGCCTTCAATCGACGGCACATTCTCAATCGCGACCTCCATCGCATCCTGCAGCGCGTCGCGCACGACGGCCGGGATGTCCTGGGACATCGACTGGAACGCTGTCAGCAGTTGATACGGGAAGCAGCGGGCGCGGCGCACTTTCGCCGGGTCGCGCAGCCGGTCGGCGATCTCGCGGATCATCGCGCGGTCGCCGAACACGCCGTGGCGGGCAAACGTGTTCAAATTCATGCGCGTGGTCTGCCACGGCGCCTTGCTCGCAATCGAGCGCCACGCCGCGCCGCTCAGCTCCAGCGCGGTCAGCATCTGGAACGGCACGTCCGGCGCGTCCTTCGTGTCGCCACGCTTGAACGCCTCGAACTCGCGCACCAGCGGCGGCAGCGCCTCGGCCTGGTGCGGCCGGCCCAGCAGCCAGCCATACAGCGCCTCGCGCTCCTTCGTCGCCGGACGCGGATGCACCATCTTGATCACATCCGCCAGCGACGGGCTCTGGCCCACCGACGCCCGGAAGACCTCGTGGTCCCCGCGCCGCTCAAACCAACCGCGCACCAGGCGCTTCGGCGCCGAGCCGAGCGACTTCCGGCCCGCCACGCCACTCCGCACGATTTGCACGAAGTTGCGCAGCATCTTGCCGTCGTCGATCACGCGGTCAAACACGCGCGCCAGCAGCGGCGTATCGAGCGTCGCCAGCGTCGCGCACAGCAGCGCCGGCATGTCCTTCATGTAGCCGCGGGTGCGGCAATACACCGCCGTCTTGGCGATAAACTCGGGCTCCACCGCGCCGGCGAGCTCGATGACCTTCTCGAGCTGCGCTTCCGCACTCGCATAGTAGGTCGCATTCAAGCATCCGGTCACTGCGTACTGCGCGAGGGCATGCTTCGCCGTGAAAGCGTAGGCCGAGCCTCCCGCTTCGTTCGTCGCTTTGGCCTTCGGCAGGAGCAGGCCAGCAATCGTCTGGAACAGATTTTTATTTGCCATGGTCGTAGGTGGTGTTGGTGGTTTTGGTTTTAGAAATGAACGGTGTTAAGGGAGAAAAGGTCGGTGCGAGGCCGTCGCCTGGCGTTCCCAGTACCAGCACGCACAAAGCGTCTGAAAACCGCGCCCATAAGGGTCTTGCCAGCTCTCGACCGCTGCGCTCGCCGGGGCGGTCGTGCCGGGAAATTCTTCCTGCAAAGCTGTCAATTCGGTCTTGAAAGGCTCGGCTTCGGCTGCAAATCCGAGCAGCACGAGCAGTCGGTCATGGCTACGAGTTGAATGCGCGAGCGTGCTGAACTGGTCCCGGACGCGGGCCTTCGCCGAATGCGTGGAGTGTTTCCGGCGCGGATCGACCCGATAATAGGTATTCCGGTGTTGGTACACCATGACCTTGGACAAACGGACGAGGCGGACGACCAGCCATTGTGTTTCCGGCGTTTTGAACCCAAACGTCCCCGACGAAAAATCGGCTCCCGACGAAGCAAAATCCATCTCGGATAGCGCCGGCCGGAGGACAAGTATCCAGTCCGCCCGGTTCTCCGGATCCGGCTGCACGTGGCCGCGAAATTCGTGGATCGCGTAAAGCCCGTATCGATCAGCGCTTTCATCAAAGCGCCGGAAAGCCGCCTGGAGTTTCGTGATGGTTTCGGTTGCGTTCATGTTGCAAGCACCGTTCTTCGCAGTGCTGCCAAAACCCTATTGCTCGTCGCGTGCCAACCATCCGAAGCGCGCCGCGATTCGCACACACAAGATGCTAAATATCAGCATTTAAAGAAAATTTTCCACCCACTGTGCTCCGCTGGACTAAGCAGAAAATCTCCTCACTTTACGCGCTGTTTCGCTAGTGCTTATCTTATCCGCTAGCACTGCTCGCCGCAACGGGCACCACCACTGGATACTGAAAACTGAACACTGAATACTTTCTCGAATGCCCAAGCGCCTCGTCATCCTCGGCCTCCTCGGCACCCAGCTCGACCGCGGCATCGGCCCGCGCCGTTGGGAGGAGTGGCGCCCCACGGTCTCGCTCTGCCAGCATGAGGACCTGCTCGTGCATCGGCTGGAGCTGCTCCACGACCTCAAGGCGACCAACACCGCCGAAACCGTCGCCGCCGACATCGCGGGCGTCTCCCCGGAAACCACGGTGAAGCGCCACGTCGTCAGCTTGGTGGATCCCTGGGACTTTGAGGAAGTCTACGCCGCCCTCGCCGATTTCGTCCGCGCCTATCCCTTCGATCCCGCGCGCGAGGATTACCTCGTCCACATCACCACCGGCACGCACGTCGCGCAGATCTGCCTCTTCCTGCTCACCGAGTCGCGCCATCTCCCCGCGCGCCTCATCCAGACAGCGCCACCGATGGGCCGCGATCCCGACTCCGCCGGCCGCTATTCCATCATCGACCTCGATCTCTCCCGCTACGACCGCATCGCCGCGCGCTTTGCCGAGGAGCAACGCGAGGCGCGCACGTTTTTGAAAAGCGGCATCGCCACACGCAACGCCGCCTTCAACCGCATGATCGACGAAATCGAGCAGGTCGCGGTCGCCTCGCATGAGCCCATCCTGCTCATGGGCCCCACCGGCGCCGGAAAATCCTCGCTCGCGCGCCGCGTGTTCGAATTGAAAAAGCAGCGCCACCAGCTCACCGGGGCTTTCGTGGAGGTGAACTGCGCCACGCTCCGCGGCGATACCGCCGCCAGCACGCTCTTCGGCCATGTGCGCGGCTCTTTCACCGGCGCGCAGCGCGACCGCCCCGGCCTCCTCCGCTCCGCGCATGAGGGCCTGCTCTTTCTCGATGAAATCGGCGAACTCGGCGCCGACGAGCAAGCCATGCTCCTCCGCGCGCTGGAGGAAAAGCGCTTCCTCCCCGTGGGCGCCGACCACGATGTGGAAAGCGACTTTCAGCTCATCGCCGGCACCAATCGCGACCTCGCGACCGATGTCCGCGCGGGCCGCTTCCGCGAGGACCTGCTCGCGCGCATCAATCTCTGGACCTTCCAGCTCCCCGGCCTCGCGCAGCGCAACGAGGACATCGAGCCGAATCTCGACCACGAGCTCTCCGCCGCCGGCGCGCGGCTCGGCCGCCGCATCGGCCTGGCCAAGGATCTGCGCACCGCCTTCCTCGCGTTCGCCCGCTCGCCCGAGGCGAAATGGAGCGCCAACTTTCGCGACCTGAATGCCGCCGTGATCCGCATGAGCACCCTCGCCCCCGGCGGCCGCATCACCCGCGCCGTGCTCGACGCCGAGATCGCCCGCCTTCGCGCCTCGTGGCAATCCGCCCCGTCCACCGATCCCGACGACGCCCTGCTCCGCGAAGTCCTCGGCCCCAAGCGCGCCGCCGAGCTCGATCTCTTTGACCAAGCGCAGTTCGCCTGCGTCATCCGCACCTGCCGCACCGCCGACACCCTCAGCGACGCCGGCCGCCGCCTCTTCGGCATCTCCCGCGGCCAGCGCAAAGTCACCAACGATGCCGACCGCCTCCGCAAATACCTCGCCCGTTTTAAGCTGACGTGGAAGGACTGCCGGGCCTCCAGCGAGGGGAGTTGATCCCAAAATGGCGAGACGCGATCTTGGATTCGAACGGAGTGAGAAAGCCTGCCGAAGGCAGCCCGCAGGGCGGGCGCGGAGGCGCCTGGCAATGCGTGTGGCAAGCGACAGCGCGACACCGCCTTTGGGCACTTCGTCTCGCCAGTGATATGCAAACTACAGGCGATATTCGAAGCAATGTAGCTGCGGGCGGGAGCCCGCGGACCAAGCTCACGATCTTTTGAAGATAATCTGGCCACTGAAAGCGTCCAAAGGCGGCGTGGCGCTGTCGCTTCCCGCACGCACTCCAAGATTGCGCCGCTTCGTTCGCTTATCCCTTCGCTCATCTAACACATCCGGTACTTGCCCGTTTTCCCCGTCTCCGTCATTTTCCGCTGCTTACGCCTGCACATGGAATTCGCCCGCGAAAAGCTCCTGCTCTTCATTACCACGCCCATTCTCGTCTTGTTCATCATCCTGGAGGTGGTGCTGACGAACTGGCAGGCCGTGCGCGGCGAGGGCAAGCGCCGCTACACTTGGCGCGAAACGCTCACTAATATCTGGATGGCCTCGCTTAACGGCTCGTTCGATATCCTCCTGCGCGGCCTCGTCCTCATCGCCATGGCGTGGGCGTACACCCACCGCTTTTTCACCCTCGAGCGCGGCGTGCTCTACTGGGTCGCCCTCCTGGTCCTTGAGGACTTTGCCTATTGGGCGCTGCATTACATCGACCACCGCTGCCGCTTTTTCTGGGCCATCCACATCACCCACCATTCCTCGGAGGAATTTAATTTCACCACCGGCTTCCGCTCCTCCGTCTTCCAGCCTTTCTACCGCACGCTTTATTTCCTCCCGCTCGCCTTCGCCGGCTTCCAGCCGCTCGATATCCTGTTCATGTATGCCGCCACCCAGCTCTACGGCGTGCTCGTGCACACGGAATGGAACATCCGCCTCGGCTGGCTGGAGTATATCTTCGTCACCCCTTCGCACCATCGCGTGCATCATGCCTCCAACGGCCGCTACCTCGATAAGAACATGGGCATGATCTTCATCTTCTGGGACAAAATCTTCGGCACCTTTGCCGCCGAAGATGCCGCCGAGCCGGTGAAATACGGCATCACGAAGCCCATCCCCAATCGCGGCCCGGTGAATATCGTCCTCCACGAGTTTCGCGACATGGCCCACGACGTGAAACACCGCGCGCGCAACTGGCGCGAGCGCCTCGGCTACATCTTTGCGCCGCCCGGCTGGTCGCCGAAACCCACACCCCAGCCGGAAGCCACTTTGGAACCCAGCGCACCACCCGCCAGCAATGAGGCTTAGCCCGGCGACCGCCCATGGGACACATAGGTCCTATATGAAGCGCCGCATCCCATGAGCACCCCCGCCGTTTTCTTCGACCGCGACGGTACCCTCATGGAGGACACTGGCTACGTCTCAGATCCCGCGCTCGTTTCGCTGCTCCCCGGCGCCATCACCGCCCTGCCCGGGCTGAAAGCTGCCGGCTACCGCCTCATCATCATCACCAACCAGAGTGGGATCGGCCGCGGCTACTTCACCGAGGCCGACTACGAGGCTGTCCACACCCGCTTCCTGGAGTTGCTCGGCACCGAACTCTTCGACGCCACCTATTTCTGCCCCGATCACCCCGATGTCGCCAGCGAGCGCCGCAAGCCCGGCCCCGGCATGCTCCTGGAGGCGGCGCGCGATTTTGACCTCGATCTCGCTCGTTCCTGGATGGTCGGCGACCGCGAGAGCGACCTCCTCGCCGGGCGCGCCGCCGGCACCCGCTCCATCCTCGTTCGTACCGGCATCGGCGCCGATGCTCCCACGGCTCATGCCGACTTCGTTGCCAAAGACCTTGCCGAAGCTGCCGCCTTCATCTTAGGAAAATCGGGTGCCAGCTAAGATTGCCGTTGTTATTCCTGCTCGTTTCGCTTCCACCCGCTTTCCGGGCAAGCCACTCTTCCCCCTCGCGGGGAAACCCATGATCCAGCATGTGTGGGAGCGTTGCGCCCGCGCGAAAGGGATCGAGCAAGTCATCGTCGCCACCGAGGATGTCCGCATCGCGGAGGCCGCCTTCGCCTTCGGTGCCGAGGTCGCGCTTACCTCGGAGAAATGCCGCAGCGGCACCGACCGCGTGGCCGAGGTGGCCAAAAAGCTGAAAGGCTTCACCCACGTCATCAACGTGCAGGGCGACGAGCCGCTCGTCGATCCCGTCACCGTCACCAAGCTCGCCAAGGCCATGGCCGCGTCGAAAAACATCGAGATGATCACCTCCGCCAGCCCCTTCGCCGAGGGTGATGACGTGCACAATCCCAACGCCGTAAAGGTCGTCACCGACCGAAAAGGCGACGCCCTGTATTTTTCCCGCTCGCCCATCCCGTATGTGCGCAACGAGACGCCTGGCCTCCGCTTTTTCCGCCATCAGGGCATTTACGGTTATACACTCAAAGTGCTGTTTCAATTCGTGAAGTGGAAGCCGACGCTGCTCGAGCAGGCGGAATCCCTGGAACAGCTCCGCGCCCTCGAAAATGGCGTGAAAATCCGCGTCGTCGAGGTCCCGCACCTCAGCGTCGGCGTCGATACGCCCGCGGATGCCGAGGCGGTCACGCCCTTGCTGGAAAGTTTGTTAAGAAATGCGGGCAAACCCGCGAAAAAGAAGTAAACTCCGTTTTTCCGATCAACATGAAATACATCTTCGTAACTGGTGGCGTCGTGAGTTCCCTCGGCAAGGGCCTCTGCGCCGCCGCGCTCGGCACCTTGCTCGAGCACCGTGGCCTCAAGGTCGGCCTGCAAAAGCTGGATCCCTATTTGAACGTGGACCCCGGCACCATGAACCCTTTCGAACACGGCGAAGTCTACGTGCTGGATGACGGCGCCGAGTGCGACCTCGACCTCGGCCACTACGAACGATTCACCAATTGCGTGCTCAGCCGCGCGAACAGCTCCTCATCCGGCCAGGTCTACGAGACGGTGTTGAAAAACGAGCGCGGCGGCGAATACCTCGGCCGTACCGTACAGGTCATCCCGCACGTCACCGATGAGATCAAACGCCGCGTCTACGCGCTCAGCAAGGAGCAGCCCTGCGACGTGCTCATCACCGAGATCGGCGGCACCGTGGGCGACATCGAGGGCCTGCCCTTCCTCGAGGCCATCCGCCAGTTCATCCAGGAAGTCGGCACGCAAAACGCCATCATCATGCACGTCACGCTCGTGCCGTACATCAAGGCCGCCGGCGAGTTGAAGACCAAGCCCTCGCAGCAAAGCATCGCGAAGCTCCGCGAAATCGGTCTGCACCCGGATGTCCTCATCGCCCGCACCGAGCACCCGCTCGGCGAGGACACCCGCCACAAGCTCTCCGTCTTTTGCAACGTGCCCGCCGGCGCCGTGGTGGAGTGCCGCGACGTGGACGAGACCATCTACCAGGTGCCGCTCATGCTCCAGCAGGAGAAGCTGGATGAAATCGTCTGCCAGCGCCTCGGCCTGCAGGTGCCCGCCGCCGAGATGAGCGATTGGACCCGCTTCGTGAAGCGGATCACCAACCCGAAGAAGCGCGTCCGCATCGCCATCGTCGGCAAGTATCTCGACCACAAGGACGCCTACAAGAGCGTCTACGAGTCCATCTGCCACGCCGCCGCCGCGCTGGACTGCAAAGCCGAGCTTTTCGAGATCGACGCCGAGGACCTGGAAAACAACGATCCCGAGCCCTATCTCCACGACGTGGCCGGCGTGCTCGTCCCTGGCGGCTTCGGCAGCCGTGGCATCGAGGGCAAAATCCGCGCGGCCCAGTACGCGCGCGAGCACAAGCTCCCGTACCTCGGCCTCTGCCTCGGCATGCAAATCGCCACCATCGAGTTTGCCCGCAACGTCCTCGGCCTCTCCGGCGCGAACAGCACCGAGTTCAACGCGAAGTGCGCCGACCCGGTCATCGACCTGCTCCCCGAGCAAAAGAAGGTGCGCGGCAAAGGCGCGAACATGCGCCTTGGCACCTGGCCCACCGTGCTCAAGGACAGCACCAGGGCCGCCCAGCTCTACGGCAATAATGCCATCCGCGAGCGCCACCGCCACCGCTACGAATTCAATCACACCTACCGCGAGCGCATGGAGGAAGCTGGCTTCGTCATCTCCGGCACCTCGCCCGACGGCAACCTCGTCGAGCTCATCGAGCTCCGCGACCACCCATGGTTCATGGCCTGCCAGTACCACCCCGAATTCCAAAGCAAGCCCAACGGACCGCATCCTTTGTTCAAAGGCTTCATGGCCGCGTGCCTCGCGCATGACGCATAGGCGCGAGCACGAGTATCCTGTATTCAGTGGGCGCTGTCGCACAAACAGCCATAGGTCTTATAGGACCTATGGGTCCCATGGGGCCTATCCGCATGCCTTCCGCTGAATACTGGGTTGCACCCCTGCCCTCCCTTGCGCATCTTCCAAATTCGACCCATGCCAAACGTCCTGATTCCAACACCGCTTCGCAAGCTCACCAATGACCTCGCCGAGGTCAGCGCCGCCGGCGCCACCGTGAGCGACGTCCTCGAAAACCTCGATAAGGCGTTCCCGGGCATGAAGGAGCGCCTCTACGACGAAGCCGGCGAAGTCCGCCGCTTCCTCCTCATTCACGTCAATGGCGAGGACATCCGCTTTCTCGACGGCACCAAAACGACCGTCACCGACCGCGACGAAATCAGCATCACGCCCGCTCTCGCCGGCGGCTAAGCCGTCAACGGTCCTTCCAAGCATACGCCAGTTTCCGGGTGCGATAGCCCTCTACTACCTTGAATGCCGGGGGGGGCGGCAACGAACGCAGGGAAAAAGCTCGCACCTAACCGGGCGTCTTTCGTTCGCCTCTCCTCCAACGCGAAGAGCCCTACCACATCGCCTCGTCCACCAAAAGGTCGTTAAAGGATCCATTCGAGCATCCGCGCCATCCGCGTAATCCGTGGTCAATTTTTAAAACCACGGATTACGCAGATGGGCACGGATGAGTGGACCTGAGCGCCTATTCCATTCTTCTCCTTTTTTCGTTTCACAAATTTCGTCGCCCCTCGCCGCTCTCCACCGCTACCATCACGCTCATGGACACCCAACGCCTTTGGCTCACGTATCCCGCGCCGCTCGTCACCAAGCCGGTGATCTGCGATCTCGCGAAAAAATTTCCGGTTTCGTTCAACATCCGCCAGGCCAGCGTGAACGATGAAATGGGCCTCGTTTCGCTCGAACTCCAGGGCGAGCGAGACACCATCAAATCCGCCATCACCTGGCTCGAGGAACAAGGCGTGAAGGTCGAACCGGTGGAGATCAATACGATCGAGGGATAGCACGTCGCTCCAGTATTCAGTGTTCCGTATTCAGTATTCAGTCGGCCTTCCGAATACCGGCACTGAAAACTGAATACGGAACACTGAATACTGAATACTGCCGCTCGTGAGTCTTCTCACCGCCGATTACGACTACTCCCTCCCCGAGTCCCTCATCGCGCGCTACCCCACCGAGCGCCGCGAAGGGGCGCGCATGATGGTCCTGCACCGCGCGACGCAGACCATCGAGCACCGTCTCTTCGCCGACTTCCCCACCTTCCTCACCCCGCACGATCTCGTCGTCCTCAACGATACCCGCGTCATCCCGGCGCGCACTTTTAGCGACGACGGGAAAATTGAATTTCTCTTTTTGGAGCAGCTCGCGACGCCGCCCGGCGAGGGAACTTCCCTGGGCGCGACGCAGAGCGCCCCTGCCACCTGGCGCTGCCTCGTCAAACCCGGCCGCAAAATGCGCGTCGGCGCCGAGGTCCACGTCGGCGGTGTCCGCGGCCTCGTCCAAGCCATCGAGCCCGACGGCGAGCGTGTCATCACTTTCGACGCCCCCGTCGACCTCGAGCGCCACGGCGAACTCCCCCTGCCCCCGTATTTCGAGCGCCGCTCCGAGACGAGTGACCGCGACCGCTACCAGACCGTCTTCGCGCGCGAACCCGGCGCCGTCGCCGCGCCCACCGCCGGACTCCACTTTACCCCCGAGATCCTCGCCCGCATCCGCCACACCTTTCTCACCCTCCACGTCGGCGTCGGCACCTTCCGCCCCGTGCAGGTGGACGACCTTTCCCAACACCGCATGCACCGCGAGCGCTACGCCGTCAGCAAGGCCACCGCCGCCGCGGTCAACGCCGTGCAGGCCCCCGATCGCGTCGTGGCCATCGGCACCACGACCGCGCGCGTGCTCGAATCGCTTGGCCGCCCCCTCCCAGCCGGAAGCGGCTCCACGGATATCTTCATCCACCCCCCGTACACGCCGCGCGCGGTCGACGTCCTCCTGACCAACTTTCACCTCCCCAAGAGCACGCTGCTCATGCTCGTCAGCGCCTTCGCCGGACGGGAATTCACTCTCCGCGCCTACGCCGAAGCCGTCGCGCAAAACTACCGCTTCTACAGCTACGGCGACTGCATGCTGCTGGTGTAGAGAAGCGGCGGCGGAGCGGATGGCCGGAAAGTGGAACGGCTTTCTAAGCGTGGCGTTTTAGCGCACCGGCAACTCGAAAGAATCTCGAGCGTCTGGCGATCTTCCCGCCACGGCTGGAAAAGCCATTCCGCTTTCTCGTCCCTCGACCAGTAGACGCCGCCGCCTACACCCGCGGCGCGCGACGGCCCATGGCGAACGTCAGCAAGCAAAGGATGATGAAGACGAAGAACAAAATTTTGGCGATGCCAACGGCCGTGCCCGCGATGCCTCCGAAGCCAAAAACGGCGGCGATGAGTGCGATAACCAGAAATGTAAGAGCCCAGTGAAGCATAGGTGTCAGTGTTTGCTCTTAAATCGGAAGAGAGCCGCTCCGTGACGGTAAAAATTTTGTTCCTCCTGCAAACTCGGAAACGCACCAGGTTCCCCAAGCCCCGTCCAATCAGCGATCCGCAATATCCGCCGTCCTCAGTTCGTTTCCGCGCAAAGTTTGCATAATGGACCTCCCCTCTCCAAATTCCGGCCCTTTCCGCTCAAGCCATGCGTCTCCCGCTCGCCGCCATCTTCAGCCTCGCGCTTTCGCTGTCCGCCCCAGCCGCTCCACCAGCGGCCCCGGCCCAGCCCAAGCTCATCATCGCCATCCTCGTCGATCAACTCCGCTACGATTACCTGGAGCGCTTTCACGACCAATTCGTCGAAGGCGGATTCAAGCTGCTCACCGACCACGGCGCCTTCCTCACCGGGGCGCATTACAACTACGTGCCCACCACCACGGCGCCCGGGCACGCCAGCGCCTTCAGCGGCACCACACCGGCCAGCCACGGCATCATTGGCAATGACTGGTTCGACAAAAAGACGAAGAAGATGATCAACTGCGTGAGCGATCCCACGGCCACGGGCGTGGGCGTCACCGGCGTGGGCGGGAAAGTCTCGCCCCGCAATTTCATCGGCAACAACTTCGCCGATGAGCTCCGCCTCCGCTTCCGCACCAAGGTCGTGGGCATCTCGATGAAAGACCGCGGCGCCGTCCTGCCATCCGGCAAAAAGCCCGCGGGCGCCTATTGGTTCGAGTCGAAGAGCGGAAACTTCGTCACCAGCAATTACTACATGCCCGCCCTGCCGGAATGGGTGAGCGCCTTCAACAAACGCCAGCGTCCCGCAAGTTTCCTGGATCAAAATTGGGACCGCCTCCTCGCCGCCGACGCCTACGAGCGCGCCGACAATCTCCCCGGTGAGTCGGCTTTCCCGGGCGAGCCCCTGCCGGTTTTTCCGCACCACATCATCCGCGTCACCCCGGAGGTGGAGAAGAAGATCGCCTCCAGCAGCAAGGTCCTCGATCCGGTCACTGACCTCAACGCTCCGCTCTCCCCCATCATCCAGCAGCCCGAGGTGCCTCACGACACGTTTGACTACTTCTTCCCCTCGCCCTTCGCCAACGAAGTGCTCGCCGAATTCGCCCAGGCCGCCATCGAAGGCGAAAAGCTTGGCCAGGGCCAGGGATCGGGGCCGGATCTGCTGACCGTCTCCTTCTCCGCCATCGACGCCTGCGGCCACCGCTTCGGCCCGTACTCGCAAGAGGTGCAGGACATCACGCTGCGCCTCGACCGCCAGCTCGCCGAGTTTTTTAAATACGTCGACCAAAAGATCGGCCTCGCGAATGTCGCCATCGTGCTCACGGCGGACCATGGCGTGATGCCGCCGCCCGATTATGCCGCGCTCGAAGGCATGGATGGCCAGCGCGCCAACGACGTGCTGCTGATGGGCGACCTCGTTTCCAAGCTCACCGCGAAATTCGGCAGCTCCAACGTGTTGCTCGCGCGCCGCATCGTCGATGGGCAGATGTATTTCAACTACGACTTCCTGAAGGAGAAAAACATCTCCGTCGCCGACCTCTCATCCTTCATCCGCGACTGGGCATTTTCCACAGGCAAATTCCAGGCCTGCTACACGCGCGAGCAATTGCTCGATGGCCGCGCCCCGGGCGCCATCGGCCAGCGGGTGATTAATGGCTTTAACGCGGAGCGCAGCGGGGATCTCGTGCTCGTCTACAAGCCCTTCATCATTCCGTGGGGCGTGGTGAATGGGACGACGCACGGCTCGCCGTACGCCTACGACACGCACGTGCCGGTGCTCCTCTACGGCTCACTCTTCAAGCCCGGCCGCTACGCGGAGGAGGTGAATATGACGGACTTTGTGCCGACGCTGTGCGCGGCGTTGCATATGAACGAACCCGCCGGCTGCATCGGCAAACCGTTCGTGCGCGCGCTGGCGGAGGAGGAAAACAAATAGCCAAGGCAGTTCGCCGTCTCGGGAGAGTCCTGGGAGCGCCGCCGTCCCGGGCGGCTTCGGAAAGTATTGCGCGAAGCGCCCATGCGAGAACGCCTTCAGAATGGCGCTTCGCATTATCTTTTGAAGCCGCCCGGGACGGCGGCGCTCCCAGGAACCGTCATCCCAACTCAGGCCGCCCCGCCGAGTCCTTCAGCGCCACTCCGCTGATCTCGCGCCGCCGCGCCTCCCCGAGCATCCAAGCCAGTTTCCGTGCGGCCTCCTCTGGCACCAACCCACCACCACGAATATTCGACAGACAATTCCGGTCCGCATCCGTGCGCCCAGTGCCCGGCGCGAACGTGAAGTACGCCCCGAGACTATCCGCATTCCCGAGCCCCGGCCGCTCCCCCAGCAACATCAAGCTCAGCCGGGCCCGAAAGAGCGCGCCCACCTCGTCTTGCAACGCGACGCGCCCATGCCGTGCCACCACGATGGGCGCCAGCCTCCATCCACTCGCCAGCAAAGTCGGCACCAACTCGCGCAGCACTGGCGCGGCCTGCGTCATCACCGCCAGCGTCGACAGCCCATCTGACACCACGACCGTTAGATCCACCGGCTCCGCCGCCATCTTCCCCAGCACCACTCGCGAGCCTTCCGCCAGCCGTCGCCCCGCATCCGGGCGCTGCAAAAACTCCGCCCGATCCCGAGCCGCGCTTTCCACCACGACCACCTCCGGCCCCAGCCCACGCAACTTTCCGGCCAGCGCTTCCGGCGCAAACGGAGAGAGCACCGCATCCCGCGCGCGTGCGTGCGCCAGCCGAAAATCCAACACTTCGCCCGTGGGCAAGCTCCCGCCGCAGCGACCGATCGCGATGCGTGCCGCCGTCAGCTTCCGCAATGGATTCCACGGATCACTCATCCCGTTCCTCCCGGCAGCGCGGCCAAATGCGGTGCCACGAGCCGATGCTGCGCGGTCGCCGCTTCCAGCCGCCGCCCATCGCGCAGGATGCCCATTTTCTCCAGCCACGCCGCAAACTCCGGTGCCGGCCGCAGCCCCAGCACCTGCCGCAGGTAGTGGCTGTCGTGAAAACTCGTCGATTGGTAATTGAGCATGATGTCGTCCGCCCCGGGCACGCCCATGATGTAGTTGCAGCCGGCCACGCCGAGCAGCGTGAGCAGGTTGTCCATGTCGTCCTGATCGGCCTCGGCGTGGTTCGTGTAGCACACGTCGCAGCCCATCGGCAGCCCGAGCAGCTTGCCGCAAAAATGATCCTCCAGACCCGCGCGCAGGATTTGTTTTCCGTCGTAGAGATACTCCGGGCCAATGAAGCCGACGACGGTATTCACCAGCAGCGGCTGAAACTCCCGCGCCACCGCATACGCGCGCGCTTCCAGCGTTTGCTGGTCCACCCCGTGATGCGCGCCCGCCGACAGGCACGAGCCCTGGCCGGTTTCAAAATACATCACGTTTTGCCCGAGCGTCCCGCGGCCCAGCGCCCGCGCCGCTTCATGTGCCTCGCGGAGCAGACCGAGATGCACGCCAAAGCTCCGGTTCGCCGCCTCCGTGCCGGCGATGGATTGAAAGACCAAATCCACCGGCTCGCCCGCAGCCATGCACGGGAGAGCGGTGGTGATGTGCGCGAGGACGCACGACTGCGCGGGAATTTCGTACTGCTCGATGAGCTGCGCCATCAGCCGCGCGAGCGTCGCGTACGAGGCAGGGCTGTCGGTCGCGGGATTGATACCGATGACCGCATCGCCGCACCCGTACATCAGGCCATCGAGAATGGACGCCGCAATGCCGGCCGGGTCGTCGGTGGGGTGATTGGGCTGCAGGCGCACCGCGAGGGTGCCGGGCAGGCCGATCGTATTGCGAAATTTGGTGATCACGCGGACCTTGCTCGCCACGAGAATGAGGTCCTGGTTGCGCATCAGCTTGCTCACGGCGGCAACCATCTCGGGCGTGAGACCTGGGGCGAGCGCGGCGAGCGTGGGGCCATCCGTTTCGTAGCGCAAGAGCCAGTCACGAAACTCGCCCACCGTCAGCCCGCCGATCAGCGCAAAGGCCGTGCGATCGTGCCGGTCGTAAATGAGGCGGGTGACTTCGTCTTCGTCATACGGAATCAGCGACTCCTCGAGAAAGCGCGAGAGTGGGACTTCCGCGAGACACATTTGCGCGGCGACGCGTTCCTCGGCGCTGGCGGCGGCGAGGCCGGCCAGCAGGTCGCCGGAGCGCAGCGGCGTGGCCTTGGCCAACAGCGTCTTCAGGTCCGGAAAGACATGTGTCGTCTGCTCGAGAGTGATGCGGTAGCTCATCGTGCGGGCAGTCCGATACATGCCGCCGCGTCGCCCGCGGTGAAAGAGCCAAATCGTGCAGCGAGCCGGGCAAATTCGCCAGAATGGAGCGGCAACCGGAAGGTCGCGGTCTGATCAGTTAGCCCGCAAGCTTCCGCTTGCAGCTACATTCTACGCCCCAATCGCCCTGGTGATCGCATCCGCGATGCGGTCCGCATGCTGGCGGATGACTTCGTCTTCGCGGCCTTCGATGAGCAGGCGGATTTTGGGCTCGGTGCCGCTGTAGCGGAGGAGCACGCGGCCGGCGCCGTTGAGCTCGGCCTCGGCGACCTGCACGAGCTTGAGGACTTCCGCCAGCTGGTCGATGGGCTTCTTCTCGCGCACCTTCAGGTTGCGCTGGGCCTGCGGGTATTTCTTCAAGCAGCGCTTCAGCTCGCTGAGGCGCTTGCCCGTTTCGGCCATGATGCGCAGCACCTGCAGTGCCGCCACGATGCCGTCGCCGGTGGTGGAGTAGTCGCGGAAAATCATGTGGCCGCTTTGCTCGCCGCCCACATTGAGATCCTGCTTCATCATCGCCTCGATGACGTAGCGATCGCCCACTTTCGTGCGCAGGACACGGCCGTCATTGTCGCGGAGGGTCTCATCCAGGCCGAAATTGCTCATCACGGTGGCGACGAGCGTGTTCTTGGCCAGTACCCCACGGCGGATCGCGTCGCACGCGGTAATGGCGAGGATTTCGTCACCGTCCACCACTTCGCCGCGCTCGTCGCAGAGCTGCACGCGGTCGGCATCGCCGTCGTGGCTGATGCCCACATGCGCGCCGGTGTGCTGCACGAGCCTGACGATTTCCTCCGGGTACGTGCTGCCGCAGTTCGCGTTAATGTTGCGGCCATCCGGGCGGTCGTGGAACACGCTGCAAGTCGCTCCCAACTCGCGCAGGATCCACGGTGTGCTCTTGTAGGCCGCGCCATTGGCCACATCCACGGCCACATGCACGCCTTCCAGCGTCAGGCCTTTAGGGAAGCTGGTTTTCGCATGCTCCACGTAACGGCCGAGCGCATCATCCACGCGTTTCGCCTGGCCGATTTTGCCGGCGGTGGGGCGGATGCTTTCGATCTCTCCGCTGAAGACGAGATGCTCGATCCGGCGCTCGATGTCGTCGTCGAGCTTGTAACCGTCGTGCCGGAAAAATTTGATGCCGTTATCCTCATACGGATTGTGCGAGGCGCTGAGCACGATGCCCGCATCCGCCCGCAGGGTGCGGGTGAGGTAGGCCACGCCCGGCGTCGGCAGCGGCCCGAGCAGGAAGACATCCACGCCCAGCGACATCACGCCGGCGGCGAGCGCGTTTTCCAGCATGTAGCCGGAGAGGCGCGTATCCTTGCCGATGACAATGACCGGGCGGCGGTCGGTGCGGTGGGTCTTGGCGCCGGCCGCGGTGAAGACGTGCGCGGCGGCACGACCGAGCTTCAGCGCGGTTTCCGCGGTGACAGGCTCCAGGTTGGCAACGCCCCGGACGCCATCCGTGCCGAAAATCTTGCGCTCATTTTCCATGGCTCGCCCCCCCGGTGGTCGAAACTACGTTAGGCTGCGAGGTCGTCCCGAGCTGTGTCTTTTTGATGACGGCCCAAACCAGAATCGCCAGGAGCAGCGAGACGAGTTTTGCTGTCAGATTGTTGGTGAAGATTTCCCTCATCGTCAGTAGCGAGAAGTAGCTCGCTTAGGCGTTCGCGCAAGCTCTCCGGCGTGAACTCTCGTTCAATTCGCCCCCGTTGGCAGAGCGAAACGGCCCCGGTTTCCTCACTGACCACGATCACCACGGCATCACTCTCCTCCGTCAGGCCGATGGCCGCACGGTGGCGGAGCCCCAGGTTCCGGTCCAGATCCTGCCGCTGGCTGACGGGGAAAATGCAGGCCGCGCTGGCGATGCGCTCATTGCGGACAATCAAGCCGCCGTCATGCAGCGGGGTCTTCGGGTGGAAAATGGTGACCACCAGCTCCGGTGAGAAGCTGCTATCGATTTCGACGCCACTCTCGATGTGGGCCTGCACGTCCGTGGCGCGCTCGACGGCGATGAGAGCGCCGAGGTGCTTATTTGAGAGTTCGAACGCGGTCTCCGAGAGCTGTCCGACCAGCGCCCGGCCAGTCTGCCGCTCGGCAAAGAGCCGGTGCGAGCCCAGTTGGACGAGCATCCGGCGCAGTTCCGGCTGAAAAAGGACCACCAGCGCCAGCATGACCACGGCGGAAAAATAGCGCAGGACCCAGGAAATGACCCCCAGCCCCAGGAGCTGGGAGAGCAGCGCGAGGCTGAGCACCACCACCGCCAGGCCACCGGCGACCCGGAGCCCGCGAGTGCCCCGGATGCCCAAATACCCCCCATAGATAGCCACCGCCAGGATGAGAATTTCCACCGCATCTTTCCAATGCGCGGCAGCAAATTCCTCCAGGGTGGCGAGCGTCATAGCGGCAGCCACTGCAAGAATCATTCCTCCAGTATCGCTTCCGTCATCCGAAGCGCCTCCCAGTTGGATTTTACGTCGTGCACCCGGAAAATACGCGCGCCGCGCTCTCTTCCATAGCTGGTCAGGGCCACGGTCGGCCAAAAACGGTCAGCCACCGCGGTGGTGCCCGTTACTTTTCCGAGAAAACCTTTCCGTGACACGCCCAAGACGAGGGGACCATGGGGCGACACCTCCGGCAGGCGGCGGAGCAACGCGAGGTTGTGCTCGACCGTCTTGCCAAACCCAATTCCCGGGTCGACGGCTATTTTCGTAGCGGGCACGCCGCACTCTACACACCGGGTCAAGGTGGCGCAAAGGAAATCCCCCACTTCCCGGACAACGTCCTCGTAGTGGGGGGCCAATTGCATCGTTGGCGGACTCCCCTGCATATGCATGACCACCAGCGCGGCGCCCGTCTCTTTGGCGGCGAGCAACATTTCTGCGTCCCGCACGCCGCCGACGTCATTGATAATCGAAGCCCCGGCGGCCACCGCGGCCCGGGCGACGACGGCTTTCATGGTGTCGATGGAAAGGACGAATCGTTCCCCGTGGCCGGGCAGGGCCGCGAGCCGCTGGAGGACGGGCAGGACCCGGCGGAGTTCCTCGGCCTCGGGCACGGGCTCGGCGCCGGGGCGGGTGCTCTCGCCGCCAATATCGAGGATTTCAGCCCCCTCTTCCACCATTTCGGCCCCGTGGGCGACCGCGGCATCCACATCCAGCCACTGCCCGCCATCACTGAAGGAATCTGGCGTCACATTCAGCACGCCCATGATCACGCCCCGGCGGGCGAGATCGAAGGTACGGGTGCGGGTTTGCCAAATCATCCGGATGCTTTGCGCCGTGAGACTTCCGGCGGCAACTCTGTATTCAAAATTGGGGGAAATTTTTTGCGGGAGCGCCGCCCGCTGGGCTTTGACCGCCTTCTCCCGCTATCATTTCCAGAAAATCAGGCCCCTTTTCGCGGGACGCAGCTGAGGACCAAAGGTCCGAAATCAGTTTGGCTGCGAAGCGGGTCCGTCAGGCGTTTGGCGTTGAAACGACGGACAGCGCCCCCCTTGGAGAGCGAGCGGAGGGAGCAGCGCAGGTAGGGATGGCCCGGCGCGAAGCGCAAGCGCCTTGGATGGTCTTAAGATACCGATCATCAACAAATGCCGTATCGCTTCCAACAACGAGAGCCTTTTTTGCGACGCGCTCGCCCCTCCAGAACGCCTTATCATTTGTTCGGAATCATTTTATCGCCCCTAAAATGTCGCCTTTTGGGCAGCCGCAACGTCTATCCGGAGAACCTTTTGGAAAACGACCTCATGATTATGGACAAAGCGACCACTGCCCGGGAGTTCCTCACGCGCCGCCTCGCCCACTCTGGGAGTGGCCTTGTTCGGTCCCGATTTCCATTGCAGAGGGCGCGGGTGCGGGCATCGTTTGCGGCCATGCGGTTCCTACTTCTTCTGCTTGCCGCCGTGGGCATTGCCCGGGCGGATTTGTTTTCCTATGTCGCGCGCCCGGAGCCGAAGTCCGGCTGGACACTGACGGAGAAGTCCGAATTTGCCGACTGCCAGGTTTTCCAAATCAAACTCACCTCGCAGGAATGGGAGGGCATCCTGTGGACGCATGACCTCGTGGTGTTCCTCCCGAAGTCGGCCACGGTGAAGGACCGGATGTATCTCCTGAACAATGGCGGCCAGTGGAAGGCCACGGGGCTAACCTATGGCGCGATGATGGCGAACTCGATGAAGGCGCCAGTGGCCCTGCTGCTGGGCATTCCGAACCAGCCGCTCTTTGACGGCAAACGGGAGGATGACCTCATTGCCGAGACGTTTGTGCGCTATTTGGCCACCAAGGACGACGCGTGGCCGCTCCTTTTCCCCATGGTGAAAAGCCTCGTGAAGGCCATGGATGCGCTCCAGGAGCTCAGCGCCAAGGAGTGGGGCACCAAGGTGGAAAAATTTGTGGTCGGCGGCGCGAGCAAGCGGGGCTGGACGACGTGGCTCACGGCGGCGGCGGACCCGCGTGTGGTGGCGATCACTCCGATGGTCATCGATGTCCTCAATATGCCCAGCCAAATGAAGCGGCAGCAGGAGTGCTTTGGCGCGGTGAGCGAGCAGATCAAACCGTATGTCGCCCGCCAGCTCGTGCCGATGCCGGATACGCCGGAGGCGAAGCTGCTCTGGGGCTGGGTGGATCCGTATACGTACCGCGCGAAGTACACGATGCCCAAGCTCATCGTGCTTGGGAACAATGACCGCTACTGGGCGCCGGACGCGCTGAACATTTATTGGGACGATCTGCCGGGGCAAAAATGGATCAGCTATACGCCGAATGCCGGGCACAGCCTGACCACCGTGGGAGCGGATGGGAAAAAGGGCGACCCGATGCGCGCCTTTAACGCCACCGCCGCTTTCACCCGGCACATCTTCACCGGGAAGCCGATGCCCGAGATCACCTGGAAACATGAGGAGACCGCGGAGGGCGGCGTGAAGCTCACGGTGACGGGCAATCCCGCGCCGACGGCCTTTCATTTGTGGTCGGCCACCGCCCCGACCAAGGACCTCCGCGAGGCCCGCTGGAACTTCATCGATCTGCCGCTCAAGGACGGGAAAACGGAAGCGGTGGTGTCGCGCCCGGAATCGGGCGTGGTGAGCTTTTACGTGGACTGCGCGTACGAGATCGACGGCATCCCCTACACGCTCTGCACGCAGCTGCGCATCGCCGAGGCCAAGCCGAAAACGGCCGCGGCCACGCCCGTGCCGTCGCCGGCGGCTGGCGCGAAGAACTGACTTCGCTCGCATGTCCCCACGCCTCGTCGCCCTCGCCCTTGTTTTCTCGGCCGGCACGGGTCTCGCGGCGGATCCCGCCAGGCCCGTCTCGGCCGATCCGGATGGCGATGCGGCCATCGACGCCCTCGTGACGCGGCTGGAGAAGCTGGTGCTCTATCATCCGCGCCCGTACGGCGTGGCGGATATTTCGAGATTTCAGGCGAAGGGCGGACAGCGGCTCAACTACAAGACGGAGCAAGGCGCGCAGGCCGCGTGGCTCATCCTGCCCGCCGCCGGCGGCGCACCGGAAAAGCTGTGGATCGTGTGCCCCGGCAACGGCACGCTCGCGCTGGAGATGGCGCCGCTGTGCCGCGCCGACGTGTTCCAACACGACGCCTGCCTGCTCGTCGACTACCCCGGCTACGGAGCCTGCGCCGGGGAGCCGAGCCCGGATGGCATCCGCGCGAATCTCAAAGCCGCCACGCTGCTGGCGGCGCGTACGCTGCATCTCGATGCGAACCAGCTGCCGCAAAAGGTCTGCGCGCTCGGCCATTCGCTCGGCGCGGCGGCGGCGCTGCTGGCCGTGCAGGAATTCAAGCTGCGCGTGGCGGTGCTGTGCGCGCCATTCACGAGCACGCAGGAGATGGCGCAGCGGCGCTTTCACACGCAGCGGCAGCTGCCGATCCAGCATCCGTTCAACAATCGCGAAGGACTGGCCGCGCTCGAGCGCGCGCACGGCCACGCGTGGATCCTGCACGGAGTCGCGGACTCCGCGATCCCGGTGGACATGAGCCAGGCGCTCGCCCGGGAATTTCCGAAGACCGTCACGCTCAAGACCATTCCCGGAGCGGGGCACAACGATTTCTTTGGGGCCACGGCGAAGGACTTGTGGGCGGCAGTGGCGGAGGCGCGGAAGTAAGTTCGCTATAGCGGTTTGCGAAAAAAATTGGAGCCAATCTCCGCACCCTCCCGGCTGCGGAGATTGGCTCCGACTTTTCTGAAACCGATCTAATCCACAAACACCCCGTTCAACGAACGGAAGGTGAGCAGGGTGAAGAGGACGACGCCGACGGAACCGATGCACTGCAGACCGCGGCCGGAATCGATGAGCTGCCAGATCATCGCCAGTAATACGCTGGCGACCGCAATCAGGGCCACGAGCGACGCGATAAAACAAATCCGATTCAGGCGTTTCGGGTTCACCACGCCACGCACTTCGTCGGAGGGATGATTCATGGTCTGGGTAATGTTCTGGAGGAGTTCGCGAATCGGTTTGCCTTTCGCTTCAGTATTCATGGCGCAAGAACGGTTACGGCGACTAACTTAAAAATGCCGGGGAAACGGGACACAAGCAAGGGAACAATCTGTTGGCCGGCCTCACAAAAAAATCCGCAGCGATTGTCCACCCGCCAGCTACCTGTTCGTCGATTCCTCGAACAAACCACCAACTCTCGATGAAATTCAAAATCACACCCTGCCTCTGGTTCGACGATCAAGCCGAGGACGCCGCCCGCTTTTATACCGCCATTTTCCCGGATTCCAAAATCAAGCTCATCTCCCATTACGTCGATTCGGGCCGGGAGGTTCACGGCCAGCCGGCTGGGAAGGTGCTCACGGTAGAATTTGAGTTGAACGGCCAATCCTTCACGGCGCTCAACGGCGGGCCGATCTTCAAACTCAGCGAGGCGGTGTCCTTCCAAATCTATTGCGAGACGCAGGCGGAAATCGATTTCTACTGGGAACGGCTGGGTGCCGGCGGCGATCCGTCCGCCCAGCAGTGCGGGTGGCTGAAGGACAAATTTGGGCTCTCCTGGCAGGTGGTGCCGGAGATTTTGCTCAAGCTCATCACCGACCCGGACAAGGCCAAGTGCAACCGCACCATGGCGGCGCTGATGCAGATGCAGAAGCTCGACCTCGCCGCGTTGGAACGGGCACACGCCGGTTAGAGCAGTTTCAGTAGAACTGTAGCCGATCGCATCTTGCGCTCGACAATGGAGCTGCAACCGGAAGGTCGCAGTTGGCGGCTACGACTTTCTGAAACCCTGGAGCAGTTTGCGAAAAGGCGTGGCCATTTTCTGCGACCTCCCGGTCGCAGCCACATCGCGCTCTGCCATTTTTGAGCGGCTACAACTCAACTTAAACCGCTCTCGTCGGGGCGCACGCCGTGCCTCGGCGGCGAAGCGCTGGAGCGGCTCAAATATCTTCCCGCTCGGCGGATTATGTCTGCTCCATGCACACGCGCCACTTCCTCGCCCTGTCCGCTCTTTTCACCACGACCACGGCCTTCGCCGCGGAACTTCCCGCCGTGCCGTCCAAGCCGATCGGCGAGAAGAAGGAACTGCTCTTCTCCGACGATTTCCAGGGCGCCACACCGCCCGCCCCGTGGCACAAAGTGGTGCCCACGTTTGTGGTGGAAAATGGTGTCCTGAAAGGCACGCAGACGCGCGACCAAAACATCCCCGCCGCGGACGGGAAACCGGCGGTGACCGCGCATCCGGCCGTGCATGGCCTGCAGATCCCGACGAAGGACAGCGTCGTGGAAGTGCGCGTGTGCCTCCAAGGAGCCTCGCTGGTGGACGTGGAATTTGACGACCGCGCCTACACGGGCTCGCACTATGGGCACCTCTGCCGCGCGCAGGTGCGCCTGAATGGCGTGACGATCATCGACGAGCGCGATGGCTCCATGCGCAACGACATCTACGAGATGAGCAAAGACCCCGCGAAGAAAGCCGAGCGCGCCCAACTGCTCGCCGGCAAGAGCATCACCTATCCGGCCAAGCTCGAGGCGAACAAGTGGTACACGCTCGGCGTGGAGACCGTCGGAGAGTCCATGCGCGTGACCATCGACGGCCAGCCCGCGGCGTTCCTCAAATCGCCCGGCATCGGGCACGCCACGAAGTCCAAGATCGAGTTGGGCGTGGCCGGCAAGGACGGCCTCTTCGACGATATCAAGGTCTGGAACGCGGAGCCGGCGAAGCCGTAGGGCACCTCTATAGGAGCCGGGGCGCCCTCGTCCGGGTGTAGTCTCAGGGCGCTTTCCGAAAATTCGGAGCCTCTCTCCGCGGCCTCCCGGCCACGGCCACAGACGCGCACGGCTTCGCGAGCGACTCCAGCTTCTCAGCGCCCCCTACCGCAGCGGCAGGGTGGCCGGCTGGAACTGCCGGAGGGCGAATTCCGTTTTGGATCCGTCGAACTGCTCCACGTTGGCTTGCTGGAGCATCACCTCCCGCAACTGCTTGGCAAAGTCCGCGGCTTCGTTTCCGTCGCGCGATTTTTTGTCGGAGATTTCCAGCAGGTGCTTGGTGCCGGCGTGCCAGAGTTCCGCGGTCACCTTTCCGAGCCCGGGCACCTTTAATTTCCAGACCTGCGCCCAGATCGGCCCGAAGTACTGAAGTTTGCCGAAGGAAAACCCGCCCCGGTCCAAAAGGGTCGTGGCATCCGGGCCGAAGAGGCTTCCCAAATCGCCCGTGCCGGTGAGCACGCGGCTGACCGCGCGCGGATCGAAACTGCGCTTGATGGAAAACGACTGGCGCTCCTCTTTGCCCGCATTCTGATCGCCCTCGAATTTCGCCTCCCCTTCGTGTGTGTCGCCAAATTCCTTCGCCGCTTCCGCGGCGGCGGACTCGCCCGGTTCGCTGCGCAACTTGAAGGTGACATCATCCGGATCACTCCCACGGATGGTTTGCCGCACCCGCACAATCAGACCTTTGGCGAGCAGCCGCAGCTCCTCCTGCTGCGGATCCTTGAGATCGAAGAAATGCACCGTGCGCTCGTCGTCCGGCGGCGCCGTAAGGCCGAGAAAGACCATGGCTTTCTCGGTCTGCTCTTCTTTGACGGCGAATTTGATTTCGATTTTCTTGGGCTGGTCACTCATGGGGTATTCTCGGTTTTGATTTTAGGCGTGGATCCAAAAGGCGCTGTCGGCAAAACGATTCTCCTTCCACCAGGTCAGTTTGCCGGTGCTGCCCCATCCTTGCGCGGCATAGACACCGCCGGGATATCGGAAGACGTCCCGCCTGGCGCAGGCGCAGGGGTCGGCGGCGGTGGCGGGTTGTCGCCGACCATCTTTGGCTTCACCACCGCCACGAGGAACTCGGTGGCTGCGAAGCCTCGGAAATGAGCCCCATCCAGGTCGGTTTCCACTTCGATGAACTGGTCCGTCTTCTTCCCGGAGACCAGATAGACGAACTGCCCATCCGGAAGACGCGCGACCACATTGGCATTCGGATCGTCTTTGGGGATTTTGGGTTCGCTCCGCAGACGCAGCGGTGTTTGGCGGACATCCACCACGAACGCCTCACCCGTGGAATCAACCGGCGTCGGCGCCGGCAGCGGTGCTTCATTGGGCCCCGGCGTCGGCGAGGGCGCGGGGGCAGGCGTGGGCGTGGGACCGCCTCCAGCTCCCGCAATCGTCTGCGCGAGGCGCATGAATTCGAAGATGTTCTCCCCGTAGTACCGCCCGTCGTCGCTTTTATAACCCTGCTTGAAGCTGCCCCGCAAATTCGTGTTCCGCGCCCCGGTATTGTACGCGATGGCGAGATACACCCGCTCGGTGTCCGACAACTCCGTCCTGCTCTTCCATCCCAGCGCGGCCATCTGCGTCCTTAGTTCCCCAAGGACCTTGGCCACGCACCCGGCAATCGTCGCCCATTTGCGCTGCAGGAAAAACTGCGGATCCTCCTTAAAAAACTGCAGGTCATACTGAAAAATGCCGTAGCCGTGGCAGAATTTATCGGGGTTCTTCGCGAGCTTCGAAAATCCCGGGATATACGCCGACATATCGATCAGGGACTGCCGGGCAATCGCGTACATTTTGTCCCCATTGGGCACGGCCAGCAGGTCTCCCTTTCGCCGCGGAAAAGCCTTTCGCGGCCTGGCGGAATCGCCGTCAATCGTGTCACTCACGCAGAGCTCCAAAACCTTCTCCTCGCTCAGCCCTTTGCCCAACAGAGCGCTCCAAATGTAGCCCGTCTCCTGGTAGGCGATGGCCACAATGAGGTCGACGGTGAAGGGCGTGCCGGCCGTCACCGTCTGCAGATCGGAAAAATAGTGCGTTTTGAACCACTTGATGGCGTCGATAGTTTTCATCGTCAAAGGATCGGATTGGTTGGTTGGTGCTCGAACTCGAGCTTCGGTCAGAGCCGGAGCGAACGGTGCAAAGCCTCTTCTCTACGGAAGGTGACGGCTGGAAATCAGTGCGTGGCCAAATCAGGGAACAAAAAATTACACACCCGCGAACGAACGCACTACGGAGGTAAAACCCTGTTCATGTAAAGCGGGAAAGCGACGGAAGCAGGCCCGCCCTCGGAAAGAACTCAGCACTTGCGAGATATTCGTTGCTGCATAGGGTCCGGCGAATGATGTCCCCGACCCTTCGTTGGTCCACAACCCATAGAGTTCTGGCCCTGACCTTTTTGTGTCTGACGGTCCTGGCGTCCTTGAATCGAGCGGCAACGATTCCGGCGGCGGAGGATACCTATTGCGCTCGTGGCAAAGTGACGGTAGCCGCAAACAAAGCTACGGTTCTTTCAGTCGACGCCGCGACCCATGCCTACGTGTATTTCAGTCTCGCGGATTTACCCCCCAATGCGCAAATCCGCTACGCCCGGCTCCGGGTCTATTTTTCGACGGTCCGGCGCATCGGCAGCGGCCTTTCGGTTTACCAAGTCACCAGCCATTGGAGCGAAGGAGCGGCCGGGGCGGAGCCCACTTATGCCACGCCGGAAATTGGCACCATTGCCGCGGAGAATATCCGGACCAAAGCGTTTGCCTCCCTGGATGTAACGAGCGCCGTCCAGGCGTGGTTGGCCGACCCGGCTTCGAATCAAGGGCTGGCCATCGGTGCGACGGATGGTGCCACCACTGCCTCGGTACGAATCGGAGCCAAAGAAGGCAGCGGGAGCGGGTATCCGGCGGAACTGGAAGTGGAACTGGCCGGCGCGGGAATAGCCGGCGCGGTCACCAGCAACGATCTGGCGCCGAACTTGACCCTGGGCGGGACGACGATCGGCACCTTTAGTGGCAACGCCGCCGGGCTGACATCGCTCAAGGCCAGTAATATCACGGGGCAGCTCGGGATGAGCCAGATTGGCAACGGCGCCATCGGCAACAGCCAGCTCGGCCCCAAAGCCGTGCAGACCGGAAATATCGCCGACCAGGCCGTCGGCAGCCTGCAACTCGCGCCAAACCTGACCCTCAGCGGGACCACGACCGGGCTCTTCAGCGGCGACGGTTCGGCGCTGACGGGGCTCAATGCCACGAATTTGACAGCCGGCACCATCTCCAACGCACGGCTGCCGGGCAGCCTGCCAGGCCTCGCCGGCCTTCCGATTACTTCGTATGGCACCTCCCTGCTCACCCAGGATTCCTCCACGAGTCTCCAGTCCAGCTTGGGGCTGGATGGCTACGTCTACGTTTTTTTGGGCATGGGCGGGTACCGGAACGGGCAATCCCTTTATTGCGCGCTTTCACGGGATGGCCTCACGTGGACGGTCGCCAATGACGGCCACCCCGTTTACGCCGCGCCTTCCGGTGGCGTGCGCGATGCGAGCCCCTACTACGAAAAATCCACCGGCTGGTTTTACGCCTGCTATACGGCTGGGGACTATGGCCTCAGTGGTTACTTTGGCGTGGCGCGCAGCAAGACTCCCTGGACGGCCGGCACGTGGGAACATGTGAAAGATGTGGGAGATCCCGTGGGGACACCAGTCGACTCGGCGATGGCGTGGGGACCTTCATTTTACGAAGACCCAAACGGGGTGGTGCACGTCTTTATCGCCTGCTCCAGCAGCGACTTCAATCACCTGACGTTATACGAAACGCACCCCGTAGTCCCCGGGGCTTTCAATGGGGCGTGGAGCGACTTTACCGAAGTGACCATGCCCGGGCAGCAATTCCCTTGGAACGAAGTAAAGGTCTTTCGCTCCCAGTGGACAGGCCAGGAATACATGATTGCCTGGGATTTTTACCACAACCAGCCGGAGATTCTTAAGCCAACCGTCCCGGGAGTCTATACAGCCTGGACCCTTGTCAAGGGCTTGGCGCCGCCGCTGGATGTGATCCGGGAAGGCCCCTTCCCCATCGAGCGGCCAAACGGCGACGGATGGTGGGTGTATACGGAATACGCCGGCGATTACACCGTCTACAAACGGCTCGCTTTTTCGGCGTCGTGGCAACTGGAAAGCACCTCGTTCCAGCCCATCGTCGAGGTCCCGGGCGCCGCCTATCCCAATGGGCCCGGGTTGGCGAATGGCGAGGTCATTCTGGTGCGCCACCCGATTGCGGCCAGCATCGGAGGCATTGCGCCGGTGGGCATTGCCCAAGCCAGCCAAGGCTCTTCGAACGTGGCGATTACCGGCGGGAGCGTGACCATTGATACCCAATTCGCCTCCAAGGGAATTGACAACAGCTGGGACAGCACCGGCTATGCATGGGAGGACAACGCCGGCAACAAAATCTCCCGCCTGGTGCTCGGCACGGCGAATAGGATCTACTGGCGCATGCCCACCAGCGGCGCTGGCATGCAGTGGTATAACGGCACCGGCGACACGGCCATCGCCTCGTTGACGGACATTGGTGGCTTCAGCATCACCGGCGAATTGAAAAGCGCTGCCTTGTCGGTGGGCGGCGCGAATGGAGCGACCGGGACGAGCGTAAAAGGGCTGCGGCACGGCGTGGCCACCCTGGTGGCGGGGACGGTCACCATCAACGACGCCAACGTCACGGCTAGCTCCCGGATCTTTCTCACCGCGCAAAGTTTAGGGACGGTCACCGTTCCCCAGATGCTCGCGGTGACGGACCGGACACCCGGCACCAGCTTCACCATCAAATCCGCCAACAACACCGATACCAGCGTGGTGGCGTGGGAGATGATCGAGCCGTAGCGAACCCCCGGCGGCTCGCCGGAACCTCACGCGTAGTCCCTCCTTGCGTCCCCCTCGCGATCGCGGCACTGTGCGGGGCGCAGCTTTTGCTGCGAGTCTCAACGTCCAACGCCAACATCCCGCAATGAAATCCGCCTTCGCCATTCTCGCCGCCGCACTCGCCATCACCTTCTCGGCCTGCAGCAGCTCCTGCCCCGCGAAAACGACGACGAGCAGCTGCTGCTCCTCCGGTGGCTCCTCCGGTGGCTCCTGCGACGCGCACGCGCATCACGCCGCAAAGAAGCCGTAACCGGCCACGATTCGGCATCACTCGCGTTATCGCGGGTCCAGCACGCGTCCAAGGAAGACACACGCGCCCGGATGGGACGTGCGGTCGCGCAAATCGGCGCTCGCGATCTTGAAGTGCGGTGGTTCTGGATGGCCCAAAGCTCCAGCCTTGGACTTGAGGCATAGGGATGGCCCGGAGCAGGAGCCTCGGGCCACCAGGAGCTTTTTCCTAATGTTGTGAGGCTCTTCCCGATTCCTCACTCCACTCCGCATGAAGCTCCCGTTCACCGTCGCTCTTTTCGCCCTGTCGTCTCCCGTTTGGTCCGCCGATCCGGCGCCGGCTGCGGCCACGCAACCGGCGAAGCCCGTGCTCAAGATCATCCCCGGCCAGGTCATCGTCCCGACGGATCGCATGCAGCGGCCGTGGGGCGAATTGATCAGCCTCGACCTCGCGACGCGCACGGGAAAGTTCCGCCGCGAGAGCACGGATGAAGTGGTGAGCTTCACGGTGCTGCCCTACGCGGAACTCCTGCACCATGCGACCTTCGGCGACCTCCAGGATTTCCGCGTGGGCGAGCGTGCGATCTTCCGCCTGCACGAAAACGAAAAAGGCGAGTGGGTGTGGCTCACGTACATCCAGGACGAGATGAATATGATGAATGGCCACAAGGAGTATTACTATGTGGACGGCATCGAGAACGGCACGCTCGTCTGCACGCAGGCGAATTTCGACCAGAGTTTCGTGCGCGAGAAAGGCATCCACATCGGCACCGACGCGGAGACGCATTTTTGGAAAAAGGGCCAGCCCGCCTCGCTCGCGGACATCAAGGTAGGCGACAAGCTGCGCGCCAAATCGCATGGCACCGGCCACGGCAAAACGCGCATCGCGTGGGAGGTGTTCCTCGATGACGAGAGCCTGCAAAAATTCCAGGCGGAGCAAAAAGCCGTGCATGCCCAGCGGATGAAGGAGCAAGGCGCGCCGGGGTACGTGGACGAGGCGAATGGGACCGTCCTGAAGCTGACGCTTTTTCAGGAAGGCGGCGAAATCGCGCGGCAGCTCAAGCCCGGCGTGAAAGTGCGGACCGCGCCCGCCGGAGTCGATCGCAAGCCCACGCGCGAGCCGGTGACGGCGACGGTGGCCGAAGCGAAAATGGCGGGAAACTTGGGGAAGGTGACGCTCACGCTCGACGCAGCGTCCACCGATTTCAAGCCGGCCGCAATCGCGCGGGTGTGGATGGCGCAATAGGAGGGCACGAGCCTACGCCAGTTCTTGGAGCAACGGCAGCCCTCTACCGCTTTCCATGGTGGCGCAGAATTTCAGGTGGGGTGCGAGAGAGTCGGAGAATGAACGCCATCGAAAGGACGATCCTACCTGTCGCAGCAAGGGAGGCGACGCGAAGGTTCTCTCGTTTCCGGCCCGCAGGTTTCACGCATCTATGGAAAGCGGTAGAGGGCTACCGCACTCCAAGAACTGGCGTAAGTACCCCCGACTCTTCGACCACCTACTGCGCCGCCGGCGCTGCTTCCGCCGGGGCGGCCGTTTTCGCACCCTTCGCCGGCTTCGGCTTCACATCGGAGAGCTTTCCAAACGTGTAGCCCTTGTCCTTCAACAGCTTCACGATGCCCGCGAGCTTTTCCTTGTTCTCGCCGGCCCAGTGCCGGTCGTGGAAGAGGATGATGGCGCCGTCCGGCGGCAGGCCTGCTTCCTCCGCGCGTACGCCCTTGATGCCCTGCCAGTCCAGCGCCTTCAGCCAGCCGAAGCCGACGGGACCGGTGGCGTATTCAAAGTTCCAGGCAAAGTGCCGCATCCCCTGCGCCCCCACTTCATTCACGAGCGCGGGAAAGGTGAAGCCGTCGCCGGGCAGGCGCGCATAGGCAAACTTGAAATCGGGCTGCTCCAGCCGGGCGCGGAAATGCTCGAGATTGCGCGCGAGGTTGTTATCGAAGGCCTTGGTCTCCGCCTCCGTTTTCAGCTCGCCGTAGGTCGCGCGGTAGTCCGCCTTCGTCATCGGCTTGTGGACGTAGCAGTGGTTGCCGATCTCATTTCCCTCGGCGAGTTCCCGCTTCACCAGCGCGGCCTGTTCGTCCAGCCCGCCCACCGTGATGGCATTGCTGCCGGTGAGGAAAAAAGTGGCGTGCGCGCCCTGCTCCTTCAGCACATCGAGGACCGCAGCCGTGCCAATCTGCGGGCCGTCATCAAAGGTCAGATAGACCGTCTTACTTTGTGCAAAGACCGCCGGCGCGAGGGCCGACGACATTCCAAGGAACAGCAGGGCAAACGAACGAAGCATACTGGATGATGCACAATTTCATGCACGGTGGAAGAATGGAATCCGCGGGAGGATCCGCCACCCAATCTTCGCGAAAACCTGTTCGTCGCTGGCACGAATTTCGGTTAAGCTCTCCGCCGTGATTACCCATCGTCTGCCTAGCTCGACCGTGGCGATGTATGAATATGGCGACCCCGCGGGAGACCCCCTCCTTTTCTTTCACGGCTGGCCCGGCAGCGGACGCCAGGCCGCCTTGCTCGATGAACCGGCGAAGCAAAACGGCTTTCGCATCATCGCGCCGGATCGGCCCGGCATTGGCGGCTCCACGCGTATCGCGGCGCGCAATCTCGCGGGCTGGCCGAACTTGATGGCGGAGTTTGCCGATGTGTTGGCGATCGACCGCTTTACCATGCTCGGTGTGTCCGGCGGCGGCCCCTACGTGCTCGCCTGCGCGGCGACGCTGCCAGGGCGAGTCCAGGCCGGCGCGGTCGTGTGCGGGGCGCCGCCGATCGCCGAGCTCACCAGCCACGGCGCGCTCAGCCCGCTTTACCAATTCCTGCTCTGGCTCTTTCACCGCCAACCCGGCCTGGTGCGCGGTCTCTTCGCGCTTGCGCGCCCCTTCCTCATGTGGCGCGACGCTTACGCCTTTCTCCCTCCCCTGCGCACGCTCCTGCCCGGGCCGGACCGCGAGATCCTCAGCGATCCCGAGACGTTTGCAAAAGTCTTCGTGTGCAACCAGGACGCCTTCCTCGATGTGGATGGCCTCTTCGAGGACGCCGCGCTCTACGCGCTGCCGTGGGAACTGCCGCTGGAAAAAATCGCGTCCCCGCTGCACTTCTGGCACGGCGTGGAGGATTCCAATTTCCACTGGTCGCTCGCCGAGGAAATGGCCGCGCGCCTGCCCACGGCGACGCTGCGGATCATCGAGGAGGAAGGCCATTTCTCCCTGCCCATCAAGCATGCCGGGTCCATCCTCGCAGAGTTGCGGCGGGAGAATGAGCGCGCGTAGCACAGGCAGAGAGGGCGCCCAGTAGTCGCCCGCCTAAATCGCGCCGACGGCTTCATATCCCCACTCCGCAAAACTCGCCTGCCACATCGTTTGAATCCGCTCCGCGAGCGGCTCGGGGAGCTGGGGAAATTTGTTCTTCTGATATCCCCGCAACGAATCCACGTAGCGCTGCAGATCCCCCTCGGTCCCAGCGAAATCCGGCAGCCCCAGCGCCTCGTAGACCTTCCGCACCTCGCCCATCGGATTGCGATCCAGATCCTCAAAGGCGAGTTCGTGGTAGGAGCCGGGCGGAATGAATTTCCGCTCCTCAAAAAACACGTCGTACATCTCGCGGTATTGCTCGAGGATCCAGTCGTCGACCTCCTCGAGCACCGGCCGTTGCAGTCCCAGCCAGGCGAACATTTTCAGCAGCAAATTGCGGGTGGATTGAAAGACCGCATACGGGTGGCGATGGATGTGGACGAATTTCGCATCCGGAAACATCTCGAGCAGCAGCCGGATCCGGCACGTGTGCGGCGGCGATTTGAGCACGAGGCGGCGCCGATATTTCCACGTCAGCTTTTTGACGAACCACGTGAAGGCTTCGCGCCATCGCGCCCGCTCGTCTGGCGAAGCCGCGCTAAAGGTGAGATAGCGCATGTATTTTCTCCGGCTCCGCGGGAAGACCCAGCCGAGGCAGGGCGATTCCAGGCACAATGCGCAAATCGCCCACTCATCCTCCTGCGGGGAGAAGAGCGTCCACTCCACGTTGTCCATGGGCCGGTGCTCCGGCAGCAGGCTGGAGAGGAGGCGTGCCTGCACGCGCTCGGTGGTGAGGAAGGTGTGCGGAAAAGCGCACTGATAGCCACTGGGAAAGGCCAGGCGGCGGTCTCGCGCGAGCAACTGGTGCAGGTGCGTGGTGCCGCTGCGCCAGTGACCGAGGACGAAAATCGGCGGCTCCACGGACACGTCGCGGAGTTGCTCGCCGTAACGCAATGCCTCCAATCCCCGGCCCAGGCTGTTCATCAGGGTCAGGGCCGTGATGCACAGCGCCCGCGGCACTTGCGAAAAACTGACGGCAAAGCGCTCTTGCCACAGCAGCCGCATCCATTGCCCAAACGTGAGGCCGCCCAGCACGCCCGGCCCAAAGATGCGCATGAATGATTCCCGCCAGTCCATGGCTCAACACCCCGCTCCGGCGGCTGCTAAAGGATGAAAGGCAGCGCTCATTCGTTCCTACTATCCGCAAAAGCGGCCGCGGAAAAAGTCTATTTGTCTTCGCGCATCGCGACCTTGCTCCCCCGCCCTGCCTGTGTGATTTTGCCCATTCCGCGGCCCTGCTCGCGGTTTACACACCATGCTCCCACGTCTCGCCTTTCGCATTCTCCGCACCACCAGCGTCCGCTGCTTGTGGAAGTTTTGCTGGAACTTTGGGGTGAAAGGCATCCGCTCCATCCAGCGATTTAAGAATGGAGTAAAGCGTGGCGAATATTTTCCGCCTTTTCTCTACCTCTCGATTCTCAACTCCTGCAACCTCCGCTGCCAGGGCTGCTGGGTGGACGTGGCAGCGGATCGCGTGCAGATCGATCTGGAGACGCTGAACCGCACCATCAACGACGCCAAGGCGCACGGGAACGCGTTCTTCGGCATCCTGGGCGGGGAGCCCTTCATGCACCCGGAACTGCTTGACCTGCTCGCGGCGCACCCCGACTGCTACTTTCAGGTTTTCACCAACGGACAGTTCATCACCGAAAAGGTCGCCCGGCGCCTGCGGCAGATTGGCAACGCGACGCCGCTGATCAGCATCGAGGGGCGCGAGGTGACGAGCGATGAGCGCCGCGGCAACAAGCACGTCTACGAGCGCACCGTCCGCGGGCTGCGCGCGTGCCTGAAAGAAAAGCTGCTCACCGGCGTGGCGACGAGCGTTTGCCAGACTAATATCGGCGAGCTGTGCACGGAGCAGTGGCTGCGCGAGCTGATCGATTTCGGCGTGCACTACGTGTGGTTCCACACCTATCGCCCGGTGGGCGCGAAAATGAACATGGAGCTCGCCCTCACGCCCGCGCAGCTCGTGCAGGTGCGTCGCTTTGTCGTGGAGATGCGGACGAAAATGCCTATCGGCATCGTGGACGCCTACTATGACGGACGCGGCGAGGCGCTCTGCCCCATGAGCACCGGGATCTCGCATCACGTGAACCCGAAAGGCGACATCGAGCCCTGCCCCATCATCCAATTCGCTACCGAGAACATTCGCGATTCGCGCGGCGTCTACGAAACCATCCGTGACTCCGCCTTTCTCAAAGACTTTCGCGAACTCAGCGCCGAGCACACCCGCGGCTGTGTGGTGCTGGAGCGGCCCGACCTCGTGAAAGACCTCGTGGTCAAGCACGGCGCACGCGACACGACCATCCGCGGCACCGCGATGGCCGAACTCGAGGCCATGACCCCACGCTTTTCCCAATGGCTGCCCGGCGAAGAAATCCCGGAAAAACATTGGATGTACCGCTGGGCGAAAAAGTGGTGGTTCAACGACTTCGGCGCCTACGCCAAAGCGCACCACACCGCCACCATCGAGGCGAAACAGCGCATCCTCCGCGAGACGCCAGATAACGTAGCTGCGACCGGAAGGTCGCAGGCTGATCGATAGAGCATCTCCCTACTCGCGCACCACGCGCACCACGCGGGGCCCGAGGCTGGTAAAGACATGCCACGGGATCGTCCCCGCCCAGCCCGCCATTTCCGCGGCGGAAATCGTCTCTTCGCCCTGTGTGCCGATGAGCACCGCTTCATCCCCCGGTCCGGTCGTGGACACGGCGGAAACATCCACCATGATTTGATCCATTGTCACGCGCCCAAGCAGAGGGCAGCGCTGACCGCGGATGAGCACGCACGCGCCGCGCCCGGACATCTGGCGCTGCACGCCATCCGCATAGCCCGCCGCCAGCGTGCCCACGCGCATGGGTCCCGGCGTAAGAAACGTGCGGCCATAGCTGACGCCGTGGCCTGCCGGGTAGTCGCGGACCATGAGCACCCGCGTCTTCCACGTGAGCACGGGCTGCAGGCTGGGCTGAAACTCGGGAATCGGCGAGACGCCGTAGAGCGCGAGGCCGGCGCGGGCGAGCGTTCCGGCTTGTGCGGGAAACGCGATGAGACCGGCGCTATTCTCCACGTGAATGGTCGAGCCTTCCGCGGCGCTCGCTCTTAACCCGGCTACCAGCGTGTGAAAGGCGCCGAGCTGCGCCCGGGTGAAATCCGCATCTTCATCCGCCGAGGGCAGGTGGGAACAAAGACCCGCCAGTTCCAGCCCCGGCGAGGCGGCGATGGCTTTGGCGAGCTGAGCCGCTTCCTCTGGCCAGGCGCCCATGCGGCCCATGCCGGTATCAATAGCGAGATGCACACGCACGGGACGTCCGCCTTCCGGCCTGGCCAATGCCGAGTAGGCGTACGCTTCCTCCAGGCTGGAGATGGCCGGGATAAAGCCCTCTTCCACGGCCACCCTTCGCTCCGCCGGCAGCGCCGCGCCGAGCAGCAGGATGGGGGTGCCGCCCGCGTGCCGGGCGCACTCCCGCGCCTCGGTGACATTGGCCACGCCAAACATTTCCACCCGCCCCGCCAGCGCCGTGGTGATTTCAGGCAGGCCGTGGCCATAGGCATTCGCTTTCACCACCGCCATAATGCCCACGCCCGGCGCCCGGGTCCGCAGCGCGGCCAGATTGTGGTGCAGGGCGCCCACACTCACCTCCGCCCAGCAGCGAAGGTCCTTGGTGGCAGGATGGTTAGAAGTGATGCTCGACAATCGGCCTCCAATGAGCATTAGTTTTCGGCTCTTGCCAACCTTTCGTATGCGTTTGTCGCTGGTCGTTTTTGTCAGTTTTGCCACCTTGGGATTTTCCGCGGAACAGTCCCCCGCCTCTAAAAAGGTCGAGGACGCTCCGAAGCCGAAGATCGTCGCTCCTGCCGCTCCGACACCTGCGCCCAAACGCAGCGTGCTGGGCCGCATCTTTGGCCCCAAAGCCACGCCGACGCCCGCGCCCGAGCCCACTCCGGCTCCCGTGGTAAAGCCCAAGCCGCGCCCGAAACCGAAACCGAAGGCCGACACGGAAGAAACGCCGGACACCAACGCCGACAAGACGCCGCCCAAGCCGAAGAAGCCGGATGGCGAGAAACCGGACGCCGAGAAGCCCGATTCCGAAAAGCCGAAGCCTGCGGATAAACCCGCCGACGAGAAACCGTCCGATAAACCCGCGGCGGACAAACCCGCTGGGGAGACTTCCGCTCCGGCGACCGACAAGCCGGCTGGGGAAACGCCGAACCCGGAAGATCAACCGCCCAAGCCGAAAGGCGGCAAGGCCGGCAAGAATGCGAAGAACACGCCCAAGGCGGCCAAGCCGGCGGACGCCCCGAACCTCGACGACGCCACCAAATACAAAAACGCCCACGCCACCGCGCTGGAGGACGAGAAAATCAAAGACCTCAAGACCAAGGCGGATTCGGCGATCGACGAATCCGAGGCCCACAAGGCCAGCGTGGCCTACAACAAGGCGCTCTTCCACAAGATCCGCGAAATCGATGGCAGCATCGACGGCTACGTGGACAAACTCGAGGCCGCGATGATGAAGCGCCTCGACGCGGAGAAGCACTAGCGTCCGTGCCTGCCGTCCGGCATCTCTACTTCCACATCCCCTTTTGCCCCAAGCTGTGTCCGTACTGCAGCTTTTACGTCGAGGTCGGCTCCAAGAATAAGACGCGCGGCTTTTTGGATGCGCTGCTCCGCGACGTGGAGCGCGCGGCAGAGCGCTACGAACTGCGGCCGGAGACCATCTATTTTGGCGGCGGCACGCCCAGCGCTCTGCTGGCGGATCAACTGGAATACTTGCTGGGCGGATTGCGCCAGCGGCTCGACCTTTCTAACCTCGCCGAGTGGACGCTGGAGGCGAATCCCGCGACGGTCCGTCCGGAAAAGGCCCGCCTGCTGCGCGATCTCGGCGTGACGCGTGTCAGCCTCGGCGTGCAATCGTGGGACGATGCGCTGCTCAAGACGCTGGGCCGCGTGCACACGGCGGCGGCGGCGGAGCGCACGTATCACACGCTGCGCGAAGCCGGCTTTCCGGGCGTCAACATCGACCTGATGTTTGCCGTGCCGGGGCAATCGCATGAGCAGTGGTTCGCCACGCTGGAAAAGACGGCCACTCTCGCGCCGGATCACGTGTCCACCTACTGCCTCACCTACGAGGAGGACACGGACTATTTCCGCAAGCTGACTGGCGGCGTTTTCGTGCAGGACGAGGAGCGCGATGCGCGGCTGTTTGAGGAAACGATGGACCGGCTCAGCGCGGCGGGATTCGTCCAATACGAAATCTCCAACCACGCGCGCCCCGGCCACGAGTCGCGCCACAATCGCGCCTACTGGCTCGGCGCCGATTACCTCGGCTTTGGCCCATCGGCCTTCAGCACCATCGGCCTCGAGCGCTGGGAAAAAGTGCGCGATACCGCCGCCTACACGCAGCGTGTCCTCGCCGGTGAGGACGCCGCCGGCTTCCGCGAGACGCTCTCGCCCGAGCAGCGCGCCGGGGAGACCGCCGCCTTCCGCATGCGCACCATCGAAGGCATGCCCATCACCGAGCTGGCCCGCTGGTCCGCCGCGATGGAGGAGTTTCGGGAAGCCGGCCTTTTGGAGCGCATCGGCGAAAACCTCCGTCTCACTCGCCGTGGGAAGCTGCTCGCGGATACCGTGGCGGAGGCCCTAGTGTAAGCGCCCGAAGTATTTGGTGGCCGCGTCCGAGCGTCGAACGATCCGTTCGGAGTTCCGCCTGTAGGCGGCTTTCGTGAGCGCCTGCCGCCCACAGGCGGAACTCCAAACTCGCGCCGCGCCGCGAAGAACGCAAAACGCTTCGCCAAAACGGAGCTCGTCCACCTCCCCTGCTTGATCCGTAATAGCAGGAGTGATCTACGACGTCGCCATCGTGGGAGCAGGACCAGCCGGAGCGGCCTGCGCGATCGTCTGCGCTGCCGGCGGCCTGCGCACCGTGCTCCTCGATCGCGCCGAGTTCCCTCGCGATAAGGTCTGCGGCGACTGCCTGAACCCCGCGGCGTGGCCCATCCTCGACCGCCTCGGCGTTGCTGCATCCGTGCGCGCTCTGCCCCACGCACCATTGCGGGAAGTGGAGATGATTCCCACGCGCGGGGCATCCCTGCGCCAGCCGCTGCCGAGCGAGCCCTCCCCGGAAATCGGCATCCGCCGGCGCGTCTTCGACGACGTGCTTGTCCATCGCGCGGTGGCGTGCGGAGCGGAAGTGCGCACCGGCCATGCGGTGGAGCGCCTCGAGCATCGGGGGGACTGGACTCTCACCGTCGCCAACAAGCTTCTTCAAGCCCACCATCTCGTGGCGGCGGATGGCCGGAACTCCACCGTCGCACGGCTGCTCGGCTTGCTGCCGCCCACCACGCGCGACCGCGTGGCGCTGCAAGCGCGACTACCGCTGGCGGAGGAAGGACGCGAGCGGGTAGTGATGCGTTTTCTCCCATGGGGGTACAGCGGGCTGGCGGATATCGGTGGAGGCGAAATGAATCTCTGCCTGGTCGCCCGCCCAACACATCTCGATGCCCTCCGGGCCTGGGCCCTGAAACATTTCCAGCCCCCCGCCGCCCCCGATTGGCAAAGTGTGACGCCCCTTTCGCGCCGCGCGATTCGTCCCGTGCACGGATCGCTCGTGCTTGTCGGCGACGCCGCTCGCGTGGTGGAGCCTTTTACCGGTGAAGGCATTACCTACGCGCTCGCCACGGGTGAACTCGCCGCGCACGCGCTGCTGGCCGGCGATCTCCACCGCTACGCCCGCGGGCACGCGCACCTGTATCGAGGCCGGCTGTGGGTGAATCAACTCGCGCGCACGGCCTGCCTGCATCCGCGCGTGGCGAACGCGCTGCTGCAACTTGGCCGCGCGTGGCCGGGCGTCCTCCGCTATCTCACGCGCAAGGTCACCACGCCCAATCTCTCGGTCACTCGATAAGTCTACGACGACAGGAGATCGGTGTAGAGCTGGAGATCGCGCGCGGAGAAACAGCAGAAGACAATCTCCCGGATCGAGCCCGGCGTGCCGGCCAAAGCCCGGGCGGTCCGCACGGCGATTTCCGCCGCGGGCCGTGCTGGATAGCCAAAGATGCCCGTGCTGATCGCGGGAAAGGCGATCGACTGCAACTGGTGCTGCGCCGCGAGTTCGAGCGAGTTTCGATAGCAGGACGCCAGCAGTTCCGGCTCCCCTTGCGCCCCGCCAGACCAAATGGGCCCGACCGTGTGGATGACATGACGTGCGGGAAGTTTATATCCGCGGGTAATTTTCGCCTCGCCCGTCTTGCAGCCATGAAGCGTCCGGCATTCCGCCAATAATTCGGGGCCGGCCGCACGATGGATTGCTCCATCCACACCACCACCGCCGAGCAGGGAGGAATTCGCGGCATTGACGATCGCATCAACGGAGAGAGTGGTGATATCGCCTTCAATTGCGCGCAAGGTGGCCATGGGTGGAAGTATGTTCGGCCATTACTGCGGAGCGAGTGCGAATTGGAATGGCCCTTTATGGACTGCGGTGGGAAGCGACAGCGCAGTCCACAATGGGCTTCCCTTGACAACGGCTCATTCCTGAGGCACTGGACGCCCCTCACATGTCGTCCATCTCGGCCAACTCCAGTCTGATCCTTGCGATCATTATTGGCGCCCCATCAGGGCCGGGATAGACGCGCACACCAACACCGCAGTCCAAAACCCGATGCCCTGAGTCAAAAACTCAGGGCTTTTTCTTTGCCCGCATCACACCCATGAAAACTCCAAGCAACCTCGGCGTCTCTCTCTCCGAAATCATGGCCGCGCGCCTGCGCCTCGGGGACGCGGTGATCCGTACGCCCTGCGTGGAATCCGCAGCGCTCAGCGAACTCACGGGCGCACGGATCTTTTGCAAACAGGAGCACCTCCAGCGCACTGGAAGCTTCAAGGAGCGTGGCGCCCGCAACGCGCTCGCGCTGCTGCCACCCGAGCAGGCCCGGCGCGGGGTGATCGCCGCCTCGGCGGGAAATCACGCCCTCGGCCTCTCGTGGCATGGGCGCGATCTCGGCATCCCGGTCACCGTGGTGATGCCCCGTTTTGCGCCACTCGTAAAAGTCGCGCGCTGCCGGCGCTTCGGCGCCACGGTGGTGCTCCACGGCGACACCTTTGATGAGGCGCGCACCGAAGCCGATCGTCTCGCAACCGAGCAATCACTCACCTACTTGCATCCATTCGATGATCCGCACGTTATCGCCGGACAAGGCACCCTCGCCTTCGAGGTGCTCGAACAAGTGCCGGATGCGGATGCGGTCCTCATCCCGGTCGGCGGCGGTGGCCTGCTGGCCGGCGCCGCCACCGTGTTGCATGCGCTGAAACCAGAACTGCAGATCATCGGGGTGGAGCCCGCTCATGCGGCGTGTTTTGCCGCCGGCATGGAGGCGGGCCAGCCCGTGCGCATCCATACCCGCTTCACGCTGGCGGACGGTCTGGCCGTCGCGGAGGCCGGACGCCATACGCTCTCCATCGCGCGCCCGCTTGTTCACCGCATGGTCAAGGTCGGCGAGGAATCGCTGGCGCTGGCCATCCTGCGGCTGGCGGAGCTGGAGAAGTGCGTCATCGAAGGCGCGGGCGCGGCAGGCCTGGCGGCGATGCTGGGAGACGCCTTGCTGGAGCTGGCGGGAAAACGCGTCGTGCTGCTCCTGACGGGTGGCAACATCGATCCGCTGGCGCATAGCCGGGTCATCGAGCGCGGTCTCGCGGCGGATGGACGGATCTATCGCTTCGACGCGCTGATCAGCGATCGTCCGGGCGGGCTGGCGCATCTTTCCAGCGTCCTCGCGGCGGCGGGCGCGAATGTGACGGAGATCGTGCACAATCGCACTTTTGCCGGGCCGGATCTTTCGCGCGTCCACGTGCTGTGCACCGTGGAAACGCGGGACCGCGCGCACATCGCGGAGTTGCAGCGGCGGCTGGAGGAGAGTGGGATCGAACTCAATCAGCGGGCGGCCTAAATTTTTGCGCTTCGCGTTGCCCTTCAAACTCCCGAACGGAGTCGGGAGCCACTTTATCCGCCGTCTGTCCGCGATGAACGGGAATAGCAAGAAGGCACAAGGCAGCCGGAGCCGGGAGGCCGCTGACCGCGACCTTCCGGTCGCAGCGACATGATCGCTACTGCAAGTATTTCAGCAGCGCCTCAGTGCGCGAACGCACGTGGAGCTTTTGATAGATATGCTTCAAGTGGAAGCGCACGGTGTCAAAGCTGATGGAGAGCTGATCGGCGATTTCCTTCGTGATGTAGCCTTTCGCCAGCAAGCCCAGCACCTCTTCCTCGCGCGGGGTCAGTTGCTCGGTCTCGGCCGATTTCGCCGGCGGCGCTTTACGGAAGGATTCCACCACCTTGCGCGCCACTTCGCCGCTCATCGGGGCGCCGCCGTCCCACACTTGCTTGATCGCTTCCACCATCTCGCTGCGTGGGGTGCGCTTGAGCAGGTAGCCGCTGGCGCCCGCTTCCAGCGCACGAAAGACCTGCTCGCTGTCGCCGAAGACCGTGAAGATGAGCACCTGCGTGCCCGGCATCGCTTTCTTTAATTCCCGCGTGCACTCGATGCCGTTCATCCCCGGCAGCTGAATATCCATCACCACCACATTCGGCGCGAGCTTGGGGAACTCCTGGAGCGCTGCTTCGCCGCTGGGGACGCTGGTGAGAAACTCGAGGCCCGTCGCGCGCGAGACCACGCGAGTCAGCATTTCGCGGATGCCCGGATCGTCTTCGACAATGGCAACGGTGATGGGCATGGGCTCAGGGAATGGCAGCGGGCATGGGGCTGCCCGGCGTGGCGGCGGATAAAGGCATGGAGATACGCACCACGGTATGGCCGGGTTCGGACTCGATGTCGATGGCGCCGCCGATTTCCGCCAGCCGCGCCCGCATGTTGCGCAGGCCATTCCGATCTTTCTGGGCGGCGCGGGCGACGTCGAAGCCCCGGCCATCGTCCTCGATGCACATCTCAAACACAGCCCCCCGGGTGCGCATGGTGAATTGCACCTCATGCGCCGCGGCATGTTTCAAGATGTTATTGGCGGCTTCCCGCGCGGTAAGAAAAAGATGGTGTCGCACCTCCGGCGTCAGCGCGACGGCGGGAATGTCGTCGCTCGTGTGGACGCGACAGCGCGTGGCGGTATCCCGGAAGAACTCGAGGAAGAACTGGCAAAGATAAGCACAGAGCGAAGCCAGCGTGTCGTTCTTCGGGCTCACCGCCCAGACCGCGGCATCGAGGTCGCGCGCGATCAGCCGCACGCGGTTGGCCAGTTCTTCCGAGCACTCCTTCATCTCGTCCATGCCGAGACAGTCCTCCGACAATTCCTCCGCGAGCATGCCGGCCTGGGTCAGGCTGGCGCCGAGGCTATCGTGCAAATCGCGCGCAATGCGGGCGCGCTCCAATTCCAGGCGCCGGCGGCTCTCCAGCTCCGCCAGCCGCTGCCGCAATCGCCGCAGCGACCAGTGCCGCACCAGCGCAGCCAGCCCAATGGCGCCCAGCACCAGCGCCGTGCCCAGCGCCGCGCGCGTCTCCCACCACGCCGGCAGCACCTCAAAGGCGAAGCTGGCGCCGGTGGGACTCCAGACCAAATCCCGGTTTCCTGCCATCACGCGAAAAACATAGTGCCCGGGCGGCAGCCGCGAATACGAGACGGAGCGCTGGTCACCCACGTCGACCCAATCCGAATCCACGCCCTCCAATCGCAGGCGAAAGCGCGCTTTGTCGGCGGAAATGTAAATCGGCGCGGTGTAGTGAAAGTCCAGTTTCTTGATGGAAGACGGAATGGTCGTGCCCCCAAGTTCCAGGAGCTTGCCGTCGGCGATGACCGAATCGAGATACACCTGCGGGCCGCGTTCATCCGGCTGCTGGCGCTCTGGAATCGTGGAAACCAGCCCCTTGCGCGTCGCGAACCACAGCCGCCCATTCCTGGCCTTCCACGCCGCCGGTTGATAATTGGCCGCCGCGGAAAACCCCGCGACGCCATCCGACTTGCCAAACACAATCGGCGTGATGCGCGGCGCGCGCCCTTCGATGAAGTCGATCACGTCGGGCCGGCGCAATTTGAAGAGCCCACGGCTCGCGCCAAACCACAGCATGCCGAAATTATCCTCCACCACCTGCGAGAGGGTATCATCCGGCAGCCCCTGCATTTCGGTGATCACGTTGAACTTTCCGCGCTGGCGCACCACGAGCCCACCGCCGCCCATGCACACCCAGAGCGCGCCCTGCGCATCGCCATGAATCGCCCGCACCGAGCTGGCCGGCAGCCCGTCGCGCGCATCGTACCGCGTGAAGCGATTGCCTTTGAGCTGAAAGAGTTCCCCCTGCTCCGTGCCCACCCAGATATCTCCCGCCGCGCTTTCGCCAATCGCCTTGGCCATCGTGCTCGTGTAGCCCTCATTCGCACCATATGTCTGGCTGGTCCCGCCGCGAAATCGCACCAGCGGACCGCGCTCGCCCGCCACCCACACGCTGCCATCGCGCGCGGCGTGAAGGGCGTGCACATTCCCGAGCGCCTCCATCTCCACCCAATGCGGCGGCTCCTCCGTCGCCGGATTCCATGTGCACAGCCGGGCACCCACGACCATCCAAAGCTGCCCCGCGAGATCCGAGCAAATGGGACCGGCCTTGCGCAGGAACTCCGCCGGGAAAGGCGGCGTCTCCAGCAACCCGCCGCGCACGCGTCCGATGCACATGCGATTCGCGAACCACGTCTCCCCCGTCGCATCTTCGCAGACGCTGCCCATGAGGTACGGCTGAATTCCCTGCTCCTCGCCGAGCAAGGAAAAGCGCGCGCGCTGCAAGCGGTTGATGCCGCCGCCAGCCGTCGCCACCCACACATTGCCGCTGTCGTCCTCGAGCAAATCATTGACGCGCGGATAGGACACCGGCACGGCCTCGCATTGCTTGCCCTCCCAGCGAAAGACCCCGAGTCCCTTGGTGCCGATCCAGAGCGCGCCGCGGCTGTCTTCCATCATGGCGCTCGGCGGCGCATCCTGTGTCCACGGCACCGACTCCTGCACCACGCTCACCAGGCCATGCTCCAGGCGGGACAGTTTTTCCGGCGAGGCCGCCCAAATCGCGCCATCCTCCGCCGCGCAAATCACGACCCCGCGAGAGGACAGCCCCGCCACCGGCTCGAGGGCCGCTCCGAGATAGCGCTCCACGCCGTTGCCTCGCGAAAGGTAGATGGTGCCGTCTCCACCCCGCGCCACGCTGGTGGGAGTGAAAATATCGGCCCCGTCCGGCGCGGGAAAAATTTGCGCGTCGGTACCGTGGCAGCGCCAGGCTTCGCGATTCGCAAAGACGATCCAAAAAAAGCCGTCCTGCTCGCGGAACAAGAGCGCGATCCGCGTCCGCTTCCCGATGCGCTCGGAGAGCGGATGCACGCTGATGCCGTCGGCCCGCACTCGCAGCAGTCCCGAGGGCTCATTGGCCAGCAGCAGACTGCTCGCGTCTTCCTCGATGATGGAGCGGATGGCGGACGTCTGCGCATCGCCCAGCAGCGGGGACCGCCATTTGCGAAACTCCAGCCCGTCGAAACGCACCACGCCGTTTTGCGTCGCCAGCCACAGGAATCCGTCGCGGCGCTGCACCATGGCGTTGACGCCGTTATGCGGCAGACCGTCGTCCGTCTCCCACACCCGATGCGCATACTCCTCGGCCCGGAGCGAAGCGACACCGGCGAGCAGCAACAGGGCGTGGATGACTGGGAGAAGGACCCGTCCCAAGATGGGCGACATGGTTCCGCCAGTGTACGCGCGGACACGCGCGAGGCAATGGCGGGCGTAGACTGGCTACGTCGCCCCGAAGGCGGTCACCCAACTCCGCAGCCTCCCGGCTGATACCTGTTTCGCGACAAAAGAGCCAACCAAGGCGCTTGGCTTTTGAACCACGAGCTGCGTGCCCGTCTTTGAAGAGCGAGCCGAAGTTCTATCGCAAAACGTCGGACGGACCTGTTTAGCGGTTACCCTAAACAGATACCCTGGCTGCTGCTACCTTAGTAGACGTCGCGGCGGTAGCGCTTCTCCGCCTTCATCATGCGTTCTTCGATGAAGGCCTTGGCCTCCTCGGGCGACTTGCCGCCATGCTTGATGGCGATCTCGAGCAGCGTCGCGTGCACGTCCACGGCCATGCGGTCCTTGTTGCCGCACACGTAGAAATAGGCGCCCTCGTCGATCCACTTCCAAAGCTCGGCACCGGCTTCCATCATCTTGTGCTGCACAAACTCACGTTTGCCGGGCACGTCGCGCGACCAGGCGGTGTCGAACTTCGTGAGCACGCCCCGCTTGAGATAGTCCGTAAATTGGTCCTCGTAAAAGAAGTCGGCCGCGGACCGCTGCTCGCCGAAGAAAAGCCAGTTTTTGCCAGTGTGTCCCAGCACGGCGCGCTCTTCCAAAAAGGCGCGGAAGGGAGCGACGCCCGTGCCCGGGCCGCACATGATCACCGGCACCGACGGGTCGTCCGGCAGACGGAAATGCTTCTGCGGCTGGATGAAGACCCCAGCGGTGGTGTCGCCTTCCCAGCGCTCGGCCATGAACGTCGAGGCGACGCCCGTGCGCGGGCGGCCGTGCGCGTCCCACTTCACCGTGGCCACGGTGAGATGCACCGAGCCCTCATGCGCCTTGTGCGACGAGGCGATGGAATACAGCCGGATGGTGAGCGCCCGCAGCGTGTCGATAAACTCCTGCGGGGTGAACTTTACATTCGGAAACTCGCGGAGCACGTCCACGTAGTCGCGGGAAGCATCGCGGCCCGTCAGGTAGTCATTCAGCGCGGCGGAGTTCTCGGGCTTCAGCATCTCGGCGATACGGCCGGTATCGCTGCCACCCTTCTCCACCAACTTGGCGAGAAACTTTTTGTCGACGAAGTGAATGACGAAGTCGCGGAACAGCGCTTCCCGCAGGGACTTCGTCTCGCCTTTGACCGTCACAGACTCCTCACCCGTGCAGCCGAGCGCTTCCAGCGTGTGCTGGACCAACCCCGGCTCATTCGTGGCCTTCAGGGCCAGCGCGTCGCCCGGCTCATAGGTGAGACCGGAGCCGACGAGCGAAATTTCATGGTGCCGCGTGTCTTTGCCCGAACCCGGGCCAGTGAGCTTGCGGTTGACAGTATGGAGCGCGGGGAAGGGGTTGCGATTATTGTAAAGCGGTTTGGCAGCTGCGTCTGACATGAAACTCGAACATACTCCGGGCAGCCGTTTGATGCAAGCCTTGGGGACACTTTTGCACTCCGCAACGCCCGCCGGCGGCGGGAAAGCACCTAAAATTTTCGGCCAGCTTCGTCCAGGAACTGGCCGAAACCATTCATCCACGCCTCGATACGGATTTTCCGCCGCCCCGTCAGCCGCAGCAAACAGGACCGCTCATTCATCGCCACCTCCACCTGTTCAATTTCTTCCCAGCCAAAGGAAAACGGCTCGGCGAAGGTGGGGACGTAGTAGCACCCGAGTTCAGAGTAGGAAAAGAGCGAGCGACGCGCTTTGCGCCACTCGCACAGTGAGCCGGCCAGAAAGGTCCCGAAGACCACCGTGCCAAAGATTCTCAAACCAATCGGAATGTCCGGCGTCCACATCATCCCCATCATTCCCACGAAGAAGACGGTGCTAATCTGATTCAGCACCACCGATTGCCGATGGTAACGGAGCACCTGCCAGCCACCCGGAGCGGACTCGGCGCGGTAGCTCACCCGGCCCAGCATCCAACGCATCAGAGCGTTAGTAAGGCTATTCGACACATGGACGGAAACATGGTGGCTCGACATAAAACTCTCCCAGATCCCTAGCCTGGCACCTCCGCCCGGCAACTTTGTGCACCTTAAGGGAATACCTCTCCAGCCTCCTGATTCTTCATCACTTTCCATTCGACAATCCCCGGTTCCCTCCCGTCATTTCACGCCATGTCGAATCTCGCCGCACTCCGCCAGGCTGCTGCCGTGTCGCCGAACAATCTTCCGCTGCAAATGCTCTACGCCCAGGCGTGCCTGGATGAATTTGCCCTGGATGAAGGGCGCGAGGCTTTTGAAAAGGCGGCGCAGATCGCGCCGTCGGACCCAGCCCCAAAAGTCGGGCTCGCCCGCGTGCTGCACATGATGGGCCGCACGAGCGAGGCCGTGGTGCGTGCCGAGGCCGTAGCCGCGCAGTTTCCGCAGCATGCGCCGGTATGGGTGCTGCTCGCCCGGCTGGCCCTTACCGAGGGACAGCGCGAAGTGGCCAATGCGCACTATCGGAAGGCCCTGGGCCTCGACGGCAAAGTCGCCGATGCCGCGCTGGAGCAGGAGCTTTACCTGGACAAAAATGCGCCCCCTCCCCCGCCCAAACGCAGCGCCATGTCGAATGCCGGACCGATGGAATTTGAGACCGAAGGCGCCGAGGACGACGAGGACGGTCTGCCCTCCACCGGCGGCTTGGGCGAATTCGAGCGGCCGAAGATTTCCTTTGCCGACGTGGGAGGCATGGAGGCGGTGAAAGAAGAGATCCGGATGAAGATTCTCTATCCGCTGCAAAACCCCGATCTCTTCAAAGCCTACGGCAAAAAGATTGGCGGCGGCGTGCTGCTCTACGGCCCGCCTGGCTGCGGCAAAACGCTGCTCAGCCGCGCGACGGCAGGAGAGATCAAGGCCAACTTCCTGGCCATCGGCCTGCACGAGGTGCTCGATATGTGGATCGGCTCCTCGGAAAAAAATCTGCACAAGATTTTCCAGCTCGCGCGCGACAATGCGCCGACCGTCCTCTTCTTCGACGAAGTGGACGCACTGGCCGCCGACCGCCACGACATGCGTGGCGCCGCGGGGCGCACGGTGATCAATCAATTCCTCGCCGAGATGGACGGCACCAATGGCAACAATGATGGACTGCTGATCCTCGGCGCCACGAATGCGCCCTGGCACATTGATCCCGCCTTCCGCCGCCCGGGCCGCTTTGACCGCGTGCTCTTCGTGCCGCCGCCGGATGATGAGGCGCGCGCCCAGGTCATCGAGGTGATGGCCAAGGGCAAGCCGGTGCACAATCTCGACGCCAGGGTGCTCGCAAAAAAGACGAAGGACTTCAGCGGCGCGGATCTCAAGGGCGTGTTCGACATGACCATCGAGCGCGCGCTCGCCAAGGCGATGAAGGAGGGCCGCATCGTGCCCATCACCACCGATGATCTCGTGAAGACCGCGCGAGACGCGAAGCCGACCAGCCGCGCATGGTTTGAAAGCGCCAAGAACTACGCGCTCTACGCGAACCAGGGCGGCTTTTACGACGACGTGCTGACCTATCTCGGCATCAAAAAATGAGCGCCGACTTCGGGCCGATTCTACTGCAGCGCGGGCTGCATCTGCTGCGCGTGCGGCGCTACGTGGAAGCCGAGGCCGCCTTCAAGGATGTGCTGCAAGGCGACCCGGAAAACGACGAGGCGCTGCACCAACTGGCCATCTGCATTTGGTATCAAACCGGGCGGCAGAAAGAGGCCTTGGCGACCATCGAGCAGGCGGTGCGCGTGGCGCCCAGCGTCAGCGGCCATCACGCGCTCAAAGCCATCATGGTGGGCACGGTGCACAATATCGATCTCGCCATGGGACCCGCGAATGAGGCCATTCGTCTCGACCCGACGTCTCCATACGCCTGGTACGTCCGCGCCAAGCTGCATCTCGATGCGCGCAAGCTCCCGAACGCCGAAGCCGATGCCCGCAAAGCGCTGGAGTATGATCCGAACCACGATGCCTCGGCGAATATCCTCTCCCACGCACTGCGGATGCAGGGAAAGATGGCGGAAAATGCGAGCCAGCTCGCGGGAATGCTCGCGCGCAACCCGGAGGACGAAGGGAACCACACCGCGGCCGGCTGGAACGCGCTGCAACTCGGCAAATACGAGGACGCCCAAAAGCATTTCCGCGAAGCCCTGCGGCTCGACCCCGAAAGCGAATTCGCCCGCAACGGGCTGATCGAATCGTTCAAGGCCCGCTCGCGCCTGTACCGGCTCTATCTGCGCTGGGCGCTCTGGATGTCCGCCAAGAGCCGGCAGATGCAGTGGGGCGTCATCCTCGGGCTGTACGTCTTCATGCGCTTCTCCGCGCAGTTTCTCCGCGGACCCTTCGCGCCGGTCGCGATCTTCATTCTCGTCGCCTACTTTATCTTCGTCCTCTGGGGACACATCGCGCGCGGGATGGGGAATTTCCTGCTGGTGTGCGATCGCTTCGCCCGCCATGCGCTCCGGCCCATGGAACGGCTGGAGGGCTGGGTGGTGGGCCTGTGCGTCATCTCCTCCGTCCTGCTCGGGGCCACCGGGGCCATCATCAGCAATATCGTGCTGCTGTGGCTGGCCGGGACGCTGCTCGCGGCCGCGATTCCCCTCTCCCACACATTCTGCAACTCGTCCAAACTCGGCCGGCTTGTCTTCGGCGCCATTGGCGCCTTTGCTTTGCTGGCCGCTCTGCTGCTGGTGGTGGCGCCCTGGGTCCCATCCTCCTGGATGAGCGGCGAAGATCTCGAGAACACCGTTTACGCCGCCTGCATCACCGCGCTGCTTTCCACCTGGCTCGCCAACTTCCGGGTGTTTCGCAGGTAGCGGCAACCGGCACGGAGGATCTCATTCTCCGCGGAGAGCCGCGACCAGATAGAAGCAGCCTGCCAGCGCAATGGTGCTGGAGCCCAGCCGGACCACCCAGCGGAGGCGCCGCTCGCGGATCTCGGGCGACTTCGCCTGCGCTCGCAGCAGCCAGAGCACCCCGAAAACGGGCAGGACCACAACCTGATGCCCCAATTCCACGCCGAGGCTGAAGGCGATGAGCGGCACGGCTACCGGGCCCGCTTGCATGGCTTCGAGCAGGCCACCGGCAAAGCCGAGTCCGTGGAAAAGCCCGAAGGCAAAGGCAAGGCTGAGCCGGGTCCAGCCGTGGGAGGATTGCGGGCGGAAGATATTTTGCAGTGCCACGACCACGATGCTCAGCGCGATCATCGGCTCCACGATGCTGGAGGACAGCCGCACCACATTGAGCACGGAGAGCGTGAGCGTGATGGTATGGGCCACCGTGAACGCCGTGACCACGGCCAGCAATTCTCCGATGCGACGGGTGGCGAGCACCAGCCCGGCCATGAAGAGCAGATGATCCCAGCCCTCGAGGATGTGAAAGATGCCGTGCCGAAGAAAAGTGCCAAACACGCTCGGCACCTGTGCCTGTGCCGCCTCGAGCGACACCACAAACGGCTCCCGATGCGTGAAGAGCGCGCCTTCGCTCACCGTGCGGCCAGCCGACGTGACGCGAACGACCAACGTCGCCTCCCACGGATTGCCGGGCGCATAGGTGAATTCATTCATCAGCGACTGCCGCAGTCGCAACTCGTGCGGACGCGCGGTGATCGGATAGCGCAGTTCATAAACCGCAAAGCCGCGCACCGAGTGGTCGGCGGGCGGCTCCACTTTTTCCACAGCGCCAGCGAGGGCCTGGCCGTCGGCGGCCACTTGCATTTTCGAAAGGAGATAGGCGCCGTGCGCATTCCAAGCTTCATCCAGGCTGGCGGGCGCGTTGTCGGCGTGTGCCGATTGCACAAAGACTTGCTCGTTCGACACCCGCACCCGCGCGTGAATTTCATCCGCGCGCACGTCCAGTTCCAGCGAGCCTTGCGCCACGGGGTGCGCGCAGACGGTGACGGCGAACAGGAGCAGGATGAGCAGCGCTTTCATCAGCATTGGTTCTACCGATGAAAGTGGAACAAGTTAGCACGCGGATTTGCCTCCTCGGCGGCGCGCAGGGTTTTGCGGCCGAGCGCCAAATCGCCGGCGGCGGTGAAGATCATCCCCGCTTGATACAGCAGATGGGAGTCGCGCGTGCCCGTGGCCAGTGCTGCCTTCGCCTCGGTCGCGGCTTCTTCGAGTTTGCCATCGAGGTGCAGCGCCCAGCCGAGCGCGATGTGCGCGAAGATGGACGGACGATCCGCCAAATCGACGCGAGCCAGACGCACCGCCTCGGCAGGATCCGGACGCACATCGCACAGGAAACCCGCCAGGTGGTGCACGTAGAGCTTCTCCCCCTTTTCCATCGAAGCCCGGTAAGCGGCCGCCGCGCGATCGTGCCACTCCTTTGCCGCGTCGGCATGCTTTTGAAACAGCTCCAAATCTCCCGCCGCCTGCAGCAACTCGGGACGTCCCGTGGCCTCGATGCACTTTTTCAGCATCGCCATCGCTTCCTCGAATCTCCCCTCCGCGCCACGCAATTCCGCGATGTGGCTGAGCGCGCGCCAATCGTCTGGCGCCGCGGTCTGCGCCTCGGTGTAGCACCGATCGGCCGTGGCGAAGTCGCCCATCAAAAAGGCCACCTCCCCGCGCTGCACAAGGCACCACGCCAGCGTGGCCGGCTGCGGCTTGTGTGCTTCAGGATCGCGGAGGCTGGCCAGTGCTGCCTCCAGCGGCGGGGCCGGATCTTCGCCGTGCACCCGCGCCCATAATGCCTCCCGCGAACCCACGCTCACCGCATCGCCATTGGTTTCTTTCAACTTCGCTAGGGCCTTCGCTGCCTCGTCATAGGCGCCCAATTCCAGCTTCGCGTCGAACATCGTCTCCCACCCATTGGGGCTATTCGAGCGCACTTCCGTGAAATCCTGCGCGAGCTTGGCCGCGTCCGCAAAGCGGTGCTCCGCCAGCGCCACATGTGCCGCCGCGAGCAGGCCAGCGGAATTCAATTGCCCCGGCACGGAACGCAGCGAGGCATCCACCGCCGTGCGCGCTTTCGGCAGCCATTCCAGTCGGCCGGTAATCCGGAGCTTGGCAAGGTAGCGCTCGGCGAGCTGGTTCTGCGCAGTAATGTCATCCGGGTCGCCCTTTACCCGCTCCTCGAAAAAGCGCAGCCCCGGGTCCGGTTCGCCCGCGAGCAAGGAACCGAGCACCACTCGGAAGATCACCCCGAATCCAAAGAGCAGTCTCATCGCATGAAATGGAACCAGACTTCTTCCTAAAGAGAGAAAAAGCCGCGCCGGCTGATCCAGCCGGCGCGGCCCTAAATGATTTCAGCTCCTTAGTTGCGCGTATTGTCGTCCGTCCCCGTGTCCAGCGGCTGGTGCGGCAGACCGAGGTACGGGAACGACGTTTCAAAAGACTCATCGTTCGTATTCACGTGATCCCCAGCGGTGACCGCTCCATTGGTCACGAGCGAGATCACCGTATCGATGACGTCGTCGGCCGGTTTGCGGCCATTCGGGAAGCCTCCCATGCTGGTGGTATCGAGGCGCAGGTAATCGCCCGTGCCTTGCGCGCCGCCTTTAGGAATGGGAAACACCGGCGGCAACCCGGCCACCGTGCCCAATGTCGTCAGGTTGCTGCCCGACGTACCCAGCGACAGCAAAGTGCCCGGTGCTCCCGGAATACCGACGATCTGCGGATAAAACTTACCTTTGCCGTCATCGATGGTGGTCGCGCCGTTATAGGCATTCTTCGTGCCGTAGGGAATGAACACCACATTGATGCCCGGAACGCCAATCCGGTCCACCTGCACGAATCCGCCGACGCCCACTTGGTCGCCCTTCACCGGATGCTGCGTCTTCCGGGAAGTGCTGAAGGACACACCAATGGTATTACCACCTTTGGCGGAAACCAGCTTCGCGGCGGGAATCCGGACAGCGATGGCGAGAATGTTGTAGCCGGCAAACGAGTCGCGGCCGCGATTGAGGAAATCCGTCGCGGTCACGCCCTGCATGGGGTGAAGGGCGGCGTTTACGAACCGGTTAAAACCAGGGATATCGAAGAAGAAAGGGTCGTCGACCTCACCCGCAAAGAAATCAATGCCCAAGGACTGGTCCTTGGCGTTCGTCAGCGCGGTGACGTACTGAGTGAAAGAAGTAGCCGGTGGCGGGTCGAGCGTCGGAGGCATGACCTTCGCATGGGCGGTGCCCTTGACGCCCACAAGGTCCGCGGGAGCTTTGCCGCGAAACTTGATGAAGGCATCTTGCTCAGTCCGGGTGTTGTTCATCGCTCCTTTGAAGCCCGGCAGAACGGAACCATCCGACGGCCGCTGCACCTTGTTGAACGTCACATCGATAAACATGTCCGGGTTGGAATCCCCCGTGTTTTCGATGTGGAAGGAGTAGCGCAGGTCTTCGTCGAAAATGGCGAAGTTCTTTGCTTCCGACGGGACGATGAAACCGTGGACGGTGGCGATGAGCACCACCTTGGTGTTATCACCCGGATCGACAAAGGCGTAGAGATCCGCGATATCCGCGCCTTGATCGGCCGCCATATTCGGCGCGTCGCCGTGGTCGGCCGCGAAGAGGCTGGTGGTGGTGGTGAGGGCGAGGCCAAAGAAAGCCGCGCTCAGGAGTGAAGGTATGACTCTTTTCATAGTGCAGATTTTCAATTCACACGCTCAAAGTTCCGACGGCCTGGGCCCAAACCGTCCGCTCTGTTTGACAGGGCCGTCATGTTGATGGATTCTTCACGCACGTCAATAAACTCCTGCGCCTTATGACGTAGTACCATGGTAAATTCGCGTAAAGTGTTCCTATTCGTGACAGCCGGAGTGGCATTTTTGGCCGTGGCCATCACGGCGGCGTGGATCTTTTTCGACGAGTCGCCGGTCGCTAAAGCTCCGAAGAATTTGCCGGCGGCACCTACGGTGGAAAATCGAATCCCCCGACCCGCCGTAGCAGAAAAAATAGACACCGTAGAGGTGCGTCCCAATCCGCAATCAGACAAAGCGGAAAGCGGACCCATTTCCGCATTCGTGCCCAAGGCGAGCAGTGCGCCGCGGACGCGTCCAGTGACCGTGCAGGAAGCCGAGGCAGAATATTTGCACGCGACCACCGATGACGACCGCGAGGCCGCCGCGCGCCAACTGGCCACCATGGATACGACGGAATCGGTGCAGATCCTCGGGCAACTTTTTGGCAAGGCCCGCGCGTACACGGAGAAAGTGGCCATCGTGGGCGCGCTGACCGACGCCCAAGGTGAAAATACGGTAGAGGGAAAGCTGGCCATCCTGCGCCTCGCGCTGGCCTCCGGGCAGGTGAAACCGGTCCGGAGCGCGGCGCTGGATGTGGCGGCGCAGCTCGATGACAAGCGGGCCGTGGAGATGCTGCGCCAGGCGGCAAAGCACGATCCGGATGCGGAACTGCGGGAGCTGGCCAAAGCCGCGCTACCGGAAAAGTAAGGCCGACCAAGGGACGCCGGAAATAATTGCGCGATGGATGCGCAATGTTCCTGGCGGCAAGTGTTCCTGGTGAGTCGCATGTTCGTTAGCAGCACGGGAGTTTCCGCAAGGATGGCGAACTTTCCGCACCGGTGGTTTTCTTGGGGGTTGGAGTCAGAGGGCGTGGATTTATTCCCGGAGCATTGAGATCAGATGAGGGCACGAAGCTGGCGAGAAGGCCATCACTGGGAGCCGGGGCGCCCTCGCCCCGAGCTTCGTTGAAGACGCTTCATCTTAGAGAACCGGGTCACCTCGTCACATCGCATTCTCGACGGACGCCCAGTGAAGGACTCGCCTCCCGACTCCTAGTAGCAGAGGACCGTGAGCTTCTTCGGGCCGTGGGCGCCGAGGACCAGGATGCGCTCGATGTCGCCCGTCCGGCTCGGGCCGGTGATGACGGACATGAAGCTCGGGTAGTTCGCTCCGTATTTCTCCCGCAGGAAAGCGAAGGCCGCCGGCAGATCCGGCAGCAGTTGCTCGCGGCGCGCGAGCACCACGTGATGCGGCGGCAGGACGGAGAGGCCCCGACCGCCCGCGCTGCGCGTGGTGATGAGCACGCTCCCGGTTTGCGCGATGAGCGCATCGCACGCCGTGAGGCCAGCATCGCAGCGTTCCAGATCGGGCGCGGCGTAGCCCCCATCCGTGACGAGCGTGGGCAGCGCGAGCGCGGCGCAGGCCGCGTCGGTGAGTTCCGTGCGATGGCTCGCGATGCGCGTCCAGCCATTGGCTTGCGCGACTTCCTTCAGCTTCGCCAGCGCGGCGTCGCGGCTGTCGAGCAGATGAAACTCGGTGCGCAGATCCGTCGATTGCGCGGCAAAGGCGGCGACGCGTTGTTCAAAGGTATCGCCGACGGAAGGTAGCCAGCGGCGGAGATCGGCAGGGGCAGAAAGTTTCCGCGCCGGCATGTGATCGTGCCCGGCATGATCGCCGTGTTCGCCCGGACGCGGCGCGCTCAGGCGGAGCGCTTCGCGGATGCGGCCCAAAATTTTTTCCCGTTCACTCATTTCTTCCGCCTCCGTTTCCAATATTCCTTGAAGCTCTGCGGCGCGAGCTGCGGAACGTCCCGCGTGGCCGTCCAGGCCCGTGCTGGGTCGAGAGCCGTTCCTTTTACAAAGCGATGCAGCGGCTGGAACATGAATCCCACCTTCTTCGCGATGCGGTAGAGCGCGGGGCGCGTGACGACGAAGGAGAAAATCTTGTAAGCCAGCCGCTCCAGCCACCAGCCCTTCTCCGCCGCGGCATTGCGGCGATTTTGCAGCAGGTGATGGTGCAGATCGATCTTCACCGGGCAGGCCTCCGTGCAGGCGCCGCAGAGGCTGGAGGCGGAGGAGAGGTGCTTCCAATCCTGCAAGCCGCGCAGGTGCGGCGTGATGACGGAACCAATCGGCCCGGAGTAAGTCGTGCCATAGGTGTGGCCGCCGACGTTGCGGTAAATGGGGCAGACGTTTAGGCAGGCGCCGCAGCGAATGCAGTGGAGGGCGTCGCGCTGCTCGGGGTCAGCCAGGAGCTGCGTGCGGCCGTGGTCGAGCAGCACCACATGATACTCCTCCGGCCCGTCGCACTCGCCCGGCTGGCGCGGACCACCATACATGGAATTGTAGCAGGTGATGGCCTGCCCCGCGCCCGCCGTGGCAAGCAGCGGGAGAAAGAGCGCGAGGTCTTCCAGACGCGGAATCACCTTCTCGATACCGAGGAGCGTAATCAGCGTCTTGGGCAGCGCGCCCGTGAGCCGCGCATTGCCCTCGTTTTCGGTGATGGAAATCATCCCCGTCTCCGCCACGGCGAAATTGCCGCCGGTGATGCCGATGTCCGCCGTCACGTATTTCTGCCGCAGCGCGCGGCGGGCGATCATCGTGAGCTCCTCGGGATTGTCCGTCGGGGCGCTGCCGAGTTCCTTTTGGAAAAGGTCACTGATCTCGCCCCGCGTGAGATGCATCGCGGGGAAGACGATGTGGTAGGGGGCTTCCTTGCGGAGCTGCACGATGTATTCGCCGAGGTCTGACTCCACCACCTCGAACCCCGATTTTTCGAGCGCATCGTTGAGGTGGATTTCCTCCGCCGTCATCGCCTTCGACTTGATGATCGACCGCGCTTTCTTCTCGCGGACGATGCCCAAAATGATGTCGCGCGCCTGCTCGCCCGTGCTGGCCCAGTGCACCTTCGTCCCGCGCGCTTCCAGCTTCGAGACGAGCGATTCGAGGTGCTCATCGAGATGATTGATCGCCTCGTACTTCGCCTCCGCGGCCGCCTGGCGCGCCGCCTGATAATCCTGAAAGGCCGCCTTTCGCCGGTCGCGCTGCACCTCGTATTTGCCGAGCGCGGTCTGGATCAGCCCGCGATGGCGCAGGTCGCGCGTGATCTTTTTGGCGGCGTCGAGAAACTGGCTGACGAACGTCTTCATTGCTGCGCCAGGACCTCCGCGATGTGCAGGGTTTTGATTGGCTCGCCCTGCCGGCTCAGCAGCCCCGCGATTTGCATGAGGCAGCTCGAATCATTCGACACGATGTAGTCCGCGCCAGTGTCCTTGGCGGAGGCGCATTTTACTTCGCCCATCGCCGTGGAAATCATCGGGAACTTCGCGGCAAAGGTGCCGCCGAAACCGCAACACGTCTCCGCCGCCGCCATTTCCACCAGCTCCAGTCCTTTCACTTTCGCGAGCAGTTGCCGCGGCGGCTGCTTGGCCCCGAGCTCGCGCAGCCCGTGGCAACCATCGTGAAACGTGACCTTGCCGGAAAAGCGCGCGCCCACATCGGTGACCCCCAGCTTGCTCACGAGAAAATCGGAAAACTCCCACGTTTTGGCCGAGAGCTCGCGCGCGGCCTCCTCCCACGGGGTGCCGTGAAAGAGCTGCGGGTAAAAAACTTTCAGCATCGCACCGCAGGAACCGGAGGCCACCACGACCGCCTCCGCCAAGCGCAGCCGTTCCAGCGCGGGCTGCGCCACGGCACGGGCCTCGGGCCAATAGCCGGAGTTAAAGGCCGGCTGTCCGCAGCAGGCCACTTCTTCCGGACACTCCACGGTGTGCCCGAGCCGCTCCAGCACCTGCACGGCGCTAATGCCCACGCGCGGGTAGAGCGCGTCGACAAAGCACGGGACAAAAAGCGTAATTCGCATGTAGGTCCCCTACTCCACTCCCGAATTCAGGCCCGGGACGCAAGAAATCTTCCGCAATGGTTCCAGCGGGAGCTCATACACCACCTCCGGCTCGTCGACACCATCGGACCATCGGTGCGGCACGCGTTGGATTTCCGTGAACCCAAAATGCTGATTCGCCTGCCTGGAAGCGATGTTGGACAAGCGGTGCGCCGTCACGATCCGATGGTAGCCATGAGCGCGAGCCCAGGCGATGCGCGCTTCGTAGAACCAGCGTGACAGCTTGCGGCCCCGGTAGGCCGGGCGGAGGTAGCTGGCCACGCACACCGCGGTCGGGCCCTGGCCATCGGCGCGGCCAGGATCGGGCGACATCGTGACCACGCCGGTCAGGCCGACCACAGCCTCGCCATCGAAAAGCAGGAACACGGCCTTGTCCGGGTGGGCGGACCAGCGGCGCCAAGTCGCTTCGTCATATCCAGACTCACGGGCGTAATTGCTGCCGAACACGCTGGGATCGGACTGCAACGCCTCCAGGCGAATCGACCGCACCAGCGACCAATCATCCGGAGTAGCTTGGCGAAGGTTCATGGTTTTCGATTTTTCCAATACCCCGGTCGCCGGCTGGAATGAGCGAAGGCCAGAATCCAAATGGCGTCGGCCGTTTCCAGAAAGGGAATCGTATAGGGAAAGCGCCCCATCGGGAACCGGCGGGTACCGCTTACCCCAACTCCATAACGCTTCGGCTGACGCCCAATCGCTTGAACCGCTTCAATGGCCAGATCGAAAAACTCCACGCCTAGCCCCGGAACCCTTGACTCATAGAATTCAACTGCGTCCGCCAACTCCTTCTTTGCGTCGGCGTGAATGATCACGCGCATCAGATTTTGAAACGAGCACGCAACTCGGCAAATACCTCTTCAGCAGGCTGCCCTTTCGCGGTTCCATCACGGACTTGTTCTGCGCGGGCCGCTATTTCCGTCTCCCAGCAAGCTTCCGCTTCGGGATCCACGGTCGGCTCCAAGCTTTGGAGCAACGCATGCGCCAGCACCGCGCGCTCCCTTTCAGATAACGAAAGCGCGTCCGCCTTCACCTGCTCGATGGTGGCTGACATGATGAGGCACCCTACTTGGGAGCGTGGAAAGATCAAGCAATTGGGGCTTACTCCCCCTTTGCCCACGCCAGCCCGTCGGCGGTCTTGCCGACGTCGATGAGGGCGCTGACTTTCATTTCCTTCAAATCGATCACCGCGACCTGGGCACTCGCGTCGCAGGAAACGTAGGCGGCAGCGCCATCCGGGCGGACGAGCGCATATTGCGGGGCCTTCGGCACCTGGAGCACTTTGCTCACTTCCATCTTTTCCAGATCCACGATGGCGACTTCGCCGATGCCGCAGCAGACGAGCAGAAACTTGCCATCGGGCGTGGGGGCGGTGCCGTAGCCGAAGTTCGGCAGGTCGACGCGTTTGGCCACTTCGTTGGTCTTCGTGTCGATCACCACGAGCTGCGCTTTTTTCTGATCGGACGTGAAGACCCAGCGGTCATCCACCGAGAGCGAAATGCGCTGCGTCATCCCGGAGATCGGGATGGTTTTGATCAGTTCTTTTTTATCGAGGTCGAGCACGGAGACGGTGCCGGGGCCGACATTGGCGGTGTAGCCACGCGTGCCGTCCTTGGTCACCGTGAGCATGTGCGACTGCTCCTGCCCAGTGGGCACGGTGCCGATGATTTTCAGCGTCTCCGGGTCGATGATGGAGACGGTCTTGTCCAACTCGGTGGTGACGTAGAGCAGGTTCTTCTTGGCATTGTAGATGGCGCAGTGCGGGCGGACGCCCTTGCCGAAATCGAGCGTGTTGACGATCTGGCGCTTCTCGAGATCCACCACGCGGAGGAGCTGGCCATCGGTCCCGGGCTTGCCCACGCCGGAGTCGCCGTAGATCGGGATGTAGGCGAGCTTGCCGTCGGGCGAAGCGGCGAGTTCGTGGCCGGTCACGCCTTCCTCGGGCACGACCATGATTTGCTTGTTCGTCACCGGGTCGACAATCGACATCGAACGGTCGCCTTTGTTGGTGACGAGCAGCTTGCCCTTCGGCGCCTCGGCGGCGAAAGCGGAAGCGGCGGCAAGGATGCCGGCGAGGAGGATGGTGCGCGGAAAACGGGTGGCGGTAGTCATGGTAGCGAGAGTGGAGAAACCAGCGATGAGCCGGGAACGTAGGGAAATTGCAAACCGGAATGGCCGGCTTTTCGGCAGAGGACGCTCGCGTAAGGAGAAAGCCGGAGCGAGCGTATCCATGCGCATGCCTCGGCTTCTCCTGATTCTCCTGTTCCTCTCCACGTCCTTGATCGCCGCGGATCCGGCAACGATTCACGTCTTCGTAGCGCTCGCGGATAACAAGAGCCAGGGCATCATTCCAGTGCCGGCGAAGATTGGGAATGGCGATGACCCGGAGCACAATCTTTACTGGGGCTGCGACGAAGCGCTGCCGGCGGTCTTTCGCGCGAGCAAGGCCTGGAAACTGGAAAAAACGGAAGCGGGGCCGAAGCCGGAGGTGCTCGAACGCAAAACCTACCGGCATGAAAGCGGGCAGTGGCGCGTGGTCGCGGACGCCTACCGCGGCTCGGCCATCCGCATGTGCACGACGGATTTCTTCGCGGCACTGGCGAGTGAAGAGCCGGTCGCAGCCAGCCCGCTCGCCATCTACGTGGGCCATGACGGCCTGATGGACTTTGCCCTGCCCGAGGCCGCCACGGCGCAGCGCGGGCCGGGGCGCGAGGCCATCGTGCTGTGCTGCCAGAGCGCGGGATTCTTTGGCCCACATCTCACGCAGGTTAATGCGCGTCCCGTGCTGCTCACCCAACAGCTCATGTATCCCGGCGGCTTCCTGGTGCTCGCCGCGCTGGATGGATGGACGAAGCGCGAGGCGCCGGCCAGCATCCTGCAACGCGCCGCGGCTGCGTACGCCCGCAACCAGAAGATTTCGACCAAGGCGGCGGCCGGCGTGTTTACGACCGGAATGGAAAAATAGTCCGCGAGACCGGAGCGCCACCCTCGCGCGTTCTATTTGTCGCGATAGAACGCTTGCCACGGGACGTACCGTCGTTCTATCAAAATTCATAGAACGATGAAACACGGTCTCGCCATTCTCGCGGTTTGCTCTTCTTTTCTGGGGGCTCCGGCCCAGGCGGCGGTGGTGTCCATTCCATCCTTTGCCGATACTTTCGTCACCGCCGGCAGCGCGACGGCAGGCGCCGGCAATCCGGATGCCAACTATGGCGGGGCGGGAGCGATGCAGATCTCCGGCAGCAGCACCACCAAGGGCGCGATGCAAGCGCTGCTCAAGTTTGACCTGCTCACCGCAAAGAACACGTTTGATGGCACCTTCGGCGTAGGCAAGTGGGCCATCGACGGCATCACGCTGCAACTCGGCACGAACTTCGGAACGCAGGGGATCCAGCCGAACAATCCCATTTTCAACGCGGTCAACACGGGGTCCTTTAAATTTGACTGGCTGGCGTTTGACTCGTGGGGCGGCGAAGGCTCCGGCAATCCGGGGAGCCCGTTCATTCCCTCGAATCCGCCGACGGACGGCGTGACGTGGAATACCATCGGCCTGCTGCTCGGCGCAACGGACGAAAACCTCGGCACCTTCACCTACACCCCGGTCGGCAATACCAATCCGCCCAACGTCCCGGCGGCCAACTACCCGCTGGGCCTCACGACGGGCTTTGTGGGCGATGCCACCGCGGGCAACGTGGTGAGCCTGCGCGGGTATGCAGCCGACCTGGGTGTGGCTTACCTGTTCAATGCTCATTCGTTTGGCTCCAATTCGCCCACGCTCCTCGTGAGTGCGGTCGCCACGCCGGAACCCACCACGGCGGCGCTGTTGGGCTTGGGGGTGCTCGCGCTGCGCACCCGGAGGCGTCGCCATGCGCTGGAAGCATAAAGCTGCTTTCACGCTCATTGAGCTGCTGATCGTCATCGTGATTATCGCGGTGCTGGCGGCGCTCGCCACGGGGGCCTACCGGCGGGCCATCAGCCAAAAGACGCAGTTGGAAAGCGCGGCGCGCCTGCGCTCGTGGGGCGCGGCGCTGGGCGGCTATGTGGCCGACTATGACGGCGCGCTGCCCCGCCGCGGGCAGGGCGTGCAGGTTGTAACGCAGTTGGACCGGCCCGAGGATTGGTTCAACGCCCTGCCCCGCTACGTGGGCGAAAGGAGCTACAGTGAATTGGTGAAATCCCACCAGCGCCCGAAGGAGGGCGACCGCTCCATCTTCGTCCGCCCTGGCGCCAAGGATCCCGGCGATACCCCGGCCTTCCTCAGCTACGGCATGAACATGAACCTCTCGCCGTGGAATCTCACCCAGCCCACGCGACTCAGCGCCATCCAGCGGCCGGGCACCACCGTCTTTCTCGCCGAGGCGCCGGGCCCGTATGCGAGCACGTATCCGTCATCGCGCCCATATTGCTGCCAGGCGCCGCATGAGGGGCTGGGCAACATTCTCTTCCTCGATGGCCACGTGGCCTGCTACACGGCGGATTACCTCGGCGTGGGCATCGGCGATCCGCAGCGCGAAGACGTGCATTGGCTCACCGGCACGGAAAGCGATAGCCAGGCCGCGAACTATTGATGTCATGACTTGCACTCGACGCTCCCTGCTCGGCGGCCTGGTCGCCGCCGCCTTGGCCACCGCCTGCACCCGGCGCCCCTCCTCGGACGAAAAGCCGGTGATCCGCGTGGCGGTGATCGGCGGCATGACGATGACCGGCATGTGGCAGGAGCTGGCCGCGAAGTTTGAAGCGGACACGGGCTGGAAAACGAAGCTGGTGGTCACCGGGCCAAAGGCGGTGCTCTCGGAGCCTTTCAAAAAGGGCGAGATCGACCTGCTCACCATGCACAGCGCCGACCAGACCACGGACCTCGTGGCGGACGGCTACGGGATCAACCTGCGACCCTGGGCGCGCAACGAGCACACCATCGTGGGCCCGGCCAGCGATCCGGCGGGCATCCGCGGGATGAAAGACGGCGCCGAGGCGCTAAAAAAGATCGCCGCGGCGAAGGCGCCGTTTGTTGATTTCTACGGGCCCGGCAGCCGAGAGCTCACGCACAAACTCTGGCAGCGCGCCGGGCTGAAGCCCGAGGGCGACTGGGTGCTGAAAGACGAAAGCGAGAGCCCGCAACTGGTGGTCGCCTTCGCGGAAAAGAAGCAGGCGTATGTGGTGGTGGGGCGCATCCCGGTGACGAATGGCAAGATGGCGATCGGAAAGATGGAAGTGATGGTGCAGGGCGACCCGGAGATGCGCCGTCCCTATGTGGTCATGGAAGCCAATCCGCAGAAATTTTCCGGGCTGAACACCGATGGCGCCAAGGCGCTGGCGGACTGGATGGTGGGGCCGAAGGGGCAGAATTTTCTCGTGGAATTCGGGAAAAAGACCGGCGGCATCCCGCTTTTTTATCCAGTCAATCTGCCGGAAGACGCGGGCTCAAAGTAGGGCCTGCTTCTTTTGCTTCGCCACTTCCTTGAGCTGCGGGGGAAGCAACGTGGCGCCCGCACGCACAAGATCCGGCTCCTCCGCGGGCGGCGGCACGCACCAACCACCCGCACCGTCATGGAGTTTCGCACCTTCGCGACCGCGCTGGATCCGCGCTCAAATCGACACGCTCTGGAGCAAGCGAGGGAGGAAATCAGTGCGAGAGCAAAGTCCCTTTTAAGAGGCGGAGCAAAGGCGCGCAAAAATGCGCGAAAAATTTCTTGTCTCCCGAACTTCGGCATGTATTCTTTCCGTCCCTTTCGGGAAAGGATCGTTAGCTCAATGGTAGAGCAAGTGACTCTTAATCACTAGGTTGTAGGTTCGAGTCCCACACGATCCACTCTCCCGGAATTTCCCCCCTCCCCTTTCCGGAAACCCTGATGCACAGAGGCTTGACGAGGCGATCAGGGCCTCACTTTCCCCCCTCTTCTGACCGCTCAAGCACGCGCCCCACTGTTCAGTGCGTCGTGCTCCTCCATCCAGGCGAGAAACACCTCCAGGATATGCTCCAGCTTGGTCTCGTCTCCCGCGCCGTGCCAGATGCCATCCTCCACCCGGCAGCTGAGCCACCGGGGGCCCAGAGCCCAGCGCCCGGCGTCGACTCCGTCCGCGATTTCCGCGAAGGCGCTTCCTTCCAGCGCAGTGCCAGCAAGATTGATTTGCACCCACCAGCCGGGGTTATCGACGGTCTGGATTCTGATGCGCCAAGATTGTTCCCAGTCGCCATCGCAATGGCGCTGGTACCAAGCCTGAAGTCGAGAGAGCGCGCTCATGGTTTCACGAGCGCTCAACCTCCGCGACCGCCCTCAGCGGAGCAAGTGGGAACGCAGGCGCAAAGAGGTGTCCTGTCCGACAGCGGATGGCCTTTTTCTCTCCGCCATGGGGATGAGTGAAGGACACGATATCTACGGAGCGGAGCTGAATGTCGGCGAGTTGCCGGGGCCCTTGAGGCATCCCTGGTTCAAGCGAAACCGGCAGGCCCTGATTCTGTCCTTCAATTACTTCGACGGCGATTTCGTCGAGCGGATGGTGTTTACGCGGACCCCATGAAAGCGCCGTCCAGTGGGTGGATCGCGGCGACTTTCCGGAGGACGCCGGTGTGCGCCGACGGCGATCCGCCCGGACCACAAACACAACCTACGGCGAGCCCGCGTGGATCTGTACCAAGCCAGCCGTCTCGGTGCCGAGGAAGAAGCCCTCGGCCAAATCCTCCCCGTCTTGCTGCACGCAGACGCCCTTAAACGGACGGCGGTGCCGATGAGAATCGGTGAACGTGCCGGTGATGATGCCGGTGGCCGGGGCGACGCTGAAAAGAACGCGCTGCGGGTTCGGCGGCAGGACGAGGGCGCGGTCCGCTTTCCACTGGAAAGAGGCCTGCACGGGGTCAGCGAGTTCGCCGCCGCTGAAGTCCACCATGCCCGCGCCCGCGGTAGCATCGAAATCGTCGAGCGGCGCGTGACCGGGATGAGGAACGTAGCGAGCGCCATCCAAATCCACCGGGACGTAGTCAAGGCCGTCCGCATAGAGTCCGCGGTTGGCGGCTGGTTTTTTCCAAGCCAGATCACCGCTCCAGGAAAGGCTGGCGCTTGCATCGAAGCCGGCGGGGCCCGCAAGGCACCCATGCCCCCCAACATAGAGCGGAACATAAATTCCCAGCGCACCCGACTCACTGACGCGCGTGGTTTGCGAGAGGGTGGTGCCATCCGGCAAAGCGCCGAGCAAGCGCACCTGGCCGTTGGGGAGGACATTCGCGGTGAGATAGCCTCGGACTGGCCCGGAAAGATCACTGCTCAGAATGGCCGTATATCGGCCAGCCTGCGCCACCGGAGACGCCGCGGAACCGATGGCATCCCGCTCCGCGGTGAGATCGTAGCTGATACCGGGCGCAGCGTAAAAATGACCGGTGACCCTGGCGCCGTTGTCAGCGGTGTGGAACGTCAGCGTCTGCAGGGGGCCTTTTCGAGTCCCCGGAGTCATGAAGGCCCGGGTGAAAGCGTTGTTGGGCCCGAAGGAGCCGGAAAAACGGTAGGTCGCGCCATCGATTTGCAGCATGCCGGTGACGGTGGAGGCGCCCGTTTTGTTCACCACGAAACTCCCCCAGCCAGGGGCATCCGACCGCTGCGCGAGACCGTGGAAACCGGCTCGGCCATCCACGGAGGTTTCCTCGTCGTCGAGAATGAACACCGAGACGACGGGATTGGCGCCAATCGCCGGCCCCGTGGAGGGGGCATTGACGCTCACGCCAAAGGCCCGGAAATCGTCGGCTTCGGTATTGTTGATGAGCGGGACGACGATCGTGCGGGTATACACGCCGGGAGGAAACGTGACTGAAGTGGACACTGGCTCGTAGTCGATGCCGGCCTTGGCCGTGCCCCCATCGCTCGTCGCGACCTGGACGGTCACCGGGAGATCAGAAACGCCAGTCATGCGCAATTCCAGGCTCACCTTTCCAGCACCTTCCGAAACCTCGACGGACGCCCAAGCAAAGCTGACCACGTGGTCGTCGTTTTGAATGGTCACCGTGTGGGTGGTCTGCGCGCCAAGACTGGCGCCGCCGCCGGGACTGGAAAGCGCGACGGCAAACAACTCAGCCGGCTCCACCGCCGTATCGACGCCGATGGGGATTTGGATGACCTTCTGGGTTTCGCCGGCCGCAAACGTGAGGATACCGCTCGTGACGCTGTAGTCGACACCCCCAGTGGCACTCCCAAACTGTGGTCCGGGGGATAGACCGGGCAGACTTTCATCGATCACCGTGACGTTCATCGTGGAGTAGGCCACGGTTTCGCCTGCGGAAGAACCACCGGTCCGCATGACGACGACGCTGACCACGCCAGCCCCCTCCTCCACACTGCTCGCAGTTTGAGCAAATTGGATGACGCCGGGCGATGGGGGGGCCGCGTCGTCATTTTGAATGGTTACCGTGTGAGTGGTCTGTCCCCCAAGACTCGCGCCCCCGCCCGGCGAGGACAGGGTGACCGTGAATGTCTCATCTGGTTCTGCCACCGCATCGTTCACGATCGGGATTTGGACGATCTTCTGCGTTTCTCCCGCGGCAAACGTGAGGGTGCCACTGGCCGCGCTGTAGTCCTCGTCCGTGGCGCTGCCATTGGCCATCGAGTATTGCACGGTTTCGCCTGCGGCAAAACCGGCCGTCCGCGTGACGACGACATTGACCTGGCCCGCTCCTTCCTGAACTCCGCTGGACGCTTGGGCGAATTGGATAACGCCAGGTGATTCGTCCTCTCGCTCAACGGCACCGATATCCACATGAGCTCCCACGCGGCGAGGGAAACCACGCTGGTCCGTGCCCGTAAGGGTATCGTCACCAGCATCCACACTGGGAGATCCTATCGCTGGAAGCTCGGTGTACGTGGGGCCGCCATGGTTACCGTACGCAGGGACGGGAAACAAAGGGTTCACCACCAAATCCCCATTGCCAAAACCCGTAATCCCTGCCGCGGACGGCACCAAGTTATGCCCCAGGCTAACAAAGGTGCCGGCCAGCCCGCCTGGACCAACCAACGTATTGCGGAGGGAGGCCGAGCCGCTAAACAACTGAAAAATGCTGTCGCCCTGCCCATGCGGTTGGTCCGAGCCAATTCCCGCGGTGTTGTAGCTGAAAGTGCAAGAAACAAGCGCCACTTCGGCTGTGCTGTAGATGCCGCCGCCATCTCCCGCTTTGGAAGGCTTGAACGAGGAGTAGAAGATAGCCGTCGTACTATTGTAGGTAAACGTGCAATTGGTGAGAACTGTTGTTCCACCAGTCAGGGCCAAGGCGCCTCCGGGGCCGGTTTCCCCTGAAGTCGCTGGGGACGAACCGTGTCCGCCATCGCCAGTGATGTTGAAATAGAAAGTGCAACCCGTGATGGTCAGCCCACCTTGCCCCGAAAAAAGTGCGCCGCCGGGGCCTCCTGGACCAACACCTACCAACGAGAACGCCGCAATACTTCCACCTGCTCCAGCGTGGTTTCCTGAGAATCCCGAGTTCGTAATCTGTACCGCCGTGGCAAGAGAAGAGAAATTGGCGATCGCTCCACCTGCTCCGCCCCGTCCCCCCGAGATGCCCGGACCGCCCGCGCCGCCTGCGCCGCCGTAATTTCCTGCGAACTGGCAGCCATCCACCATCAAAGTAGCTCCGGCAGCATTGGCAATGGCTCCGCCACCTCCTCCTTGGATGACCGGGGGCAGGTCGAGGGAATATTCGGGGGTGCCTTCCCCGGCAACATTCGATTGGAAGGTGCAGGCCGTCACCGAGAGATGTCCCAAATTTAGAATTCCACCTCCGCCGTTATCTTCCACGGTGCTGGTGGGGAACGATGCTTTGCCGTTGGAAATCTTTACCCCGGAAATGGTCACTGAAACGCCCGACGCAATGTAAAAAATCCGCGACGCTTGATTTCCGGAAATCTCCAAATTGTCCGTCCCCGGGCCCGTGATGGTGAGATCCTTGGTGAGGTCCAGTTCGCTTCCACCCAGCTTGATGAGCCCGGTCAACCCCGCTGCGAATTGAATCGTGTCACCGGGTGCGGCGGCGGCGATGGCTTGGCGCAGAGTACCGACGGCGGGAGCGGAAGGAGCGTCTGATAAATCGGTTACTGTCCAGGTCGCCGCGGAGGCCGCTAATCCACCGAGGCTGAAGGCGGCGAAGAGCCGCATAAAAAAACGCCGGAGCGGTGGGAGAACGTTGGGTTTCATTAGGGCGATAAAAATATATAATTCTCCGGAAATTATGACAAGTGAGATGGCCTGGCCATCGGGTAACGACTTAGAAAGAAAACATGCGCGGTGTGCACTCTCATTTTACCTGCATCCCCCAGCTTTGGAAGTTGTGGAGCGCGGCATTTTTTCCATGCGCGCGGGGCAGGGCCGTGAGAGAAGGATGGGGAGCACTCTGCTGCCATGAGCCTTTCCGAAACCATCCTTCGACGCGCGACGCTGGCGGATGCGGCGGCCATCGCGGAGATTTACAATGAGGCGATTTTGACGACGACGGCGACGTTTGACACGGAGACGAAGACGGAGGAGGACCGCGCGCAGTGGCTGCGGGGACACGACGAGCGGCATCCGGTGCTGGTGGCGGTGGTAGAGGGACAGGTGGTGGGCTGGGCATCGCTCACGGTGTGGTCGGAGCGGCCGGCGTATGCGGAGACGGCGGAGACTTCGTTTTACGTGCATTCGGCGCAGCGGGGACGCGGGATTGGACGGCAGCTGAAGACGGCGATCATCGAGGAAGCGCGGCGGCTCGGGTATCACACGCTGATTGCCCGCGTCGCCGAGGGGAGCGCGGAGAGTATGCATTTGAATGAACGCGCGGGATTCGTGCTGGTGGGCACACTGCGGCAGGTGGGGCGGAAGTTTGGGAAGTTGCTCGATGTGCACATTCTGCAGAAGATGCTGCGAGAACCGGACAACGAGCCGTAAAGCGGCTCAGGAACCGATACCGCCTGCGCGACCAAACCCATGGACGACAACCCCAAATCCGATGCTGACGAAAAGCGGTTCCGCTTTGGCTTTGGCGTGCTCTTCGGGGCCTTCTGGGGTTGGTGGGGAATTGGGCCGATCGCGTTTGCTCATCGAGTGCTCTCGGGGTTGATCATCGTGGGCGCGGCGATGGTGGGCGGGTATCTGATGGAGCGATACGGCGGGCGAAAGCTATGAACGCCGCCGTCCTGTATGGAGAACTGGCCGCCTGGCCGGACATGGAGCGCATGGTGGCCATTCTGCAGGCAGCGGGCCTTCACCCTCGGGTGGGAAAATTCTCCATCCGAATCGAGGACTTGCCGCATTTCACGTTGCAGGAATATGGCGGGGACCTTGGCGCTCCCCGCATCGAAGCCGATGCGGAGGACGTGGAGACGCTCACCGTGGAAGCCAAACGTCTCTCCGAAATTTTTGCCGATGCCGGGCTCGTGCACCGTTTCGAAATTTACGAAGATGGCGGGGAAGAAATGAGCCGCTACTTTCGCCATGGCCGGCCGCGGGCCGCCGGCACCTAATGGCGATGCGTCCGACCATCGAGCTATGGGACCATGTGGGGCTGGGAATCATCATCGAGTTTCCCAGCGGGGTGGACTACTCCAACCAAACCGGTGGGACGTCCTGCCTGCACCCGATGATGGAAGGCGTGTTTGTGCCGCTTCGGAACGACTGTGCCGAAGACACCCGGCAGTTCCTTTCGCCGGAGCACACCCTCCGTGCTTACTTTGAGGGTCCCAAATGGAAAGGCACGGGCGCGACCAAAGGCATCGATACCGAGGATGCCGACTTCATCGAACGCGTCCTCGCCCAGTATCGCCTCTCTTGCATCGGGGTGAATCGCGAGCGACTGGCGGAATCGCATGAGGCGTGGGTGCATATTTTCATCACGGGGGAGGAAGAGGGCGGCGGGCCGGTCTTCCATGGTTTCGGGCCGTACCCGCGGGCGGGAATTTTGACGTGGACGAATACGGATTAAAGTCGAGCAACACGTTTCGCATGCATCCACTTGATTCCCAAGCCACGTCAGAGAGCCGGGTACCTGACGACTTTCTGTTTCGCATTCCGTGGCATCGCACCAACCAACCGCTGCACGAGGAGTTAGCGCGGGAGATGTCGCCGCCGCACCAACTCCACGGGATCGCGGCGCGCGCGGTGGCCCGCCGGCAGGACAATGATGATGTGCTCTTCGAGCTCTTTGGGAGCAATGCCCCGGCTGACTTTGCGGTGGTTCACCTTACGTGGAGCGGCCGCCCGGACCAGTTTTCCGAATTTCCAGGAACGGAACTTTATCCCACCTTTGCGGCTTGGAGCGCCGAGCGAATGACGCCGGACGTGGAGGATTGGGAACGGACAGAATTTCCGGATGGAAGAATACCGAACCAAGCATGACCTCAAAACCGCGCACGCAGGCCGTGCGTTCGCTCCGCGAAGAGATTGCGTAACCTAAAGAGCGAAGGCAGCTTTTCGACCAGCATTGCCCGCCATGCGTTTTTCCAAACCTATCCTGCTCAGCCGCGATCCCGCCGATCGCCTGCTGCTGGCCGTCCTCAGCCCCATCGTGGCCACGATGACCGGGGGACTTGGATGGTTGTTCCAGGGCGATGCGGCTCGGCCGCATGAGCTGGTGCGGCGGATCGGGGCTTATGTCGCAGCCGAGGTGTGTTTCGTTTTCTTCGGATTGGCGGTGCTGGTTTTCATTTGGGCACTACTGGCTCCGCCCTGGGTGGAACGAGTGCTGACGGTGCGGGCGCCATGGGTGCTGCTGACGATTAGTTTTTTGGTGGCCGGCGCAGCGCTGGGCATGCTCTACGTCGCGATTTAGGAACTCTCTTTCCAACGACGAACACGTTTTCGAGAAGGTTTATCCGGGTGCAGGCGGCGCCGAGTCCGAAGGCGAAGAGATTGCGCCAAAAGAATTTGGGCTTCGGGTATTTCGTTTCCTACACCTCCACACACCAAATCACCTCTCATGCCATTCCGTCCCTTCCGTCTTTCGTCGCTTGTTCCCACTTTGCTGGCTTCCGCGTGCCTGGTGGCACGGGCCGAAGAGCCGGTGGCGTGGAAATTTCCGGAGGAGAAGAAGGGGTGGGAGGCGATCGCGGCGCGGTTCAATGACGGGGTGACGGTGAAGAAGGATCGCGGTGTGACGGAGCTCTCGGTGAAGGGGCTCAAGCAGGCTAAGCAGGGAGACGCGGCGGCGGCTTCGGTGCGCGTGGATGAGGCGAGCGGGCATGTGTTCGAGGTGGGAAGCAATGGGGCGCATTTCACGGATGCGGAGTTTGCCATCTTCGCGAAGTTTCCCGAGGTGCGGGCGCTGACGCTGTGGCACAATGGGGGCACGGATTTCAACGGGACGGGGCTGGCGCAGGTGGCCGGGCAAAAGCTGGAGAAGGTGACGCTGGCCGGCGGCAGCTTGAATGATGCGGGGATGGCGGAGCTGGGAAAAATCAAGACGCTCAAGGAGTTCCACGCGTGGCACGCGGCGTATACGGACAAGGGCGTGGCGGAGCTGAAGAATCATCCGGCGCTGGAGGCGTTTCGCGTGGGGCCGCAGTGGAAGCCAAACTTCACGGACGCGGGGCTCGCCGCACTGGCCACGTGCCCGAAGCTGGCGCGCGTGGGCGTGGACGAAACGTGGCTGACGTGGGACGGCAGCCTGCACGCCCTGGTGGACCGGAAGGACACGCTGAAATCGGTGGACCTCGGCAGCTGCCTCATTGAGCCGGCGGAGGTGGAGAAACTGCGCGCAGCCCTGCCAGGCGCGAAGGTGCAGTGGAAGGGGCTGGCGGCGGCAGGAGCGGCGTTTCAAAAAGCGCCCGTGCGCGCGACGGCGGAGAAGTGGATGCCGAAGGAACTGGTGGCCAAAGCCGTGACCGAGGCGGAGAAAGCGGGGGCGGCGGCGGGGAAGTAGCCCCGAAAGACCACACTCCTCAGCCCTCCGAGCTTCCGTCGGCAGGCTCCAGCGGAGGGCTCGACTTCCGGCGAGCAGCCCATCGGCAGCAAAGGGCAACCAAGGCGGGCGCGATCGTGATCGCGGACAGGACCATCCATTCGCGTTCGTTTTCGCGCACCGCCGGCCAATTGCCGGGCTTATCGCTCAGTTCGGCGATGAAGATCCTAAAGGTGTTGCCCAAGAACAAGACTCCGACAGCGGAGAAACCGAGGGTCCACCTTGCCGAGACACGGCCGGCTTCCGGGCGAGAACGCGACCGGAGCGTCTTGACGATCGTCACAATCAGCGCCACGGCAGCGCCCAAGAGACAGACGGGCCAGATGAAGACACCCAAGATCCAAGAAGGATCATTGGGATAGCTGGTGGCAAGGAATGGAGCGGGAATGAGGATTGGGGACATCAGGCGAGGTTTGAGTGCGGGAGGATTCTGCCGTTTTTACGGGTCGCCTTGAGAAAGTGACCGCGACCTTCCGGTCGCAGCTACATGATCTCGGCGCTGCCGAGGCCTACTCCCAAAGCTTGGCTTTCAGCGCTTTCACGCGGTCCTCGGTCATCTTGCGAAATTCGTCATCGGTCTTGGGGGTCTCGCGTTTTTTCAGCCAGGCGAGTTGATCCTTTTTGAGAGCGGCAAATTGGTCGGCGGGGAGGACGGCTTTGAGCACGCGGTAGGTGTCGTTGAGTTCGTGCTCGATGGCCTCGGCCTTATTTTCGGCGCTGTAGCCGGCGTAGTCGGGATCTACCTCACGGTAGGCGTTGAAGGCGCTGTCCACGGTTTCGATGTCCACTTTCTTGGCGGTGGCGCTGAGCCATTTGCCAGTGGTGGTGTCGAAGGTGCCCCAAAAGAGGCCGGCGATGGCGGAATTGGAGGTACGCTTCGGATCGTTGTCAGCCCACGCGCGGAAGAGGATTTTGCCGCCGGGCGCGTAGCGGGAATCGAGGCCGGGCGCGGTACCCTCGCTCTTCTTTTTATACATTGCAGTGGCGAGGACTTCCTTGATCTTCGCGCCCACGTTGACCTGCTGGAAAGTGTCGCCTTTCGGCTCAAGGACGATGGTGGAGTAGAAGCCGTAGCGCGAATCGAACTGGACGACGCAGAGCTTGGAGTCGTCGCTCCAATCGGCGTGGACGCCGGAGCGGTTGCGGCCAATTTCGTGGCTGGAATTGATGATTTTGCCGAGGACTTTGTGGGCCTTGGCGTCGACGAGGAAGTTGGTCTCTTCGTCGGTGGGATTGTCGGCGAGGACGGGCGCGATGATGGCGTAGTGGCCGTCGGGAGAAGCGGTGTCGTCGGCGAGTTGGTAGCCTTCAGGCCAATCGGCGGCGCGGGCGAAAAGAGAGACACAAGCGAGCAGAGCCAGGATGATGGACGGGCGCATGGCGTTTGGATTCGGCGGGTTGTAGCTCACGCCGAGGCGCGAAGCTGTCACTTTCTGGCACGGTTTGCGCAAAGCCATGCCGGTTCCCCTGCGACCTCCCGGTCGCAGCGACAGCGCGTTTCGCCATTTTCGAACATCTTAACTCAGCTGCCACCCTCTGGCACACGGCTTCACTTTAGGGCTGCGGTTAGCGAACGGGAAGACCGTAACCGCCGGCGCGCTGGATGCGGATGGGCGCGCGAATCATGGCGGGGGCGGCGGTCTCGCAAACGGGCGCGGGGACGCAGACGGGCTCGCAGCGTGGGCTGAGGACCTGGACGTCGGCTACCACGGGCGCGGGAAGCGTGCCGACCAGATCGACCTTTTCGGTGGTGGTGACATAGTCGACAATCACGTAGCCGGCCGGGCTGTATTCCAGCAGGGCGACGGTGAGGTAATAGGAACCGCTGTATTGCGGGGCGTGGTAGGAAGTCCACTTGGAGAGTTCTTGATACTCGCGCCCTGGGTAGAGCGGATTGAGCGTCACGGTGCCGAGCAATGCGCGCGGTTGCTCCGGAGCAAAGTGGCGGGCGGTGGTGGCGAAGACCTGGAGCTGGAGCGTGGAGCTGCTCGCGTCGGCGGACTGGTTGATGACGCGGGCGGCGTGAACTTCCAGGGCGCCCTGTTCCAGTTTGTAGCCGACCTCGCCGCCGAAGCGAACATCGGCGTAAAGGGAGGTGGCGGCGAGGGTAAGGAGGATGATGGAACGGAGGAGTTTCATAGTGGAGTTTTTGGTGACCAGTACGCAGACGGAATGGGCACGTGATTATTCACCCAGTTATTGGGTAGTGAGCTGGGGCTGTGAGGATTGCAAATTGGCAATGTTGCTCCTCGAAACGGCTGGAAGCCGCTTCGACAAGGGGGTGACATCGCAGAAAAACTCTTGCAACGGAAGGCAACCGGACCAAGCATCGGCGGCGTAATCACTTCCGTGAAAACTCTCTGCTGTACGTGCCCGCGCGAAATCCGCGCTGATATGGCCTGATCGTTCCCCGAAAGACCGGCATCAACCAGAAGTGCTTCCGCACCATCACTTTCCGAATCTCCGTACCGACATGCAAAAATCCGCATCATCCACCATCGACCCCGAACACGTCGACCCGCCCTCGACCATCCTTTCTGCCGGAGCGCTCGCGCAGCCCGGCCATCGCGACCTGCGTCGGGATGAATTTTGGCGCGCCCTACCCGGCTATGCGCAGGTGACCGCCGCCGAGTTTGGAGACCACAAGTGGCAGCAACGCCACACCGTCACCAGTGTGAAACAACTGCGGGAGGCGCTGGGAGCTGGCACCGAGGGCCAGGTGGTCGGGGAGGATTTTTTCGCGGACGTGGAGGCAGGGATTGCCAATGCGCCGATGGCGCTGCGCATTTCGCCCTATCTCCTCTCGCTGGTGGATTGGCAGGCGCCGGTGACGGACCCCATCCGCACCCAATTTTTGCCGCTGCGCGGCCAGCAACTTCCGGCTCATCCGATGCTGCGGTTTGACTCGCTGAACGAGCGCGAGGACTCACCGGTGCCAGGGCTGACGCATCGCTACCCGGACAAGGCGCTCTTTTTGCCGCAGCCGAGCTGTCCGGTGTATTGCCGCTTTTGCACCCGCAGCTATGCGGTGGGGAATGACACGGAGGTGGTGGAGAAGATGAAGCTGAGCGCGAGCGCCGCGCGGTGGGAGGAGGCTTTTACCTACATCGCGAGCCAGCCGCAGCTGGAAGACATCGTGATCTCCGGCGGCGATACCTACAATTTGAGCGCGGGGCACATTGAGCAAATCGGCACGCGGCTGCTCGAGATGCCGAACATCCGGCGCATCCGCTACGCGACGAAAGGGCTCTGCGTGCTGCCGCAGAAAATGCTGACGGATGACGCCTGGCTGGACGCGCTGACCCGCGTGGTGGAACTCGGCCGGCGCTTGCACAAAGACGTGGTGGTGCACACGCATTTTAACCACCCGAATGAGATCACCGGTTTCACCGAAGCGGCGTTGGGGCGGCTCACCGAGCGCGGCATCCACGTGCGGTGCCAGACGGTGCTGCAGCGTGGCGTGAACGACACGCCGGAGACGATGACGCTGCTGGTGCGGCGACTCAGCTTCATCAACGTTCACCCCTACTACGTGTATGTGCACGACATGGTGCCAGGCGTGGAAGACCTGCGCACGCCGCTGCACGTGGCACAAAATCTGGAGCGGCATGTGCGCGGCTCGACGGCGGGCTTTAATACGCCGGCGTTTGTCGTGGACCTGCCGGGCGGCGGCGGGAAGCGGGACGTGCACTCCGCCGATTACTACGACCGCGAGACGGGCATCTCCGTCTTCACCGCGCCCAGTGTGAAGAAGGGGAAGAAGTTTTTGTTCTTCGATCCGGTGGCGTCGCTCGATGAGAAAGCGCGCTGGCGGTGGTCGCAATGCGGGGAACGGCGGGCGATGATCAATGAGGCGCTGGGGAGTGTGTAACAGAGAGTTCGCCCCATCGGCCGTGCGACGGAGAGAAAATCTGTGCTCCACTGCTTGACAACGGCGCAAACACTCATAGTCTCCGCGACTCTTTTCTAGTAATCCGATTTTTATGGCCAATACCAAGTCCGCCGCCAAACGCGCCCGTCAAACCGTCCGCCGCACTGAACGCAACCGTAAGGTGAAGGCGAGCGTGAAGTCGGAGCTCAAGTCGATCCGTGCGGCGATCGCCGGCGGCAAGAAGGATGAAGCGAAGTCGCTGCTGCCGAAAGTCAGCGCCGTCCTCGACCGCGCCGCGAAGGCCGGCCGCGTGCACAAGAACAAGGTGAACCGCCACAAGAGCGACCTCGCGACCCAGATCGCGGCGATCAAGTAACTCCAGGGGGAGAAATTTTTACGCAAGGCGGCGTCCGAGAAGGGCGCCGCTTTTTGCGTTTTGGTGGTGAGGGGGGAGGTTTGGCATGCTGCGAGGAAAAGACCTCGTCTGGCGAAAGAGTGAAAGTGGGACGGGTTTTTAGCGAGGCACGAGCGCAACCCGTCGTGGGCGAGCGCAGCGAGGCGGCGCGGAGCGGTGTGCCGATTGCTCTCCTTACCACAAGCCCCCCCGACAGGTTGCGCTCGTGCCTCGCTAAAAACCTGTCCCACTTTCCCCGTCCCGCAATTTCGAGAAGCCTTAGGCCTACGGCGATTTGAGGCGGAAGAAGAAGTTGGTGGCGGCGGAGGGGATGAAGATGGTGATCTTGGAGGCGCCGGGGCCGTCGGGGACGGTGGCGATGACCTGGTATTGGCCGGGGAGGAGGGGCGCCCAGGTGCCGAGGTTGGTGGAGGTTTCGGCGAGGTAGTCGCGGCCGAGCTGGACGCCATTGCGGCAGCGCCATTGGATCTGAAAGCCCGGCGTGGGGGCGGTCACGCGCGTGGGCACGAGGGCGCCGGCGCCATCGCCATGCGTCGGATCCTTGGCCATCACATAGGCGAAGAAGTCGCGGATCCCATCGTGGTCGTAGTCGCCGCCGAGGGTGAGCGGCGCGGGCGTGTAGAGATTTTCCCACCAGTCCGGGAGGCCGTTGCCATTGGCGTCCTCCACGGGCACGTCCTGCAAATTCACAGTGAAGGTGTAAGAGGTGGTTTTCGGATTCGGGCCAAAGTGATCCTGGGCGGCGATGGTGAGGACGTATTGCGTCGCGGTCTCGTAATCGAGCACGCCATTGACCGTGAGTTGGCCGGTGAGCGGGTCGATGGTGAAGAGGCCCGCGCTGTTGCCGCCGGTGATCGAATAGGTGAGCGCCGACTGATCGGAGGAACCCGCGCGCACATCGGGGTCCGTGGCGGCGATGGTGGCGACCGCGGCGCCAGTGAGCGCGTTCTCCGTCACGTTGGTCTGCGTGGGCGTGCCGGCATTGATGGCGGGCGCAACGTTGGCGTAGTTGTCGATCCATTGCGCAAGCATCTGGATATCGGCCTGGTCGGGCAGATTGGTGGCAATGGGCGGCATCTGGGAGTAACCGTTGTGCGTGCCGTCGCCGATGACGTTGCGGGCCTGGAGGCGGTTGTAGATCAGCGAGTTTTCCTTGTCGCCGGGGATGATGAGGCGGTCGTTTTGATCGTGATACGTCTCGCTCACCGGCAGCACGTAGAGGATGCGCATTTGCTCGAGCGAGAGGTGGCCGCGGGCATCCCACGTTTCCACGATGCCAGAGTTCGGGCGATGGCAGTGGCTGCAATTCACCCCGAAGAAGGAGCGCACGCGGTCGTCGAGATTCACCGTGGTTTCGTCCGAGCGATAGAAGCGTTCCAGCGTGGCCGGATTGTCGCCGAAGCCAGTGAGGTAGCCGGACTGCGCGAGCAACGTGAGAAAATTGCCGGAAGCGCCGGCGAGCGTCCCGGGGCGATTGAGCTGGCGCATGTTCATGCTGAGCGCGTGGCCCGCATTCGCATTGTGGCAGGAGAGACACTCGCCCCGCGCGGGAATATGCCAGGGCTGCGTAGCGACGGTGCCGCCGGTGACGACGCCACCGTTGTTCGTCCCGCCCGTGCGGATCGCGAGGTCGAAATCCTCACCGCTATTGTCGGCCAGCGTGGCATCGGTGCCCTGGTCATTCCAGCGGTAGGAGACACCGTAAAGGCCGGAAGGGTTGCGGACGAGGAAGCGGGTCTCGATGCGTTTGCGGGCCGTGCCGGGGAAATCGCGGTTCAGCTCCATGTCGAAGTGCTTCACAAAGATCATCCCGGGCGGGAAGTTCCACAGATCGTCGCGCGAGTAGGTCATTTGATCCGTGGTGTTCTTGAGCGCGAACCAGCGGGATTTGTCCGCGCCGTCGGACCAAAATTTCAAATTCGGCGTGTAGGGCACCACGCCGGGATTTGGCGTGAGGGTGGCCATATCAGCGAAGGCGCCGGTCTGGCTGAGGAGCGTGGGGAAATTGGTGAGCGTGGGCGCCACTTCCTTGAGCCGGTAGATCTTTTTGTTGATCTGGTACTGGCCGATGAGGATGTCGTTCGTCACCGGGTCGACGTAGAAATCGACCACCTGGCTGATGGTGCCGACACCGAGATCCGCCACCTGCGCGGTGCCGGGCGTGGGGCCGCGGGTGAGGCTCCACAGGCGGCCGGAGGTATGGTCGCCGAAGATGTATTTGTTTTGCAGCGTGCTGTAGTTGGAGCCGCGGTAGTAGACGCCGCCGATCACGCACGTGTTGCCGGTGGAGTGCGCGTAATCGTACTCGGGCAGCTTGTGGACGGTCGGCGTGGGCGTGGTGTTCGGAGCCGGATGATTGACGGGGCTGCGGTGGCTGCCCTCCCAGTACGACCAGCCGGCATCATCGCCTTTGTTGAGCACGGTTACTTCCTCCCAAGCGTCCTGCCCCACGTCGCCGACCCACACGTCATTCGTCACGGGATCGATGTCGAACTTGAACGGATTGCGCAGCCCTGTGGCCCACATCTCGGTGCGGATTTTGAGGAAGTCCGGATGCGCGGGCGTGTAGGTGACGCCATTGTAGGTCACACTGTTTCCCACGAACGGGTTGTCGTTGGGGATGGAAAAGTTGGCTTTGCCCGTGCCGGGGTTGATCAGGATCGCGTAGTGGGGATTGGGCTCGAGATTGTTGGGGTGCTTGACGAAATCGCGGTCCACATCGATGCGGAGCATGGAGGAGAATTGATCGCGGACGATTTTCTGCGCGTTGTGGTAGGGCTCGCCCTGATCGCCTTCGTCGCCGAAGGACACGTAGAAGTAGCCGTCGGGGCCGAAGTGAATGTCGTTGATGCTGTGGTAAAGGTTTTGCTCGGCGAGATTCAGGTAGCGCAACTCGGTCCCGAGCACGGCGGCCTGCGTGGCGGCGATGTCGCCCGCGGTGTTGCCGAGGAGGATATCGAGCTGGGTTTTCGTGATCTTGAAACGCGAAATGCGCAGCGTGCAGGTGATGTCCGTGGGGAAACCGGTCTCCGCGTCGAGATTTGGAATGTTCGCGACCGGGATGGGGAAGCCGTCCGGTTTCCCCTGGTACGTGAGAAAGAGGTAGATGAAGCTATTGGGGTCATTCGCCGTGATGCTATAGCTCGGGTGGCACACGGCGCTGTAGATGCCGCGGCCACGCACGAAGGGCGCGGGGCAGAGGCTGTCCACCTTGAATAGGAGCTTCTTCACCGCGGTGGCGGCGGTGGTATCGGGGATCATCCACACCGAGCTATCGGAGCCCGTATTGGCGCCGTGCGCGGTGGCGACGATCAATTGCTGGTCCGCGCCCGGCACCTGCGCGAGCCCCACCATGCCGTCGATGGTGAGCCCGGGGAAAGCATCCACCAATTGCAGAGCGCCGCCCGGCGGAGGATCGGCGGGCAGCGTGAGCGTGGCATTCGCCAGGCGCATGGCGCTGGAGATGGTGATATTCACGTTGGCCTGGCCGGTGGCGCCACCGGTATTGGCGACCTGGTAGCGGAAGACATCCGTGCCCGCGCTCCCGCCCGTGTGGCGATAAACGATGCGCTTGGTCAACGGATCATAGGCCGCGGTGCCGTGCGTTGGGGGCGTGATAATTTGGAGCGTGGACGGATCGACGGTGCCGAAATTGGTCACGTCGTTTTCCGTCGGGTCAATGCCCACCCAGCCGCCCACGCCCACCTCGGCCGTGTCATTCGCCACGGTAAGCGAATTCGGCACGGGGTTGGTGAGATTCTGGCCAGCGGTATCAAGATAGACATCGTCGATGTAGAGCGTCCCGGATTGCCCCTCGTCCGTGGTATTCGAACCACCCGTGATGATGAGGAAGCAGGAGAGCGGGTTGGCGGCCACCCCATTACGGAAACCGAAGGCCGTGGTGCCCGCATTGTTTTGAATCGCCGACGTGGTGCCGCCCGGCAGCGTACTGGAGTCGATGTAAAAAGTGGTTTTATCGGTCGTGTTGTTGATCACCATCCACATGCTGTACCAGCGGTCGGGCTGGAGCGGGCTGGCGGGACTCATGGTCTTGAACGCACCAGCGTCGCGGGCATGCGCGTCGTTCGCGGTATTGTTTTCGTTGAACTGAGCTTCGAAGTCCGCGAACGCCGTGGGCGCGGCCACATCGGACATCCCGATGGAATAGTTTTTCGGTCCGGTAAAACGGAACCGCAGATACAGCGTGGCGGTGGTATTATTGGGGATCGTTACCGCGGCGTTATTCAGCCGGACGTTGGCGGTGGTGTCGTTGGAAATGGCGAGCACCTGGTTGGCTCCGCCACTCGGATCGCCCACGACGGTGATTTGGGGAATGGGATGATTAGCCACCCAGCCATGGGCGGTCGCGGGCCCCTGCCCCAGCGTGTGGGATTGGAAATCCTCAATTTTTACAAAGGCCGCGCGGACGGGAGCCGCAGCGGTGCAGAGCGCGAGGAAAAGGAAAATAGTCCGGAGGACGGGGCGATTCATGAAGCGTGACGGTCTGGTGCAGCAGGTTGCGCTCCCGGGCTCAGGGGCGGGCTTCGCCAGTGTGGAAAAAGCTAATGCGCGAACCTGGGTCAAAGAAGGGATTTCCGGTTACGTTTTCGGGGCAGGAAGCCCAGCGTGGCGAGGCCACCGAGAAAGCAAACCACGGTTCCCGGCTCGGGCACGGAGACGAGCAGCAGGTCATTCCCATTATCACCCAGTTGGAGCTGGAAGGCCTGGCCGCCAACGATGCCCGTGGTCGCTGAGCCCAAGGTGCCGTTGATGGCGGTGTCGCCATCGAACAGGGTGTAGGTGCCCGCTGGGTCGAAGCCGGCGAGGGCGGTAAAAGCGAAGTCGTTGAAATCGAGAGCGTTGGTGCCGATATTGAGCGTCCCGCCGACGACGGCAATTTTGTCACTGGCACCGGGAGCGGCGAGATCGAACCGCAGGGAGCCGCTGCCAGTGGCGGCGGGCGAGAGGTCCAGGGTGCCGACCGCAAGCGAGGCGGTGAGCGTGCCGGCGCCAGCATTGCCCGGCGAGAGGGTGCCGCCCACCGCCACGGTGATGGCACCGCCGAAAACGGGGCTGATCGTCCCCGTGCCCGCCAGGGTGCCACCGGCATTCACAGTGACCCCGGTGGTGCCGCTGATCGAACCCGTGACCAGCAGCGTACCGGCATTGATGGCGGTGCTGCCGGTCTGCCCCATGGTGGAGGTGGCCGTGAGTTGCAGAGTTCCACCGCCACTCTTGATGAAATTGCCCGTGCCATCGAAATCGGGCGCCACCGTGGTCGTGGTGCCGGCGCCGATGTTGAACGTGCGATCCCCGTTGAGCCGGATGACGTTGAGGTTCGCGCCGGTGTAGCCCGCATTGTTAATGGCGACATTGCCTGTGCTGGTGAAATCGCCATTGAGGTTGAGGATGGCGTCGAAATTGTTCGTATTGAATTTCACCTCAATGGTTCCACCGCTGGCGACGATGCCGCCGGCGCCGACATTCAGCGTGGAGGCCGCACTGCTGGCCGCCATGCGCACGGTCCCACCGGCACTCAGGACGATTTTGTTCACATTCGCCGTGTGCCCGCTGGCGGCCGCCAGGATGCCGTTTTGCACCGTCGCCGTGTCGGTCGCGGTGAAGTTATTGCGCATGATGAGCTGAGCGGTGTTGACCGAACCATTCACGACCAGGTTGGCCACGGTTTCGGTCCCGGTGGAGGTCTGCGTCATGCCCTCCGTACTCGAACCGAGCTGGAAGATCGTTGCGGTATCCGGGATCTGTTCATTCCCGATCAACTGGAGGGCTCCGTTGCCGGTCAGGGTGATGCTTCCGGCCACGGCATTCACACCGGCATTCTTGTTCAGCTGGAGAATGCCACCCGAGACGTTGGTGATGGCCACGGTATTGGGATCGGCGCCGGCGAGTTGCACCGTGCCGCCGGTGATCTCCAAAGTGCCGGCGCCAGAGACCGTGCTGGAAATGGTGGACGTGCCGGAATAGCGCAGCGTCGCCCCGGCATCGATGGTGACCGCCCCGGCCACGGCGCCATTGTTGGCGAAATTGAGCGTGCCCCCTTTTACGTTGATGCCGCCGGTGAAATTGCTCGTGGCCGAGAGCGTGGCGACATTGGGGCCTCGTTTCTCCAGCGTGCCGGCTCCCGTGAAAACGGAAGTGGAGGTGAGATCCTCGACGCGATTCACGATGAGTGTGCCGGCGACGATATTGACGGCCGTGGTGGGAAGGAGACCAGCATTGGCCGTGGCGCCGTCGCCAAACTGCACCGTGCCGGAGTTGATCGTCAGCCCCCCGGCGTTGTCGTAGGCCACCGTATTGAGCAGGGTCACTTTCGCCGTGCCATTCATGGTCATCGCGCCGGCGCCGGTGAGTTTTCCGGGGCCGGAGAGGACGTAATTGTTGGTGGCGTTGGTGAAATTGGCGACCACGGGAGAGAGGCTGGTGGTGAGATTCACCGTGGTGATGATGGCGGAGTCGTCGAAATTCACGGAATCCGTTCCGCCCGTGCCCTGCAGGTACTTCGTCGGAGTAAAGGCGACCGTGGTGACCCAATTGGCCGTGCCTTGGCCGCCGGAGCCATCAGGATCCAAATCCCAATTGCTGTTCACACTCCCCTTCCACTTGATCTGCTCGAGCGCCGTGATGTTCAGCAAGATCTGCCCGAGGCCGGAATCATCCACGAGGTTGCCGATCGTGCGCGGCGGCAGCGAGAGCGTGTAGGAACTGACCGGCACACCGCTCCGGCTCCCGTATTGGACGATCGGGATCCCGTTTTGCACCGAGAGACCGGTCCCGACGACATTCACCTTGAGCGCCGCCACGGCTCCGAAATCGCCCGAGACCAGCAAGGGAGCGAAGCTCGGATTGGGGTAGGCCGCGTTGTTGATGGTCAGATTGGCGCCCGTGGTGGCGCCCAGGGAGACACTGGCGACCGACAAGATGGTGGGAGAGGTGGTCTCTTTCACCTCAAACGTCCCGCCATCCGCCACGGTGAGCGAGGCGGCGCCCAGATCGCCGCCATTCGCGACATTGGCGGACAGCGTGGCGCCGGTGGCGACAGAGATCGCGGAAGCACCGATGGTGCCGGGCCCGAGGACCAGCGTGCCCGCATTCACGCTGGTCGGCCCCGAGAAGGTATTGGCCCCGCTCAGCGTGAGGATGCCGCTCCCGACTTTGGTGAGCCCCAGCTTGCCGGTGCCGGCGCCATTGGTGATGAGGCCGGTGAAAGTGCCGGCGCCCACGTTGATGGTCGCGGGATTGGTGGCGTGCGAATTGGTGAGGGTGCCGGCGCCATTGAGGGTGCCGAATTGGACGCTGACGCCATCAATTCCGAGAGTGTGGCCGGCGTTAATCACCCACGTGGCGGCCGCACTGCCGGCGGTCGCCGCCGTGAGACGGGATTCGCGGGCGTTGCCGGTGAAAGAGATCGTCCCGGAGTAACCGCTGTTGTCGCCGCCGAACAGCAAGCGGTTGCCGTTGTTCTGGGCGGCCGTCGTCGTGTTGCTGACGGCCAGGTTGGCCGAGCCAGCGATGTTGCTGTTGATCCGCAGGAAACCCGCCGCGGCGCCGCCATTTCCGCCCATGGCGTTGTTCATGACCAGCGCACTGGCGCTGTTCACATTGAGCGCCCCCGTGAGGGTGCAGTCCGTGGTGGCGTTGTTGTTGGCGATGCGCAGGTTGCCGCCATTCAAATTAATCGTGCCATTGGAGGTGACACCGCCGGACGTGGTGAAGAACCACAGCGAGGAATTCGCGGCGACATTGAGGGTCACCGTGCTGTCGATGGTGGTCAATTTGCTGCCGCCGCCCTGCACCACGAAGTTGGCGTTGCCGATATTGATGGTGCCGTGGGCGACGAGGTAGCCGTTGCCGATGTCGATGTTGCCAGTGCCGGTGGTCGTGACCACATGGTTGCCCAGTTCAAAGGCGGCCCCTGAGCTGGTCAGTGTTCCGGCCTGACCGAAAAAGCAGAGGTCCTCGTTGTTGTTCTGCCCGGTGGGATTGATGTTCGTGTTGGCGTTGATGATGTTCCACGTCTGATCCGCCCCGACCGTGATTTTCGATTGGATGAGCAAAGTTTGCGTGGCGGCGGCCATATTGATGCCGGAAGCGCCAATGGTCACGGTGTGCGCGGAGCCGGTATCCTGAAACCCCACCGCGGTGGCCGCGGCATTCACGGCTCCGCCCACGTTGGTGACCTTAATGCCCAGCACCGAGAGATCCCCACCGAGTTGAGAGAGGCTCGCGGCATTGCCGGGCGCGGTGTACAGGTTGTCCCACAGCATCACGTCACCCACGCCGGGGATTCCGCCGCCATTCCAGGCGGCGCCGGTATTGAGGGCACTGGTATTTTGGAGTTTGCTGATATCTGCCGCCCGCAAAGGCGTGCAGAAGGTGGCGATGGACAGCAGCAGGATGGAGGCGCGCGGCGCCACGGCGGAACGAGTTCGCGAGTTCATGGGTAGGTAGATGAAAGGAGGTGTCCTTGAGTGACGGTGGACACCCCGCACTGGAACAGGTGGCTAAAGAACCAATCCCAGCATCACGTCAAAACGCAGGTGGTTTCTGATGACAATTTCCCCATCGTGGGAGACGTGGACCTGCGCTGGGCTGGTGGCGTTGTGCTGGTGGGAGATTTTCAAAGGAGAGCGCACCAGAACGGGGGGGTGCTTTCAAGCCGTGCCCAGCTACTCAAATGAGTAGGTCATCGCGCTGAAAGGAACCGACTCCCCCTTTTCCGTGCCCGAAGAAATTCGTCCCGACCAGCCCAGGCCCGGCGGCGATGGAAGATCCATGGAACTCCATCGGTAAATGACCTACTCACAGCAGGCTGGAAATTTTTCCCAACGTTGTAGACAAACGTGCTGTCTTACACCGCTGAGACCTTACTCGATACCGATTGCATGACGAATACTCAGGAAATCACCGCGCGCGTCCAGGAGCACAATCTCTGGGTGGGCGCGCTACAAAAGGAGGTGGCGCGCGTCGTCGTGGGCCAGAAGTACCTGGTGGACGGGCTGCTGATTGGCCTGCTGACCAATGGCCACGTGCTGCTGGAGGGCGTGCCCGGGCTGGCCAAGACGCTAACCGTGAAGACGCTGAGCTCGGCGATTCACACGGGCTTCCGGCGCATCCAGTTTACGCCCGATCTTCTCCCGGCGGATCTCGTGGGCACGCTGGTCTATAATCCACGCGAGGGCGTCTTCACGACCAAGCAGGGGCCGATTTTTTCCAACCTCATCCTGGCGGACGAAATCAACCGTGCGCCGGCCAAAGTGCAGAGCGCGCTGCTGGAGGCGATGCAAGAGCGACAGGTGACGCTGGGCGACCAGACGTACAAACTGCCGGATCCCTTCCTGGTGCTGGCGACGCAAAACCCGCTGGAGCAGGAGGGCACCTATCAGCTCCCCGAGGCGCAACTCGACCGCTTCATGCTGAAGCTGAAGGTGGGCTACCCGAGCAAGGCGGAGGAACGGCAGATCCTGGACCTGATGGGCACGAGCACCCCGAAGCTGGACGTGCAAGCGGTGGTGGAGCCGGCGGATATTTTGCGCGCGCGCGAGTTGGTGAACACCGTCTACGTGGACGACCGGGTGAAGGACTACATCGTGGACATCGTCTTCGCCACACGTGAGCCGTCGACCTACAAGCTGCAAATGAGCGGGCTCATTCGCTACGGCGCGAGTCCGCGTGCGACCATCGCACTCACGCTCGCCGCACGGGCCAAGGCATTTCTCTCCGGCCGCGGCTACGTGACGCCGCAGGACGTGAAGAGCATCGGCATGGACGTGCTGCGCCACCGCGTGGCCGTGACCTACGAGGCGGAAGCCGAGGACCTGACGAGCGAGAAGATCATCGCCAAGGTGTTTGAGAATCTGCCCGTGCCGTGAGGATTGTCGCTCGAATACTTTTCGGCGTGGCCCCGCTGGCGTTCGGCACCGGGCTTGTCCTGGGAATCGGTCGCTTTGTCTGGCCACCTTGGGCCGCCATGATCGTCGCCAGCGGAATCCTGCTTCCGGGAGCTGCGCTTCTGTATTGGCCGCCGTCCCATCGCCTTTTGCAAATCATGGCGATCCTTGGTGGTTTGCTGGGCATCGGTGGGTTAATTCACCTTGGCCTCGTCATCGTGAACCACGAAACGCCTGAGAGAATCTACGTGTATCCAGGACTGATGATCCTTTGCTCCTGCGGTTTGGTCACCGGCCTGGGCGGACACTATAAGGTGGAAGCCGCGCGGAAAGCGACGTCCACGAAAATCAGCTAATGGACGCCGCTCGCGACATTCTGAAAAAGATCCGCGCCATCGAGCTGAAGACGCGCGGGATGATCGATACGGCTTTCTCCGGGGCGTACCGCGCGGTGTTCAAGGGACGCGGCATGAACTTCGAGGAGGTGCGCGAATACCAGCCGGGGGATGAGGTGCGCGCGATCGACTGGAACGTGACGGCGCGCATGGGCGATGCGTTCATCAAAAAATTTACCGAGGAACGCGAACTGACGGTGATGCTGCTGGTGGATGTCAGCGCGTCGGGGGAATTTGGCAGCGTGAATTTGAGCAAGCGCGAGCTGGCGGCGGAGGTGGCGTGCTTGTTTGCGTTCAGCGCGATTCGCAATTCGGATAAGGTGGGCTGCATCCTGTTTTCCGATCACGTGGAGCTCTTCATCCCGCCGGCGAAAGGGCGCGGGCACGCGCTGCGGATTATCCGGGAAATTTTGTTTTTTGAACCGAAGGGGCGCGGCACGAATATCGTCGCGGCGCTCGAAGTGCTGAACCGGGTGCAGCATCGGCGCGCCGTGGTATTTCTGCTCAGCGATTTCCAGGCGCCGGATTTTTCCAAACCGCTCGCCATCGCCGCGCGGCGGCATGACTTTGTGGCGATCCCGACGGTGGATCCGCGCGAACTCGAGCTGCCCGATATCGGCCGCGTGGTGCTGGAGGATGCCGAGACCGGCGAGCGGCTGGTGCTCAACACCAGCGACCGCCGCACGCGCCGGCACTTCGCGGAAACGATGTCGCAACCGCTGGCCGAACTGCCGCGGGAGTTTGCGCGCTACGGAGTGGATACAATCCCGCTCTACACGGACCAGGACTACGTGCCGGCACTGCGGCGTTTTTTCCGCCAGCGCGAACGGAGGATCTTGCACGGATGAACCTGCTCCTCGCCGCCATCACGCAAACTCCGTCGGTCTCCCCTGCCCCGCCCACGGGCGCGCCACCCGCCGGCGCTCCGCCCGGGGACGTGGATCCCTTTCCGGGGATGGAGAAGAAGCTGCCGCCCACGGAGGTGCCGTGGCCGGACTGGGCCTGGTGGGTCATCGGCGCGGTCGCGCTGGTGCTGCTCGCGCTGCTGATCTGGCTCATTATTTGGCTGGTGCGGAGAAAGATGACAACGGTGCCGCTGACCCCGCGCGCGATTGCCCAGCGGGCTCTCGACGCGCTCCGCGCCAACGTTCAGGCGCAGGATGCCTACGCTTTTGCCGTCTCGGTTTCCGATGTGCTGCGGACGTTTATCTCCGCGCAGTTTTCACTCCGTGCGACGTCGCAAACCTCGCCCGAGTTTCTCGCCGAGATTTCCGGTACAACCCGGTTTACCGAGGCCGACCGGGCGCTGCTCGCGACCTTTTTGGAGCAATGCGATTTGCGGAAATTTGCGCGGGTGGAGGCGTCGGACAATGAGGCGCTCCTCAACTCCGCCTCGGCCTTTGTGGAGAGCGCCAGCCAATGAACGCGGACTTTTGGAAAGACTTCAGTTTTGCCGAGCCGTGGTGGCTGATCGGCCTGGCGTTGCTGCCCCTCCTCGCCTGGCTGCAAGGCGGACGGCGTCCAGCGCCCGCCATTCGCTTTTCCGCCGTTGCGCCCCTGCGCGCCGTGGGCACCACCAAGCCCGCCGGCTGGGGCGGCTTTGGGCGTCCGCTGCTCTTTATCGCGCTGGCCCTGCTGATCGTGGCGCTGGCGCGTCCACGGCTCGGGAAGACCAGCGAAACCATCGAGAGCAGCGGACTCGACATCGTGCTGACGCTCGACATCTCGGGCTCGATGCGCTCGGAGGACTTCACGCTCAATGGCGAGCAGGCCACGCGCCTCGACGCGGTGAAGCTCGTGGCGCACGATTTCATTGAACGGCGGCCCAATGACCGCATCGGCATGGTCATCTTCGCGGCCTCGCCCTTCATCATCAGCCCAACGACGCTCGATCACACGTGGTTGTTGCAAAACCTGGATCGCATTCGCACGGACATGATCCGGCAGAACGGCACCTACATCGCCGGGGCCATCGCCAGCGCGGCCAGCAAGCTGGACAAAAACAAATCAGCGAAGAGCAAGATCATCATCCTGCTCACGGACGGCGCGCAAAACACCGGCGAGCAGGATCCCGCCGAGGCGGCGCAGGCGGCGGCCAAGCTGGGCATCAAGATTTACACCATTGGCGCCGGAGCGGACCAGCGGCAGGCGCGGCAGGACCCGTTTACCTTCATGCGCAGCGCGCAGTTTTCGGAGCAGGACGAGGAGGCGCTGCGCAAAATCGCCTCCGCGGGCCATGGGCTTTTCTTCCGCGCCACGGACACGAGTTCGCTCAAGAGCATCTTCGACCAGATCGATAAAATGGAGAAGACGGAGATTAAGGTGAAAAAGAAGATCGAGTGGAATGAACTCTTTCCGTGGTTCATCGCCGCGGGCTCCCTACTGCTCGCGCTCCGCGCGGCGCTGGCACTCACCTTGTGGAGGACGGTGCCATGAACACGTCGCCCACCTTCGCCCATCCCGCCATCCTTTGGGCCCTGGCCATTCTGCCCGTGCTGATCGCTGTCTTTCTGGCCGCGGAACAATCTCGCAAGATTGCGCTGGGCAAATTGATCGCCGCGCGGCTGCAGCCGCGGCTCGCCGGCACGGTGAGTGTGGCCCGCCGCCACTGGGGCTTTGTCCTGCTGCTGCTCGGCCTCGGGCTCTGCATCCTGGCGCTGGCGCGCCCGCGCTGGGGCGTGACCATGGAGGAACAAACGAGCCGGGGGCGTGACGTGATTTTTGCCATTGATACCTCGCGTTCCATGCTCGCGCAGGACGTCCCGCCCAACCGCCTGGAGCGCTGCAAATTGGCGTCGCTCGATCTGATGGGCGAACTTGGGGGCGACCGCGTGGGGCTGATTGCCTTCGCCGGTGAGGCTTTCCTGCAATGCCCGCTCACGCCGGATCAGGACGCGGTGTCCGAGACGATCCAATCGCTCGACACGGAGGCGATCGGCCAGGGCGGGAGCAATCTGGCCGCGGCGCTCCTGGCGGCGAAGGAAGCGTTTGGCAAAGGCGAGAGCACCCAGCGCGCGCTCGTGCTGTTTAGCGACGGGGAGGAATTGCAGGACGACGTGCTCGATGCGGCGGCCAGCTGCAAAGACGTTTTTCGCATTTACACCATCGGCGTCGGCACGGAGGGCGGCGCCCCGGTCATTCGCCCGACGAACTATGGGGGCGAATACGTGCGCGACCCGCAGGGCAACATCGTCTCCAGCAAGCTGGATGAGTCGCGTCTGCGCAAGGTTGCGGAAATCACCGGCGGCTTCTATCTTCACTTGCAAAATGGCCCGGCGGACATGCGCCGCCTGGCCCAACAGGGTCTCGAAACCATGAGCCAAAAAGATTCTGAAACGCGGACACGCGAAGTGCCGAAGGAGCGCTTTCAATGGCCGCTGGTGGCCGGGCTGGTCTGTCTCACGACGGCCGTGCTCCTCGGCGAACGCCGCCGGGTGCTGCCTCGAATCGCAACCGCCGCGGCCCTGCTCCTTCTTTCCGCCCTGCCCGCCGGCGCGGAGACCACCGCGGACCAGCTCCGCGGTCGGATGAACCGGATGTTTGATAGCGGAAAGCCGGACGTCGATGCTCCCGATCTCGGCTCCGAGATGAAGAACCTGCAGGAGCAAAAGACCCGGCGGCCCAACGTGCCGGAGATCGACTACAATCTCGGCTGCACCGCCTACACCAAGGGCGACTACGACGAGGCCGTCTCCTCGTTCAGCAACGCGCTCGGAGGCGCCAGCCCGGAGCTCTCGGTCAAGGCCACCTACAACCTCGCCAATTCCCTCGCCCGCCGTGGGGTGAAGCGGGAGAAGGACGCCAAGCTCTCCGACTGGAACAATGCGGTGAAGCAGTACGATACCGTCCTTTCTGCGGACCCGAACAACGCCAAGGCGCGCGAAAATCGGGACGCGGTGCTGAAAGCGATCGAGGCGCTGAAGGAGCAGGAAAAGAAAGAGGACGAACAGAAAAAGCAGGACCAGAAGGACCAGCAGCAAAAGGACGACAAAAACCAGCAGAAGCAGGATCAGCAAAAGAGCCAAAGCAACAACCAGAGCCAATCACCGAAGGATTCCGACCAGAAGGACAAGGGCCAGCAGAACCAAAATCAGGACAAGCAGGAGGGTCAGCAACAGGACCAGAAAGATCAGCAGGGCAAATCCGGAGAAAAAAAGGACGGCGCTGACCAAAAGGGCCAAGAGCAGCAACAACAGCCCAAAACCGGCAACGAACCCAAGCCGCAGGATGCCAAGCAAGGCGAACCCAAGCCCGGAGAAGAGCAGAATCAGCAGCAGGGCAAGGAGGGCGAGCAAAAGGACAAGCAGCCGGCGAAAGCCAGCGATCTAAAACCCGCGGGCCAGCCCCAGGACAAAAAGGACGGCCAGGGCCAGGCCGGCGAACCCGGTGGCGACAAAGACCAGAACGAAGCCGCCGAGGCCGCGCAGGCGGCCAAGGAAGGACGGATGACCGAGAAGGACGCCCGGGCCCTCATCGATTCCGCCCGCAAGTACGAGCGCGTGGTGCCGCCGCTGCAGCAATGGATGGACCGCCGGGTCCAACGCCCCGCTAACGGCAAGGATTGGTAAGCATGCGCATGAATTTCCCAGTTCCACGATTTTCCGCCGGATCTTCCCTCAGACGCTGGCTCCTCGTCGGGACGCTCTTCCTCACCGCCATGCTCGGCACCGATGCGGCGACCGTGACGGGGACGCTCGATGCGCCCAGTGCGTCGGTCGGCGAGGAAGTGACGTACGAACTGCAAATCGAAGGCGGCAGCCCGGACAGCTTCCCCCCTTTTCCTCAACTCGAGGGGGCCAAGGTGTCGACAGGTGGGCGCAATTCCAGCGTTTCGATTATCAACGGCAGCGTTAAACAGTCGGTGACCTTCACCTATCACTTGACACCGACGCGAGAGGGTCGTGTGGAGATTCCGGCCCTGGAGGTCATGGTCGACGGGCAGAAATACACGACCCAGGCGATGTCCCTGAGAGTGGGCCCGCCGGCGAAGGCAGGCGCCCCCGGCGACGTGGCCTACGGAGAACTCAGCGTGGAACGGCAGCCGGTGTATGTGGGTGAAGATGTCGTGGTCGACCTCCGCTACTATCTGGACATGAATGCCGCCCGCTGGAGCCGCAGCGGGGCCCAAATGCCTTCCCTCGACGGTGAGGGCTATTCCATCCGCAATCTCAACGGGGAGGCCGACCCCGTGCGTATCGGCGACAAGGACTACTTTCGTTTCACCTTCCACGCGGTCGCCATCCCGAACCGCGCGGGGAAAATCACCATCGGCCCCGTCGCATTTCATGTGCCCATCTCGAAGCGCATTGGCTCGCGCAATGATCCGTTCGGCATGGTCTTCGAGCGCACGCAGGATTTCACCGTCACCGCGCCGGCGTTGACGCTCGACGTCAAACCGCTCCCCACCGAGGGGCGGCCGAAAGATTTCTCCGGGGCGATCGGCAATTTCAAATTCTCCGGGCAAGGCACGCCAACGGTGGTCAAGGTGGGCGATCCCGTGACCATGAAACTCCAGGTCGCGGGCACGGGAAACTTCGACCGGATGGGAGCGCCGGCGCTGGCGGACCCGAAAGGCTGGCGCGCCTACAAGGCCACCGACAAATTCGCGTCGGCGGATAAGAAGCTGGACGTCATCGGGACCAAGATTTTTGAAATCGCGGTGGTGCCGGAGGTGAAGAAGACGACGATGCCGGTGTTCAACTTCAGCTATTTCGATCCGGAGAAAGCGAAATACTTCACGCTGACGAACGCCCCTACTCCACTGCAGGTCGAGGGTGGCGCGGCGGAACCGGAAGCAGCGAATAGCGCGGCGGGCAGCTCGGCGGCGGCCAAAGCGAAGCCGGTGGATGATATTTTGGGTATTCGATCGACCACCGGGTTTTGGGGCGTGGGCTGGCAGCCGCGGCTGACGGTTTGGTTCGCGCTGCTGGTGGCCCCAGCGCCGCTCATTGTCTTTGCGCTCTTCTGGCGGGCACGACGGACGGACCCGCGACTCGCGGTGCGCGCGGCGCTGCTCCGCGAGAAGGCGGAGCTGCTGCACCGGCTGCGGCAGGCGACCGATCGCGCGGAGCTCTTCGATGCGGCGGCGCGTATTTTGCAGATCGACGTGGCACTGCTCACCGGCCTGCCGGCGGGCGGCATCGATGAGGCCACCATTTTGGCGCGGTGTGATTCCGGCGCCGTGAAGAAAATGTACGCGGCGCGCGCCGAGCTCGTATATGCCGGTGAGGCGGGCGGCAAGGTGGCGGCCAATGAACGGGATCAGGTTCTCGATACCCTCGCGGAATTCGAAAGGAGATGCCGATGATCCGGTTCACCTTTCTCCTGCTAGCCCTACTCGGTCTGGCGCTGCCGGGGCACGCCGATGATCCGAACTTTTTTGGCCAAGCCAATGAGGCTTATGGGCGCGGGGATTTCAAAGCAGCGGTTAATCTCTACAATCAATCGCTCGCCAAGCATCCGGAAGAAAATGCGTGGTACAATCTCGGGAACGCCTACTTTCGGCTCGAGGACTACGGACGCGCAGCGCTGGCCTACGAGCGCACGCTGATTTTGTCGCCCGGGCATTCCGAAGCGGCGGCGAACTTGCGCTTTGTCCGGCAGAAGACGGGGGCGCGCGCCGCGGACCATACGGTCCTGGAGACCATTCTGGGCGCGGTGCCAGCCGCCGCGGCAAACTGGCTGGCCATTGGGATCTGCTGGCTCGGCTTTGCGTGGGGCGGCATGGCGCTTTGGCGCCGGAGTGGTGTGGGCGGCGTGATTGGCGGATCACTCGTAGTCGCCCTCGGAGTGGCGTATGCGGGCGGCATCCTGTGGCACCGCACCCGGCTCGTGCATACCGGCATTGTGGTCGCGGCGAGTGTGCAGGCGCGGCATGACCCGTTCGATACGTCCAAGGATCCGGAAGTCCTCTCCGCCGGCACGCGCGTGCGGCGGCTGACGGAAGCACAGGTGAATGGCGCGCATCTTTACGAGCTGCCGGTGGGCACCCAGCGCTGGATTTCGTCGGGCGGGATCGATCCGCTGATTGTTCCGAAATAAGCCATGCATCCGTTCCGCACCTTTTGGTTTTCGCTTTGTGCTGCGTTGATGCTGGGCTCCACGGGCCTCCGCGCGGGAGATTGGCGGGAGACGCTGACGCCGGCGCCCGGGAATTTTCCACCACTCCGGCCCCTGACCGCGCACTATGAATTTGGGTGGAGCGGATTCAAAGCGGCGGAGACGGACACCACCTTTTCCAAAAAGGGCAGCCGGTTGCAGCTGGACATCACGGGACGCACGACGGGCGTAGCGCGGGGACTTTGGAAGATGGATACGAAAGCGACCTCGACCTGCAACGCAAACACGCTGCGGCCCATCAAGCTGCAGCAGGTCGAGACCTACTCGGGCAAGACGCTGACGACGACGGTAGACTACACCGCCGAGGGACCCGAGACGCTGCGCGTGCCGAATCCGCCGGACCCCACGGCGCCGAAGGTGAAGAAGTTCAAATTCGCGCCGGTGTATGATCTGCACAGCGCGCTGCTCTTTGTGCGGAGCCAGCCATTGAACAATGGGGAGAAGACGCGGCTATGCGTCTTTCCGGCGGGCTCACCGTACCTCGCGGAGGTGACCGTGGTGCGGCGTGAGACAGTGAATGTCGCGGACAAAAAGTGGAATGCGATCCGGTGCGAGCTGAAGCTGCAATCGGTGCAGAAGGATTTTTCCCTGCAGCCACACAAGCGGTTCAAGAAGGCGACCGCGTGGATCTCGGATGATGCGGACCGGCTGCTGCTGAAGCTCGATGCGGAGATCTTTGTGGGGCACATCTGGCTGGAGCTGGACAAGGTGGAGTTTGCGAAGAAGTAGGCTGGCGGTCGGTGGATGGCGCGCTCCGCGCGTTGGCTTTCTCATGCCGCGCGGAGCGCGCCATCCACCGAAGCTCGCGTTCGTCGGATACGCCCAGCGGCATGGCCCGCAGCGATAGATGGGCATGAGAGCGATTGCTGCGGATCAACACTTTGCGCCGGCGATGCGGGTTCATACGCCGGCTCATCCTTATGTGGCGCTGGCGGGATTCATCGCGCTGGCGATGCTCGCGGCGCTGCCGTCCCTGTGGCTGGATTTGCGTGGGACGTATGCGCATCTCGCCCTGCCGGAATGGGCGCCGCCAGGGTGGCTGTTTGGGCCGGTGTGGACGGCGTTGTATGTCTGCATGGGGGTGGCGGCGTGGGGGGTTTGGAAAAGCCACGGGTGGTGCGTGGCGATGGGGTTCTGGCTGGCACAGCTAGTCCTGAATGCCGCTTGGACGCCGATCTTCTTCGGGCTCCATCAGCCGGGGTGGGCGTTCGTGGAAATCGTGGCGCTGTGGCTGGCGATCGCGGGGACGTATTTGGGGTTTGCGGTGATTCGGCCGTGGACGGCGCTGCTGCTGACGCCGTACCTCACGTGGGTATCGTATGCGGCCGTGTTGAACTATGTGATTTGGGGGCTGAATGAGTGAGGGAATAGAGGAGACGTCGTGAGGATTTGGTGGAGCGAATAGTTTCCCTGCCACACGCAGCAAGCTGCGGCCTCCTCACAGCGGCAGCAAGCTGCCGCAGTCCACGGCGTCGAGCTCCATTAGCTGGAAAGCTTCTCCAGCGCGATGAGCATGGCGGAGTGGCGATTGTCGGCGCCGATCTTTTCGAAGATGCGGCCGAGGTGAACTTTGATGGTGTTCTCGGCGGCGCCGAGGATGGTGGAAATTTCGGGGTTGGATTTGCCTTGGGCGACCCAGAGGAGGACCTCGGATTCGCGCGGGGTCAGGCCGAGGGATTCCTGCAGGGGCGCGGGCGAAGAGAAGTCGGGCGAGAAGGTGGCGCTGCGCTTGGCTTCGCGGTCGAGGCGGGCGCCGACAGCGCCGAGCAATTCATCGGCGCTGACGGGCTTGGTGAGGTAGTCGTCGGCGCCGAGATCCATGCCCGTGCGCAGGTCGCGCTTCTCGCCTTTCGCGGTGAGGAAGATGAAGGGTGTACCGGCAATGGTGCGGTCCTGGCGCAGCGCATGGAGCACGTCGTAGCCGTCCATCTCGGGCATCATGATGTCGCAGAGAATGAGGTCGGGTTTTTCCTCGCGGGCGAGGCCGAGACCGTCGCGGCCATTAGGCGCTTCGAGGACGGCGAACTCTTCCATTTCGAGAATGGTGGCGATGTTCTCCCGCATGTCGGGCTGATCTTCGATGATGAGGATGGTTTTCATAGTGCAGTCGTGGTGGTGGTGAGGTTGGATGGAAAGACGGGGAGCGTAACGGTGACGATGGTGCCCGAGCCGGGCGTGCTCTCGATGGCGATCTGGCCGCCGTGCAGGAGCACACTGCGCTGCACGATGACCAGGCCGAGGCCGGTGCCGGGACGCGTGCCGACATTGCGGGCACGGGTGAAGGACGTGAAGAGGCGCGGCTGATCCTCCAGGGGGATGCCGATGCCGTGGTCGCGAATAGTAAGCACCAGGTTGGTCTCGCGACGCTCGACAATGAAATCCACGGAACTGCCAGGCTCGGAGTATTTGCAGGCGTTGGAAAGCAGGTTGCTCACGATGTGGCGGACGAGCGCCTCGTCACTCACCGCGCCGTCCAGTGCGTCGCGCACATTGAGGTGGATGGGGCAGGTACCGCCGGTGGCGGAGCGCAGCTCATCGCACAGCGTGCGGAGGAACTTGTCCAAATCGATCGGCACGGGCGTGAAGTGGAGGCGGCCCTCTTCCACGCGGCTGAGAAGCAGGACTTCGTCGATGAGCGCGGCGAGGTTGCGCGTGCTGCGGGAAATCATCTCCAAATGGCGGCCGCGCTTCTCCGGCGCGAGGCGCTCGAAGTAGCGCTGGAGCACATCGGCGGCGGACATGATCACGCCGAGCGGCGTGCGGAACTCGTGGGAGACGAGCGAGACGAAGTTCGTCTTCATCTCGCCGAGTTCGCGCTCGCGGGCGAGCGCGACGTTCAAATCCTGCGTGCGCTCGATGACGCGGCGCTCCAGATCGGTATTGAGATGGCGCAGATCCGCTTCACGCGCGGCGACGCGGGAGACCATCTCACGGAAGGAATTGGCAAGCGTGCCGAGTTCATCAGCGCGGGCGGCGAGGACGGGCGCGCTCTCGGTACCCGCAGCCATGGCATTCGTCGCGCGGGTAAGTTCGGCGAGCGGGCGAGCGATTTGTGCGCGCAGGATGGCGGCGATGAAGGAGAGCACCAGCGCGAGGGAAAGCAGGCCGCTCCACAGCACCCACTGCGCCGTGGCGAAGGCCTGGCGCTGGAGGTAGTCGCGCGACATGGTGGTGAAGTAGTACCACTCGGGGCCGGCGAGACGGGCGAAGCTGTAGTACGTATCGCTGCCGGGATCGAAGCCCGAGCCACGGCGCGCGGGCGAGTTGGTGGCAAGATGATAGAGGCTCGCGAGCGCGGGGTCGCCGCAGGTCTGCGCGCGGAGGAGTCCTTTGCTGGCGAAGATATCCTGCCGCTTGAACGGATGCGCGATCAGGCGGCCATCGGTGCGAAAAATGAAATGCAGCGCACCAGGGATCTCGCTCTTCGTGGCGGGATCGAGCAGGCGGCGCATCGGCATGTTGTGGCCCACGGAGGCGAGAAAGACGTTATCCTTCACGACGGGGAGGTAGACGCACACGAGCGGCTCGGAAACCACGTCGTCCTGCTGCAGGCCCGTCCAGGAAAACTGGTCCGGCGGGACACCCTCGGGCAGGGCGACGGAGATCCATTCGAGGCCGGTGGTGTCGAAATGGCCGGGCATCTTCCAGGACCAATCGGCAAGCAGCGTATCGACGCCCACGTTCACGAGACCAGGCTTCGGAAACTGGAAATAGTAGCTGGGGAAAACATCCACCCAACCGGGCAGCATCTCGTCGCACAGCTCCTGCGCGATGACCACCTGCCGGCGCATCTCCAGTGTGGCAGGCCAGTCGCGATCGGCCCACATGCTCGAATTCTTGCGCGCATCGCCGAATTGCTCGCGGCTGCGCCAGGCGCCGTCGGGATACTTGCGGTACCAATGATCGAACCGGCGCTCGACCTCCTCCGGCGCCATGGGCTGCTCGAAACGTTTGAGGAATTGTCCGCGCACGAGCGCCAGGTTCGACTGCACCTGCTGAAACCGCGCCTCCTCGCGCTGGGCGCGCTCATTCACATACGTCTCGAGCTGCTTGAGACCGCCGCGTTCCAGCGCGCGGAAGACGAGCTGGTAGGTGACGAGCGTGGCCACCGCGACCACGAAGGCCACGCTGGCGGCGACGAGCCAGAGGATGCGGCGGGCCACCGTCATGAGTGGTTCCTTTCCGGAAAAGTGGGCAGCTTCACCGTGATGGTGGTACCGGCCCCGACGGCGCTCTCCACCGCGATGCTCCCGCCATGGAGCTGCACGCACCGATGCACCACCACGAGACCGAGGCCAGTGCCGGGGCGCTGCCCGACATTGCTGCCGCGCGTAAAGGACGTAAAGAGGCGCGGGCGGTCCTCCGCTGGGATGCCGATGCCGCGGTCGCGCACCGCGAACACGACGTCGCCATTCGTGCGCGAGGCGGCGAGTTCCACAGTGTGGCCGGGCTCCGAGTACTTCACCGCGTTGGAGAGCAGATTCGTGAGGATGTGGCGGAGGAGCGCTTCATCGCTCACGGCGCCTTCCAGCGAGGGCTGCGGGGCGAACTGGATCGGGCAGACGCCGTTCGTGGCGGAGCGGACTTCGTCGCAGAGGGTGCGGCAGGTCTTTTCCAGATCCACGGCCACCGGCGTGAATTGCATCCGACCCTCCTCGACGCGGCCAAGGAGGAGCACTTCCTCGATGAGCGCCGCCAGGTTGCGCGTGCTTTTCAGAATCATTTCCAAGTGGCGTGCACGCTTCTCCGGGGCGAGGCGCTCGAAGTAACGCTGGAGCACATCGGCGGCGGACATGATGACGCCGAGCGGCGTGCGAAATTCGTGCGAGACGAGCGAGACGAAGTTGCTCTTCATTTCGCTAAGCTCGCGCTCACGGGCGAGGGCGGCATGGAGGTCCTCGGTGCGCTTGGCCACGCGCTGCTCGAGATCGAGATTGAGCTGGCGGAGGTCGGCCTCGCGCGCGGCGACCTGCGCGACCATGGTGCGGAAGGACGCGGCGAGCGTGCCGAGTTCATCGGCGCGCGGCGGGAGCACGGGCACAGTGTCGGCATTGGCGGCCATGGCATTCGTGGCGCGGGTGAGCTCGGCCAGCGGGCGGGCGACGTGCGAGCGCAGGATGGCGTGAATGAAAGCGAGCACGAGCGCGAGGGAGAGCAAGCCGGACCAAAGCACCCACTGCGCCGAGGCGAAGGCCTGCCCCTGCAAGCGCTCACGCGGCATGATGATGACGAAGAACCAATCCGGCCCGGCGAGGCGCGCGGCGCTGTAGTAGGCATCGCTGCCGGGATCGAAGCCGGAGAACTGCCGACCGGGCTGAGCGAGGCATGAGCGGAAGATGCTGGCCACGGTGGGGTCGCCACATTCCTCCGCCTTGAGCATACCTTTGCTCAACAAGATGCGATTGCGCAGCACGGGGTGCGCGATGAGGCGACCATCGCTCCGGAAGATGAGGTGCGTGGCGCCGGCGATGTCGCTGCGCATCGCTTCATCGAGCATGCCGTTCATAAACATGTCGTGGCCGACGGAGCCGATGAATTTGCCATCGCGGTAGATCGGCAAAAAGATGGAGACGAGCGGGGAATTGATGAGCGGATTTTCCGTGGAAAGATCGACATCCTGCTGCACGCCGGTCCACAGGAACTGCTCCGGCGCCGGCGGGGTCTTCGGCAGCGCGAGGCCAACCCACTCCATTTTTTCCGTGTCGTAGTTGGCGGGCATATCCCAGACCCAGGACGGAATGCGGGCGTCGAAGCCGATATTCGCCGGACCGGGGAAATTGAAATAGACGCTCGGGAAGGAATCGACCCAGCCGGGCAGGAGTTCCTCGCAGAGATCCTCCGCGATGAGAATTTCACGCTGAGCCTCGGGCGTGCCCTCCCAGTTTTCGTGGCACCAGAGCTGGGCATACTTGCGGCCGTCCGCGAACTCCTCGCGGCTCCGCCAGGCGCCGTCCTCGTAGTAGCTGTACTGGCGGTCCCAGCGAACGGCGAGGTTGTCGGTGAACGGAGCGTCGAGCCGCTTGAGGAACTGGGCGCGGGCGAGGGTCAGGTTGGACTGGATTTGCTGGAAACGCGCCTCCTCGCGCTGGGTGCGCTCGGAGACGTAGGTAGCGAGATGCTGAAGGTCGCGCTGTTTCAGGGCACCGTAGACCAGCCAATAGGTGACCGCCGTGACCACCGCCACGATGAAGGCGGCGCCGAGCCCGACGAGGGCGATGATGCGGCGTGAGACGGTCATGGGCGCAGGGGGCGGTGTAGCGCCAGAACGGCGCTGAAGGAACCTGGAAATGGACAGGACGCCGGGGAAAGAGCAGAAATAGCAATGGGCGCCGCGTGGGACATGATGGGGAAGGTACGGGCAGAGGGGATTTCCGGAAATAATGCGATGGTGTTATTGGGGGGGGAGGCCATCGGGAACAGAAGTTTCAGCGATGAGACGGCTCCGGGGCGAGGGGCAGAGATGGGCCGCGAGGGGGCATCGGAGGGGAAGTGTACGGCGGCCTTCGGGATGGAAAACGGAAAAGCGGCAGAGGGATATTCCTCTGCCGCTTTTTGAGAACTGGCGTCCGCTGGAACGTGTCCCGACTAGCTCGGGATATGGAAGCGGAGGATGGTGCTGGAGCCGTCCGAGAAAGTGACGAGGACCACGATGGCGCCCGTGCTGTTGAAGGAACGGGTGCTGCCAGCGCTGCCGGCAAGGGCCTTGAGGACACTGAAGACCTTCACGGTCTTCCCGCCGATGGTGTTGCCCTCGCGAATCAGCTCGTGCAGGACGCCCACCGAGTCGACGGCGTAAAGGCCGACGTCGTTGCTGTTATCGATGCCGCCGGGGCCAGGCGTGCCGTTGGGCCCCTTCTCGAGACCGGCGATAAAGACCGGACCGAGACCGCCGCCGGGGAGGGCGAGCGAGGTGAAGGCGCGCCATTTCGCGCCGACCGGACCAGTGTCGGGCTGGCGGCCCTGCAGGGCGATGAGCGAGAGCGCGCCACCTTCGGGCTGATACCAAATGCCGGTAGCGCCGATCTTGCCGAGCTTGGACGTGCCGATAAAGGCGACGCCGGCATCCGTGGCCGAGTTCACCGGATCTTTGAAGCTCGTGAAGATGCTGGCGTCCGTGATCCCCGGAGGCGTGCTCCCGGCGCGGACCACAGGCTCCCAGGTGGTGCCGCCATTCGTGCTCTGGAAGATGCCGAGCGTGTGGCCGGCGGCGACGGTGCCGACGTTGACCCGGAGTCCGCCGAGGAGCGAGAGCGTGGAGCCCGCATCGTCCGACGAAGGCAAGCCGAGCTTCTGCCACACGGCATTGGGCAGCGCAGTACCGCCGAGGGTGTCATTGCCTTCCACGACCAACCCGAGATTACCTGGCGTGGCGACGACGACGGCTTGCGTCACGAGACCGCCTTTAATCAGGTTCACCTGGAGGAGGGCGCTGGCGCCGTCGAGCTGGCCGCGACCCTGGCCAGCGCTGCCGCTGAAGGGCTTGAGGATGGCAAAGGACTTGATGGTCTCGCCCGCGGTGAAGCCGGCGTCGCCTTCGCGGATGAGCTTGAGCACGCTCGCGCTGCCGGTGGGCTTCCACCACACACCGGCGTCATTGGCCGGAGCAGCTGCCGGAGTTCCGCTGCCCTGCAAGAGCGAGGCAGTGAAGAGCGTGCTGTCATCCTTCACGGAGACGTTGCTGAAGACTTTGTAGAGCGCGTTGTTCGCATCCGGGGCGGCGTCGCCTTCGCGGGCGAGCACCTCGAGCGTGCCGGCGGCATTGCTGACCACCACCATGTCGTTGCTGGGTGTGACCGCGGAACCACCGGTCGCATTGGTGATGATGGCAATGAAGGCGACATGGCCGTGGGCGTCGATGACCGGATCCCGCAGCGTCTTAAAGACGGCGCCGGTGATACCGGGCACGGCTTCCGTGGTCTTCACGATGAGCGTGTCATCGACGAAGAGGCCCGTGCCTGCCTGCGCTTTCACGCCGGTGGAAGCAGGCGACTTCCAGCGACCGATGTAGGCGAGGTGGCCCGCGTCATTGACGGCCGGGGCGTTGAAACCCGTCCACAGCGCGCCGGACTGGATGCGAGCATCCGTGCCCGCACCGGGGACTGCACCACCCTTGGAGTAGACGGAGACGGAGGTGATTTCGCCAAGGTCCACGGTGACGGAGGCGTGCGCGGCGGCGGCGGCGTTGCCGACGGCATCGCGGACGACCACCGATACGTCGTGCGCACCGGCGGTGAGGCTGGTGAAGTTGTAGGCGCTGCCGGTCTGCGGAGCGCCGAGCGAGACCGTATCGAGGAAGAACTCGTAGGTGAGCGGCGTGCTGATGTCGGTCCAGCCCGTGGCTTGGGCCAGCACCGGGGTGCCAGCCCTGACCGTGCCCGACGGGCTCAGCCCGAGGGAACCGCCGGCGGGCGCCGTGGTATCCTGCACGCGGACCACGAAGCTGCCGTTCGTGGTGACCCCTGCCGTATCGGTGACCGAGACATGCACCGTGGTATCGCCAATCGCAAACTGGCTGTGGCTGGCGTGGTCGGGCGTCGGGACGAGCGTGTTGCCGTCCTCCGCGTCGGTGGCGGAGAGGGTGAAATCGACCATCGCGCCCGCCGTGCTGGTCGCCTCGGCAATCACCGGCGAAGTCGGGAGCACGAGCATCGGCGCGTGGTTGGTCGCCCCGTTCAGCGTGGCGGTGTAGGTGCCGTCGTTGAAGTCATTGCTGACGATGTGCAGCGTGGTCGTCTTGCTGCCGGAAGCCGGCGCGGTGAAGGTGACGGCGAAGGTCGTCTCCGTCGCGGGGGCGAGCGTGAGCGCGGTGCCGGTGAGATCCACGCCGAAGCTGGCGGCATCCGCACCGGTGACTTCGATGGTGCTGATGAGGAGCGGGGCCGCACCGGGGTTCTTCACCGTGAAGGTCTTGGTGGTGGTGCCGGAAGGAGCGGACGTGCCGAAGTCCACGCTGCCGCCGTTGTCCACATCACTACCGGCGGGCTGCTGCACGAGGATTTCCGGCGTGGTGAAGCGGACGCGGAAAGCAAGCACGAGCGTGTCGTTCTCGAGGCCGGCGTCGTAATCCTGCAGGTCGCCGTTGGCATCGAGATACTTGCCGGTGGCGCTGAGGAAGTCGTTGTCGTTGCCGATGAAGAGGAAGTAGTCGTTCGGGTACACGGGGTCCTTGGCGGACACGAGGCCGAGCGATTCCCACTTCTCGCAGATGGTGTTGATGTCGCCGTTGCCGCCCTGGAGGTTGAGGCCGAACTTCGTGACCTCCGCCAGGGTGGAGTCGAGCTTGCCGATCATGTTGAGCGCCTCGGTCCAGCTAATGGGCGTGACGCCCACGGTGAGGACGCCGGCGGGCGCCACGGCGTTGCCGGCCGCATCATACTGGCCATTGATGTCCGTGGCGGTGGAGAGGTCCGCGAGGAGAATGGATTTGAACACCGGCGACGCGGAACCGGGGACGCCGCGGCCATTGCCGTCGCGCGAGAGGATGAGCAACTGATGATCGTTGAGGGCGACGATGGAACTTTGCGCGGCGGTCTTGTCCACGCTGTTGCCGTTGTTCGTCAGGCCCGTGTCGTCGATGCGCGGGAGTTGGATGACGTATTGCGCGGCGGGCACCGTGGGTGTGTCGCTCGCGGAGATATTGTAGACCAAGAGGCGGGTATTGAAGCGACCCTGCGAGCCGGAGCCGCTATCCTGCATGGTGGCGCTCTGCATGAGGCCGAAGAGCTTGGTGCCATCGGGGCTCTGCGCGATGCCTTCCATGCCCTGGTTCACGCGGCGGCCGTCCACATTGGCGGGCACGTCGATAAAGGAAATTGGGCCGCCGCTGGTGGCGTGCGGGATGAGGGACTCAGGCAGCGTGACGACTCCGTCCATGACCTTGTCGCTATTGAAGTGGTAGATGTAGGCGCCGTATTCGTCACCAACCCAGCCGGAGCCGGTCTTGCCGAAGCGGGAGTCGAGGATCAGCCCCTCGGAGTCGAGCGTGAGGCGGTTGTTCACCGTGCCATCGCTTTGGGTGGAGGGTCCGGTGACGACCGGAACGATGGTCCCAAAGAGCGGGGTCCCGCCATTAGCGAGGAGGCCAGTCGTAAAGACGGGCGGCGTGGTGGAGCTACCGTCGTGGTCGTAGGTGAAACGCGTGGAGCCCACGAAGTTCATCACGACTTGGTGCTGGTCCGTCGTCGGCGTGGAGGCCGTGTAGGGCGTGAAGGTGATGGCGTATTCGTTGATGCGCGCGGCGTAGTTCGAGAAGATCGCGCCGGAGTTGTAACCACGATCCGGCAGCGTGTTCATCGTGCCGCTGTACGAGCCGTCCCCGTTTTTATGCCAGCCGGTGATCTGCATGTCGGAGATGGAGCCGATGGATTCCCCGGTGACGGGGTCCTTCGCGCTGGCCGGGAAGCGGCCGACGCCCTGCAAGCCGAGATTTACAAACTGCGTGCCGCCAACACTCACGCCCGCAGGATTCCACGAGGCGGTGTTGGGATTGAGGATATTGATATTCGCGCTGCTGTTCGGTGCGGCGTAAGCCACGGTGAGAACGGCAGTGTTGCTATCCGCGGAGTCTTGCGCATTGGTGGCACGAACCCAGTAGCTGGCATCAGCGAGGAGCACCGGCGTGGTGTAGGAACTCGAGGTCGCGCCGCTCACGGGATTGGTGATGTCGCCGCTGGCGCCCGAGTACCATTGATACGTCGCCACCGGGAAGGCATCAGTCGCGACGGTCAGCGTCGCGCTCGCACCAGTGGCCACAGGCTGGCCAAGCGGCTGCGTGGTGAAGACCGGCGCGAAGGCATCGTCGTTGGTGATGGTGCCAACCCCCTGGGCGTCAGAGATGATGGCGTTGCCCGAGGTGCTAACGAGGTTCGTGAGATTGACGAAGAACGTTTCGTCGTGCTCGACGGTGGTGTCGCCATTGATGGTGACGCTCACCTGCTGGGTGAGCGCGCCGCCCGCGATGAAGGTGAGGTCGCCGGAGGTGCTTTGGTAGTCATTGTCCGCGGTGGTGGCGGGATGGGCGCCAGTGCCATTCGCGGTGGCGTAGTGCACGGTGAAGTCCCCGAGGTTGTTGCCGCGAGTGACGGTGAAATTCAGGGTGCTGGTGCCGGAATCGCCTTCCGCAATGGAGACGTCGTTGATGGTGACGAGCGCCACGGGGCCGGCGGTGAACGGCGCGGTGCTGAAGGGCAGATACGTGGTGCCGTCGCCGCCCGCGACCGATTCCCAATTCGCCGCTCGATCCGCGAGGAGTGGAAGGTAATCGGCAAAATTAAGCAGCCCGTTGCGAGCGCCCTTGTAGCGCACGCCATCATCGCTCTCGGTGAAGATGATGGCGGTGCCGGCGGCTTCCGTGAGGCCGGTGTTGGTGATGGAGAAGGCGCCGGCGGTTGGATCGTCGTTAGCAATGAGGGCGAGGAAAGCGGTAGGAACGAGGTTGCCATTGGCGTTCAGCGCACCCGTGCCCTGGAAGGCGTAGACGGCTTCAGCGCCGTTGCTGAGGCCGGCATTTTGCGTACCTTCCGGATTCGGGATGATGACGCCGGTGCTCGGTACTGTCGTGCCGGAATAGACCGTAGAGACGCTATCGAGCGTGATGATCGTGCCGGCGGAAACGGCACCGGTGGCCATCCACGCGAAGGCGGACTCGCCCGCGTCGACCCAATCAGTGCCGGCGGTGTTCCACTCATCATCGCTGAAGAAGATGACCGTGTGCGCGGGAAGGTTTTGCAGCGCGACGAAAGCGAGATTGTCCACGCCATCGGTATTCATGCCGGTAAAGGCGATGGCGCCGGGACCGAGGACCACATTGGCCTGGCGGACGACGGTGGCGGTGTAGGTCTTGGTCGTGGTGCCGTCCTGCGCGGTGACGACCACCGTAATCGTGTTCACGCCTTCCACGAGATTGATGGCATCGCTGGCCACGCCGGAGGCGACCGGGGCGGTGTTCACCGTGACCACGGCATTGGCGTCCGCGAGCGTCGGCGTCACGGTGAGGCTGGCCGTGGCGCTCGGGACAAACTGCACGTAGGCGGTTTTGTTCGCGGCGAAGGCCGGGGAATAAGCACCCGTGCTGAGGACGAGGCCGCTGAGATCCGCGTTGCTGCTGCCCGTGCGAGTGACGACGACCGAGTAGTTCTTCACCGAGAGGTCCTCGGCGGTGACGGCGACGGTGATGGTATTCGGGCCCACCACGAGCGGGACGGTGACCGGGCTGCCGGAAGCAACCGAGGTCGTGTTCACTTTCACCGTGGCGTTGGAATCGGCCACGGTTGGCGTGACCATGACGCTCGCGGTCGCGTTGGACACGCTGGCCGTATAGCTGGTGATGCCGGCGGCAAAGGCGGGGGTCAGCGTGCCCGAGCTCAGCGTGAGATTATCGAGGTCCGCATGGTTGCTCTGGCGGTGCACGGTGACGGTGTAGGTCTGGATGGTCACCAGATCCTGCGCGGTGACCGCGACCGTCATGGTGTTGTCGCCGACATTGAGGTTGATGTCGCTGCTCGGGCTGCCCGAGGCGACGGTGACGGTATTCACTTTCACCGTGGCGTTCGCGTCGGCCGTGGTCGGCGTGACCGTGGTGGTCAGCGTGCCGAAGGGCACCGTGATCGTGTAGCTGAGCGTGCCACTGGCGAACGGAGGGGTGAGGGCGCCGGCGCTGAGGACGAGATTGCCCAGGTTCGCGTTGCCCGAAGACACATTGACGACGGCGGTGTTGCTATCGGCCGTGCCGGTGGCATTGGTCGCGCGGGCCCAATAGCTCGTCGTCAACGTGAGGGCCGGCGTCGTGAAATTCGCGGAGGTCGCGCCCCCCACGGGGTTGGTCGTGTCGCCGCTCACGCCCCGGTACCATTGGTAGGTGGGGGCCAGGTAACCGCTGGCGGCCACGGTGAGATTGGCGGTGCCGCCACTGGGAATGGTCTGGCTGGGATTCGGCTGCGTGGTAATGGCCGGAGCCACGAGGACGTCGGTCGTGGCGGCCGCGATCGAAGCGTTATTGGCCTCGTTCAATTCGGTAATCGCGGCGGCAGGGTCGATGACCGCCGAGTCCGCCGGCGCCGTATACGTGGCGCCGGTGCTCGCGCTCACGGTGACGGTCAGCGTCGCATTCGCCCCCGCCGTGATCGCGCCCCCGGTAAAATGAACAACCTGCCCGGCGGTGCTGGTGGAAAAGCCGGTGCCAGCCGCGCTCTGAATCGCGAGACCCGCGGGCACCGTGAAATCCACTGCCACGCCCGTCGCGTCGGCGGTGCCTTGGTTGGAGGCCGTGAGGGTGTAGTCAAAATTGGTGTTCACCGCCGCCGTCGCCGGAGCGGAGACGCTCACCGCAAGGTCGGGCAGCGGGGGCGCGAGCGGCGAGAAGTCGACGCCTTTGAGAATCGTGCCCGCGGCTGCCGTATAAAGAGTGACGTTGTTCCCCGTGGTAATGGCAATGGTCGCATTGAAGCCCGCGGTGTCGGCCAGCTTAATGACGCTATTCGCCGTCAGCGCCCCCTGGCCCGTCGTCACATACAGCACCGCGCCGGCACCGTTCTTGGCCGCCGCCAGGCCGAAGCCGCCGAAGGTCGTGGTGTAGCTGCCATTGGCGGTCCAACTGCCGCTCACGAGGGAGAACTTGGAGATGGTTCCGGCCGTATTGCTCGTGGCCGCCAGCACATAGAGGACATCATAGGTGCTGTTGCCAGCCGAAGAGACGAGGTAAAAGTCCTGGACGTTTGAGGTGCCGTTCGCGAGGCCCGTCAGACCGGTATAGGTACCGCCCGTCGCAGAGCTAATGATGCCCACCGGCGGGGCGGTGGTGCTGGCAGTTCCGGCGTACATCGTGGTGCCAAAGGCTTTCACGCTGCGGATATTTCCCGTGGGGCTGGCCGTGCTGGCGCCGTTCGTATAGAATCCACCCTGATCGCCGATAAACCAACTGGTCCCGTTCAGCGAACTCGCGCCGCGGGTCTGATTTCCGGAAGTGCCCGTATAGGTCGTCTGCTTCACAAACGTTCCGGCGTAGTCCAGCGTGCCGACGGCGCGCGGGTTGAGCGTATTGACGTTGGAGCTGGTGTCCGTGTTGTTGGCCCCGGTGAAGGTGATCAGCATCCCGTCCGCCGTGTGGCCGAGGTAGCCGGTGCTCGTGGCGGAACCGCTGAACCGAATGGCGTCGGTGCCCGCGCCGCTAATCACCACGGTGTTGCTGGGAGTCTGCGGAGCGGCCGTGGCAGGATTAATTTCCAGGACGCTCCCCGTGGTATTGTTCGCGCTCGCCGCCACCTGAAGAACGGCCAGCTTGCCGTTCGTAAAATTGCCGGCCATGGCCGTGGCGGAAAACAACGCCAGCAGCGCGAAGAAGAGTTTAGTGAAGGTTTGGGTCTTCATGAAAAGTGATGGGTGATTGGGCTTGGGCTAAAAAGTGGAGACGACGATGGGACTGACCGTGGGCTGGCACCGCGGTGGCAAAGTGACCGCCGGGAGATGGCTCCGCCCGATGGGGGCACGGGAAGAAACGGAGACAACACTCACGAGACACGTGCAGGTCATTGGGCGTTAGCTTGGTGCGCCGGGAGTGCTAACTGTCCTTGAGGAAGGGTGAAAAGACGGGGGTTGTGATATGTTCGGGGCGATCCCGGAGGTTGTGTGGCGCGCGCGTGACAATGAGGTGTCCGCGGAACAAAGGCGCCGTTTCAGTCTCTGATGCCTTTGTCTTTTCGGAGGGTTAGGAAAGCTTGTTCGGCGGCCAGTCGTCCGCAGCCTTCCCACGGCGGCGCCTCCGGGCCAGGCAGGTTAGCTTTCCCGCTTCTTATCGATTTGCGGTTTGAAGCCGGAGGGCTTGGCCCCAATCCAGGCGGCAAACTTGGCGATCTCGGGGTGGACGCGGAGACGCTCGACGGTATTCCAGTCACGCTCCAGATCCTTTTCGGAAAGGAGCGCATGGATCTGCGAATGGCAGGGGCGGCAGATGCCGACGGTGACTTTGACGACAGCGCGGTTGAACTCGCGTTTGTTGCGCTTGTTATGGTGGCGCGTGCGTGGGACGAGATGGTGGCGGGTGAGGGTTTCCTTGCGATCGCAGATGGCGCAACGGCCGGTCATGGCGAGGAAAGGAGCACGGGATTTGCGATTTTGAAATTCGAATTGGGGATTAGGCGAGGGGGGCTCCGAGAGACGGGTGCCGTGGGACCGATAAGTCCTATCGGTCACACAGGTCCCATGAGAGAAGACGCCCACCCAACCCTCGCTTATCGCCGCCTCCGGCGCCGGGCCAGCAGCACGCCGAGGCCGCCAGCAAGAGCCCAGGCGGTGCCGGGCTCGGGGACGGCGGTGAGGACGATGTCGTTGCCGTCCCCACCGGCATAGCTGATGCGGAAGAATTGGGTCAAGGAGCCGCTCGTGGCGGTGAAGACGGTGCCTTCGAGCAGCGGAGTAGAGCCGTAAATCAGACTGCCATTGACCAGCGAAACGGGATCGTTGGAATCGTTGGAAACAATGGTGAAGCTGTCGACGCTATCGAGCGGGTCATAGGTGCTGAAATCAAGCGCCAGGGCATTGTCGCCGGTGAACGCGACGCCGCCGGTGACATTGGCCTGATTATAGGTTATCGCATTCGTGATTTTGATCGCGAGAGCGCCGCCACCAAAGGTCACGGCGCCAGTATTGAGCACGGGGAAGAAACCGCCGGGCGCGAGCGTGCCGCCCGAGAGCATCACGGGGCCCACCGTGCCGGAGCCACTGAGCGTGCCGCCGGGGTTGAGCAGCATCGTGCTGCTGCCGCTGAGGCTGCCCTCCACGACCAGCGCGCCGCCATTCACCAGCACGGTGCCGGTAAAGGTGGTGCCGCTGTTGCCGCTGAGGGTCAAAGTGCCGGTGCCCTGTTTGGTGAAGGTGCTAACGACGTTGCCGCTGAGCGTCCCGGCAAACGCGGTGGAGGCCGCACTATCCGTGGTGAGGCTGCCGCCCCCGAGTTGCACCACACCCGTCCCGCCGCCGGTGAGGGCGGCGATGTTTTCCACGTTGTTCGAGAGATTCAGCGTGCCATCGACGCTCACCGTGCCGGTATCGGGAATCACATTGCTGGCGCCCGTCTGGAGCGTGCCGGCAGCGACGGTGGTGCCGCCGGTGTAGGTATTGGCGCCCGAGAGCACGATGGTATTCGTGCTGCCGAGGCCAAGGGCGAGCCCATAGCCATTGCCGCCATCGCCGATGGCGCCAGAGAAAATGACATTCCCCACCGAGTTCGTGACCAGCGTGCGAGTGCCGCCGACGAGCGTCACTGGGCCGGTGAAATTCAGGACGTTGGTCGACGTGGCGATGAAGGTGGAATCCGCCGTGATCTGCACGGCGTTGCCGACGAGCCAGGTTCCCGCGATGGTGGGGGCGCGCTGCTTGGCACCATCGAAGAACAGCGTCCCGGTGCCGTAGGGACCGCTGACCAGCGTGTTATCGGACGCGGAACCAATGGAAGAACTGTTCACAATCGCCGTCGCGCCGGCGCCGAGATGCGTGCCGCCGCTGTAGGTATTCTGCGCGACGGGCACATAGGCGCCCGTATTCGTCGCCGTGATGAACAAAGGGCCTCCGGCACCAGGGGTGACGTCCTTAATCACGCCCCCGATATTGAAATTTGCCGTGGCGTTTTCGACGAAGGTGGCGCCGCCGGCCCCGAGGGCGATCTGGCGGTTGGTGGGCATATTGAAGCCGGTGTTCTCCTGCAGCGTCCCACCATTGATGGTGAGGTTCGTGGAGGCGGCCCCGGGCACGGCGCCGAGGTTGTTGTCGGCGGTGATGATGAGCGTGCCTTGGTTGATGGTCGTGCCGCCGGTGAAGGAATTGGCGCCGCCCAGCTGCAACGTACTGGCGCCCGTTTTCACCAAGGCGAGATTGCCGGTAAGGAGACCACCCGTGGTGCCCGTGCTGGCGCCATAGGTCACCGGGCTGGGATTGTTGATCGTCAGCGTGGAGAGCGTAGCGGTGGAGTTCGTGATCGCCCGCGCGCTGTTCCCGCTGCCCGGCTGGTAGATGATGTTTTGCAACTCCTGGTTGAAGCCATTGAGATCGAAGAGCGATGCCGCGTTGTCGCTGGCCTGTCCAATGGTGAGCGGCGCGGCCATGGGCAGGGCATTGTTGGCGCCGATTTTCAGGATGCCGCTGGAGACCGTTCCCGTGGCTGCCCACACATTGCCGGTGGAATTGACGATCGCAATGCCGGCATCGGTGCGCGAGAACGTGCCATTGGGCAAATTGATGACGCCGTTGAAAATGGTGGTGCCATTGCTGCGCGGGAAAAAGACGCCCGTAAAGCCGCCAGGCCCGGCACTGATCGGTCCGTTGATCGTCAGGACACCATTCGCGCTCGTCGGCAGGAACTGCACAATCGCACTGCCGGCAATGGTGATGGGCCCGTTGATCGTGTTGCTGCCGGCGGCGCTGATCTGCGTGCGCAGGCTAATGGCCGTGGGCGTGGTAATTTGCAGGCTGGTGAAATTCAGCGCGAGCGTGCTAGGCAGCGTGAGATTGCCGGGAAGATTCAGCGAGGTGGCGTTACCGGTGGCGCCATTCGGTGGGTAATTGATCGTGATGCTGCCGCCGGCGGGAACGGCCTGCTGCGCGTTGATGGCCAGCGTGGTGATGCCGGTGCTCGCGGCTTCCACCGAGATGGCCCCGGTGAAGCCCGAGTTATCGCCCGTGAGGATAAAATTCCCCGCGGCCGTGGAGGCGCTGGTGAGCCGCAGAGGCGCACTGGCGTTGCCGGTAAGGCCGCCGGAGATCGTCAGGTTAACCGCCGTGGCGGTGTTGTGCGCGATGGTGCCACCGCCGGTGCCGACGTCGATGCCGCGATTCACGCCGAAGTCGATGGCCACCGTCCCGTTGTAGTTGATCTGCGCGCCGTTGCTGAGCGCGATGCGATTAAACGGGCCACCGTTGCCGAGGCTGTTGGCCGTGGAGATATTCAGGATGCCTCCGCCAATCGAGGTGGGGCCGGAGTAGCTGTTCGTGCCATTGAGCGTCAGGGTGCTCGTACCCAGCTTCTGAAGTCCCCCCGCCCCGCTGAGCCCCGCGCCCGTGGAGGTGAAGGTGAAGTTATTGAAGGCGGAATTGACCGTCGTCTTGAACGGAGCCACGCCGCCGGTGACCGAGATGCTCGTGGATACTGGGTCGTCGTTGAACGTCACCGTGTCGCCGGAGAAGAAGGTATCCGGCTGGGCAAGGCTATCGTTCCAGCTGGGCGAAATATTGTCCCAGACCACACCGCTGGCGCTCGTCCACGTGAGGTCCTTGGTCACCAGGCTCAACTTGACGGTGCCGGGCGTAGCCGTGTCGAAGGCCGCCCCCGGACGATAGGCGAAAGAGTTATTGAGGGAGAAATTCAGCGCGCCGACAACCGTGCCATAGTTGAGCACCGTGATGGGCGTCGCGGTGCTGGCGGGCGCGAGCGCGAAATCCACATTCACGTTGCCATTGACCGTGAGCGTGGTGGCGGTGAAGGCGCCGGGGGTGGCGCCATTGATGATGAGATTGCTGCTGACCGCTGTGCCGAGCGTGGCGGTGGGAAAAGTGGACTCGCTGTTCAGCGTGGCGTTATCGGCCACGGTGATGGAAGGCGCGGTGACATTGGTGGCGGAGAGCGTGCCCGCATTTACCGCGATGGGACCAGCGACGGTATTGCCACGCAGAGCCAGCGTGCCGGCGCCGGCTTTGATGATGCCGCCCCCGCCATTGAGGGCCGCATTGTTGATGATGACGTCCTCGCCCGCGAGGCTATCGGTGACCGTGATCGTCCGCGGTGCGGCCCCGAGATTCAACGCACCTCCGGCCGTGGCGTTGAAGACGTGCGTTACGTTGGCGGTGGTGGTAGTGAAGTCTCCGATATCGCCGGTGAGCGTCAGCGTCCGTGCACCCAGATTGATGGTCGATTGGTTGTTGTTGGCCGCGGTGGAATTGCCGAGGACCAAGCCGGCCAGCGTTTGGTCGAACCCGTTGAGTTCGAGCGTGGCGCTGCCGGAGCCGCCCAATTGCAGGGAGAGCCCGGTGGGAATGCCGTTGGTGGCGCCCACCATGGCGGTATTCGTGATGCCGAAAAGACCAGTGGTTGCACTCGAGCTACTAAGGGTGCCGCCGCCTTTGTAGATGACCCGGCCATCCCGCTGGGACCCGCCGAAGGTGCCGCCGTTGAGGGCCCCATTGACCACCAGTTCATTGCCCGGGGTGAGGCCGCCGACGAAGACGCCACCGGCAGTCGGGATGCCCCCCAGCGTGATGATGCCATTGACGTTGGCTTGGCCATTGCCGACTTGCTGCACCAACCCTTCGCCGACCGCGCCGGCCTGGCCGGTGCCAATGTTTAACGCATAGTTGATCGTGACGCCGCCATTGACCCGCAAGCGCCCGGAACCACTGTTCGGGTAATCAATCGAGGGCGCCGTGCCGGCAGAGGTGGCATTGTTGAGCTGCAGAATACCGGCCGAAAGCGTGGTGCCGCCCGTGTAGGATCCGGCGGCGGCGAGAATGGTGGTGCCCGCGCCGGCCTGCGTGAGCGTGAATGCGCCCGCGACCGCGCCGAGCGTGAGGATGGTATTGGCGGCGGGAGCAAAGGTCGCATTCCCCGTGAGCGTGGTGGCGCCGAAAGTCAAGTTGCCCGTGGCCGTGCCCGTGATGTTTCCCCCGCGGGTGACGGTGAGTTTTTGCGCGCCGATCGTGAGCGTCCCCAGCGTGTGAGCGGTGGTGGTCGCCGCGGACGCTGCCCGGTTCGGGATGACCGTCGAATCGGCGATGACCGTCGTGCCGGAACTGGTGAACGTGGTATTCGTGCTGTTGAAGAGTTCCAGCGTCCCTCCGGCGAGCGTAATGGAGTTCGGAGTATTGTTGGTTCCAAAAGCCCCGGCCACCGTGGCGCGCAGGGTGCCGGCATTCACAATCGTTCCGCCAGTATATGTATTGGCCGCACTGAGCACCACGATGCCGTTGTCAGTCTTCGTGATGCCGCCTCCGCCGGAAACGATGCCGGTAAAGGTGGTCGTTCCGCCCGTCGCCGCGGAAAAATTCGCCCCTTTGTTCAACGCCACGGTGCCACTATAGGTCGCCGCGATGGCTCCGGTGCTGCCGATGGTGGCCGCGCCCGTGCTGCCGCCCTGCACGCTGAGCGGGCGGGCCACGGTGACGGCGGCGGAAGTGAGCAGCGCGGCGCTGGCGGAGCCGCTCGTATCGCCCACCAGCACGGCGGAAGTGGCGTTGCCCAACGTTCCCGCCGCACCCGACGGAGCAGCGGCCGCGAGGATGAGGGTGCCGGCCAGAACCGCGGTGCCGCCCGTGTAGGTGTTGGTTCCAGAGAGGGTCAGGACGCCGTTGTCGGACTTCGTTAATCCGCCCCCGCCGCCGATAACGCCGAGAATATTGGTACTGCCGGTGCCATTCACCGTGAGCCCCAAGGAGTCCGTGACGCTGTTGTTGACCGTGAGCAGCGCCGCGGAGTTGTTGGTCCACACCTCGGTGGCGGTGAGATTGAGGTTCACGGCCTGGCCAACGGTCAGCGAGCCGATGGTCACCGCGCCAGCGCCGGCATTGATGACGATACCCCCGCCACCCAACGTCAGCGTCTGATCGCCAATTCCTCCCTGCAGAGTCGTAGTGCCGGTATTCCCGAAAACCAATCCGAGCGCGGACTGCGGCCCATTGAGGCTGATGGTTTCCGGACCGGTCACCGAGGAAATATTGAAAAACGCGATGTCCCCTGCCCCGGGCACGGCCAGCGGATCGGGTGTCGGATTGGCAGCATCGGTGGACCAATTGCCCACTGCGTCCCAGCCACTGGTGAGGCCGTCCCAATAAAGAGTAGCGGCCCTGGCGGCCGGAGCCAAAGCCCCAGCCGCAGCCAGGAGCAAGGCGACATGACGAGTACAGCGGAGCGACGAGCGGATCGTCCGGGAAGGAGAGTGCATGGTGTTCTGGCGGTGGATGAACGAGGGGTTATTTCCAGCATAGAAAGAAGCGTTCCTTTTGCAAGCAGCGTCCGATATAAAGGAGCGGTGGACGGTAGATTACCTAGTTTGGCGACGAGATGAAGGCAGGGATGACGCCCAGCGCGCTATCATGGCGTGACACTCTTGGTGGTGTGATGCTCTGCGTCGCGCCCAGTTCCTGTAGCTGCGACCGAGAGGTCGCAGTCTGCGAGCTTCCACTCGCAGCTACATTTTAGGCGCGACGCAGAGCGTCACGCCACCAAGAGCAACACGCCATGCTTGCACTGCGTTTCATGACTTTTGAGGCGAGCGTCTTGGCTGGCTCATCTCAACGGCTACTCCAGTACTACATCAGGCCGCTCGCCTGCGGTGCCAGAGCGATCATGCACAAAAAAAGTGGCCGGAGGCCGCTTCTACATTCACTGCTGGTTGAGGAGGGCGAGAAAGGTAGTGACGTCGGCCTGGGTGAAGGGCGCCGAGTTTGGCGCTTCACCTGGGTTGCGGAAATCGAAGCGGAGGATCTGGGGACTCTCGGCGACGAAATCGACCTCGCCGCCTTTGTCGAAGCTGCCGAGTTTGCCCAGCACGGTATTGGGCACCGGAGCGGTGAGGAACTTCTTGAAAACGCTGCTCATCAGGGCGGTGACTTGCGCCACGGTTTTGGTCTTTCCGGTGTGCAAGGTGACGGTGATGGTCGTCGACTCCGCATCCGGGCGGGTAACGCGGAACTGCACCGTCTGCAGGTTCTGCTCCGGTTGGCCGGTGGTGGTGACGGAATACGTACTGGCGCCCGCCTCGGCCCGGCTGGCGATGACAATGGGCAGCGGCGCGATGACCTCGGCGAAGGTGGGAGCCAGGGAGGCTACAACCAAAAGAGCGGTGGCAAATAGCGGTTTCATAAAGGAGACCTTGGGGAAGATGGATGGAGAGTCAACTGGAGCCGCACCTGGAAGCGGCATCCACGCCGGCCGGATGCGCCACCGCCCAAGTTCAGGGGCAGAGCTAATTCTTCTTCTGAAACGTGTAGCTCTTCGTGTCAAAGCGAAGGCCTTGCGCGTCGGTGTATTGCCAAATCCATCCAAACGCCTGTCCGATTCTCCTAAACCGCGTGATCACCTCGAGTTCGTCAGGAGCGAAGTTCAAAGCGGCGAGCTTCGCTTCGTATTTCGGCTGGTATTCCTGCGCAGCCGTCTTCGCCACCGCCAGCAGCTCCTCGGGCGTCCGAGCCGCCGCGAAAGGAGCCTTCACCCCCTCCCAAAGAGCCGCCTTACTCAACTCATCCCGGATGGAAACGAAGATGCGCGAGTTTTTCAGCATCTGCTCGAAGAGCGGCCGCGTGTTGGGATCGGTCAGATAGGTCGGAAAATTGACCAGCAAGGAAGGGGAGAGCAGCAGGTGGATTTTTGCTTTCACGCCGCCGTCCGCATCGGGATGAGCTTTCACGATGGCCTCCTCCTTCCTCATAATTTGCTGCGCCTCGTCTCCCAATGCACCGTAGACCTTGCTGAAGGTCTCAAGCATTTCCGGCGGGACCGCGTCGGGCTTGTCCCCAGCGGCCCATGGGTTCTTTTGCGATGACAACTTCGGAGGCCGCTCCGCATTCCGAGCAGAGAGCGCGGCCGACTCGGAGGGAGCATGGGATGCCTCCACGGTCGTGGGGTTGGCGGCGGCGCCTTGGGCCGCAGAAACGGAAGGGGCTGGCGTGCTCCCTTTGGTTTCTTCCGCCAGCTGGTCGCTCAGCAGAAACTTGAGGGCCATCGCGATGATGGCCACCGCAGCGATCGCCATTATCCACACCCGGGCAATTCGCGGCGGAGGAAGCTTCGATTCAGAAATGGAGGGCATGGGGAACGATGGCTTCGGCTGTTCTTGTTGGTCGATTCTTTTGGAATGCGTCCATAAGGAGGTTTCTGAAACATTCCCCTCCCTCTCCCGAGCCCATCAAGACGGTGCCGCGCAGCGCGCCGCGCTGCCGCCAAAAACCAAAACGGCGCTGCTCTTGCGAGCAGCGCCGTATTGAAGAGATTCTCTCGAATCGATCGGGCCTAGGCCTTGGAGTAAAGCTCGACGATGAGCTGCTCGTTGACGATGGGCGCGATTTCGTCGCGGGTGGGGATGCGGGCAACGGTGCCGGTGAACTGGTCCTTGTTCACCGAGAGCCAATCCGGAACGGGCTGGATGCTGGTGAGTTCCATGTTCTTCGTGGCGAGGCGGCGGCTGCCGTCGCGCTCACGGACGCTGATGACGTCGCCGGGCTTGCAGATGTAGCTGCTGATGTTGCAACGGCGGCCATTCACGGCGATGTGGCAGTGGCCGACGAACTGGCGGGCGCCAGAACGGCTGTTCGCAAAGCCCATGCGGTAGACGACGTTGTCAAGACGGGTCTCAAGGAGCTGCAGCAGGATTTCGCCGGTGACACCGCGGCGGTTGCTCGCGATTTCAAAGTAGCGGCGGAACTGGCGCTCGAGGAGGCCGTATTGATAGCGCAGCTTCTGCTTCTCCGTGAGGGCGGCGCCGTATTCGGAAATTTTCCGGCGGCTGCCCTTGGGGCCGTGCATGCCCGGAGGATAGTTCTTGCGCTCGAGATATTTGGTAGGGCCGAACAACGGGACGTTGAAGCGGCGGGCGATCTTGTCCTTAGGACCAGTATAACGTGCCATGAAAGTAGTCGGTAAAAGTTACACGCGGCGGGCTTTGGGCGGACGGCAGCCGTTGTGCGGCACCGGGGTCACGTCCTTGATGATGCTGATTTCGAGGCCGACCGCCTGGATGGCGCGGATGGCGGATTCACGACCAGCACCGGGACCCTTGACGCGGACTTCGACTTCACGAAGACCGTGGCCCATGGCTTGGCGGCAGGCGTCCTGCGCGACCATCTGGGCGGCGTAGGCGGTGCTCTTGCGGGAGCCCTTGAAGCCGACCTTGCCGGCGCTGCTCCAACCGATCACGTTGCCACGCTGGTCGGTAATGGTGACGGCGGTGTTGTTGAAAGTCGCGAGGATGTGCGCGATGCCAACGGCGACGTTCTTGCTGCCCTTGGCCTTGATGACCTTGATGGGCTCGATGCCGGCGTTGAGGTCCAGCGAAACGTCCGCGGCGGCCGGGGCACCGGCAGCAGGAGCGCCAGCGGCCGGAGCGGCGGCGTCCTTGGACTTCTTGGGGCCAGCGGCCTTCTTGGCGGCTTTGGGCTTCGCTTCGGCGGAAGCCGGAGCAGCGGCTGCTCCAGCAGCAGGAGCGGCAGCGGCGGGCGCTGGCGCTTGAGCGTCAGCGGGTGCCGACGGTGCGGGAGTAGGTGTGTTTTCGTTCTCTGCCATGTTAGTAGGTGTTCGAGAGGTCTCGGATTACTGTTTGTCTGATGTTAAATTGCGCTTGGTTTACTTGGCGCCTTCCTTGGCGCGCTGAACGCCCACGGTCTTGCGCGGTCCCTTGCGGGTGCGGGCGTTGGTCTGGGTGCGCTGACCGCGGACCGGCAACCCACGACGATGGCGGATGCCACGGTAGCAGTTGATGGCCTGGAGGCGCTTGAGATTCTGCTGCAGCTCACGGCGAAGGTCGCCTTCGATGAGGATCTTCTGGGCCGAGATGGCGTGAATGATCGCGTTGAGCTGCTCCGGCGAGAGGTCCTTCGCGCGGATGTTGCGGTCGACGTTGGCGGCTTCGAGCACTTTCAAAGCGTTGCTCGGGCCGATGCCGTAGATGTAAGGGAGCGAAGCTTCGATGCGCTTGTCGCCGGGAATGTCGATGCCGAGAAGTCGTGGCATGGTAGTGTTAGTGAGTGGTTGGAATTAACCCTGGCGCTGCTTGTGGCGTGGGTTCTTGCAGATGACGCGGAGAACATTCTTCCGCTTCACAACGCGGCAGCTTTCGCATTGCCGTTTAACTGAGGCTCGGACTTTCATGATATTGTTTCGGAAAAGCTTGGGATTTAGAGGACAAAAAACCGCCCGGAGAACCGCTTATTTGCTTGGCGGGCGCTCCGTGCGTGTTGAAATTTTAGCTGCTTGTGACGGAACGAAATCCGCCCTTTCGTCAGTTCGCAGGGGGATCAGTTCTAGCGGAACTTTGGGTTCTGGCAAGATAGGAATGAAGTTTTTTTGCATTTTTTCCTTCCCTTGGTCGCATCACTTGGCGGACTGCCGCTCGCGCCAGGTTAGAATCTCCGGCTTATCCTTGGTGATGAGGATGGTATGTTCGAAATGGGCACTGGGCTGGCCATCGGCGGTAACCACGGTCCAGCGATCGGCGAGCGTGCGGACGCTGGCGGTGCCGAGATTCACCATCGGCTCGATGGCGATGGTCATGCCAGGCTTAAGTTTCTCCAACGTGCCGGGGCGTCCGAAATTTGGCACCTGCGGCTCTTCGTGGAGATCGCGGCCGACGCCGTGGCCGACAAACTCGCGGACGACATTGTAGCCATTGGCCACGATTTCATCCTCGATAAAAGCGCCGATATCGCCGAGACGGCGGCCGGGCGTGGCGAGCGGGATGACGCGCTCAAGCACGTCTTCGGTCACCGCGAGGAGGCGGCGCCATTCGGGCTTGATGGCGCCGACGGCGACAGTCTTGGCGGTGTCCCCTACCCAACCTTCCTTTACGACGCCGCAGTCGAGCTTCACGATATCGCCGTACTGGATGCGGCGAGAACCGCCAATGCCATGGACAACTTCTTCGTTCACGGAAATACAGATCTGCCCGGGAAACTGGCGGTAACCCTTAAAGGCGCTCCGGCAATTTTCCTCGGCCATGAATTGCTCGGCGGCTTGATCGACTTCGCCCGTGGTGATCCCCGGGCGAATGAGCGCGGCGAGACGATCGAGGACCCGGGCGGCCGTGGCGCAGGCCGCGCGCATCTTCACAATCTCGCGCTCGCTCTTGATTTTGATCATCAGTTCAGAATTTGCAGGACGTCTTCCACGACTTCTCCGACGGGGCGCTGGGTGGAAACCCGGTGCAGCAGGCCGCGCTTCTCGTAGTAGCCGGCGACGGGCAGCGTTTTGTCGCGGTACTCCTCCAGGCGGTTTTGCAGCGTGGCGAAATTGTCGTCGGCGCGGCGCCTCAGCGGGCTACCGCAACGCGGGCAGGCATTGGCGAAGTTGTCGACGTGGACTCCCACGCTCACGATGTAAGCGCAGACGGAACATGTGGCGCGGCGCTCGACGCGGTCGCGCAAAGTGGAAAGGTCGGCCTCCAGCAACAGGGCGGCATCGAGCTGGCAACTCCGCCGAGCGAGCATCTGGTCGAGCGCGTCGGCCTGGCCCACGGTGCGTGGGTAGCCATCAAAGATGAAACCATGGTCGGCCTCGTGCGAGAGCCACAACTCAACGACCTGATTGATGATCGTGTCGCTGACGAGGCGGCCATCGCGGGTGAGGCGATCGGCCTCGATGCCGAGCGCCGTGCCGGCGGCTTTCTCGGCCCGGAGCATGGCGCCGGGCGAGGCTACTGGCCACCCGAACCGGTCGTGGAGCGCATCAGCGAGCGTTCCTTTTCCGGAGGCGGGCGGGCCCAGCAGCACGAGTCGGCTCTTCACTACTTCGAGACCTGGCTGAACAAGAAGACGACCACGCCGGCCAGAACCAGGAGAGCAGCACCGACCGAGAGGAAGATGAGCGCTTTATTGGTCACGGTCTCGCCCCGTTGTTCAGGGCTGCGGTCGAAGCGGCCACGGAGCTTCCCCTTGCGGAGGAAGCCGTCATAGTGGCGCTGAATAAGATGGGTTTCGATCTGGCGCATCGTGTCGAGCACGACGCCGACCACGATGAGGATGCTGGTGCCGCCGAAGAACTGGGCGGCAAGCTGCGGGATGCCAGCCTGTTGGCTGAGGAGCATCGGGAGCAGAGCAATGACGGTGAGGAAGACCGCACCGGCAAAGGTGAGGCGGGTCATCGAGTTATCGAGGAAGTCCGCCGTGGGTTTGCCGGGGCGCACGCCGGGAATATAGCCACCGGCTTTCTTCAGGTCGTCCGCGATCTGCTGCGGCTGGAACTGGGTGGCGACCCAGAAGTAGCTGAAGAAAAAGATGAGCAGCGCGTAGCCGATATAGTGGAACCAGCCTTGGTCCAGGAAGTTCGCGAGCGTATTCATCCAGCTTTGGGAATTGCCCGCCATCATGCGGAGCATGGTCGCCGGGAAGGTGAGAAGCGCCTGCGCGAAGATGATGGGCATGACGCCCGCGTAGTTCACCTTAAGGGGCATATACTGCGCCACGCCGCCGTAGACCTTGCGGCCCACCACGCGCTTCGCGTACTGGATGGACACGCGGCGCTGGGCCTGCGTGAGGCAGATGACCGCCGCGATGACGAGCACCAGGAAGGCGAGCATGAGCACGAGTTTCATCGGGGCGACGTCGCCGAGCTTCAGGCCGGAGGGCACCAGCGTGCGCCAGGCCTGCATGAGGGCGGCGGGCAGGCGGGCGACGATGCCGACCGAGATGATGAGCGACATGCCGTTGCCAATGCCACGGTCCGTAATCTGGTCACCAATCCACATCAGGAACATGGTGCCGGCGGTCAGCGAGAGCACGCACACGAAGGTAAACCAGACGCCGGTAATCGGCACCAGTGGCCCGTAAGTCTTGATGGTGTCCGCCATCCCCGGGAACATCATGTTCGACGGGTTGATGAACTGGTGCGTCATGAAATAGCCCTGAAACAAACAGAGCAGGATCGTGACGTACCGGGTGAACTGCGTGATCTTTTGCCGCCCGCCTTCCTCCTTGGCGAGCTTGCCCAGCTGGGGCACGACGGCCGTGAGCAGCTGGATCATGATGCTCGCACTGATGTAGGGCATGACGCCCAGCGAGAACACGGCGCACTGCTCGAGGGCGCCGCCGCTGAAAATATTGAAGATCTGCACCACGCCACCACCCGAGGCGTCCTGGACGCGATCGACGAAGTAATGGCGCAACACACTCGCATTCACCCCCGGACACGTGATCGCGCAGCCGATCCGATACAGGACGATCATCAGCAGCGTGAACAGAACCCGATTACGGAGTTCCGGGATTTTGCGAATGTTGAAGAAGGCGGAGATCATGCAGTGGAAAATGCGGGAGCCGACGGGAAGAAATTCACTTTGGTGGACCGCCTGGTTTGGGGCAGGCGGTCCTCGTGAACCTCATCACGCCGGCTCGGCGAAGTTACTTGAGCGTCAGCGACCCGCCCGCCTTTTCGATGGCGGTCTTGGCCGAAGCACTGGCTTTGTCGACGGTGATGGTCAACTTTTTGGTCAGTTCACCATTGCCGAGGATCTTCACGCCGTCATAGGGCTGGCGGATGAGGCCGGCCTCGAGGAGGGCGGCTTCGTCCACGGTCGCACCGTCGGCAAAAGCGTTGCTGAGCGCGTCGAGGTTCACCACCGCATAGTTCGTGTGGAACACCGCGTTATTGAAACCGCGCTTGGGAATGCGGCGGATCAGGGGCATCTGGCCGCCTTCGAAGCCGAGGCGGATGCTGCCGCCGGCGCGGGCCTTCTGGCCTTTATGGCCTTTGCCACAGGTCTTGCCCTTGCCGCTGCTTTCACCGCAACCGAGGCGCTTGGCGCGGTGGCGGGAGCCGGGACGAGGTTTGAGATTGGTCAGGTTCATGGAATTAGGCTGCTGCTTCCGCGGACTTCACCGCGATACCGCGCGCTTTGAAATAGTCGGCGCGCTGACGGAGCTGGGCCAGGGCGTGCAAGGTGGCCTTGAGCACGTTGGCGTGGTTGGAAGAGCCGAGGCTCTTGCCGATGATGTCCTTGATGCCCACGGCGTCGCAGACGGCACGCACGGCGCCGCCGGCCTTGATGCCGGTACCGGGGCTGGCGGGCTTAAGGATGACGTAACCGCCGCCATGGAAGCCAGTGACTTCATGCGGGATGGTCGCATTCTGCAGGGCCACAGGCTTGAGCGACTTGCGGCCACGCTCACCCGCCTTGCGGATGGCTTCGCTCACTTCATTGGCCTTGCCGAAGCCAAAGCCCACTCGGCCCGACTTGTCGCCGATAACGAGCAAAGCGCTGAAGCTGAAGCGGCGACCGCCCTTGACGACTTTGGCGCATCGATTGATGAAAACGGTCTTTTCCACGAGGTCATGACCGGAAGAACCGGGCCCGACCTCCTTATTCGGCGTGCTGTCGCGGGGGCCACGGCCGGGACCACGGCCGGGACCACGTCCCGGGCCACGTCCGGGACCGCCTGGACCACGTCCGGGACCGCCGGGGCCACGACCGCGGAAGCCGCCGCCGGGGAAGCCGCCGGGTTGACCGGGTTGTTCGCTGGGTGCTGGTGCTGGAGTCTCGTCGGCCATATAATTAGAATTGGAGTCCGCCTTCGCGCGCGGCGTCGGCGAGTGCTTTCACTTTCCCGTGGTAGATGAAGCCACCGCGATCGAACACGACTTTGTCGATGTTCTTCGCTTTGGCGCGCTCGGCCACCAGCTTGCCCACGGCAGCGGCGGTGGCGGCGTTGGCGCGGGGTTTCTGCGCTTTGAGGCCGGCTTCGGTGGTATTCACGCTCGCGATGGTCTTGCCGACGGTGTCGTCGATGACCTGAGCATAAATATTCTTGCCGCTGAAGTGGACGGCCAGGCGCGGGCGTTCCGCGGTGCCCGTGACCTTCTTGCGAAGGCGCACGTGGCGCATTTGAAGTTTGTGTCTGCGATCGGTGGTAGCCATGGCTTACTGAACGGTTTTGCCTTCCTTGCGGATGATTTGTTCGCCGGCGTAACGGACACCCTTGCCCTTGTACGGTTCAGGCGGATAAAAGCTGCGGACTTCGGCGGCGAACTGACCGACGAGCTGCTTGTCGATGCCTTCGACCTTCACCTTGGTGTTTTCAGCCACGGTGACCTTGAGGCCTTCCGGAATCGGGTGATTGATTTCGTGGCTGTAGCCGAGGTTGAGGTTCAGGATCTTGCCCTTGATGGCGGCCTTGAAACCGACGCCCTGGATTTCGAGATCCTTCACATAGCCTTCGGCGACGCCCTTGACCATGTTGTTGATGAGCGAACGGCTCAGGCCAAAGAGGGCCTTGTGGTTGTCGCTGGCGCAGTCGAAGGAAACCTTGGTCCCCTCAACCTTGCCGGTCACGCCCGCGGGAAGCTTCCACGCGAGTTTGCCTTTCGGGCCTTCGACATTCACGGCGCCGTCGGCTGCAATTTTTACGCTGACCTTGGCGGGCAGCTCAATGGGTTTTTTACCGATACGGGACATAGGCTTTTACCAAACGAAGGCCAGCAGCTCGCCGCCGACATTCTCTTTTTTGGCCTCGCGGCCGCTCATGACGCCCTTGGGCGTCGAAAGGATGGTGATGCCGAGGCCGCCGAGGACGCGCGGAACTTCCTGCGCGCCGACGTACTTGCGGAGACCGGGCTTGGAGACGCGCTTGAGGCCGGTGATGGCCGGGGCGCGGTTGACGAACTTCGTCGTGAGTCGGATCTGCGGCTTGTCATCCGCAGAGGTTTCCACCTCGTATTCGGAGATGTAGCCTTCCTGCTTCAGGATGCGGGCGATGTCGGCCTTGATCTTGGAAAAGGGCGCCAGGACTTGGGCCTTGCCGCTGCGGCTGGCATTGCGGATCCGGGTCAGGAAGTCGGCGATGGGATCGGTGAGTGCGCTCATGGTTCTGCGTTAGGCTTTCTGTTCTGCGGCGGCCGCGGCGGCAGCAGCGGCCTCATCGGCGGCCTTTTTGAGGCGAGCCTTGTCGGCAAAGGGCATGCCCAGTTCGGTCAGGAGGCTCTTGGCTTCCGCGTTCGTTTTGGCCGAAGTCACGATGCACACGTCGAAACCGACGTTGCGCTTGATTTTATCAAGTTCGATTTCCGGGAAGATCGACTGGTCGGCCACGCCCAGGGTGTAGTTGCCGTTGCCGTCGAACGCTTTCGTGCTCACGCCGCGGAAGTCGCGGATACGCGGGAGCGCGGTCTTAATGAGCCGCTCGAGGAACTCATACATGCGCGTGCCACGCAGGGTGACCTTCGCGCCAATGGCCTGGTTTTCGCGGAGCTTGAAATTGGCAATGCTCTTTTTGCTGCGGGTCTCCGCAGGCTTTTGCCCCGTGATGGTGCTGAGCTCGTTTTTGGCTTCCTCGAGCGCCACCTTATAGTCGGCGAGACCGGCATTGATGCAGGTGTTCACGACCACTTTCGTGATCTTCGGAACCTGATGCACATTGCTGTAGGCATGCAGCTTCTTGAGCGCCGGAATGACGCGGGATTTATATTCTTCGTAGAGTGCAGGTGCGCTCATGGTTTACTTCTTGGCTTTGGCCTTGCGGGCGGGCTTCGCCTCGGCCTTTTCGGTCTTCTCGGTGACCTTGACGTTGGAAATGTGGATGGGGCCCTCGCGCTCGATGATCGCGCCGTTCGGGTTATCCTGGCTCTTGCGGGTGTGCTTCTTGATGAGACGCACGCCCTCAATGAGGACTTGGGCTTTCGCCGGCAGGACCGCGAGGATCTTGCCCGAGGCACCCTTGTGGTTGCCTGTGGTCACCGTAACGGTGTCGCCCTTTTTGACGTGGAATTTGGATCGATTAGCCATGGCTCAGAGCACCTCCGGAGCGAGGGAGATGATTTTCATGAAGTTCTTTTCGCGGAGTTCGCGGGCCACCGGGCCGAAGATACGCGTGCCCTTCGGGTTGTTGTCCTTGTCGATGATAACGATGGCGTTGTTGTCGAAGCGGAGGTAACCGCCGTCTTCGCGCTTCACGGGCTGCTTGGTGCGAACGATGACGGCGCGCACGACTTCGCCCTTCTTCACGCTGCCACCGGACTGGGCCTCACGGATGTGCGCGGTGATCACGTCGCCCACGTGGGCATGGAGCGTCGGCTTGCCGATGACGCCAATCATCTTGGCCATACGGGCGCCGGTGTTGTCGGCCACGTCGAGCCGGGTACGAATCTGGACCATATAAAGTGTGAGTTCCTCAGTTAGTGCTTCAGGATTTCAACGACGCGCCAGCGCTTCAGCTTGCTGAGCGGGCGGGTTTCCATGATGCGGACGAGGTCGCCGAGCTGCGCTTTGCCTTCCTCGTCATGGGCGTAGAACTTTTTGATGTGCTTGACGATCTTGCCGAACTTGGGGTGCGGCGTGCGGGTCTCGGTGGCGACCACGACGGTCTTGCTCATCTTGTTGGAGACAACCTTGCCGACGCGGGTCTTGCGCAGGTTGCGGCCCTCTTTCGTCTCGGGCGTTTCAGCGGTAGCGGTTTCGCTCATGGTCTAAAAAAAGTTACTTGGCCGGCGTCGCCGCCGTCTGGGTTTTCTTGGTGAGCACCGTCTCGATGCGGGCGATTTCCCGGCGGAGGGTGCGGAGTTCGCTCGGCTTCTCGAGCTGGCCACTCGCCTGCTGGAGACGGAGGTGGAAAACTTGTTCACGCAGCTCGCGCTTGCGGGCGCGGAGTTCGTCGGGCGTGAGTTCGCGGATTTCTGTGATCTTCATACGCGGCAATCTTAGTGGCGGGACAGGAACTTGGTCCGGACCGGCAATTTGTCGGCGGCGAGGCGGAGCGACTCACGAGCGAGGCTCTCCGGAATGCCGTCCAATTCGAACAGGATGTTGCCGGGGCGAACGGTGGCCACCCAGTATTCGGGCTGGCCTTTGCCTTTACCCATTCGGGTTTCCGGCGGACGGGCGGTGACCGACTTATCGGGGAAGATACGGATCCAGAGCTTGCCCTTGCGCTTCATGTTGCGGGTCATGGCGACGCGCGCGGCTTCGATTTGGGTGTTGGTGATCCAGGCGCGTTCGAGGGTCTGAAGACCGAAGACGCCGTAGTCGAGATTGATGGTGCGGGTCGCAGTCCCGGCGCGGCTGCCGCGCTGGGTTTTGCGATACTTCACGCGTTTGGGCAACAAAGGCATGGTGTGTTCTCCTGGCTAAAAGTTTAAGCGTTGGTCTGCGCGGGCGCTTCGGCGGCCGGGGCTTCGGCGGGTGCGCTTGAGGCAGGTGCCCCTTGGTCGCGGCGCGGTCCGCGGCGGTCGCCTCCACGGCGGTCACCACGGTCTTGGCGGTCGCCACGGCGGTTATCCTGGCCTTCGCGTTCTTCGTTGGCCTTGTCACCCTTACAGATCCAGCACTTGATGCCGATGATGCCGTAGGTGGTGCGGGCTTCGGCGAAGCCGTAATCGATGGGCGTGCGCAGGGTGTGCAGCGGAATCTTGCCTTCGCGGTACCATTCCGCGCGGCTGATTTCCGCGCCACCGAGGCGGCCGGCGCAACGGACTTTGATGCCGTCGGCCTTCTGCTCCATGGTGATCTGGATGGCCTTCTTCATCGCGCGGCGGAAGCTGATGCGGCGCTCGATCTGCATCGCGATGTTTTCGGCGACGAGCTGGGCGTCGAGATCGGCGTTCTTGATCTCAACGATGTCGATCTTGACCTGCTTGCCACCCGAGAGCTTGGAGATCTCGTTGGTCATGGTCTCGATCTCCGCGCCCTTGCGACCGATCACGATGCCCGGGCGGGCGGTGTGGATGGTCACGCGGAGGCTGTTCCAGGCGCGTTCGATGAGGACCTTCGAGACCGCGGCGAGGCGCAGTTTGTCCTTCACGTAAGCGCGGATCTTAATGTCGCTGGACAGGAATTCAGGAAATTCCTTGCGCGTGGCGAACCATTTGGAACGCCAGTCTTTGTTGACCGCGAGGCGGAAGCCGATGGGATTGGTTTTCTGGCCCATGAGTTATTCTTTAGAGGTTTCGGCCGACGGGGTTTCCGTGGCGGGAGTTTCAGCAGCGGCGGCCTTCTTGGCCGGAGCCTTCTTCTTGGCGCTGCTCTTCTTCGTCTTGGCAGCGGCCTTGCTCTTCGGAGCGCGGGTCTTGATTTCGACCTCGTCCGTGAGGGTGATGAAGATGTGGCAGGTGCGCTTGCGGATGGGGCCGGCGCTACCGCGGGCCTTCGGGATAAAGCGCTTGATGGTGGGGCCTTCGCCGGCCACGGCTTCCTTCACGACGAGCTTGTCGGCGCGCAGGTTGTGGTTGTTCTCGGCGTTGGCGATGGCGCTCTTGAGCGTCTTCTGCACGAGGAATGCAGCCTTCTTGGGGCTGAACCCGACGATGTCGAGCGCGGCCGCCACGGGGCGACCCTGAATCTCACGGGTCACGTCGCGGACCTTGAAGGCCGACATGCGGGCGAATCGATGGCTGGCTTGGACTTCCATGGTTACTGTTAAACTTGTTTTGGTTTGAAATTGGTTAATTGAGCTGGGCATCCACCTTGACGGCGTCGCCCAATTTTACAGGGTCTTTGTCGGACACAAGATTCTGAATGACGGTCCCGCAGAAGGTCTGGCGCGCATCAACCACCCGGACGGTGGCGATGAGTTTCTCGCCGCGCTTCACTTGGAAGGGCATGCCGACCTTGACGCCGTGGCGGGTGCCGACGTTGAGGACGACGCAGTTAAGCTCGGGCTTCACGGCGCTGACTTTGCCATTGGCGAGGTCGGGCGCGGGTTCGGCGGCTTTCGCTGCTTTGTCGAGGGCATCGCCGGCGAGGGCGCGGGTGACGGCCTCATCGGCGGACTTCAGCTCGGATTCGAGGACCAGTTTGGCCTCCGGGTCGGGCTTCTTCGCGTACTCCGTCGCGACTTGCACGAGGCGGACGAGCGCTTTGTTCAGCGTGTCGCGGGCATTCTCGCTTTGGCGCAGGGCGTTCACGGCTTGCAGCAAGCGCTGCTCGAGCGCGGTGGGCGAAGCGGTGCTGGCACCAAGCGCCTCCATGCGATCCGTGAGCTCCTTGACCTGGCGTTTGAACACCTCGGCCTCGGCCGTGGTGGCCGCCGCCGTTTTACGGGCGTCGTCCAGCTCGGCTTTCAGTCGCTTGTTTTCGACGATGAGCTTCTCGAAGGCGGCCATCGCGTTATCCGCGCTGTCGCCGTTTTCAGAATTTGTGATTGGCAAAGAACTGTCGTCGCCTTGGGCGACGGCCCCGCATAGAGCGAGGCAGGTGGCGGTGAGAAGAGCGGTGATGTTGGATTTCATGGCTGATTTCCTCATCTCCGCCCGGCTCGCTATTTCGCTACCTTGGCGGTGTGGGCACCGTGCTTCTTGAAGATTCGCGTCGGCGAAAATTCTCCCAGCTTGTGACCCACCATGTTTTCGGTGACGAACACCGAGTTGAAAACTTTCCCGTTGTGCACGAGGAAGGTGTGACCCACGAAGTCAGGCACGATGGTCGAGCGGCGCGACCAGGTCTTGATCGGCTTTTTGCTGTTCGTCGCGTTCTGCTTGTCGATCTTCTCGAGCAGGTGTTGCTCGACAAAAGGTCCTTTTTTGAGGCTGCGTCCCATAGGTAATCAGAATTAAAGGGCGGCTTTCTTGGTGGCGTTCTTCCGTTGCAGGATGAACTTGTCGCTCGGCTTGTGCTTCCGGCGGGTCTTGAAACCCTTCGAGAGCTGGCCCCAGGGCGACATCGGGTGATGACGTCCGCCACCGCCCTTGGACTTGCCCTGACCGCCACCCATCGGATGGTCGACCGGGTTCATCACCATGCCGCGGACCGTCGGGCGGACACCGCGCCAGCGGGTGCGGCCGGCTTTGCCCGAGCTCACGTTCATGTGGTCGACATTGCCAACCTGGCCGATGGTGGCCTTGCAGGTGACATGCACGCGGCGGATTTCGCCCGAGGGCATCTTGAGCAGCGCGTAGTCCCCTTCACGGTTGTTCAGGATGACGTAGGTGCCGGCGCTGCGGGCCATCTGGCCACCGCGGCCGGGCTGCAGCTCCACATTATGGATGCTGAGACCGAGCGGAATCTCGGCGAGCGGAAGAGCGTTGCCCACCTTGGCTTCGACGCCTTTGCCGGCGGCGACTTTGTCACCGACATTCAGGCCCACGGGGGCGAGAATATAAGCGCGTTCCTTGTCGGCGTATTCGAGCAAGGCGATGCGGCAGGTGCGGTTCGGATCATACTGGATGCCGATGACCGTCGCCTCGCCTTCCTTCTTCCGCTTGAAGTCGATGATGCGGTATTTTTGCTTGTGACCGCCGCCGATGTGGCGGGTGGTGATACGGCCGTTGTTGTTACGGCCGCCGGTCTTGGGCTTGGCTTCCAGCAGGCTCTTCTGGGGCTTGCTGTTGCCGCCCTTGGACAGCTCCTTGAAATCAGGCAGCGCCTTGAAGCGGTTCGCCGGGGTAAGTGGTCGGAAAGTTTTGAGTCCCATGGTCTAGCTCCAGTTTAGGCGAATTCGAGTTTCTCGCCGGCGGCCAGCGTAACGATGGCCTTCTTCCAGTGGTTGCCGCGGCCCGCGTGGCCGGTGCGGCCGCGCTTGAACTTGCCCTCGTAGTTGCTGGTGTTCACCTTGACGACCTTCTTCTTGAAGAGCTTCTCGATGGCCTGGCGGATTTGGATCTTGTTGGCGTCGGGGCGGACGCGGAAGACGTACTGGTTCCCCTTTTCGGACAGGATGGTCGCCTTTTCCGTCAGGTGGACGCTTTGGATGATGTCGAAAGCCTCGTTCATTTGTTGATGCGCTCCGCGAGCTGGGTGAGGGCGTCGTTCGTGAGGACGATCTTCTTGAAGAGAAGAAGGTGTTCCGTGTTCACGTCGGCGCTGGTGATGAGTTGGGTCGGCTGGACGTTGCGGGCGGCCAGCTTGGTGTTCTCGTCGAAGGTCTTGCCCACGATGAGGGTCTTCGGCTCAGGCGAGATGCCGCCGATGAGCTTCACGAAGTCCTTGGTCTTCTTGGAACCGGTGGCGAAGGTGTCAACGATGAGGACGTCGCCGGCCAGGATGCGGGCGCTGAGCGCCTTGCGCAGGGCCACGCGCTTGGTCTTCTTCGAGATCTTCTTGCTGTAGTCGCGCGGGTGCGGGCCGAAGACCACGCCACCGCCCACCCACACGGGGCTGGACTTGTAGCCGGCGCGGGCGCGGCCCGTGCCCTTTTGTTTCCAGGGCTTGGCACCGGAAAGATTCACGGTGGCCTTGGTCTTGACGCTCGCGGTGCCGCTGCGGCGGTTGGCGCGATAGGCGACCACGGTCTCGTGGACGGCCTGGGTATAACGGCCATTGGTCACGAGCTCAATGTTCGCGGCCTTGGCGGCTTCTGCTGTAAGAACGGTGGCGCTCATTATTTACCAGCCTCCTTGCTGACTTTGACTTTCTTGGCGGGGCGCACGACGACGTAGCTGCCCGGCTTGCCCGGGATGGCGCCGCTCACGAGGATGACGCCCTCTTCTTCGCGGATCTGCACGACCTTGAGGTTCTGCACGGTGATGCGCTCATCACCCATGTGACCAGGCATGCCCATGTTCTTCCAGATGCGGCCCGGCGTGGAACGCATGCCGATGGCGCCGTTCCGGCGGTGCATCATGGAACCGTGCGTCTGGTTCTGGCCGCTCATGTTGTGCTTCTTCACGACGCCCTGGAAACCATGGCCCTTGCTGCGGCCGATGACGTCCACCACGTCGCCCACGGCGAACTGATTCACCGAGAGGTTGACTTCGTCGAGATTGGCGTTGTCGGGAAGGCGGAATTCCTTCACGAGCTTCTTCGGCTCAGCGCCGGCCTTTTCAAATTGGCCGAGCACCGGCTTGATGAGGCGCTGCTTCTTCTGCGTGTCGAAGCCGACTTTGACACCGACGTAGCCGTCGTTTTCCGTCGTCTTCTTTTGCAGGAGGGTATTGCCACCCGCTTCGATGACAGTCACCGGAGTGATGACGCCCTTGGCGTCATACACGCGGGTCATGCCCAGTTTTTTGCCCAAAAGTCCGATCTTCATTGGTTCGTCAGATCTTGATGGTGATGTCCACGCCCGCCGGGAGGTTGAGCTTGCGCAGCTCGTCCACGGTCTTCGCGGTCGGTTCGATGATGTCCAGCAGACGCTTGTGCGTGCGGATTTCAAATTGGTCCATGCTCTTCTTGTCCACGTGGGGCGAGCGGTTCACGGTGAACTTCTCCACGCGCGTGGGGAGCGGGATGGGCCCAGCGACGCGAGCGCCGGTGCGCTTGGCCGTTTCGACAATCTCCGCGCTCGAGGCGTCGAGCACGCGGCTGTCAAAGGCCTTGAGACGAATACGAATGCGTTGTCCGTTCATGATCTTTAGTTTTTCCCTTTCTGGTCGAGAACCGCGGCTTTCACGTTCTCCGGCACTTGTTGGAAATGTGAGGGCGTCATCGAGTAGCTGGAGCGTCCCTTGGAGAGGGAGCGGATGGCCGTGGAGTAGCCGAACATTTCGGCCAGCGGCACGTCCGCATTGATGACGCAAAGTCCGTTCTTGGACTCCATGCCCTTGATGATGCCACGGCGGCGGTTGAGGTCGCCCATGATATCGCCCTGGTAGTCTTCCGGGGTGGAGTTTTCCACCGCCATGATGGGCTCGAGCAGAATCGGCGCGCCGTTCTTAAAGGCGTCTTTCATCGCGAAGATGGCCGCCATCTTGAAGGCCATTTCGTTGGAGTCGACGTCGTGGTAGCTGCCGAAGACGATGTCGACTTCGAGGTCGATCACCGGGTAGCCGCCGAGCACGCCGTTGAGGAAGGCTTCTTCGATGCCTTTCTTGACGGCCGGGATGTAGTCCTTCGGGATGGTGCCGCCGACGATCTTGTTCTCGACGACGTGGCCGCTGCCGCTGACGCCGGGACGAATGTCAACTTCCACGTGGCCGTATTGACCGCGGCCACCGGACTGCTTGATGAGCTTGCCGACGCCGTGGGCGGACTTGGTGCAGGTCTCGCGGTAGGCGATCTGCGGTTTGCCCGAGTTGGCTTCGACCTTGAATTCACGCATCAAGCGGTCGCAAATGATTTCCAGGTGCAACTCGCCCATGCCGGCGATGATGGTCTGGCCGGTCTCTTCATTCGTGAAGACGCGGAAGGTCGGGTCTTCTTCGGAGAGGCGGGAGAGGCCCACGGACATTTTGTCCTGGTCGCCCTTGGTCTTGGGCTCGATGGCCATGCTGATGACCGGGTCAGGGAACGACGGCGGCTCCAGCATGATTTCCACTTCCTCGTCGCACAGCGTGTCGCCGGTGGTGACGTTGCGCAGGCCGACGATGGCCGCGATGTCGCCCGAGTAGCAGGTATCGATGTCCTCGCGCTTATCGGCCTGAATCTGGATGATGCGGCTGATGCGGTCCGTCTTGCGGGTGCGCGGGTTGTAAATGGTGTCGCCCTTGGTGAGCTTGCCGCGATAGACGCGGAAGAACACGAGCTTGCCGACGAAGGGGTCGCTCCAGAGCTTGAACGCGAGGCCGACGAACTTGGCGTTGTCGTCCGGCGGGACGGCCGTCTTCTTCGTGATGTCGTCCGGATCGACGCCTTCCTGCGCCGGGATTTCCAGCGGCGACGGGAGGTAATCAACAACGGCGTCGACGAGGTACTGCACACCTTTGTTCTTGAAGGCGGAGCCGCCGACGACGGGGATAAATTTGTTGGCGATGGTCTGGCGGCGGATGGCGGCCTTGATCATCTCGCTGCTGATCGGCTTCTCCTCGAGGTAAGCCGTGCCGAGCTCGTCATCGATGTCGCAGAGCGCGGCGATGAGTTCTTCGCGGGCGGTCTCGACGATGGCTTTGCCTTCTTCGTCGAGCTCTTCGACCTTGTAGGTCGAGCCCATCGCGTCGTTGTCGGAATAAACCACCGCCTTGCGGTTGACGACGTCGTATTGGCCCTTGAGGTAATCTTCAGCACCAATCGGGATGAGCACCGGCCAGGCATTCGCCTTGAGCTTCGTGCGCATGTCGTTGATGGCATTCGCGAAGTTGGCACCGGTGCGGTCCATCTTGTTCACAAACGCAATCCGCGGCACGCCATACTTGGTGGCCTGGCGCCAGACGGTCTCGGACTGCGGCTGCACGCCGGCCACGCCGCAAAACACGGCGACGGCACCGTCGAGCACGCGGAGCGAGCGCTCCACCTCGGCCGTGAAATCCACGTGGCCGGGGGTGTCGATGATGTTGACGCGCATCTTCTGGCCGGCGAAGAGCTTCACGACGCCTTCCTGCTTGAGCTGCTGCCAGAAGCAAGTGGTGGCGGCGGAGGTAATGGTGATACCACGCTCGCGCTCCTGTTCCATCCAGTCGGTGACCGTGGTGCCTTCGTGCACCTCACCGATCTTGTGGATCATGCCCGTGTAGAAAAGAATACGCTCCGTCAGGGTCGTCTTGCCGGCGTCGATGTGCGCGGCAATACCGATGTTCCGCGTTTTTTCCAGCGGATATGCTCGATTCGGACTGTTCGGATTGGTGGACATTGAAAACTGTTCCCGGGAGGGGTGAAGTTTCTAAAGTGGCGTGGAGGTTAGAAGCGGAAGTGGGCGAAGGCGCGGTTGGCCTGGGCCATCTTGTGGGTGTCGTCGCGTTTCTTGACGGCGTTCCCCTGCCCCAGCGCGGCTTCCTTGAGCTCATTGGCGAGCGCCTTGCGGAAGCTGCCTTTGCGGGATTGGGCGAAAGTAACGATCCAGCGGAGGGCGAGCGCCTGGCCGCGGGCCGGCTGCACTTCCATCGGAACCTGATAGGTGGCGCCACCGACGCGGCGGCTCTTGGTTTCGAGGCGTGGGCGGACGTTTTCCACCGCCTTGTTCAGGGTCTCGAGCGGGTCGACCGCTTCGCTGCCCTGACGGCTCTCTTCAATGGCTTGGTAAACCACGCGCTCGGCGAGCTGGCGCTTACCGCTCTGCATGATGGTGCCGATGAGGCGCGCCACGATGGGGCTGCCATAACGGGCGTCCGTTTTCTCTTCCTTGTGAATGACACGGCGACGACGAGACATGTGCGGTGTAGGTAAAAGGTTCTAAATCAGCGGTTACTTCTTCTTCTTGCCAGTTTCGGCGGCGGCGCCGGGCTTCGGACGCTTGGCTCCATACTTGGAGCGGCTGCGGCGGCGGCCCTCAACTCCGAGCGAGTCGAGCGTGCCGCGGACGATGTGGTAACGAACGCCGGGAAGATCCTTCACACGACCACCACGCACGAGCACGATGCTGTGCTCCTGGAGGTTGTGACCTTCGCCCGGGATGTAGGCGATGACTTCAATGCCGTTCGTGAGGCGGACCTTGGCGACTTTACGGAGCGCCGAGTTCGGCTTCTTAGGCGTGCGGGTCATCACCTGCAGGCAGACACCACGACGGAACGGGCAGTTCTTCAGAGCAGGCGATTTGCTCTTGTATTTCACCTGGGTGCGTCCCTTGCGGACGAGCTGGTTAATCGTAGGCATCTGGTTAAAGTTAAAGCGTTTTAAAATCTCTCGGCTCATCCGCCCTGCACCGAGGTGCCAGAAGACGAACCATCTACTAAATCTGTATTTTTCTGACTCCCGATTACTGACCCCTGATTCCTATCGGCTTTTCTTAATCAGGCCGACTCGGTCTCAAACGTCAGACGATCTCTCGCCAGTCACTCCATTCCCCGGACTACCGGGCCTCTCGCCATCCTTTTGCTTCACCGCCTTTCAAAAGGCGCTCCGCATCTTGGACAACTTCCGCCGTGGTATGGAGTGAGCCACCTGCGGCGGAAAGGGGCGCGGACACTAGTTATTGCCCGCCATTCGGCAAGCACTATTTCGAAATCCACGCACTTTTTTCGTTTCCCTCTTTCACTTGAGCTCCGGCGACACCCCACCCGTGGATCCACTGCGTCGGCGGCTGAAAGATTTTCAGCCCTCCGATGCCGGAGCCGCGGATGGCACGTAGCCAGAGCGCGGTGAAAAAGGGACGTCGTTTTTAGCACCATCGGGTTAGAGCGCAAGAGGAATCTTCAATTTTCTCGTATTAAATTGAGACTACTCTCGCCAGGAAGTGCGCTTTAAATGAGGAGCGCTGTGCCGGTTGGCCGGCTTTCAGTAAGCCATGCGCGATGGCCAATGTGGAACGTGTCGGTCTTTGCTTCCCTAATGGCGATGACCTTTTTTCTTGCCGCTCACCTGACAACCGTGTAACTGATCACTCATGAGTTCCCACCCCGCTCCCCGCCGCGTTCCTCCGTCCCCCGACGTGATGAGCTTCCATTACATGAACTATCGCCGGCGCGCCCGCGATCTTGGCGTGTCGTTCCAGAAGTATCTTCAAATCATTGGCTTCATCGATCCATCCATCAATATCGATGGAATGGATGATGGAATGCAGTTTACTGTAGGCGCCGGCGGTGGACTCGAGCAAATCGACATTCCACGCATCCCCGTCACGGGGTCGCTTGAACTCAAGGTTCTCCTGGTCGACTTTGCCGACAATCCGGGCTCTCGCCCCGCCCATGAATTCGAAGAAATGCTTTTTTCCAAAGGCATCTTCCCGACCGGCAGCCTTTACGATTTCTATCAAGAGGTTTCCCTCAGCAGTGTCGCCGTTACGGGCAGCGTCCACGGCTGGCTGCGGTTGCCTCAAAGCTATGCCTATTATACCCACGGTGAATCGGGCATGGGCAACGCGGACCTCCATACCACCTCCTATCCGAACAATGCTCAGCGCATGGCGGAAGACGCCGTAAAGGTCGCTCTCCAGCAAGGCATTACTTTCTCCCCCAGTCTGGACAAGTTTGGCAACGGCACCATCACTGCTCTCTTCATCGTCCATGCAGGCCCCGGCGCTGAAACCATCCACGGCGACGCCTCGAAAAGCCACATCTGGTCTCACAAATGGAATATCCCGCATGCGGTCAATGTCGGGAATGGTCTGTTTGCCACCACCTACCTCACTGTCCCGGAGAACTGCCGCATGGGTGTGTGCGCCCACGAACTCGGACACCTTGCCTTTCAATGGGAAGATTTCTACGATCCCAACTACGACAAAGATGGCCACTATTGGGACGGCTCAGGCGTTTGGGATCTGATGGCCGGGGGCTCCTGGAACGGCTCCGGCAATCGTCCCGCTCATCCCGCCGGTCTTCATAAATCCCAACACGGCTGGGTGAACCTTGAAAAAATCACCAAAACCACGGCTGGCGTAACGATTCCCCCCTACAGCGCGACCGCAGGAAAAGTTGTCCGCATCCAAAGCTCACGGTTCGTCAAGGAACAGTTCCTCATCCTCGAAAATCGCCGCCGCGACGGTTTCGACAACAATTTGCCGGGCGAGGGCCTCCTCGTTTGGCGCGTGGATTTACGCCGGGACCAAACTGGTTCCGAGCACCCCGCGATGATGCTCGTCCAGGCCGATGGCCGCAACGACCTCGACGACCCGACGGATTACAACCAAGGAGATACGGGCGACCCCTTTCCCGGGTCCAGCGATCGCACCTCCCTTGGAGACACCGGCGAAATTTCGACGTCTTTCCCCGCCGATCCCGCCTCCGGCATTCAACTGCGAAATATTCGTCGCGACCCGCAAACCGGCGTCATCTCTCTCGATATCGAGATCGCCTAGGGTCTCACGAATGCTGCTCCGCGGTTACGGAGCTTCAGCCATCTGGCAAAAAAAAGCGGTGTTCCTGTCCGAACTCGGCTCGTTCATTCGTTGAAGTGGTCACCGAAAACTTACGAACTATGAGCAAACAGATCTTCATCACCCTTCCCGTCGCTGACCTCTCGCGGTCCGTTGCTTTCTTCGAGACGCTTGGCTTTTCGAAGAACCCGGAGTTCACCGGCGATAACGCTGCCTGCATGGCCATCAGCGAGACCATTTTCGTCATGCTGGCGCCGCACGCGACGTTTATGCAGTTCTCGCCGAAGCCGATTTGCGACACCTCCAAAGTCGTGGAGGTCTTGCACAGCTTTACGTGTGACAGCCGGGAGCAGGTGGACGCCATGGTCGCCGCGGCGGGGAAGGCCGGCGGCACCATCCATGAACAGTCGGTAGACTACGGGTTCATGTATCACGGCAGTTTTGCGGACCCGGACGGTCACCTCTGGGGGCTCAACTACATGACCGGTCAGCAGGTCGGCCCATCTCCACGCTAATCCATGAACACCAACCTGACACCGCCCTCGAACAAAGCCCTCTGGGCCGGACGCATCATCAGCGCACTGCCCGCCCTTTTTCTGCTGATGGATGGCGGCATGAAACTCGCCAAGCCCAAGGTCGTGGTCGAGGCCACGGTGCAGCTCGGCTACTCCGAGAGCGTGATCCTGCCCTTGGGGATCGTCCTGCTGGCTTGCACCCTCCTGTATGTGCTCCCACGCACGGCCATGCTCGGCGCGATTTTGCTCACCGGCTATCTGGGCGGAGCCGTGGCCACGCATGTACGGGTCGGGGCGCCCGTGTTCAACATGATCTTCCCGGTGATTTTCGGAGGGCTTCTGTGGCTCGGGCTATTTTTGCGCGACCCCAGGTTGCACAGCCTCATTCCTCTGCGAACGACCGAATAGCCGCCTCCGCTACGCCATACCGGATCGCTGAACCCGGCCGTGCGGCAATTCGCGCACCTCGCGAGAATCCTGCAAGAACCCTAAATCATCCGCGTATCCACGTGGATGAAAAACACCCTGTTCCTCGCCTTCTCGACCTTGCTCCTCTGCGGCCTTTGCCCGTCCAGTTTTGCCCAGCGCACCACTCCAGCCACGGAAACGATCAAGGGGCAGTTGATTGGTCTGGCCCAATTGGTGGACGCCGGCGACGCCACCCCCGAGGCCGCTTGGGAGTCCCGCTACTGGGCGCGAGCTCAGGGCGATTATGATGCGGTCATCGCCGCGACCCACCCGAAAGTCGTGGATGCCGCCAAGGCTTGGATGGGCGACCGGGCCGCTTTCCACGACGGATCCCGAGCGGAATTCGCATCCTTCAAAGGGATTCAGATTCTGGCCCGCAAAAAACTGGCCGATGACCGGGTGGAATTGAAATACAAGTTTGGGTTCGAGGGCCGGCAGGAAACCAAAACGGTCGAAATGATCCGGATGGATGGCGCCTGGAAAAGCGGCCCGACCCGCGCGTGGGAGGCCAGTTGGGATGAGGGCAGCCAGCCCGAGCCACAGCCTTGAACGAGGCGGCACCGCGGACCCGCGCGGAGCCGCCTTACTCCGGACGGGAGCACATTACTCTGGCCGTGTTGAGATTGGATCGTTAAGCCGCCTCCGACTCTCCCGTCCCCTTTGAAAATGAATCGCTTTCGCTTCACCACCCTCGCGCACCGCGATCACCTCTTTTGCAGCCCGATGAGTTCTGCCCGGGTCGACGAACTGGTCGAATTGCTGGACTTGCCAGCCTCCAGCCGCGTGCTGGATGTCGGCTGCGGCAAAGCCGAGTTTCTGCTCCGCGCCGTGCAGCGCCATGCCGCGACAGGCGTAGGAGTGGACCCTAATGGCGACTTTCTGCGTGTGGCTCGCACCACTGCGGGGGCTCGTGGTTTGGCTGAGCGGATGGAGTGGCACGAAGCCCCCGTCGCCGACCTGGCGCTGGAGCCAGCTTCCTTCGATCTGGCGATTTGTCTCGGGTCCAGCCACGCGTTCGGAAATTTCGCGCAAGCCTTGGCCGCGCTTGCCGCCCTGGTGCGTCCCGGGGGCCAGGTGCTCATGGCCGATCCCTATTGGCGGCAGGAGCCGGCGCCCGATTTCCTCGCCTTTCTCAAGGCCAGCGCCAACACCCACCTGACTCATGCCGGCAATGAGGCGGCCGGCCTCGCGCTGGGCCTCGCGCCCCTCTACTCCGGCGTGAGCAACGCCGACGAATGGGACCACTACGAGGGCTTGTTTTGCCGCGCCGTGGAGCGCTTCGCCCAGGAGCACCCGCAAGACCCCGACGCGGCGTCTTACCGCGAGCGCATCCGCGCCTGGCGCGACTGCTACCGGCGTTGGAGCCGGGACACGATGGGCTTTGGTTTCTATCTTTTCCTCAAGCCGTAAGCGGCGCCCCGGAGCGGCCATCCGTCACCAAATTCCCACTTGCTCTGTCCAAATCCGCCGCGGAGATTAGATGGCGAGGCGTGAAACCGTTTCCAGAGCTTCCCGAAATGATCGCCGTGGCCGGACGCTTCGTTCGCGGGGAAGCGCATTTCTCCGAGCTCGCTGGCGCTGCGATGCGGCTGGAACACGCGGCCAAGGCGTTCGCTGCTCCTCCCATCATCCTCCAGATGGCTCGCGAGTGGGTCTTGATGACGGACCGATGCTGGAATGAATATAATCAGCATGCAAATCCGATCACCGTGGCGGAACTTCGCGAATGGGTGAAAGCACAACTCACGCTTTCCGAGCCGTGAAATCGCTGATTTCCCAGACTTTCCAAATTCGTGAGAGGTTGCTCTCCGCAGTACCATGCTCCGCGCGTCGGGTCGCCTGCCGCCAACTTCGCCGTTGCCGAGCTTGATGCATTCGGCTGCTTTCGCCCGCCGCCAAAGATGAACGCCCAACTGCACCGCAAGAACATCGAAACGGTCGCGAAGAACCTTCGCGGGGCGCCCGGCTATTCCGAGCGTCCCGATGCGGTCCATGGCACGCTGTTTCAGTTTCAGTTCACGCCGTGTTGCCTCCCCTTGCCCGTTTTGGTTTGGATCAATCCAGATTCGGGCGGCGTCTTCATGCGCATTCTTTTTCCGGGGGCAGGCGATCTGCCGCCGCTGTTGGGCGTTTTGAACCGCATCAATTATGAGCTGCCGATCGGCGGCTTTGCCGCTGACGTGCCGGGGGGCGAGGTTCGCTTCAAAAAGGCACTGTTTTTTGGCGACACCGAGCTCGCCCCCTCCCTGTTTGTTCATCTCGTCCAGAGTTCGTTGGAGATGGTGCGCGCCCACTTCGGTGCCATTATGAGTGCCGTCACGGGTCTAGACCACCCATGTCGTTCATGAATCGGCCGCCGCTGCGAGCGCGATGAACCTTCAGGCATTCTCGCGACCTTACCTTTCTCTTTTCATGAAATCCGTCCTCTCACTCCTTTGCTTTCTCTCCGCCATCAGCCTGGCCGATGGCGTGCCAGCGGATGGCCAGAAGAGGCGTGCTGCAACATCGCCCTCGGCTGCATCGTTGCCGCAGCCGGATCGCCCATTGGTCGGCGCCATCCGCTGGGATGGCTGGAATAACAACTCCTCCATCGGGAAAGACTCCGAGCGGGTGCTCAGTCCCGCGAAGCACCAGCATCGCGCGCCATTCTTTGCGGTGCAAACCGGGCCGGATTCCCTCACGTTCAAGCCTCTTTCCCAGGAGATCATGGACACGGAGATTGGCTACGCTCTTCGCGCCGGGATCGACTACTGGGCCTTTGATTGGTATCCGCCCGGCAGCGGGCTGGAACTCGCGCGTAATTTTTTCCTCTCCTCCACCAAACGCGCGCAACTCAAGTGGTGCGTCACCCTCGGGACGAATCCTTTCGACATGCATCGAGACGCGCCCTGGCTTGCCGCTGAGTTTGCCAAGCCGGAATACCAGAAGGTGCCCGATGGCCGTCCGTTGGTTTATCTTTTCACCCCGATTCCCCGCGCGGATCTGGATGCTCTGCGAAATCTCGCGCTGAAGTCCTGTGGAAAGAGCCCCTACGTCGCGGTGATGGGCTGGACCGCCGCCCAGACCGCGCAGGATTGCGATGCCATGGGGGCCGACGCCGTCACCAGGTATGCCGGTGGCTCCGAGGCGAACTGGAATGATTACGCCAAGCTCAAAGCGCTGGTGCCCAATGTGAGCAGCGGCTGGGATCCCACTCCCTTCAAAGACACGCACGTGAGTTGGTATCCGCCCGAGAATATTGCGCAGGACTTCGTCGGCTGGTCCGCGACCCCACCGCAGTTGATCGCCAGCCTGGAAACCGCCTTCGCGTGGACCAAGGCCCATCCCGCCGAAGTCCCGGCCAACACCATCCTCATTTACGCGTGGAATGAGCACTCGGAAGGCGGCTGGCTTTGCCCCACGTTCCGCCCGCAAGGACCGAATACCGAACGGATCGACGCGCTCCACGAGTGGTTCAGCCGGCACCCAACTGCCCCAACCGATGCGCTTTCATCTCGGCCCCATCCCTAGTGCGTCCGATTTCGTGCCGGACGCGTCGTGGCGGCCACTGCGCGCGCCGCCACCCTGGCTCGGCAATCTTCTCTCGCTCCCGATTGGCGTCGCCGCGGCCGCTATCGTGGCTGGGCTTTGGTTTCTCCTCACGCCGTTGCGGATGGCACCCTGGCGCGAAATGATCCCCGCTCTGCCCGCTTTTCTCCTCACGTTTGCGGGCATCGTCGTCGTCCACGAGGGAATCCATGCGCTTACGCACCCGATGGGCGGGCGTTCGCGACACTCCGTTCTGGGCTTTTGGCCGTCGATAGGGTTCTACGCCAACTACGCCGGCGAGCTGAGCCGCAATCGCTTGGTCGCCATCCTGCTCATGCCGATCCTCATCATCAGCCTCCTTCCACTGTTGGTGTCGGCCGTGATGCAAGTGTCCTCGCCCTGGGTCGCGTTTGTTTCCGCCTTCAACACTTTTCTGGCGTGCGCCGACCTGCTGGACGCCAGCTTGATTCTCGGCCAAATCCCCACTCACCGGATCGCCCGCTATCACGGCTGGAGGATCTACTGGAAAGAGCATAGTCCCTCGGCCACTTAATCGCGCGCGGCCGCCCCACCCCGGCGGGATTTGCTCGTTCGGGGTATCCTCAACTTTTTCACCACGATGAATCCGATTACGCACTTCCTGCTCAGTTGGGGCGTGGCGAATACCCTGCCCAACTCCACCAAGCGGGATCGGGCCATCATTACGCTGGCCGGAGTCGCCCCGGACCTCGACGGCTTTGGCATCGTGGCGGAGGCATTCACCCGCCACACCTCCCATCCGCTTCTTTGGTGGACGGACTATCACCACATCCTCGGCCACAACATCCTGGCGGCAGCAGTCGTCACCGGTCTCGCCGCCCTGTTTGCCTCCTCCCGGCTCTCCACCGCTATCCTCGCCTGCGCTACATTTCATCTACACTTGCTGTGCGATGTCGCGGGCGCTCGTGGTCCCGATGGTGAGCAGTGGCCGATCCCCTATTTGCTCCCGTTCTCCACCTCCGTCCAGTGGACCTGGCGCGATCAATGGGCACTCAACGCCTGGCAGAATATGGTCATCACCGCCGTGGCGATCGCGGCCACCTTGGTGCTGGCTCGCCGCCGCGGTTACTCTCCGCTGGAGATGGTCTCGCGCAAGGCCGACCGCGTCTTCGTGGAAGCGCTGCGCCGGCGATTTCCGCTCCCCTCCGGAGAGGCCTGACAAACCGAATCTTAATCCGAAACGAAACGACCATGTGGCTCTTAGGAAATCAGATTCCCGCCGATGAGGACGTCCAGGCCCTTCATGCGCATGCTCGCGCCCTCGCCCAGGCCTTCGGCCACGATTACATCGGCGTGGAGCACGTCTTTCTATCGCTCCGCAAACTTCCGCCAGACCATTCGATCTGGGCGGTGATGCGCGCCTTCGAAATCGATCTCGATGCTTTCTTTTCCGAGCTTGAGTCCAAGGCTCGCGTTCCTCTCGCTCGAATTGCACCGCCCGCCCTTCCTTTCACGCCACGCCTTCGAAATATCCTTCGTGCAGCCAATCGCATGGCGCGCCAGGAGCGATCATCGCACGTCACGCCCCTGCACCTTCTAGCCGCCGTCGCTTACGAGCGCGGCAGCCTCCCCGCCGTCTTGTTGGCCACAGCATATCGACAGGCTCATCCTGAGATCCCCTACGAGCGGCTATTGGCGAACACGCTGCTTCACCGCCTCTTATTTCCGGGCAGCAAAGAACTCCCATGAAGCCAACATCGCCTGACCCAGCGCCGCCGTCTCGCGTGATCGAAGGATTGGATCGCCAGCCTTCCTTCTTCGCATGAAAAATCGCTCCCTGCTCCTCAGCACTGCTGTCTGGGTGGTTTCCACTCTGTTGCTCCTCGTCTTCTTCCCCGACTTGGCCAGCATTCTCTGGATTCTGATGCTCGGCGTTCAGTTAGGCTTCCTGGTCTGCGCGCTCATCCTCCTCATCTGGGCCGTGCGCAGCCTTCGGCGCTCCCCGCGTGTCGCCGCGATCTGTGTGCTCCTCGTCGTCGGCACTCTCGCCTTCGCCTTCACGGCCGGCCGTGCTTGGGGCGAGCGGACCCGCTTCGCTTTGGTCCGCCACTCCTATGAACAGCGCCTCCAGGAAATCCTTCGCTCCTGCGAAAAAGGCCCCCCCTCGGCGCCGCGAAACGCGGACTACAAAATTGAGCCGGGGCCGCCCGTCCGCGTCGCGTTTGTGTGGCAAGCGGGCGTCACCGACAACTGGGTCGGTCTCGTCTACGACCCGACCGACCTCGTCATGCGCGCCAACGAATTCAAAGCCGACTGGTCGAACTGGAAAGATCCCGCGCTCGCGCCCGTGAAGCGTCTTTTCGGCGGCGACTTGCTTCGCGCCCGCCGCCTCCAGGACCATTGGTATCTTTGCGTCTTCACCTAATGCAGACCAAGACGACTTGTCTGGTCACAGACGACAAATAGCGCCCTCGGCGTTTTGCTTCGCGTGGCGCGGAGAAGCCAATGGTAACATATGGCAAACGCGGCATGGCCGCTGGGCGCCATCCACCGAAGGCCACCCTCTCTTTGCTCGCGATCGGCTTCATCGACGTCTATCTTTGCTGAGTCCCGCCATGCGCGTCCGCACCTCCACCATCATCCGCAAGTCGCCTGCGGCGATTTGGCCGCTCCTGTGTTCTTCCAAGATGGACCCGCATGTCCCCTGCTTCTTTCGGCTCGGCATTCCCAAGCCCGTCGAATGCCGGCTGCCGGATGGGGCGGGCGGGGTCGGCGCGCGGCGGCAATGCATCTCGGATCGGGGAGTGATTCAGCAACGGATCACGCATTGGCAGGAAGGGCAGATCCTGCGCTTTCACATGGAGGACACTTCCCTTTACTTCCGGCCTTGTGTCACTTCCCTCACCGAAGAGTTTGTCTTAGAGCCGGTCAGCGCCACGCACACGCGCCTCACCCGCACCACGGAGGTCCGGGTTTCCGGTTTTTGCCGCCTCGCCAAAGGCTTAATCATGTGCGCCGGCATGAAGTGCGTGCATCTCTATGTCTTTCAAAATTGGGCCCGGCCTGTGCCAGAGTAAACGCCGCGCACACGAAATGATGCCCCCTCCCACGCGTCGCCCGAATCGATGGCAAAGAGGTATCCGGCAGTTTCCGTGGTATGGCCAATGGTGCGTTTACCTCCTTTTTCTTTGCTCCATCGGGATTCCGACCGTCGGCTTATTCGACTCCTCGCCCCACGAGCCCACCCCTTCTGCCTCCGGCTGGGTTCGGTCCTCGCGCTCGTCGCCATCACTGCGGCCGCCGCGATGATTGCCATCGAACGCGCCCAAGTCCGCTCCACGCCCGGCCGCGTCCTGCCCCCGTGGCATTGGGCCGTCTTCGATTGGTTCCTCCTTGCCGCTGTGATCGGCCTGCTCTGGCTGACGGTGTTCGTTGTCCTTTTCACGCCCTCACATGCCTAGCCGCCTGGGAGGCGTGTTGCTGCCCGGAGCAGTCGATCTCCGATTCCCCGCGCGGATTCTGACATTCCAGACATCCGGATGATGGTTAATCGATATTAAAAACCGCTTTTCTTTTTGGAAACCGCCAGTTCTAATTTCGACCTTATCGAGCCAGTCGCCGAGCTTCCCCAGGCAAGCGCCTCCGCCCGAGATCGCGACCCTTCAGCGGGCGCGATATCCTCACCCAGAAAAGCATCCATTCCCATCCCCGCCGTGAAAACCAACATCGCCCCCACCTCGGGCCCACTTTCGCGCCGCCTTTGCACTCTCGTCCTCGGCGCCGTTGCGACCCTCACTCCCAGCTTTTGCCAGGCGGCGTACAACCAGCTCGATATTCGTGCTGCTTCCGTGGCTTACACCGATGGCGCCCACAACACCGCGACGATTACAGATTCCAACGTCCCCTCGCTCGAGACCTCGTACACGGGCCCCCATGGCAATGCCTACGGGCAAGTGACCTACCGCACGATGACGCTGGAGGCGCACGACACCTCCAACAGCAGCGGAAACGGAAACTTTTACGCCAGCTCCGGGGCGTGGCTGGACACGCTCACGATCAATCCCACCAACCCCGCCCTGCTGGGAACCACCGGCACGGCACGCTTCACCTATGCGTTCAGCGGCAGCTACAGCGCGGTGAACATCGATGGGGTGCTTTCGAGCAGTTGGGGCCTGACCTTCCATGGAGACTATTATGATGGCAGCAGCTACGTGTACAACGAAAACGGCGGGGGCACCGACATCTCCACCCTGCACACGCTGACGGACGACGTCACCTTCACCTTCGGCACGCCCTTTCAGGTCCAGGCCAACATGTACTGCCAGGCCGTGACCGCCTCTTCCCATAATGGCGTGATGGACATCAGCATGGCGCTGCAGCGGATGGGCTTCACGATCCTCTCGGCCGGAAATTCCCTGGACCCTTCGGCCTACAGCAGTTCCTCCACCTCAGGGACCGACTATCAAGCCGCCCCCGAGCCCTCGACGTGGGCGCTCCTGCCCGGCGGACTCGGAGCCCTCGTTTTCTTGCAACGCCTCCGCCGGCGCGGCGCCCACACCCCCGGCGCCTGATCCGCCGTCCCGCCATGCGGGATTGAGCGTCAGCGCGCGCCATTCCCAAGATGAAGACCTCATCGCGCAAGCTCCTGGCCGTATTCCTGGCCATGCGGGGTGTTCTTTGGTTCCTCGGCGGGATGCTGCTCATCGCCTTGAGCGGCGGCAGCGAAGGGCACGTTTCACAAAAGGGCGATTCCACTCGCGCCGGCATCATGGTGATCTGGTTGCTGGGCTTGCTGGGTGGAGGTGTCGCGATCTTTCGCCTGTTGCGCCGGCCCCGGCGCCGCCACAGGACAGCGCGACGACTACTGATAGGCCAAACCCACCCAAAGCCCCCTGACCATGCGCCGCACCGCGGTCGGCGCCGGAAATCCCCCTCGAAACGCTCTTTGACAATGGTTTCCGGGCGAAGCCAAGAAAGACGCCGCCACCCAATCACCAGTTCACCAGTTCACGCCTATGTTTGAAATCCATGGATGGGTCGTCATCAACGTCGCCCTCGCCGAACAAGAACCGGCGGAATGGTTTTTGCAAAAAGATCGGGCGGTGGAGTTCGCGCGGGCGGCAGTCGCGGAGGCGCAGGACGAGATTTCGATGTTTGATGTCGCCGAGGGCGGCAATGGCCTGACGGTAGTTCGTCTGCATGGGCTGCGCAATCACCGCCGGGACGGCGCGCTCACGCTTTTCCGGCGCCTCGCGGCCAGGCTGCCCGGCGCCTATGGCCTGCTCTACCTTTACGACCCGGAAGCGCCGCCCCAGGACAATGTCTTTCGCGTCTTTCGGATGGCGCGAGGAAGCGTGGAGGAGTTTGAGGACGCGTTCCTGTCTCCCCGGATCCCCACGATTGAGGATGGTTTCCTCGATGACGATGAACCAGAGGAGTCCGCGAACGACCTTGCTTCGAGTTCATCCGTGAATCCCCAGGTCATTCGAGCGGCTCTCCTGCCGCTCATCGGGCTTCCCTTGCGCCGCATCGGACGGGCCGCGGATCTGCTGTGGATGCAGTTTGGCGCCCTGCGCGAGTTGCCAGACCGGAGGAGCGGCACGCGGATCGTGGGCGAATGGGCGTTGCATGTGCAGTGTCCCTGGCGCCTCACGCGTCCACCCGCCATTCTCGTGGCGCGAGGCGATTGCTTCGCTGCGGCGGACCGCGATGAACCGTACGATTGGACAGCTCCCGGTGAGAGTCGTTTCGACCGCTGCGCGGCGGCGCTCAACCGCACCTTTGAGAGCTCCCTGCCACGCGTGGCATCCGTGGCGGTGGATGAAGTGGGCGGCCTCGCTTTGCGTCTCACCGATGGCTACCGCTTCGAGATCTTTCCGGCCGAAAGCACGGGCCACGGGGGCGAGCATTGGCGCCTTCTGCAGCCCGGAACCCAACAGCAGCATTTCGTCTTTCCAGAAGAGGAGCGCCCGGCCAGCGCGTGAATGCGGCTTCATCCCGCGATGCAGGAGTGGCGGCCACGGACCATCGTTTCCCGGTTGCAAAATAGCGGAACCGCGGCATTTTTCCCGACCCTTTTGCCTCCTCGCTTCCGAGAATCTCCCAAAAGGACACCGTCATGACCAAGCCGCGCATTCTCGTCTCTACCATCGCCGCCCTCCTCACCGCCGCTTCTACCTACGCGGCGGACCTCACCTGGGACATCAACTCCACCGATGGCACGACCATCACGCCCGGAGACGGGACTTGGGATACCACCGCGGGCAACCTCGTCTGGAACGACGCCGGCGTGAACAAAGGTTGGACGGTCACCACGAATCGAGCGGTCTTCGGCGGGGCGGATGGCACGTACAACATTACGATCGGCACGAACGTCTCGACGACCGGGCTGCTTTTTAACAACAGCGGCTACACGCTCAGCGCGAGTTCGGCGAAGACGGTCACCGATCTGGCGAGCGCCGTGACCATCGCGGCCGGCAAGACGGCGACCATCGGCAGCAACGTCACCCTCACCCGAAATGGAGGCTGGGTGCTGGCCGGCGGCGGGCGGCTCGTCATTACGGGCACGATGAACAATACGGGGACGACGGCCTCGGACATCCGGGAAGGAACGACTTTGGAAGTCGCGGCCGGCGGCTCGCTAACCTACAACGCCAGCCCGGTGATTGGCGCCAATGCCGCCGTCGCCAACGCGGACGGCACGCTGCTGATCACGGGCGGAACGGTGACGACGAATGGGACTTCCAACTTTGTGCTCGGCAATTCGATGTCGACCACGAGCACCGCCATCGTGACGATCAGCGCGGGCGCCCTCAACATCGCCGCGACCTCCAACGACGGCATCCGCATTGGCAGCAATACGCCCAACACCGCGGGCCGAACGGTGACCGGGACCTTCAACCTCGATGGCGGCGTCGTGACGACCCCGGGCGTGCGGCGCTACACGCCCACGAACGGGTCGGTCATTAATGCGACGTTCAATTTCAACGGCGGGACGTTGACGGCGAATCGAGCCAATCCGACAAGCTCAGACACCGGCAGCCTGTTATTCTTCGACGCCGGCATTACCGCGAACGTCAAGGCCGGCGGCGCCAGGATTGACTCGGGCGCTTTCAACATCACGGTGGCCTCGCCCCTGCTCGACGGCGGGGGCGGCGGTGGGCTGGAGAAACTCGGCGCAGCCACCCTCACGCTCCCGGGCAACAACACCTACACCGGCAACACCACGGTCACCGGCGGCACCCTGCTGCTCACGGGTTCGAATACTTCCAGCAGCGCCTCGATCGCCTCCGGTGCGACTTTGCAAATCGGCAATGGCGGTGCGACCGGCACCTTTGGAAGCGGCGCCATCGTCAACAACGGCACCCTCACCGTCAATCGCACCGGCACGTACAATCTCTCCAATGGCATCTCCGGCACCGGCGCGGTAACCCTCCTGGGCGGCGCCGCCTACACCCTTGGCGGGGTGAACACCTACACCGGCGCCACTACGGTGACCGCAGCGTCGCGCGTAGATTTTACCGGCACATTTGCCTCGAACATCAGCCTGGCTAGCGGCGTGAACTTCGGCGGCGAAGGTTCCACGACCGGGTCCCTCACCTTCGGTGGCACGCACACGCTCTTTTTCGATCCGGCCACCCCCGCGCATTTCACGGCAAACGCGATCAATGCGAGCGCCGCGACGATCACCCTCAACCCGACCAATGGCACCGGGGGCACGAACATCGTCGTGCTTGAAGCGGCCGCAGGCATTACCGGCGTCGTAAACACCAATTTCCTCTTCACCGGCCGCGGCACCGCCCATTTCAACGCCGGCAACACCCAACTGCTGTTCGATTCGACGCCGGGCACGTTGAAATGGACAGGAAGCAATTCGTCGGATTGGGATACGACGACGCAGAACTGGCTCAATGGCGCCACCGCCGACGTGTTTTTCAATGGAGATGCGGTCACGTTCGATGACTCGGCGTTGACCTACGTCGTGACGCTGCCGGCCACGGTCTCGCCGGGCAGTGTGACCTTTAACAACACCACGAGCTACACCATCGCCAGCAGCGCGTTTGGCGGCGGCAGCACGATCGCCGGCTCGGGCACGATGACCAAAAACAACACCGGGACGGTGATCGTCACCAACGACAACACCTACACCGGCGGCACGACGATCAATGCCGGCATTATCCAGCTCGGCGACGGCGTCACCGGCGCGGGTTCGCTCGGCACCGGTACTATCACGAACAAAGCGGCGCTCATGACGAATTTTGGCGGCGTGACGGGGACGATCGCCAACAACATCAGCGGCAGCGGCACGCTCGAGCAAATCGGGAGCGGCACCACCTCGCTGACCGGCACCAACAGCTACACGGGGCAAACGACCGTCACCGTGGGAACCCTGCAGATCGGCAATGGCGGCACCAGTGGCACACTGGGCAGCGGCACGGTGGTGAACAATGCCACGCTGGCTTTCAATCGGTCCGATGCCGTCACCGTGACCAATGCCATCAGCGGCACCGGCGGCGTGACCAAGCTCGGCGCCGGTACGCTCACACTCGGCAATGCGAACACTTACTCCGGCCTGACCACGATTACCGGCGGCGCGATTCTCGTGACGGCGAATACGGGCGTCCTCGGCGATACGAGCGCCGGGACGATCGTCTCCGGGACCGGCGGCGCGCTCCAGCTACAGGGCGGCGTCACCGTCGCGGGCGAGGCGCTCACGCTGATCGGCGAAGGCGTCAACGCCAGCACCGCTCCCGGCTCGCTGCGCAATATCAGCGGCAACAACGAGTGGGCCGGAAACATTTCCATCGATCCGGCGGACACCGCGATTTCCCTGCACCGGATCTCGTCCGAGACCGGCAATTTGAAGATCAGCGGCACGGTGACGCTGGGTCCGAACACCGGCGATCAATTCGTCCTCCAAGGCAACGGCTCCGGCGAGATCAGCGGCGTCATCAGCGGCCCCATGCGCCTGACGCGCAGCGTGACGGGCACCGGAGTCTGGACACTGAGCGGCGCGAACACCTACACGGGCAAAACGGCCGTGAGCGGCGGAACGCTGCGCGTGTCGTCGCTGAATAGTGTGGTCGGCGGCACTGCCAGCAGCAGCCTCGGCGCTCCGACTTCCGTGGCCAATGGCACGCTCGATTTTGGCGCCGCTGGAACGACCGGCACGCTGCAATACACCGGGACGGGTGAAACGACCGACCGCGTGCTCAATTTCTCATTCACGGGCGCCGGCGGGGGCGTCGTCGACCAATCCGGCACCGGGCTGCTGAAATTCACGAGCAACACGACCACCACCGGAACCAGCGGAGCCAAGACGCTGACGCTCCAAGGCTCGACCGCCGGCACCGGTGAAATCGCGGGCAATGTGACCGATGGCGGCAACGGGAGCACCGTGGGCCTGACGAAGGCCGGCACCGGCACGTGGACCTTGAGCGGCGCGGCCAACACCTACACCGGCCCGACCAATATCAACGCCGGCACGCTCGCCCTCGGGACCAGTGGCTCGCTCTCCGGCAGCATCAGCATCAACATCGCCGCGGGTGCAACTTTTGATGTGAGCGCCGTGCCCGGTGGCTTCACGCTCGGGACTCAGACGCTCACCGGCGGGACGGGGGCGACGGCGGGCTTGGTTACCGGCACCCTGAATGCCGGGACGGGCTCGACGATTTCGCCCGGCGCGGCGCTTCGGGGAACGCTTGCGTTCTCGAATGGTCTGTCGGTGAGTTCCGGCGCGCACCTCGCCTTCGACCTCGCTGGATCGACGGCGGGAACGGGCTATGACCAACTCGTGGTGAACGGCGGGAACATCACTCTCGCGGGCGATCTCACCGGCTCCACGCTCACCTTCACGCCCGGTTCCACGGACGTCTTTTATCTCATTCTCAACAATGGCCTCGGCACGACGACCGGCACCCTGGGGGGCGTGCCGGAAGGCGGCTCGCTGACCATCGGGGCACAGCAGTTTCAGATTAGCTACACCTCCGATTTCGGTGGCGCTGGCTTCGCCGCCGGCACGGGCAACGACGTCGCGCTGATGGCGGTTCCCGAGCCCGGCAGTGCTGCCGCCTTGCTGGCGGGTCTCGGCCTGGTGCTTGGTCGGCGCCGGCGGCGCGCGTAGCGCGAGCCATCGCGACAGAGAGATTCAGGCGGCCGCGTCTGAGCCGTCGTCGCGCTTGCGACCTCGCGCCACGACGGACACCATCCCGCCCACCATGAATCTACCATTTACCGGTGGCTGCGCCTGCGGAGCGGTGCGCTACGAATGTTCCGCGGCGCCCATCTTGATGTTCAAATGCCACTGCCGCGATTGCCAGCGCGCGACCGGCGGCGGCTTCGCTCCGGCCATGCTGGTGCCGGCCTCCGCGTTCCGGCTCACTCAAGGTCAAATCCGCTACCATTTCACGCCGAGCCTCGCCGGCGGCCAGCACAAGCGCGGCTTTTGCGCGGACTGCGGCTCGCGGCTCACCGGTGGAGAATCCGAGGATCGGCCCGCGCCCTTCGTGGGCATTACGGCGGGCAGCCTGGATGACCCCTCCTGGTTTGCGCCCACCATGGATTTCTTCACCTGCGATGCGCAGCCATGGGATGCCATGGATCCCAATTTGCCGAAATACGAGCAGTATCCACCGAGGTAACTCCGCCAAAGGGTCGTCAAAACCATGCACGCCGTCTGGCTCGACCTTCACGATCACCCACAGGAGTGGGTTCCGAAAGAGCCATGGGACGGCGACTTTTCGGCGACGGTGGATGTGGGCGAAGACGACGAGCGGGGACACCTCGTCGGCAAGCCGGGCGCTTTCCTCCAATGAGAACGCTCACGGCAGCTCAATGCGTGTTGGAGCCCCTCGTCGCCGCACATGCCCGTGAGATGTTTGCCGTGCTCAGCGATCCCGCCATCTACGAGTTCGAGAATGAACCACCGCCCTCGGAAGCATGGCTGGCAGAACGATACACCGGGCTGGAACGCCGCACCTCGGCCGACGGCCGCCAAGCCTGGCTCAACTGGGTGGTGCGTCTCCCCAGTGGCGAGCTCGCGGGCCATGTCCAGGCCACGGTGTTTTCCTCCACGTCCGCGCTGATCGCCTATGAACTCGCCAGCCGCCACTGGCGCCAGGGCCTCGGCGGCTGCGCGGTTTCGCTCATGCTTGAAGAACTCCAATCCGGCTACGGCGTCCGCCTCTTCGTCGCCGTACTCAAAATGGCCAACTACCGATCTCTCGCGCTGTTGCGCCGCTTGGGTTTCCAGGAAGGCTCCGAGCCGCAGCGAACCGAATTTGGGGCCGGGGTCGACGAGCTCGTGATGGTCAAACCCGCGGCCTGAATCTGCCCACGAATCCAGAGCCGCGAGGCATGAAAGCAGTGGCATCTGATTCTTACGAGCGACCGTAAATAGTCGGGCCGGGCGCTTCGTCCGTTCCACCTTCACCTTTCTCTTTAATGCCACGCCAGGAACCACCCAAAGCTTTCGATCAAGCCCACGCTGCGGAATACGACAAACGGTACGCCAAGCTGGCGTCGATGCGCGATGCGCTGCATTTACTCACGGGCGCGGTGCTGGCCGACTTGCCGGCCGAGGCGCGGATTCTCTGCGTCGGCGCGGGCACCGGGGCGGAGTTGCTGTATCTGGCGCAAAAATTTCCGCAGTGGACTTTTACGGCGGTGGATCCGTCCGCGCCGATGCTGACCGTTTGCCGCCGCCGCGCCGAGGACGCCGGCATCGCCGCGCGCTGTTCCTTTCACGAAGGCTATCTGGAAACGCTCCCGCCCTCGGAGCCCTTCGATGCCGCCACCTCGATTCTTGTCTCCCAGTTCCTGCTCGTCCCATCGGCACGCACGGAGTTTTTCCGCGCGATCGCGGGGCGGCTCCAGCCGAATGGATATCTGGTCAGCGCCGACTTGGCATCCGATCGCAGCTCCCCGGGCTACGAGAGCCTGCTGGAGGTGTGGCTGCGGCTGATGCGCGCCACGGAGGCGACGCCCGAGCAACTGGAGAATATGCGCGTGGTCTATGGCCGCGACGTCGCCATCCTGCCGCTGGCAGAGGTGAGCGCGCTCATCGCCGCCGGTGGTTTCACCGCGCCGGTTTTGTTTCTCCAGACGGGCCTCATTCACGGCTGGTATGCCCAGCGTCATCCGACCGTTTAGAGCCATTCTGGAGGAGAAATCGAGGTGCCATCTCCTGGCATTTGACGGCCGGGCCCAACCACCGTCCAATGAGGCGCTGCCCCGAAAAATGAACCAGGAATTCTACACCATCGAATGGATTGACGGACCGTGCCCAATGCAAGCTTGGGGCACCATCGATGGCGACCCGTTTTTCTTCCGTTCGCGCTGGGATCGATGGTCGTTCGCGGTCGACCCGGCCCTTCCGCCCGACGACATCGAATCGCCGGCCCAAGGGTTCTTCGTAGAAGAACTCTATGAAGGCCCCTACGGCGCGGGATACATGCCGGAGGAATTGCCCCGCAAAATTATCGACCGGGAAGCTCACGCCTACTACGCCCGGAAGCACTCCTCCACCTGAACCGCACCATCCCGATGATCGACCAGCGATTTGCACTTAGTGAATTTGCAAAATTGGAGCACGGCTCTCCCGCGGCGCGCGCACTGCACGAGGAGCTCGAATCCGAAATTGCCGGCGAGTTGCACCGGAGTGTCGAGCCCGCCCTGCGCGCCATTGCGGATCGCCTGCGCGAACTCGGGCATCAGCTCGTCGACACGGCGCCCAACTACGTTCCAAAGTATAGTGTGTGGGAATATGAGCACCAACATCCAGACGACACCGGCGCGCTGCGACTCTGGGTGTCCACGCAGCTGGGAGTGGTCTCGGATTATTTGCAGGAACCGGATCCGTCCCCTGAAACCGCCAAGGCTGCGCCAACCGACCCTCCCGTTTCGGAAGAAGAACACACGAGCGAATCACCCAAGCATTCCTACCCGCGGACTTTCAAAGGTTTCGTCCGGCGCTACCTCGGACGCGCCTGGCAGGCGTCCGATGGCTTGCCCGAAGCAGATGTCGAGCAGACTCAGGCGCAAATGGGAATCAAGCTGCCCGCGGCGTTGCGAAGTTTCTATCTGACCCTCGGTGCTCTTCCGGAGCTCTGCACGATTCACAACGTGATCCTGCCGCCGAAGGATCTGCGCTTCCAGGACGACTACCTCGTTTTCATGGACGAGAATCAGGAAGTCGTGTCCTGGGGAATGAAGAGGGAGGACTTGCAAACGGCGGACCCGATCATCTGGCAGCGCAACAATACCTCGGAGGAATGGTATTCCGAGGAGAAGCCGTTGGCCGAGTTGCTGGCCTCGATGTTCGACTTTTACCAAACACTCGATGTTTGGAATCCCGCTTCCACCAGCGCCCAGCCCACGCTGGAGCGCGGCCACCGGGCGCGCTCGAAGAAGCCATGAACTTCGAGACGCAGAAGGAGAAATAGCTATCATGCCTTTGACTTCGCCACTCCCTCACCTCAAAGGCCGCCGGTGCGTGATCGTGGCCCTACTCTCCGCGCGTGTTCCGGATCCCGATACCATCTTGGGGGAAATGGAATCGGCGGTGCAGACCGCCGGCGGCACGGTGGTCGGTCGCATGGTGCAGCGCCGAGGCGCCTCCCGCTCCAAGCGGCGGGGGGGCAGCAACCGCATGGATCAACCGCTGACTCAACGCACTCTCTTGGGGACGGGGAAGACGGCGGAACTGGCCATTCTCGCCGAATCGACCAAGGCCGATGCCGTCCTGATGTATAATGGTCTCACTCCCCGCCAACGCCGCGCCCTAAACGAGTTCACCGGCTGCGAGGTCTTTTCGCTGCAAACAGATGGCACCTCGTCGAGGTCCTTGCCGAGCTTGGAGGGGTGAAACATGAGCACGATCCTGAAAAAGATCCTTTCCTCGAAGTTCTTCTCGCCGTCGCTGGTGATTCTTTTCGTGGGCGGTTTGGCCGGCGGCCTCGCTTACGATCAATTTCGAACGGCCATCGCTCTCGGCCTCCTCTTTCTCATTCAAGTGGGCGTGGGGATCTGGCGCCGCAGCACCGGCCGCTGGTCCTGGAAGCTGAGTGCTCTGCGCCTGAGTTCCGTCCTGCTGCTCGCTCCCATCATTTACCTGGATAGCTACGGCGCCGTGTGGGCGCGGCGCATTCGCTTCACGCTCAAAGGGGAGCTTCCACAACAGATCACGGGGCTCCAGACGTACGAAGACATTTGGACCGATTACGTGATCACCATGCGCTTCAAAGCCGAACCATCCAGCGTCCGGCGCATTCTGGAGAGTAGTAAATTTGAGCGGCTCGAACCCGTGGAAAGACCCGACACCTATGTCTTTGTCCCCGTAGATCGCCCCGCGGATATTGTTCATCAAATCACGGTCTCGCGGAACTTTACCGAGGTATTCATTGAATTTGCGACAGACTGAAATGCGCGGCTCGCCACGACAGACCGCGTCGTCGACTGCGAAGCCTGCCCGCTCTTTGAGTCATTTCCCGCCCTTTCCATCCGAGCACCATCGGGTTATCTTCCGGCGCCTTTCTGCATGAAACGAAGGAAGCCCCAACTCCTCTTTGCAGCCGTCCTCATGGCGGTCGCAATTGCTTTCGTCCTGGGGCTTTTTTGGTACGCGCCTCCCTTGCGGCCCGCTGCGGATTACGCCGTAACGTACACCGTTTCCGGGCAAGCATATTCCGACGCGCAGCTATTCCAACCCACGGGCATGGCTTCGCGCCGCTACATCCTCTTGCCGTCGCCCTCGGCTTCGCAATACCGCTGGCTCGTCGTGGACTTCTCGCGCGGCGTCGCGGCCATGCCGCTACTGAACGCCCATTGGTGGTCTGGCTCGCCCTGCATCCATCGCGATCAAAATCTCGGGGTCCTCCTCACCGATGCAAAAACCGAGGACCACTGGCAGGTGTCTGTCGCACAGGATGCCGTCCAGCTATCCAACGGGACGATGTCCGTCAGCCTCGCAAAAAATCCATGACCGACGAGGAGCATCTCCGCCGATTCGAGGACCACTCGCTCCCGCGGGAACTCTGGCATCATCGCGCCCATCTCAAGGTTGCCTATCTCTACCTGATCCGCTTTCCGTTTGCGGAAGCGCTGCATCGGTTGCGCGCGGGCATCCGTGCGTACAACGCCGCCCAGGGCATTGTAGACACTCCCACCGGCGGCTACCATGAAACCATGACCTGCGCGTGGGTTCAGCTGGTCCACACCACGCTGTGCCAATTCGGCCCCGGCGAGTCGGCGGATGCTTTCTTTGACGCGCAAACCCAGCTGAAGGAAAAGCGCGCGCTGTTGCTCTTCTACTCGCGCGACCGCATCATGTCGGCCGAAGCGAAGGCGTCTTTCCTTCCGCCCGATTTGGCTCCCCTGCCCCAACCGCTGGAGCATCCCACCACGGATCTCTTCCACGCGAGTCCCTCGGCAACAGCGAAGGAATAGTCATCTCCTTTCTATGATCCGTCTGGAACAAATCGACCACCTCGCCCTGCGCTGCGCCTCGCTGGAAAAGACGACCGCCTGGTACATCGACACCCTCGGCTTCGAGCACGTGTATCCCGGCCACGGCGGCGGCGTGCCCGTCATCCTGCGCTTGGGTTCGACTTTTTTGACGCTGTTTCCGCAGAAGCAAAATCAGCCACCCGCGGCCAATGGACAGGCTTGGCACCTTGCCTTGCGAGCCGCGGCCTACGCCGATTTCCAAGCCGCGCAAAGCGAACTGCAAGCGCGCGACGTCTCGTTTCAATTCCAGGATCACGAGATCTCCCACTCGATCTACTTTTATGATCCGGATGGTTTCCTGCTCGAGATCACGACCTACGATCTGCCAAAAGCTCCGCTGAAGCCGAGCGCGGCAAATCCTTTGTCCGGGCAGGAATGATGGGGAAGGCCAAAGACGTTGGCACTCCGTGCCGTCTCGCTGCGCTCGCCCACGACGGGTTGCGCTCGTGCCTCGCTAAAAACCCGTCCCACTTTCCACGCTCCGCCCTTCGGACCCTTCATCTGAACGGTGACGGCCTGCTAGTTGCACGATCTCGCAGTCCCATGACGCTGAACGACGCTGGGGCTTCCGGGACTTGACACGTAAGTATTTCCTTACCTATTCTGCGCGCATGGCGGTGACATTGAATTCCAAACCGGACGTCTTTGACGCGATCAGCCATCCGGCGCGGCGCCGGATGCTCGATCTGCTCGTCGAGGCGGATCGGTCGGTCAACACAATCACGGAGAGCTTTCGCATGAGCCGCCCGGCGGTCTCGCAACACCTTCGCGTCTTGCGCGAAGCGGGTCTCGTGACGGAGCGGCGGCATGGGCGGGAGCGCCGCTATCGCCTAGTGCCCGAGCGGCTCCGGCCGGTGAAGGACTGGCTCGCACACTACGAGGCGTTTTGGGACAACCATCTGCAGCGGCTGCAAAAGCTGCTCACCAAAAAGAGCAATACCCCATGAGCAACACCATCCGCAGAGAAATGGTCTTCCCGGTGCCGCGGGAGCAGGTCTGGCAAGCGATCACCGATAGCGCCACGCTGGCCGAGTGGCTGCACCCAAATGACTTTGAGCCGCGCCTCGGCCACCGCTTCACCTTCCGTGTGCCGCCGAATCCCAAGGTCAATTTCGAGGGGCTCACCGTGCATTGCGAAGTGCTGGAGTTTGCGCCGCCCAGCCGGCTGGTCTTCTCGTGGTCGGCCGGCGGGCCCGTCGTCGATACACGAGTGTCTTTCCAACTCGAGCCCGACGGCGATGGCACCCGCCTCCTCTTTGAACATGCCGGTTTCGACCTCTCCCATCCGTGGGGCGACCGCGCCTTCAAGGGAGCAGAGTACGGCTGGGCCAGCATGCTGCAGCAACTGGCGAGCGTGCTCGCGCGCTCGGGGAACGGCGGCGATTAAGACGTGATCCTAAAATTTCGACACCGCATGAAAGACACCACCAAACGCAAGATTGCCCGCTGGATCCATCTCGTCTTCAGCATCCCGATCGTCGGCTATATTTACAGTCCATTTGCCGAACTTCCGAACTATGCTCCCGTCGTCCGGTATGTCGCCTTCCCCCTCATCGCGCTCACCGGGCTTTGGATGTGGAAAGGTCATCTCCTGCAGCGCCTGTTTTCGAAAAGCTCCGCCCAGTAAGACGCCATGCCCAAGAGCCACGCGAATCCCAAGGTGGATGAGTATTTGAGCAAAACGAAATCGTGGCAGCAGGAGATCGGGGATCTGCGCGCGATTCTCCTCAGCTGCCCGCTCACCGAGGAGCTGAAGTGGGGCAAACCCTGCTACATGGCCGGAGACGCCAACGTCGCGATCCTGCAAGGCTTCAAGGAATATTGTGCGCTGCTCTTTTGCAAAGGCGCCCTGCTGAAAGACCCCAAAGGCCTCCTCATCCAGCAGACGGAAAATGTGCAGGCAGCGCGCCAGCTGCGGTTCACGAATGCGCGCGAAATCGCCAAGCTCGCGCCGGTGGTGAAAGCCTATGTCCTGGAAGCCGTGGAGGTGGAAAAGGCCGGGCTGGAGGTGACGTACAAAAAGACCTCGGAGTTTGCCGTGGCGGAAGAATTTCAAATCAAGCTGGACGCGGACGCGGTTTTGCAGACGGCCTTCCACGCCTTAACACCGGGCCGGCAGCGAGGATACCTGCTCTATTTTTCCGGAGCTAAACAATCCAAGACCCGGAGCGCCCGCGTGGAAAAATGCATCCCGCAAATCCTCCAGGGGAAGGGATTGGATGACGAGTAGCTCGACAGGAACATCATCTATGAAAGCCACCAAAACCAAGAAAGAGCTGACCTCAGCCCAGCAGCAGGAATTACTCAGTGCCCTGCAAGCCCGCTTTGAGAAAAACGGGAACCGCCATCAGGGCCTCGCGTGGGCCAAGGTAAAAGCGAGGCTGGAGGCGAATCCGGAAAAGCTTTGGTCCCTCCAGCAAATGGAGGCCACCGGCGGTGAGCCCGATGTAGTGGGGCACGATCCCAAGACGGGCGAATACCTCTTTTTTGACTGCGCCCCGCAAAGCCCCAAAGCCCGCACCAGCCTCTGCTACGACCGCGAAGCGCTCGATTCCCGCAAGGAGCACAAACCTAAAAGCAGCGCCGCGGAGACGGCGGAGGCGATGGGTATCGAACTTCTGACGGAAGAAGAATACGGAGCGCTGCAGAAACTCGGAAGTTTCGACACCAAGACCTCGAGCTGGGTGAAGACCCCGCCCGAGATGAGAAAGCTGGGCGGCGCTCTCTTTGGCGATTGCCGGTTTGGCCGCGTGTTCTTTTATCACAACGGCGCGGAGTCGTACTATAGCGCCCGCGGATTTCGTGGCTCGCTGCGGGTGTAAGGCGGCGCTTGGCTGAAGGCCGCCAGACGACTTCCCGCTTGCGTGACAGGAGACCGTTGCGGAGTTTGCGAAACAATTTTGCGTCCCACATGTTTTGCGATCCCATGAAACGCCACTCATTGCTCCTCACCACCCTGCTGCTGGTTCTGCCCGCGCGAGCGCTCCCCGCGGATCCACCGTTTGACGCGGAATTGAAGCGGCTGCGGGAGGATCGAGACAAGTCGCTGGCGGCCGCCGCCGAGCCCATCAACCGGCGCTACCAGCAAGCTTTGGAGGCGCTGCTGCGGCGCGCCACGCAGGCGGCCGATCTCACTTCCGCCATCAAGATTCGGGACGAGCTGCAAAAGCTCGGTGTGGCCAATCCGGTGAACACGACGAATACGGCGCCGGCCAGCAATTCCGCGAACACTGAGCCGCGGGATTCACCCTCCGCGCCGGAGACGGTCGAAAGCCTTACGCAGCAGCTCATCGGTACCAAGTGGGATTGGTTTAACGGCGAGAAGCTGACTCTGCTCGCCGATGGCAAAGCCAACTGGCAGAGCTCCTCGCACCTGTGGTCCTGGAAGGTGAGCAAGCCCGGCCAACGGGTAATTGAGGGCGTCGACGGCCGCAACGGCGGCAAGTTTACCATCACCTTTGATCGCAAGCTTCAGACCGGAAAAATCGACGACTGGAACCCGCGTCAGACCCGCCGGCTCGACCAATGAACGCGCTGAATTTGGGTAGCCACTGATGCGCTATTCTTTGCCAGGAGAACGGCGGGAACCGTGGCTGCAACGCGGCCCCCTTTCCTCAGTGATTCTGCTCACCCCTGGTCTGGCCGGCTATTTTGGCAGGGGCTCGTGCACCACGTTTGGGTTGCGAGTCTGGTGGTCCTCTTCATGGCAGTCGGGTGCGCTTGCGGTTTCTACGAAGCCGTGAAGACGGATGAGTTTTACACCAGAAACGGCGGGATTTCCCGGAAGCTGCATCCATTTGTTTTCTGGCTGTGCACCCTGCTCACGCTTGGCATCTACGTGACCATGATGCTCGCGATGTTCTTCGCCGGCCCGCTTTCATTTTCCCGTATCGCAAAGAAAGGATCTCCATGCGCCGAAACCGTTCCATCCCGGATGCCGTAATTATTCCCGAGCTCGCCTACCCGGATGTCTCCGCGGCCGCGCGCTGGCTCTGTGACCACTTCGGATTTCAGGAACGTCTCCGCATCGCCAACCATCGCTTCCAGCTCACGCTTGGAGCCGGCGCGATCGTGGTCACGGAGCGCGGCTCCGCTGCACAGCCCTCGGATTCTGCGCATTCCGTTTTGGTGCGCATCGAGGATGTGGACGCCCATCATGCACAAGCCGCGGCTGCGGGCGTGCGCATCCTCCGTCCCCCACAAAGCTACCCTTTTGGCGAGCGGCAGTACACCGCCGAAGATTTGGGCGGTCACATCTGGACGTTTTCTCAGACGATCGACGATGTCGATCCGGCCAGTTGGGGAGGCGTTGTGCCGCATCCATCGAAACCGCGGGACTGAGCCGAACTATTGGTGGTCACCCTCCGGGCGGCTCAGCTTTGTCTTCATCAGCCGAAGGGCAGCTTCCTCCGTCTCGGCCAGCCATTCCTCCGGTTTTTCAAACATCTCGTCGCGCACCAGCGAGGTCAGTCCCTCACGATTGAGATCCGATACGATCACCACCACCGGAAAGGCTCCGCCGTACCAATCGTTGGGCGCAAAAAGAATCCGCGCCATCTCATCGCCCCAAGAATACTTTAGCGCGCGAAAATCGATGATGAGGCCGGCGGGCATTTCGGCATCGAGCAACTCCCCGATGGCCTCGTCCATTACCGGATAAACGTTGTCCAAGTGATTGCTCGCTTCGCCTCGAAAGCTGGCCACCGCGATTTTCTGGCCGGCGATGGTGCGGCAACACGCAGAGTGGAAATGCCGCGGGAGCGGAATCGGATCGGGGCGCTTCCAGTCGCTCATGCCCGGAACGATTATTTGTACGCCACCGCCGCGCTTGAGGGCCCGGCGAGCGGGACAATCTCGAAGCGGGTAAAGCCCGCCTCGCCGCACCAGCGCCGGAAATCAGCGCCAGTGTAGTCGAAGGCGTCTCCAAATTCGATGAGCATGTTGAGCGACATCAGCAGGCCCTGTACGTTCTCACGGCGCGCGTCATCGATGAGCGCCTCGATGGCCACGAGCGCACCGCCGGGCGGCAGGGCATCGTAGGCGGCGCGGATGAGGTGCATCTTTTTCTCCAGGTTCCAGTCGTGGAGAATCATGCCCATGCTGATCACGTCAGCCTTCGGCAACGGGTCGCGGAAGAAATCCCCGGCAGCGGTCGTCACCCGACCCGCCAACCCTGCGGCCGCGATGTGTTTTTGTGCGATGGGTTCTACGGGCGGCAGATCGAAGCTCGTGCACTGGAGGTGCGCGTGCCGCTTGGCCACCTCCATGCTCAGCAGTCCGGTGGCGCCGCCCACGTCGCACAGCGTGCGGTATTTTGAGAAATCGAACTGCTCTGCGAAGGCCTCAAAGTTGAGCCGCGAAAGGCCGGTCATGGCGCCCATGAATTGCTCCAGCTTGGGGAGATCCGCGTAGAGTTCCTCGAAGATGCCTTTTTGCCCGTGCTTTACTTCGTTTTGCGGGCGGCCGGTGCGGAGCGCCTCGGGGAGATCGTGCCAGAATTTGAAGAGCCGCGCATTGAGCATCACCAGGATCCCGCCCACGTAGCGCGGACTGGCTTCATCCAGAAATAGTGCGCTCTCGGGCGTGTTGAAATATTTTGCGCCGATCCCATCGCCCTCGCGGTCCAAAAATTTCATCGCCACCAGTGCATCGAAAAAATCCGCGATCGCACGCGGGTGCAGTTGCAATTCCGCGCCCAGCTCCGTGCCCGTGAGCCGCCGCCCCGCCAACTTGGTAAACACGCCAAACTCCACGGCCGTCAGCAGGACCTTGGAATTCCAAAAGCCGAACGCGGTTTGCAAGATGGCGGAAGGATTAAGCGTGGGAATCATGATGCGAAGGGCATCAGCGTGAGGAAGCGGCAGATTTTCCTCAATCCGGAATATACCCGGTCTTACCCGATCCTACTCTACGCCCACAATCACCTCTTCGCGTTCCTCTCACGATGAAAAGACGGTTGTCCCGCGCCCACCTCCCCCCCACGTTCTGGCATCGTCATGCACTCCCGCCTGTCTTTTCGGATGCCCTTCCATTTCCTGGCTGCCCTCCTTCTCGTCCTGGCACTCAGCGCCCGCGCCGCTGACGTCCATCGCCCTAACATCGTCGTCTTTCTTGCCGACGATTTGAGCTGGGTCGATTGCTCCATCAATGGCGGCCACGAAATCCGCACGCCAAATATGGACCGGGTGGCGCATGATGGCATGACGTTCAGCCACGCTTTCGTGGCCTCGCCTTCTTGCGCACCGAGTCGCGCGGCGCTGCTGACCGGCATGAATTGCGTGCGCAACGGCGCGATGTTCAACCACGCCAAGCCGCGCGCGGAGCTCAAGAAATGGCCCGCCTATTTCCAGGATCTCGGCTACGAAGTCGTCGCCATCGGCAAGACGGCCCACTATGCGCAGGTGAAAGACTACGGCTTTGATTACTGCAGCCACTTTACCTATCACGACGACGATTGTGTCACCGCTGCCGTGGACTGGCTGGAGAAGCGTGATTCCACCAAGCCGCTCTGCTTCATTGTGGGTACTAATTGGCCGCACGTCCCGTGGCCCAAGCAAAGCGAATACGCCGCCGACACCATGAAGCTGGCGCCCACGCAGGTCAACACGCCCGAGACACTCGCCACGCGCACGCTCTACGCCCAGGCGGTCGCCAACGCCGACCGCGACCTCGGCCTCGTCTACGACGCCGCCCGGAAAAAATTCGGCGACGATATTTTCTTCCTCTTCAGCTCCGACCACGGCGCGCAGTGGCCCTTCGGCAAGTGGAATTGCTACGACTCCGGCATCCGCACGCCGCTCGTGGCGGTGTGGCCCAAGTCGATCACGCCCGCCTCGCGCACCGCGGCCATGGTGAGTTGGCTCGATATCCTGCCCACCTGCATCGACGTCGCGGGCACGAAACCGGCCGGCGGCTTGGATGGCGAATCCTTCCTGCCGGTCCTGCGCGGCGAGAAGACGGAGCAGCGCAGCGTCATTTTCACGACCCACAGCGGCGACGGAAAGATGAACGAATTCCCCATCCGCGCCGTGCGCACCCGCGACTGGAAATACATTCGCAATCTCGCACCCGAGCGCGAATTTCACTCGCACATCGATCGCGCGGAGCCCGAGGCCTACTGGAATTCCTGGGCCGCCAAAGCCAAAACGGACCCCGACGCCAAAACGATCGTCGAGCGCTACTTTCATCGCCCCGCGGAAGAACTCTACGATCTCAATGCGGATCCCAACGAGCAGCACAATCTGGCCGCGGATCCCAAACAAGCCGACCGGCTGAAAGACATGTCCCGCCAGCTCGACGAGTGGATGAAAGCGCAAGACGACCAGGGCGTGAACACGAAGCCCCTGGTGGCGCCGAAATAGAGTCGCCACACCCGTTTCCTCCCGCCCTTCGCCCCCACTCTTCTACCCTGCGAGCAGATGAAATACATCCGTGCGGATTTTCGACGGATCCTTGTTCCAGCTCTCATCCCAGTGTCCGTAGATCTCCCAGCAAATCCCCGTGCGCACGTGCCCGTGTTGTTCGCACCACTCGCCTATCGCACGATGCGCATCGCCGAGCCGCGGGTACGGCCCATAGTGCACCGCCGTCACCACCCGGCCGGCGGGCAGCTGTGAACACACCACGCGCTCATTGCCCGTGAACGGCGCGGCCACTTCCGCTCCTACTTCCACCGTCCCCTGCCGATCGAGATACACCGCCACATGCCGCCCCGGATTCGGCAGTTTGGCCGCCCGGATAAACGTCCATACCTCCCCACAGGCCGCGGGCACAAAGCGCGAAAGTTCACCCGGCGCGACGCGGCTCCTCACCGCCGCAATCGGGCTCGGCTCCGCCGTCGTGAGTTGGATGTCGTAGGGCATATGGGAGAAGTTCTGGCTGGGCTACTTCCGCGGATATCGGGAAACCTGCGTCTTCAGGGTATCGGGATCTACGCGGACCACCAGCCGATAGGCGACCCATAAATCGTCGGGATGAAGCCGCCGATGCGCCGAACTCGTTCGCCCCACGGCATCGCATTCCAGCGTCTGTCGATCACTCCATTTTTGGGGCGTCACGTAGATATCACCATCTTCCTTCGCCAAGTCTACCTTGAGGAGTTCCGCCTTTCGTGGGGTGACCCACCAAAGGTCAAAGGACCCGCCATGCCGGACGGTGTGAGCGCCGACAGCCACCAAGCGGGAGTTGCCATTCCACAGCGTCGTTTGCGGCGAGGATTGGTAGCGACCATCATCCGGACAGGTGGCCAGCGTCTTACCCGTGGGCCGGAATCGAATCGCATAGGAGCTGGTCTTTCCCCACTCATGCGTGATCACGGTTTCCGCCACCGTGAAAAGCCGGTTGGGCGAAAGCGTCTCCTCCAGTTGATGTTCCTCATCGTCTGCCCGCAGGGGGCACATCGGAAGAACCGCAAGCAGCAGGATGAAAAGGAGGCGCATAGCCATGGAAATACGCCCGCTGGCCTTGGCTCCTTACGGCCCAAGATGCGCTCAGCGGAAGCCTGCTATTTTTTCTGCTTCGCAGCCTTTGGCTTCGAGGGCTTCTGCGCCTTCCCCCGCACCGTGGTGCGATGCCCTCGACGATCCTCTTTGCCGAAGCGCTTTTTCTTCGGCGCAGAACCGAAGATCTGCGTCCACTTACCGCTTTTGAACACCGGCATATAGCCGCCGTGCAAAATCTGGAACGGCTTGGTCACCTTTTTCAGGTAATCAAACTGGGTGGAATTCGGCTTGTGAAATTCCTCGAACCACGAGGGATAGACGAAATCGCTCATCGGGATCCCGTTCACGTTGAACTCCAGTTCCTCCACGGCGTCCGCCGTTTCATAGGCATAGATGAGCCCCTTGGGGCCCACGCTGCAGAGGTTGATGGCGGGATCGACGAGCATCTCGCAGAGCTCGTGGCAGGCGGTCACGCTCACTTTCTGGCCATCGGAGATCGTCGTTTTCACAAAGACCTTCGAGAGCGGCAGACCTTCGGGCGTGAGGTCGTGGTAGCCCAGCGCCCCGGCCACGTCGGCATCGTCGAGAAAGACGATGGCCCACGCGCCTTTGACGAATTTGGTCGCCTTCACCAGCTTGCACGGCGTGCCCCACACTGGGATGAAGCACGTGTCGGCAAATTTTTGCAGGGCGACGATGAGTTTGTCGAAGTCCACGCCCAGCGGGACCGTGGCTTGATTGATGCACGCAATGGTTGGGATTTGGCCTTGGTCGAAGGCCGCCAGGATTGGACGATTCATAACCTCGGGAACGTTGATTGTTTTAGTTGCACACCTCCGCCGTCGGCGGCTCCCAAAGGCTGGGAGAAACCGGCCGCGGAATGATCGCGTTCTTTGCCCGTTCGCCGCGATTGTCAATGGGAATTAAATATTGAAAGTCTGCGCTTCGCGACCGCTCTGATCGGAGCGCGCGGGCGCGATTGACCTTTTACTTCGTGCTGACACCCTCCGCAAAAATCGCATGCACTCCCGTCTCCTTGCGCGCCTTGCCGCCCTGACACTCGCGGCATTCCCTTTGGTCCAATCCACGCTGGCCGCCGAGACGCCCGCGTATACTCCCTTCACCGGCGAGCAGACGACGTGGCACGATGGATTTGAGCGATATGACTATATAATGGACGAAGCCACTCTCGCCATTACGCCTTTCAAACGCCCGGAAAATGAAAAATTCGCGGTGGGTAATCCAGCGAAGGGCCAGCGGCGCTGCATCGTGGTGGCGCCGAAGAAACCCGCACCCGGCAATCCATGGTCGTGGCAGGGCTGCTACTGGGATCATGAGCCGCAGACGGAAGTGGAACTGCTCCGCCGCGGCTTCCACATCTGCTTCATCACGCCGGACCCGGGCAAGGAATGGGACGCCTGGTATGCGTGGCTGACCGAGCAACACGGCCTTTCCAAAAAGCCCGCCTTCGTCGGCATGAGCAAAGGCGGCGTGAATGAATACGACTGGACCACGGTGAATCCGGACAAGGTCTCGTGCATCTACGCCGACAACCCCGCCGTCCGCCCCGAGGCGTTCGACAAGCTGCGCCTGCTCGCGAAGAACGACGTCCCGCTGCTGCACGTCTGCGGCAGCATGGACTTCCTGCTCCAGCGGCACACGCTCCCCCTCGAGGAGCGCTACCGCCAGCTCGGCGGCTCCATCACGGTGATGATCAAGGAGGGCCCCCCGCACCATCCGCACAGCCTCAAGAATCCCAAGCCCATCGCCGACTGGATTGAGCAGCACTACAAAACCGGCGAGCCCAAACGCCCCGATTGGGCGGATGCCAAATTCGCCAAGGCCTATTTCTACAGCCACGCGAGCACCAATGTGTTCCTCAAGGAAGAGAACACCTACGCCACCTGCCGCGGCCCCGGCTTTGTGCCCACCTACGATCGCTACGACGCCACCGCGGAGAGCCAGTGGGGGCTCATCGGCATGTCGGTCATTCTGCCAAAAAATGCCGCACCCGGAAACCCGTGGGTGCTTCGCGCAGAGGCCATCGATCCTGAATCCACGCTCGATCTCGCTTTGCTGGAACACGGCTACGCGATCGTCATCCCACCGCTCACCGCGCAATCTGGGGCCGTGCGCCAGCAGTGGGACGAGGTGTATCAAATGATGGTCTCCCACGGTTACGACAAGCGTCCCGTGCTCGAGGGCACCGGCGCGGGCGTTGGCGAGACCTATGCCTGGGCGGGGGAAAACGTGGACAAGGCAAGCTGCCTCATCGGCCGAAATCCAGTGCTGCGCAGCCTCATGACGAAGACCCCGCCGATGGATTCGCTACCCGCTCTCGCCAAAGCCGGCCTGCCTTTGCTCCATCTCTGCGACCAGGGCGAGCCATGGTTTGACGAGTACACCAAAGCCGTGGAGCAGCGATACCACGATCTGCACGGCGCGATGACCATCGTAACACATGATCCGAATCTGCGCGACCGCACCACTGCGGCGGAAAACACGCGCATCCTTGAGTTCATCGAGCAGGCGCACTCGCACCCGGCCGAGCCCGCGCCGCCAGCGGGCAAGTAGCGAGACGCTCGGACGCGGGACTTCCCGCGGCTACCGCTTGGCCGTCTTCAGCGTCAGCAGCACCACGGCTCCCAAAATCAGCCCTCCCGCGAGCGCCACGCCCGTCGGCACTGCTTCGTGCAACACGAGATGCCCGAGCAGCACCGCGATGAGCGGGTTCACGTACGCATAGGTGGAAACTCGGGCCGGCGTGCTCACTTGCAGCAGCCACACGTACGCCGTGAACCCAACGAGCGAACCGATGCTCGTGAGATAGACCCATGCCCAGGCCGATGACGGCGTGATCGCCGCCCATGAAAATCGGTGCGCTTCGCCCAGCACGAGACCCGTGAGCAACTGCAGGCCGCCACCCGCCATCATCTGCATGCCGATGGCGAGCATCGTATTCGCGGGCTTCGGCGAATGCCGCGAATAGATGGAGCCGATCGACCACAGCAGCGTGGCCATGACCAGCGCCACCGCGCCGGCCGGATGAACCAGATGCGCGCCCGTCGCGGTGCGCCCCGAGACCAGCAGCGAAACGCCCACGAAGCCGATGACAATTCCCGCCAGCGCCAATGCACCCGGCCGCTTGCCGCCGGGACGCAGCCAATCCGCCAGCGCAATCCACGCCGGGACCGCCGCGATCACGAGGGCGGTGATGCCGCTCGGCACGAGTTGTTCCGCCCACGTCACCCCACCATTCCCGGCCAGCAGCAACAGGCCGCCGGTGATGGTCGCGGCCACCCACTGCGGCGCCGTGGGCCGCGCAGCTCCGCGCATCCGCATGAACGCATACAGCACCGCGCCCGCGACGACAAACCGGCTCCCCGCCATAAAAAACGGCGGGATGGAATCAATCGCGATCCGGATACCGAGGTAGGTCGAACCCCAGACGATGTAGAGCGCCGCAAATGCCGCCAGCACCAGCCAAAGCGGCGGCGCTTCCGGGTGCGACTGTTCTACCGTTCGCGAAACCGTGACGACTCGTTCGACTCGCTGGTCACTCTCCGTGCTGTCCTCCTGCGCCCCTTTTCCCGCCGCTTCTACGCTGCGCACGGAACCTCCATGGGCAGGAAGTGGTGCGTGTAGTCCGCGAGCGCGCTCCGCAGCGCGGCTTCCTGGCCGAGGCCGACGGCCAGATAGATGTCCCGGAGGGTGCTCACGGCCTTCAAGCCTTCCGGCCTGGGCGTGAACCCCTCGGGACTGTCCGCTATGTCCTCTGCTTCGTTGTGGTTGTCTTCCATGGTGTGGTTTTGGTTTTGCCGGCCACCTCGATGGAAAATAAAAATCCCACCGTGGCTGGCCAACGGTGGGTTTGAAAAAGATTCGTGACTGGTTCTGTTACGATTCTATCCCACCGTGCCTGGCGACGAGCCAAGCGTGGCCGCAAGCCATCGAGCGTTTGCTCGACTGCGGTCGCTGGTTCATCGTGACGGTGAAAAGATTCACGCCGCGAGGAATACGTGGCGCCCTCCAAACCGTCAAGGGATTAATACGTATACTTACGACGCCATCTTGCGCGGTGGGGAAAAAATTCCCCCGCGCCGCTCACGCCTTACAGCTTCTTCAGCGCCTCCAGCACGCGCTTCCAACCTTCGTCGCGCGCCTTCTTATTCGCCTCGTTCCCGGCGGGGTCCTCGCCCGCCCGCATGAATCCATGGCCCGCGCCCGGATACGTCACCGGGTCATAGCTCTTGCCGCCGGCCTTCATCATCTCCTGCGTCTTCGGCACCGTCGCCCCGATGCGCGCATCGTTCTCCGCGTAGAAGCCCAGCACCGGCGCATTGAGCTTCGCGACGTCCTCGGCCTTTTCCGGACCCGTACCGTAGAAGACCATCGCCACCTTCACGTCCTTGTTGTTCGTCGCAAAGCGGAAGGACTGCCCACCGCCCCAGCAAAAGCCCATGACCGCCAGCTTGCCATTGCTCGCCGGAAGTCCGGTGACATATGTCGCGACACCATTGAGGTCCGTGGTGATTTGATCCGGCGGCAGCGATTGGATCGCCTTGCGCACCGCATCGCCACTGCCGAGTTCCGCCGTGCCTCCGCCATTCGGCGCCGTGCCCGTGAGCAAATCCGGCGCGATGGCGATATAGCCTTGCTCCGCGAGCTGGTCGCACACCCCGCGCACCCAGTCCGACAGACCGAAGATTTCGTGAATCACCACCACCGTCGTCGCCTTCTCCTTCACCTCGGGATACGCGATGAAACAATTCACCTCGCGCGCGCCCGCCTTCACTTTTACGTATTCCAGATGCCGCGGCGATTTCTCCAGCCGCGCCTTCGCCCAGTCCTGGGCATGTGTCGTGAGGGTGAAAAGGACAACGGCAAGGATGGTCAGGAGGCTTTTCATGGATGGGAGGAGAGCAGAGCGGAGGACGTGGGCAATCCCAAAGGTCTCGCTCAAACTGCGACCTTTCGGTCGCAGCCATATCGGTGAAGCTCCATTAGCGCCGATGCGCTTCGAGCATCCACAACGCTTGATCGAGCGCGCGAGAGACGCCGGTGAGCAAATCCGAGGAGCCGGTGTCGCCCAGGTCGGCCGTCTTATCCACCTGCGCACGCACCGAATTCGCCACCTTCGCAAAGCGCTCGATCAGCGCATCCACAAAGGCGAGGTCCGAGCCCAATTTGGCCGGAAACTCCGGCAGCGCCGAAGACTTTGCCGCCATCCGCACGGTCCCCTGTGCCTCGCCACCCAGCGCGGTGATGCGCTCGGCCACGGGGTCGATGTTCTCTTCCACCGCGTCCGCCAGATCGTCGAACAGTTTGTGGAGCGCGATGAACGACGGCCCGCGCACATTCCAATGCGCCTGCTTGGTCTGCGAATAGAGATCGCTGAGGTCCGCCAGCGATTGATTCAACAGCTCATTCACCTTTGTCCGCGTCGCCTTGCCCAGACTGTTCTTCGTCGAATGCATCGTGCTCATGACTTCGTGTTTAGTCTCTCTCTACGCCCCGCGCAACCATCCGGATGTTAGCGAAACAGCGCCGCGATCTGCGTCTGCATCGCCGCCGCCGCCGCGCGTGGATCCGCGGCCTGGCGAATGGGCCGGCCCACCACGATGTGATCCGCGCCCGCAAGGAAGGCCTCCTCCAGCGTCATCGTCCGCTTTTGATCATCCGAGCCTTTTTCGGAGGCCGCACGGATGCCCGGCGTGATGATGAGCGGCCCGGCGCCGAGTTCGCTGCGCAACCGGCGCGCCTCCTGCCCCGAGCAGATGAGCCCATCGATGCCCGCGGCCACGGCCTTGCGCGCGCGCAGCGACACAAGTTCCTCCGGGCTCATCGTGCAGCCCAGCTCGGCGAGGTCCGTTTGGTCAAAGCTCGTCAGCACCGTCACGGAGAGCAGCTTCATCGCCCCTTTCACCGGGACCACCGCATTGTAGATTGAGGTTACCCCGTGCAGCGTGCAGCAGTACGCGCCGCATCGCGCAAGATTCGCCACCGCGCCGCGCATCGTGGCCGGAACGTCGTAAAATTTCAGATCGGCAAAGACCTTCTTGCCCCGCCGATGAAGCTCCTCGAGCAGCTCGAAGTAGCGCCCGCTCATGCAAAATTCGAGGCCCACCTTGTAGAAGGTCACGCTATCGCCCAGCCGATCCACCCACGCCAGCCCTTCCTCCATCGTCGGCACGTCGAGCGCGAAGATGAGGCGGTCCCGCGGGTCCATGGGCTTGGTGGAAAGAAAAGATTGATCAGGCATGCGCGCGGATTTTTGCGGCGGGCGCGGGCGCTTGGCAACGCAAACAGTGCTTTCCAAGTGCCTCGGGAAGGCATCTCCTCCCGCCCATGCGCACCATTCTTTTTCTTTTCTTGTTGGTCGCGGTGGTCAGCGGAGCAGAACCCCTGCGTATCGGCATGGACATGAGCTATCCGCCCTTCGAGATGCGCAACCCACAGGGCGAACCCGCGGGCGTGAGCGTGGATCTGGCCCGGATGATCGGCGAAAAGCTCGGCCGCCCCGTCGAGTTCCAGAATCTGCCATTCGAGGGCTTGATTCCTTCGCTCAAGACCGGCCGCGTCGACCTTGTCCTCTCCTCGATGACCGCCACCGCCGAACGCGCGACGACGGTGGATTTTTCTGACCCGTATTTAAAAACCGGCCTCTGCCTGCTTGTGGGCAAGGATTCCGGCATCAACAGCGCCGCCGATCTCAACCAAGCCGGCAAGCGCGTCGCCGTGGTAAAAGCCACCACCGGCCATCTGTGGGCGATGAAAGAGCTCACGCAGGCCAAAGTTTTCGTCCTCGGCACCGAGGCGGCCTGCGCGCTGGAAGTGACGCAGGGCAAGGCCGACGCTTTTATCTACGACCAACTTTCCACGCTCCGCAACTGGCAGCGCCAGCCGGACACGACACGGGCCCTGCTCAAGCCATTCAAGGAAGAGAGCTGGGCCATCGCCCTGCGCAAAGGCAACGACGAGCTGCGCGCGCAGGTGAACCAAGCGCTGGCGGACCTGCGCAAAGGCGATGCCTTCCGGCAACTCACGGAAAAGTGGCTGAAGGAGCAGAAGGCCGCCTTTGATAAACTCGGCGTGCCGTTTGTGTTTTAGAGCGCGCCTCGCGCCATGTAGCTGCGAGCGGAAGCTCGCAGACTGCGACCTCCCGGTCGCAGCTGCATCGCGAGGGCGGCGGAAAATCAAAAGCCCGGAGCGAGAACGCTCCGGGCTTTGATTGATTTTCTTAACGATCCAGCGACGGCGCGGCGTTAGTTCGCCGCCGTCTTGCCCGAAGGCACGTTGTTGATCGTATTGATGATGCGGCCGGGAACCGTGGAGCCGTCCGCTCCCTTGAGATCGAACTTCACTTCCATCTGCATCACCGGCTGCACGCCGTCGATTTCGAGGAACACCTTCTTTTTGTCGGGGCTCAGCTTGGCCGATTTCACGGTCAGCGTGTCGGTGCCCTTCTTGCCGTCGGTTACCTTGTAGCTGTCGCTGCCATAGGCCTCGCTCCACTTGTAGTTCCACTCGCGCACCGAATATTTGTCGGCGGAGGCGGCGGCGTCTTCGAGCGGGGCGGAGAAATCAAGCTCGATGCCGTTTTGCTTCACGTGGATGCCGCTCGGGAAGGTGGCGGGTTTGCCCGTGTAGCGCACGCGCTGGAGCATGCCATCCTTCGCCGCGGAAGTCTGCCAGCCTTTGAGACCGGCGAGCCAAAGCTGGCCGTCCACCGGGTTGAACCGGCCGCGCATCGTGCCGCTGTCAAACTTCACCGGCAGCTTGTAGACGCCGCCCTGCTCCACGCCGTCCACGGTCTCGTGCATCACTTGGTAGAGCGAGCACGTACCGTAGCTCATGTGCAGGAGCGTGCCGGCGGGCATGCCCCAGTTATTACCGGGCACCCAGGCCTGGCCGCCGCCGGAGTTGTCGACGTCCTTCGGCATGAACAGAATGTGGCGGCCGTAGTCGGTCGGCTGCGTCTCCTTGTGCGAGAGACTGGCCACGGTGATGAAGTCCCCCGGCTTCACGATGTGCACATAGCACATCGGCACCCAGGAGCCTTCGTTGTCGCCCGTGGTGATCACGTCGCCCGGGCCCACGCTGATGCCATTGGGCGCGCGCACGCCGGTGGCATACACTTCGAATTTCTGGCCATCGGGCGAGACCTTGAGGATGCAGCCCGCGTGGTCGCTGAAGGGCTGGAAGCCACGGCCGCCAGGAGCGACCGGACCCGCCTTCGAGAAGTAGAAGTTGCCCTTGCTGTCCGTCTGCAGATCGAACGCGAACTCGTGGAAGCCCGGCGAGGTCTGCACGTCGTTGTTGAAGTTCTCGTAGAAGTCGATCTCGCCGTCGCCATTGAGATCGCTCAGGCGCGTGAGGCCTTCACGGCCGTGCACGTAGATCTGCTCATTCACGATCTTCAGGCCCAGCGCCTGGAAGATGCCGGTCGCCACGCGCTGCCACTTGGCCTGGCCGGAGAAGTCCTTGTTCAGTCCGCTCACGATCCACACGTCGCCGCTCCACGTGGACACCGCCGCGCGGCCGTCTTTGAAGAAGTCGAAGCCGCTCACGCGCATCCACGACTTGTACGGGTTGTTGAACGGAATCTCGACCGTGTCGACGACGTAGGCGTCGTGGTCGCCGGGGGTGCCAGCGACGAGCTTGGTCTCAACCGTTTCCTTCCAGCGGCGCGGGCCGCCCTTGGTCAGCGCGCGGAGGTCGCCCGGCTTGGCCGCGGTCTTCGCGGCGGCGATGAGCTTGGCTTCATCCGCCGCCGTACCCTTCGCGTAAACGATCTTGAACGCCGTACCAGCGGTGAAAGCGGACACATTCAGATGCGCCTCCTTGTTGCCGTCGAGGGTCGCGCCAGCGGGAAGATTCACGCCGGCGATCACGATGCGGTTGTCCCCATCCTTCACGACCACCACGTTCTTTTCCGGCGAGGAAAGTTCGCCGGCGCCCGCGTAGAGAATGTTCTGCGAACCACCGCCCGCGGTGAGCACGTTCGTCGTGCGGGTGAGAAGCGTCACGTCGCCGGCTTTTTCCAGCGCGGGCATTTCCAGCACGGAAGCGGTCCCGATGGTGTAGTTCACCACCACGTTGTCACCGCTCACGAAGAGACCGTGGTACTTCACCCAATCCTTCGGCATGGGCCCAAGGTGGATGGGGGCCGCGCCTTGACCCGTGGGAATTTTGCGCGGGTCCTCAAAGCTGCCGCCTTTGCTCCACGTAGGCGCGGGATTCGTTTCAAACAGGAGCGACGCGCTCTTGGCCGGCGAAGGGTTCGGGCCATGCGCGCCGTCGAAAATTACGCCCTTGTAGGTGATGTAGCCACCGGTCCAGCCACCCGCCCAGCGGCAGAGGTCGGTATCAAACAGCATGGCGCCGGCCTTGTCGCCGAGTTGGATGGCGATGCCCTTGTTGGCCGTGCAGCCCTGGCCCTTGAGGGTGTTTTGCCCCTTGGTGTTATCCCAGGAAGCGGTGAGGAAGCGGCCATAGTCCATCTCCTCGTATTTAGGAGCGGCGAAGGTGGACGTGACGGTGAGGCCGGCAATAGCGGCCATGGCGAATGATGCGAGATGAGAGTGTCTCATGAAAGTTGCGGGCGGACAATCAGCAGGGGCGGCGGGACTTTGGAAGAAAAGTTTATGTGAGAAATGGAACGCCCATCCCGACAGGCGCCCTCTAGAAGGCTTCACGCTCAGGCTTGGGGGCCCGGTTGACCCGGTTGGCCCGGCTGCCGATCCGCCCGTTCATACTCCTTCCGCCACAGACTCCACGCCACGAACACCACGCCGACGATATACATGTAGAGCGACAGATACTGCCCCGCCGACAAACTCCCCTTTTTCCACGCTGGGTCCGGAATGCGGTAGACCTCCCCGATAATGCGCGCCGTGGGATACAGCAGGAAAAACAGCCCCGTGAGCATGCCGCGGGGGACGCGGAACCGGGTGCGAACGGTCCAGAGAATGGCGAAGAGCAGGAGGCCCTCCAGCAGGCCCTCGTACAGCTGGGAGGGGTGGCGAATGGGGAGAATTTCCTTGAGCTTCGCGGCGAGCGCGGGATTGGAGCGGGCCTCGACGATGACGCGATCGGCAATCACTCGCAGGTCGTCATTCTCTCCCTGCCGATCGGTAATGGGATCATTGATCCGCAGGACCAATTCCGGGGTTTCCCGCAGCTCCGCGGCAAACTGGACGCCCCACGGCATGGTGGTCTCGTGGCCGTAAAGCTCGCCGTTGACGAAATTAGCACAGCGGACGAGGAAGATGCCCACGGTGGCGACGACGCAGAGGGAATCGCCGATCCCCGTCCAGGAAACTTTCCACACGCGGGAGAGGACAAAGGTGGACAGCACCACGCCGAGAATGCCGCCGTGGCTGGCCATGCCGCCCTCCCAGACGCGAGCCCACCACCAGTGGTCCCCCTCTGGATGCTGCTGAAAGCGGCCATAGAAAATAATCCAGCCGATGCGTCCACCAAGAAGGACCCCAAAGAGCCCGACCCATGTGATGAGGTCGGCGACTTTTTCAGCCGGGATATCGGTATAGCCCCGGAGGGCCAGCCGCCGGTAGAGCCAAAAAGCGCAGAGGGCGGCGGCGACGTAAGAGAAGCCATACCAACGGGGACCAACACCGTTGATGCTAAAGATGAGCGGGTCGAGATTTTGGAGCCAGGCGGCAAACACCAAGCGGTTGTGGCACAAAGAAAAGGTCTTTGGGAATCAGGAATCCATTTTCGGCTTTCGCGAGATTGTCCAGACGCCCTGCAATAAGCAGCGCGTAGATTCGTCTCACGAAAATACCGCTCATTTGTGCATGCCCACACCCACCCGCTGTCGGTTTTCGCCAAGAAACAAACTGTGCGAACGCCGCCACCGCCACGCTAGCCTCGGCTTTGACTTCTCTAGAAGAGGACTTTGATGCCCGCGAGAAGGGCATCATAGTTCTCAAATTTCGTGTTCGTCTTTCCGTTGAGGTAAGTGAGCGTGAAACTCGGCGAATACTTGCTCGGTTTTACAGGATCGAGCTCCAGGCTTAAATTGATATCCGGTCGGAAAAGATCGCCCTTGAAATCTTTGATGAAGCTCGTGTTGACGACCAAATTCACCTCGTATTCTCCCATTTTCTGCCAGGCATCGAAAGGCAGGAGCTTGTTGATGGGCACACTGTTCGCCAATTGCAGAGTCCAGTAAAACTGAGCACGGAACCGATCTGTGTCGACATTCCGCTCGCGAATATTGGTCGCCTCGTCCTCATGAATATTAAACGCATACTCGTAGTTCAACGAAACGATTGCCGCCGGCGCCCTTCGATTGGGCTGATGCCATGGATAGAGGCAAAACCACTTTGAAAAGTCTTGGATCCATTCTCCATTAATCGCGCTCCATGCGGTCACGCCGACATTCCCCGTCACGTTGTCAAACTGCTGATCACTGGTCATTCCACCTTCCACACCAAACTGGTTGAAAAAGGTGAGGTCCCGCCCGCCAATCTGAAACGGTGTGGTCGCCAGCAACTGGCCCTGCAAATCGATTTTGTCGAGTAGCCGATCCGCCTTCTTGGGCTGATAGTTGAAACGGCCATCGAGCTGCAACTGGCCCCGGATGTAAGAATCGCCCACCCAATCCTGCATGCCGGCAAATGCTTGAAATTCGTAGACGCTTCCTTTGCCTTGTTTTACGGAAAGATTGGTCGCCAAGGCCTTGCCACCTTTGTCATAGTTACGGTCAATCTCTGGTGTGGCAGCGCCGGAAAAGCGGATTCCACTATCGACGCCGCTCAGATTATACCCCGACACCAAGAGATCTGCTTTGTTAAAGTCCTTCTTGGCCACAATCGTAACTAATTTACCCTGATCATCCGCCTTTTTAGGCTTCAACCCGACACCCTTATATCCTCCACCGCGAGGGGCAGGAACTGGGCGAACGTCGCAAGCGATAACTTTGTTGGAATTACCATCCCCTTCGAGCATGGTCCAAAAACTGGCGTCGGTTATCGCGGCGCTTTGAGGATTGAAGGCGCCATCCATGATCTTCCGAACAGATCCGGGGGCCGCATCGACCAAGTAGATTTCAAAATAGAAGCCTCCACCCGGCGTCGCGGTAGGAACCCATTTTCCGGTAAGTTTCACATCCCGGGCCGAACTGACCAACTGGAGACCCAGCAGCAGAATGAGCGTGAGAAATAGCTGATGAAAACGCGTTTTCATATTTGAAAAGATAAAACGACAGCGCCTTAAGCTTAAAACACTGGCTTGACCATGGCCTGGAGGGCGATGTCCTCAGGGGTATCCAATACCCCTTCCAAAAGGTCGCTGGGATTGATGGCTGGGCGATACCCTAACTGGCTATTATTGCTCAGAAGGGCCAGGAAATAGAAGATTTGCGCGTGCGGGTTTCCGGTGGCCTCGTCAGCCGCATCGGCTGCCTTGAAATCGTTGGTGACACTGTCCTTTTCCCCGGCGGTCGGCGCAATGGAAGTGACGGTCAGATCATGCAACACCCAGGAGAGCACTTGATCATAGGAATGCGTCGCACCCTGAGGATGAACAGCCGGAGCAGCAGCCATCATGGCGTGCGGCGCTCCCCCGCTACTCAAGGACGAAATTCGCTGATGCAGGGTTCGGAGCTCCCCCGCTTGTTGTGCCAGCAGCGCTTGCTGGCTCCGGACCTGCCGGCTCAATGCTTCGATATCAAAGGGTTTTTTGGCCATAAATGTGGGACTGGGGTAGTTTTGAATTGTCTCAGGGTTCGTTGGCAGCACCTGCTGACGCGATCCCAAGGTGAACTCCAAACGGAGTTCGAATTTGAGGGCATCCAAAACCCGCCCTGACGTCTATAGGGTGGAAGCCCATTTACTCGTTCACCATATCTTCAACGTGGACATCGACGCACCGCGGATAGAGTGAATAGAGCGCAAGGGGTATTCGCCGACTTTTATCTTGAATGAAATTGGGCCATAGGGTATTCACCCGTCGGCCCCACGAAATCCCCCCAACGGCAAGTGACGATTGGAAGGATTTTTGAAGTTTAACCCCACTAGAATTATGCCCCAATCTAATCATTTTGTACCTATTGGTTTTTCAACGAGCGGCGAGGGAGCGCCGGAGCGCGCGGGGGAGGGAGGAAGTGTGAAGGTGGTTTTGCTGGAGGATCATTTGAGCATCCGGCAGATGCTGGGATGGGTGTTGCGGAATTCGGGGTATGAGGTGGTGGGCGAGGCGAATGGGGGGATTGAAGGGTTGCGGTTGTGCCGGATGTTGCGGCCGCAGGTGGTGATTTTGGATTTGGCGCTGCCGGAACTGGGCGGGGTGCATGTGCTGCGGTTGCTGGGGGAGCAGATGCCGGAGGTGCGGACGCTGGTGTATTCCGGCAGCATGGACGAAGGGATGCTGCGGGAGGCACTGACGGAGCAACCAGACGGGTTTGTGCGGAAGGAGGAATCGCTGGAGGAACTTCGCGAGGCGCTGCGGGCGGTGGCGGCGGGGCGGCGCCATGTGTCGCCGCTGAGCTCACGGTTATCGCCAGGGCGGAATCAGCGGGATTTGGCGCGGCTGTCGCCGCAGGAGCGAGCGGTGCTGCAGATGATCGCGGAGGGGCGGCAGAATAAAGAGATCGCGGAGGTCCTGGGGGCGGCGCTGAAGACGGTGGATAATCACCGGCAGCATTTGATGGAGAAACTGGATCTCCATGATGTGGCGTCGCTGACGCGGTTTGCGGTGAAGCATCATATGGTGACGGGGTGAGGGGTTGAGATCGGGAATGACGGCTGCAAGAATGCAGATTTCTGCTTGCCGATTGGAAAGACTACCTTCCCTGAGAGCCTTCGCGCGAAAGTATCGGACGGCCGACAGGGGCGGGCCGGTGCTGTGAGGGTGCCGCCTTCGAGGCATGGGCCCTCTCTCCATCAAACCCGAGACGGGCGAGCGGCTTGGAACTGTGACCCCACCCGAAAAGTGGCCGGAAGCCGCTTCTACGAAGGGCGACGTAAAAATGGGAGCAAGGGCAAGAGAATGAAGATGGAAACAGCTTATTTTTCGAACTTTTGCCCGAATCCCGGGTTCTAATCCGGCGCTCGCCTTTTTGTTGAGGTGGTGCACCTTATTAACCCTGCATGATTCACCGCCGTTCTGGCTTCACCTTGATCGAAGTAATGCTCGCCGTCGCGATCGCATTGATCATTCTCTTCATGGCGATGCCGAGCTTCAAGGGGATGAGCGCGGAGAAGAAGCTGACGGAGTCTTTCGAGCGGTTCGACGCCCTGGCGCGCAAGGCCCAAAAGAACGCGGTGCAGCAGCAGCGCTCCTGGACGCTCGTGTGGGAGCAGCAGGGGAAGAGCTTTGGCATCACGCTGCGGCCGGATGAGCTGGTGTCGTCCGAGACGACACCCGATGGCAGCGGAAATACGACGACCGACGTGTCGCCGGACCTCGCGAACAACAACCAGAGCGACGCGACGGAGAGCCTCTCCATCAACGCCGGCGAGAGCTTTACCATCGAGCGGCCCGTGGCGCTGGTGCCGGCGGAGCAGGCCCCCATGCAATGGACCTTCTGGCGCAGCGGCACATGCGAGCCGGCCATTGTTCGCTACACGGGCCCGGCGGGCATGTGGGTGGCGCAATACCACCCGCTGACGGGGCATGGAGAAATCATGCAACAAAAGATCCGATGAAGACGCTCCGGAACCATCTTCAAGGCTTTCTGCTGCTGGAGTGCATGCTGGCGGTGTTTATCTTTTCCATCGCCGCACTCGGCATGGGGCGGTGCGTACAAAATTGCATCCGCGCGGAGGGTTATCGGCGCGAGGAGGCGCTGGCGCAGCGGGCGCTGGGCAACTACTGGGCCCAGGTGGAAATGGGCGCCATTCCGCTCACCTCGGATTCCATGAGCGAGGACCTGCACGGCGCGTGGGAGGGCATGAAGATGACCACTCTGCGCGAGGCCCTGCAGCTCCAGAATGAAAAGGAGCAGGATCTCTTCAGCCTCTACAAAATTTCCCTGATTCTCACGTGGGGCCGCGGCAATGGCACCCAGGAGCGGCGGATGGAGTTCATCTATTATCAGCGCACGCAATGAAGACGACCTCCTTTCTCCGGTCTGTCCGCCGCCGCGCGGCCTTTACGCTCCTCGAAGCGATGATCGCGGTGATGATCCTCGCGCTCACCGGCCTGACGATTTTCAAGTTCGTGCAGGGCACGCTCAAGGCCCTGAATTACTCGATTGAAGACACCGAGCATCAGCTCGAAGTCGAGCGGCTCGTCGCGCTCGTGCAGGAGGCGCTCTACAGTCTGCAGCCGCGCGCCAGTGGGACGCTGCTGGGGGACAGCCTCAAGACCGGCAATCGCAATCTCGATACGCTGGAGTGGCGTTCGCGCGGGGGCGTGGGGCTGATGACGACGGCCGCCACCGGCGAATACCGCGTGCAGCTGCGCATCATGCCGCTGAAGGATAATCCCAACCAATATGAGATCGGCCTGTGGCGCCGCCCGGCGCTGCTCGATACCGAGGGCGGCCTCGTGGCGGGCGGTTCGGATAAAGACGCCGACTGGGTGCCGCTGCTCTCGGATGCCGATGGCCTGATGATTCGCTACTGGGACGGCGCGCTGAACCAGGCGGCGGTGCGCTGGACGGACCAAGCCACGCGCCCCAAGTTTGTCACCATCAGCATCTGGCGCAAAGGGGACCCCATCCCGTATGAAGCCGTGCTCACGGTCCCCGTCGCCATGACGCAAAACCAATGAAGCCGATCTCTGCGTATCATGCTCGAATTCGCCAGCGCGGCGCGGCGCTGCTGCTGGCTTTTTGGGCCATCGTCGTGCTGAGCGCGGCCATCCTCATCTGGGCCGGCTACGTGCGGCAGACGCTCATTGTCGCGGGTAACCAACAGAATGACACCGAGGCACGCGCGCAGGCCCACAGCGGCGCGTGGCTGGCGCTGCATCCGCTCGTTTCCAAGGAGACCCCGGTGCTGCAGCAATGGGCGCAGAATCCGCAGGTCGGTTTCAGCGTCCGCATGATCAGTGAAGGCTCCAAGCTGAACATCAATTCGCTCCTGGGCGGCGGCACCGCCGAGCCGGACCCGCGCAAGCTGGACGTGCTGGAGCGCTGGCTGGATTCCAAGGGCGTCGATTTCGATCACCGCCAGAAGATGATCGATTGTATGCTCGACTGGATCGACGCCGACAACATCAAGCGCAACCAGGGCCAGGAGGATACGCTGGGCTACCATCCACCGAATCGGGCCTTCCTCGAAGTCGACGAAATCGCGCAGGTCGCCGGCACGGAGATCCTCACTTCCCAGCCCGGCTGGAAGGATGACCTCACCGTGGATTCCAACGGGCCCATCGATTTGACGAGCGCGGACTACAACATTCTCCGGCTCCTGCCCGGCCTCGGCGATGCGGGCATCGAACGCTTTTTGCAATGGCGCCGTGGCGACGACGGCATCGACGGCACGCTCGACGATCCGCCGATTCAAAAGATTGAGGACGTGCAAAGCTTCCTTGGGCTCAACAAGACGCAATGGACCCAGCTCACCGGCTTGGTGAACATCAAGGATACCACCTGGCGCATCATCTCCGACGGCTGGTCTGGAAATGTCCATCGACAAGTCGAGGTGGTGGCCGTTAAGGGAGGACAGAACCCACAGATTAAACGCTGGAAAGAATGACCGAATGAAGAAGAACGGCGCAAGCCATGCCCTCGTTTCCCCCGGCGCCACCGGATGGCGCATTCGCCTGAATGGCGGCACGGACAATACCGTGCCGACGCTCGACGAAGCGCTCAGCGTGATCCCGGATGACGCCCACATTGAGCTTTCGCTCCCCTGCCAGTCGGTGCTCCTCGAGCGCCACAAGCTGCCGGCCACGGATCGCGCGGAGCTGGCCGACATGCTGCAGCTGCAGCTGGAAAAGACGCTCCCCTTCCCCGTGGAGGAAGTGAGCCACGGCTACGAGCTGCTCGGCCAGGAGGACAACGAAAGCACCATCCTTTCCATCGCTGCGCATCACACGCAACTCGACCAGATTTGCGCCCCGCTGCGCGATAAAGGCCGCCTGCCGGAGCGCATCACGCTGGAGGCCCAGCGCGTGGCGGCCGCCTGCCCGGTAAATGAAACCGTGCTGGCGCTGTGGCCCGAACAGGAGCAGCTCGTCGCCGCCATCGTCACGGGCGGCAAGCTCGCGTGGGCGCAGCCGATGAGTTCCCGCGATGCGGAGACCGTACTTTCGGAACTGCCCGGCCTGCTGATCAGCGCCGAGATTGAGGGCGTGCCGGTCAATTTCGCGGAGATTCTACTCTCCCGCCAGTGCGCCGACCTCGAGCCCGCGCTCGCCGGCGAACTGAACAAACCCATCCGGCCACTGGCCGACGATGAGAAGACGGAAGCCGGCCTCGATTTGCTGCCCGCCTCCTGGCAACATGAGGCCCACCGGCGGGAACGCGGTGAAAAGCTGAAGCAAAACCTGCTGCTTGCGGCGGTCATCTATCTCGTGCTGCTCGCCGGTGCCTTCATCACCCTCGCGCTCTACAAGAAAAAGGTCCAAAACATCCAGAATCAGGCGGCCACGGAGGCGCCGAAATATGCGGTCATCAACCAGCAGAAAGCCCGCTGGGATACCTTCGCCCCGGCCGTGGAAAACTCCCGCTACGCGGTGGAGGTGATGTTCCAGCTCTGGAAGGACTGGAAGAAATTCAAGGACGACAACAACCTGCAATTTGTGGGCTTCACTTTCAAACCCTCCGAGTGGGTGCTGAAGGGCGAAGGCACCATCGATTCCCAATTCCAATTCTCCCAAGCGGTGAAGAAGAACTTCGACCTGGCCGATTTCTACGACATCGATGCCAAGTACACCCCGCTCAAGGATAACCGCGTCACCTTCACTGTGAGCGGCAAGCCGAAACCCCTGATTCCGCCGAAGAAATGATCGCTCAAATGTCCCAACGTGAGAAGACGCTGGCCTTCCTGGTCGGAGGCGCCATCGCCGTGCTGCTCAACGTCTTCATCATCAAGTTCTTCATGGGGAAGTACAACGAGTACAGTGAGATCAAGATCAAGGCCGAGGGCGAGCTGCGCGGCTACAAGATCCTGGACACGGAGCGCGAGCGCTGGGCCAAGCGCGATGCCTGGCTCACCGCCAACCTCCACCCGATGGGCGAGGAGGCCGAGATGGACAAATCCCAACGCGACTACCTGAAGTCTCTGGCGCAGAAGAACGACATCCTGATCGATAGCGTCTCGCCCGGAAAATCCACCGCTCTCACGAGCTACACCGCCTTCAATACCGGCCTCGAGTGCAAAGGCGGCTGGGAGCAATTAATCGGCTTTCTCTCCGACCTGCAGAACCAGAAGAATTTCACCGTGGTCGACCCCATGGACATCAAAGTCGACGTGAACGACAAAACGAAGTTCAAGGCGAGCATCCGAGTGGTGAAGTGGTTTGCGCCAACCGCGGGAGTAAAGCCGCTCGGGCGGCTGTAGCTCACCATGTAGCTGCGACCGGAAGGTCGCAGGAAGGGGTATGCACGGAGAACAGCGTGAGCCCTGTTCGGGTTTCGGTCCCACCATGGCGAGGCGGACGGCGTTTCCATGCGATGCCGAGAGGTGCGGAGCAACCCCGTAGTGCCGTGGCATCCTTTGATGGCGTACACCCGAGTGGGAGCGCCACTGCATCTGTGACCTGATGCTCTGCGTTGGGTCGAGCCAAAGGACAAATATCAGAGTGGTTTCAGAAATTTCGTAGCCGCCCTCCGCGGCCTCCCGATCACGGCTACAGACACTCACTGCATCGCAGACGGCTACAACTTCAATGTACCTGGCGCGTCTGTAGCCGCAGCCGGGAGGCTGTGGAGAGCGGCTACGATTTTTCAAGATGCGATAGACCCGACGCAGAGCGTCAGGCCACAGATGCGGCGGCGCTCGCGTTCAGGCCTGCCTCCCGAGACTCACCTTGTGAGTAATGCTCAATCGAAACCACGCCAAGGCACACTGAGCTTCGCCCTGTCAGACAACCCGGGAAGCTTAGGGCAGCGGCAACACTCCATCCAAGAAACCAAAACGGCGCTACTCTTGCGAGTAGCGCCGTTTTTGAAGAGGTTTTACGAATCGAGTCCTTAGTAAGGTCCGCCCGATCCCGGGAGCATGGACCCAAGCGGACTTCCGGTTTCCCAGCGCTCAGGGCGCCCCCACGGGATTTGGCTTACTTTATTCGGGTCTTGGGGCTGCGAAGACGCGCAACCGCCAAGTGTCAGGAGGAAACCGCCAAGAAGCAAAAGGGCGGCGATACGCATGGATGATTCTAGTTTAGTGAACCGGGAGGGCCGGGGAACCCACGGCACCGGCGTCATCGAGCTTCACTTTCTCGTCGCCGGTGTAGACGACATCATCACCGGGCTGCACGTAGGAACCGCCCACGAAGGAACCCGTCACGATATCAGCAATCGATTGATTCGATTCGATATTGGAAATCCGGAGCTTGCCGATGGCCTGGCCACCGCGGGAAACCACGAGGGTCTTGCCTTGGGCCGCACCCTGCTTGTCGCCGACGCTCACCACCGCGAAGCCCCAGCCGCTGTTCACGGCGAGCACGCGACCATGGACGCCCTTCTCCATGATGTTGTTCTTATACTTGTCGATGACCTTGCCCTGCGCGACGGACTTCTTGTCCAACTCATCCTTGGCCGTAGTCAGGGTCTTCATGGCGATATCGAGTTCGTTCGCCTTTTTCTCGGCTTCCGCCGCCTTGGCGACCGCTTCCTCTTTATCCTTGGTTGCGGCGGCAATCTTTTCTTCGGCCGCCTTGGAGTCTGCCGAAAGCTTGGCAATAGTTTCCTTGAGCGCGCCGAGACCCGTCTTCAGGTCCGCCGCGTCTTTGATGCCGGCGTCCACCAGCGCCTGGCGGATGGAATTAAGTTCGCCGTTGGCCTTGTCGGCCTCTTCCTTCTTGGAGGCGGCCTCCGCGAGGGCGGTTTCCTTGGCGGTCTTTTCCTTGGCGAGATCGGCGGTCACCGCCGTCAGCTCATCCGTCTTCTTCCGGAGGGCACCCTTGGTCGAATCGAGGTCGGTCTTGATTTCTGCGCCCTTCTTCTGAAGGTTCTCCACCAAGCCCTGGCTCTCAAAGAGGAGATAGGCGGCTCCGGCAGCGACGATGAAAGCGATGAGTGAAAACCATTTGGCCATAGAGTCTAGAGGTGGTGAGTGTAAATAGTTGTGGTTAGGGGGCGGCGTGGGAGTTGCGCCCAAAAGGATTGCGTGTGCTTTAAGCCCCGCTGATATCCCTTGGCAAGGGGTTTCCTCAAAATATTCCCATTTTCATTTTGCGGTCCGTCCCGGGACATGCCAGCGTGGCCGTCCTCCGTCAGGGGCCACGGATGAAAGGCTGGCAAACCCCGCTAGGTCCGGAAGGAAGCAACGGTAGCTTGCCCTTTCTTGTCGTGGTTCCCTGACGGACCCTCCGGGGCAGTGTTCAGTAGGCCAGTATTCAGTATCCAGTGGTCGATTCCTGAATATCGGGGAGCCTCTCGGAAATCTGCCGTGGGGGACTCTCGACCACTTTTCAGCTCGAGGTGAAATCAGCGCCAGCCCACTGAACACTTCAATACTGCCCGGATAGGCAAATATCCCACTACCCCTACCCTTGCCCCGGGCCTTTCCTGCTGCCACACTGGGTTATGAAATTCCTCATCGGGGCGGCGGCCGCCCTCCTCGCCGGCTGCGCCGTCCATAGCAAATCGACTATTGCCAGCGTGCGCGCATCCGGCGTCTCCGAGCGCACGGTCGAAAAACTCCAGCACCACGGGATTCTCGCCCCGGGTGATCTGATTGAGCTCAAGCGGCACGGCGTCAACGAGGCGGTGCCCATCCGTCAACTCGACCGCGTCGGCATTGATTACGTGGTGCAGCGCGATGACCTTCGCCGCCTCCGCTCCGCCGGCGTGCCCAGCACGGTGGCCGATGCCCTCGTCCACGCCAGCGACCGGTTTCTGGCGGACCGCTACGTTCCGGGGGGCTACTATAGCGCGGCGTATCCGTATCCCTACCACTATGGCGGACCGTGGTGGATTCCGGATGTTACCCTTGGCTACTCCTTCGGCTGGGGCGGGTGCTGGGGGCACGGGCACTGCCACTGATGGAGCGGCGCTTAATGTAGCTGCGACCGGAAGGTCGCGGTCCATTTTTCAAACAAACATGGCGATGGCAGGCCGAAGCCCACCATCGCCATTTTGTCTGTAAACGTATTCCGCTGGTTCGCGGAAAGCGCGACTCTACTTCTTGTCGAGCGAGCGCACCTTGATGTTCCGGAATGAGATGGACCCGTGGTCTCCCTGCAGCGCGAGCCAGCCCTTCTCGGCCTTCGCAAAGCCGGACATGCCGCCGAACTTGCTCTTGGCCACGCGAGCTTTGAAATCATCGCTGCCGATGACGTACTCAAAATACTTCACGCCGTTGATCTCGTGCTCGCACTTCTCCGGCGAGATAAGCAGGCGGACGTGATTCCACTCGCCCGCGGGCTTCGTGGCGTCGAGCGGCTTTTCCGTCTTCGGATCCACCGGCGGTTGATACAGCGCATACAGCCAGCCGCAGCGCTGCGGGTCAGCCGCCTTCGAGTTGTCCTCGAGCTGGAATTCCGGGCCCGTGGCCCACGCCGCGCCGCCGGCATCCGTGACGTGGTACATGATGCCGCTATTGCCGCCGGGGGAGATGTTGTAATCGAGCTGCAGCTCGAAGGCGCCGTAGGCGTCCGTGGTCACGATGTCGCCGGCATTGTGCGGGTCCACGCAGGTGAGCGCCCCGTCCTTGATCTGCCAGCCCGGCTTCACGCCTTCCTTTTTGAAATTGTGCCAGCCATCGAGGCTCTTGCCGTCGAAGAGGAGTTTCCAGCCGGCCGCTTTTTCTTCGGCCGTGAGGGTATTCGGGGCGTCTTCGGCAAACGCGGCGACGCCGCTGAGCGCGAGCGCGGCAGCCGTAAAGAGGGCGAATCGGGAGTGAATCATGTGAGTGTGTTGGTTGTGGTTGAACGAGGAATGACTAAGTGACGGAGACCCCGAGCGGATGAACATTTTAGGCTGGCGTCGAGCGCGAAATTTTTGGGGACAGGGAAGAAAGGTCCTATCGGCCGATTCGGCCACCGTGCTTCCCGATTGCACCGCGAGGCGCTCCGGTAAAGGATGGGCCATGCCTATTCCTCCTCCACTCTCCGCGGACGAAGCGCTGGCCGCGGCGCGCGAAACCATCCGGCACGCGAAATTTCCCATGCTCGCCACGGTGGATGAAGTCGGCCAGCCCCGGCTGCGCCCCGTCTCCCCGGTTCGGGTGGACGGCTTCACGATCTACGTGGCCAATCTCCGCCGCTACGGCAAAACGCGCGAGTTGGCCACCAACCCGAAATGCGAGCTCTGCTACCTCGACGATCAACACGACCAAACCCGCATCACCGGCGAGGCCGAGGCCGTTTCCGACGAGGCGACGCTGCACGCCATTTGGGAAAGCAATCCCCTGCTCCGCAAATATCTCGGCACCCCCGACAATCCCGAGTTGATCATCTACCGCATCCGCCCCACCCGCGTCCGTTTCATGCGTGAATGGGCGCTGGATTATATCGAGATCCCCGTCGCCCCTTAATGTAGCTGCCGCCGGGAGGCTGCGGTCTGATCTTCCAAGCCACATCCCCCCACCCGCGCGCCATCGAAGCAAATCTTAATTCATAAATCCCACCCACCATGTCCGCTAAAGTCCTGATCATCATCGGCGACGCGTCCGAGACGCTCGACACCCTCTACCCGTATTATCGGCTCATCGAGGGAGGCTACCAGCCGGTCGTCGCCGGGCCGGAAAAGCGGCGCTACCAAATGGTGATGCACGAGGTGAAGCCCGGTTGGACCATTACCAAGGAATGGGAAGGCTACACCATCGAGGCCGAGCTGGCGTTCAAGGACATCCAGCGCCCTGAGGACTATGCCGGCATCTTTTTTAGCGGCGGGCGCGCGCCGGAGTACATCCGCGAAGATGAGGACCTGCTCCGCATCACACGGCACTTCTTCGCTGCGAACAAGCCCATCGCCAGCGTTTGCCACGGCGTGGAAATCCCCGCGCGCGCCGGCTGTGTCAAAGGACGCCGCATGGCGACGGTGGCAAAATGCAAATTCGACCTCGAAGTCTGCGGCGGCATCTATGTCAACGAGCCTTGTGTGGTGGACGGCAATCTCGTGAGCGGACGGACGTTTCACGACAATGGCCACTACTTCGGGGCGTTCATCAAACTGCTCGACGCCGCCAGAATGTAGCGGCGACCGGAAGGTCGCAGATTGCGCCCGCGGCTTTTGAAAAGCTTCCCCCTCGCTCTCCCGCCCCTTTCTCCACTACCACGCTCCCATGCCCGACATCCGCGACCACTACGCCATCCTCGGCCTCGATCGCGACTGCACCGAGGCCCAAATCCGCCAGGCCTACCGGCTCCTCTCCAAGCGCCATCATCCCGACGTGAACGGGAACTCAGACGAGGCCGGTCAGCGAGCGAGGGAGCTCAATGCAGCGTATGAGACACTCAGCGATCGCGCCCGCCGCCGGGCGTACGATGAAGAACTCGGCTACACGCCCGAGCGCCCCCAATCTTCCGCGGCCGCCAAGCGCGCGCGCAACATCACGCAAGACGCGCGCATTCGTCTCATCGATTTTTTGCAAGGCACCACGCTGCAAGTCCGGGTGGACGATCCCGGCAACCCCGGCGGACCCGAAACGTACTCTCTGGACGTCCCGCCCATGACTGCTCCCGGCGCGCGTTTGCGCATCGAGCGCGAGGGCGGCGGCCATGTCCAAATCCGGGTCAAACCAATGCCCGGTGGACGCCTCAAGGTAAAAGGCTCAGACCTCCAGTGCGACCTCCGCATCAACGCCCATCGCGCCAAGGAAGGCGGACGGGAAATCACCATGGGCCTCACGGGACGGCCCGTCCCGGTCCAAATTCCACGCGGGATCGCGCGCAGCGAAACCGTGCGCGTGCCGGGCGAGGGATTACCCAAGGCCCAGGGCGGGCGGGGCGATTTGCTGGTGCGGGTGATGTATCAGCCGCTGGTGCGTGTGCGGCGGGGGTAGCATCATCTTCGTTTGGGCGGTCAGCGAATCCCAGCCGCGCACCGTGGACAGCGGCAGCTGGCTGCCGCTGTGCGGAGGGCGCAGCTGGCTGCGGGTGGTGGGAAAAATTTCTCGGAGTGACGCGCGGCTCTCCCGCCACAACGCAGCCAGCTGCCGCTGTCCACGGTGCGTCTCGGCCATTTGCCTGCGCCCAATTGAAAACGAGAGACCTCTCTAATCTTCCGCCTCCAGGCTCATCCGCATGGCCGTCCTCGAGCCCGGCGGCGGGGGCGTTTCCACATCCGCGGGCAGCTGCGCGACGATCTCCTCGCTCAGCCCCACTTTTTCGATCAGCACACGATCCCGCTCGGCGCGGGTAACCGGTGTCTGCTCCACGCTTCCATCCACTCGCAGCGTCACCGCATCGCCAAACGCCACACCCACCACCTCGTCTCCCCGATTCGTCCGCGCATTGGCCTCATAGTTAAACGGGCTCCAGCCGCGCGTGCGCTCGTACATCTCCTGGAAGTCTTCCGCGGTGGCGCCAAAGCGTTCGAGCCGGCACTCGAAGCCGTCCACTTTGTGCAGCGGACGCCAGGCAATGTAGAGATGCCCATCCCGCTGCGCGCACTGCACCCCGCGCGCCGGATGCTCCACGCGCGTGGTCTCGTGCTCGTCGAGCCGCAGCAGTTCGCCGCACAGGATTGAACCATCCACGAGATAACGCACGTCGTCGAACGTCACCTGCACCGTGCCGTGATTCGGCGGAATATTCGGCGCCGCGAGCATCGTCGCAATCCCGCGCACCGCCGGAAAGCCCAGCGACACCAGCAGCGCATGCGTGGCGCCCGCATTGGACCAGCACGTCCCGCCCGTCCCATGCCGCAGCCATGCCTCCAAAAAATCCACCGCGGAGCTGCCGGGAAGCGGCCCGGAACTCGCGGCACGCACATGAATCAGCTTCCGGATGTTATCGAACGGTATGCACCGGCACCACGCCCCGTACACCGCGCGCAGTCCGTCCAGTGTCGGCTCCGGCGCTGCCGTAAATCCCAGTCGCGCCAGCACCCGCTCCACCAATGCCCGAGGTAATTCCGTTCTGGTTTCCACAGAAGTATTCATGCAGACCGCGAGCATCCCGCAAAACTTCCCTGCACGGCAATAGCTATTGGAACGCTCGGAGCGCGACTGTGTCCTTTGTGTCTTTTGTGATTCTGCAGCGGATGAACCATAGAAGTCACAAAAGACACAGAGAGCACAGAATAGTAGAGCTGGCCGTGTCCGTCGTCCTGCCACGTCGAACCGTTTCGGCCCATTCACACGCCTTGGCGGTGGTTCCTGCGCTACTCCGCTGCTATGGCACCGAAATCCGCAGCCGCAAAAACCTGCTCACGCTTGCTCCGAGCGGTACATTATCCCGCACCACGATCGTTTCCGTGCTCGCCCCCGCGGCGCGCGAGAGCTGGCTCGTCGCTGCGGTGATGGGCACGTCGCCACCAGGGCCATAGGCGGAGCCATCCACCCAACTGCCCAGCATGGGCGCGGCCTGGACGGTGTACGTCACATCATTCGCCAGCAGCGGGCGGGTAAACGCGATCGTCAAAAACCGGTCGTTTCCGACCGTGGCGAATCCGGTGACCGGCAGCCCCGTGGTGCCCGGCACCAGCGGCTCGGTATTCAGCGCGTATTCTGCGAGGTTTAGCGCGCCGTCGCCATCCGGGTCCGCGGTGAATTGCGCCGTGGCGCCGGTCGCCGCGGCGCCAAATTTTTGCAGCCGCCACGCATCGCGCGGGGCCAGTTCATCGGCGCCGATATCGACCACGCCACCCGTCACGCGGGTCCCGCCATCGCTGTCCGTCTCGCCGCTGGCCGCGGTGAAGGCCGGGTCGCCCGCATTGACACAGGGGGAGTCCAGCCGGAGATGCAGATCCGGCGTGGCCGGCGGTGCCACGCCCGACACCACCGGATTCACCAGCAGCGGATCGCCGAAGCTCGAGTGCGCATCGCCACCCGACGCCGTCTTCCACGCGGCAAAGCCGGTCTTGCTCGCATTCTTCCACTGCCATTCCGCCGCGCCCGAGCCCGCCGGCGCCTGCCAGCGATTATAGTCGATCCCGTTTCCCGTGTTCATCGCCACACCGCCCACCGTGGCCGCCACCGGATTCGAGAGCAGGAGGCTCTGCGTATTTGCCATGATCAGGTTGTTCCGCAGCGTGTTGTTGAACACCCGGTAGTTGAATTGAATTTCGCCGTTGCCATCCTGGTTCGTGTCGTTTTCCCAAAAGGTGTTGTTGGTGATCGTGTGGTTCTGGGAGCCGCCATTCGTCGCGTCCGCGCCACCCAGAAACAGGCCGCCAATCTTGTTCCGCCAGACGACATTGTCCCGCAGTGTCACCGACTCCGAGAACTTGCCCGAGTGTTCGCTCGCCAGTTCAATCCCGATGTCGTTTTGATAGCTCACATTGCGCTCGATGAGCACGTCGTGCCCGCCATCGACGTAGATTCCGCCCGCGCCGGGCGCCCCGGCATAGGCCGGATTCGCCGGCACGCCCGCGGCCGGCGTGCCCACGCTGCTACAATTCCACACCGTGTTCCCGCGAATCACGCCGTTGCGCGCGCGGTCGAGCAGCGGGTCGCTCGTCCCGCCGCAGCACGTGCCCTCATACCCGATGGCCACGATGCCGATGTTCGTGTTATCGTGCACGAGGTTGTTCGTCACCTGCCAGTTGATCACGTTGCCGTTGATCGTGAGCGTCTCGCTGTTCCCGAGCCGGCACTGGTAGATCTCGTTTCCGTCGATGATGATGTCCGTCATCGGCGTGGTCGCATCGCCATACACCGCGATGCCGAAGGCATTCCCGTCGGCGAAGTGATTCCAAATATCGTGCACCTTGCATCCGCGGATTTCGACATGGTCTGACGCCCCGCGGATATGCACCCCGCACGGCACCTGGTTCTGATTGGTCGTCCCGTTCGTCGATTGATAGTTCCGCAATTCCAGCCCCTGCACCCGCACGTAGGAGCGGCCGACGATGAGGAACAACCCCGTATCCGAGTTCGGCGGCGTGACGCCCGTCGCGTCGAGCACCGGGCTTTCGCCCACATAATTTCGAAAGGTGATGAAGCCCCCCGCGGCACTGCCGGAGACATTCACCGTGACTCGCTCATTATACGTTCCCGCGCGAAGGTAGACCGTGTCGCCGGGCGCAGTGACGCCGGCATTCGCGGCATGCTGAATCGTTTTCCAGGGCTTGGCCTCCGTCCCCGCGTCGGTATCCAGACCGCTCGGCGAAACGAAGCGATCCGTCGCGCCCGCCGAAGCGGTCACCCACAGCAAAACGGACCAAAGGAGACGGGACATCATCGCTTTCCGTAGCATAAACCGTCTCCACTCCGCGCGCCCTACCGCTTTCCAAGCAACAGTGGGCCCAGCCACCGCTCGTACACGGCGCCCCATCCATACCCGGTGAGGACCTCTCGGCGGGCCTTCCAGCGCGGATCCTTTTCCAACGCCGTTGCGATTTTCTCCGCGATCGCACTCGCCTGCTCCTCCAGGGAAAATCTTTCCACCGCGGCCGCCGGCAATTCCCGCAGCACTTCGATGTCGCTGCAAAAGGCGGGCAGCCGGTGCAGCGCCGCCTCCAAGACCGGCAAGCCAAAGCCTTCCTGCCGGCTGGGAAAAATGAGCGCGTCCGCGAGGTGGTAGAGGCCCGCAAGCTCCTCATCGCCGATCGGAAATTGCGCGGCCAGGAAGTGCGCATCCGCACCGAGGCGCTGCTGCTCGGCCGCCAGCCATGCTGCATAGCTGGCCGAGGCCGCATTGTGCGGGTCCGCCGCACCGGTGATCAACAGCGTGGCGCGATGACCACGGCGATTCAGTTCCGCCACCACGGCGAGTGAGCATTCCACATTTTTTCGCCGGAGCAGCCGGGTCGGGTGGAGCAGAATGGTCCGTCCGTCGAGCAACGCGTGACGCTCGGCAAAGGCCGCCAGTTTCTCCGGCAGCCCCAGGACGCGCGCCGGGTCCACGCCATTGGGGATCACCACGCTTTCCACACCGGCGGTCTCCCGCCATTGCCGCCGCCGCAGCTCGGAAACGGCGACATAGGAAAAACCGGGATGCGGGCGCCGCGCCCATTCCGGCACGGGCGCCAGGTCCGGATTGCATGCCGCCACGTCATGGATCCACGCCACAAAACGCACGGTGGGCCTCTCGGCCGCCACGGCTTCCAGCGCCTGCGCCAGGGCCGCGTGGAAGGGCATGGTCATCACATTGTGCACCAAGACAATCTCCGCTCCGGCCAGCCCGGCGCGCAGGGCTGCGGCTTGGGCGTCCATGGAGTCCTCCGCCGGCAGTTGCACCACGCGAAGGCCCGTGTGATGCGCTTCCCCGCCCCGCTGGCAAAGCACGGTGACCCCGTGCCCATGCTTAATGAAGAGCCGCGCGTGCTCTTCCATGACGCGCTCTACGCCGCCGATGATGGGCGGGTAGGCGTAATGGATGAGGGCGATTTTCATCGCCGAGGTGTTTCGCGGGGATAAGCGGAAAACTCACGCGAAAAGGAGCTCCGCCCATCGCTCACTTTACTTCCACAAATTCCAGGTCCTCCGTCTGGCCGCCCTCCGCTGGTGGCTCTGCCTCCGCCAGCGAGGCATGAAATTTCGGTGCCAGAGATGACGGAAAGCGCAGCCGCATGCGCTTCGGGGCATTGGGCGGGAGGACAAGCGTGAACGCCAAGCCCTCGCGCAAATTGACCTCGTTTTCGATCGGAATTTTTTGGCCGTGCGCGAAGTCCCCGGCGGGCTCCGGTGGCAGGAGGTACACGCGTACGCTCCATAGGTCGCCGTCAGAGGAGTACTCGAGCTTTAATCCCATGCTGGGCTTGTCGCCGTGATCCACGTATGCCTGCCAGACACGCGGAAAGGAGCCCAGACGAAACTTCTCCAGAAAGATAACCAGACCGGCGACCGCGATCAGAATCAGGCCAACGATCCACCACCGTCTGGCGCGAGAGCGCGGCACTACTTCTTCCCCGTGCTGATCCGACTAAAGCCTTCGCGATACCCGCTGGAGAAACCTTTCTGCCATTGCTCCGCTCGGGTGGCGTCACTGCCGGCGGCTTCCAGGGCCACCACCTTGGCGTCCTCAGCGGTGGGCGCCCTGGAGCGCGGCGGGAGCTTGCGGGCGGCGGCTTCCCCGGCGTCCATCCCGGCGTCATAGCCTTTGTCGTACGAGGCCGCGTCGATCACCGGCGCATCGGCCTTCGGCGATTCGATGTCGTTGACGCTCGGCAGGTTGGAATCCGGACTTGGCGGGGGAGGCGGGGGTGTCTTTTCACACGCCGTCAGCAGCAGAGCCACCGCACCGACGATGGCGAAAGTAGAGCCGGTCCGCATCATTCCGGCGCTACGACTTTCGACGAATTCGAGGCGGTGGACCCAGCGCGCGCTCCGGGTACCGGAGCGGCGGGAGAAGCAGGAGCGTGCTCCACCGCGGGGGCCGGAGCTTCCGCCGTCGCTGGAGCCGGAGCTTCAGTCGCAGGCAGGGCCTCAGCCGCAGGCGGGGCCTCAGTCGCAGGCGAGGCCACCGGCACCGCCGCCGCCGTCTCGACGGGCGCTGGACCCGCAGGGTCGGTGGACTGCCAGAGGCGGCGCTCGGAATCAAATTGTAGATGAACGGTCCACGATTGCCGGGCCGTCTTATCTTTGGCGTCCGTCACTTGGCCGCCCAGAACCACCGTGGCCTGATTTTTTCCATCCAGTGCCACATTGGCCGAATTCCGGGCGTCAAAGCTCACATGCTCTCCATCCGGCTGGAGCTTCTCGCGCACCAGACCGCGAGCCCGCCACCAAGCGGAGTCCGCCGTATATTCACCGCTGGTCAGCTCCTTCCACGCATCGCGCGTCACGGGACCAAACAGGAAAACCAACACCGCCAAAACGGCGCAAACCGCGGCGACGATCGCCCAGCGGCGCAGGCGTTTACGTTGCATCCGGCGCTCCACGATTTCCGTCACCGGCTGCCATTGCTCCATCCCGTCCCGCCAATACAACGTTTCCTCGCAGATGTATCCACAGCGATACAGATGGTTCACTTGGCGGACGGAATAAGGCCCGCGCTGTTCACCATGATGATAGATGTGGAATACTTCGGCGTGTTCCATTGGAATGGATTCTCAATACATTATCGAAACCCATTCCAGCTTAGCGCCTAGCGCAATGTGATGCCACGCGGCATCCACACCGGAGGTCAGCTGCGAAAGCTGGATTTTGGGCTTTGACATTTTCAGCATAAGCTATTTGCGCGCCGCATTTCGAGAACTAAGAGCAGTTTCCGAAATATTTTTTCGGAACGGTCCGTTTACTTATCGGCCGCGCCCAAAAGTCGGGCTCATCGGTCCATGAAAAGAAGGCCGAGAATAAGCCAGACCCCATGGCCAGCGCCCTTCAAAGAGTAAAACTTTTGAGGAACGCAGGACGACCACGGGACGCCAAGCGCGCCCTCCACCGAAGCCAAATGGGAACTCGAACCCGTCCCTATTTGGCCGGGCTCGTAAGGGTTACCTCAGCTTTGTAAGCGCCGAAAACAGTGATTTCCAGGGTGCCGGTGTGGTTTTCACCGCGATGCGCGGCGAGGGCGAAAGGGGTGGTATTGGCCGGGGCGCCGCTCTTGACCAATGGCACCTTGACCAGCGCGGTCTTATCTTTGGCGAAGACGCTGAGTTCCAGCGCGCCGGATTCGGTCTTCGCGGCCCCCAGAAAGTAGGCGTCGACCGTGTCGTCGCGATCGGTGAGTTCGAGCTTGATGGTGCGAAGCTGGTTCGGATGAGCAGCTTCGCCCTGGAGAAAGGGGACGAGTTCGTGCAACCAAAGCTGTCCGAGGGGAGCTGAGTCCTTGCTCAGCGCAGTGAGGGTCTCAGCCGTGAGCTTTTTCTCGGGAATGATCAAGGCGCCCGCCGAGCCAGCTTTCAGCCCGATGGCTTTGTCGGTGGCGACCTCCGAAGGAAACGGTGCATCGGAGGGAGACCCGAGAGCGGTGGTGACCTTTTGGGCGATGGCGAGGGCGTGCTCGGAGGAAATGGACTCAATGTCCGCAGAAAGAGCGAAGGAGGTGAGAACGGTGCTAGCGAGGGCAGTGAGGAGAAGGTGACGCATATGGAACCGTAGACCGTGGGTGAGGGGTGGAAGGTTACAAAACGGGCGGAGGGGAGGAGCGCTCCGGTTTTCGCCGCTGGAGCGGTTTTAGAAAAGCCGTAAGCCAACTGCAACCTGCCGGTCGCAGCTACCTTAGAAGACGGGCTTTGGCTTCCTCGGCCGTCAGGCCCTCAAGGGCGATGAGTTTGTCCCGCGACTTTTCGCCGGAGACGAGCGTGAGGGCGCGGGCCGGAAGTCCAAGGCATTCGGACAGAAACTCCAGGAGAGCGGCATTGGCTTTCCCTTCTACGGCGGGAGCGGCGACTTTTACCTTCACGGCCTCTCCGTACGCGCCGCTGATTTCGCTGCGCTTGGCATTGGGCACCACGCGGATCTTCAGCGCAGTGGCCATAAGGAGGGGAGGAAAAGCGGTTACTTCACGTAAACGCCGATGAGCGGACGCTTGCTGGGCCGGATGGCCACAAAGTCGCTCACAAAGCCCGTGGGAGTGCGGAATTCGATATGGCCGGCGCCTTTGCCGCCATAGATGAGCACGCTGCCGACCGGCGCCTTGTAAGGGTCAGTGCAGCGGATGCGGTGAAAGCCGTAATCCTGGGTCAGCTCCTCGGCTGCCTCTTTGGCATAGCCGGTCTTCGGCCGGGAATCCACAATGCCCGCGCTGACGAGCGCATCCTTCACCGAGCGCCAGCAAACCCCATGGGAATGCGCCCGGGCCCGCTCCGCCGCGATCTCCGCCGCTTTCACCAAGCGCTTGTCGTAGCGGAACTTGGAAGCCTGGGGACCCAGGATGGAAAGTTTGCTCGGGTCGATCTTCTGCGCGGTTTTCGGGTCGTAGAGCGACTTCTCCGCGCCATGTGCCGCGATCGCCATGAACAGAAGGGCGAACAGAGCTAGGACACGGTGGAAGGATTTTTGCATGTTTTAGGTAGGTTAGAAACTCGAAGGTCGGGAGGCTATAGAGCAGGGATCGATCGTCAAAGGCTTATTCTGTTAAAATATGACAAAGAATTTTGAAATACCTTTACTAATAGGCGCCCCTCCGAACCGGGTTTCATGGGGGAAAACCAAGGGTTTACGAGGAAAAGCCCACTGAAATGGACAGCCGCCACCGGGAGACGTTCACATGAACTTCCGGCAATCTCGGGGCCCGAAGTCACGTTTCGGGGGGCAGAAATCAGGATTCAGAGGCCCAATCAGCAATCGCCTCGGTTGCATTTGCATTCCCCTCTCGTCCACCGTAACAACTCTCTCCTCCTCATGATCCAGAACGTTCTCGTCCTTGGCGGTGGCAGCGCCGGGTTTATTGCGGCCATTGCCCTGAAGCGGAAGATTCCCGCCCTCTCGGTCCGTGTCGTTCGGAGCCCGGATATCGGCATCATCGGGGTGGGCGAAGGCACAACGCGCATTTTCCCCAAGTTCTTCTTCGAGCAACTCGGGCTGAACCCGGCCAGTTTCTATGCGCTCGCCCAACCGACCTGGAAATTGGGCATCCGCTTTCTGTGGGGGCCCCGCCCCTCCTTTAACTACGCCTTCAGCAAGGCCCTCTCGACCCGCCTCGCCGGGCAGGAGCGCAATACGGGCTTCTACATGGAGCAGGAGTTTGCCAATGCGGACTTTTGGTATTCCCTGATGGAACAGGACAAGGCGCTGCCCCGCACCGAAAAGGGGCAACCCACGCTCCTCAACCACTCCGCGCTGGCATTCCACATGGAGAACAAAAAGTTCGTGGAATACCTGGAGCTGGTCGCTCGGGAGCTGGGAGTCGTCATTCAGGATGCGAAAGTAGAGCACGTGGAGCGCGGCCCTGAAGGCGTGGCCAGCCTGCGCCTGGAGAGCGGGGAGACCCTCAAGGCGGACCTGTATGTCGATTCCTCCGGCTTCCGCAGCGAGCTCCTCGGCCGCGCGCTGGAGGTGCCTTTCCAGAGCTTTTCCGATGTCCTGTATTGCGACCGCGCGGTCATTGGAGCCTGGCGCCGGACGAATGAGCCGATCAAGCCCTACACGGTGGCCGAGACGATGGACCATGGGTGGTGCTGGCAGATCGAGCACGAGACGATCATCAATCGCGGCTATGTCTACAGCAGCCGCTTTGTGGAAGACGACACCGCCCGGGCCGAATACCTGCGCAAGAATCCAAAGGTAAATCCGGAGGAGACGCGGGTGGTGAAGTTTCGCTCCGGACGCTTTGGCACGATGTGGCAGCAGAACGTGGTGGGCATCGGCAACGCCGCGGGCTTTGTGGAGCCACTGGAGGCGACGTCCATCCAGGTCATCATCGTCCAGGCCCGCACGCTGGCGGACTGCCTGCTCGATTCGCAATGCGAACCGTCGCCGACGGTACAGTCGCTCTACAATCGCGTGGTGACCACCCAATGGGACGAGGTGCGCGATTTCCTCGCGGTGCATTTCAAATTCAACACCCGGCTGGACACTCCTTTCTGGCAGGCCTGCCGTAACGACATCCCGCTCCGTGGCGCCCAGGCCATCTATGATTTCTACGTCGAGAATGGGCCGAGCGTGCTGGGCGAGAATTACGTGCTCGATCCACAAAATGCCTTCGGCATTGAGGGTTACCTGGCGCTCTTCGTCGGCCAGCAGGTGCCGCATCGGCGCATGGGGCGTGTGGCACCCGCGGATCGTGCGGCGTGGCAGCGCCATGCGGCCGAGAACGCGGCTACGGCGGAGTGCGGATTTACGGTCCGCGAGGCGCTCGACTATATTCGCCGGCCGGATTGGAAGTGGTGAGCGCGAGGTGCGGAGAGCTTCAGCGCAAAAACCGGGCGAGCAGCCAGATCACCAACAGGATCCCCGCCATCAGGCCGAGGATGGCCCCCGCGACTTTCACGGCGTCGCGTCCCGTCATCTTGTTGCGTGAGCGCCAATCGTTCATGGGCGCGAATCGTTCCGGATCGGCAGCCACTCCAGTGTTTTGCGTATTTGCGCATCCCAGTAGCCCCACTCGTGGGTGCCGGGACTTTCCTCGTAAGTGTGCTCGTAGTGGATGGAATCGAGATGGCGGTGGAGGCTGCGGTTGTCCTCCAGCAAGCCGTCCTCCGTGCCGCAGGCGATATAGAGCTTGGGCCGTGGGCTGCCGCCACCCGCCAGGCGTTGCGCGGTGGCGAACAGATCGCTGTCCGTCCCCTCCCCTTTCAGCTCCGGGCCGGCGATGCCGAACCACTCCGCCTTGCTGATGCGCGAGCCTTCCTTGCCCGCTTCTTTGAGGTGCTTCACGTAGTCGAGCGCGCCGCTGAAGCTCGCGGCGGCTGCAAACTTGTCCGGACACGCCAGTCCGAGCCGCATCGCACCATAGCCGCCCATCGAAAGACCGGCGGCGAAGTTGTCCTCACGCGCGGCGGAGAGCGGGAAAAACTGCCGCATCGCGGCGGGCAATTCCTCGCTGAGAAACGTCCAGTATTTGGGGCCGCTCGCCATATCCTGGTAATAGCTGCGCGCCACCGAGGGCATCACCACCGCGATATTTTTCGCCGCCGCATAGCGCTCGATGCTCGTGCGGCGCATCCAGATGGTATGATCGTCGCTCAGGCCGTGCAGCAAATAGAGCGTAGGGTAGCTGGCGCGCGTCTCACCACCCACCAGGCCGATCTGGCGCGAGGTCTTTTGCGGCACGAGCACATACGTCGAGACGCTCAGCCCCAGCGCGTCGCTAAAAAAGTGGCAGTCGAAAAAAGCCATGATGCAGGCGAGTGTCTGGCGAGCGAGGTGCGAGCGGCAAGTGCGATCTACAGCGTCTGGAATGGGGCTGCGAGGAACGAGCTGCCGCACTCCAGACATCTCTCGCCAAGCAAATGTCGTCCGTGGAGATTATCCGCCCATGCACCTGCTTCGCCTCCTGTCCCTCGCATCCGTTCTTTTGCCATTCTCCGCGCTGGCCGCGGAGGAGGAGTGGCCGGAATTTCGCGGGCCGCAGCAGCAAGGGATTTCCAATGCGAAGAACGTGCCGACCAAGTGGGGCGCGGACGACAATGTGGCGTGGAAGGTAGAAGTGCCCGGCAAAGGCTGGTCGTCGCCATCGCTCTCCGGCGGGAAGATTTATCTCACCTCCGCCATCGGCGAACCATCGACCGGCGTGACGCTGCACGCGCTCTGCCTCGACGCCAAGGACGGCCACACGCTGTGGGACACCGAACTCTTCAAGCCGGACGACGCCACGGCCGCCGCGATGCACCGTAAAAACTCGCTGGCGAGCCCCACGCCCATTGTGGCGGATGGACGGGTGTATGTGCACTTCGGCCACATGGGCACGGCGGCGCTGGACCTTGCAGGCAAAGTGCTGTGGAAACAAACGGAGCTCAAGTACGCACCGGTGCACGGCGCCGGCGGCTCGCCCACGCTTTATCAAGGCGAGCTCATCTTCAGCTGCGACGCAGCGCAAAACCCGTTCGTCGTCGGACTCGATGCCGCGACGGGCAAGGTGCGCTGGAAAACGCCGCGCAACACCACGGCCAAAAAGCCATTCTCCTTTTCCACGCCGCTCGTCATCACGGTGGAGGGCAAACCACAGGTGATCAGCCCGGGCAGCGGATTCGTCGGCGGATATGATCCCACCGATGGCCACGAAATCTGGCGCGTGCGCTACGGTGAGGGCTATTCCGTGATCCCGCGTCCGGTCTACGCGCAAGGGCTGCTCTTTGTGAGCTCCTGCTTCGATCGGCCGGTGCTCTATGCCATCCGCCCCGAGGGCGCGAAGGGCGACGCGACGGACACGGCCATCGCATGGTCGCTCAACAAAGGCGCGCCGCATACTCCGTCCGCGCTAGTGCTCGGAGATGAGGTCTACGTGGTGTCCGATGCGGGCATCGCAACCTGCGCTGATGCGAAAACGGGGACGGTGCACTGGACGCAACGACTGCCCGGCAATTACTCGGCTTCGCCCGTCGCCGCGGAAGGCCGCATCTATTTTCAAAACGAAACGGGGATCGGGACGGTGATCAAAGCGGGGACGAAGTTTGAAGAACTCGGGACCAACACGATGGGCGAGCCGACGCTCGCCACGCCCGCCGTGGCGGACAATACGCTCTACCTCCGCGGGGAGAAGCACCTTTGGCGGATCGGGAAGTAGCGTCGGGGGCGCGCCAGTAGAATGTAACTGCGACCGGAAGGTCGCGGGCGCTTTTTCCTCCTCGTTCGAACCTCCAAAGATTCGAGCCCGCAAGCTTCCGCTTGCCGCTACATTATTCCGGCAGCGCGTTGCGGAGGAAGCGGAGGAAATTGCCGCTGAAGATCGATTCGATGTCGGCGGGGGCATAGCCGCGGGCGGCGAGGATGCCGGTGAGCTTTTGCAGGTCGGCGATGCTTTCCAGATCCTGCGGGGTCTGCTCGGTGCCGAAGCCGCCATCGAGATCGCTACCGATGCCGACATGCCGGGCATTGCCGGCCTGCTGGCAGTAGTGGTCGATGTGATCGGCGAGATTCGCGAGGGTGACGCCGGAACTCTGCGGCGTGGTCTTGCCGCGCTCCCAGCCGGGATGGAGCATCCAGGCATCGAGCGCCACGCCGACAACGGCGCCGCGGGCGATGAGCGCGCGGAACATATCATCAGAGAGCTGGCGATTGTGCGGGACGAGTGCCCGGGAGTTGTGGTGGCTCGCCCAAACCGCGCCATGAAAGATGTCCAGCGCTTCCCAGAAGCATTGGTCGCTGAGGTGTGTGGCATCGAGAATGATGCCGAGACGCTCCATTTCGCGGAGCAGCTCGCGTCCGCAGGCCGGCAGTGGGCCATCGGAATCCGTGCCGAAGGCGTAGACGCCGGGACCATAGTGCGCGGGACCGAGCGCGCGCAGGCCATCGGCGTGCGTACGGTGCAGGTGGTCGAGCGAGATGAGCGAGTCCGCGCCTTCCAGCGACAGGATATAACCGATGGGCGCCTTCGGCTGCTTCGCGAGGGTGGGCCATTCGGCGAGCTGCCGATCCAGATCCACGCGGGTGCGGATTTGCCGCATCTCACCGGCATCCTCCATCGCGCGGTACCAAGCGAGTTGCCCTTGCGTGACGGCCCAGGCCTGCGTCTGCGAACGCCAGCCGGTGACGGGGCTCCAAGCATTCATTTCTACGCGCGCGAGCTGCGTGGCCACGCACACGCCGATGCCTGCGCGGCGCATCTCGGGCAGGGAAACGGTGCCCCGCGCGCGATGCGGGCGATCGCGCTGCCCTTCCTCCGCCGCCCGGATTTCGGCGAGCGGGCGGGTGAAGTCGCGATTGTATTCGACCGCGTTCATCGCGAGGTCGAGGTGGGCATCGAAGAGGAGCATGGGGGAGCGATAGCGCGGGGGCGGGAAGGAAGCAATGTAGCTGCGACCGGAAGGTCGCAGGCGTTCGGACGGCGACGGTGCGAGCGTCGGCGACCTCCCGGTCGCAGCTACAAGAGCGTCTCAGCTCCCAGTGAGTTTTTCGAAAGCCAGCACCGTGGCGGCGTTGCGAGTGTCGACGCCGAGTTTTTCGAAGATGTGCTGGATGTGCTTCTTCACCGTGTTGTCGGTGTTGCCGAGGATGGTGGCGATCTCGACGTTGGATTTTCCCTGCGCAATCCAGAGCAGGACCTCGGCCTCGCGCGGGGTGAGTCCGAGGGTCTCGAGCGGGACGGCACTGCTGAAGTCCGGCCGAAACTCACCCGGCGGACGGTGCGATTCACGCGCTAGCCGGGCCTGCACGGCGGCTAGCAACTCGGTGGCGGTGACGGGCTTGGTAATGTAGTCGTCGGCGCCGAGGTTCATGCCGGTGCGCACGTCGGTGCGCTCGCCTTTGGCGGTGAGGAACACGAAGGGAATATGGTCGGTCTTTTCATCCGCCCGCAACTCCCGGAGCACGCCGTGGCCATCGAGTTCGGGCATCATCACATCGCAAAGGATCAATGCGGGGCGCTCGCGCCGCGCGGCTTCCAGGCCTTCACGGCCATCGGCGGCGAGCACGGGCTCATAGCCCTCCATCCGCAGAATGGTGGCGATGTTGCGGCGGGTCTGCGCTTCGTCTTCGATGACAAGGATTCGCTTCATAGCTTCGGTTCTTTTTTCGCTTCGTCAAAAAGAGGCAGGCGCACGGTGAACGTCGTCCCGACGCCTTCCTCGCTGGTGAAATCGACGGTGCCGCCGTGGAGATCCACACCGCGTTTCACGACCACGAGGCCCAAGCCCGTGCCGCTGATTTGACCGACATTGCCGCCGCGCTGGAAAGACTCGAACAAGCGCTGCCGATCGGCCATCGGGATGCCGATGCCGCGATCAGCTACCGTAAAAACGGCCTCCCGGCCCTGCTGCTCCACACGCACCTGCACCGGCGAGCCGGGTGGCGAATACTTCACGGCGTTGGAAACAAGGTTGGCGAGGATGTGGCGGAGGATGCCCTCGTCGGCACGCACGATGGGCTCGAACTCGGCGAGCGAGAGCTCGATGGGGCAGCGTCCACCGGTGGCCGAATGCATCTCATCGCCAAAGCGCCGGCACCACGCGGGGAGGTGCACCTCCGCGGGCTGGAGCTTTTGCTGGCCGGCATCGAAGCGGCCGAGCAGCAGCACGTCATCCATCATTCCGGCCATGCGCTGGATGGACTTTTGAATGCTCTCCAGATGCTCCTCGCGCTCCTCCATGGGCAGCCGCTCGAAATAGCGCGAGAGGATGTCGGATGAAGTGACGATGACGTTCAGCGGCGTGCGAAATTCGTGGGAGACCATCGAAATGAAGGCCGTCTTCAAATTGCCGAGTTCCTGTTCCTTGGTGAGCGCCTGGCGGAGATCAGCCTCCCGGGCCTCCAGCGCAGACGTGCGCAGGCGGACCTGCCGGCGCAGCAAGGCCACCCACGCAATGGTGGCGGCGAGCGCGACGATGATGATCGTGAGGACCTGGCGCGTGGCGGGATCGTTCCATGGCGGCGGCTCGGGCAGCGCGCGCGCGTCGGCCATGGAATTTAGCTGGACGGAAAAGCTGCGGACCACATTGGGCGCCACCCGCGAGACGTTGCAGACGCCGGTGATCTCCACCAATTGGCCCACCTTGGCCGGCGGCGGCACGAAGGAATCGCTCAAGAAGTTGCCGTACGTCACCACGTCGCCGGAGCGGATCCAGACGCGACTCACCCGCCGGCCATATTCCACGAAGTTTTCGTAGTCGACCACGCGGCCCTGCACGCGCACGCGGCGGCAATCCCACTCGATGGCCATCGCGGCGGCCATCGAGATGAGCGGCGGCTCGGGCAGTGTCTCGTGGCCGGTGACCCGCCACGTCGCGGTCAGGAGCTGCGGGGACAGCGCGCGCTCGGTGGTGTGGAGGCCCTCCACGTCCACGTGGTCTCCCATTTTGGGAATGACCCCGGGCGCGGGGCCGGCGCCCACGACCGCTTCCGAATTATAAACAAAAGCGGGACCGGTCGGGTCCTGGATCATCAGCATGACCTGTCCGCCGGTTTCGACGACGCAATTGACCACGCCCGACACCATCACCCGATCGCGCGAGACGGGCGAAGCGAGCACTTCGCGAATGGTGCGACGAGGCGCGGAGAAGGGAGGCGGCGGAGAGGGATAGATATCCCGGCGTCCGACGATTTCCACGGTCCAGGCATTGACGGTGATTTGTCCATCGTTCCAGGCGGCGACGCCCGCGACCGAGACCTCATCGCCGGCCGATGGAAAAGCGCCCCCGGGATCAAAGGCCGGCGGGTGGACCAGGACGCCCTCCTTGCCATCGTACAGCGTGAAAACGCGGGCGGAGGCATTCACGAAGTTGCACGGCGCCCGGAGAAGGACGGGGTGCATCTGGGCTTCGCCGGCCGCGGGACTATAGCGATTGAGTTCCGGAATGGTCTTGAATGCCGGGCGCGCAGGAGCGGACTCAGCGGAATCAAGGACGGTAATCTCGTCCGGCGTGGAGCAGCGGAGCGCCTGGTGCCAAACGCCGGCAGCGACCCCACGAACGCGAACGTGTTTACCGAGCAACGTCTCGGCTTTCCAATCCGCCGGCCACGAGTGGACGCCCGCCATGGCGGCGCCGCTCGCATCCGAGAGCATGAGCCACGGGACGCCGAAATGGCGGGAGGTATGAATGACGGTGCCCTCGACCTCCACGGCGAGCCGGTTGTACTGTCCAGTGGTGGACTCCACGAGGCTGCAGCGAATGGGCGCGGGCAGGCCCGGGTGTCCGAGGACGCGCGTGGCGAGGGCGTCGATTTCGGTGTCGGGTCCCGGATTGGTGAAATGTGCGTCGGCGGTGACCTCCAACTCGTCGCCCAGTTGGGGCAGCGCCATTTCCCGCGGGAAGCGCACGAAGACGCCGGCACGGTCTTGCTGCACGTAGGCGCCGCGCGGATCGGGCGCCCAGTGGATGACGACACCGTGGAAGACGAGGCGCCGGGGAACAGTCTCCGACGGGGATTGGAGAATACGATCCACCTCCGCCACGGTGGCGGGCACAGGAGCACCCGACTGGGCGAACACTGCGCTGGCGAGCCAAAGCATCGCCGCCACAAACATGGCCCCACGCACGTTCATCGCGGGAACGCGGGCGGTGCAGCAAATGGCTGGCGGGATGGGAGCATTTGCAGAGTGTCCGTTTAACCTTAAGCAAAAGCGATACTACTCTGGGGGGAGGAACGGCACACGCTACTCCCTGGCCCGATCCCGTCCGTCAAAGAGCCTACTACTCTCCGGTGAGGCGCCGCCGCCGCCGGTTTCACCCGCAAGGGCCATACCGCGGCGCAGCGCGAGGACGCAAAGTCGGGCGCATGAAAATCAGCACCCACATCCCACGTCTCCCCCGTCACCTCCTGGCCGCAGCCGCGCTGCTGGCCGGCATCGCCACGGGACCGGCACTCACCGTCCCGGTGGCTCAGGACACCTACTCTCTGCCCACGGGCAAGATTGCGGCAGGCGATGGCAATGGCGTGAACCTGCCCGTGAACGCCAAGCAGACAGCGCTGCTGCGCTTTGACCTCTCGGATCTCGCGGTGGTGCCGAATGCGATTCAACCGGGGAACATCAAGAGCGCCACGCTACGGCTCTATGTAACGAGCGCGAAGCCGGCGGGTGTGGTCACGGTGCGCGGGGTGACGACCACGTGGAAAGAGCACTTCACCGGCGCGCCGGTGGCACTCCCGACCATCGCCTCGCCGATCCTCGCGACGATTCCCTCGGGCGACATCTTGCCCAAGAGCTTTGTGACCGTCGACCTGACGGCCGCGGTGGTGGCGGCGCTACAGGCAGGGAATGACTTTGGCTTCGCGCTCCAGTGCAGCGACCCGGCAGCGCGCGTGCTCATCGCCAGCAAGGAAGGCTCGGCTACGGGCTACGCGGCGGAGCTGGAGATCATCGCCAACACAGCGACGGACGGGAACGGGAACCTCGAAGCGCACGATCTCGAAATCAACAACATCATGGCGAATGGGGGAACCTTCACCAGCTTGGGTGCGGTGGACACGGTGCTCTCGGGAAAGTTGAGCGTGTCGAATGCATTCGTCGTGGAACCGCGGCCCAACAACACCACCAGCGGTGGCACCTTTATTGGCAAGGATGCCGGCAAGAACAACACCACCGGAGACCTCAATATTTTTGTCGGAGGCACGGCCGGCTCCGCGAACACCACCGGCTATACCAACACCTTCGTTGGCTATGCGTCGGGCCATGATAATACGACGGGCAATGGGAACAGCGCCTTGGGCTACTACTCCGGATTTGGCCTCACTACGGGCGTGGCCAACGTCTGCGTGGGGATCGCCAGCGGCAGGAGCCTGGGCACTGGCAGCTACAACACATTTCTCGGCGTCAATGCAGGCTACGGAATGTTTGGCGACAACAACATCGCGATCGGCAACAACACCGGCTTCAGCGCCAATACCGGGACGCGTAATATTTTCATTGGATCGCAGGCGGGAGTTTCCTCCACGAGCGGCAACTCCAACGTCCTTCTCGGTTGCCAAGCCGGGGCGTTGAATACGGCGGATCAAAACGTCTACATCGGTGATGGCGCCGGGATGGTGAGCACCGGCGCCTCGCAGAATGTCTACGTGGGATTCCATGCGGGAACGGCTTGCGTCGCCGCGGATAATACCTTCGTGGGTTGGAACGCAGGAAAAACGGACTTCCTCGGCGGACAGAATTCCTTCCTCGGCGCGAATGCGGGCGCCAATACGACGGAAAGTTACAATGCCTTTTTTGGCTCCGGATCGGGCGAGTTTAATACCACGGGATCCGCGAATGCCGCGCTGGGCAACAACTCGGGCCGCAGTAACACCACCGGCTCCAATAATACTTTCCTCGGCGAGTCCAGCGGTTTGAGCAATACGACCGAGGCCAACAACACTTTCATTGGCCAGGGGACGAATGGCGCGGCGGGCATCACAAACTCAACGGCCCTCGGGCAGGGCGCTACGGTGACCGCGAGCAATGCGGTGGTGCTGGGGAACAATTGCAGCGTGGGCATCCGGACTTCGGCGCCGAACTCGACGCTGCAAGTGAACGGGTCGATCTCCCTGCCGATTCGGACAAACACGGTGGTGCTGGCGGCGCTGGACCAAAACGATTGCGTGCTCGTCAATACGGCGAACGGCGCGGGCATTCAGCTGCCGTCGGCGGTGGGGATTTCGGGACGCGTGTACTACATCAAAAATCGCGCGGGGACGGCGGCGACACTGGGAACAAGCCCGGTGACGCAGACGATTGACGGGGCGACGACGCTAAGCATTCCGGCGAATACCTGCGTGCAGATCATCAGCAACGGGGCGAACTGGTTCCGGATTGATCAGTAGGCCGGCGGTTTTGGACAACGCTTCGGGGCGCGGCGGTGGCTCCAGGATGACGCCGCGATTTGGAGAACGCTGCGGATGATTTGGAGGGCGCCGTTGCGCTCCGAACGTGCTTGGGAGATTTAAGACAGTTGGCAAAAAGTCGCCGCCGTTTCTCTGCGACCTTCCGGTCGCAGCTCCATCGCGCTCTGCCGAAACTGCTTCAGAACTGTTTCTCGCGCTTGTTGTCGTCGAATTGCTCGGGCTGGCCGGGGATGAAGTCGATCACTTGCTTTTGGGCGCGAAGCTGAGCCTGGAGCGTTGGGATATCGATGGCGGCGACAGGCTTGCCGTCTTTCACGGCCTGGGCGGCGGCGAGGCCGGCGGCGTGGCCGACCATCATCCATGTACTCTCGAGGCGCAGCGTGCAGAAGGCGACGTGCGTGTAGCTGGCGGCGCCGGGGACGAGGAGATTGCTGCACTCGGGGGCCTTGGGCAGCAGGGCGCGATACGGGATTTGGTAAGCGTAACCGACGCGCCAGAGCCGGCCCTCGTTGATAAACTCTGTGGGGGAAACAGCGAGGCGCTGGACGTGATGGGAATCGATGAAGTGGCTGCCGACGGTGATGGCGTCGGGCTTGTGGCGATCGTCGATCACGTCTTTTTGCGTCATCACGTATTCGCCGCGCATCCGGCGGGCTTCGCGGATGTACATTTGGTAGGGCCAGTTCCCGTTGTCGGTGAACTCGTCTTTGTGCAGGCCGTATTCCTTCATCTCGTCGCGGAGATTGGCGGGCACGCTGTCATCGGTGGCGAGGAAGTGGAGCAGGCCGAGCGTGTAGTTGGTGTGATCGGCGATGACGCGGTCCCGCGTGGCGTAGTCGCCATCGGGGTAATCGAACTGCCCGCCGAAGTGGCCGATGGAAATGACGGCGGCCTGCTTGTTGTTCACCTCGATCTTGCCGTTGCGGCGCGGGTAGAGATCGAGGATGTCGCGCAACACGACCTTCTCGCCGCGGCCGGTTTTCTCGCGGAGCCAGTTTTCGAGCAGGCGATAGCGGGCGCGGTCGTAGTGCTGGGGCTCGGGAAACGGGACACGCTGGGCGGGGTCCTTCGCGAAGGTGAGGCGCCAGTTGTAGTTCATGGTGCCGCGGTCGGCCTCGCCTTCCTGGAAGTCCTTGGTCCAGCCGCTGATGCCGGGAAGGAGCTTGCCGTTTTCGTCCACAGTGGCGGCATGGCGTGGCGTTTTTTCAAAGCGGACGCCAGCGCCCTCTTCGCCGAATTCGGCGGTGCTCTCGCGGCCAATGGCGTATTTTACTCCGGCGCGGGCCATGAGGTCGCCCTCGTAGCTGGCGTCGATAAAGACCTTGGCGGAGACAGGCGTGCCGTCGGTGAGCGTGAGGCTCGCGATGCGGGTGCCGTCTTTCTGCACCTTGTCGACGCGGGCACCATAGTGAATCTCGACGCCGGCTTCGCGGAGCATGGCGTCGTAAACTTTTTGCGCCACGCTCGATTCGAAATAATACTCGGCCTTGTCAGTGCCGTACTCTTTGCCGAGGCGCTGGTAAAATTCCTGGGCGAGGCCGCCGAAGGTCCATTTGAGCATGTGCTCGGTCTCGGCGGTGTTCAGGCCACTGGTGCTGAGACCGCCGACGTGTTTGGTGGGCTCGATGAGCAGGACATGCGCGCCGGCGCGAGCCGCGGCGATGGAGGAGGTGATGCCGCAGGGGACACCGCCATAGACAACCACATCGGGATCGGCCGCGTGAGCGAGCGTAGCGGCGGAGAGGCAGAGCAGGACCTGGGCGAAACGGCGGCGGGTGGTCATGGTTGCAAAGATTCGATTTTCGCGGCGGTGTGCAGCTTCCGCATTTCGGCCTCGGTGAGCGCGCGATTGAACACGGCGAGCCCGGCGAAGCGGCCCTTGGTAGCCTCGGCGAGCTTGGAGCCCACGGCGTAGCGCGCGGCCACGGTGAAATCCGCGGGCGGGATTTTCGTCGTGCCGTGGAGCTGGGGATCATACCGAAAAATACCGCGCCCATGATAATAGGGGTTCATGCCGCGGTCTTTGCCGTCCGGTCCTTCCTTCGTGAAGTAGGGGTCCGTGCGCCGGTCTTTCACGGCCTCCAGCGGGCGGGGCTCCAGCACACCATTGAGATAGGCGCGGATATATTTTCCGTCGTAGGTAAAACCAACGCTGCACCATTTGCCCTCCGGCACTTCGCTTTTGGTGGCGGCGTAATCGGCGCACCACGGAAACGCGGAGCCGTCGGCCCGACGGGTGACGCCGCCTTCGCTGGAAATATGCGGGGTGAGCTGCCGGGTGCCACCATAGGTCGGCATATTCATCAGCAGCGCGTACTGGCGGGTGCCGGTGTCGTCGTCCTTCCCCTTCCCTTCGCTCCAGATACCCGCGATGTTTTTGCTGTGCGCGAGGTCCTCGATGCGGACGACGGCAAACATGGAGACCTGCGCGTCTTTGCCGGAGATATCGAGATCGCCGAGTTCGGCGTGAAGCGCGCGCAGATATTGGCGGCCATCAAACTCGATGCTGTAGCCGGAATAGGGGCCTCCCTCCGCGCGGGCAATCAGACCGCCAACCTCGGTGAGCGGATGTTTTTCCTTCGTGCCGGTGGAGACACGCGGCTCGCCCGGCGCCTCGCCAAAGGTCCAGAAAGCAACGAGATTGGGCGTGGAGGTGACGGCTTGGACGGCGGCATCGTCGGCCCAGGCGGAGCCACTGCTGAGCAAAGCGGTGGAAAAGGCGAGGAGGGTGCGGGCGGTGAGCATGCGCATGGTAAAGGGCAACTCCGCGCCATTTTGGACAAACTATTTCGGGTCGCAGCGGAGACTGAGGTTATCCAGGAAGAAGGCGGTCTTCGTCGTGCCGAGGCTGCTCCAGAGGACGTAGTGGGCCTTGTTCCAGGTGGGCTTGCAGGGGACGTCGGCGAAAGTTTGGCGCTCGCCGCTGGTGCGCTGGAGGGTGACGGTGAATTTGCCAGAGCCGATGGTGGCCGTGAGGTCGAGGCGGAACCATTCATTGGCGGGAATGGCGAGGAGTTTTGTCGCGTGGTCTTTGCCGACCGTGAGTTGGCCATTCTGCCAGGTGATGAGCGGGCCGGCGCCGAATTCGCCGCCGCCCTCGGTGCGGAGCTCGAAGAACCAATCGGCGCCGGGTTGGGCCATGGCGTCAAACGTGGCGTGGATGGTGCCGGCATCCCAGCGCGGGCTCAAGTCGAAGACGGGCTCCCATGTTTGGCGGAGATCGGCAGCGTCCTGAATTTTGAGGCTGCGTTTGGAAGGGGCGGTCACCTTCTCGACGGGGATGGGTGAGGCGGCTTCCTCGCTCACGCCGATGGCATCGCCCTTGCCCTGCGGTTTGTACTGAGCGCTGCGGAGGCCGATGGAGCTGAGGGGGACTTTCTCGAACGTTTGCAGCGGGATGGAATAGGCGGGCGCGGGCCAGGGTTTGGCGTCGGTGTCCCAATTCGGATAGTCCCAGCCTTGCGCAGCGAGGGCGCGCCAGGTTTTTCCGGCGTCGTCCTTGGCGCGGACACCAGCCTCGCTGAGATCCCAAGCGTGGAAGCCAATTTGATCAGCGGGGCTGCCGGGCTTGAGGCGGAAATCGCGGGCGGCGAGATTTTCGAAGAGCGGGTCGGCGACCATGCTGCCGGCATCGCGGCCCATTTTCTGCCATTCGGCCCAAGTCCAGGTGTTGGCGAGCTTGGCGGGCATTTGACCATTCGTGGGCCAATAGAGATTTTGGCGAAAGAGGGCGGCATCGTGCGGCTCGCCGGGCTGGGGTTTGTCGTTGAGCTTCCAATTCCATTCGCCGCCATCGAGCAGCGGCGACGCAGGATCCCAGACGACGATGTTGTGCTCGTAGAGGAAAGACGTGCGGCCTTCGTTGCGGCTGCGCTGGATCTGCGCTTTACCACCGAAGGCGAAGATGTTGTTTCGGACCGTATTGTAGAACCCGTAGTGCTGGTGGAAGCCGGCCTCGCTCGTATCGTGCACGAGGTTGTATTCCATGCGCACGTCGGTGCTGCCTTCATCCGTGTAGAGGCCCCAGCCGCCGTAGCGAAAACTGGCGACGTGGTGGATGTGGTTGCCGACGACCGTGGTGCCAGGATCGAAGCCGAGGTGATAGACGCCACCCATGTCGCTGAGATAGGCCCAGCCGAGATGATGGATGTGATTTTGCGCGACGGTGTTGTCGCGCGAGAGGCTTTCGCCATAGCCCCAGACCCAGCCGACGCTCACGCCGGTGTAAAAGAAATCGCCGATGTCGCAGTGCATCACGCCGCAGTCGTGCGCATGCGTGATGAGCACGCCGCAGGCGCTGGGGTGAAGGCGGCCGCCGTGCTGGATGATGCAATCATCAACCACGATGCGATCATCCACGCGGAGCGGCGTGGGCCGGTCGGTCTCGCCGATGCGGACGCCGCTCGCGCCGAGATCGTGCAAGTGGCAGTGCTCCACAAGCGAGAGCGCACAGCCATTGCGGAAATAGATGCCGTGCGCGCCGATGTGGGCGACTTCACAGTTTTTGATCTTAATGCCGATGGCATCCTGAAACTCGATCACGCCATCGATATCGCTGGCGGCCTGGCCATCGTGCATGCCGAGCGCGGGGTAGGCGTAGTTGGAATATTGGAAGCTGAGACCGGTGAAGGTGACGTCGCGCACGTCTTTGGCGGTGAGGAATTTCTCTGCCACGGGCGCGATGACTTCAGCCTTCGTCAGGTCTTCGCCCGGAAGCGGGAGGTAAAGGAGCTCGCCTTTGGCTTTGTCGAGATACCACTCGCCGGGGGCATCGAGCGCGGCGCGAAAGTTTTCCGCCCAATAGCGCTGGTCGGGCTCGAACTCGACGAAAGGATAGCGCGACTTGCCTTTAATGAGGATGGATTGCGTGGCGTCATCAAGCGCCTCGAGGCGGCATTGGCCGACGGCCCAGGCGTGGGTGACGGTGACGAGGATGCCGTCGCGCTCCTCCTTGGGGATCGCTTTGAAAAGGTCGTACTGCTCGGGGTAGATGCTGAACGCGCGGAAGGCGGTGTCCTTCACGCCGGGAAAGACTTCGGGCGCCACGGTGGACGCAATGTGAAAGAAACCCTTATTCGGCGTGCGGGCGCGGGTGGCGCGGCGACCGTTGATCCAGAGTTGCTCGAAATACCATTGGCCCGCGGGAACCTCCGGGAGGTCGGCTTTCCAGAGCCCGCCGGGAAGCTGCGTCCAGCCTTTGATCGCGCGCCCGCCGGTGATGATTGGATGGGCGTTCGGAGCGGCGGCCCAAGTGACTTGGGAGTCCTCGGGGCCGAGCACGAGGGGCTCGGTGACCGAGTAGGTGCCATCGGCGATCGTGATGGTGACGGGCTTTGGCGCCTTGCGGGCGGCGTCACGAGCGGCAGTGAGGGTGGAGATGGGGCCGGATGGGGACAGAGTGATGTCGGCCGCGAAGGTGGCAGTGGCGGAAAGCAGGAGGGCCAGGAGTGGATGGCGCATATGGAATAATAAGTTCAGTGCTGGCGGGGACTGATAGGGGAAAAGTGGGTGGGCGTGGAAAGGTCGTGTGAGATTTACGAATGAGGAGCAGGTGGGGTTAGGTTTTTACCCTCTTTGGCCTCCTATTCCATTTTCGATGCTTCCGGAAATAGGGAAGGCCTCCATCGATCAGACCGCAGCCTTTCGGCTGCAGCTACATTCTCCGGCGCGGGAATATATGGCGGACTATTTGGGCGGGGTTGCGGCCAGCTTCAACGGCCACAGTCTTTCGCTGGGGGCTTTGAGGATCAGGCCGGCGCGGAAGGGGGCATAGCCAACACAGTAACCGCGGAAGCGGAATTCGTTCCAGCCGGGTTTCAGCGTGAGCGCGCGCGTGGCGGTGCGGGCGGTGATGCCGGGGGCGTTTTTGTAGTCGGTTTGCTTGAGGGGGATGGCGGTGCCATTGAGAGTCCAGCGGAGTTCGGTTTGGGGGTGGCCTTGGAATTCGCCGTCGAGCTCCACGGCGGCGGGGGTGTAGATCCAGGTGGCACCGTACCACGTTTGCGCGCCGGTGCCGCAGAGGATGCGGGTGTCGAGAGGCTCGACGGTGGCAGGTTTCCAAGCGATGCGGCCGGGGTTAGGCCAGTAGCCTTGGAGGAGTTCGCCGGTGAAGGTGGCGGCGAGATCGACAGGGGCGCCGTCGAGCGGGTAGTGGGCGGACTCGCAGAACTCGCGGACGGCGACTTTCATTTCCTTATTGGTGCCGGGTACAACGCCATTCGGATCGGCCTTGAATTTTTCGGCGCCGGGGCCGCCGAAGGGACCGCAGAGGAGCCAGTTCCGGACGAGGATGCCGCCGTCGAGGCCGGTGAATTCGGCGGGCGCCCAAGAGCCGGGGTAGAGACGGGCCTCGGTGGGTTCATCGTAGGTTTCGCGGCTGGCGGAGCCGTCGGAATTGGCCCACCAGAATTTGTTGTGGCCACCGAAGGTAGCTTCAAAATTGACGAGCGTACGGTAGCCACCGGCGAAGGGCGCGGTGAGACGCGGGAGGGCGGTGCGCGGGAGGCTGGCGACGAGGACGAAGCCCTTGCCATCCTCGTCGAGGCGGGCGGAAAGCTGGGCGCCCGGGATGGGACCGACGTGAGCGAACTTCGCCTCGCCGACGGGCGTGCGGTAGACTTGCGGGCTGGGCTTGGGGCCGGACCACTCGGGGTAGAGCCCGACGGCGACGGGCTTGGGCGCGGCGGCAGCGTTCGCGGGGTCGGCGAAGAGGCCAAAGACGAAGCGGACATCGCCGGGCCGGCCCACGGGATTGCCGCCCGGTTTCGCCTGCGGGTCGCCCTGAAAATAGAGCGAGACGGTGTTCGCAAGCTGGTCGTGGGTGAAGATGCGCTCGGGGCGGGGCGCGGGCTGGCTCTCGAACTTGGCACCGAGGCGAGCATGCCAGCGGAGGAGCAATCGGTCAGGCTGATAGAGGCAGCGGACCTCAACGGACTGATCTTTCTCCGCCTTGAATTCCACGGGCTCGCAGGACTCCCAGCCGGTGAGTGAGCCATCGAAAGCAGGCTCGCCGAGACCGGGCGAAAAACGTGCGACGCGTGCCGCGCCGGAGCCACCGCGGAGGGCGAGCGCGATTTCCGGCGGGGAGGCGATTTGCGCGGCGGCGATGCTGACGGTGCGCTGGATCTTCGCGATGGGGCGCACGGGATTCTCGCGGAGCGACCAACCTTCCGCCTCGTAGAGCAGCGGCGTAAATTTGCCCATGGCGAGGTAGATTTTTCCATTGGTGCGATTGGGCACCACCTCTCCGGCGAAGAACTCGCCGGGCTGCGGGTAGAGGCCCGCGGACTTATCCGGGAAGCGGCGGCCATCCGGGAAGAGCGTGTCCACATACAGGCCGTCCTCCGTATAGAGAAGGATGCCGCAGCGCGATTGGTCGATGACGCTGACGAGGCCGTTGATGGGCTTTTGGATGCGCATGGCGCCATACATTTCGCCGGGATGCGCGACCCATTGCAGGGCGCTGCGACCCACGCGCCACTTCATCGTGTAGCCGCCGTGGCCATCGGGGACGTAGCGAGTGATTTTGTGCTGCGGGCCTTCGTTGGCGCTGAAGTTTTTGCCGCCCCGCGCCTGCACGTAGTAGCCGGTATCCGGCGAGCCGTCGGCGCCCATCCAATCGCTGGCGAATTTCTCGGCCAGCTCGTTGCCGCCGTGGGTAGCATCGGCTTTGCCCTCGGCGCGCGCGGTGAAGACGGGATCGGTGAGGACTTTTTTCCATTCGGTAAAAATCGGGTTGCCGTGTGCATCGAAGCCGCTCGGGGCAATACGCCACAGATCCGCGGAACCTTGCGCGGGGGCGAGGAGCGAAAGATCGTCCAGCCAGCGCTGGCCGTGATAGGTGAAAACCCCAGCGGGCGGCGTGGCGGGCACGAGTTCGTCGTCGTCCACGCGACCGTTGCCATTCGTGTCGTGCCAGAGGGCGTATTGCACGGGCTGCTTCGGGTCCGGACGCAAGCGGAGGAGGCCGGCCGAAAGGAGGAGTTGATCGCCCTCGAAACGGTAGACGGTGTAGGAGCGGCGGCCGGCGAGATAGACGCGGCCATTCGTGCGGATGAACTGGAGGCGGTCGAGACGGCCGGCGCGCGGATCGTCTTCCACGAAGGGCCAGACGGCATCGACGGTCCATTCGCGCGTGGTGTAGTCGACTTTAAAGCGAGTCATCCAGCCGTGCTTGCCGGGGAGGTAAACGAGTTCGGGGTGCTCGGGGTCGAAGCCATAGCCATCGTTCGCGTGCGTTTGCAGCGACATGAATTCGCGGAGCAATTTGCCATCAGCGCTCCATTCGCTGACGCGGTTCGGGCCGGCCTGCTCCACGACGATGAGGCGGTCCTGACCGGTGGAGTCCGTCCACGTGGCGAGGCGCTCGGGGGCCATGAAGGTCTCGCGATCGTAGGCGCCGGGCTTCTGCGCGGCGAGGCGGCCGAAGGTGTGCGTGAGGGCGCCTTTCGCATCGAGCTGGTAGACTTTATTCGCCGCGGAGTCGCTGAGGTAGAAGCGGGTGTGAGAATCGACCTCGAAATCGGCGGGCATGATCTTGGCGGGGACGGCGAAGACGGGCTGCCAGGCACCGAGCGCACCGGCGGTGATGGGGGCACGACTAACGATCATCCCCTGCCCTGCCGGGCTTTGGTGCAGCGCGTAGAGTATGTCGCCTTGCACCGCGAGACCGATGGGGCCGGCGAGCGGGACTTCGCCGAGGACCTGGCCGCCATCGCCATCGTGGATGGTGACTTTGTTGACGAGGTCGGTGGTGCTTTCGCGGTAGCTGTGGTGGCCGCGGTCGGCTTGGCGTTCCTCGATCTTTCCGCGCTGCGCGATGTAGACGTACGACTTGCCCGCTTTCGCATCGCGCCACGCCGCCATAGCGGTGACCCAGCCGGGCGGGAGGTAGCCATTCGAGCGATTCGCGCCCTGGCTCACGCCGAACGATTTGCCATCGGCGCGGTAGACGTACTTGGGGCCACCATCCGTGGAGAAGGCCCACACGCTCTCGCCATCCGTCGCCACGCTGCTCCCGCCACCGGCGCCGCCACTGGCAAAGGCGCGCAGGAATTGTTCGGGGCCGAGCGGCTTGTTCAGATCGAACATGGGGAGATTTTTCCCGTTCTCCAAATACTGGTAATAGAAGACGGCAATGCCATTGGGACCGACAGCGACGTCTTCCATCGGTGCGCCGACGGGGTCGCCGTGGAAAGGAATGGGCTTTTGCCAATCGTCGGGCGACGGGAGCCACGGAGAGGCGCCACCGGCGAACTTCGGGTGGACAGCGTGCCACTCGCCATCGACCTTCCACTCGTGCGCGGGCGTGGAGATGCCCTTCACCGCGTAGTCGCCAGGCGGAACGGGCATGAAGTTGTCGTCGAGGCCGTCCCACGTTTCGGAAAATTTCCCGCCGTTTTCCGTGGTGACGGTGCGAACGGCGCCGGCGGTAAATTCACTGATGATCCAGTCGGGGTTTTTGGCATCGACGATCGCGAGTGTGACGAGATAGGTGCGTGGGAGCGGGCCGTCGGTGGGCAGCTCGTAGGTGATGGGGACGCCGGCGCGCACGAGGGCCGCGCAAACGAAGAGAAGAGCAAACAACCAGAGACGACGACGGAGGACGGAGAGGCGCATGGAAAGTGGCGTGCGACCGTAACCGCCGAGGGACGGGAATCTCAGGAGAAATTGAGCGGTGGGGATGGGATGGGACCTATCGGTCCCTTGCGACCTATCGGATCTATGGAAGGAGACGATCTCGCCAAGGACGGTAGTCTCTGGCTCTATCGGTAAACTATGGAACCACTCCCCGAAAAACAGGATAGCGAAATACGGTCACTGGCGCGGGCCATACGCTTTGCATTCATGGCGCTGGTTCTAGGGGTCTCGCTTTTCAACATCCACCGCGCACTGAGCATTTCGACTTTTCAGATGATTTTCACGGACATGCTGAACGGCCCTCCGCTGCCGGCGATGACGTTGCTGGTGCTGAATAATCAACGCGCACTGCAAGGCTTGAGCATGGTCATTCCGCTCGCGGCAGTGGCGCTCATTTTTTGGGGGCGGCTGCAAGTGGCGCTGTATGGGCTGGGGGCGCTGGCGCTGCTGGCGCTGGCGCAGCTGGCCTTTACTTGGTCGGCTCTCACCGCCCCTCTGATGGAGATCATCAAGAAGATGCAGGGGCCATAGGCCTCTTTCTTTTGCGAAAAGTTTGGACGGTCTCCTCTCAGGAATGAGCGGAAGGCGTCGCTTTTGTGAAGAGGCGGAAGTGCAAAGGTGAGACGAGCGGGAAAGCGAAAAGCACTCTGCGGCCGGGCCTCCGGCGTTCCAGTTTCCGCTCCGGCAATTCCTCGGGTGGCCGAGAGCAAGAGTAATCAGCAAGGGGTTTAAAAAACGAGAGAGGCGGGCGGGTTCCGCTGGAACCCGCCC